>JAESFG010000076.1_pt1 | contig 402727 bp, 374 predicted proteins | sample 9269371 | NCBI WGS metagenome assembly JAESFG01 (sample SAMN14506227, study PRJNA617093) | algae metagenome | isolation source: Aetokthonos hydrillicola CCALA 1050 (B3-Florida) and co-occurring... | place: USA: South Carolina | collected 2013-01-01 | reverse complement strand
TCACCCGTCAAAGAGATCGGCTGAGGCCGGGTTGGGACGCTCGCTCAGACCGGGAAGATCCCGGCTCTGCGCGGCGCTTCGCACCGCTTCGGCCGGGAACGCAGTGGATGGGGTGGTGCACGCGTCCGGGAACGCAGCGGATGGGGTGGTGCAGGCGTCGCGCTATTCTCGCCGGCACGCGCCCGCCCCGTTCTGCACGCGTCCGGCCATTCTGTTTGCACGCGCCCCATTCTGTTGGGCCGCGCCTGCCTACTCTGTTGTCCCGGCCGAGGCGGCTGGGTCGCCGAGAGCCGGGATCCTCACCCGTCAAAGAGATCGGCTGAGGCGGGTGGGACGCTCGCTCAGACCGGGAAGATCCCGGCTCTGCGCGGCGCTTCGCACGCTTCGGCCGGGAACGCAAAGCGCGCCTCGACCATCCCCCCTCCCACCACTAGAACGGGATCTCGTCGTCGAACGGCTTGTCGAGGCCGCCCTTGGAGCTGCCGCCGCCACCTTTGGCAACACGACGGGGCGCTTCGCCGCCCAAGCCGCCGCTGCCACCATTGTCGCTGCCGTAGTCAGCCTGCCCTCCTTCCGAGAGCCCGCCGCCCGCACGCCCGTCGAGCATGGTGAGCTGACCGTTGAAGCCCTGCAGCACGACCTCCGTCGAGTAGCGGTCCTGGCCGTCCTGGCCCTGCCATTTGCGGGTCTGCAGCTGCCCCTCGATGTACACCTTGGAGCCCTTGCGCAGGTATTGCTCGGCAACCCGGCACAGGTTCTCGTTGAAGATGACGACCGAGTGCCACTCGGTCTTCTCCTTGCGCTCGCCGCTGCTCTTGTCCTTCCAGCTCTCGCTGGTCGCGATCCTCAAGTTCGCGATCGGACGCCCATCCGACGTGCGGCGGATCTCCGGGTCCTTCCCGAGATTGCCGACGAGGATCACCTTGTTGACCGATCCGGCCATGACCTACTCCTTGCTCGAATGGTGCGCGTCACGAGGCGAACCACGGGCCCCGAGCATGGGCTCGGACTCCCGGAATCGACTCAAGTTGCAGCACCCTACCTGTCTCTTGCGCGGACCGGAGCCGTGGGCGCCGGTTGTCCACGCATTTTGGCCATCGGCGGCGCAAAGATTTAGCGTGCCGCGCTGGGCCGTACCGTCGCGTTCCCTGTCCGTTCTATGCCACGGGGGCACAAGACGCAACCCCGGAACGTTGCATCAGTTTCCGCGCGCGACGTCTGCTGCGGCGGAGAGCTCCTTGAAGGCCTTCGGAAGCACCGTCTTCGAGGCCGGGCAGTCGTCGGCGCGAATCCGGTCGGAAACGGCGATGAGGTCGCCCTGGAACTCGCGCCCCTGAGCGCGGCGGGCGACGCCGGTCGCCACCGCCCCGCTGCTCCAGCGCGGACGGCATTGCAGCCGATTGAGATAGTCGGTGATGCGCGTCTTGTAGAGCTCGGGCGTCTGCGTCCCCGCCGAGACCAGGGATAGCCATGTGGACTTGTCCGGGGACGCCTCCCACTGCGCGGCGCCCTTGATGTCGATGATCGGCGACATGGCCTCCTTGAACCGTCCGCGGGTGCGAAGGCTCGGGATCTTTTCTGCCATGGCCTCGAGCTCGGCGGCCTCGCCATTGTCGGTGGCGGCAAGGACCAGGCCCGTGAAGTCCGCCAGCCCTTCGGGATCGGCCTCAGGAGGCGCGGTCATCCAGACCTTGGCCTCACGGAAATCGGCGCCGATGATGTCGGCCCCAACGAGGCTCGCGCCCTTGAGCGATGCCCGGTAGAGCGACGCGCCATCGAGTCTGGCGTCGCGCAGGTTCGCCCCTTCGAGGTGGGCGTAGCTCAGAATCGCGGCCGTGAGGTCGGCGCTCGAGAAGTCGGCGGCCTGGAGCTGGGCGCCGTTGAGGTCCGCGCCCTGCATGTTGGCCAGCAGGAAGTTGGCGCCCTGGGCCTGGACGCCCCCGGTCAGATCCGCCTTGTCGAGGCGCGCGGAGGAGAAATTCGCCCCCACGATCTGCGCCGACGAGAGCTCCGCGCGCTCGAGGCTCGCCTCGCTCAGGTCGGCGATAATGAGGTCGACGCCGATCATGTGCGCGCCGTCGAGCAGGGCCCGCGTGAAGTCGGCCCGCCGCGCGATCGTGCAATCGATGTCCTCCCGGTTCTCGACCAGGAGCAGCTGCGTCGGGTCCGCGCACTGGAGCCACGCTCCGCGCAGGTCCGTGCCCTTGAGGGACGCTCCGCGCAGGTCCGCGCCTGTGAGATCCGCCTGATGCAAATCGGAGCGGTCGAGCTTGGCGAAGCGGAGATCGCGGTTCCTGAGGTTCAAGCTCGGCTCGCCCGGCGTCACGTCCTTGTCGGTTACGAGATCGGTATCGATGACGACGAGATTGCGCTTGAAGAGGCCGAGCAGCGAGTCCTCCGATTTGAAGGCCAGCGACGGCGCCACGCTCCCGGCGAGATAACGCGGCGCTTGCTCGGTCTCGTCCTCGTTGGAGAAGCCCAGCATCCTCTGCGTCCAGCGGTCGAGCTGCTCACCCGGGATGGTCGCGAAGAAGAACGAGAAGAGCCACACGCAAAGCAACACGATGATGGTCGCCACGAAGCTCAGGGGATGGCCAGAGGTCGTGCGCAGGAACGCCTGCACGAAGGACGTCTCGGCCCGCATCAGGAAAATGCCGATGGAGATCAGCACGCCGATGTCGACCAGAAGCGCGATGCGGTGCGTCCAGGTGATGGTGAGGTCGTGATAGGGCAGGAAGGTCGCCTGGATGTAGATCAGCAGCACGACCGGCAGCACCACGAGCGTGAGCCAGGTCATGCCGTGCAGGAACGCGCTCATCACCTTGCTGCGATAGGGCCCGGCGATCGCCTGCACGAAGAAGAAGTTGTTGAGCTCGAGGCGCAAGGGATGCGTGCGCCTGTCGGTCGCCTCGAGCAGGCGGATCGCATAGTCGAACTCGAGCGTCTCGCGTGCGAGCAGCGCGAGCTGGGAGACGATCCCGAGGTGCAGCAGCACGAGCACGACGGGCGCGAACTGGAAAAACTGCGCGAGCTGGATGTTGACCTGAAGGATCGGCAGCGAGACCGGCGTCTCGAGCAGGAGATCCCTGTGCGTCACGCCGGCGACCGCGATCATGAGGTAGGCCATGACGGCGATGAAGATGAGCCAGGCGGTATGGGCGGTGTCGCTCGAGTCGTTGACCGCCTCGAGCAGGCTGTACGGGTTGACCGGCGTTTCCCCCTCGGGCGCGCCGCGAGCCAAATCCGTCATCGGAAAGATCCCCAACCAGATGCGCCCTGACTTGGGCCGACATTAAAGGAGAAAGTGTGTCGTGAGGCCAAGGCGCTCTAGCCCCAACGCCTGAACGTAGGCTGCGATGTGTGACGAAGAGGCCGCAAGACGCAAGCGGAAGTTTCTCCCTAGTGGCTTGTTGGCGCTCGCTTTTGCATTTGCCGTTGCCGGGGAGTGAAGCTAACAAGCAGGGGTGAGCGCTCGGGGGAGCAGCGGCGGCGCCAAAGTGGACGCCCGGACGCCCGAGCGACGGACCTTGTGGGATCCCTGCCTCCGTGTACGACTGCAAGAAGTGCCCCGGCTACTGCTGCTCCTACCCTCTGATCGCGCTCGACAAGCGCGACGTCGAGCGTCTCGCCCGGCACCACGGCCTCCCCTTCGAGGAGGCGCGGCGCGCCTTCACGCGGGAGGCGCACGGGCGCAAGTACGCGATGAAGCGGAAGAAGGACAAGCATTTCGGCGCCATCTGCCGCTTTTTCGACACCCAGAAGCGGCGCTGCACCGTCTATGAGGCTCGCCCCGCCGTTTGCCGCTCGTTCCCGGGCAAGGGACGCTGCGGCTACTACGACTTCCTGTCGTTCGAGCGGCGCGCCCAGGAGGACCCCGAATGGGTGGCAGTTACCACCAATACCTAGGGGCGACTGTGGCATATTGATTAGCGCTGCCCGAATTCTTGCGCCCGCGCCTGCAACCACTTGAAAAAAGCGGGCCAGTCGAAATACTAACAGTTGATTATTGCAGCGGTGCGTAGGTGCTTCCGAGCAATGCGGCGGGGGATCCGTGGAGCCCTATGGGCGAGCGGTGCGCCGGAAGTAGGGGACGTCACATGAGCCTCACGTCACGTGCCGCGACCGCGGTCGCCGTGCTCACTGCCGCGGCTATCCCCGTGTGGGCCCTCACGATCCGGAACATTTCCGCCTCGAACGAGCCCTCAGGCATGAGCACCGGCAGTATCGAGAAAGCCGCCGTCACGGCGGGCAGCTCGGCAGAGGCCGACTGCAGCGGAGGGTGCGCCGTGATCAGCACCGGGGGCTCGCGACTCGTGTCGGAGCACGACAGCGTCGAGGCCGCGGCGGCCGGGACGCCGGACGCTGCCGGCACCGAAGCCCCAGCGAGCCCGGAGACCTCGACCGCGACGCTCATCCCCCAGAACCCGACCGACGGCGCGGAGATCTTTCCCCAGGAGGCCGCTGCCCCCAAGGACGAGGCCGCCCCCAGGCACCAAAGCGTGAAGGCGCGCCGGCAAGTCCGCAAGAAGGGGCCCGCTCCCGGCAGTCTCGAGTCTCTCTTCGGCTCCGGCAGCCTTTTCTAGAGCCCCTTTTTCTATGACAAAGCCGCGGCGGGGGTGACACCGCCACGGCTGCTGGCTCTCGAGATCCAAGTGGAGCGTCAGCCGGCGCTCGAGCAGGTGGTCTCGCACGGCACCTCGTCGCGCTTGTCGACGGAGCCCCGCACAGGCGACATCACCTCGCGGAAGCACTTGCCGCCCTCCTTGACGACGCGCACGAGCTGGTTGGGGCTCAGGATCTTCTGGCAGACGACCTCGAGGCCCTGGGCCACGCGCAGCGAGCGGTTGCCGACCTCGGTCGCGCTTGCGCTGCCGATCAGGAGGTCGATGAAGCTCGAAGGCGGCGCCTGACCAGGCTTCTGCAGCTGGTTATACGCGATCCACTCGTAAGTGGCCTTGCCGTCCGGGGTCGAGATCTTGAGCGAGATGTCGCCGGTCGAGGGGCAGGCGCCGGCGTCGACCAAAGTGCCCTGGGCGGTCGAGAGCGCCTTGTAGTCGACCTTGCAGTCGATGTTGCGCTCCCAGATCTCGTACTGGGCGAGACGGTGCGAGACCTGACTGTAGGGGATCTTGTACTGCCAGGCGTGATAGATGGTGATGGCGGTCGGAATGGTGCCGAGGATGGTCACGATCAGCGCTGCGGTCTTGAGCAGCGGGACGTAGCGCTGGATCGGCCCCAGGGGCGATGGCTCGCTCATGGCGTGGTCGGTCATTGCAGTGGCTCCCTCATAGGTCTTCGCAGACATGATCGCGGCTCCTTCTTCTAGAGCCGCGTATGCCACAGAGCACCTGAACCGCGCTTGAGTGGGAAGTTCATGCGCCGTTCAGGCCGCCCGGACGGAAACTAGTGTCCCGATTCCGAAGTTCGCCTGCGTTCGCGGCTAGGTCGCGGAGCGAACTTCGGACTCATGGGGGACACTAGAATCAAAGACTTGCTCGTGTGATTCAGATCGAGAAATTCGCTCGGTCCCTGGCCACGAAGTGTGGCGAATTTCTCGATCATCACACTAGCGCCCCTCTTCCTCATTGGCCATGACGATCGTTGGACAAGCGGCCGGCGCGCGCTCCTCCATGATCGCATTGGAGCTCTCTAGACCGCCTTCGGGGAGTTGCGCTCGAGCCAGATCAGCGCGAAGCCGATCAGGGGAATGAGGATGTCGGTGTAAAGGATGACCCCGGCATTGCCCGGCGCGAGATTTCCCGCCGTCACGATCTCGCGGACGTGGCCGGCCGCGGCGCCCCACAGGAACGCTGCCGGGCCGACAACCGCGGCGAGGCGCATGTCGCGGCTGCCCTTGAAGGCCAGAAAGCCGAGGAGGGAGAAGCCGAGGCTGGCATAGCCCACCTCCGCCTGGAATGGGCTATCGCTCCAGCCGATGAAGCGCGCCGCCATCTCTCCGAAGAACACATGCACGACGAAGTTGTAGAGGAACGAGACGCCGACCGAGAACAGCAGAAAGTAGGAAAGGAATGTCTCCGCGACGGTCCCCTGGGTCCACGACTGCGTCTGGCGCCAGAGGGCGATGACGGCTGCTAGTGCGCCGACAACGAGGAGCGTCAGGGTGAAGTTTGCGAGCAGGTAATGGATGAGGTCGGCCATGGCGGTGTTCTTCGCGATCCTGAAACGCGGCGTGATAGGCTCGTTCCACTCGGTGTCAGAGCAGCACTTGTAGCGCTAAGCCGACGAGTTCGCTTTCCGCCGGAACCACCGCAAGGTCGCTGATGTCGCCCGCGCCAATGAGATCATCAGGGCGACGACCAAGCCAAAGTCGGTAACGCAGAAGGCTCGACGCCTCTTCTACAGGAGGACGCGTCGAGCCAGCAGCAACTCCGCGTAACCTGGGTCTGCGACCAATCGGAAGGACACGGAGCCATGGGATGGAAATTTTACGGTCACGCTGCCGTCTTCGGATTTCCAGATAGAGAACGCGACAACTTCGCGCCCGGCTGCGGCGCCACTGTAATAGCTGGTCCACTGGCGGCTCGGCCCTGGTCCACGCCCTTTTTAGGCCCGCTCACCCCGCCGCATTGCGGCGCCGGGGGCGGCACGCTACCTAAGGGCGATGAGCAAGCCCCCGAAAAAGCCGGCCGCCCGCGCCGCCTCCGAGCTGATGAAGACGATCCACGTCCGCGGCGCGCGCGAGCACAACCTGAAGAACGTCGATCTCGCGATCCCCCGCGACGCTCTCGTTGTATTCACTGGGCTTTCCGGCTCCGGGAAGTCGTCGCTCGCGTTCGACACCATCTACGCCGAGGGCCAGCGCCGCTACGTCGAGAGCCTCTCGGCCTACGCGCGCCAGTTCCTCGAGATGATGCAGAAGCCGGACGTCGACCACATCGACGGCCTCTCTCCGGCTATCTCGATCGAGCAGAAAACGACGTCCAAGAACCCGCGCTCGACGGTCGGCACCGTCACCGAGATCTACGACTACCTGCGCCTCCTGTTCGCGCGCGTCGGCGTGCCCTACTCGCCGGCCACGGGGCTGCCCATCGAGAGCCAGACCGTGTCGCAGATGGTGGACCGCGTGCTCGCTCTTCCCGAGGGCACGCGCGCCTACCTGCTCGCGCCCATCGCGCGCGGCCGCAAGGGCGAGTTCAAGAAGGAGCTGGCGGAGCTTCAGAAGAAGGGCTTCCAGCGCGTCAAGATCGACGGGGCCTTCTACGAGATCCCGGACGCGCCCAAGCTCGACAAGAAGTTCAAGCACGACATCGACGTGGTGGTGGACCGCCTGGTCGTGCGCGGCGACATCGCCAAGCGCGCGGCCGACAGCTTCGAGACCGCGCTCGGCATAGGCGACGGCATCGCGGTCGCCGAGCTCGCCGACAAGCCGCTGCCCAAGGCCGAGACCGAGGGCGCCAACAAGAGCAAGAACGACACGCACGAGCGCCTGATCTTCTCGCAGCGCTTCGCCTGCCCCGTCTCGGGCTTCACCATCGAGGAGATCGAGCCGCGGCTCTTCTCGTTCAACGCGCCGGCCGGCGCCTGCCCCAAGTGCGACGGCCTCGGCACCGAATTGCAGTTCGAGCCCGAGCTGGTCGTGCCCGACCCCGAGCTGTCGCTCAAGGACGGCGCGGTCTATCCGTGGTCGCGCACCGGCGCCACCTCGCCCTACTACGAGCAGACGCTGGAAGCCCTCGCCAAGCACTACAAGGTGTCGATGTCGACGCCGTGGGAGCGGCTCCCCAAGCACGTGCAGCTCGCCATCCTCTACGGCACCGGCGAGGAGGAGGTGGAATTCGTCTACGCGGACGGCGCCCGCCTCTACAAGACCGCGAAGACCTTCGAGGGCGTGATCGGCAACATCGAGCGGCGCTGGCGGGAAACCGACAGCGACTGGGTGCGCGAGGAGCTCTCTCGCTATCAGAGCGCCCATCCGTGCGACACCTGCGGCGGCTTTCGCCTGAAGCCCCAGGCGCTGGCGGTGAAGATCGGCGGCAAGCACATCGGCGAGGTCTGCGACCTCTCGATCAAGGCCGCCAACGCCTGGTTCACCGAGATCCCCAAGGGCTTCACCAAGCAGCAGACCGAGATCGCGACCCGCATCCTGAAGGAGATCCGCGAGCGCCTCGCTTTCCTGAACGACGTCGGCCTCGAGTATCTCACGCTTTCACGCAGCTCCGGCACGCTCTCCGGCGGCGAAAGCCAGCGCATCCGCCTCGCCTCGCAGATCGGCTCGGGCTTGACCGGCGTGCTCTACGTGCTCGACGAGCCCTCGATCGGCCTGCACCAGCGCGACAACGACCGCCTGCTCGGCACCCTCAAGCACCTGCGCGACCTCGGCAACACCGTGATCGTGGTCGAGCACGACGAGGACGCCATCCTCGCCGCCGACTACGTGGTCGACATCGGCCCCGGCGCCGGCATCCACGGCGGCGAGATCATCGCGCAGGGCGCGCCCCAAGAGATCATGGACGACCCGAAGAGCCTCACCGGTCAATATCTCTCGGGCGTGCGCCAGATCCCGCTGCCGAGGGCGCGCCGCCCGTTCGACCGCAATCGCACGCTCAAGATCACGGGGGCGCGCGGCAACAACCTGCACAATCTCACCGCGGAGGTGCCGCTCGGGCTCCTCACCTGCATCACGGGCGTCTCGGGCGGCGGCAAGTCCACGCTCCTGATCGACACGCTGTTCAAGGCGGTGGCGCGCAAGCTCAACAACGCGCGCGAGCACCCGGCCCCGTTCGACAAGCTCGAGGGCCTCGAGCACCTCGACAAGGTGATCGACATCGACCAGTCGCCGATCGGGCGCACGCCGCGCTCGAACCCTGCGACCTACACGGGCGCGTTCACGCCGATCCGCGACTGGTTCGCGGGGCTGCCTGAGGCCAAGGCGCGCGGCTACGGCCCGGGCCGCTTCTCCTTCAACGTCAAGGGCGGCCGCTGCGAGGCCTGCCAGGGCGACGGCGTCATCAAGATCGAGATGCACTTCCTGCCCGACGTCTACGTCACCTGCGACCAGTGCAAGGGCAAGCGCTACAACCGCGAGACGCTCGAGGTCACCTTCCGCGAGAAGTCGATCGCCGACGTGCTCGACATGACGGTGGAGGAAGGTGCCGAGTTCTTCCGCGCCGTGCCGCCGATCCGCGACAAGCTCGAGACGCTGGCCCGCGTCGGCCTCGGCTACATCCACATCGGCCAGCAGGCGACCACGCTCTCGGGCGGCGAAGCCCAGCGCATCAAGCTCTCGAAGGAGCTCTCCCGCCGCGCCACCGGCCGCACGCTCTACATCCTCGACGAGCCGACCACGGGGCTGCATTTCCACGACGTGGCGAAGCTTCTGGAAGTGCTGCACGAGCTGGCGGATGCCGGCAACACCGTCGTCGTCATCGAGCACAACCTCGAGGTCATCAAGACCGCCGACTGGATCATCGACCTCGGCCCCGAGGGCGGCGACGGCGGCGGCCGGATCGTGGCCCAGGGCACGCCGGAGGACGTCGCCGCCGTGAAGGAGAGCTACACAGGTCGGTATCTGAAGGAGCTGCTGGTCAGACGGTCGAAGGGCTCAGGGAGCGGCAAGAAGCAGGCGGCGGAGTGAGCGAAGCTTTTGGCCAGATCCGCACCTTGGTGAATGCCGACAGCATCCGCGTATCACGGCACGCTTTGCGCCGGATGACTCAGCAAAGTATCGGCTCGGACGACCTGCTGCTGAGCATCGATCAAGCCGACGTTATCGAAGACTATCCAAGCAATTTCGCGGGTCCATCCGTACTTGTGCTACACTACGATAAGGCAGGAAAGGGGCATTGCCCAAAGCACCGATGGCCCTGCGGTCCTCGTCACCGCCTACCGCCCAGACCCGAGCCTGTGGTCAAGCGACTTTAGGACACGCAAATGAAAGAGACCCCGTCGAAGGAGTACGTCCACGAGGGCAAGCTTGTCGCCGAGGTCGAGGTCACGCTGATCGAGGACGAGCACGCGTGGGCACCCTACTTTTCGATCGAAGACGTTCGGAAGCTTGAAATGGTTCGCGAGGCCCTGCGCAGAGGCGACCTTTCCGCCGCCTCCCGCCTCGCCCGCGTCTATGAGCTGAAGCCGATCGCGGCGGAGTAGCGCTTACCCGATGATTGCCTCATGCCGATTGCGGGCTATAGTCCGCTCATGACCCGCATCGAGCGCATCGCGCCTTACCTGGAGGCGCTCTCGGACGACGCCTTCGAGGACTTCCTCGCGGCGGCGGTCTATGCGGCTGGCCCCGAGACGGTTTACGCGTCGCTGTCGCACGAGGAAAAGGCCGAGATCGACGCCGCCATCGCCCGCCTTGATGCGGGCGAGGGCGTCTCCTACGACGAGGTCAAAGCCCGCCTGTTCGCGAAGCTCAAGGCCGCCGGCCGATGAGGATCACGCTCGACTCGCGTGCCGCGGCCGAGCTCACCTCCCAGAACTACCTCATCGAGCACCACGCGCTGCGCGCGGCGGCGCGCCTCGAGGCACGCTGCGATGCCTTCTTCGAGCACTTCCTGGCGCATCACCCGCGGAGCGGCAAGCCCGTCGCGGGCAAGGGCATATGGGAAACGTGGATCCCCGGAACGCGCCTGGTCGTCTGGTATCGCTCTGCGGGCGACGAGCTGCAGATCATCCGCATCTGGCATGCCCCCAGAACCGCGGCGGCGAATAGCGAACCGCCGCCACCTACTTACCGGGTGACGCCTTCGGCTTCTCCTTCTTCGGCTTGCGCTTTTCCTTCTGGCTCCTCTGACCCTTGGCCATGGCGTGCATCGCTCCCTGCTCTCTGTGAGACGCAGGGAATCTAGCGCCGAACGGGACCGATTCCCAGATGCCGGCGCTGCGGTGCCACTCACTTTTGCACGGGCGTGAGACCCACAGCGATGCGCGAGAGCGCGCCAATGATGGCGGCGACGATCACGACCACAGCGACCACCGCGCCGCCGATGAACCACGGGAGCGGGATTTCATACCCGAGCCACGACTCGACGAGGCGCGGCAGAACCACGACCAGCGCGAGCGTCCCGATCTGCGAGACGATCACCAGCCAGCGCAGGCGCGACCGCACGCCGGCCTCTCGCTCGGGCGGCACGAGATAGCCCTGCGCCCTGCGGCCATGCGGATAGTAGGCGGTCTCGCCCTGCTCGCCCTTGGCGAGGAGCTGGCTGATGAAGAGCGAGTCGAAAAAGCCAGCGAGGGACATGGCCCACCTCCTGCGTCACGACGCACTTCCGTCGCCGGGGGAAGCGTAGCGCGGCCACCCTTTCGCCGTCTGTTACGGGGGGATCAGTAAAGATGCGTCATTGGGCCGGAAGAGCGTCAAGAACCCGCTCGCATTCAAGATCCGAAAGCCTGGGATCCTCGGCCTTCGCCATATCGCGGAGCTTTCGGGTCAGCATTCCGACCGTTTCATTCGGTCCACTAAACCGCATGCCGTCAGCCAGCTGTCGGTTTGAGCCCTCGCTTCTCCACTGCCTGCATAGCTTCGGAATAAATATTCGTTGCGGTCCGGGCCCCGCTGCTTGGTACCCTCTGCGCCGGCGGCTCCGGGGGGAGCCGTCTTTCACGCGGAGGTGTCCAATGAAGATTGCTGCACGGGTCCTGTCCGTTCTCGCGGCCGCGGGCCTGCTGATGGGTACCATGGCCACGGCACCTGTGAGTGCCGCCGGCAAGAAGGCCGAGGCGCCGAAGACCATCTTCGACTACATCGAGGCCGACCTGAAGGCGCTCGACAAGGCGCTCTTCGGCCCGCCGAAGAAGTAAGCGCATGCGCGGCGGGCGCAGAGGCGGCGCTGCCGTCCCTGCGCCGGCCCGCTCCAGTTGGGCACGCCTGGAGCGCCGATTGCCGTCTCTTCTAACCGCCCAACTGCCTACTGCCTATTTCCCCCTCAGCCCCCTCGCGCCGTCCCACAGCGCGAAGGCGCCGAGCAAGAGCATGACGATGCCGCTGGCGATTGCCGTGGCGTCCGCCTCCGGACCGCCAATCGCAAGACCGCCCGCGCCCATGAGGAAGCAGATGGCGCCAATCACGATCAGCATCCAATGGGTGCCGTTGGAGCGCTGCTCGCGGCGCCGGCGCATCCACTCGCCGGTGGACGGGCGCGAGCCTTGCGCCGGGGCGAGCCCGCTCGTGAGGCGCTTCTGCAGGAAGACGATGAGAGCGAGCAGGGCTACGAATACTGCGCCCAAGGTCATCCCGCCGCCGAGCTCGCCGCCGCTCCCCGAGTCGACAAGGCGCAGCCCGATCAGCGCGAACGACAGGCCGATGGCGATCGAGAGGAGCATGATCCAGCGTGTGCCCACGCGGACGTCCTGCTCGCGGGCTGCGGACACGAGGTATCCCCGGCCCATAAGGCCGAACGGATAGTAGACGGTCTCGCCGCGCTCGTTCCTCTGGAAGAGCTGATCGACATAGAGGCCGTCGAAGATTTTGAGCATGTGATCCTCCTGGGTCTGGCCGAGATGGCAGCGTCCGGTCCGACAGCCTGCCATCGGAGGGGTGCGGCGTCTGTTCCCGGAGGATCAGGTGGGAACGGCGATGGCCGCGTCTCTTCTCCCGCAGTGCGTCTACTGCAGCGCGTCGGAATCGAGGAACCAGGTTGTGCCCTGCATGCGGCCCGGGGTTAGCATCTCGACATTGACCTGATGCATGTCGGGCTCGTAGCCGATGACCTTGACCTCGAGCGGGCTCGTGAACTGCCAGGCGGCGCGCTCGGACAGCGCCTCCTCCTCGAAGGCGGCGAGGGCCTCGGCATCGCCGCCCGCCTTGACGGCCTGCCAGCGGGCGAGGTTGCTCGCGTCCTCGAACCAGAGGAGGTTAGGCTTGGCCTCGAGCGTCGCCCCCTCGCGGATCTCGCCCGCGAGCAACGCGGGGCCGAAGGCGGCCCAGAGCAGCACTGCGGCGGTGATGGCAACGAGCTTGCGCCAGCGCATCGGCAGCCTCCCCTATGAGGTCGTGAGATCCTCAGACCGCGAGCACGGACCGGATCTGCTCCTCGTACTGCTTCACGGCGTCGAGGGCGCGGGCCTTCATGACCGGGTCGGTGCCGGCGCCGGCCGTGAAGCCTTCGATGGCCTCGCGGGCGCTCTTCATCACCAGGCCCGCCGCCTGCTGCGGGTTGAGCTCGCGCTTCAGCATGGACTGCAGGAGCTGGGTCAGGATGACGCCGGTGGCGAGGGCGAGGCCCGAAAGCTCGGCCGTCTCGCGCTTCAGCGCCTTGATCTCGTCGATCGTGTCGGTGGTGTCCGCCATAGTGGAACGCTCCGTTGCTGCGCGGCCTTCGGGTGCTTGCTAATCGCTGCCGGGGAAAGGCGCAAGCGGTACGGGGCTAAGCGCCCTCCGGGCTCTCTCCGCTTGCCTTGCGCGCGTGGGTCGGCGTCAAGGTGCCCGTCTAACGCGCTCCTTTCGCATGGAATTTTGGCTGGCCACTCGACTTCTCCTCAAAAGTCACGCAGCGAAATTTTCTCACCCGACCTTCACACGGGCCACACCGGGGCCTTTTTAACTATGCTAGAGGAGCCGCTCGTCGTTTCCACGTCAGTGCAATGAGGGATATTCCATGAAACGCCTTGCTGTTCTCGCCTCGCTCACCGTCGCGCTCGCCTCCACGGCGGCCGTCGCAGAGATCAACGACGCAGTGAAGAACGCGTGCCGCGAAGATTATCACAAGCATTGCGACAAGATGGAAGTCGGCAGCCCGGAGCTGCGCGCCTGCATGAAGTCCAAGGCCACCGAGATCTCCAAGGATTGCCTCAAGGCGCTGGTCGACAACAAGGAAGTCACCCAGCAGGACATCGACGAATATCTGAAGGAGGTTGAAGCCAAAGCGCAGGCCCAGAAGTAGACCTGCGCGGCTTCTCAGCTGAAAGTGAGCATTGCATGCGATCTACACGACCCGCGGGCGCCTTTGCGGCGCTCGCCTTTCTGCTTGCGCTGGTCGGGGCGCTCTCGACCGGCGCGTCGTCAGTTGCCTACGCCGAGGACACCGTGACCACGGCTTCTGGCCTCAAGATCATCGACACCGTGGTCGGCACCGGCGAGACGCCCAAGACCGGTCAGGTCTGCGTCATGCATTACACGGGCTGGCTCTATAAGGACGGGGCCAAGGGCGACAAGTTCGACAGCTCCGTCGACCGCGGGCAGCCGTTCGAGTTCAACATCGGCGCCGGCGAGGTGATCAAGGGCTGGGACGAGGGAGTCGCGAGCATGAAGGTCGGCGGCAAGCGCACGCTGATCATCCCGCCCGAGCTCGGCTATGGTGCGCGCGGGGCCGGCGGGGTGATTCCGCCCAACGCCACGCTCCTGTTCGAGGTCGAGCTCCTCGAAGTGAAGGGCTAATCCGGGCTGCGGTGCTGGCGGGCCCACCCTGCGGGGCGCTCGCCAGACCCCCTCCTCGAGAGAAAGCATTGTCAAGCGCGGTCGCAAGACCTTGCACCGGAGCCTCATTCGCGTGAGGGGGCTCTGTCTTTCCCAATGGCAATTGTTATGCGCTGAGCGCCTGCTGGCGGGGCTCAATCCCCGTGGGCGCGGGCCGTGCCACATTGCGACAGGCCCTCTCGCATTCGCGTGTCAGCCCCTTTGCTCCGAGCTGGCCTCGAGCGCCCGCCTGCTCTTAGGCCGCTCGCATTCTTCTCGCTCTGTTCCCCACGGAATAGCCGCACCCCCTCGGCTCTGGGATTTCTGCTGGCAGACGTTCCGATCAATCGCGTTTCAAATTTTCGAGAAGGATGCGAGCCATGCTGCTTCACACCCGGACTCTGAAACTCGCCGCGGCGCTGGGCGCGGTCGTTCTCTCGTCGGCGTCTGCGAACGCCGCCTCCGACCCCACCGGGATTTGGTTTGACCACAACGGTCGCGGTGCCATCGAGATCTCGGCCTGCTCCAGCGGCAAGGGCCTTTGCGGCTACGTGATCCACGTCACGGATGCAAAGAACAACGACCGCTGCGGCCTGCAGATCCTCGGCAACGTCACATCGGACGGCGGCGGCTGGATCTACAGCCCCGAGCGCGGCAAGAAGTACAGCGTCGAGCTGACGCGCCTTTCCGACGACAAGCTGCGCGTGGTGGGCAACGCCGGCTCGTTCTTCTCCAAGACCTTCACCTGGAAGCGGGCACCCGACGACGTCAGCCGCTGCGGCGAGCAGTCGGCCGCCGCGCCGGCCGAACCCGCGACCGAGACCCAGGCGGCTCCGGCACCGACGAAGAAGAAGACGGCCACCGCAGCGCCCTCCGAGCCCAGCAAGACCCGCTCGCTCGGCGGCGGCTACAGCAATGGCTCACTGGCTCTGATCGCCAACGCCGGCATCAAGACAGCCGCCGCCACGTCGACGGAGGAGCCGGTTGCCACCGAGGAGCCCGCGCCGAAGACGACCGAGAAAGCCTCGACCAAGACCGAGCCTGCAGCGGCAGAGCCGGCTGCTGCCGAGCCGGAGACCAAGACGGCGAAGTCGGAGCCGGCGGCCGAGGAGGAGTTTGTCCCCGAGAAGAAGTGCAAGTTCAAGATTCCCTACGTCGGCAAGGTCATCGACGTCCCCTGCCGCGACTAGGACGTATACTTTCTAAGCCTGCAGCCGGCGGCGAGAGTTCCTCGTCGCTGGCTGCAATCGTCTTGGGAGCCTTGGAGGTGTGCGCGCGCAAGCTCATTGCCGACATCCGAGTGGCCGTACCCCAAATGGGGTATGACGCGCGGCTATCGCGTGACTAGGGTACTTGCCAGCACGCTGGGTGGGATGGCCAGAACCGGATCGGCGCTGGACTCAAGCCAGCAGCCGGCTCTTGTCCTGGCATGATTGCGGCACCCGCCAGCGTGCTACGCCTCTGCCGCTCGCTCGAGTGTGGGCCGGCCGTTACGCCTTGACGGATTTCAGGGCGCCTTCGAGCAGGGAGCGGAGCCGAAGCGCGTCTCGCTCCTCGAAGCGAACGCGGATCGGGACGACGCGGGAGCGCGACGCGAGCTCGGCCCGCTTGCCGCCGAGGCCGGCAAGGCGTGCGAGATCTTTCTCGGTCGTGACGAGAACCGCCTCCCGTCGCCAAGCCTCGTCCAGGAGCACGGCGGCATCCTTCTCGGTGAACGCGTGGTGATCGCGAAAAACGCGGCGCTGAAGCGTGTGCGGCGCGTGGTCGTCTACGAGCCGGAAAAACCGCTCGGGGTTGGCGATGCCGGCGTAGGCTATGACGGCGGCGCCCCCGATCCAGCCGAGGTCTCCCTGCGGCTCGACGCTCGCCCGCAGCACAGGCCCGGCGAAGCTCCGCTTCAGGCGCTCGAAGACGGACGCGCTCTCGCCCTCGGGCTCGCGCCCCATGACGACGATGCCGTCGACGAGGCCGAGCTGGAAGCCGAGATGCGCGCGCAGCGGCCCGGCAGGAATCGGGCGGCCGTTGCCGAAGCCGCGGCCGGCGTCGACGAGCGCGAGCGACAGGTCCTTGGCAACGCTCGGGTTCTGCAAGCCATCGTCCATGAGGACGACGCTCGTCGCGCCGTCGCTCTCGATGGCGATGACCCCCGCCTTGCGGTCGCGCGCAACGACGACGCGAGCGTCGCGCGCGAGCAGCAGGGGCTCGTCACCCACCTCGCGCGCCGTGTGGGCGGCCTCCACCCATTGCGGTCCGGCCAGAGTGCCGCCGTAGCCGCGCGTGAGGCACACGGGCCTTGCGCCGAGTGCCGCCAGCTCTTCGATCATAAACCGCGTGAGGGGCGTCTTGCCGGTGCCGCCCGCCGTAAAGTTGCCGATGCAGATGACGGGAAGCTTGGCGCGGTAGGGCGTGGCGTTTCTGAAGCGGCGCTCGGTGAGGCCGGCGTAGAGCTCGCCGATCGGGGCCATAAGACGCGCAGGCCAGCCACCCGCCGCCCCGCCGCCGTACCACCAGGCCGGCTCATTGAGAGGCACAGCACACATCCGCCCCCGCTGCCGGGAGAAGGGCGGCCAGGGCCTCAACCGTGCGGTCGAGCGCGCCAGCGAGCGTCTTCAGCGCCGCCTTCGCCCCTTGGCGCATACGAGCCAGCTCCGTCTCGTCTGTAAGGAGCTGCGCGACGGCCGCTGCCAGCTCCTCGGCGGATGCGACCTCCTTCACACCCTTGTGGCGCAGGAGCGCCTGATAGATGTCGCGGAAGTTCTCCCAGTGCGGTCCAGTCAGAACCGCCGCGCCATGGCCGATGGGCTCGATCGGGTTCTGTCCCCCGCGCGACACGAACGACCCCCCGACAAAGGCCACATCCGCCAACGCATAGAGCGTGCCGAGCTCGCCGATGGTGTCGGCGACATAGATGTCGGTCGCGGCGTCGGGCATCTCCTGAGCGGAGCGCTGCGCAACGCGCAACCCTGACGCTCTCAGTGCGGCGCAGATCGTCCTGCCGCGCTCCGGATGGCGCGGCGCAATGATGGTGCAGAGGCCGGGGATCCTGCCCGCGGCCGAGCGATGGGCCGCAGCGACGATCTCCTCCTCCTTATCGTGGGTGCTGGCGGCGACCCAAAGGCGGCGGCCATTGAACGCGACTCGCAGCCGCTCGAGCTCGTCCTGATTGAGCGGAGGCGGCGGCGCGTCGATCTTGAGGTTGCCGATGCCTACCGCCTTGCGGGCGCCGATCTCCCGAAAGGCGCGCGCCAGCGTATCGTTCTGCGCGAGCACAATATCGAAGCGTGAAAAGAGCGGGCGCGACAGACTCTTGAAGCGCTTCCAGCGGCGATAGCTGCGGCTCGACATGCGGGCGTTGACGAGCGCCATCGGGATGGCGCGACGCGAAGCCTCGACGATGAGGTTCGGCCAGATCTCGCTCTCGGCGAAGACAGCGAGGTCGGGCTTCCATTGGTCGAGAAAAGTGGCCACGTACTCCGGCACGTCGAGGGTGATGAACTGGTGGATTGCGCGCGAGGACAGCCTGCGCTTGGCGAGCGCCGAGGAGGTGATGGTGCCCGTGGTCAGAAGGACGTGGAGATCTGGACGCTCGGCGAGCAAGCGGTCGATAACCGGCAGGATGGCATTGGTCTCACCGACGCTCGCCGCGTGCATCCACATGAGCGGGCCCTCAGGACGCAGCGCGCTCGCCAGCCCGTAGCGCTCGGCGCGCCGCGCCGGATCCTCTTTGCCGTGCCGCTCGCGCGCGGCAAGGAGGAGTGGAGCCCCGGCGCGCAGCAGGCTCGTGCCGGCGCGATAGACCTTGATGGTCGTGCTCTCGGGCTCAGGTCCCGTTGCGGGGGCAGGCGGGGGCGGGGGCGTTGCCCGCGCGAGGTTGCCGCCGACGAGCGCGTAGGCGCGCTCCGTCACACGATTGAGCGCCTGCTCGACGTCTCCGCGCAAGCGCTCGAGCGTGGCCTCGTCGGCATCGGACGGCACCCAGATCGGATCGCCGATGACGTAGGTCATTCTCGAGAACGGAAGATTGATCGTCATCCGGCTCCAGGTCGGGAGCGCGAGGAAGCGCGAGGTGGCGACCGCAAAGGGGACGATGGGACGGCCCGAGAACTTTGCGAGCGTGACGATACCGATGCCGGCGCGGCGCGCAGGTCCGGGGGGTACGTCCGCCGTCATCGAGAACGTGCTGCCCTCCTTGAGCAGCCGGGTCGCCATGCGCAAGGCATAGACCCCGCCGCGATCCTTCTTGCGATGCGATGCGCCGGACCCTTGTACGACACGCATGTTGAACGAGCCGAGCAGACTACGGAGGGCCGCCGCATCCCTGTGCCGTGCCGCGATGGCGGAGACCGGATACTCGCCCTGGTCGAGCGTCGGCATCATGACGAACTGCCCGTGCCACATGGCGAGGATGTAGGGATGCAGTGCGTGCACCCGCTCCCGGGCGTCGGGCGGATCGATCGAGACCTTCGAGCTGGCCTTGACGAAACGCGTATAGGCCGCCGCGAGCTTGCCGGCCAGCACCGGAAGGAACGGCTCTTGCTGTGGCGATTGTGCCATCGATCGGCCCCTCTCGCCTTTCCATCGCTCGAGCCGCACGCGTTTGCGACACCGAAGACCGGCAAATTTCCTATAGCGAATACGGGGGTAAAGCAACCATAGGGCGGCGGGCGGCAACAAGGCGTTCGACAGCCACCGGCCGATAATGCTACCCACCGCGGCCAAGCGCCCGGTTTATGGGCCATTTTAACGGGTGCGGTCTGACAATCGCATCCGAGCATGCATGCCCGGGACCACGACCAGACGATGGCACGCCTCACGAAACGGATCAGGCGCGCGCTGAAGCGAGCCCTGTGGGCCGGTACGGCAGCCGTCATCTCCGTCACGCCGCGCTCCTGGCGCCGGCGCGGCGCGCCCGCCGCGCGCTACCTCGACATGCTGCTGCTCGACCACCTCGTGATTCGCATTCTGTTCCCGAACCGGCACAAGCTCTCGGAGGAAGCCTGGCGGGCGGCCCAGCCGCTGCCCCATCAGGTGCGCGATGCGGCCCGGCGCGGCGTCCGCACCATCGTCAATCTCAGGGGACGCTCCGAGAGCTCGACCTATGGCTACGAGGCGGCGGCGTGCCGGGACGCGGGCATCAAGCTCGTGGATTTCAAGGTGCGCTCGCGCGCAGCGCCGACGCGGGCCGAGGTGCTGGCCGCGCGCGACCTGTTTCAGAGCCTGGACTACCCGATCCTCATGCACTGCAAATCTGGCGCCGACCGCGTGGGGCTCATGAGCGCGCTCTACCTCCACACCCGCCAGGGCGTGCCGATCGCGCGAGCGGCGAAGCAGCTCTCGCTCCGCTACGGCCACATCCGCCAGGCCGACACCGGCGTCCTCGACCACTTCTTTGAATCCTATCTCGAGCACGCGGCCAAGACGCCGATCGCCTTCTACGAGTGGATTGAGACCGTCTACGATCCGGCCGAGGTCGCCGCGCGGCTGCATTCGCGCCGCTGGGCCAACAGCGTGGTCGACACTATCCTCGACCGCGAGTAGCCCGCGTTGGCGTTTGCTGACACCCCGAGTCGACGTTACCGCCGCGCCACGCAAGCACTCCCTTCGATCCGTCGCGGCAGCAGACGTGGCGCGCGCTTAATGACGAAGGCGACCGGACACCTTAAGTTTGCCTGGATTGCAATATGGCGCCGGGGTGCATGTTGTGCCGCGTCTTTTTTTATCGCATTCGAGCAAGGACAACGTCGCGGCGCTTGCGTTTCATCGCTGGCTCGTTGCCAACGGCTGGAGCGACGAGGACGTCTTCATAGACTTGCATGACATCAACGCCGGCGACCGCTGGCGCGATACGCTGATCAAGGCCAACACCGCTTGCGAGGCGGTCATCCTTCTCGCCTCGCCCGACGCGCTCGACAGCAAGGAATGCCAGCGCGAGATCAACTTTGCCGAAGACCTCGGAAAAGAGATCATCATCGCGATCCTGCGTGACGTGAAGAAGGACGACCCCCGCCTTGTCCGCTGGGACGACCGTCAGTTCGTCGATCTGTCGTCCGAGCCGCGACAGGGTATGGAACCTTTCGAGCACAACGGACAGCTGCAGTCGGTCGCCTTCCATCTGCCGGCGCTCAACTCAATCAAGACCGCACTTGTCCGTCTCGGCATCGCGCCCGGCAGCTTCGCCTGGCAGCCGAAAGCGGCAGATACCGGTCCCTATCCCGGCCTTTTGGCCTTCGGCGAAGAGGATGCGGGAATCTTCTTCGGACGTGACGCCGAGATCATGGCGGGCATCACGGAGCTGCGCACCATGCGCAAGCGGCGGTTGCCGCGGGTGCTCGTCATCCAAGCCGCCTCGGGCGCGGGCAAATCATCCTTCCTCAAGGCTGGGCTGTGGCCGCGACTTGGGCGAGATCCGGACTTCGCGCCGCTCGCTGTTCTGCGTCCGGCGCTCGGCATTCTTGACGGGCCGAACGGCGTCGGCGCCAAGCTCGCGACCTTTTTCGAGCGGCACGGACACAGCAAGACGCCCGCCAACATCAACGCCGAGATCTTGCAGAAGGGCGCTCCCGCCCTGGCAGCGCTCTTGGCCGAGGCGACAGAGATTGCAACCGCAGTGCGCCGTGCCGGCGTGCCCGACGCAAGGGCTCCCGCGCCCCTTATTGCCATCGACCAAGGCGAGGAGCTGTTTGCGGCGGAGAATGCGGCCGAGGGCGAGCGCTTTCTCGAGCTCATCGCGTCGGCACTCAAGGAGCCTACCCCCGATTTTGATCCCTACATCCTCTTGACCGTCCGCGCCGACAGCGTAGAGGCCCTTCTTCAGCGTTGGCCGAAGCTCGGCCTCGATACGCCGCGCTCGCTCTATCTTCCACCCCTCTCGAGATCGGCTTATCGCGACGTCATCCTGAAGCCGGCTGCGGTCTATTCGGACCGAGTTGCGCGTCTCGAGATCGAGCCGGCCCTCGTCGACACGCTGGTGCAAGATGCCACCGGCGCGGACGCGCTTCCCTTGCTCGCCTTCACTCTGGAGCGACTCTTCCGAGAGCTCGGCCAGGACGGCAAGCTCTCGCTTGCCAGCTATGAGGCGCTGGGAGGGACCGGAGGCTCGATCGATCGGGCATTGGCACAGGCACGGCGAGCGGCCGGTGCCGCGGGCTCGACGGAAAAACTCAAGCGTCTGATCGTGCCGGAGCTCGTCACTTGGGATCCGGCAGCGTGGGCGGCGAGGCGGCTCGTGGCGCGCGAGGCTGAGCTTACGGGTGGCGAACGGTCGGATTTGGCGCCGCTCGCGACCGCGCTCGTAGACGCGCGACTGCTCACACGCGGTAAAGGGACGGTCGAGGTGGCGCACGAGGCGCTGCTGCGCCGTCCGCCGATCGATGGCTGGATCTATGAGCGCAGAGAAGCCCTGAAGCTGCGGGACGACGTGCTCGAGGAGGCGGCCGAGTGGGTGGCAGGCGGCAAGTCGCCGCGCGATCTCATACGACGCCGCGAACGGCTGCGCGAGGCGGAAGCGCTCCTCACCGATCCGATGTTCACCGGCGCGCTCGCGCCCGCACGTGACTACCTCGCTCTCTGCCGCCGGGAGGAGAACGCGTCTCGCAGCAGGTCGCGCCGGCGTCAGGTCGCAATCTATACGCTGATGCTCGGCGTGATCTGCGCGCTGACCGCCGTCGTGTTCAGAGATTTTATAATGCGCCAGTACAATTGGTACATCCGAACCGAGCTCCAATACGCGCGGGCGTCGGTCTGGCCCCACGTGCTTTCCCCAGACAGCGAGCGACTTCTCAAACTCGGCGACAGCTTCCGCGATTGTGCGCCGGACGCCGACGTCTGCCAGGACATGATCGTGCTGCCCAAGGGTGAGTATTGGATGGGATTGCCCGAGAATGAAAGCAACGGAGACGAAGTCCCTCGTCACAGAGTGAAGATCGACTATGCCTTGGCGGTGGGCAAGTTCGACGTCACGTGGGAAGCCTGGGACCGCTGCGTGGATCTCGGGGGATGCTCGAAGGTGCCCCATGATGCGGGCTTCGGCCACAAGGGCTATCCGCTCATCAACGTGAACTGGTATGAAGCAAAAGCCTATGTCGATTGGCTGGCACGCGTCACGGGAAAGCCTTATCGGCTGCTCACCGAGGCCGAGTGGGAGTTCGCCGCACGCGGCGTCACCAGCCCTAACGCCCCGCATCCCACATTTCCCTGGGGCAACGACGCCACCGACATCTGCAAGCACGCCAATCTCGCCGACATCTCCTATCGCACCCGCTACTACGAAGAATACGAAAACTGCGACGACGGCTATGTCTCGACGTCTCCTGTGGGTGCCTTCCCACCGAATGCCTTCGGCCTTTACGACATGCATGGAAACGTCTGGCAGTGGGTCGAGGACGAGTGGCACCCAAACTATCAAGGCAATCCGCCACAAGATGGATCGGCATGGGGCGGCGGGGACACCTCGCGTCGAGTTATTCGCAGCGGCTCGTTCAGCGGCGGCCCCGTAGTGCTCCGATCGGGGAACCGCTACTGGTCGCTTGCCTCGTCGCGCGGAGCCGGATTCCGCGTTGCCAGACCGGTTCAGACTCCTTGATGGGCGGAGCTAGTTGAGCGGCACGCCGGGCGGCGGGTTGTCGGCCTCTGGGTCGGAAAGAAGCTGGGCGCGCACGAGGCGGGCGTAGGCGCCGCCCTGGGCGATGAGCGAGGCGTGGGTGCCCGTCTCGAGGATCGTGCCGTTCTCCATCACGCAGATGAGGTCCGCGTTCTGCACCGTCGAAAGCCGGTGGGCGATGACGATCGTGGTGCGGTCCCTGGTGAAGCTGGCGAGCGCCTCCTGCACGAGCCGCTCGGAATGGGCGTCGAGGGCGCTGGTCGCCTCGTCGAGGAGCAGGATCGGCGCATTGCGCAGGATGGCGGCGGCGAGCGCCAAGCGCTGGCGCTGGCCGCCCGAGAGGCGCACGCCGCGGTCGCCGATGATGGTGTCGTAACCCTGGGGCTGGGCCAGGATGAACTCGTGCGCGGCGGCGGCCCTGGCAGCGGCCACGATCTCCTCTTCGGTCGCCGAAAGCTTGCCGAGCGCGATGTTGGCGCGGATGGTGTCGTCGAACAGGGTGACATCCTGGCTCACGAGCGCGATCGAATCCCGGAGCGAAGCGAGCGTCACCTCGCGCACGTCCTGGCCGTCGATGCGGATGCTGCCGTCGGTCACATCGAACAGGCGCGGCACGAGATTGACGATGGTGGACTTGCCGGCGCCCGAGCGCCCGACGAGAGCAACCGTCTTGCCGCCCTCGACCTCGAGCGTGAAGCTCTGGATCGCTGCGATGCCGTCCGCGCCCGCGTAGTGGAAAGCCACGTTGTCGAAGGTGACGGCGCCCTTGCCGACCGCGAGGGGCTTGGCGCCGGGAAGATCGCGGTTGGTCGGCTTTTCGTCCAGGATCCCGTAGATGCTCTCGATGGCGGCGAGGCCCTCCTGCACGCGAGCCATGAGCCCGCCAATGGCCCGCAGCGGCTGCGCGGCCATCAAGAGCGCGGCCGTGAGGCCCATGAAGTCTCCGACCGTCGAGCCGCCGCTCGCGATGCGCCAGTACGCGACCCAGATGACGCCCGCGACCGCCGCGCCACCCAGCGCTTCCAGCAGCGATTCGAGGCGGGCCTTGTTTTTCACGCCCTTGAGCTTCAGCGCGAACACGTCCTCGAAGCTCTTGTTCACGCGCATGGACGCGTAGCCCTCGAGCCGGAAGGTCTTGATGAGCCGCGTGGCGCTGAGCTTCTCGGCAAGCAGCGAGGTCATGCCGCCGAGCTCGGCCTGGGTGCGCGTCGAGTTGCGGCGGATGCGGCGCGCGATGGTCGCGATCGGCACGGCCGCGAATGGATACACGCCGAGCACCACGAGCGAGATGATCCAATCCAGATAGAACATCGACCCCACCAGCGCGACGACCGAGAGCGTGTCGCGCATGAGCGAGTTCATGGAGGCGAGCGCCGCCTGCTGGATGAACTGCGTGTCGTTTGTGAGCTTCGAGAGCAAGCGCCCCGGCGCGTCACGCGTCAGGCGCGCGTAGTCGGCGGTGATCAGGTGGCGGAACGTCTCGATCTGCATGTCGGCCATGAGGCGGAGCACGATGCGCTGCGTCGCGACCGACTGCATGTAGAGGAAGACGCTTCGCGCCGCGGTAATGAGAATGATCGCCACCAGAACCCAGGGCAGCCAAGAGACATCCCCTTTGAGAAGGTTGTCGAAGGAGAACTTGATCACCATCGGATAGGCGCCGGTGGCGGCGGCCAGCGCCGCCGTGAGGAGAAGCGCCGTCAGAAGCTCGCGCCAGCGCGGATAGACCCAATCGGCAAGGAACCGCCCGAGCAAAACCCTCGATTCGGCATCGAGCCCAAATCCGCCCCCCTTCCGGCGCCGGGCACGCCGACCCGATCCTTCGGAAGATCCGGCAGGCGTTATCTCGACGCGCTCTCCTGGTCCGGCGCTCATCGGTGAGGCTGTCGCTCCGTGTTCCGGCCCGGGTCGCCCGGGGCCGCGGCGGGGATGGCTCGCACCTCAGGCGCCGGCCTTGGCATCATCGGCAGCGGGCTCGAGCAGGCGATGCAAATGAACGATGAAGTAGCGCATGGCGGCATTGTCGACCGACTTCTGGGCGGCCCCCTTCCAGGCGACCAGCGCCTCGGCGTAGTTCGGGTAGATGCCGACGATATCGAGCTCCTTGAGATTGCGAAACTCGACACCGTCGAGATTTGTCAGCTCGCCGCCAAATACGAGGTGGAGCAATTGCTTGGGAGAGGTGCTCGTCATGTCTCAAGGCCCTTCTCGATGCCGCTCCGGCGCAGATGCGCCACGTCTTTCCTGTTTTCCTGCCCCATAGCGCGCGCGGGAGCAAGGCTTGCACTGCCGCCGGGCCGGCGCGACGGAAGCGCGCAAAAGGCCTCTCCTGCCTGCGGAGCACCCGATCCTCAGCTCCGTGACGCTCGCGGAGCAACAAAACATCTCCCATTAACGAGATTTTTTAAGCCGTTATGGAGCCCGTTGTGGCAGGATCACCTTACGGTCGCGACAGACGGCTCAGAAGTTGACATGGGTTGCGTTGGCGCGGCGCGGGACACCGGGGACAGCCCCTTGCCCGCGCCGACCCCTGTCCGGCGCTCTCCCGGCCGCTCGCAACGCCTCCCTCGCCCGGCTCCCTGCCCGGTGCGGTCAGCCCAGGCTCACAAGAGAAGCCATGGCGCCAGCATCATCACCACGGCAACGACCCAGAGCGCGACGCTCTCAGACCCCGTCCCGGCCATGCTCGCCTCCTTCAGGATCACAATCCGACGCGTGACCCCTGAAGCCTAGCGAAACCTCCGCGAGTCTAGAAGAGGCACGATCCCGTCTTCCCCCGAATAGGGCTCGGGCGGTGGGCGGCTCGCCCATTGCTCGGCGGGCCCATCGCAGGCTGTGTGCGGATGGGCGTTGCCGCGCGGTTGCTCATTCGCTAGCGTTATGGATCCCACAACGACGGAAAATACCGATCCCGCGATGAGCGATAACCCCTACGAGCTCGGCCTCGACAAGACTCCCGCCAACTACCAGCCTTTGACCCCGATCGGCTTCCTCGAACGTGCCGCGGCCACCTACCCGGACCACACGGCGATCATCCATGGCAGCGCCAGGATCAGCTACCGGGACTTCTACGCCCGTTGCCGGCGCCTCGCCTCAGTGCTCGCACGCCACGTCGGGCCCGGCGACACGGTCACCGTCATGCACGCCAACACGCCGGCCATGCTCGAGGCGCACTATGCGGTGCCGATGACGGGGGCGGTGCTGCACTCGCTCAACACGAGGCTCGATGCGCCGATCCTCGCCTTCCAGCTCGATCACGCCAACACCAAGCTCCTGATCTCGGATCGCGAGTTCACCGCGCTCATGACGCAAGCGCTGTCGCTCGCCGCCGCGCGCCCTTTCGTCGTCGACTACAACGATCCCGAGTTTCCAAACCTCGGGGAGCCGCTTTCCGACGTCGACTACGAAGCCTTCGTGATGCAGGGCGATCCCAACTACGGCTGGCGCACGCCCGCGGACGAGTGGGAGGCGATCGCGCTCAACTACACGTCCGGCACGACGGGCAACCCGAAGGGCGTCGTGTACCACCATCGCGGCGCCGCGCTCATGTGCTACGCCAACGCGCTCGCCACCGGCATGGCGCGGCATCCGGTCTATCTCTGGACGCTGCCGATGTTCCACTGCAACGGCTGGTGCTTCCCCTGGACGCTCTCGGTCGTCGCCGGCACGCACGTGTGCCTCCGTTGGGTGCGCGCCAAGGCCATGTACGACGCCATCGTCGAGCACAAGGTGACGAACCTCTCCGGCGCGCCGATCGTGATGTCCACGCTGCTCAATGCCAAGGACGAGGAGCGGCGCCCGATCACGCACCGCGTGGCCTTCAATCATGCCGCCGCGCCGCCGCCCGAAAGCGTGCTCGCCCGCATGGCCGACGCGGGCTTCGCGCTCACGCACCTCTACGGGCTCACCGAGACCTACGGGCCGGCCGTTCTCAACGAGTGGCACAGCGAATGGGACGATCTGCCGAACGACGAGCGCGTCTCGAAACGTGCCCGCCAAGGCGTGCGCTACCCGGCTCTCGAAGGCCTGACCGTAATGGACCCCGTCACCATGACCACCGTGCCGCCCGACGGCGAGACGCTGGGCGAGGTCATGTTCCGCGGCAACATCGTCATGAAGGGCTATCTCAAGAACGCGGCCGCGACCGAGGAGGCGTTCCAGGGCGGATGGTTCCACTCGGGCGATCTCGGCGTGCTGCACCCCGATGGCTACATCCAACTCAAGGATCGCTCGAAGGACATCATCATCTCGGGCGGCGAGAACATCTCCTCGATCGAGGTCGAGGACGTTCTCTATAAGCACCCGAGCGTGGCGGTGGCCGCTGTCGTCGCCAAGCCGGACGAGAAGTGGGGCGAGACACCCTGCGCGTTCGTGGAGCTCAAGCCGGGCCTGGTCGCCACCGAGCAGGAGATGATCGCCTGGTGCCGCGAGCGGCTCGCGCACTACAAGGCGCCGCGCCGCATCGTCTTCCTCGATGTGCCGAAGACCTCCACGGGCAAGGTACAGAAATTCAAGCTCCGCGAGCTTGCCAAGCAGGCCTGAGGGGCCGCCGCAGATTGGAAAGACGCATCTATTGGAATGAGCGGGACTTGCGCGCCGCCGCCGGCAAATCCAGGCGTGGCGCGCTTCAGGTCCAGAGACGCAAACGCGCCAGACTTGGGGTCTGACGCGGCGGTACTTACTCAGCTAGTGTCGGGTCTGAACCTCGAGACGGACGATCTCGTCCTTGAGCTTTAGTTTTTCTTGCTTGAGCTTGCGGATCGCGACGTCGTCCGATCCCGGTCTGGCTGCCTCCTCTTCAATCCGGCGTTCAAGTTGCCGGTGCTTCTCTGAGAGCTCCTGGAGATGAGCCGAAAGCGCCATCCTGACCTCCTTTTCAGAGTTTGCAGACTAGGGCATTGTTACAGATATGCCACGCCCTGTCCATGGGAGGACGGTGTGTTACAAACAGTGGATTAACACTTCGCGTACGATTAACCACTTGCTAACCACGTGTTTTTGTTGCTATTTCGTGGCCAGCGCTCGTTCACGTGCTTGCGCGGCGCAGCAATTGAGACGATAGTCCCGCCGGTCCCTCCGCGTGCATTTGCCTGTGCACAGCTGCTGGGGTCGGTGTTCGAACGAGCAGCGAACATGCAGCGGCAGAACGACCGGGAGCTCCGCGACGAGCTGGCCAAGCTCAGGGCCGAGCACCGTGTGCTCGACGACGAGATTCTTGCGCTCGAGCTGCAGACGACGGCCGATCAGCTGCTGATCCGCCGTCTGAAGAAAAAAAAGCTCGCTCTCAAGGACCAGATCACGAAAATCGAGGATCAGCTGCTGCCGGACATCATCGCCTGAAAGCCGGCCCCGCGCGTTGAGAGGAAGCGCTGTCCGGCGGGCGGCACACGCGCCCTCCGAGCGGGCGCGTCTCTCCTCGGGAAACGGAGACTCATGGGCTCCACCGGCATAGACACGTGGCTTTATCCGACCGACCGCGGGCTCTACTGCGAGCCGGGCGGATTTTTCGTCGACCCGGCGCGCGCCGTCGACCGGGCCATCATCACCCATGGCCACAGCGACCACGCGCGTCCCGGCCACCAAGCCGTGCTGGCGACGGCCGAGACCGTCGAGATCATGAAGCTGCGGCTCGGCGTGGACGGGGCCGGACGCTACGAGGCAGCGCCGCTCGGTGCAGCGCTTTCCATCGGCGGCGTGGGCGTGAGCTTGGTGCCTGCCGGACATATTCTCGGCTCCGCGCAGGTCGTCATCGAATGGAATGGGCAGCGGGCCGTGGTCTCGGGCGACTACAAGCGCAGCGCCGACCCCACCTGTCCCCCGTTCGAGACCGTCCCCTGCGACGTGCTCGTGACGGAGGCGACGTTCGCCCTGCCGGTCTTTCGCCATGAGCCCGCAGTGCGCGAGGTCGGCCGCCTGCTTGCCTCGATCGCCCGCAACCCGGAGCGCACGCACCTGATCGGCGCCTACAGCCTCGGCAAGTGCCAGAGGGTGATCAAGCTCGCGCGCGAAGCCGGCTACGACGCACCGATCTTCCTGCATGGGGCGCACATGGAGATGACCTTGCTCTATCAGAGGCTCGGCGTCGAGCTCGGCGACGTCCGTCCCGCGACGGGCGCCAAGGACGCCGTGCCGCCGGGCTCGCTCGTGCTCTGCCCGCCGATCGGAAGCTCGGATGCCTGGACGCGGCGCTTCGGCGACGTGCTCACGGGTTTCGCCTCGGGTTGGATGCGCATCAAGGGGCGCGTGCGCCAGAGTGGCGTCGAGCTGCCGCTCGTGATCTCCGATCACGCCGACTGGCCGGAGCTTATCGACACGGCGCTCGAGACCGGAGCCGACGACATCTGGGTGACGCACGGACGTGACGACGCGCTCGTCTACGAGCTCGGCCGGCGCGGGCTCAAGGCACGGGCGCTGGCGCTTGTCGGCTTCGAGGACGAGGGAGAGTAAGCGGACGTGCTCGCCTTCTCGTTGTTGCTCGACAGCCTGACGACCACGCCCCAGCGCAACGGCAAGCTTGCGCTCCTCGTCGAGTATTTCCGCACTGCGCCCGATCCCGACCGCGGCTATGCGCTCGCGGCCCTGACCGACGGGCTCTTCCCGCGCCTGCCGCTCCGCCGCGCGCTCACCACACTGATGGAGGAGCGGGTCGATCCCGTTCTCTACGCGATGTCGCGCGACTACGTCGGCGACACGGCCGAGACGGTGTCGCTGCTCTGGCCCGAGCCGCGCGAGCGGGGCGCCTCCCCCAGTCTCGGCGAGGTCGTTGCCGTCGTCGCCGCAACGCCGCCGCAGGCCACCGCCCCCATGCTGGCGGCGCTGCTCGACCGTCTCGACGTGCGCGGGCGCTGGGCGCTTCTGAAGCTCCTCGGCGGTGCGCCACGCGTGGGGGTATCGGCGCGGCTCGCCAAGACCGCGCTCGCGGAGATGAGCGGGCATGCCGTCTCGGAGATCGAGGAGATCTGGCACGCGCTCGCGCCGCCCTACGCAGACATTTTCCTGTGGCTCGAAGCCAAGGGCCCGCGCCCGGAGGCCGGCGGCAAGCCCATCTTCCGCCCGCTCATGCTGGCGCACGCCATCGAAGAGGCGGACTGGGCAGGGCTCGACCTCAAGGACTTCGCCGCCGAATGGAAGTGGGATGGCATCCGCGTCGAGATCGCAGCGCACGACGGCGACGTCCGCATCTTCTCGCGCACCGGCGACGACGTCTCGGGCTCCTTTCCGGAGATCGCGCTGGCGTTCCAGCGCGTGGACGCCCTCCTCGACGGCGAGCTCCTGGTGGTCCGGTCGGGGAACGTCGCGCCCTTCAACGACTTGCAGCAGCGCCTCAACCGCAAGGCGGTGACCGGGCGCATGCTGAAGGAGCACCCGGCCCATGTGCGTCTCTACGACCTCCTGATCGAGCGGGCCGAGGATCTCCGAGACCTAAGCTTCCGCGAGCGGCGCGCCAGACTCGAAGCGTGGCACCAGCGCGTCGCCCCCAAGCTTTCGGACCTCTCGCCGCTCGTAGAGTTCGCGACACGCGCCGATCTCGACGACATCTGGTCGCGCGCGAGAGAAACCGGCATCGAGGGCCTGATGCTCAAGCGCTGGACGAGCCCCTACCTCTCGGGCCGGCCGCGCGGGCATTGGTTTAAGTGGAAGCGCCAGGCGCTGACCCTCGATTGCGTGCTGATGTATGCGCAGCGCGGCTCTGGAAAACGCTCGTCCTACTATTCCGACTATACCTTCGGAGTCTGGCGTCCGGCCGAGGGCAGCGCTGGTAGCGACCTCAACCCCGGTTTCGAGCTGGTGCCCGTCGGCAAGGCCTACTCGGGCTTCACGGACGAGGAGCTGCTCGCGATCGACCGCTTCGTCAGGACCCACACGACCGAGCAGTTCGGGCCGGTCCGTGCCGTCGAGCCCCGGCTTGTCCTCGAGGTTGCGTTCGACGCCCTCTTCCAATCACCACGCCACAAATCAGGGCTCGCGATGCGCTTTCCGCGCATTCACCGCATTCGCTGGGACAAGCCTGCACACGAGGCGGATACGCTTGCATCTGCAAAAGTGCTCGCCGCTTGAATTTCTACTTTCTCAACAAATGTCGCTCTCTGAGTCTTTTGATCTTTTCTCAACGCCAATTCTTGGCACCATTTTATTACAAGTCGCACATTTCGAAACTTTGGATTAAGCACTCCGACGTAGGATTTGTTTCTATTAACAAGTTATTCTGCTTTTGAAGGATATTTGAAATGTTCGCACGCTCTCTTTTTCCCAAGAGTCTCTCCGGGCGTGCAATGCTCGTGTGCGGCTTCTGCCTCGTGGCCACTCTCGTGGCCGCTGCATCAAACGAGATTGTGAGCAGTAAGCTCACCGATGAGATCGACAAGTCGGTCGTGCTCACGGAGGCCGTCAGAAATCACACTAAAATCGACATGTACCATGACGGGTTGCGCGCCATCGTGCTTTCGGCGCTCGCGGCCGGCGAGCTCGGAACTCCACAAAAGGACGTCGAGACGGAGCTCGCGGAAATGAGCCAGACCTTCCGCACTGTCGTCGGCCAGAACAAAGCGCTTCCGCTTTCGAGCGATATCAAGGCTGCCCTCGGCAACGTCGACACCCCCCTCGACAAATACCTCGACGACGCGCAGAGAATTGTCGGACTCGCTTTCAGCGATCGGCCGGCGGCGGTTGCCGCGATGGCCAATTTCAATGTTACGTTCCAGGCCCTCGAGACGTCGCTCGAGGCCGTCGGGGAGTTGATCGAAAACGACGCCAAGGCCCTGCGCACGGATTCCACCGAATTCGCCCGCAATGCCGCCTACGTCAACAGGCTGGCCATCATCCTCTCCGTCGCTGGCGTTCTTTTTACGCTGGTCTTCATGATGCGCGGCATCATGCGCCCTCTCGCAAGCATGCAGCGCACGATGATTGACCTCTCTCAGGGCAACAAGGTCGCGGCCATTCCCGGTGCCGAGCGGGGCGACGAGATCGGCAACATGGCGCGCGCGCTCGCGGTGTTCGCCCGCAATATCGAGGACAACGAGGAGCTGCGCCGCGAGCAGGCGAACGCTGCGCGTCGCGCGGAGGAAACTCGTCGCGCCGATATGCATCGACTCGCCCGTGAATTCGAGGAGTCCGTCGGCAGCATCATCGGCAAGGTAGCGACCGCCTCCGATACGCTCACTGGCACTGCCAAATCGCTCACCACGCAGGCGGACGCCACCCGCGACCTCTCGAAAGCGGTGGGCGCCGCCGCGGAGATCACATCGTCCAATGTCGGCAGCGTGGCCACCGCCAGCGGCCAGATGGCGGCTGCCGTCTCCGAAATCGAGCGCCAGATCGAGCAAAGCTCCTCGATCACATCGAAGGCCGTCGAGAGGGCGACCTCGACCAACGTCCGCGTCTCGGAGCTCGCCCAGTCGGCCGAGCGCATCGGAAACGTCGTGGGGCTCATCAGCACCATTGCGTCGCAGACCAACCTGCTCGCGCTCAACGCCACCATCGAGGCAGCGCGCGCCGGAGAGGCCGGCAAGGGCTTCGCCGTTGTCGCGCAGGAGGTGAAGGCGCTCGCAACCCAGACCGCCAAGGCCACGAACGACATCGCAAACCAGATCCAGGGCATGCAGTCGGCTACCCACGATGCCGTGCAAGCCATCGGAGACGTGGTCGACACGATCTCGCAGATTTCCTCGATCTCGGGCGCCATCATGGCGGCTCTTACCGAGCAGTCGGTGGCAACCCAGGACATCAGCAACAACGTCCGCCAGGCCGCCCGCGGCACGGCGGAAGTGACGTCCAACATCTCGGACGTAAGCGCGAGTGCGGGTGAAACCGGAAAGGCCTCTGCGGCTCTCCTCTCGTCGGCCGAGACGCTGTCGAGCCAAAGCGGCACGCTCAAGAGCGAGGTTGCCCGCTTCCTCCAGACGGTCCGCGCGGCCTAGTTACTCTCCCTCTGCCCATTGCCTTCAATGGGGAGGGGGCGTAGCTCAGAAGCCGCCGAAGAAGTTGGAGAGGAAGTCTTCGTTGGCGGCCTGTGTCTCGCGCGGCCGCGATGGCCGCTGCCCCTGCTCGGCGAGCGCCATGCTCGGGACCACCGGCGCCAGGTGATCGGCGCCCTTCGCGATCTGATCCCACTTGCCTTCGAGCGCCTGCGTCACGCGCTTCTCATGGCCGTAGACGTCAGCGTAGGTCTTGAGCGAGCCGTCGGCACTCACCCAGGCCGTGAAGTAGACGATGTGCATGCGGATCTTGCGATCAATCGGCACCTCGTTGTTCAAGGGACCGTTGTTCGACACGTCGGCAACCTTGGCCGCGTCCCACCCCTTGTCCTCGGCGAGTATCAGCTCGGCGACGCGCATCGGATTCCTGAGCCGCAGGCAGCCGTGACTCAATGTCCGCTGCTTGGCGTTGAACATCCACTTGTCGGGCGTATCGTGCATGAAGATCGTATGCTGGCTCGGGAACGAGAATTTCACGTGCCCGAGCACGCTTTTGCGCCCCGGCGGCTGCACGACCTCGTAGTCGCGGATGTCGGCCTTGCTCCAATCCATCGTGCGCCAGTCGAGCGGCTTGCCGTCCTTGCTTTCGAGCTCGAGGCCGTACTGGCGCATCAAGCCGCCGCCTCGTAGCAGGCTCGGCCACAGCTCCTTGACCTTGATGCTCTCCGGCACCCGCCACATGGGCTTGAACACGATGTACTTGAGCGGCCGCGAGAAGATCGATGTCTGCTTGCCGATCTCGCCGGCGACGATCCGCTCGGTGTGGATCACCTCGCCGTTCTTCACGACCTCGATCATGAAGGCGGGCACGTTGGCCATCATGTAGAGGTCGCCGAGGTCGGGCGCCATCCAGCGCCACATTTCCATGTTGGCGAGAAGGCGCTTGGCGTCGGCGCGGCCTTTGCCGGCCCTGGCCTCGAGATACTTCTGGCGAAGGCGCTCGAACTGGGGGTGCTTGGGATTGGTGCCGGACAGGTAGGCGGCCTTGTCCTCGGCAGCCCCGATGCCCTCGAGCACGAGCTTCGGCTCGATGAGCTGCGGGCGCCGATCGAGGTTGGAGTTGAGGTCGCGCGACGGATCGATGATGCGTCCGCCACGTGCGAAGCGCGCGTACTTTAGAACAGCGACGGCGAGATCCACCTCGGCCGCCGCGCGGACATCGGCTGAGAGATCGGCGCCGCCGGCGCTCGCCAGGGCCAGATCCGGGACCGCGAATGCTTTGGGGTCTAGCCCCCAGTCGTCGGCCTTGCCGATCTCGTCCATAACGGCTTTCGCCGCCCCGTTGAGACCCTTGGCCTCGGTCCAGAGCGGCGCGTTGGCGCGTGCGCCATAGAACTCGATGAGCGCGGCCCGCTCCTTCTTCTCCTCGTCGGTCCCCTCGTCCGGGATTGCGGCGAGGCGCTCCCTGATGGCGCGGGCCTCGGGCATCTCGGCGGGCGCCGCATCCGGTGCTGCGGGCGCGGCCTTGAACTCCGCCCCGCCGGTCTCGGCCGCAGCCGAGCCGCCCAGCGCCGCGAGCGCGAGGCAGCTTCCCAAGAAGAGCATCAGACAGCGCATTCCTGTCTCCGACGAGGACCATCACCCTTTAGATCGGATCGCGGCCCCAGGTCATGTGCCGCGGCCCGTGCGTAGGAAAGTTCGCGGGCGCCTGTGCTCACGCCGCCTCAGCGCCGCGACCCGTCTTGGCGGCGGTCACCACGCCCCCGTGCTCCGCCACGCCCAATGCCTCGAGAATGGGCAGCCTCTTTGCGGCAAACTCTTGGCCCATGCGGGCCAGCTCGGCGATGTTGTCCGTGCCGCTGACGATAGGCTTGCCGTCCTGCATGAGGCGCTGGCCCTGCGCCTCCATGATCGGCCAGATCTCGAGCGCCCACTCCTGCGGCGCGCGCCGTCCGCGCGCGTAGGAGCGCACAAAGAGCTGCTGGATGCGTCCGATCGGCACGCCACCGCCGGTCACGGGGCTGGCCAGGAAGCCAAGGTCGCTGCCGAGCACGGCGCGGTCGACGATGTAGGCGTTGAGCGCCCTCGTACGGGGGCGCGCGGCCGCGACGCGACCCTCGTCCTCGGCAGGGCTCACGTAGGAGAGACCGGTCAAAACGCAGAGCGCCTGCAGGAGCTGGCCCGGGGAGATGGATCTCAGGGATGGGTGCTGCGACAGCTCGGCAAAGCTTTTCGGCGCGTACGCGCGCTCGGCGAGGACTGTGGCGAGCGGGCGGTAGATGTCCTGCTGAAGGGCGGCCTCGCCCGCCGAGCCGGTGAGCTTGAGCGCGATGTCGCCCTCCGCAACCATCAGGGCGAAGCGGCGGCTCTGGGCCAGCTCGACCTGGCGCTGCGGCGCAATCGCGCGCGGGCCCTTGACGAAGATGTCGCGACGGAACTGCTGGTTCTCGCAATAGTCGCGGACGGACTCGCGCAGCACGGGGTGGGCAATCGAGGCGAGAAGCTGCTGCTGCTCGGCGGTGAGGTGCAGCGTGTCGATGTGCGACAGCAGGCTCGCGGAGGCTGCGAACGAAAGCTTTCCCTCCTTGAGATGCCCCGCTGCCTCCGAGAACGGCATCGGGTGCCAGTCGGCATTGAAGAACTCGTGCGCAAGATAGTTGCGATTGTGACCCTTGATGCCCTTGAGCCGCTCGGCCACTGCAGGATTGGCGCGAAAGTATTGCGCGTTGGAGGCCACGACGCGCTCGGCGAAGTCGACGGCCTGGTCGATGCGCGAGCCGAGCCCCGTGGCCTCGCCCGTCGCCAGCTCGAGATGCAGCGTCATGAGATGGCGCAGCGGAATGGCGGGCGCCCAGCCCGGGGTCGTGTTGTAGCTCACGTAGAGGAGGCCGCCGACGGCCAGCCGGCGGCGTGCGATGTCGACGATGACGCGACGGTTCTCGTCCGAGATCCAGCTCCAGATGCCGTGCAGAACGATGACGTCGAACTCGGGGAGATCGTCGCGGCTCGCGAGCTCGGCGAACGACTGATCGAGCACATTGAGATTCGCCCCCGACGCCTCGGCCAGCTCGCGGGCGTTGGCGGCCTGCGCGGGGTTGAAGTCGGTGCCCCAGAACTCACCCTCGTTGGCGGCAGCGTGAATATTGAGCGAGAGGCCCTGGCCGAACCCCAGCTCGAGATAGCGGAGCGGGCGGCCGACGCTGTGGGCCTGAAGCCGCGACAGCATGGCGAGCTCGAGCATCAGCGGCGACATCTCGCGATAGTAGCCGTAAGTGTAATCCAGCTCTGAAACGTACCCAGAGGTCCAGGACGGAGAGGTCGAGGTCATGTCTGCCATACCGGGGGAAGACGCTGCACGCAGCCCGCGGCGGTGCGCAGGCTGCCGTAAAGACTAGGCGATTCGGGGGCTCGCCGGAAAACACCGCTCTGGGATGCCGAGGGGATCGCCGGGCGCCGGTTAAGGCTAAGATTGGGGCAGCGGCCGTGTTTTTGGGCGGCGAGGCCTTGCCACAAGGCGCCGGCTCCTCTAAATGGCCCGTTTTTCGCGGCTGCCCTGCCCTCGTGTGCAGGCTCCGCAAGCCGAGGGCCGATGACCAAGAGCCGCGCCGACGTCGGGATCATCATGGGCAGCCAGTCCGACTGGCCGACGCTGAGACATGCGGCTGCGATCCTCGACGAGCTTTCCGTGCCCTACGAGACGAAGATCGTCTCTGCGCACCGCACACCGGATCGCCTCGTCGCCTATGCCAAGGGCGCCAAGGAGCGGGGCCTCAAGGTGATCATCGCCGGCGCGGGAGGCGCGGCGCATCTGCCCGGCATGACCGCGTCCATGACCACGCTGCCCGTGCTCGGGGTCCCCGTCACCAGCAAGGCGCTCAACGGCGTCGACAGCCTCTACTCCATCGTGCAGATGCCGGGAGGCATACCGGTCGGCACACTTGCCATCGGAGAGGCGGGTGCGACCAACGCCGGCATTCTTGCCGCACAGATCCTGGCGCTCTCCGACCCCGACCTCGCCGCCCGCGTCGCCGCCCACCGGGCGCGCCAGACCGCGGCCGTCGCCGAGGACCCCAAGGCCGAGTGAGCGCGGCAGCCATGACAGCCCTTTCCCCCGGATCGACGATCGGCATTCTCGGCGGCGGACAGCTCGGCCGCATGTTGGCCCTTGCCGCGGCCCGGCTCGGGCTGCGCTCAGCCATCTACACCGACGTCGACGGGCCGGCGTCGCAGGTCGTCGACCGCACGACGCTCGGCTCCTTCGAGGACACCCACAGGATCGCGGTGTTCGCCCAGAGCGTGGACGTCGTCACGTACGAGTTCGAGAACGTGCCGCTGGCGGCGGCTGCGGCGGCCGCCAGCGCGGCCCCCGTGCGGCCCGGGCCCAAGGCGCTTCAGGTGGCGCAGGACCGCCTGACCGAGAAGACTTTCATTCGCGGGCTCGGCATCCCCGTCGCCCCCTTCGCGAATGTCGAGGATGACGCCTCGCTCGCGGATGCGCTGCGCACGATCGGCCCGGCCGGCATCCTCAAGACCCGGCGCCTCGGCTACGACGGCAAGGGCCAGGTGCGCATCCGGCAGAGCGGCGAGCTCGCGCCCGCCTTCGAGGCGCTCAAGCGCGCTCCCTCGGTGCTCGAGGGCCTCGTCGCGTTCGAGTACGAGGTCTCGGTGCTGGTCGTGCGCTCTCTTTCGGGCGAGGTTCGCTTCTACGACGTCCCGCACAACACGCACAAGGACGGCATCCTGGACACCTCGACGGTGCCCTCCTCGCTACCGCCGGGTCCGACAGCCCGGGCCCGCGAGATCGCGGCGGGCATTGCGGCTGCCCTCGACTACGTGGGCGTGCTCGCGGTCGAGATGTTCTATCTGGGCGAGGGCGCGGCGGAGCCGCTCGTGGTCAACGAGATCGCGCCGCGCGTTCACAATTCCGGACATTGGACGCTCGACGCGTGCCTCACGAGCCAGTTCGAGAACCATATGCGGGCCGTGGCTGGTTGGCCGCTCGGCCCCACGGGGCGGCATTCCGACGTCACCATGACCAACCTCATCGGGCACGACGTGGACCGCTGGGAGGCGCTGGCCGCCGAGCCGCACACGGCCGTTCATCTCTACGGCAAGCCCGAGGCCCGGCCCGGCCGCAAGATGGGCCATGTCAACCGGTTGCGCCCGAAATCGTGAGCTGCGCCCTTAGTATGGCCCGAAAAACGGCCGTCTCAGGCGTGGACAAGTCCCCCGGCGTTTGATACAAGCCCCGGCAAATCATACCCGCTGAGGCACCGGCCGGGATCCGACCGGGGCTTCTGCTTTTTGTTATTCCAGATTCAGCAAACCACCAGGGGTCACCCTTTGCAGGTACTCGTTCGCGACAACAACGTCGACCAGGCCCTCAAGGCGCTCAAGAAGAAGATGCAGCGCGAGGGTATTTTCCGCGAGATGAAGCTGCGGAACTACTTTGAGAAGCCCTCCGAGAAGAAGGCCCGCGAGAAGGCCGAGGCCGTGCGCCGCGCCCGCAAGCTCGCCCGCAAGAAGCTGCAACGCGAGGGTCTTCTGCCCGGCAAGCCCGCGGCGACGCGTGGCGGCCCCGGCGGCAAGGGCCCCGGCCGCGGCGGCCCCGGCGGCGGTCGCTCGTCGGGCGGCGGCTTCGGAGGCGGTGCTGGCGGCGGCGGCGGTTTTGGCGGCCGCTGATCTCTACCAGACGTTGGAAATTCCTGTCGCCGCTGGGCCATCGTCCGGCGGCGATATGTTTTATGCAGACATTTTTCCTCTCGATGCCGCAAAAGCCCGGTCGCTGACTGGCCGTCGACCGAGTCGTCGACTATCGTGACGAGATGGCCCAGCTCTATTTCGCCTCCCTCGTCACCCTGTCCCTCCTCACCGCCATGGTCGCGGGCGTGGTGGTTGCCGCGCTCGTCGCCATGGGATCGGTGGATGTCGGACCTGCGCTGCTCATCGTCCTCATCATCAACACGGTGATCTTCTTCATCAGCCCGTGGCTCACCGACCTCATGCTGCGGTGGGTCAACAAGATCCAGTACCTCGACGACGCGACGCTGAAGAGCCGCTACCCCCACGTGCACGCCATCGTCGCGGATGTGGCGGGGAAGCATGGGTTCTCGCCGCCCTCGGTCGGCATCATTCCCGACCGCAACCCGACTGCCTTCACGTACGGCCTCTTCAGGCCCAATGCCCGCATCGTGCTGACGGACGGCATTTTCGAGTTCCTCACCGAGGATGAGACGCGCGCGGTGGTCGGTCACGAGCTCGGCCACATCGTCAACCGCGACTTCCTGGTGATGACGGTGGCCGGCACGCTCGTGCAGATGCTCTACGTCATCTACTCGAGCCTCACCCGGAGCAAGGGCGGCAGCGACCGCAAGAACAACGCCGCCGCCGTGGGCATGGCCGCCTATGTGCTCTACGTCCTCGGCACCTACATCCTGCTCTACCTCAGCCGCACGCGAGAGTATCTCGCCGACCGCTTCTCGACCGAGCACGTGGAGGCGCGGCACCTCGCCAACTCGCTCGTCAAGATCGCCTACGGCATCGCCGAGGCCGGGGACAGCGATCAATCCCGGCAGCTCCTTGCCAGCACGCGCCACATGGGCGTGGTTGACTACAAGGGCGCCGGGCCGCTCGGGCTTGTCGTGCAGGCTGCCAAGACGACGCCGGACGCGACCGCCAATGCCATGCTGTTTGACATCTACAATCCGTGGGCAAAGTTCATCGAGCTCAACTCGACCCATCCGCTGACGGGCAAGCGCATCTTCGCGCTGCAGGCGATCGCGCGCGAGAAAGGGCAGTCGTTCCCGGACATCGACGTCGAGACGGCGGCGCGCCGGGCCAAGGTCAGTCCTACCGCGCTGTGGGGCAAGTTCCTGCGCGAGCTCATTCTCATCTCGCTTCCCTGGATCGCCATGATCGTGGTGGGTGGCCTCGCGGTTCTCAACGGCACGCCGGAATTTGCGCTGCTCGCCATTCCCGCCGCGATCGTCGCGTGGCTTCTGCTCATTCCGATCACCTACCCGTTCCACAACCCCGAGAACGCGACGGTGGTGGGGCTCATGGGCGACGTGGCGGCCTCGCCGGTCATCGGGCGGCCCGTGAGGCTGCAGGGCGAGGTGATCGGGCGCGTCGATGCCGGCTCAATCTTCGGCGAGGACACGGTGTTCGCCGACCGGACAGGTCGGACGTTCATCGACTTCCGCTCGCTTCTGGGCTTCATCGGCGACTTCTGGACCGGCTGGCGCCGGATCAAGCCGCACATCGGCGCCAAGGGCGAGGTCACGGGCTGGTTCCGGCGCAGCATGGGCGGCTACGTCATCATGAGCCGCCTCTCAACGACCGCCGGCACCATTAAGGCCTATCCCTACATCGGCAGCGTCGTAGGCCCGTTGCTCATCCTGCTCATTATCGTTGCCATCGCCATCTTTACCTTTGGCGGCACTGGCGGCTAGGGATACCTCCCGGTCGCAGGATCAGTCCTTGCGTCCGTCGTCCGGCGACGTCTCGCCCCTTCGGGCACGCTCCTCGGCGAGGCGCGCAACGAGCGTCCGCACCACGTCGAGATCGCGCAGGTGGACGTCGTGCTGGGCAACGGGCATCTCTATGCCGGCCGCGCGGAACGCCTTCAGAATGCGGATGCGCAGATCGGTCTCGGCCGCCCCGGTCTCGCTCTCGTCGCGCGTGGCTGCCCGGAGCGAGAACTCGAGACCGCTCGCGCCAAAATTGTCGAATACGACGGCAGGCGGCGGATCGCGGACGATCAGCGGGCATTCGGATCCGATCTTGCGCAGGATGTCGCACACCTGCTCGGGGTCCGATTGATACGACGCGCTGACGCGCACCACCACAAGGCTCATGGATGGGTCTGTCCTTCGTTAGGTGCGCAGCGAGGCGCGGGGCGGCGACGCGACGGCCGCCGGAGGTGCCGCGGCCTGCTGCCTCGGCGCGCCGATGCCGGTCTCGATCACCATGTCGACCGGCCCGCCGGTCATGATCAGGTGCTCGACGTCGTCGCGGCGAATCAGGATGAGGCGGCGGCGCCCGTCGACATTGGAGGATTCGACGACGCCAAGCCGGCGCTCGGGCTTCTGGGCGAACAGTGCGCCCACGGCCTGACGCGGATCGATGCCGTTCAGATAGGCGCGCGCCACGAACGCGCTCGCGATCATGGCGACGGCGAGGAACAGCACAATCGCGAGATAATACAGGATGTCCCACATGCGCTGCTCTCCCGGGTGCCTCGTCAGCAGCACCGTATAGCGCGGAATTCATGCCATTTTAACCGTAATGATCGAACTGTGGATGGCGAGGCGCGAACGGCAGGCGCAGACGGCGGGAACAGCCTCACGGCCGCCAGCCAAAGCCCGCAAATGAGGCCTCGAAACTTACTCACGAGTGTTCAGCGTAGCGTATGCGTAAAACAGTGACCGTGCCGGCCGCTCGCGCGGCGAGCTCCGAGAATCAGATAGCTTTCGCCTTCATGAGCGAAAGCGAGGTCCGCCCACCGCAGGCCGGCATGGCCGGCGCCCTGGCAGGCGGCATTCATGAGCCTGGAGCCATCCCCCTCATCGCCGCGGCCATGACCGCCGGCGGTGTCATCCTTGCACTCGTCGCCTCCTCCGCCGCCGAGCCGCTGCTTTTGACCGTGCTCGCCGTGTTCGCGATGCTCGGGCTCTTCCTCGTCTTCGGCTACATCGCAGGCCACATCCGCATTGGCGAGCGCGTAAGCGAAACCGACCTGATCCACGCGCTCGCAGACAGCCTCGAGGACTGCGTGCTCGTTACGCGCCGCGACGGGCGCTCTGTCTACGCCAACAAGAGCATGACCGCGCTCGCGGGAACGACCGCTGCCGGCGAGGTGAATGCGCTCGAAACGCTATTCTCCGCTGATCCGCGCTCGGCCGCCGCCTACTTCCGGCTCGCCCGGGCAGCCGCGCGCCGCGAGCCATGGCGCGAGGAGATCGAGCTTGCCTCGCGCGCCGGTCACCCGCGCCTGCTCGACGTGTCGCATCATCCCTGCGCGGTGCCAGGCCAGGAGCGCGAGACGGGCCCCCTCACACTCTGGACCATCGCCGACGTCACCGCCGACCGCGCGCGCCAGACATCCGCCGTGCAGACGCTCGAGGCCACGCTCGAGCGCATGGACAGCGTGCCGGCCGGCCTTATGGAAGTCGACAGCCGCGGCACCGTGCGCCGCTTGAACGCCACCTTGCTGCGCTGGCTCGGCGTGGAGCCGGTCGGGGCGGGCGAGCGCGCGCTGCGCCTTTCCGACCTCGTCACTCCCGAAGGAGCGGAACTCATCGCAAATGCCGCGACCGCCTTCTACACACAGGCGCTCGGGGTCGATCTCGATGTGGCCATCGAGAAGGGCCACAATGTGCCGCTGCGCTTCTTCGCGCGCCGCGATGCGCACGGGGGCCTGCTCGTCGCCGCGTTCCGTCGCGAGCCCGACGCCGCCGAGGGCGAGGCCCGCTCCGCCGAGATTCGTTTCGCGCGCTTCTTCCAGTCGGCGCCGTTCGGCATCGCGACCATCGGGCCCGACGGGCTCCTGATGAGCACCAACGCCTCCTTCGCCCGCATGATCCCCGACGGATCGGGCGGCATCGGCGCCGCTGCCGCGGAGGTGCTCTGCCGCACTGCCGACGCGGAGACGCGCGCCGCGGTCGACGCTGCCATCCGCCAGGCGCTTGCAGGAGCGGTCACAGCCACGCCCATCGACGTCACGGTCGGCCCGCAGAAGGAGTTCTCGCGCAGGCTCTACCTCGCGCCTCTGACGCAGGCCAAGGACGCGCGTGAAGCGGCAATCCTCTACGTGATCGATGCCACCGAGCAGAAAGCGCTCGAAGCCAAGTTCGCGCAGAGCTCGAAGATGGAGGCGGTCGGCAAGCTCGCCGGCGGCATCGCGCACGACTTCAACAATGTGCTGACGGCCATCATCGGCTTCTCCGACCTCCTGCTACAGACGCACCGGCCGACCGACCCGGCGCACAGGGACATCATGAACATCCGCCAGAGCGCCACGCGCGCGGCGGGTCTCGTGGCCAACCTGCTCGCCTTCTCGCGCCGACAAACGCTGCAGGCTGAGCCGCTGCAGCTGCAGGAGGCGCTGGCCGAATGGAAGCCGCTGATCAAGATCAAGGTTGGCGAAAAGGTCGAGCTCAAATTGCCGCCGTCGCGCGACCTCTGGTACGTCCGCACCGACCGGACCCAGCTCGAGCACGTTATTCTGAACCTTGCCAACAACTCCAGGGACGCGATGGCCGATGGCGGCACGCTGACCATCGCCACACGCAACGTGACCGAGCGTGAGAGCCAAAAGCTCGCCCATCACGGCATGCCCGTCGGCGAGTACGTGCTGATCGAGGTGACGGACACGGGCTCGGGCATGCCGCCCGAGGTGCTGGCCAAGGTGTTCGAGCCGTTCTTCACCACCAAGGGCGTCGGCAAGGGCACGGGCCTCGGCCTCGCCACCGTCTACGGCATCGTCAAGCAGTCGGGCGGCTACATCTATCCCGAGAGCACGGTCGGGCGCGGCACCACGTTCCGCGTCTACCTGCCCCGCTATCTGCCGGACAACGAGGAGGAGATCGTCGCGCAGAAGGCCGCGAAGCAGACGCGTCCGCAGGATCTGACGGGCAGCGGGCGCGTGCTGCTGGTCGAGGACGAGGATGTCGTGCGCTCGTTCGCCGTCCGCGCGTTGAAGCGCCAGGGGTACGAGGTGCTCGAGGCGTCGACCGGCGTCGAGGCGCTCGAGGTGATGGCGGCCAACGAAGGCAAGGTGGACATCGTCGTGTCCGATGTGGTCATGCCGGAGATGGACGGTCCGACGCTGCTCAAGGAACTCCGCAAGAACAACCCGGAGCTCAAGATCATCTTCGTCTCGGGCTATCCGCACGAGGCCTTCGAGACCAGCCTCGACAAGAACGAGGAGTTCGCCTTCCTGCCGAAGCCATTCTCGCTGCCGCAACTCGCCGCGAAGGTGAAAGAGCAGCTCGGGCGTTAGATGCCCGCTTCACTCTCCCGGCTCTGATCTGTCATCCTCGGCATAAAGCCGAGGATGACATGGTAATGCAGGACTGCGTGAAAGTCCCCTCTCCCGGCCGCGGGGAGAGGGATGCACTACTTCAGCTTCCAGGTGATGGTGACGCGGGCCTCGAGGGTGGTTGTGCCGCTCTCGATCGGTGCGCCCGAGGCCTTGGCGGCGGCGAATGCCACCGGGCGCGGACCCTGGTAGCCCACCTCCTCGGCGATCTGGACCACCTCGCCCACCTCGGCGCCGGCTGCCCCGGCAAGGAGCTTCGCCCGCCGCAGCGCGTTGGCAACCGCCTGCTTTCGCGCATCGTCCTTCAAGGTCTCGGCCTTGCTCACCTCGAACGAGAGGCCGTTCATCTGGTTGGCGCCGAGGCCGACGATCTTGTCGAGCAAGTCGCCGACCTTGCTGAGATCGCGCACCAGGATGTCCATCTGGTTCGAGACCTGGTAGCCGTCGATGACGGAGGCCTCGCCGTCGCGCGGCTGCGTATAGCGCGGCTGGATGCTGAAGTTGCTGGTCTGGATATCCTTGGCATCAATGCCCGCCGCCTTGAGCCCGTCGTCGACGGCCCTCATGAGCTCCGAGTTCTTGTCGAGGGCCTCGCGCGCGGTCGTGGCCTCGGCGGTGACGCCCGCCGAGAGGCGCGCCTGATCGGGCTCGGCCGTAACCTCGCCCGTGGCCGAGACGGTGATGAGGCGGTCCATGGGCTTCTCCTCGGCAGAGGCGGGCGCAGCAAGGGCGAGCGAGAAAAGCGCGGCGGCAAGGGCCGCTCTCAGCGCTCGGGTGGTCGCGGGTCGCATGAGTGTCCTCCAAAGAACTACGGCCCATGGCTACGCCCCGTTCGCGGAGGAATGAAGGCCCTCGCGGGCGGTGGCTGGACCCCTCGGCGAACTCTGTTATAGAGGTCCGACCCCTTCGGGGGCCTGTAGCTCAATGGTTAGAGCTGGCGGCTCATAACCGCCTGGTTCCAGGTTCGAGTCCTGGCGGGCCCACCATTTTTATCGTTATTTTTCAAGTTCTTAAATTCAGTTCTTTCGCGCCGGCTACTGCGGAATCCAATCACGAGACTCGCGGTAGAGCCTCACCAGAGCGCTTGGGGAAAGCTGTCTCGGCACTGTCCTGAGGCGATCTGCAACAGCATTCCGGCTTGTCGCGTCGAGCTGCTCGGTCGGTGTGCCCTGGGCAATGCGCTGGCTAAGTTGCAAGTAGAAATATGCAGTTTCCCTCTCAGCGGGTGAGGTGGCGAGCTTTTCAATATCCAAGGCAAGCTGCGCTGATGCGTCAGCGATATTGCCGTCGTATGCCGCCGAAGCAGTGCGCAAAGCCACTGCAGCGCCTGCCACACCCTGCGATCGGGCTACGCGCGTGGCAACGTGCATGAGGGCGAACACGTCGCCGGCCTCGGCGCCGCGATCCATCCAGGTGTCGACGGAACCGAGGTCCTGATCAGGACCGACGATCTTCAACTCGATCACCTGACCTATTCGCCGTAGAGCAACCGCTAAGCCCTCCTGCGCAGCTGCCCTGTAGTCATCGAGCGCTTCCTTGATCCGGCCGGCACGTTCATGCACCCGCCCGCGCTGATAGCGTACAGCCCAATCTGTTGGATACATCATGACTGCGGTCTCGCAGGCTTCGAGCGCTCGCGCGACGTCGATCTTCTCGAATACTACCCCCTCGCTCTGACGGAAGCGGTCAGTAGGATTTGCAGCTAGGGCATCACAAGACTTGAGAGCGTCGGGCCGGCCCTCCTGCAGGACGGGCTTAGGAACCCTGAGGGGTTGGATATCCTGCAAGCGTCGATCACTCTCGCTTGCCGAGGCCTCGCGAAGGAGGAAGCGCTGGCGATCACTGGGTGACAGCGACAGGGACAGCGACCCTCGCGTCCAATCGATCAAGTCTTCCTGCTTATCGAGGCCTAGCCATTCCAATCCCGTTTCCAACAGAAACGTCGAGCCATCATCGGCCTGTACTGCCAGGCGGTCTCCCGCTGGCGAAAACTGGATCGCTACCGGCAATTGCTTTTGAGGGATCGAAGCGAGCGCCGTCCTGCTTTCCACGTTCCATAACCAGAGCGTGCGGCCCTCGTCCCAACCGGCGATGAGGCTGCAGTCGTCGGAGAAGAGCAGCTTCTTCATCGGCTGTTCGCCGGCGAACATGGTCGCTATGCGCCTCCCGTCCTTCGGATCGAAGAGGTCGATCGACTCCTTAAATGCTGCCGCGATCTGATCGCCGCGCCCGCATATGGCTACCGCAGACACCGGCCTGTTCTGCGCTTGCATTTTCCTCCACTGCGGAACCTTTCCCCCCTCCACAGTGACCGCGACGACCAGAGAGGTGCGGTCTTTCCCCAGCACGAACGTGGTTCCCGTCTTCGAGATGTCGACGAGGTCGAAGCTCGACTGCCACAAGCCAGATGATCCCAGAACCTTCCCCGTCCGCGCATTCCATATCGCGAACTCACCCCGATCCAGTATTTCGGGGTGGTCATCGGTTTTTTGCGCGCCGGCCAATGCCCCGACGACGATGCTGCTGTCAGCGCTGAAATAGTACTCGACTGGGCTGCGATCGTTGTAGGTGAGGTTCGCGAGTGTCGCCCCACTAGCTGTGTCGACGAGTTGCCTCACATCTTTGGCATCCGGATTATAGTATTCCGCGTCCGAGCTCTTGTGCTGGCGAATGATCGCCCGCATGCCGTCCGGGCTCAACCGCCAATAATTGTCCGAGTAAGACGAATACCTGAAGCGTTCCTCGGCGACTAAAGCGCCGGGGGCACAGTCAGCAAGACGGACTTCGCTCGGATTCAAGTGAACCTGAAGATTCCCATCAGATGCTCGACGAGAGACGCGCTCGCCTTCCATGCGACAAAGGACCGTCCCCAATTGGGCGTCCCATATTGTCATCCCTTGGAAGTGGTTGTAGGCGAGCAACTGCTTGCCATCGCCAGAGAACTTGAGCACCTCGCGAGGGTCAACGAATGATAGGACCTGGGTCCGATCGTCTTCCTCCCTCGATCCACTTTCGAGCACTTTCCAGCCAGGGTCATGTGTGCGCCACAGCCTGACGGACTCGTCCCGCGATACGCTTGCCAGCATCGAGCCATCAGGACTGAAAAGAACCTGCTGGACGATGTCGCCGTGCCCCCTGAACGTGGCGGCCTTCCGCATGCTCACGTCACATCTCTGCCGGTCTTCGACTTTGCAGTCATCGGCATTTAGCGTGTTCCACCATAAGCGGATGGTGCTGTCGTCCGAGGCAGTGGCCAGCAGTCTTCCATCGGGGCTGAACGCGACGGACTGTATGCCTTGTGCATGAGCGCCTATCACAGCCAGCAAGGCCCCATCCGCTGTGCTCCAGACACGAACGCTGCCGTCATCATAGCCAGCCACCAGGACCGCGCCGGACGGGTCGAATGTAAGGCATTGGGCATCGACGAAGTGCAGTAGTGTGTGAGCAAGCTCACCCCCGGGAACTTTCCATACCCTGACTTTGTGGTCTCGCGCCGCCACGGCGAAGTACTTGCCGTCCGGGCTAAAGGCAATGCGCTGATTGTTGTAATTGTTCGCTAGGCTCTCGCCCCAGAGAGTTGCGACCAGCGATCCGTCCGCTACGCTAAACAGCCGAGCTGCACCCTCCGCATCACCCATTCCGGCTGTAGCAAGCAAGGAGCCATCGGGACTGAAGATGACGTCGGTCATTCCGCCCCAAATCTGCCAATTCGCTTTCTCCACAGCTTCGACGATGGGGTCCGTACCCCTGTCGCCCCAAATGCTTGTGACTTGTCGCTTAACCGCTGCTTCATAGTCCGTCGGCCCGCTCAAGTCGTGCTCGACAGCTCCGGTCGCTACATTTCGAATTTCAGCGTGGTTGTCTTGGAAGCCGAGTGCGAACTCCTTCCCGGTTGGGCTGAACCTGCCTGTCCGCGCAAATGTCTTTTCCCACCTTGGAAGATCGATGACTGGCTTGCCACTCTCGATGTCGTATACCGCGGGCTTCTTTAACCCGGCGACGAGCGCGAGCCGCCCGTCCGGACTGACGTCAATTTGCGTGATCGTGTTGTCTTCGCCTTTGATGTGATGACGCTTGGTATAGGTCGACAAGTCCCAGATCACGAGGCTTCCCGCGTTGGTACCGGTCAGAAGATACTTTCCATTGGGTGTGAATGCCCCGCTCAAGATATTCTCCCCCGGAACCGTCAGCTCGGTCAGGGTGAAATCGGCACGTGCAGCGCGGTGCAAGGCTTGAAGTGATTCATTGACCAGCGGACGGTCGGGTGCGGATGGACCTGGCAAGCCTTCCAAGGCGATTGCCTTTGCTACGGCGGGATTGCCCTCATTGACGAGTTGCTGCGCGGCAACGGCGGTTCGCTGGGACTCGGACCTGAGGTTTTCGAGGCGCCGCGCGTTGGCAACTCGCTCATTCTCCACGGCACGTGCTTCGTTGGACTGGGCGACTTCTCGCTGCCAGTACGCCAGTCCCGCGAGCCCCAGCGAGACGACCAGTCCAGCGACAAGGCTGCCAGTTAGGACGTTGCGCCGCCGAGTTGAGGCGCGCCGGCTTTCTGCGATGTAGGCCTGTGTCTCGCCAGTTGGCGCTGGAGCGGTAGTCGGCCGCGATGCGATCCAGCGCTCGGCTTCCTCCAGCAGGGGCGAACGCAGTAGCAGCCCACTTGACCTTTTGGCCATCTCCCAACCCAGGGCGCGGTGACCAAAGTCCGTGTGCTTGCGAAGCCAGTCAATGTCGGTCTGCAGCGCTTCGGCGAGACGGTTCAAGCTGTCGGGAAAGCGCGTCTCGTCATCGAAAAATATGAAGTTGAGCCGGGCCAGTTCCTCAGGGATGGACTCGTTGTCGGCGCGCCGGAACACGATCGGCGCAATGCGCTTGTTAAGGGAAGCCGCGAAAGTCACCTCCTTCCTGCAGACCGGCGACCTAACAGCCTCTGGACTCAGGACGAAGACGACGGTGTCGCATTGGGTGATCAATGCCTGGATGCGCTTCCACCAATCTTCAAACGCGTAGATTTCCGTTCGATCAATCAGAGGTTCAACGCCGCAGTCTTTGAGGGCCGCCTCCAACTTGTCAGCAAACGCCAAATCGCTGCGCGAATAGGAAATGAAGACCTTGATCTTCTGTACGGAAGCCTTGTCCGCCATGAGCCCCCCGACGAGCCGAGCGAATGAACAGACCACGGAGGTGGCGGGCGCGCAAGGATTTCGGAGGTCCAGCGATCGAGCGCAAACGCCGTAGCACCGAGCCCGATCGCGACCGGGTTTACGGTCCAGCCGGCCATCACGAAGTAGACTCCGTTTAGCCGAGAAGGCGGAAGTCGCGGTGACAGGCCAGTGTGGGATAGCACAAGGAGATGGACTGCTTGCATGGCGCTCGCGCAGCCTTACGATTGATCGTGGCCCGGAACTGCCTCATCGTTCGGTTCGCATGATCGACAAAGCGAAACCGACCACGCCCTCGGCGGGCAGATCTCTGCATCCAAGGCGCGTCTTCGTCTTGGGCGCCACCGGTACGATCGGCCGCGCGACGGTGCGCGCGCTGGTGCAACGGGGTCACGAGGTGGTTTGCTTCGTGCGGCCCCGCGCGGGGGTGAGCGGCGCGCTCAAGGCCGACGACAGCGCCAGTCTGCTGCAAGGGGCAGAGTTGCGGTTTGGCGATGTGAGTGATCCTGCATCTCTTCGGCGCGATGGCTTTCGTGACGAGAGCTTCGATGCCCTGGTCTCGTGCCTTGCCTCGCGAACCGGGGCACCCAAGGACGCGTGGAAAATCGACCTCCAGGCCCATGTCTATGCGCTGGCGGCGGCAAAGGAGGCCGGCGTCTCACAGATGGTGCTGCTTTCGGCGATCTGCGTTCAGAAGCCGCTTCTAGCGTTTCAGCATGCCAAGCTGGCATTCGAGGCCGTGCTCAGGGACTCTGGTCTCAAATACTCCATCGTCAGGCCCACAGCTTTCTTCAAGTCGCTATCGGGACAGATCGAACGCGTGAAGAAGGGCCGGCCCTTTCTGGTGTTCGGCGATGGCATGTTAACGGCCTGCAAGCCCATCAGCGACGGCGATCTGGGCCAATATCTTGCCGAATGCCTGGATGACGAGAGCCGCCATAATCACGTCCTGCCCATCGGCGGCCCAGGGGCCGCCGTTACGCCGAGGCAGCAGGCCGAGTATCTGTTTCACCTCCTCGGGCGCGAGGCTCGGATCAGGCAAGTACCGGTGGCCGTGCTCGATGCCGTCGTATGGGCGTTCGGGATGTTAGGCCGCTTCAGCTCTCGCTTTGCTGAAAAGGCTGAGCTGGCCCGCATCGGCCGCTATTACGCGACCGAGTCCATGCTTGTTCTCGACCCTGCAACAGGGCGCTACGACGCCGCGGCCACGCCTTCGACCGGAAGCGAGACACTTTTCGATTACTATGCCCGCGTCATCAATGGCGAGGAGGCCTCATCCGAACTCGGAGATCACAGCGTGTTTTGAGCCCGGCGCGGCTTCAGATGTGGGCGCACATCGCGCTGAAGCGCGTGTGGCCTTCGAGAACCCGGCAAAACGCCACCGAGCCGATAGCATCGGCTTCGACGATGCTTGCGCGGTGAGCAGCCGGTCAGGAACACGGAGCCGATGGCGCTGCCAGCGACGCAGCTGAGAGTTTGAGACACCGACCTAGAGCCCCAGGGGATGGGGCGAGAGCCAGTCTGCGAACAGCGATCTCAGATGGTTCACCGCTGAGCGATCGGGAAGGAAGAGGTCGACGCCGCCGTCGTAGGGTGCGAACACTGCCCCGTTGTCCTCATTGAGCCAGAGCGCTCGTGGCGCCGAACTCTCGGCAATTTCCAAGAGGAGCGGATCGAAGGCATGACTCCGCCAGTGCGACCTGGCCGCTTGTACGGTCCAGACATGATCATCCTCACCGTCGTTCACGGTGAAGTGGTGGACAAAGGTGGCCCCGAACGCGAGGGCTATCGGAGGGGGGCTCACGTTTTCAGCCGCCGCATCGCTATGCGCCGCGGCGTTCCACCAGCTCTGAGCCAGCCAGCAGGGTTTGCCTTCACCGAGCACTTCGCGGGCGATCCGGTTTTGCCTTGTTAGCAAAATCTGGCGTTCCTCGCCGGTTTCGGCGTACCTTTTACTCTTGGGCAGAGAATGAAAGCGCAGCCAATGCTCCGCTCCATCGCCGCGCATCATCCAACCGACAGGTTGAAATGCCGGGTAGAAGCGGCGCCAAACGGTCTCAAACCCTTCCATTGCCAGCACTCTCAAGATCTTCGAGGTGGCGCCGCTGGTGAAAAGACGATCAATGAAGCTCTGCGCGCCAGTGAGACAATCGAGCACTAGGCACCGACAGGCACACAATGGGGCGTACAAGTTTGTGCGCAGCTACCATTACGAGCACATGCGCATTGTGCAAACGGCTACGACAGGGAAGCGGAGACAACAACCCTCCAACCGCCGGCGAATATGCCGGAGCGGGTTTTAACCAAATCCCTCTAATGGCTAGATGAGTGTGGCGCGGGCGTCACCCGCGGGCCCGCTGCCGTCGGCATACTCCCGGCACCGTCCATAGAGACGGAACGACCCTAGGGGAGATCGAACTCATGGACTTTTCTGTCGTCGACTGGACGCTCGTCGCCACCCACGGCGTGCTCGTCTTCATCGCCGCGCTCTTCGCCAACCTCTTCGTCGTGCTGGTCGGCGATAACCGCGTGGTGGCGGCCATCCTGGCGGCCCTCTTCTACGCGGCCCTGTTCGTCGTGTGGACGTATATCCCGCTCGGGTTGCCTGGGCAGCCGGGGGCGCCGGCCTAAGGCCGTTATCTATGCCCGGCAATGGGTTATAGCGGGCGCGACCTGGCCGGCTTGCGCCGGATAGGTCGCGCCGTTGCCTCTCGCGTTTCAAACCCATTCCAACGTTTTTTCCCGGTCACCCCGGGAACAGCGTGCGGTTCGCCGGCAGGCCATTCTCTCCTCATCAAGCAGGCGTCGTGAGACGCGCCTCAAGCACGATGGAGAGAGCCAATGACCAAGATCCGCACCATTCTCGCAGCAGTAGCCGCCCTCGGCACCGTGCTCGCCGCCACCCAGGCCGGCGCCGTGAGCCTCCAGGTCAAGATGGCCTGCGCCTCCGACTACTATGCCCACTGCAGCCAGTTCGACCCGGACAGCGCCCAGACCCGCAAGTGCATGCGCGCCGTCGGCGCCGGCCTCTCCAAGGGCTGCATCGGCGCTCTCGTCGCCGCCGGCGAGGTCTCGAAGTCGGTCGTCGAGCGCAAGGTCGCCTCCAAGTAATCCATTCCCTCCCGGACCCAACGCCGGGACAAGTGCTTGATCGTGCTTCTGATCGGAAAACCGGTTCCCACTTTTCCGGAAGCACTCGAAAGAACGGCCGGGGCGCCTCTCCACGCCCCGGCCGTTTTTTCATTCAAACTCGTCCAATGGTCATCCTCGGGCTGGTCCCGAGGATCCATGGTTCCGCAAGGGAATGTAACTGCCGCATTGCCACCCCATCCCTTCGCTCCCGCTGAGCGCTGATCCTCCGCATGAAGCCGAGAATGACATCCGATGTCTTGGGAGCCCGAGGATGACATCTTCCAGCATGGCGGCAGCCGCTCTTGGGTAGCCACTGGCGCTTTGCGCCAATTTGCGCTCCATTCGCCCCAGGGGAATGCCATTGGGGAATTCGCATGGTCAGTCAGGTATCGCCGCAGACGATCGGGCCGGTCGTGGCACAGCAGCCACCCGCCAACCTCGTCGCGCTCGCCTATCAGCACGCCGGCGACTGGGTGCGGCTCGCCAACACGATCACGTGGACGCTCGCGTCCGTCTATCTCGTCGCTGCGGTGTTCGCCATGAACGCGGCGGTGCAGCGCGCCGAGGACGACCCCGTGCGGCTCGTGCTGGCGATTCTGTGGATCGCGCTGCTCAGCATCTGGCTCGCCATCGACAACATGTATCTCTCGTCGGCGCAGCAGGCGCGTCACGTGCTCGAGCGCATCGAGGCGGAATGGCCGCAGCCTTATCAGTTCTACACGCAGCAGAAGCGCGCGGGCCTCGCGGGCTCCCGCCGGCTCACCGGGCTTTTGTATCTCTCGGCAACGGTCATCGTGCTGGCGTGGGTCACGATCGTGACGCCGGTGGTCTGCAAGCCGTGCGCAGAGCTGATGAAGGAAGCGGGAGTCCGGTTTGGACCACATATTCAGGCGCCGACCAATCCGGTCGCGCATCCGACCGCGCCTTAGAGCGGTGTTGCTCTCGATTGAACCACGACCAAGCTCTGTGTCTCCAGAGGACCGATGATTGACGCGTCACACTGATAGGGTCCGACGCAATCATGCTCTGCGAGCGCGAGAGAGGTCGTATCGGAGAGCGGCGCGTCGGAGATAACGAAGAGCGCGACCGCTTATTCCGTGCGCCGAAGTATATTTTTGCCGTTCAGATTTCATTAGCCACGACGGCGCAACGTCTCCCTTACCGGGTCGTGCCCTCGCACACACGCCCCGGTCACCAAGGAGGAGGTCTCGGTCCGTCCCCGCGTCCGAGGCCTTCTCTGGCTCTGCCTGGCCGAGACGACCTCGTGCGCCCTTCCCTACGTGACATTCCGTCCCAAGCCGCGCTCCTTAGCCGCTTGTTGGAACGCGCTTGTTTGCTGAAGCGTTAGTTGCCCGGGTCGGCATCGCAACACGCATCAAATCAGCAACCCGAGGCGGAACAAGTCCATTGAGCATCACCGTTTCCCCGAGGATCGAGCGCCTAGCGCCCGATTGGACGGACGCGCCTGTGCGCACCGAATGGTATTCCTCCGCAGACAACCCACACGAGGCGCTGGCGCTCCGCCATCGGGGCTATGTGCATGCCGGGCTGATCGAGGCCTCGCCCTTCGGCGTCTTTACCGATCCTTACGACGAGCTCGAGACCACGCTCATTGCCGCGGTGTACCGCAGGGGCGTCTGCGTGGGCACTCTGCGCTCGAGCTTCTACGTTCCCGGAGCCAGCGGCCCGGCCCTTCCCTGCGAAAAGGTCTATCCGGAGGTTGCCGGCATCATGGGGCGAGCCGACGGAATGGTGGTCGAGCTCTCGCGTCTTTCGATCGATCCCTCGATCACCAACATGCGGCTCAGGGCACGCCTCTATGCGGCGACGATACGCGCTGGCATTACGGCGTGCGTCGCCTTGGGCGCCAAGCATCTTCTGGCCGCGACCCAGACCAAGTGGCAGACGTTCTACCAGCATGTGCTGGGCTTCAAGGCCATGGGCGCGCCGCAGCTCTATCCGCCGGGCAATGTGCCGGTGGTGCTGCTCGCGCGTGATCTCGACGAGAATCTCATGGGGCGCATCGCGCAAAACCCCTTCTTCCGCATCGACGCCGAGGAGCTCGCCTCGCTTCGCGAGCTTCTTCCCTCACTAGTGGCGCTCCCGGCGCCGTCCATCGCACGGATGTCGAGCGCGGTCACGGCCTAGAGTTGAAGTGCCGTCGCCGTCGTCAGCAGCCGGTGCCTTCGTCGGCCGCCTGCTGCAGCGAACGGCTGGCACGGCTCGCGCAGGGACCGGTGGCCCAGGCATCCCCCTCGTCGGCCTCGACGACGACGATTTCCTCGCCGGGATAAACGCTCTTCAACTGGTCGACGTCGTCGAGGGCGACGGCCCAGACGTTGCATTTGCTCGTGAAGCGGATCTCGCCGCGTCTCGAAAGAGGCGTCGCGCCGAAGCCGATGGCGATGGAATCGCCCTCCGGCCAGAATGCGATCTCGCCCTTCGTCACCACGATACGGGCGTCGGGCTCGAGCTCGTGGGAGATCGGCGTGCGGAAGTAGACTTCCTTGCCCCAGGTCTGCACGGAGCCGGCAATCGGCAATGCATTCCAGATGCGGTCAGCCGTCGGCGTCTCGAGCAGGCGTGCCCGGATCGTCGCATTCCCTGCCTTGATGAGCACTTCCCGCACCAAAGCCTCCCAAGCCACTCTTGGACAGCCTCTAGAGCCTGCCTTGCCATGCCGGGGCTCCCGGGCAGGCATGACAGAAACTCCCCCGGGCGGAGCAAGGTTTCGTCCTTGCGCAATCCGGCTTTTTTGCCGGCTTCGGACGATCCCCGCCTCAGGCAGCCGTCACAGATACCTTCTCACCTGGCGTGACGGTCTTCAAGAGGGTCACGTCATCGAGTGCCTTTGCCCACACATTACAGGGTCTTGGCAGGCGCAACTCACCGGGCTTCGCCATCGGGGTAGGACCGAACACGATGATGATCCGGTCATCCTCGACCCAAAACGCTATTTCTCCGGGGCTTATCAGCGTGCGCGCGCCGCGCTCCCGCCCCGTCTCGACCGCGGTCTCGAAGTGGATGGACTGGCCCCATGTCTCGACCGTCGAGAAGATCGGGAGCACAGCCCAGACACGGTCGGCCGTCGTCGTCGCCAGCAGCTCAGCCTTGATGGCCACGCGCCCCGCTTTGATCAATACACGGCGGCGCGGCACCTCGAGCCGAGGCTTCTGCGCGCGGCGAGCGTCTGAGCGCTTGCGGAGAATATTGGTCGGCATGGCCTCTCGATTGAGACCCAGGAGCGGGCGGCAATCAAGAGCATGCCTCGTCGAGCTTGCACGAGACCGATGGACCAATGAATGGGCCACGCTTCGGATAGGGTCCGAAGCGATCATGGTGTCGTTCGCTAGATGTAGTGCCTCCGGAGGTTGTTCCAGGTCAGGCGGGAGGCGGGCCGAAGATGATGACGGCGTTCAGGCCGCCGAAGGCGAACGAGTTCGACATCGCGTAGTTGACCTTCGTGTCGCGGCCAGTGTTCGGCACATAGTCGAGATCGCACTCCGGGTCGGCCTCGTCGAGCCCGATGGTGGGCGGCACCCAGCCCTCCTGCATGGCCTTGACGCAGACCACGGCCTCGATGCCGCCACCAGCGCCGAGCGGATGACCGGTCATCGACTTGGTCGACGAGATCGCAACCTTCGAGGCCGCGTTCTTGAAGACGTTCTTGATCGCCTTGGTCTCGTTGACGTCGTTGTCCTTGGTGCCCGTACCGTGGGCGTTGAGGTAGTCGATCTCGGAGGGATCGAGCTTGGCGTCGTCGAGCGCCATCTGCATGGCGTAGCTCGGACCCTCGACGGTCGGCTTCACCATATCCTGGCTGTCGGACGCCATGCCGTAGCCCGAGAGCTCGGCAAGGATGGTCGCGCCGCGGCGCTTGGCATGCTCGTATTCCTCGAGCACCAGGATGCCGGCGCCGTCGGCGAGCACCGTGCCGTTGCGCTTCTTCGCGAACGGGAAGCAGCCCTCGGGCGACAGCACGTGGAGCGCCTGCCAGGCTTTCATGGTGCCATAGTTGATGACCGATTCGGACGCGCCGGCGATGGCGACATCGACGAGGTCGTTCTGAATGTAGTCACGGGCGATGCCAATGGCGTGCGAGGCCGTCGAGCAGGCCGAGCAGGTCGCGAAGGTCGGACCCTTGATGCCGAACTCGATGCCGACATGGGCAGAGGCCGACGAGCCGATGATGCGCAGCAGGGTCAGCGGATTGGTGGCGCGCTTGTTGTGGATGAAGAGGTCGCGGTAGGCGGTCTCGTACGTGGTGAGGCCGCCCGCGCCCGAGCCGATGATGCAGGCCGCGCGATACGGGTTCTCGACCGGGAACTCCAGGCCGGACTGGGCAACGGCCTGGGCTGCAGCATCCGCGGCGAACCAAGAGTAGCGATCGGCCATCGTGATAATGCGATCGCGCTTGTAGCTCTTGAGGCGGACCTTCGGCTCGTAGTCCTTGATCTGGGCGGCGATCAGGATCTTGAGATCGTCGAGGGGAAATCCGCCGAGCGCGGACACGCCGGACTTACCGGCGCGGATGCTTGCCCAGAACTGCGGTACGTCGAGCCCGATCGGCGTGACCACGCCGAGACCCGTGACGACCACACGACGTGTGCCGTTTGTCTTTGCCATCTCTTCGATCAATCCTGTCGGCTGACCTGGTGCCACGCCCATCGCGCGGTGCCACGCCATATGAGACGCCGGCTACCATCCGGCAACCGGCGTGCGGGAGCATGATCCCCCGTCCGTTCGTATCCTTACGCCTTCGCTGCGGCGGGCCCTGCGGCCATCAAACCCTTAACCTTGTCGACGACCGAGCCGACAGTCTTGAAGTCGCCCACGTCCTCGTTGGCGTTGTACGGAATCTCAATCCCAAAGGTATCCTCGATGTCGAAGACAATCATCGCAAGGTCGAGCGATTCGATCTTAAGATCCGTCAAAGCTGTCGTGAGCGAGATATCGTCCCTCGGCTCTTTCATGTGCTTCTTCAGAATCTCGATGATTTTGGTTGCGACTTCGTCCATCTCGCTCTCCAAACCCTGCCCAACGCGACTTGCAGGGACCCCGGTGGTACTGACTTAAGTATCTAAGGACTTAAGTAGATCAGGGTCGCATTTATCACAAGCTTGGGCGTCACATATCCTTAAACCGCCCTGAAGTCCAGTCGACGGGTCAACCCGCCCTCTGGCCATCAGACGCGGGCACTATGACAGGCCTTGCCGCCTTTCGAAGTTCCTTGGGACACAGTTTGACGATCGTTCTGTTTTTGGGCGCAGACCTAGCCGAAAGCGCCGAATAAGTGTTGAATGCCGAACATGGAGTCCAGCGTCGGGTGCCTACACTACAAATAATGCTTGCTCGGAGGATAGGGCAAGACACGGGCCATCTTGCGCGACACGCAGACGCGGGGCCCTTGGTCCCTCCCCACTGAGCGGCTCGGGAGGACGATCCATGACGAAAAGCAGTGCGGCCCCGGAAACAGTCCGTGCTGCCCATGCGTGGTTGAAGAGCTATCCGCGCGACGTCGACTGGCAGATGCCGCTCGACCCCGCACCGTTGTTCCGGTTGCTCGATCGCACCGTCGCGCGCAGCCCAGACCGGCCGGCTACGACCTTTCTCGGCCGCACGCTTTCTTACGCCGAGGTCGGAGATCTGGTGGACCGCGCGGCAGCGGGCCTGCAGCAACTCGGCGTCGTGAAGGGCACAAAGGTCGGCCTCTTCCTCCCCAATACCCCGACCTTCGTCATCTATTACTTCGCGATACTCAAGGCGGGTGGCATCGTCGTCAATTACAACCCCCTCTACTCACTCGACGAGCTCGCCTTCCAGGTCAAGGACAGCGACACCGAGCTGATGGTCACGCTCGACCTCAAGGTGCTGTTCGACAAGGTCGAGGTGCTGATCTCGCGCGGCGTACTCAAGGGGGCCGTGGTCGCCCCCTTCACGTCGCTCCTGCCGGCGTCCAAGGCTATCCTGTTCCGTCTCTTCAAGGCGAAGGAGCTCGCGCGGCCGCGGACGTCGGCCGTGCGCGACCGTCTCCGCCTCGAGAGCGAAGTCCTGTGCGACCCGTGGCTCTTCGAGCCAGTGACCGTCGACCCCGTCAACGACGTGGCGGTGCTGCAGTACACGGGCGGCACCACGGGCACGCCCAAAGGGGCGATGCTGACGCATGCCAACGTCTACCTCAACACGCTGCAGATCCGGGCGTGGGCGCCGAACCTCATCTACGCGGAGGAACGGTGTCTTGCTGTGCTGCCCTTCTTCCACGTCTTCGCAATGACCGTGGTCATGAACTACGCGGTGAACATGGCGGCGCAGATGATCATCATGCCCCGCTTCGTGCTCGACGAGGCGCTCGAGCTCATCGCCAAGCACAGACCGACGGTGATGCCCGGCGTGCCGACCCTCTACAACGCGCTGCTCAACCATCCGCGCATCTCGAGCTACGACCTCACCTGCCTCAAGTTCTGCCTTTCGGGCGGTGCCGCGCTGCCGGTCGAGGTGAAGGAGCGCTTCGAGGCCGTGACAGCGTGCTCGCTCATAGAGGGCTACGGGCTTTCGGAGGCTTCGCCGGTGGTCACCTGCAACCCGATCGAAGGGATCTCTAAGAGCGGATCGATCGGCCTGCCGCTGCCCGGCACGATCGTGTCGCTGCGCGACCTCTCGGATCCGATGCGCGAGGCCGCGAAAGGCGAGCGCGGCGAGGTCTGCATCATGGGTCCGCAAGTGATGAAGGGCTACTGGAACAAGCCGGCAGAGACGGCGGCCCAGTTCGTCGGGCCCTACCTGCGCACGGGCGACGTCGGCATCGTGGACGACGACGGCTTTTTCTTCATCGTCGACCGCATCAAGGACCTCATCATCTGCTCGGGCTACAACGTCTATCCGCGCCGCATCGAGGAGGCGCTCTACGAGCATACGTCGGTGCAGGAGGTGATCGTCATCGGCATCCCGGACAAATACCGCGGGGAGGCTCCCAAAGCGTTCGTGCGGCTCAAGTCTGGCACAACGGCCACGACTCAGGAGCTCATGAAGCACCTCGAGGAGAAGCTTTCCAAGATCGAGCTGCCGTGCTCGATCGAGTTCCGAGATGCGCTGCCCAAAACCATGATCGGCAAGCTCTCGAAGAAGGAGCTCAAAGCGGAGGAGGCGCAAAAGCAGACGCAGAGGCGCGAGGCGAGCGCATGATTTGGCTCGACGCACGCGGCAGCGGGGCTCAGTCCTCGCGGTAGACGCGCTCGCGGCGCTCGTGGCGCTCCTGGGCCTCGAGCGAGAGCGTGGCGATGGGACGGGCGTCGAGACGCTTCAGGCCGATCGGCTCTCCGGTCTCCTCGCAGTAGCCGTAGGTGCCGTCCTCGATGCGGGCGAGCGCCGCGTCGATCTTGGCGATCAGCTTCCTCTGCCGGTCGCGGGCCCGGAGCTCCAGCGCGCGGTCGGTCTCGGAGGTGGCGCGGTCGGCGAGGTCGGCGTGCTGGGTCGAATCCTCGTGCAGGCCGGCCAGCGTCTCCTTCGTTTGCCGGATGATCTCCTCCTTCCAGTTCATAAGCTTCTGGCGGAAGTACATCCGGTGCATCTCGTTCATGAACGGCTCGTCCTCGGAAGGACGATAGTCGGGCGATAGCACGATGCTGGAGCGCGGCGCCTTGGCCGTGAGCTTCTTGTCCGGGGCCTTGCCGGCCGCGCGAACCGTGGCCTTGGGCTTCGGGGCGGGCATCGGCGGCTTGGCGGCGGGCTTGACCGGCGCCTTGGCCCTCGCGGCGGGCCGGGCGGCAGATTTGGGCAGCGGCTTGGCTGCAGCCTTCGCCTTCTTGGCGGGCTTCGGCACGGCCTTGGTCTTGACCGGCTTCGACGGGGCTCGCTTGCGCATAATGGGCCTCCAATTATGGGCCTGGCTCAGGCACTTGTGCCGCCGCCGGCACCACGCAAGACAGGATGTTCGGCAAGCGCGAGTTTCGCGTGGCTCTATTGGCGGTAGCGGCTGCTTCTGTCAAGAAATTCCGTCGTTTAACTGTTAAAAGTGGGGGACGAATCGAACCGCCAAGTCGCGGATATGGCGAGCCTTTCGCCGCCAGAGGTGCCGTTCCATCAGCGGAGAGCCATTCTTGGCGATCCCCGCCGAGGTTGCAGGAAAAACGCCTAGCACCCCGTTTTGGTATCCCGTGACTGCGACTCCGCCGCTCCGGTCGGCTTTCTTGCGGTGCGGTGAGGCGGCGCCTAAGAGTTTTCGTGATGGCCGGGATGCTGATTGCGCCGGCCGCAGCGGAGCAGCGGATGGCGGGCATGGTCAGCGGCAGGTTCGACGGCACTAAGAGCTATGTGGCCACGCAGGATCTCAAGGTCGCCGTCAATGCCGCCGTGACGCTCGAGCGGCCGCTGCTGATCAAAGGTGAGCCCGGCACCGGCAAGACGGTGCTCGCGCAGGAGGTGGCCAAGGCGCTCGGCGCGCCGCTCCTCGAATGGCACATCAAATCAACCACGAAGGCCCAGCAGGGCCTCTACGAGTACGACGCCGTCTCGCGGCTGCGCGACGGCCAGCTCGGCGACGAGCGCGTGCGCGACATCCGCAACTATATCCGCCGCGGCAAGCTGTGGGATGCGTTCACCGCCGACAAGCGCCCCGTGCTGCTTATCGACGAGATCGACAAAGCCGACATCGAGTTCCCGAACGACCTCCTGCAGGAGCTCGACCGCATGGAGTTCTTCGTCTACGAAACCGGAGAGACGGTGACTGCCAGGGCGCGGCCCGTCGTCCTCATCACCTCGAACAACGAGAAGGAGCTGCCGGACGCTTTCCTGCGCCGCTGCTTCTTCCACTACATCAAGTTCCCCGATCCCGAGACGATGGCCGCCATCGTCGATGTGCACTTCCCAAACCTCAAGGGCCGCCTGGTGTCGGAGGCGCTGCGCGTCTTCTACGAGCTGCGCGACATGCCAGGCCTCAAGAAGAAGCCCTCCACCTCGGAGCTGCTCGACTGGCTGAAGCTCCTCCTCAACGAGGACATCGACCCCGCCGTGCTGCGCGAGACCGACAGCCGCAAGGTGATCCCGCCGCTCGCCGGCGCCCTCCTCAAGAACGAGCAGGACGTGCACCTCTTCGAGCGCCTCGCCTTCATGAGCCGGCGCAAGGGGGAGTAAGGGTTTCTCAACCCTATCTCCCGGAACTGCCAGAATGAATCGAGAACGAGCCCCATCCTCAAGGAGTGAGCAACAGTGGCGTGCGAAGCTGCGGCTTGTATCCAAATTCCAGGAGCGCTCATGACCTCGACAGCAGCCCACCGCTTTCTCGCTCTCGTCGCCGCTCCGGTCGTCCTTACCTTGGCCATCTCGACGTCGGTTGTGGGCCAGCCGAGTGCGGACGCCGCCTCCATGGCGGGCGAGCCGGGGCTCGAGCAGCTCAAGGCGGAGGCGCGTCCGCTGGCAGTGCACATCGACGGGCCGTGAGGCAGGCAGCCAAGTATCGGGTCAAATAAAAAGGCGGTCGGAGCGGCAAGCTCCGGCCGCTTTGCGTTGTCGTGCGTCCTGCCTCAGGCGGCGGCCAGACCGTCCAGGAAGCCCTCGATGCGCCGGCTCAGATCGCGCGTGCGGGCGCCAACGGTGGCGCTTGTCTCGAGCACCTTACGCGCGGAGCTCGAGGTCGCCATGGCAGCCTCGGTGACGCCGGCGATGGTCTCGCTCACGTGGCGCGTATCGCCCGCCGCGTGATGGACGCTGGCATTGATCTCCGACGTCGCGGCACCCTGCTGGGTCACGGACGCGGCGATCTGCTGGGTGATGCTGTTGACCTCGTTCATGCGCGCGGTGATCTCGCTGATGGCGCGGACGGCCTCGTCGGATGCGGACTGTATGCTTGCGACCTGCTCGGAGATGCTCTCGGTCGCCTGGGCAGTGCGAGTCGCGAGCGTCTTCACCTCGGACGCCACGACGGCGAAGCCGCGCCCAGCCTCGCCGGCCCGGGCGGCCTCGATCGTAGCATTCAAGGCGAGCAGATTGGTCTGCCCGGCGATCTCCTGGATAAGCGTCACCACCTCGCCGATCTGCTGTGCGGACGAGGTGAGCTCGGCCATGCGGCCGTTGGTGGCGGCGGCCATGGTGCTGGTGCTGGCCACGTTCCTCAGGGCCTCCTCGATCTGTTTGGCAATGTCGGAGATCGACGCGGTGAGCTCCTCGGACGCGGCGGCAACCGTGCCAACGTTGGCCGAGGCCTGATCGGATGCACCCGCGACGAGCGTCGCCTTTTCGGAGGTGCCGACGGAGATATCCTGCAGCGAGCTTGCCGTGCGCTCGAGATCGCCGGCCATGACGGACAGCGCCGCGATCGTCTCCTCTGCGCCGGCCTTGAAGGACCGCACAAGCTGCTCGAGCGCCTGCTGACGGCGCTCACGACGCTCGACGTCGCGCGTTCGATCGGCCTCTAGCTTGGCACGCTCCTCGGTATTGGCGCGGAAGACGGCGACGGCACGCGCCATCTCGCCCACCTCGTTGTTGTAGTCGGCAAACGGGATCTCGCCGGTCGCCTCGCTGCGGGAAAGACGGCCCATGACATCGGCAAGCATCGGCACCGGGCGCATGAGAAGGCGGGAGATGAAGAAGCCGACGGCGGCCATGGTGGCGATGAGGAGCGCGGCGGCGATCAGGATCTTCCATTCGAGCGCGTCGGCGGACGCGGAGGCAGCATCCTGGCGGTCGCCGGCGAAGAAGATGCCGACCACCTTTCCGGCAGGATCCTCAATCGGGAAGTAGATGGTGTAATAGGGGATGCCGAGGATGTCGGCGGCGCCGTTGAAGGCCTCGCCCCTCTCGATCGGCGCGTAGGCTGGGCTCTTGGCGCCGAGCCAAGTGCCGATGGCACGCGTGCCGTCCGCCTTCTTCACGGTGGTGGAGCGACGCACGTAGTCCTTTTTCTCCGGGTCGTAGGCAAACAGCGTCACCGGGCCGCCGGTCATGCGCGTCACGGAGTCGACCAACGACTGGTCCTCGTCCGCCGGAACGGACGACATCACGATCTTCTCGACGCGACCATCGGCCGACCAGGAAACGCGGGTATCGGGATGGAGGGCGCCAAGCAAGCCGGCGCCGATGCGCAACGAACGCTGCTGGCTCTCGATCGCCTCCTGCTCCGTGTCGGCGCGCATCTGCAAATGGACGATCAGCATCATGCAGCCCGCGGCGGTGATGACAGCGCCGATGGTTAACGCCGATACCAACGTTTCCAACTTGATGTGGCGATGAAGCGCATAAAACAGTTTCATATAAAACCCCTAACGCGTTGTATTCACGCGTACTTCCTTTATTACACTAGGCGATGGATAGTGAATGAACGGTTGCGGAAGCTGCATCGACCCCGCGTTTCCTGAATATTCACCATTGTTGTTCATCATTTAATCCGTTCGCTATTTAGCGGTTCGGCGGCCAAGTGGTCTTCGGATTGGTTTCCGTCTGAGTGACGAGGAAAAGAGATGGGCCTTCTCGATAAGATCGGTGTTTCCCTGGGGTTGACGGAGCCGCCGCGCGCCACCAGCCCGCGCGAGGTCGACAAGGAAGGCCTGATGGGCCTCACGCGAAAGCGTCAGCGGCTGCTGGACGGCTTTCTCATCTCGGAGGGCATGCTCACCCCCCGCGCCTGCACGGTGCGCGACATGACGGCGCTCGGTGCCACCGTCGACATCTGGGACGCCGGGCTCAAGGCGTCTCTCTTGCACGGCAGCATCACCCTCTACATTCCGGGCGAGCGCCGGGAAGTCGAATGCACGGTCATCTCACGCCAGGCCGGCAGCCTCGGCCTGAAGTTCATGGGTCGCTTCCGCGAACGCACCCGCAAATATCCCGGCACCTGATCACGCCGCGTCGACGCGCCCGACGGCAAGCTCGAGCGTCTTCCGTCATCAGGTTGTAACGACCGATATTTCTATCCATCTGCAGAGTGAAGGTCGGCACGCGGCCGCAAAGCCGCCCAAGTGCTAGGGTTCGAGTCTCGCCGCTTGGCCGGACCGCTGCGGTCCCGCCCACTCCGAGACGGGGACCCCATGTCAGGCATTTTCTCACGGGCGCAAACGGACGGCACCGATACCAACGTGGCCGAGATCGGCGGCCATGGCGGGCGCATCGCCTCGCTGCTCTCTGCCCTGGCGCTCGGATTCTCCGGCCTCTCGTTCTACGAGAGCGTGCTCAAGACCGCCGATCTCGAGGTCTACGTGCCGCCGGTGATCCATTACGGCCGCGATCAGGGCGGCGACGTTGAGCTGTTCGCCATTCCGATCACGATCGTCAACTCCGGCGCCCGCACCGGCACAGCGCTCACCATGGAGCTCGACGTCGAGAGCCTCAGGCCCGACGCCCCCGTCAAGACCAAGCGCTACTACAGCGCCTATCTCGGCGAGCACCCGCAGAAGGATGATGAGACGAGCCGTGCCTTCGCGCCCTTAAGCCTCGCGGGCCGAACCACCTTCTCCGACACAGTCCGCTTCTATCCTGTCGGCGATCCGCTGCCCCTGCTGGTCGACGACGCCGGCGACTACCGGTTCACGCTGAAGCTCACGACGGCGGTGCCTGCCCATCCAGGACTGCTCGACGGCTTCCTGCGCCGCGAGATTCCGCCGATCTCGTTCGAGCGGACGCTGCCGTGGATGAGCGAGCAGCAGCTGGGGCTCAGGCGCATTACGATCCCCATGCACGACAAGGACTGGAAGCCGACGACCATGCCGGCCAAAGCGCCTGAGCAGCCTTAGCGCTGCGGAACATTCGTCGGGAAAGCTCCCTCCTGCTCGACGACGGTCCAGTGGCGCAGACACACTGCGCCCGCGCTTTCCACGTCTGTGGTCACGACATGCGTCCCGTCGATCGAAAACACCGGGGCAAGGTCGGCGCCGACGCGATGAGGCAGGCTCGAGCCCTCGATCCGCCAGGTGTGCTCTGCGACAATCCCGAGCGAGAGCTCGCAATCGAGTAGCGCACGCGCCTCCTCGTCCGAGGCGGCCTCGACGAGATCAGGCAGAGACGTGCCCTCCGGAAGCGCTTGCGCGCGTGCGCGCGCGAGCATGAAGCGGCGCCCGGCGCGAACCAGATAGCCTTTGCGATTGCTCTCGTCGCGCATGCAGAGGGCGTAATGGGGATCGAGGTCGAGCGCGTTGCGGTGCCAGTGCTCGATGTAGGGACTGTCGCGGCCTTCCTCGACCAGCACTCCGTTGCGGAACTCGAGGTAGCCCGCGTCGGGAGCGGATGCCGGGCACTGAAAATCGATTTCGCGCTGCCATTCGAAAGCGCTTCCGGCCCGGATCAGCCTGCCGGCAAATCCTTCCTGGCGCGCCAGCCAACCGAAGTGTGCCCGTCCGAGGTCCTCGCGGCACGACACGCCCGCGAAGGATGGCGGGGAGATCGGCTGACGCAGATCGGCGAAGAGAGAGGGGCCCTGCAGCCAGCGCACGAGCGTGGTCGTGTCCTGGCGTCCGTCCGGCCAGGCGAGGAGCGAGCGCTCCCACAAGCCGTATACGTCTGCGATCTCCACCATCCTCGTCCCCTGCCGTCGGGGCCACGATAGCGCCGCGGGCGGCACTCAAGAAGCGGGTCATCCCCGGCGCGGGCCCGCGCGGCATGAGGCTATTCGTCCTCGCGGGGCCCGACGATGAACACTCTCTGCACGTTCTCTTCATGCGCGGTTCAGGAGCAAAGCCGTAATGCTTTTGCGTCATCCTGTCGGATCACCGCCCACAGGGTTGCTGGAGCAAACCATGGCTGAATTCCTCAGAAGCGCCGCGATCGTCCTCATGGGCCTCACCGTCATCGGTGCAGGGGTCGTCGTCGTCTTTTTCGGATAGCGCTCGCGCACCTTGCTAGCCGCGCACACGGCGCCTAATTAGGGGAAACCTCACGAGGCTTCCCTTGCGCTCCCGAGACCGCCCCTCCTCCATCGCCGATTACTGGACCGATGCCGGGCACCGGATCTCCAGTCTTTTCACACCCTCTCTACGGCTTGGCGTGACCGGGCTTGCCCGTGCCGGTAAGACCGTTTTCATCACGGCGCTGATCCGCAACCTCGTCTCCGGTGGACGGCTGCCGTTTTTCACGCCGTACGCAGACGGGCGCCTCGCGGAGGCTTATCTCGACCCGCAGCCCGACGACGACGTTCCCCGCTTCGACTACGAGGCGCACGTGCGTGCGCTCGCCGCCGATCCGCCCGAATGGCCGGAGAGCACGCGGCGCATCTCGCAGGTGCGCGTCGCCATCGCCTTCGAGCCCGACGATCCGATTCGCCGGCTCCTCGGGGTGCGGCGCTTGAACCTCGACATCGTCGACTACCCGGGAGAGTGGCTGCTCGATCTCGCCATGCTGGGCGAGAGCTACGCTTCGTGGTCGGCGGACGCGCTCGACCGTGCGCGAGATCCGGCGCGCAAGACCGCCGCGGCGACTTGGCTCGCGTTCATGGCCTCGCTCGATCCCGCGCAGCGCGAGGATGAGCAGGTGGCCCTCAAAGGCGCGCAGCTCTTCACACGCTATCTCGAGGCGGCACGCGCGGCGGCCCCGGTGACAACGCTCGGTCCCGGCCGCTTCCTCATGCCCGGCGACCTCGAAGGCTCACCGCTCATCACCTTCTTCCCGCTCGACATGCCCGCAGGAGAAGCGCCCCAGCGCGGCAGCCTCGGCGCGATGATGGCGCGCCGTTACGACAGCTACGTCGCCCATGTCGTGCGGCCGTTCTTCCGGGATCATTTCAGCCGGCTCGACCGGCAGATCGTGCTCGTCGATGTGCTCGGCGCGCTCAACGGCGGAACAGAGGCCATCAGCGAGCTCGAGCGGGCGCTTTCCGCGGTGCTGAAGGCGTTCCGCCCGGGCATCGCGAGCTGGCTCGGGAGCCTCCTCGGCGGACGGCGCATCGACCGCCTCGTATTCGCCGCCACCAAAGCCGACCACATCCACCACACGAGCCACGACCGGCTCGAGACCATCCTGCGCCTTCTGACTCAGCGCGCCTCCGAGCGCTCCGCGGAAGCGGGCGCGGACGTGCGCATCATGGCGCTCGCCGCGCTGCGGGCGACACGGGAGGCGGAGGCACGAGAGGGGAAAGCCACCCTGCCCTGCATCGTCGGCGTGCCGATGCCCGGCGAGCAGGTGGCGGGGCAGACGTTCGATGGCCGCCGCGAGGTAGCGCTGTTCCCGGGCGACCTGCCGGAGGACCCGGCAATGGCGCTGGACCAGGCGCAGCGCCCCGCTTCGGTCTTTCCGCGCTTTCGTCCGCCGCGCCTCCTCGCCACGACGAAGGCAGGCGAGGTGCCGGCACCACCGCACATCCGGCTCGACCGCGCGCTGGATTTTCTCATCGGGGATTGGCTGGCATGACCGAGACAGACCGCCCACGCGGCCCGCGCGTGTTCGCGGCGGACGACCCCAAGCTCGTCGGCGAGACCGCCCCCATCGATGCGGACCTCGCTCCCGATGCCGAGCTCGAGCCGGCGGTGGCGCGCAAATCCGATAGCGTGAGCGTCGGCGGCCTCTTCCTCTCGGCCGTGCTCGCGCTCACGAGCCTCGCGCTCGCGGCGAGCTTTGCGAGCTTCGTCTCGACGGTGCTCTCGCGCAACGACTGGGTCGGGTGGACGGCCGTCTCGCTGCTCGCCGTCGCCGGCTTGACCGGCGCCGTCATCGTGCTGCGCGAGATCGTGGGCCTGCTCCGCCTGCGTCGGCTCGCCCGTCTCAAGCGCGATGCGGAGACTGCGCTCAGGACCAAGGACCGGGCCCTCGAGCGCAAGACGGTGGCGTCGCTCACCGCGCAGTTCCGCGGCCGGCGCGATCTCGCCTGGGCGCTGCAACGTCTCGGTGAGCACACTGGCGACGTGCGCGACGCGGGCGAGCTTCTGCGCCTTGCCGACCGGGAGGTGCTGGCGCCCATCGATGCGGCGGCGCGACGGCTCGTGATCCGCTCGGCCAAACGCGTCTCGGTGGTGACGGCCATGAGCCCGATGGTATGGGTGGCGATGCTCTACGTGGTCGTCGAGAACCTGCGCATGCTTTCGGGACTGGCGACGCTCTACGGCGGACGCCCGGGCGGCCTTGGGGCGCTGCGGCTCGCGCGCATGGTGGTGGGGCACATCATTGCGACGGGCGGGCTCGCCATGACGGACGATCTCCTCGGCCAATTCCTCGGCCAGGACCTGGTGCGCCGGCTCTCCCGGCGGCTCGGCGAAGGGGTATTCAACGGCACGCTGACGGCGCGCGTCGGCACGGCTGCGATCGAGGTGACGCGGCCCCTGCCGTTCCTCGACGCCGAGCCCGTGCGGCTGCGCGATCTCGTACCGGAGCTGGTCCGGCGCTCGAAGGCGTAAGGCAGCCGACGCTTAAGCGGCGGTGGGAAGGGCCTTCTGAGGCGTGGGGTCGGGGGAGGGCTCTGCGAGGCGCTCGCGCCAGGCGTTGGTGTGGCGCCAGGTGCGCACGACGATGGAGGCGGGGGCGCGATCCACCGGTGTCGAAAGGATCACCGACAAAGCCGGGCCAGCATCCTGGGCCGTGAACCAATTGAGGGGTCCCGAGAGGACGAGGCCGATCACCACCGGCGCCATCCAGACGAGCAGGCCCGGAGAGGTCTCCCAGCAGACGAGCGTCACGACTGCGCCGACAAGCATGTGGGTCCAGTGGAAGCGGAGCGCATCGAGCATTTCGAGGCCGCCGGGGTCGCGACGCTGCGCATTCCAGCCGGCGTCGAAGCCGATCACGATCTGAAGGACGGAAGCGGTCTGGGTCATCATCATAATGGGCGCGAACAGCATCGAGAAGACGGTCTCGGTGACAACGCCGGCGATGGCGCGCGGCATGCCGAAGAGCTCGCGCGCGCGCTGCGCACGCTTGAGCTCCAGGGCGAGACCCAGCGCCTTCGGGAGCAGAACCACGGCCATGGTGGCGAGGAACAGGCGCATAGCGGCGCCAGGATCAATCACGGGCCAGATCGGAAACAGCGTCTTGCTATCGGTGAAGTAGCTCGGCAGAAGCTGTTGGCCCTGAAGGGCGAGGATGAGACCCACGGCCAGCGAGGCGGCCCAGACGGCGGAGACGATATACGCGAGCGCGCCCATGACGAGGTGCAGGCGACCCATGGTCGGAATGCCGCGCGCCCCGACAATCGCGAGATGCTGGAGATTGCCCTGAGACCAGCGGCGGTCACGCACGATCAGGTCAGCGAGGCGCGGGGGCATACTCTCGAAAGAGCCCTCGATCGACGTCGCCATGTGCACGCCCCAGCCCACGCGCTGGAGAAGCACGGCCTCGACGAAGTCGTGGCTCAGAATATGCCCGCCGAACGGAGGCGGTCCCGGCAAATGCGGCAGGCCCGCGGCACTCGCAAAAGCCACGGTACGGATGATGGCGTTGTGGCCCCAGTAGTTGCCCTGGTCGCGACTCCAGAACGCGAGGCCAGCAGCCGTCGGCGGCCCGTAGGTGTTGTTGGCAAACTGCATGAGCCGCTGCAGCAGCGTCTCGCCGCCGATCAGCTTCGGGACCGTCTGGATGAGGCCCGCAGACGGATCGGCCTCCATGGCGCGCGCGAGCCGCACCAGCGCAACGCCCGACATGATACTGTCGCCGTCGAGAATGACGAAGAAGTCGTAAGCGCCACCGAAGCGCTCAACCCAGTCCTTGATGTTGCCGGCCTTGCGCCCGGTATTCTCGATGCGTCGGCGGTAGTGGACCTGGATCTGGCACTCGAGCGAGCGGGCGAGATCGGCGTAGGCCACCTCCTCGCGCTGACCAACCTCGGCGCCGCGAGTGTCGGACAGGATGAAGACGTCGAAGGCCTCCGCCTTGCCGAGCGACGCCAGCTCCTCGGCGATGGCAGAGATGGTGCCGGCGATGCGCGCCGGATCCTCGTGATAGACGGGAAAAAGCAGCGCCGTACGCTTGGAAAGCGAGCCGTCGGCGGCTGGGATCTCGATGGTGTCGGCCTTCTCTCCTGCGAAGAGCGGCAGGAAGCCCAGCGCGGCCGACAGGGTGCCGATGGAGATCCAGGCGAAAGTCAACGTCGAGAGAACCAGGAAGAGGAGCTGGATCGGCGTCACCTGGACGAAGGAGAGAACGCCGTAGAGCTCGTGCGCGAAGGCGGCGGTCATCAGCGCCGCGCCGAGAAAGACGGCAATGCGCGGGATCACCGCGCCGCGCCGCGCGGGCCAGATCCGCTGCGGCTTTGCCGAGAAATCCTGCGCCGGCATCGCCAGCGGAGATGCCGGGGGCAGCAGAGCCGGGTCGCTCGCGTCGCGCGGCTCGAGCGGGCGCACCGTCTTCGGCGGCGCGTTGGGCGCCGCCAAAGCCTCTGCCTCTACCTTTACGTCGCCCGCAAGCCCCTCGGCGATCATGCTCTTGTCCATCGATAAAGCCAGTTCTCGGAGATCAGCTGGCCAGCCTGCTTCAGAGACAAACGCAACTCGATAAGGTCTGTTCCCGCCGTATTCAGCTCGAACATCACGCGGACGCCCTGAATTTCGGGATGGCGCTGCACGACGAGGTTGGCTGTCGCACCCGCGCTGGCGACGAGGTCCGCCGCCGGCAGCTCGCGCAGGTCGCGCGCGGCGGGACCGGCAAAGTCGACGACGAAGAGCGCAGTGTCCGCGGCCTTGGCCGCGCCGACGTGCGTCTTGGCAACCCAGGCGCCCGCCCATGCGGCGGGTATCTCGTCGGACCAGAAGAGCCGGTAGCGGTAGGTATAGACGGTGCCGGGCACGAGGGCCGTCGCCGGCTTCCAATAGGCGACGATGTTGTCGTGGATCTCCTCGGGGATCGGGATCTCGATCAGCTCGACGTAGCCGTCGCCCCAGCTGCCGATGGGCTCCACCCAGGCCGTGGGCCGCCGGTCGTAGCGGGCCTCGAGGTCCTCGTAGGTGGAGAACGCGCGATTGCGCTGCGCGAGGCCGAAGCCGCGCAGATCCTTGTCAACAAAAGCGCTCGTCTGCAGCATCTTGGGGTTGGTTATGGGCCGCCACAGGCGCTCGCCGTGACCGTTCAGGACGGCAAGCCCCTCGCTGTTGTGAACCGCGGGACGGTAGTCGTGCTCAAATCGGTTCTGGGCCGTGCCGTGGAAGTACATGCTCGTCAGCGGCGCGAGCCCGACGTGCTGCAACTCCCGGCGCGGATAGAGCGAGGCCTCGACGTCGATCGTCGTGGCGTGGCCGGGACGGATGACGAAACGATAGGCGCCGGCCAAGCTCTCGCTGTCGAGCAGCGCGTGCACCACAATCGCGTCGGCACCGGCCACGGGCCGCTCGATCCAGAACGTGCGGAAGACCGGGAACTCCTCGCCGCTGGCGCGCGCGGTGTTGACGGCGAGCCCGCGGGCCGACAGTCCATACGACTGATTGCGGCCTATGGCCTTGAAATAGCTCGCACCTTGGAAAGCGATGAACTCGTCGTAGACATCGGCGCGGTTGATGGTGCCGTTGATGCGGAAGCCGGAGAGACCGAACGGAGCCGCATCCGGGGCTTTCTCAATCGAAGGGCCGATCGAGAACGTCGAGCTGTCGGCCCTGAGCTTGCGCGCCGTCCCTCCCTCCACGATCCACACGTCGACCGGCGCCTCATAGAGCCAGCCGAGCGGCAGGAGCTGCACCTCGTAATCAATACGGTCAGCCCGCCAGATGGTGGCCTCGGGGCGATAGCGAATGTCGCGAAACTGCTCGACGGTGAGCGCATTGAACGGCTCGGGAAGCTCGAAGCGGGGCTTGGCGAAATCGCGACCGGCGAACTGCTCGGCGAGCCTCTTCACCGTGTCCTCTGCGAACGGCTCCGTCACCTCGGCCGCGGTGCCGTCGGCGAGGGCATCGGTCAGGGCGAGCCCATGCTCGGCCAGCGCGGCGATCACGCCCCACGCGGCTGTTCCCATCAGAACCTGACGACGATTTGGGCATGCTGCGCCCAGGCCAGGATCGTCACTCATGTGTATTTGGTACCGGAGAATTCCCCCGACCCGCCCGCCCCGTCATCACCGCCGAACCGCCTGCCGGCACCACCGCCCGCACGCAGTCCTTCGAGCCGATGCTCCCCACGGGGCAAACCAGCCGTTGAAGGATCGTCATTCTTCCTTCGTTGAGACCTATGATGATAGACGCCGATTGTGGCAACATTTACCCGGCTGCCCGCGTAACGCGACGGACATCGGCATCTTGCCGACCGTCTTTATTGCATTGCAACACTCATACGCGACGGCGTATGCGCTCGCAAGGCGGACGCGTTCCTATTTTTTTACGGCCCGGGAAAGGCTTTCGCTGATTTGTCCCCTGCAGAAGGCGCCCGGCCGCATTGCGGAAACGGGATGTCGGGCTCACAATTCGACCTGGCTGAGCACAAGCGCGAGTACACGTTCAGGTGTGCGGCGGAAGCGTGGCACAAATGGGGCTCGGCCCCTAAACGCCCGATGCTATTTTTTTGATTTACACCTTTTATCAACTACTTATGCCTCGTCTCTGCTTCGTTGCATTCACGCCACACGAGCCGCGGATTCCACAGAAAACAGCATCTTCTCCATTCCCTGCTCCGGCGAGATCTGCGTACTATCCTGGCCTGAGCGGTGATTCGGGTTGCGCGTACTGCTACCGCTGTTTGACTTGTTGAGCGCGTGGCGTCTATGCGTCAAGCGCCCGTTTCGCGAAGTTAGTAGACGGGAGAAGGTAAATGAAAAAGCAAAGCCTAAGCGCCCTGGCGGCGGCCGGCCTCCTCGCAGGTGGTCTGTCCGTTACCAGTGCGTCCGCAGCCGATCTCGGGGGGAACTGCTGCGCCGACCTCGAGGAGCGCATCGCGGAGCTCGAAGCCACGACCGCTCGCAAGGGCAACCGCAAGGTCTCGCTCACGATCTCCGGCTGGGTTGCCGAGCAGGTCACCTGGTGGGATGACGGCGGCGAGAGCAACGTCTACGTTTCGGGCCTCGGCACCACGCTCGGCACGAACGTCAAGTTCACCGGTCAGGCCACCATCGTTCCCGGCTGGACCGCTGGCTACGTGATCCACATCGAAGCCGACGGCTCCGACTCGCTCACGACCAGCCAGGCCGTCGACAACGGCCCCGGCCTCTATACCGGCAAGGGCAACTACGTACAGCTGCTGCAGTCGTTCTGGTTCATCAAGAGCGAGACGCTCGGCAAGGTCAGCGTCGGCATGCAGTCGCAGGCCTCGGACAACACGGCGATCCTGGTCGACGGCTCGGGCTCGCTTGTGGTTGCCAACTGGGTGGACTTCAACAGCAACAGCTTCTTCGTTCGCTTCAAGGGCGGCGCACTCTCGCCGATCACCTGGGGCGCGGCTGGCGGTTGCGTGTGGGGTGACTGCAACGGCGTTCCCACGAACTCCGTTCGTTACGACTCTCCGACGTTCGCCGGGTTCTCGGCCTCGGCCTCTTGGGGTGAGGACGACTTCTGGGATGTCGCTCTCCGTTATGCTGGCGAGTTCGGCGGCTTCAAACTCGCTGCTGCCGCTGCTTACAGCGAGTCGACAGACGGTACCTTCCCGCCGGCTCAGGCTGACGGCTCGCAGTACTTCCAGGTTGGTGCCTACGTGCAGCATGTTGCGACCGGCCTCTTCCTGTATGGCGCTTACGGCCATCTGGACTTCGACGGCGCCGCAGTGCCCGAGTCCGATACGTGGTACGTGAAGGCCGGTCTGCGTCAGCGCTGGACCCCGCTCGGTCACACCGTGCTCTACGGTGAGTACCTGAACAACGAGGATGGCGGCTTCGGCAACCTCGGCGCGACCTCGACCAACATCGATGTCTGGGGCGCTGGCATCGTGCAGGAGATCGACAACGCTGCGATGTCGACCTGGATCCGCTATCGCCACAGCGAGTATGACGACAACCTCGCTGGTACGGCCTTCGACGACTTCGACGAGGTCAGCTTCGGCGCTCTCATCAACTTCTAATCGAAGCTGGGACGTCAAAGTGAAATCTAGGAAGCCGCCCCCCGGGGCGGCTTCTTTGTTTTGGAGCATTCGACTCGCGGGAGAGCACAGGCTGGCGCCTTCATCTCAAATCCAAGGCACAACCGCCTAACGCAATCCGGCGGCTGGCCCGATCGTGGGAGGCAAGCCGCGACCCTCTTGCACTCTATAGATCAGTCTGGATTTGATGCGCCCCCACGCATGCCGGCAGCGCCCGCAGCCGACAGTCGAGAACGGGATCAAGACGCCGTTGTCATCGTTGCAACGAACGAATCACCTATGCGACTCGCAGGGCGTTTTGCTTGACGTGACGGTGCGTTGCATGGCTCGCGGGGGTGCCGGGAGTTTATCCCCAGGCTTCCCACGGATTCTCAGCCACGAGCGAGTCGCTCGACCCCTAACAAACGGTTCATGAATCCAAGGACGAGCCTACTTTTCGTGGCGCACGAGCCACAGTGGCAGATCCGTCGGGGGCAAAAGCAGATTGCTCGATTGTTGCGCAGGGGAGAATCGCAGACTCTCCGGCCCAGCGGCGGTTCCGAGGGAATCTTCGCGCCGTCAATATCGCAGAGCGCGGCCTAGTTTGCGTCACACTTCCGGGTAGGGGCGTCCGCCATCTCGATTACCAACGCAGATTGGGAGAAGGTCTATGAACAAATATAGCCTAAGCGCCCTGGCGGCGGCCGGCCTGCTTGCAGGTGGCCTCGCTACGAGCGCAAATGCAGCTGACCTAGGGGGCAATTGCTGCGCCGACCTCGAGGAGCGCGTCGCCGAGCTCGAAGCCACTACCGCCCGCAAGGGCAACCGCAAGGTCTCGCTTACGATCTCCGGCTGGGTTGCCGAGCAGGTCACCTGGTGGGATGACGGCGGCGAGAGCAACGTCTACGTTTCGGGCCTCGGCACCACGCTCGGCACGAACGTCAAGTTCACCGGTCAGGCCACCATCGTTCCCGGCTGGACCGCTGGCTACGTGATCCACATCGAAGCCGACGGCTCCGACTCGCTCACGACCAGCCAAGCCGTCGACAACGGCCCCGGCCTCTATACCGGCAAGGGCAACTACGTACAGCTGCTGCAGTCGTTCTGGTTCATCAAGAGCGACACCTACGGCAAGGTCAGCGTCGGCATGCAGTCGCAGGCGTCGGACAACACGGCGATCCTGGTCGACGGCTCGGGCTCGCTTGTGGTTGCCAACTGGGTGGACTTCAACAGCAACAGCTTCTTCGTTCGCTTCGCGGGCGGCGGACTTTCGCCGATCACCTGGGGCGCGGCTGGCGGTTGCGTGTGGGGTGACTGCAACGGCGTTCCCACGAACTCCGTTCGCTACGACACTCCGACGTTCGCCGGGTTCTCGGCCTCGGCCTCTTGGGGTGAGGACGACTTCTGGGATATCGCTCTGAGGTACGCTGGCGAGATGCACGGCTTCAAGCTCGCTGCTGCTGCCGCCTACAGCGAGTCGACGGACGCCACCTTCCCGCCGGCTCAGGCTGACAACACCCAGTACTTCCAGATCGGTGCTTACGTTCAGCACATCGCTACCGGTCTGTTCCTCTACGGCGCCTACGGAAACCTCGAGTCCGATGTCGCCGGCATCCCGAGCTCAGACACCTGGTACATCAAGCCCGGTATTCGCGCGAAGTGGAACCACCTCGGTGCCACGATCCTCTACGGCGAGTATCTGCACAACGACGACGGCGGCTTCGGCAACCTCGGTGCAACCTCGACGGAGCTCGATGTTTGGGGTCTTGGCGCGGTTCAAGAGGTCGATGCGGCTGCCATGTCGACCTGGATCCGCTATCGCCACAACGAGTACGACGACAACGTCGCCGGCACTGCCTTCGACGACTTCGATGAGTTCAGCTTCGGCGCTCTCATCAACTTCTAATCGAAGCCAAGCCGGTTGAAGTTACCTGGAAGCCGCCCCTCGGGGGCGGCTTTCTTGTTTCTGCCCCTCCGCTGCGGCCTGTGGCTGCCCCCTTGGCCCGTCCCCTCGCCGCGCATGCGAAGAGGCGCTAGTGTCGCCTCATGTTTGCGACGTTCTTCAGAGAGCTGCGTGCGGCGCGCCTGCCTGTCACGCTCAAGGAATATCTGACGCTGCTCGAGGCTCTCGATGCCGACCTCGCGGGGCGCCGGGTCGAGGACTTCTATTATCTTGCCCGTGCCGCGCTGGTGAAGGACGAGCGCAACCTCGACCGCTTCGATCAGGTGTTCGGTCATGTCTTCAAAGGCCTAGACCTTCTCAGCGACACGGTCTCGGCCGAGATCCCCGAGGATTGGCTGCGCCTTGTCTCAGAGCTCTATCTCAGCGACGAGGAGAAGGCGAAGATCGAGGAGCTCGGCGGCTGGGAGAAGATCATGGAGGAGCTCGCCAAGCGCCTCGCCGAGCAGAAGGAGCGCCACCAGGACGGCAACAAGTGGATTGGGACGGGGGGTACCTCGCCTTACGGCGCCTATGGCTACAACCCGGCCGGCATCCGCATCGGACAGAAGGAGAGCCGCCACCGGCGGGCCATCAAAGTCTGGGACAAGCGCGAGTTCAAGGATCTAGCCGGGGACGTCGAGCTCGGCGTGCGCAACATCAAGCTGGCGCTCCGTCGGCTCAGAAAGTTTGCACGCGAGGGCGCCCCCGAGGAGCTCGACCTCGACCAGACCGTGCGAGGGACCGCGCGCAAGGGCTACCTGGATCTCCAGATGCGGCCGCACCGGCGCAATACGGTAAAGGTGCTGATGTTCTTCGATGTTGGCGGCTCGATGGACTGGCATATCCGGACTGCGGAAGAGCTGTTCTCGGCGGCGCGCACCGAGTTCAAGCACCTCGAGTACTTTTATTTCCACAATTGCCTCTACGAGAGCGTGTGGCGGAACAACGCTCGGCGCTGGAGCGAGACAATGCCCACTTGGCAGGTGCTTCACACCTATCCTGCCGACTACAAGGTGATCTTCGTCGGCGACGCCTCCATGAGCCCTTATGAGATCACGCACGTGGGCGGCGCAGTCGAGCACATGAACGAGGAGGCGGGCGCCGCCTGGCTCAGCCGCGTCACAAGCATCTACAGCCATGCCGTGTGGCTCAATCCCGTTCCAGAGGCGCACTGGGGCTACACGCCCTCGATCGGCCTCGTCCGCCGGCTCATGGAGGGGCGCATGTATCCGATGACGCTTTCAGGCCTCGACTCAGCCATCCGTGAGCTGATGCGCTAGACCTTTGGGCCGTGCCGGACTTTCGGTTAAGGGGATATCCGCGTTGGCAGCGGGCATTGGGGCGGCGTGCGATTGACCTGACCTCAAATTCGGCGCAAATCTGCGCTGATTTTGGGCAATCTCGGGGGTGCCATGGCTCACCGCGCTGTTGCGATGCTTTTCTTGACGGCTGCCCTTGCGGGCTGCTCCGGCGGCAGTGGCGGTATTTCGACGGCGTCGATCCTCGGCACGGCTCCCACTCCGCCTCCGGTCGCTCCGGGGCAAGCACCGGCTCTCCCCGCAGCACCCACGTCCGATCCAACCTCCCGCGCCTTCTCCGCCGGTAGCGTGGCCGCGCGCGCGGTCAAGTGCGGCTATAACTTCGATCCCGTTAAGCTCAAGGCCTCCTATCTCGCCCACGAGGTCGGGCTCGGCGCGACCAACGAGCAGGTGGCGAACATCCAGAAGATCTACGAGGTCGCTTTCAACGGCATCACGAAGGCCGCTGCCACGCAGCCGGACTACTGCACGGAGCAGAAGACCAAGGAGATCAAAGCCGATCTCACGCGACTGCTCGCTGGCGATTTCGAACCGCCGCAGCGCAATGTCGTCGCCAAGAAGCAGGACGATGACGACAGCATGTTCGGCGATTGGTTCAGCGGCGGCTCGAGCGGGGAATCAGGTCCAAGCTACGGCTCGCAGGACTGGTGGGACAAGCAGAAGGAAAAGGCCGGCGGCTAGAGCGTGGCGTCCCCGCTTCGCGCGGGCTAGTCGATGGGCTCCGGAGTGGATCAGCTTCTCTGGTTTGAAACCCTGCTCAAGCTTTCGTCGGGCCTCCTGCTCGCGCTCGTCCCGCTCACCGTCATCAAGATCCTTGGGCTACCGCCGGCCGAGAGCGCGTTCTGGCCGCGGCTGCTCGGCTCGGTGCTCGTCGGACTGTCAGGGGCGACCTTCCTCGAAGGGGCCATGGCAAGCACGCGCGGCCTCGGACTCGCCGGGGCGATCGTCATCAACCTTGCGGCGGCGGCCATGATTGCGCTTTCCTCGCTGCTCGGGGGCGGAGCGACGACACGGCGCGGGAAGCTTGTTCAGTGGGGCATTGTCACCCTCCTCTTTGCCCTCTCGCTCGCCGAAATCGCCCGCGCCTGAATGGCGAAGCCAAGCGATCCGCCTCTAACCAAAACGTTAGCTCTTTTGTGGAAGACTCCGCCTCGAGACAGTGCGTCTTCCGTTCGGGGACGCCCGTTTGTCATGCGTTAAGGATGTCTCATGGCCATTGCCGCAGTTGCCCTCGCGCGCCAGTCCGACGAAACGCCCGCGCGCGTGCCCCAGTCCCTCTCGTCGTCTCAGCCGAGCGGCGCAGAGGCCGCCGCGCCCCGCTTCGAGCTCGTGACGACCCGCGCTGGCTTCGACGCCCTCGAGGAGGACTGGAACGCGCTCTTCGAGCGCGCGGGCCGCGGAACGCAGATTTTCCAGACCTTCAACTGGCTCTGGCACTGGGCCAATCATTTTCTGCCGGAAGCCGGCTCGCCGGGACCCGAGCTTGCGCTTGTGACTGCGCGGCGCGGCGGGCGGCTGGTGCTCGTGCTGCCACTCGTCTCGGAGCGGGTCGGCCCGATCAGGACGCTCTCCTGGATGGGCGAGCCCGTGAGCCAGTACGGCGACGTGCTGGTGGAGGACTGCGCCGGCAAGGCTCTGCTCGTCGCGGATGCCTGGAGGTTCGCGGCCTCGCGAACGCGTGCAAGCGTCGCGTCGCTGCGCAAGGTGCGTGCGGATTCCGAGATCGCTCCGGCTCTCGCGGCGGCAGGCGCACGTGTGGTTGCAGAGCTCAAGGCTCCCTATCTCGATCTTCTGAGCGCGCCCTCATTCGACGAGTACGAAAAGCGGTATTCCAGCGGCGCGCGACGCAACCGCAAACGCCAACGCCGCCGTCTCGAGGAGCGCGGCGCCACCGTGCTCGAGTGGCATACGGGCGGCGCCCGGGCGGTGGCGCTGACCGAGATCGCCTTCAAGCTCAAGCTGATCTGGCTTCGCGCCCGCGGGCTCGTGTCTCCGGCGCTCGCCGATCCCAGGACCGAGCGCTTCTTCGCCGCCGTGGCAGAGGCCGAGACGCGACCAGCAGGCTGTCACGTGCTGGCGTTGACCTGCGGAGGCCAGCCTGCTGCCCTCGAAATCGGGCTGTCCTGCAAGGGCCGCTCTGCCATCCACATCATCACCTACGATCTCGACTACGAAAAGGCGGCGGCCGGCTCGCTGCTCATGGAGGACAGCATCCGGCGCGCCAAGAACGACGGCATGGCCGTGTTCGATCTTCTGGCGCCGGGTGACGGCTACAAGCTCGAATGGGCGGACGACGCGGTGGTCGTGCGCGACTGGGCAGCGCCGCTCACGCTTGCGGGGCGGGCTTATGCGACAGTCTACCTTGGGCTCGTGCGGACGGCTGTGAAGCGCACGCTCGATGCGCTCCCGGTCGGGCTGCGCCGCGCGCTCTCAGATCGCCTGGCCGCGCTTCGCAGCAAAGGCCACGCAGACGGGACCTGATCTCCCCGCTATGTGAGACGCGAGAGGCGTAGCGTGGCGAGGCCGAAGGAGATCTCCTGGCCGGTGTCGCGCAGCGTAACCGTCTTCTTGCCGATGCTCGCCCCGTCGAGGCGGGTGCCGTTCATCGACCCCATGTCGCGCAGCATCAGCGCCTCGCCCGGATTGTACTGGAGCTGGGCGTGCAGCGAGGAGACGCTGCTGTCGTCGATCACGAAATTGGCGCGGCTCGGGTCGCGCCCGAAGGTCCAGGTGGCGGGAGAGTCGCGCCCGCTGCTGGGATCGATCGCGGGGCGCAGCTCGAACTGCAGCGCGCGGCCGGAGGGATCGAAGCCAGAAAGCATCCAGCCAGTGCCTGCCCCTCCTCCGCGCGGCGGCGCGGGCTCCTCACGCACCTCGAGCGCCACGGTGTACTCGACGGTGCCGAAGCGGACGAGGGAGCCGGAGCTCACCTCGGTCTCGCTGATGCGCGAGCCGTTGACGTAGGTGCCGTTCGACGAGCTCAAGTCCGTGATGCGGATGCGCTGCGACCTGCGGTCATAGGACAAGCGCGCGTGGACCTTGGAGACCGTGTCGCTCGAGACCACGATGTCAGGACCCGGACCGCGGCCGATGGTGATGGCGCGACCGTCGTCGAGGCGCACAATCGGGCCTCCCTGCACAGGCTTGAGGCAGAGGGATCCGGACTGGCCTCCGCCGCGGGCCGGCACGTAGCGCGCTTTGCCGCCGCCTTTGTTACGCCCCCCGATCAGCCTTGACGGCGAGAGCCCGGCAAGCACCTTCGGCAGGCCCGCGAGCCCGCCTCCCGAGCCGCGGGTGCGCATCACCACAAAGAGAGCGCCGAGCGCCAGCGTCGCCGAGAGCCCCACGACGAGCGGCATCATGTTGCTCGCAAACCCCGGCGTGCACGTGCGCGTCGTCGACGAGAACGAGATGCGGCCCTCGCGCAGAAAGCGGGCCACCTCGCTGGCGTGGATCGAGAAGAAGAGCCCCTGCGAGTTCAAGCCCTGCAGGGTGTTGACGCCAACAACCAACCCGCAGGCGTCGAACAATGGCCCGCCGCTGTTGCCGGGATTGATGGCCGAGTTGTGCTGGACCGTGCGGGCGGAGAGGATCTGGGTATCCGAGATCTTGAGGTTGGTGAAGGTCATGCGCGACACGACGCCGGTGGTCACGGTCGAATCGAGATCGGAGAGCGGCACGCCCTGTGCGTCCGGTCCGGGCACCAGCTCCTTGTTGAGGTTGGCGGCGCCCGGGAAGCCGATGGCGATCACCTCGGAGAGCTTCTCGGGCTCGTAGTCGCCGAGCTTCAAGGGTGTTCCGGGGAGATCCTCGCGTGCTTCGAGGAGGGCGAGATCGACGTTTGGGCGGCTGTCGGCGCGGCGCGCCTCGACAAGCTTCACCTCGCGATCCTCGGGGAAAGCGATGTAGAAGCGCTGACCGCCTTCCACGACGTGGAAGTTCGTCACCACATACCGCTTTCCGGAAATAAGAAAACCGGATCCGGAGGAGATACTGTACTGGTTATCCTTCTCGGGGATGAAGGTGTAGATCTTGTAGACGCTCGGCTCGACGCGATGGGAGTCGAACGCGCGCGAGGCCGGCGGAGCCAGGCAAGCCAGTCCCAGAACGGCAACGGCCAGGATCGCGAAGCGGAGCAGGCGCCCGCGGGACAATCCTCGATCGTCAGCTGTCATTATCGACCCGGCGTGAGACCCTCTTTGGCAATTTCCTAGCGCAACGGAGGGCAACCATCCAGATCTTCTTAGTTCGAAACGCTGGGGGCGGTTGGATCTACAGCCGGCCCTGTTCCCAAGGGAACATCGTCACAACCGACCGTTACATAAGATTTCTACTCCCGGGATAGGATCCAGTCGGATAGTCTTGGTCCAATATCCAAACCGCGCGCCTAGGGAGAATGAGGCATGCCCACACGCATTCTGTCTCGCATTCTGTGCGTTTTTCTCGCCGCTTCGATCGCCGTCACCACGGTGCCCCCACCGCCGGCTCAAGCTCAATTCGGCTTGAAGAAACTTTTCAAGGGCGTGGTTCGCGCGCCGCTCCGCGTTCTCCCAGTGGCCCCGCTCGTCGTCTTCGGCGGGCCGTTCCGCTCGGTCTTCGGCGTGGTCGCGGCCGTCGCAATCGGCTCCGTGATCTTCGGCCGCCTCACCAAGTACGAGCGCAAAGAGGTGGCGCGCCGCGCCAAGGTGGTGGTCGCCAAGGATCCCGACCAGCGCGTCACCGATACCTACACCTCCAAGGACGGCACCAAGCAGATCACAATCGTGGCCGAGCCGATGCAGAAGGCCGCCGACCTCAAGAACGATCCGGCCATCCAGGTCGCTTCCGACAAGGTCGTGACGCCGCCCAAGCCCGACGACAAGGGCACCGCGGTCGCGTCCAACACGCCGCCTCCGTCGATTGGCCCGGCCAGCGACGGCCCGGTCTCCGACGCGCCGCCCGCCGCCGTCAAGGCGCCCGAGATGCCCGCCGACAAGATCGTTGCGGAAATGGCCAACAAGGAGTCCAAGCCGGCGGCCAAGCCGGTCAAGGACGAGGAAGTGGTGGTGATGAGCGAGATCCCGCCGGAGACCCAGTGCCGCAAGGTCACAACCCAGCTCGAGATCCGCAAGAAGAAGGACCAGGCGACGGCCGACGAGACCCAGTCAAATGCCGCCGTCTTCTGCCAAACGGCCCCCGGCGTGTGGAAGCCCGCCTCGGCCTGACGCACCACGGGCATACCGGCGAGAGAGAACTGGCGCCCTCCGCCGGTCCTCTCCGCCGTACCGCACGTATGGCAACCGACGGGCGAGCCCCACGGGCCGGCCCATGGCCCGCGCCGATCTGTTTTTTACGACCGACGCAGGATTTAGCACGGCTCCTGGTTGCCCCGCAGGGTTGCCGGCGGTAGAAATCAAGCGAGATCGATCCTTGCGGGGCTGACCGATGCGAGCAACGTCAATGCGAGTGCTGACGACGGCGCTCTGGCTGCTCACTCTGGCTCCGGTCCTCCACGCCGCAGAGGACGACCGCGACATCGTCCGGCTGCTGCCGCCGGGCGGCTCGCAGACCGCGCCCGACACCACCCTCCCCCAGACACCGGAAATCCCGTTCCCGCCCGGCGGCGGCGGACAAATGCCCGGCCAGAACCTTCGTCTCAGCGGCAAGTCGGTGCAGGTGCCGATCAGCTTCGGGGCCGCGCCCGGTGGCGGCACGCAGGCCTATATCGGCGTCCGCCTCGACAGCGTCAACGATCCCGCACTCGCCTCCGCATTGGGGCTCGGCAAGGACGCCGGCGTGTTCGTCGTCGACACCACACCCGGGGCGCCGGCCTCCCAATCGGGCCTGCGCTTCGGAGATTTCGTCACCGCACTCGACGGCAAGGAGGTCTTGCGCACAGGCGAGCTGGTCGAGGCCATCAAGGCGCACACGCCGGGCACCCAGGGATCGTTGACGGTCTGGCGCGTCGGCGATGACGGCACCGGATACCTGCAGGCGCTGCGCCAGCTCGGCGACCGCGGCAGCACGCCGGCCATGATGTTCCTCGCGCGTCTCTACACCAACGGCACCGGGGTCACCCGCGACCCGTCCGAGGCGGTCTCCTGGTACAAGAAGGCCGCGCTCGCGGGCAGCACCAACGGCATGCTGCTCTATGGCGATGCGCTCGCCTCCGGCACGGGCACCGTCAAGGATCTCGCGGAGGCGCAGCGGTGGGTGCGCAAATCGGCGGACGCCGGCAATGTGGCCGCCCTATTTCGCCTCGGGCGCATGTACCGCGACGGCGAGGGCATGACGCGCGACCCGCTCGAGGCGGTCAACCTCTTCAAAAAGGCCGCCGAAAGCAACTATGCGCCCGCGATGGTGGCGGTCGGCATCATGTTCGAGGGCGGCAACGGCCTCGAGGCCGACAACTTCCAGGCCGTGCAGTGGTACAAGAAGGCCGCCGACACAGGCGACGCCGACGGCATGGCCGCGCTTGGCACCATGTACTCCTCGGGCCGGGGCGTGGAGCAGAACTACCAGACGGCGGCCACGTGGTATGGCGAGGCTGCCAAGCTCGGCCAGCTGCTCGCCACCCACAATCTCGCGGTGCAGTACGACAAGGGCCTCGGCGTCGACCGCGACCCTGGCCTGGCGGCGGCCTACGTCTACTACGCACTCCAGCACCGCTATCAGTTCAGCTACCAGCAGATGACGCAGAACAGCCGTGCGTGGAGCCGCGAGTTCCGCAAGGCAATGCAACAGAAGCTCGCCGAAGGCGGCTATTACAGCGGCACCTACGACGGGGCATTCGGGCGCACGACGTTCGACGCCATCAATGCCCTGGTGAACGCGTCCGGCCAGTAGGTGCGACCGCCCATTGCGGCACGCGGCGGCTTGCCCCTGGATCAGACGCGCCCCCTGCCGCTATAGAGCGCGGAGAGACCTTGTCCGCGTCCGGAGCCCCATGGCCGCTGCCCCTCCCCTTGTCCAGCTCACCGATATCGCGCTGACGTTCGGCGGCACGAGCCTGCTCGACGGCGTGGACCTCGCGGTGGCGGCGGGCGAGCGGGTCTGTCTTGTGGGGCGCAATGGCTCCGGCAAGTCGACGCTGCTTCGGATCGCGGCGGGCCTGGTCGCACCCGATCGCGGCACCCGCTTCGTACAGCCGGGCGCGCTCGTGCGCTACCTACCCCAGGAGCCCGACCTCTCGGCCTTTGCGACGACGCTCGCCTATGTGGAAGCGGGGCTCGCCGCGAGCGACGATGCATATCAGGCGCGCTATATGCTGGAGCAGCTCGGGCTCACAGGCGAGGAGGACCCGTCGCGGCTCTCGGGCGGCGAGGCCCGGCGCGCGGCACTCGCGCACGTGCTCGCGCCTGATCCGCAGGTGCTGCTGCTCGACGAGCCGACCAACCACCTCGATCTCCCGGCCATCGAATGGCTCGAGACCACGCTCGCGGCGCGCCGCGCCGCGATGGTCATCATCAGCCACGACCGCCGCTTTCTCGAGAAGCTCTCGCGCACCACGGTGTGGCTCGACCGCGGGCATGCGCGCCGAGTGGAGCTTCCGTTCTCGCAATTCGAGAGCTGGCGCGACAGCGAGCTCGCCGAGGAGGAGACGGTGCAGCACAAGCTCGACCGCAAGATCGTTGCCGAGGAGCACTGGGTGCACGGCGGCGTGACGGCGCGACGCAAGCGCAACGTGCGGCGCATGGCCGAGCTCGCCAAGCTCCGCCAAGTACGGCGCGACTATCGCGCGGTGCAGGGCAAGGCGACGCTGGCCGCGGCCGAAGCGGACTCCTCCGGCGCGCTCGTGATCGAGGCAAAGGGCATCTCGAAATCGTTCGGCGAGCGCGCGATCGTGCGCGACCTCTCGCTCCGGGTGATGCGCGGCGACCGGCTCGGCATCGTCGGTCCGAACGGCTCCGGCAAGTCGACGTTGACAGCGCTGCTCACAGGAGCGCTCGCGCCCGATGGCGGAACTGTGCGTCTCGGCACCGGGCTCGAGATGGCCGCGCTCGATCAGGGCCGCGAGAGCCTCGATCCCTCCTGGACGCTCTCGGAGGCGCTCACGCGTGGGCGCGGCGACATGGTCGCAGTCGGCGGCATGACCAAGCACGTGGTCGCCTATATGCGCGACTTTCTGTTCGCGCCGGAGCAGCGGCGCACGCCGATCGGCGCTCTCTCGGGCGGTGAGCGCGGGCGGCTCATGCTGGCCCGCGCGCTGGCCAAGCCTTCAAACCTGCTGGTGCTCGACGAGCCGACCAACGACCTCGACCTCGAGACGCTCGATGTGCTCGAGGAGGTGCTCGCGGGCTACGGCGGCACCGTGATCCTGATCAGCCACGACCGCGACTTCCTCGACCGCGTGGTGACAAGCGTGCTGGTGCCTGAGGGCGACGGGCGCTGGACCGAGTATGCGGGCGGCTATGCCGACATGCTTGCGCAGCGCGGCGCCGATCTCGCAGCCAAGAGCGCACGTACGAAGCCGGTCGCACGCTCCTCCGCTGCGCCGGTCAAAGTTGCAGAGCCAGCGCCGGCGGCGGCCACGCGCAAGCGCCTCTCGTTCAAGGACAAGCACGCCCTCGAGACGCTGCCCGGCGAGATCGCGGCGCTCGAGGCGAAGCAGGCCGCGCTGCAGAAAAGGCTCGACGACCCGAGCCTCTATGCCCGCGACCGCACCGCCTTCAACGAGGCGTCGGAGGCGCTAGCCCTAGTGCAGGCCAAGCTCGCCGCCGCCGAGGAGCGGTGGCTCGAGCTCGAGCTGCTTCGTGCTGAGATCGAGGGATGATCTGCCCTTCTAGAGCGCGGCAGAGCTGAGATACGCCAGCGCGCCCTTCGCGGCGGCGAAGCCAGTCGAGAAGCAGGCTTGCAGGAGATAGCCGCCGGTTGGGGCTTCCCAGTCCAGCATCTCGCCGGCGACGAAGGTGCCGGCACGGCTCAGCAGCATGAAGCGGTCGTCGATCGCGTCGAACATGACGCCGCCTGCGGTCGAGATGGCGCGGTCGATCGGCGCGGCGCCGACGACGGTTACCGGCACGGCCTTGATCAGCCCGGCAAGCGTATCGGGCCGGAGGCTGCCGAGGGCCGTTTGCGAGGCGTGTGCGGTCTCCTGCAGGAGCGCGATGGCCGCGGGATCGAGGCTCACGGCTTTGCGCAGGAACGTCGCCAGCGACTGCTTCTGGCGTGGCCTCGTCAGGCGCTCGGCGAGCTCGGCGCGTGTCTCGTCGGGACGGAGATCGATCAGAAGGGTCGCGCTGCCGTCGGCGGCAACGGCGTCACGCAGCGGCGCCGACAGCGCATAGACGGCGCCGCCCTCGATGCCGTCCTTGGTGATCAAGGCCTCGCCGCGCGCGGTCTCCTTCCCGATCGTTGCCGCGATGCGCTTCAAGGGTGCCCCGGCGAAGCGCTGGCGCATCACATCCGACCAGGCCACGCGGACACCGCAGTTGGAGGGCGCGAGAGCAGTGACGGAGATGCCGCTCGAGCCAAGGCGGGACATCCAGGCGCCGTCCGACCCGAGATGGGGCCAGCTCGCGCCGCCAAGGGCCAGCACGGTGACGTCGCTCTGCACCCGCGTCTCGCCCTCCGGAGTGTCGAAAAGCAGCTCCCCCTCCTCGCTCCAGCCGGTCCACATGTGGCGCGGCTTCAGCACGACACCCCTGCGGTCGAGGCGCTGCAGCCAGGCCCGCAGCAGCGGGGAGGTCTTCATGGCTTTCGGGAACACGCGCCCGCTCGTGCCGACGAACGTAGGCTGGCCGAGGTCCTCGCACCACGCCCGCAAGCGCGCCGCCGGAAAGCCCTCGATGGCGGCTTTGAGGCGCGGCGCGGCGTCGCGATAGCGGCCAAGGAATGCATCGGGCGGCTCGGAGTGCGTAAGGTTCAAGCCGCCGCGGCCGGCGAGCAGGAACTTGCGCGCGGGTCGGGCCATGCGCTCGTAAACGGTGACGGCAACGCCGCCCTCCGCCAGGGTCTCGGCGGCCATGAGACCGGCAGGACCGGCGCCGATGACTGCGGCATGGGGGATTCGGCCGGGCGGCACGGAGCCTCTCGCACTGGTTGAGCGCGCTGGCCTTAGCACCGGCTGGGTAGCGGCGGAAGCGGGATCGCGTCGCAGGGAACCATTGCCCGGTCCCGGCGTTGTTGGCCGGAAGCTCTTGACGAACTGCGGTTATTGCCATGCACTCCTGCCCGAGGCATGGCCGTGCCGTTCAGGCCCGGACCTTGCGAGGGGTCCGGGCCGTTGGCTTATCCAGGGCCGGTCCGCTTCGTGGTCGGCAATTGCCAGAACCCTTGGACAATGGCGTCCTTCCCTCCGCATGAGGATATGTTCCGGTGGCGCGCTGTCCCGGGGCCCCGCCTTGAGATAATGCTCTCGTGGTCCAACCTCGAGGCTTCTTATGCGCTCCGCCACTCTTCTCCTACTTACATCGCTCATCGCTATCACCTTCTTCCCCGCTTCGCCGAGCTACGCCGAAGAGAGGCCGATCGACTGCCAGGACATCCGCAATACGGTGGAGAGCAACTTCTGCGCGGAGAAGGACTTCGACGCCGCCGATGCCAAGCTCAACGCACTTTACAAGAAGGTGCTGGCCCAGATCGCCGAGACTGATCTCGAGAAACCCTATGACCGGAGCAGCTGGGATACCGCAATGCGGGAGGCGCAACGGGCTTGGGTGACTTTCCGTGACGCCGACTGCAAAGGCGCCGTGCCGATGGAATGGAGCGGCGGCAGCGGCACGTCAGCGGCCGTATTGGGCTGCATGACGGAGAAGACCGAGACGCGCACCAGGGAGCTCAAGGAGCGCTACGGGATCGAGTGACGCCGGGCGCGGCACACCACCTGACGCGCTCGCCTCGCGGCTCCCTCCTGACAACTCTTTGCGTAGAGTCCCCTGAGGAACTCCCCTTCAGCCGCATTTCCGCCAGTGTCTTCCCCGATCAAAGGGGGAGCCATGACCGAGCTCAAGCTTTCGCTCATCCTGCTGACTGCGCCGTTCTTCATGCTCTATTGCCTTTCGGAGGTGATGGGGGACATGGCGCTCTATCGTCAGGTGCGCGATTTCGGCGTGTCGGCGACGGCGGAGGTCGACACGGTCGAGCCGAACGCGCTGCTCGGCACTGTCGGCAGCGGCGCCACGATCACCTATGTGCTTCACCTCCCCGGCCGCACCCTGGTCAAAGGCGCGGCGCACATGTCGCGGCTCGACGCGGCCGCCTACCAGCCCGGCCAGAAGATCGAGGTCGTCTATGCCTCGAACGACCCTCGCAACACAGCGCTTTCCGTGACCCACGCCTGGCAGGCGCTGATCAGCGATGTCATTGCCGTCGGTGCCTATATGGCCGCGCTCGCGCTCGCCTTCGTCCTCTGGCGTGCCGCGCCCAGGATCAGCGCGCAGGAGCTCGGGGAGCTGCCGGGATCCTGATCGACAATGCTTGAGCTCAGGCCAACGTGCGAGAACTGCAATAGACCCTTGCCGCCGGAGGCAGCGGAGGCACGCATCTGCTCCTACGAATGCACCTTCTGCGCGGACTGCGTGGACACCGTGCTCGGCAACGTGTGCCCCAACTGCGGCGGCGGCTTCGCACCGCGGCCGATCCGCCCCTCCACGAACTGGAAGAACGACAACTATCTCGGGAAGGACCCTCCAAGCACGACCGTGAAGCACCGGCCGGTCGACGCGGCCGCGCATGCCCGGTTCGCAGAGGAGATCCGCCGCATCCCGCCCGCGCGGCGGTGAGCGTCAGACCTGCTTTGCGATAACCACGTGCGTCGCGTCCTCGGTCGGCACGTGCTCGGCGCAGCGATAGCCGAGCCCCGGCAGGTCGAGGCCGGCGAGCAGGCTCTCGCCGGCCCCAAGCAGCACCGGCGCGACTGCGAGATGGAGCGTATCGATCAGGCCGGCCTCGAGATACTGGCGGATGGTGGCGACGCCACCTCCGACACGCACGTCCTTGCCGGCCGCCGCCTCCCTAGCCCTCTCGAGCGCCTCGCCGATACCGCCCGTCACGAAGTGGAACGTAGTGCCGCCCTGCATTGCGAGTGGCGCACGGGCATGATGGGTCAGCACGAACGCCGGCACGTGATAGGGCGGCGTATCGCCCCACCAGCCGCGCCAGCTCTCGTCGGGCCAAGGACCGCGGACGGGGCCGAACATATTGCGGCCGAGGATCCAGGCGCCGATGTTGTCGAAACCCCGCTGGGCGAAGGCATCGTCGATGCCGGTCGAGCCACCCTCTTGGCCGAACATCCGCCGGAAGGTGCGTGTCTTCCACGCCCAGCCGTGCAGCGCCATGCCTCCAATGCCGAGGGGATTGGCAAGATCCTGGCAGGGCCCGGCACCGTAGCCGTCGAGGGAGATGGCGAAGCTGCTCACGCGAAGCTTGGTCATGAGCTTTCTCGCAAATCCTAGATCGCCAGCCGAGGACGGGCGGGCGCGGCTTGATCCGACATTGCCTCGGCGACTATTTCACGCTGGGTGGTTCCGCCTCGCCCGCGATCGCATCGTGGAGAAACCTTGCGCGGGCCCGCACGTCAGGCCGGAAGCACTGCTCGCGTGCCCCGAACCAGCGGATGCGATTGCGCTGCACCCAGTCGTAAATGCGGTCGCCGACCATGGCCGGGACGACGCGGCCGATCTCGCCGAGCCATCTCCAGGGTGCCGGCGTCGTACGCGCCGCCGCCAGCGTGCCGGCCCAGCGCACATAGGGCACGCCGTCCCACAGCACCATGAAGGTGTCGAAGCGCTCGGCGTCGAGACCGTAATGCCGATAGAGAGCTTGCGGGATCGGGGACTGGACGACGGCGTGGCGGCTCGTGCCGTTCGGGTCACGCCGCAGCATCCACTCGATGCCCGAGGAGCAGAGCACGCAATGGCCATCGAAGATGATCAGCGGCTCGCTGTCATCGAAGCGCGGAACGGCGGGATCGGAGCGATAGGAGTAGCGCGCACGGATCATGAGGCGAGCTTATAGCACGCTTCTCGGAGCCCGACCGTGCTTCGGCCACCCTCACTGCTCCACGACGACGTAGGTGCCCATGATCTTGTCGTGAAGCGCCTGCTTGCGCTTGGTCCAGCCTGCCATCATGAAGCCGATCATCAGGGTCAGGCACGAAAGGATCTTCAGCACATTGCGCCCCGCAGCCGCTGCGAGCGTCAGCCGCTCCCCGGCGTGGCCGACGACCTTGATGCCCAGCGCGCGCTTGCCGAAGGTGCCCTGGTGGCGGCTCGCGTCACCCAAGATCCAGTAGAGCAAAAGCACAATGGCCGCGATGTTGTCGACGCTCGCCGTTTCCATATCCTGGCCGGTGAAAGGATCGACCTGCTGCGTCGTCTCGGTGCTGAGGGTGGTGACGTACGTCGTCCCCTCGGACACTCGAGCGGTCTTCTCGATGCGGAAACGGTAGACCCAGCGGTCGAGGACGGAGCGCTCGATGAGCGTGTCGGTCGTCACGACCTTGACACCGTCCTTCTCCTGCCTCTCCGAGCTCTTGGTCTCGATGGTGCGCTCGACGGTGCCGATGCCGAAGGGCGTGTTCAGCGTGACCAACTTGCCGAGATCCGGCGCCAGCAGCGCCAGCGCCAGGAACACGGTCGAGACGCCCACTGCCACGATGCACACGTCGATCAGAAGCGCGAACGCTCGTCGCCAGAAGCCGGCATCCCGTGCGGCGATCCCCACGCTGTTGCCCGCGACCGTGGCTGCAGTGTCCGTCATGTCATCCCACCGTGGTTGGCGCTCATCCTATCGGACCGAAGAGCACGGTTCGGACCGGCAGGGTCCGAAGCGATCATGGTCCGAGGTGCAGGCAAGCAGAGCGCAAACGCACGCCCGTGGATGTTCCCTGGGGAACCGCGGCCGCGTGGGTGCGGCCCTCAGGCCGAGCCGGCGCGGGCAGACCCCGTCGTGCCGGTGCCCGGTCGCGCCGCACGGTTGACGATGACGACACCAGCCAGGATCGCCATGGCGCCGGCCGTGCCCAGGGGCGTCAGTCGCTCGCCCAGGAGCAGCCAGGCGAAGAACGCCGCGAACAGCGTGTCGGACGAGGCGACGATGGCGGCCTCGGCCGGCGACGTGGCGCGGAGCGCGACGGTGAAGAGCGTGAAGGTGAGCGCCGTCGAGATCGTCCCCACGTACAATATCTGCGGGGCCGCGGCTTCAAGCTCAGCCAGGTTGATCGTCTCCCACAGCAGAGCGCCGGCCAGGGCTACCACCGCAACGGCCCCGAACTGGAGCGCGGTGAAGAGCACGGGGCGGCGGGGGGCGGCGAGGCCGAGGACGACGATGTGCAGGGCCCAAAATAGAGCGGAGATCGCAATGAGCCAGTCGCCGTGGCCGAAGCCGCCCACGGTGCCGGCGCCGAGCAGCCACGTGCCCGCGAAGGACAGCGCGGCGGCGAGCCAGACCGTCGGCGCGATGGAGCGGCCGGTAAGCGCAAAGCTCAGAAACGGGGTGGCGATCACGTAGAGCGCAGTGAGGAAGCCGGTGTTGGTGACGGAGGCGGTCTTGATGCCGAACTGCTGGAAGAGCGCCGCGGTGAGGAAGGCGCCGGCGCCCGGCAGCACGAAGGCGAGATCAGCGTAGGTCAAGCGCGATGTAGATCTGCCGTGCTCGATCATCGCGAGCGGCAGCAGCACCAACGCGGCGACACCCGCCCGCGCCGCGATGAACGTCATCGGCCCGAGGTGCGCCATCGCCGACTTCTGCAGCAGGAACGCGAACCCCCACAGGGCGGCGCAGAGGACGATAAGCGCGTCGGCGCGGAGACGTGTCATGGGACGGCTTATCGCCCGGAAGGGCGAGGCTGCGCAACGAGGTTCGGCACCCGGTCTGGTTCGAACCGAAGGTCACCGGTTTTGAAGCGGCGCGAAAGCGCTTGGCCTGCTGTGGGTCGGGCCACGAGCAGACCTCGCAACTGCCGAACCAGAATCCAATGGCCGGCGCTTCGTCCCGTCTCGATGCGATAGTATCTAAGTGAGACGCCTCACGCCTTACGCTTCTTTCGCGCGGCATAGCGGGCATCGCGCGCGGCTTTCTGTTCTGCCTGCATCGCGACCGCCAAATCCGCTTCCTCGCGTGCCTTGAGCGCGGAGATGGCCTCTTGCTGCGCTTTCTCCGCCTCTTCACGGGCGCGCTGCTCGATGGCCGCTTGCGCTTTGGCCTCCTCACGCGCGACGCGTGCGGCGGCGATGGCCTCTCGCTCGGCTTTGCGTGCCAGGACCTGCGGGTCGTCGGCGGCGGGCTTCTCGGCGCGCTTCAGCATGGCCTGGCGGGCCTGCGCAGCAGCCTGGAGGCGATCGCCGAAGTGCTTGTCGTTGAACTGTTTCATGTCGATCCGTTGATAGAAAAATGCGATTTGGAGCGTAATATGCGGAGCCCGCGCCGTTTGCGTCAGCCGCAGGCGGCGCGCTGGATTGTATGCAGGTGCGTGTCAGTCAGATGACTGGTGGCGCCCGTGACACATCATGCCGTGGATAGCTAGGCGGCTTGCGGCCGATAGACGACCGGACGCTGCTTGCTCGGCTGAAATGCCAGTCGCATATGGGCGTCGCAATAGGGTTTGCCGTCGGTCTTGCGGTGGCCGCAGAAGTGGAAATCCGCCGACATCGGATCGCCATACGGCCAGCGGCAGTCGTTCGCGTTGAGCGTTTCGACGGTCTTCCGCTGGGACTTGGGGATGGTCGACACCGGCTCGACGCGCACGGGCGCGGGAAGGCTCTGATTTGGTTGCATGAGCGGCCTATAGCACAGACGGCGGCGCTTGTCGTGCGACGCTTGTGCACGGCCTATTTTTGGGCCGACGCCATGGCCCTTCTGTCATCCTAGGGCCTCTCCCTAGGATCCAGCGCACCACTGGCGCGGGCCTTAATCTCCTTACAATGCAGCGCCCCCACGCTGTGGGCGCACTCCGCGGTCGAGTTGATCGAGCGCGTCGAGAATGGCAGCGCGGTGCTCGTCCGGCACGACAAACGGGCCGCTGCCCTCACCCGCGATCTCGTCGAGAACGCGCGCGGCGTACGCCTGCCGATCTTCCGGCAGGCGCTTGATCTTTTCAATGGCCGTTTCGAGCGCTTTGATCATGGCGGTAGCCTAGCACATCGCGCCAACACGGCAATCGTGCGCCCTTGTCCCCTCTCCTCGTTCATACGGGGAGAGGGGGACATATCACCGTAAATCCGGCGGAGTTGCTTCGGCCTTAAGCGCAGCGAGCGCCGCGTCCAGCCCCTCCACGCTCTGGTCCTGTGAGCCCAACCGGCGGATGGAGACCTTCTTCTCCTCGGCTTCGCGCTTGCCGACGACGAGGATGACCGGGACCTTCGCAAGGCTGTGCTCGCGGACCTTGTAGTTGATCTTCTCGTTCCGGAGATCGCTGTCGACGCGCAGCCCCGCAGCCTTCGCCTTCTCGACGACCTCCAAAGCGTAGTCGTTGGCGTCCGAGACGATCGGCGCGACCATGATCTGCAAGGGCGCGAGCCAGAGGGGAAAGTGCCCTGCGAAGTTCTCGATCAGGATGCCCGTGAAGCGCTCCAATGAACCGAACATGGCGCGGTGGATCATTACCGGCGTCTTCTTCTCCGAGTGCTCGTCGATGTAGAAGGCGCCGAGGCGGCCCGCCAGATTGAAGTCCACCTGCGTGGTGCCGCACTGCCAGTCGCGGCCGATGGCGTCCTTCAAAACGTACTCGAGCTTCGGCCCGTAGAACGCGCCCTCGCCCGGGTTGATGGCCGTCTTGACGCGACCGTTCGAGCGCTTCGTCACCTCGTCCAACACGTCGCCCAAGGCCTTCTCGGCCTTGTCCCACAGCTCGTCGGCGCCGACGCGCTTCTCGGGGCGCATCGAGAGCTTGATGAAAATGTCCTCGAAGCCGAAGTCGTGATAGATCGACAGCATCAGATCATTGATCTTGAGACATTCCTCCATGATCTGATTTTCGGTGATGAAGATGTGCGCGTCGTCCTGCGTGAAGTGGCGCACGCGCAGCATGCCGTGCAGGGCGCCGGACGGCTCGTAGCGGTGCACCTTGCCGAACTCGGCGATCTTCAAGGGCAGGTCGCGGTAGCTCTTCAAGCCGTGCTTGAAGATCTGCACGTGGCCCGGGCAGTTCATGGGCTTGCAGCAGAACACGCGCTCGTCCGGGAGCACGGTCGTGAACATGTTCTCGCCGTAGTTCTCCCAGTGGCCGGAGAGCTCCCAGAAGTGCTTCTCCATCATGTCGGGAGAGTTCACCTCCTGGTAGCCCTCGCGGTCGAGACGGCGGCGCATGTAGCCGATCAGCGTCTGGAACAGCGTCCAGCCCTTGGGGTGCCAAAAAACGGAGCCCGGCGCCTCCTCCTGAAAATGGAAGAGATCCATCTCGCGGCCGAGCTTCCGGTGGTCGCGCCTCTCGGCCTCCTCGATCTGCTTCAGGTAGGCTTGCAGCTCCTCCTCGGTGGCGAAGGCCGTGCCGTAGATGCGCTGGAGCTGCGGGTTGTTGCTGTCGCCGCGCCAGTAGGCGCCGGCGAACTTCATCAGCTTGAAGGCGCGGCCTACGGCGCCGACGCTCGTCATGTGCGGTCCGCGGCAGAGGTCGAGCCACTCGCCCTGCTTGTAGATCTTGATCTGCTGATCGGCGGGAATGGCATCCACCAGCTCGACCTTGAACAGCTCGCCCTTGTCGCGGAAGAACTTCTTGGCGGCGTCGCGGCTCCACACCTCTTTCGTGAAGGGCGCGTTCTTGGCGATGATCTCGCCCATCCGCTTCTCGATCCGCGGCAGGTCGTCCGGCTCGAACGGCTGCTGCTTGGCGAAGTCGTAGAAGAAGCCGTTGTCGATCACGGGGCCGATCGTCACCTGCGTGCCGGGCCAGAGCGACTGCACCGCTTCTGCCATCACGTGCGCGGCATCGTGCCGGATCAATTCCAGCGCCTCCGGATCGTTGCGAGACACGAACTTGATCCTGGCGTCCTTGGTGATGGGATCGGCGAGGTCGGCCAGCGCGCCGTCGAGGCTCATGGCCACCGTGCGCTTGGCGAGGGACGGCGAGATCGACTTCGCGACCTCGAGGCCCGTGGTTCCCGCGGCGACCTTGCGGGCGGCGCCATCGGGGAACGTCAGCGTAACTTCGGAAGCGGATTCCGGCATGCTCTGCTCCTCTCACTCGCGGACTACCGATCCGCGTAAGATTATGGAGCCGCTTCAATCCAAGGAATCCGGGGAGAAGTCAAGTGGAGGAGGCGATCGTCCTCCGATTGTCATCCTCGGGACGAGCCCGAGGATGACACATAGGGCCGGAGGCCGAAGGCTGGAAGTCAGGTGCCGATGCCGAACGCCGATAGTGCCGGACTACCAATCGAACAGGGCGACGGCGGCGGCGAAAACCGCGGCGATGACGCCTAGGATGGTCATGAGGATGCTGGCCAGCGTGTCGAGGATGCTCTCGAAGAGGTCCGACCACGAGGCCCCCGCGAGCAGCACGACGGTGAAGCCCGATGCCGTGAGCGCCGCGGTCACGGCACTGAAGACCGTGTACCAGAGCGCGGCGAAGGCGATCCCGCCGATGAGGACGGACGCGGCAACGCGCCGCCAGAGCGCGCTCGATTTATTGGAAGGGGTGACGGGAGCGTGGGGCGCAGTCATGGTTGGCCTTCGGTCTGCCATTCAAGCGGTCTGCCATTCAAGTTCGGGCGACCATCATGTCATCCTTGCGCAATCGGGGGCGTTCCCGAGGGAACACTGCCCTCAGTTCACGCCGAGCTTGGCGAGGCCGTCCCGGCTGTCGGCGTACTTCGGGTCGATGGCGAGAGCGGCACGAAAGTCGCGGATGGCGGCGTCGCGGTTGCCGAGCGCGGCGTTGATGTGGCCGCGCGTATCCCAGACGTAGGCTTCCTTGCCAAGCAGGCGCACGGCAGCGTCGGCATCCGCCAGGGCCTCGGCGACGCGCCCGGTGCGGTAGTAGGTCCAGGCGCGGTTGTTGAAGGACTCGCCGTGCTTGGGGTTCAAGCGCAAGGCGTCGGTGTAGTCGGCAATGGCGCGGTCCCATTTGCTCATGTCGTAATAGACGGTGCCGCGCTGGCTATAGGCCTCGGCCAGGGGCTTGGCCGCGATCGCCGCGGTGAAGCTCTCGACGGCCTTGGCCAGCTCATTGCGCTCGCGCAGCGCCTTGCCGTACTGGATGTGGATGTCGGCGAGCTCGCCGTCCTTGGGAATACCGCTGTCGAGAAGCGTCTTGCAGCCGGCGAGAGCCGCCTCAGCGTTGCCCTCGTGACAGTCCTTCCAGGCGTTCGGCATCATGCGCGCGGCGGTGAGCACCGAGGCCGGGCTCGGCGCCTTCTCGGGATCGGACTTGGGCGCGGTGAGCGCCGGCCTGAACTCGATGACGCCCGACGGCGGCTTCGTGCTCTTCTCGGCATCCGCAGAGGGTTTGGCATCCGGCGCCTGAGGCTTGGCGTCACTCGCGGGCGGCGCCGTTGACGGTGACGACGCCTGGGCAGGCCGCTCGAGGACCTCGCGCACGTCGGCGACAGTGGTGGCTGCTTTATGGCCCGTGCCCTCAAAAAGAAGGTAGCCACCAGCCGCGATCAGAAAGAGTGCCGCGAGCGCGGGCAGCGAAAAACGCGGCAGCTTGAGACCGAACGCGAGCGGAGAGGCGGTGACGGCGGCCGGCTGATCGGTGGCCACGCGATAGGGCGAGGGCGGCTCGCCGGCGGGTGGCGCGCCCTCTGCCGTCATGTCCTGGAACTTGAGCTTAAGCTTACTCAGGATGGCCTCGCGCACGGAGCGCGAGACGCAGAGGCCGCCGGGAGCGGCGAGCGACACGAGGCGAGAAGCCACGGCCAGCGTATCGCCGGCAACGTCGCTCTCCCCCACCTCGCCGATGGTGATGCCGACCTTGAACTCGAGCTTCTGCGGAAGCGGCACGTCGCGGCTCCGCGCACGCAGGCTCTCCTGCATCTCGATTGCGGCGCGCACCGCGTCGACCGCGCTCGTGAACTCGGCGACCACGGCCTCGCCGAGAACCTTGACGATGCGGCCGCCGCTGCGGCGCACGACGGTCTGGATCGTCTCGTGATGCGCCGCCAAGCGCACGCGGGCACCGGCCGCGTCCTCCGCCAGCAGGCGCGGAAAGGCCGCGGCATCGGCCATCAGAACGGCGGCGATCTTGCGCTTCAACTCCGGGCTTTCTCGCTTCGGTCCGGCACCCCGACCCTCAGATCACGAGGAACACATGCTCGAGGTCTTCGAGGCGACCGGTTTTGATGCCTTGGACCCATCTGGGCCCGAGGCCATCGGTCTAGCACACTGCGGGAGGCCGTGCGGCAGCCTCTCTCAACAAAGCTAAGATCCCGACTATCAAGGCGTTTCCAGGGCCGGCGGCCCTGGCTCGCCCACGTCAGCCGACCGACCCCCGTCAGATCACTACGATGTCGGCATTGGTGAGGCCCGGGTGGGTCGAAAGCGTCGCGAACTGGACGGCGGCGCCGCTCCCCGTGCCATTCGCATCGTAGTAGAGGGCGCCCGTGGTCGTATTGTAGATGATGCGATCGTCCGCATCGTGGGCCGCGGTCGCGCCGGCGGCTGCGTAGAAGGCGCCCGACGCCAGGGTGCCGGTTGTGGTCAGCGCCGTGAAGATCGCGTTCTCGAGGCGGATCGTATCCTCGGCCACGAAATCCGTGATCGTGTCGCGATTGCTCGCGGCATTGAGGGCCGTGTTGAACACGAAGTTGTCGGCGTTGGCACCGCCAGTCAGGGTATCGTTGCCGAGGCCGCCATTGAGCGTGTCGCTGCCTGCCAAGCCATTCAGCGTGTTGCTCGCCGTGTTGCCGGTCAACACATTGCTCGAGGCGTTGCCGGTGCCGTTCACGGCGGAGCTGCCCGAGAGCGTCAGGTTCTCGACGTTGACCGCAAGCGTGTGGGTCACGGCGCTCTGCACTGTATCGGTGCCGCCGCTCACCGCCTCGACGACCTTGTCGCCGGTACCAACGACATAGATGTCGTTGCCGGCAAGGCCGGTCAGCGTGTTGACGCCCGAGCTGGCATCTCCGCGCAGGATGTTGTTCAGCGAGTTGCCGGTGCCGTTGATCGCGGAGGAGCCGGTCAGCGTGAGGTTCTCGAGACCGGACGCAAGGGTATAGGTGATCGAGCTCTGCACCGTGTCGGTGCCGGCGCTCGTGCTCGAGCTCTCGACGATGGAGTCGCTCGTGGTGTTCACATAGTAGGTGTCGTTGCCGAGGCCGCCGGTCATCTTGTCGTTGCCTGACCCGCCGTTCAGGACGTCGTTGCCGGAGCCGGCGGCGAGGGTGTCGTTGCCGGAGGTGCCGGTGATGGTGTGGGAGTTGCTGCTCACGGCGTTGAGCGTGAGCCCGGTGAGGCCCAGGCCGGTCAGATAAGTGATCGGGCCGGTGACCGTGACCGAGGTCGAGGTCTTCAAGGTGTTGCCGCCGACGACGTCGAGCTTGACGTTCGACTTCGAGACAAGGTCGAGGGCGACTGTGACGGCGCTGGCGAGACCAGCGCCGGAGAGCGTCACGTTCTGCGCGCCGGAGAGCGCCGTCTCGAGCGTGTAGCCGCCGCTCGCCGCGCTCGTCGCGGTCGTGCTGCCGACTTTGACCTGGAGCGTGCCGAGGCCTTCGCCGGGCGTGTAGAAGTTGTCCTTGTTGGTGTCGTTGTAGGCGACGCCCAGAATGAACTGGCCGGCGGCGAAGCGATTGCCGAAGTCCTCGGTCGTCACCTGAGGGCCGATGACGCCGCTGACGGGCGCGGTGGTGATGCTGATGCCCACCTCTCGGAAATTGACGCTCATAATGTTGTCGCGATGACCGGTGGAGGCGTTCCCCCAGTCGACCATGAAGCCGGCGTGCGCGTAGAGGGGCGATTTGGAGGCAGTGTAGACGTTCTCGCCGATATTGGACCAGCCAGTGTAGCCGGCGTTGTCGAACTGAGCCTTGAAGGCATCGCCCTGCTCATGAAACTGCGTATGGGTGGCAATCATCTTGGCGTTATGACCGGCGGCGGCGGCGTTGAGATTGCTGTTCCACGCGAGCGGCTGCACGGCCTTGAGCGCCGCATATGCCGATTGCAGCGTGCTGCCGTTGACGTGGAAGAAGTCGAGGGCGCTCTGAATGTCGGCGTTGCTCGACTTGAGGGGAGAATAGGACGTGATGTAGCGCGCGGCGTTCCCCATGGGATTGAGACGCGCGTCGTTGATCAGCTCGAGAAGATACTGCTCGTTGTTGCTCGGTGCCGCCATCGTCATTCCCCTCATCCGAATCCGACAAGTCGCGCACGGCGCACAAGCGCCTGCATCACGGCTTCGTTGGTACCCGGAAGATAGTGCTACCGGCTGTCACCTGGGTGACAGCGCCATCGGCCGTAGCGCCAGGGCGTGAGAGGATAGTGCTCGTGACGGATGTCGGGAGCCGGGTCATAGCCCGCGCTGCCCCACGGGTGGCAGCGCGAGAGGCGCGCCAACGTGAGCCAGAGCCCGCGCCAGGCGCCATTCTTGTCGATGGCGTCGAGCGCATACTCGGAGCACGTGGGGAGGTGGCGGCATTCGAGCCCGATCAAGGGCTTGAGAGTCCAGCGGTAGACATGGATGGGCGCTTTCACGATCGACCGGACGAGGCTCATGGGCGTCGGGTCCCCGCTGTCCAGCTGCTCACCGCGCGGCAGCGGCGCCCGCCGTGCTGCGGGTTTCGGCCTCGGCCAGCGCCCTCTCCACGGCGTCGAAGACGAGCAGCGTCGAGGCATGGCGGTGGGGGTAGTCGCGTACCGGCTCGAGCATGCGCAGGTCAGCCCAGCGACCCTCGGGGGGCGGGCCCTTCTCCTTCAGCATGCGGCGCATGGCGTTCGCCACCTCGTGGAACTCCTCGGCAGTGGTGCCCACGATCTCGCGGCCGACGATCGAGGCCGAGGCCTGGCCGAGGAGGCACGCCTTGACGGTCTGCCCGAAGTCCGAGATGCGTCTGCCGTCGAGCTTGAGCTCGACCGAAACGGTCGAGCCGCAGAGCTTCGAATGGGCGCTCGCCGCGGCATCCGGATGGGTGAGGCGCACGGCACGCGGGATCGCGGCCGCCAGCTCGAAAATGCGCTGGTTGTAGATGTCGTCGAGATTTGACATGTGGTCCTGCAGCTCGCTCGATGCCCCATGCCCGGCGCAGCCCCTTGCCCAGGAGCGCTTCCGGCCGATCGTGTTCACCTCTATATAGGGCGTCTTCCCGGCGCATTCGAGTTGCCATCGCATCTCCGCGCCGAAGCTCCATTTCTTGCGGACACCAGGCGCTCATGACCGAACCCTCTCCCCACCCGTTCTCAGCTCCGGGCAGCCCGGAGGACGTCGAGCAGGGCGCCGTGCTCTCGCCCCGGTTCGGCGCGGACGGGCTGATCGGTGCCATCGTGACGGACGCCGACACCGGCGAGGTCTTGATGTTCGCCTGGATGAACAGCGAGGCGCTCAGGCTCTCGCTCGAGACCGGGATCGGACACTTCTGGAGCCGATCGCGCGGCAAGCTCTGGAGGAAGGGCGAGGAGAGCGGCAACACGCTCGAGATCCGCGAGGCGCGGGTCGACTGCGACCAGGACGTGGTCTGGCTGCGCGTCGCGGTCAACGGGGCAGGCGCTGCCTGCCACACGGGCGCCCGCTCCTGCTTCTACCGCAAGATCGTTGCAGATGCCGCAGCTCCTCACGGTATGGCGCTCGTCCGCGAGGACTAGGTGAAACCTGAGCCCCTCCGTCTGCGTTGCGATAGCTGCATTTCTGCTGCACTGCACGGCGGGAGATCCTTTCCTCCGGGGGCATCGCCGTAAAGTGGTAGGGGGGCTTTAACAGTGTTCTGATAACCTACATCTACTGCTTGAGATGCCGTGCCCTGCGATGAAGCCGGGCCCGGTCAGGGACATCACGCCAGGTCACAATCTCGCAAAGAGAGGCCCGGACGAGCGGAGGCTGTCATGGCCAAGGGACTGGGGAAGGTCGGGCTCGCCCTCGGTGGGGGCGCGGCGCGGGGTTGGGCGCACATCGGGGTCATCCGAGCGCTCGAGGCAGCCGGCATCAAGCCGGACATCATTGCCGGGACGTCGATCGGCGCCGTCGTGGGCGGCTGCCATCTTGCTGGACATCTCGAAGAGCTCGAGGATTTCGCGCGCGAACTCACGCGCCGGCGCGTGTTCGGCTATCTCGATTTCAATTTCTCAGGCACCGGGCTCATCAACGGCCAGCGGCTCGGCGAGCGCCTCACCAAGCATCTCGGCGACACCAAGATCGAAGACCTGCAGCGCCGCTTCACGGCGGTCGCGACCGAGCTCGGCACCGGGCATGAGGTCTGGCTGTCGCGCGGAAGCGTGGTGGAGGCCCTGCGTGCCTCCTATGCGCTGCCCGGCGTATTTCGCCCCGTGAAGGTGGATGGGCGCTGGCTGTTCGACGGCGCCCTCGTCAATCCCATTCCGATCTCGGTCTGCCGTGCGCTCGGCGCGCGCTACGTTATTGCCGTCAACCTCAACATCGACATCACCAACCGCGGCACCATGGCGAGCATCGCGCAGATGCCGGAGAGCGACGCCGAGCTTGTCGAGACGCCACCCGTCACCGGCAAGAACGGGATTGCCGTGCGCCGCCTGCTGCAGCGCCAGATGCTCGGCAAGGGCGAGGACGTGCCCGGCATCTCGACGGTGATGATGGACGCGTTCAACATCGTGCAGGACCGCATCGCGCGCTCGCGCCTCGCCGGCGATCCGCCTGACGCCATGATCAGCCCGAGGCTGCACGGCATCGGCCTCTTCGACTTTCACAAGGCGGACGAGCTCATCCGGCGCGGCGAGGCCGCGGCCAAGCGCGAGATCGAGGATCTCGGCCGCGAGATCGAGGCCCGCAAGCTCCTCGGCGACAAGCGTCCCGACCGGCATACGTACTGAGCTCGGCCCCTGCTCTCCATGAAAAAACGGCGCGGCCGACAGGCGCGCCGTTGCTCATTGGCTTCGCCGCTCCTCGACTGCCTAAGGTCAGCCGGTCGCGAGATAGCTGCGCATGGCGGAGACTTCCATCTCGACCTCGGCGATGTGATACTTCACCACGTCGCCGATCGAGATGATGCCGACGAGCGCGTCGTCCTCGATCACAGGCAAATGGCGGAAACGGCCCTTCGTCATCAGCTCCATGAGCTCGTCGAGCTCGTTGGCCTCGTGGCACGACACGACATTGCGCGTCATCACCTCTGCGACCATCATGGACAGCGCCGACGTGCCACGCTCCGAGACGGCGCGGATGATATCGCGCTCCGAGATGATGCCAACAACGTGGCCGTTCTCACCGACGACGACGATGGCGCCAATCTTCTTGGCCCCAAGCTTCTGCGCGATTTCGAGAAGGCTCGAGTTGGGCCTCGCCGTGGAGACGGCCCTGCCCTTGTGCTTCAGTATCGTTGCGACATTCATGAACGTGTCCTCCCGCCTGCCGCCAGCCGATCCTCACGCCGCGGGAAACCCTGCTTTCTCCCGCGAAAACTCCGGCGCTTCAGAACAGCCCGATCCAGGCGTTTCTTTTTCTCAACAGGCTACTTCAGGCTTCTTTGGTGGATGGGCGCAAACCTAAACTTTTCGTATGGTGCGGCAAACGCGCGTCAGGCGCAAGACTTCATTAGCTATTTGGTTGCTCTTGTACTTCGCCTTCGGGGATGGCGTCGAAAAGACCGTAAGTCAAAAGCCCCATCACATAGCCGCCGAGATGGGCCTCCCAAGCAATACCCGCTCCGTTTTGTGCACCGCCGAAACCAAAGACCGCCAGCACATTGATTACAACTAGAACTCCACTAGTCAGAATTATTCTGCGGTCCGTCAGAGTTTCGGCCAGATTCATAAGCCGCACAGAGCGCGGTGCCTCCCGCAGACGACGCAACCCACCGCAATCCATTGCTGGAAATAGAAATCTGAGCGTCGCCGCCATCATTCCCGATATGGCGCCGGAGGCACCAACCACCGGCTGCATCAAGCTCGGATTGACGATGTAGAACGTTGCTGCACCTGCGAGGCCGCACACGAGCGAGAAGGCGAGGAATCGGAGGCCGCCGCTGCGCTCGACTATCGCTCCGCCAAAGGCCAGCAGCCACGCCGAGTTGAGCGTCAGGTGCACGATGTCGCCATGCACAAACATGTGGGTCACCGGCGAGGTGAACAGGGCGGGCTGGCCTCCCGGCAGCTCGGAGCCCATCGGGCCATAGCGCGCCGGGATGAAGGCCGAGGCAAAGACGAACCAAGCGTCGAGGTCACCCGGCAAGAGATTGCGGATCACATGCACGGCCACCAGCACGGCCAGGAGGACCAAGACGGGCCGGGGCACGTTGAATATCGGCTCGTCGTGGGGCGGGCTCGGGATCACGCAGCATCTCCTCAGATCTCGGACTAGAACTCGATCAACCTCTGGCGGCCTGCCGACGGCTCGGGATCCGACCGGCCGCGCCGCCGGCACTCCTGCTTATGGCACGAAAACTGCTCCTCCCCCTCTCAAGGCTCACTTCGAGACCCTTTCGTCCTCATTCGAGCCTGCAAACCCACGGCTGCGCACCCCTGTGCAGCCGGCGACCTCTTACGCACTCACGACCGGGGCCCAAAATGAGACACCAGGCAACGCAAGCTCTTTACGACTACTGGAACGAGGTCCGCCACGGCCGGGTCGCACCGCAGAGGCTCGAGATCCAGCCAGCCCGCATAGCGAGCCTTTTGCTCGACACGTTCATCCTGGAGCGCTCGGAGCACGACGTCTACCGCTTCCGTCTCGCCGGAACGCGCATCTGCGCACGCTTCGGAATGGAGCTCAGGAGCGCGAACTTCCTCGACTGCTGGCAGGAAGGCGACCGCGGCATGCTCGAGCATCACCTGACGGCCATCGTCGACCTCGGCCGCGGGGGGCTATTCACGGGCGAGGCCGAATTCCCGGTCCAAGCCGGCCCCGAACGGCGGACGCACGAGCCCAAGCTTTTCGAGATGATCGTGCTCCCTCTCGTGCACACGGGCAATGCCATCGACCGCCTGCTTTGCCATCTCGTACCGCTCGACGAGCCGGAGCGCGACCGCATCGAGCGCGTCGCATCGCTCCGACTGATCGCCGCCCAGCCCATCTGGCCGGACGGGGAGCCCTCCGAAGGCGCCTTCTCTTACAACAGCCGGCAGTCCCCGCTCTCGCCTCACGTGCGCATGGCGCGGATCGTCCGGCAGGGGCGGCGCCAATTCCGCGTCTATGAGGGCGGTCTCAGCGGCCGCTGAGACGCCTCCATTTCCCGTATCTCGACGTCAAATCGCCCTCGCTGCTGCGGGGGCAAAGGGTGCCTATGGCCTTCCTGGACGCAGGGCGTCCGGCGTTGGGCCACTGTTTAGTCCTTCCTTAAGCTTGATGTCCCATATTGGAACTCAGCTGCCCCCGATCGGTTGTAATCCGTTCATTGATCGATCAGGGCGCCTTCTCGCGTTCTTGTCTGGAACACCGGCCATGTCGCCCAGTCACGCCAGCATTTTGAAAGCGTCTCTGCCGCTTGACCCCAGGATCGTTCCGGACCGGCGCCGCTACAAGCGGTTCGCGATCGCGTTGCTTGGCCGCTTCATGCGGGCCAACAAGCAAGAGTTTCCTTGCAGGCTCAACGATATCTCGGTTGGTGGCGCCGCGATCATGGCGCCCGTCGAGGTTGAGCTCGGCGAGCGCATCGTCGCCTACTTCGATGAGATCGGCGGCATCGAGGGTCATGTCGCGCGCCAGTTCGAGGGCGGCTTCGCCATTTCCCTCAAGTGCACCCAGCACAAGCGCGAAAAACTCTCGGCGCAGATCACTTGGCTCGTGAACAAGGACGAGCTTGGCGGGAGTTCCGCTCGCCGGCACAAACGGCTTGATGTGACTAATAAATCGTCAACGCTGAAGCTCGCAGACGGAAGCTCGGTGTCGTGCACGGTGCTTGACGTCTCGCTGTCAGGAGCCTCGATCGCGACCGGCCAGCGTCCGCCGATCGGCAGCGAGGTCCATTTCGGGAAGCTGCGCTGCCGCGTCATGCGCTACCATGACCGCGGTATCGGCGTGCAGTTCCTCGACATTCCGGACCCGGAAGCTTTGCGGCGATATTTCGGCTGAAGCGAGGCGCCACCCGTGTCCAGCCAGAGGGGTTATTTTAGCTCAAATTTTGCTCGATTTCTGACGGCGTACTTCAGAGGACTACGAGGTTTCTCGACTACTGTGGTCACTGTGAGAGGGATAGTAGGGGTAGTGAGTATGAGGCGTCTTGTTGTGTCGATTGCCGGAGCTTGGGCAATCATCTCGGGACCGGCGGGGGCATTGGCGGACCAGTACGCCTTGCGCTCTGCCATCGACGGCAGCTCTCCGTACATGCGCGTCTACGGACCGGCACAGCCACCGTACGGCTTCGTGCGCTTCTGCGAAGCCAATCCGGACGCGTGCACCGGCCACAGCATCGACGACGTCCGCTTCCAGCCCACGCCCGAGCGGCTCTCGGAACTCGACGAGATCAATCGCAGCGTCAATCGCGCGATCGCGCCCGCAACCGACCAGGAGATCTACGGGGTGTCCGAGCTCTGGACGCTGCCGGTCGACCGCGGCGACTGCGAGGACTACGCGCTCCTGAAGCAGAAAGAGCTGATCGAGCGCGGCTGGCCGCAGAGCGCGCTCCTGCTCACGGTCGTACGCGACGAGAAGGGCGAGGGTCATGCCGTGCTTACGGCGCGCACCGCGCAGGGCGACTTCGTGCTCGACAACAAGGTCGACGAGGTCAGGCTCTGGAACACCTCGGGCTACTACTTCATCATGCGCCAGTCGTATCTCGATCCGCGGGTGTGGGTGTCGCTCGATACCAACGATCGCTCCGCTCCTGCCGCCATCGCCGGCGTGAGGGAGGGCCACTAGCCCCAACCTGGAGAGACGACTTCCTGTTCGATTAAGAGCCCGGCAATCCCCCTGCCCCTTGCCCCCACCGGGCTCAAACTGGGCCGGACACGACTCCCCCTCGTGTCCGGCCTATTCTTTTTTAGCGCCGCTGCGGTCAGTCTTGGGGCTTCAAGCCGAGCCTGAAACGCTTCCAGTTCGCGACGTAGCGATCGGCTGCGCGGCCGAAGCGGGCGACGTCCTCATCCGTCAACTCGCGCACGACCTTCCCGGGCGAGCCCAGCACCATCGAGCGCGCCGGAAACTCCTTGCCTTCCGGGACCAGCGTATTGGCGCCGATCAGGCATTGCTCGCCGATCTTGGCGCCGTTCAGGATGATCGAGCCGATGCCGATCAAGCTGCCGCGGCCGATGCTGCATCCGTGCAGCATCACCATGTGGCCAATGGTGCAGTCCGCGCCGATGGTGAGGGGAAAACCCGGGTCGGTGTGCAGAACGCAGCCGTCCTGCACGTTCGAGCGCGCGCCGATGCGGATCAGCTCGTTGTCGCCGCGGAGGACGGCGCCGAACCATACGCTCGCATCCTCCTCGATTGCGACCTTGCCGAGAACGACGGCGCTCTCAGCCACCCAATAGCGCCCGTCGGCGGGCGTCTCGACAGCCACGCCGTCCAGCTCGTACAGCGCCATGGTCTCAGGCTTCCTCGAGATCCATCTCGAGGATGGCCATCTGGAACTGATAGGATACCTCTCCGTCCTCCACCTCGCGATAGAGGGTGGCCACGAAGTCTCCATTGATGAAGACCTCGGCCATGTCCTCCTTCTTGGGCTGAGGGCGGATCTCGAGCTTCGGCGTGCCGAACGTCTTCCTCAAGTACGCCTGAAGCTTCGCCAACTCATCCTTCTTCACCGGTCGCTCCTCCACTTCCTCAAAGCATGGCGTAGTCGTCGGGGCCGGCGGCCGGGTCCGACGAAATGAACGTCTGGTCCATGGAGCGCGCCGGCTCCGCGGTGCCGGCGGGGCCGACGATGCGCGCGGGGATGCCCGCCACGGTGACGTGCGGCGGCACGTCCTGCAGCACAACGCTCCCCGCCGCGATGCGGGAGCAATTGCCGACGTGGATGTTGCCAAGCACCTTGGCGCCGGCGCCGATCAGGACGCCTGAACCGATCTTGGGATGGCGATCGCCGGTCTGCTTGCCGCTGCCGCCGAGGGTTACGGCATGCAGCAGCGAGCAGTTGTCGCCAATCGTCGCCGTCTCGCCGATCACGATGCCCGTGGCGTGATCGAACATCAGCCCCTTGCCGAGGCGCGCGGCCGGGTGAATGTCGACCGCGAACATGCGCGACGACTGGCTCTGCAGGTAGAGCGCGAAATCGCGCCGGCCCTGACGCCACAGCTCGTGAGCGAAGCGATATGTAATGAGGGCGTGGAAGCCCTTGAAGTAGAGGAAGGGCTCGAGATAGCGCGTGGTCGCGGGGTCGCGCTCGAGGACGGCGGCCAGATCGGCGCGGAAGGCGTGGCCGAGCTCCGGCTGGGAGGCCAGCACGTCGCGAAAGGTCTGCACGATCAGCCCGGCGTCGACGTCGGCATGGCCGAGCCGCTGGGCGATGCGGTGGCAAATGCTGGCCTCGAGTTGATCGTGGCTCATCACGCTCGCGAAGATGAAGCCGGTCAGCGCCGGCTCGGCAGCCATGGCCGCCTCGGCCTCGCCGCGCAGCGCGGTCCAGATCGGATCCTCGTTCGGGCGCTGGACGCGCTTCGCTCCGGGCTGGGACTGCTTGGTCGTCACCATGTCCGTCATTCCTACGCTCGACTGCTCCGGCTCTCGGACCTCGGCGCTCGAGCGCCCTGATGTGCCTGCGCCAATCGAGGCATCTGCTGAGGGCCGGTCTAGGCCGTAAGGGCGCTCCCCGTCAATGTAAACTACCCGGCCGCTACTGCCTATCCGGGCGCCGCCGAGCTCACCTGCTCACGTTGCATCGGCTTTTGCTTGGGACCGACTATCACGCCGCGGGCTGGTAGGGCCTGCAGCGATCGTGGTCCCTTGAGGCTCCCAGCCGCGTTGCCTTCGAGCCGATGACGCCGCACAGTGGCGCGCCCTCTGCGCAAGGAAAACCGAAATGACCGACACGGCCCGAACCCAGCCGGATCTCACGCTCTCGCTCGACGGGCCGATCGCGTGGATCACGGCCCGCAATCTCGAGCGCATGAACGCCTTCACGGCGCATATGTGGGGCCTTGTCCCGGAGCTTGTCAGGGCGGCGGACGACACGCCGGCGGTGCGCGTCATTGTGCTCCGGGGCGAGGGCACGCGCGCGTTCTCAGCGGGCGCGGACATCTCCGAATTCGAGGAAGGACGCACCGGAGACCGCGCTGCCCACTACGACCGCTTGAACCACGAGGCCTTCGCGGCGCTGATCGCGGCCCGCAAGCCGGTGATCGCCATGATCCACGGCTTCTGCCTTGGGGGAGGTTTCGGCATCGCCGCCTGTGCGGACCTCAGACTCGCCGACCCCAAGGCGCAATTCGCCATTCCGGCAGCGAAGCTCGGCCTCGGCTACAACCCCCGCTGGGTACCGCCGCTGCTTGCTTTGGCTCCGCCCGCATTCATCAAGGAGATGCTGTTCACCGGCCGGCGTTTCACCGCGGAGGAGGCTCTACGCATCGGCCTTGTCAACCGGCTCGTCGAGACCGACGGGCTCGAGACGGCCGTCCGCGCGCTCGCCGAGGAGATCGCGGCCAATGCGCCCCTTACCATGCGCGCCGCCAAGCTCGCCGTCGACGAGCTCACCCGGCATCCGGAGCATCCCGACACGGAGACCCTGGACGCGGCGGTCAAGGCTTGCTTCGAGAGCGCCGACTACGCTGAGGGACGGCGGGCCTTTCTCGAGAAGCGCAAGCCCCTTTTCCACGGGCGCTAAACTCTGAGCTCGGTGGAGGGCGGCGTTGGCAAAGAGAAGTTTTTTGCCCGTGAGCCCGCATTATTCCCGCGCGCCATGGTGCGGCGCGGGATTTTTTTCGCTTGGCCGGGAACGATTTTGCTTACTAGAGTTTGTGGCGCGACTTGCTCTGCCTCCCGTCGGGCGGCGGCACCCCGTGTCGAGCTTATAGCGTTACGCCGCATCCCAACGCCGGATCGGCCGGCAAGGAGGCATGATGGAACTCTCGATGCGCCTCAGCGTACTTGCAGCGCTCCTGTCCTTCGGTTTCATCGCCGCAATTGCGATCGGAATGATCTGAGCTGCGGTCTGCCTCTCGTCGCTCCCGGACAAGCTCGGGCCCCGCGTCCCATCACCGGAGTGGCCGACCGCCTACGCCGACCGCGTGAATGCCGCGAGAAAGTAGCCGAGGATGGCGGCCGCCACCGGAAGGAATGTGTAGAGCTGGCTCATCAGCTCCGACGTCTCGACCGACGGCGCGATGAAGACGGCGGAGATCCATGCAGCGACCAGCGCAAGCGCCACCGCAGTCAGCAGCACCAGCGCCGTCGGGCGCGGGATCGTGGGCGAGATGCGCGCGCCGATCCAGGCGCCGATGCAGACGATCACCGCCGCGACGGCAGCGATGACGTAGAAGTAGTATTGGCCCGGGCCGTCCGGCGTATAGGTCATGAAAAAACTGACCAGGTTTGGTGCCGCAAGCCAAGCGGCCGCGGCCTGCGCCACGATCAGATTGACGAATGGCATGGCTGATCCCCCTCGATCCGGGCCCGTGCAACCGGCGGTTCACGCCTTGGACCGATAGAGTCCAAGGCGATCGTGGTCGCGGATCATGCCACGTTTCTGGACTGCGAGACAGCATCGTAGTTGAGCACCGGGGCGAGCCAGCGCTCGGCCTCGGCTAGGTCCCATCCTTTGCGGCGGGCATAGTCCTCGACCTGGTCGCGCTCCACCTTGCCAACGCCGAAGTAGTGGCTCTTCGGATGAGAAAAATAGAACCCCGAGACCGCAGCGCCTGGCCACATGGCGTAGCTCTCAGTGAGCCTGATGCCGGTCTCCGCCTCGACGTTCATGAGCTGCCAGAGCGTGGCCTTCTCGGTGTGGTCGGGTTGCGCCGGATAGCCCGGCGCGGGACGTATCCCGGAGTATTTCTCGAGGATCAGATCCTCGTTCGACAGCTGCTCGCCCTTGGCATAGCCCCAGAGCTCGCGGCGCACCTTGGCGTGCATCGCCTCGGCCAGCGCCTCGGCGAGACGGTCGGCCAGGGCCTTCATGATGATGCGGCCATAGTCGTCGGTCACCTTAAAGTGAGCCTTCAGAGCCTCCTCCTCGCCGATGCCGGTGGTGACCGCGAAGCCGCCGACGTAGTCGCTGAGCCCCGTCTCCTTCGGCGCCACGAAGTCGGCAAGCGCAGTGTGGGCGCGGTCGCGGGTCGGGTCGCGGGCGATCTGCTGACGCAGCGTGAACAGTGTGGTGAGGCGGGTCTTGCGCAAGTCGTCGCGATAGAGCTCGATGTCGTCGCCGACGGCATTGGCCGGCCAGAAGCCGACGACGGCGTTGGCCGTCAGCCACCTCTCGGCCACGAGCTTCTCGAGGATCTCCTTGGCGTCGGCGAAGAGCTTGCGCGCTTCGGAGCCGACCTTGTTGTCGTCGAGGATCGCCGGATAGCGTCCGGCGAGCTCCCATGCCTGGAAGAAGGGCGTCCAGTCGATATAGGGCACGAGCGTCCCAAGATCGACGCGCTTGAAGGTGCGGGTGCCAAGGAAGGAGGGTTTCGGCGGCGTGTAGCTCGCCCAGTCGATGGCGTACTTGTTCGCGCGGGCCGCGGCGATGGCGATGCGGTTCTTCCGGGCCTCGTTGGCAAGGTGAGCCTCGCGCACCTTGACGTACTCGCCTTTGATGCCGTCGACGTAGGGCTTGCTCTCCGTTGCGGAGAGCAGGTTCGAAACGACGCCCACGGCGCGGCTGGCGTCGAGCACGTAGATGGCTTGTCCGCGGTTGTAGTTGGGGCTGATCTTGACCGCCGTATGCACGCGGCTCGTGGTGGCGCCGCCGATCAGCAGCGGGCAAGCGAAGCCCTCGCGCTCCATCTCGGCCGCGACGAAGCACATCTCGTCTAAAGACGGCGTGATGAGGCCCGAGAGGCCGATGATGTCCGCCTTCTCCCTCTTCGCCGTCTCGAGAATTTTTGCGGCCGGCACCATGACGCCGAGGTCGATCACCTCGTAGTTGTTGCACTGAAGCACAACGCCGACGATGTTCTTGCCGATGTCGTGCACGTCGCCCTTGACGGTCGCCATCACCACCTTGCCGGCGGCGGGCCGCTGGTCCAGGCCCGAGGCCTTCTTCTCCGCCTCGAGGTATGGTTGCAGATAGGCGACGGCCTGCTTCATCACGCGCGCGCTCTTCACCACCTGCGGCAGGAACATCTTGCCGGCGCCGAACAGGTCGCCAACGACGTTCATGCCGGCCATGAGCGGCCCCTCGATGACATGCAGAGGCTTATCGGCCGCGGCGCGCGCCTCCTCGGTGTCGGCCTCGATGAAGTCGGTGATGCCGTGCACGAGGGAATGGGTGAGGCGCTCCTGCACCGTACCCTCGCGCCAGGAGAGGTCCTTCTCCCTGGCCTTGGCGCCGCTGCCATCGCCTTTGAACTTCGGCGCGGCCTCGAGCAGTCGGTCGGTGGCGTCGGGGCGGCGATTGAGGATCACGTCCTCGGCGAGCTCGCGCAGCTCGGCCGGGATGTCATCGTAGAGCGCAAGCTGGCCGGCGTTGACGATGCCCATGTCCATGCCGGCACGGATGGCGTGGTAGAGGAACACCGAGTGCATGGCCTCGCGCACCGGCTCGTTGCCGCGGAAAGCGAACGAGAGGTTGGAGACGCCGCCCGAGATGTGCGTAAGGGGCATCCGCTCGCGGATCTGGCGCGCAGCCTCGATGAAGGCTAGCCCATATCCGTTGTGCTCCTCGATGCCGGTCGCGACCGCGAAGATGTTCGGATCAAACACGATATCCTCGGGCGGGAAGCCGATCTTCTCGGTGAGGAGCTTGTAGGCGCGCTCGCAGATCGCAACCTTGCGCTCGATGGTGTCGGCCTGCCCCTGCTCGTCGAAGGCCATGACGACGACGGCTGCTCCGTAGCGCAGCACCTTGCGGGCTTGCTCGAGGAATGGCCCCTCGCCCTCTTTGAGCGAGATCGAGTTGACGATGGCCTTGCCTTGCACGCACTTGAGGCCCGCCTCGATGACGCTCCACTTGGAGCTGTCGATCATGATCGGCACGCGGGCGATGTCGGGCTCGGAGGCGATGAGGTTCAGGAAGGTCGTCATCGCCTTCTCGCTGTCGAGCAGGCCCTCATCCATGTTGACGTCGAGCACCATGGCGCCGGCCTCGACCTGCTGGCGCGCGACCGCGAGCGCGGCCGAGTAGTCGTTCGCCTCGATGAGCTTCCTGAATTTCGCCGAGCCGGTGACGTTCGTCCGCTCGCCGACGTTGATGAAGGACTGCGCTGCGCTGCCCGTGGTCATTCGTTCTCTTTCTCAAATTTGGCCGCAGGCGCTTGTCCCGCGCTTGAACGTCGGATCGATCGTCTGGCTTGGCTGCGTCACCCGTGCACGAAAGGCTCGAGGCCGGAGAGGCGCATCTTGGGCGCGATCTCGGGGATCGGGCGCGGCTTGTAGGACGCGACGTGCTCGGCGATGTGCTGGATGTGATCCGGCGTCGAGCCGCAGCAGCCGCCGATCACGTTGATGAGGCCGTCGGCCGCCCACGGCTCCGTCTTGCAGGCCATGTCGTCCGGCGTCTCGTCGTACTCGCCCATGGCGTTCGGAAGCCCCGCGTTCGGATAGGCCGAGATGCGCGCGTCGGCGACGTGGGCAAGCTCAGCGAGGTAGGGGCGCATCAGCTCGGCGCCGAGCGCGCAATTCAAGCCGATCGAGAACGGCCGGAGGTGCCGCATCGAGTACCAGAAGGCCTCCGCCGTCTGGCCAGAGAGCGTGCGCCCCGAGCGATCTGTGATGGTGCCAGAGATCATGATCGGCAGTGTGACGCCGGTCTCGTCGAAGGCCTCGAGCGTGGCGACGCCAGCGGCCTTGGCGTTCAGCGTGTCGAAGATGGTCTCGATCAGGATGATATCGGACCCGCCCTCGATCAGGCCTTTCACCTGCTCCTTGTAGGCCTCGCGCAGCTCGTCGAAGCTGACGTTGCGGAAGCCCGGGTTGTTCACGTCGGGCGAGATCGAGGCCGTGCGGTTGGTGGGGCCGACGGCACCGGCGACGAAGCGCGGCTTGTCCGGCGTCCTCTTGGAGAACTTGTCGGCCGCGGCGCGTGCGAGCTTGGCCGCGGCCACGTTGATCTCGTGGCTCAGCTCCTCCATGCCGTAGTCGGCCATGGAGATGCGCTGCGCGTTGAACGTGTTGGTCTCGATGATGTCGGCGCCGGCCGCGAGATACTGCTCGTGGATGTCCTGGATGATCTTGGGCTGGGTCAGCACGAGGAGGTCGTTGTTGCCCTTGACGTCGCGCGGCCAGTCCTTGAAGCGCTCGCCGCGGTAGCCCGCCTCGTCCAGCTTGTGGCGCTGGATCATGGTGCCCATCGCCCCGTCGATGATCAGGATGCGCTCGTTGGCGGCCTTCTCGAGGGTCTTTTTGATATCGCTCTTCTTCATGATCTCACTCGTTCGAGATGTCGCTTAGACCGCAGCCTTGCGCCGCTCGAGCGGCTCGGCGTGCAAGGGCCGTAGTCCGAGGAGGTGACAGATGGCATAGACGAGGTCGGCGCGGTTCAGCGTGTAGAAATGGAAGGTCTTGATGCCCTCGTCGACGAGATCCATCACCTGCTCGGTGGCGACGGCGGCGGCTACCAGATGGGTGGTCGCCGGGTCGGCGTCGAGCCCTTCGAAGCGGCGCGCAAGCCAGGCCGGCACGCTGGCGCCGGTCTTCACCGCGAAGCCCGCCACCTGGCGGAAGTTGTGGATCGGCACGATGCCGGGCGTGATCGGCACCCAGATGCCGGCGGCGCGGGCACGCTCGAGGAAGCGCAGGTAGTGCGTGTTGTCGAAGCCGAACTGGGTGATGATGCGGTCGGCGCCGGCGTCGACCTTGGCCTTCAGGTTCTCGATGTCGGCCTGCGGAGTCGGGCTCTCGGGATGCTTCTCGGGATAGCCGCCCACGGAGACCTCGAAGTTCGCGATCTTCTTCAGGCCCGCGACGAGATCGGCCGCATTGACGTAGCCGCCCGGCGTCGGCGCGTAGCGGACGCCCACGCCGGCCGCCGGATCGCCACGCAAGGCCACGATGTGACGAACGCCCTCGTCCCAGTAGGCGCGCGCGACCGCATCCACCTCCTCGCGGGTGGCGTCTACGCAGGTCAGGTGCGCGGCGGGGCGCAACGCCGTCTCGCGGACGATGCGCGACACCGTCGCGTGCGTGCGCTCTCGCGTCGAGCCGCCGGCGCCGTAGGTGACGGAGACGAACTCGGGAGCAAGCGGCGCAAGGCGCGTGACGGAGGCCCACAGGGCCTCCTCCATCTTCTCGGTCTTGGGCGGGAAGAACTCGAACGAGACCGCAATCTCGCCCGCACCAAGCAGCCGGCTCTTTCTTTCGTTCTGTATCGGCATCATGGGCGTATCCATTCGAGCTTCTGGTTGTCGTGAGGCGTAGCGGCCGCGGGCTCGGGCTTCTTGGCAAGCCAAAGCGAGACCGTGAGCTTCTGCCGGCCGTCCGACTTCTCGGGCTCAAGGCTCTGCACCTCGACGGCGCCGAGGCCGGCGTCCTCGAGCCAGGCGCTCACCTGCCGGGTGTCGAAGCCGAGCCGCTCGTGGGCATGGGTCTCGCGCAGGCTCTCGACGTCATGGGGCGCGAAGTCGACGATCAGGAGCCGACCGCGTGGCGCGAGCACACGGGCCGCCTCGCGGATGGCATGCGCCGGCTCCGACAGGTAGTGGAGCACCTGGTGCATGACGACGACGTCGGCTGCGCCGTCCGGCAGGGCGAGGCTGTAGATGTCGCCATGGCGCACCTCGGCGTTGGCGAGACCGGCCTTCTTGAGCCTGCTCCGCGCGTAGGCGAGCATCGACTGGTTGACGTCAAGGCCCAGGCCGCGCTCGAAGCGCCCCGCGAACCTCTCGAGCATGCGTCCGGTGCCGGTGCCGAGATCGACGAAGAAGCGGAAGCGATCGCCGGGGATGGCGCGGTCGATGGCAGCCTCGACATCGGCCTCCGCCACGTAGAGCGTGCGGATGCGGTCCCAGTCGGCAGCGTGGTCGCGGAAATAAGATTGCGCCGACGCCTCGCGCTCCCGCTTCAGGGCCTCGGCCCGCTCGTGGTCGCGGCGCAGCACGGGGTCGTCGCGGTCGACGGCCTCGAGCAGCCGGCGTGCCAGCCTGCCGCCTTCCGAGCGGTCCGACACATGGAAATAAACCCAGCTCCCTTCGCGGAAGCGCTCGATCAGCCCGGCCTCAGCCAGGAGCTTAAGGTGGCGGCTGATGCGCGGCTGGCTCTGGCCCAGGATCTGAGTGAGATCCTTCACGTTGAGCTCGCCGGCGGCCAGGAGCAGCAGAACGCGCAGGCGCGTGGGCTCGGCGGCAGCCTTCATCGCTGCAACCAGCTCATGCGTATCAAGCGCTCCGGACATCTCATCCATCCTTTGCGCGGAAGATATAAAGATATGTTTATGTGTCAAGAGCGGCAATGGCCCGGTACGACCGAAATTTCTCCTCCGGGGCGGTTGGCATACGGAGCGATGGTAACCGGAAGGTAAGCGCAAGCGTGTAAAATTGCTGCGCTTTGTAGAGATCGGCCGCTGCGGGGGGCTTCATGCACGGATCTTTGGACAACATGGGATTGCGCTCGTATTCGACCACAGTTCCGCCCATGACCTTCGAGCAGGCGGCCACCGGCTCCCACCGCTTCGTCCTGATGGCCGTGCTATTTCCCGTCGTCATCGCCCTTCTCTATCCCTTCCTGATGGTCGGCGTGCACATTTCCTCGGACCCGGCAGCGCGAGCCGTGGTCGCCGAGCGCCCGTTGATCGCCGTCGAGCTCATGACCGGCCTCGCGGCTCTCGGGGCCATTTTCGGCTGGCCCCTGGTGAAGCTGGCCCTGTCCGTCATCGCCCAGCGCCGCATCGAGATCGCCGATGGGCTCGTGACGACCGCGGAACGGGGGATCTTGGGGGCGCACACCTGGACCGAGCCACTCTCGGCCTACGTCGGCCTCGCCCACCGCGTCCGTACCTCCATCTCTGGCGTCAGCCACGAGCTCGTGCTCGTTCATCCGCAGGCCGCCCGTTCGATCGTGATCGGCGTCGCTCCCCGTCTGACGCAGGAGGATCTGGAGGATGCGGCGAGACTTTTCGGTCTTGCCGAAATTCCGTCGCGTGCCCCCGTTAGCGTCCCCTCTTCGCGTGCGCTTTCCAAGCCTGCCGAGGCCTAAAGCCGTTCCGCTCTCCGCGGTCCGGCCCTCGGGACCAAGGCTTTGACGAGACCGCGCGGCCGTGCTGAAAGACGCCAGTGGGGACATCCTCCGTCGGCGGGTCAGCCCACGACGGAACAGCGGGAGCAGATTTGATGTCGATCGTTCGCCAGCGGTCGGTCCAGGGGGGACCGACAAACGCATTGAAGCAGGCTTCGGCTTATATTTTATCGCTTTTCTTGATAGTTACTGGCTCTCACGTGGCCATGGCCGAGGCGCCGGCTCTCTACATGCAGCGGGTCGCCAACGAGCTCATCGCGGCGTCCAAGACCGGCTCTGAGAACGACTTCGCGACCGCCATCCGCAGTCACGCCGACGTGCCCACCATCGCGCTCACCGCACTCGGCTCTTATGCTCAGAGCCTCTCTAAGTCCGATCGGCCTGCCTACTACGCCGGCATGATCAATTTCATCGCCCGCTACGCGGCCAAGGAGTGCCCGAAGTACCCCGTGCTCAAGGCCGTCATGGTCGGCCAGACCCAGGAGAGCGCCGGCGGCGTCTACGTCGACAGCCGCGTCACGCTCCAGAGCGGCGAGGTCTACGACGTGCGCTGGCGGCTCGTGCGGCGCGGAGACGTCTTCAAGGTGCGGGAGGCGGAGATCATAGGATTCGAGATGACCTCGTTCCTCAACACGCTCTTCCAGAACTACATCTCGGAGAACGGCGGCAACCCGCGGACGCTCGTGATCGCCCTCAACCACTGAGGGCCTGCGTGCCCCTACGGCCCGATGCGAGTCCCGCGACCGCGGTAGGGTCTGGCGCGATCCTGGTCTAGACTTCCTGTCACCTTTCGATTCCGGCGCTTGCGGCTGACGTCAGTTGCATGTGCCTGCCCGTGGTGCCGAGACCGGAGCGCGCATGAAGACCGACGACCCCCGTCCGATTCGTCTCAAGGACTATCGCCCTCCGGCCTACGTGATCGACCACGTGGACCTCGACTTCGGGCTTGTGCCTGAGCGGACGAGCGTCAAGGCCCGCCTCGCCATCCGCCGCAACCCGGCCGCGGCGAGCGGCAAGTCCGCCCCCCTTGAGCTCGACGGGGAGCAGCTCGAGCTCACCCGCCTTGCCATCGACGGCAAGGCGCTCGGTGCCAAGGACTACAAGACCGACGACACGTCGCTCGTCATCGCGAAGCCCCCCGCGGGGCCGTTCACGCTCGAGATCGAGACGCTCATCAATCCCGACGCCAACAAGGCGCTGCAGGGGCTCTACCGCTCGCGCGGCGTCTTCTGCACGCAGTGCGAGGCCGAAGGCTTCCGCCGTATCACCTACTTCCTCGACCGGCCAGACGTGCTCGCCACCTACACGTGCCGCATCGAGGCCGATGCAGCGGCCGTGCCGGTGCTGCTCGCCAACGGCAACCCGGTCGAGCACGGGCGGCTCGCTGGCGGCCGGCACTTCGCGGTGTGGCACGATCCCCATCCCAAGCCCTGCTACCTGTTCGCGCTCGTCGGCGGCGACCTTGGTCACATTGCCTCGACCTTCAAGACGGCGTCCGGGCGCAAAGTGGCGCTCAAGATCTATGTCGAGCATGGCAAGGAGGCGCGCGCCGAGTGGGCGATGGACGCCCTCAAGCGCTCGATGGCGTGGGACGAGCGCCGCTTCGGCCGCGAGTACGACCTCGACGTGTTCAACATCGTCGCGGTGTCCGACTTCAACATGGGAGCGATGGAGAACAAGGGTCTCAACATCTTCAACGACCGCCTGATCCTCGCCTCGCCCGAGACAGCGACCGACACCAGTTTCGAGCACATCGAGAGCGTCGTCGCGCACGAGTACTTCCACAACTGGACCGGCAACCGCATCACCTGCCGCGACTGGTTCCAGCTCTGCCTCAAGGAAGGTCTCACGGTGTACCGCGACCAGGAGTTCTCGGCCGACGAGCGCTCTGCCACGGTGCAGCGGATCATCGACGTGCGCGCGCTGAAATCGATGCAGTTCACCGAGGATGCGGGTCCGCTCGCGCATCCTGTGCGACCCGAGAGCTACATCGAGATCAACAATTTCTACACGACGACCGTCTACGAGAAGGGTGCCGAGCTCGTGCGCATGATCGAGACCATCCTTGGCCAGGACGGCTTTCGACGTGGCATGGACCTCTATTTTGAGCGCCATGACGGGCAGGCAGCGACGATCGAGGATTTCATCGCCTCGTTCGAGGAGGCCTCCGGGCGCGACCTCTCGCATTTCAAGCTCTGGTACTCTCAGGCCGGGACGCCGGAGCTCGTCTGCGCGCTCTCCTACGACCGGCAGAAGAAGACCGCGGACCTCAAGGTCGAGCAGGTGCTGCCGCCGACGCCCGGCGAGGCCAAGAAGAAGCCCCTGCACATTCCGGTCCGCCTCGGCCTGCTCGGCGCCAACGGCGACGAGATCACGCTCCGCCGCGAGAGCGGCGAGGAGGTCGCCGACGGCGTTCTGCACGTGACGAAGCGCAGCCAGACGTTCCGCTTCCGGGACGTGCCCTCCGCGCCGGTGCCCTCGCTGCTGCGCGGCTTCTCAGCACCGGTCAACCTCACGATCGACCTCTCCGACCGCGATCTCGAGTTCCTATTGGTGCACGACCGGGATCTCTTCAACCGCTGGCAGGCGGCCAACACCTACGCAACGCGCACGCTCGTTGACATGGTGAAGAGCCTGCGCAAGGGCGAGCGGGCGAGCCAGCGGGCGATCGCGTTCGCACGCGCGCTCGGTGCCTCGATCGCCAACGCCGACCTCGAGCCCGCCTACCGCGCCGAGCTGCTGGCCTTCCCCAGCCAATCGGACATCGCGCGCGAGATCGGTCGCAACGTCGACCCGGGACTCATCTTCCGCGCCCACCGCCAGCTCAGCAAGCTCACCGGCGGCGTTCTCGGCGCGACGCTGGAGGGCATCTACGACGAGATGAATTCGCGGGGAGAGTTCTCGCCGGACGCCAAGAGCGCCGGGCGGCGCGCATTGCGTAACGCCGCGCTGGCGCTGCTCGCCGCGCGCGGAACGCCGGCAGACGAAGCGCGCCTTGCCGATCACTTCACCAAGGCCACCAACATGACCGATGAGGCCGCCGCGCTAAGGCTGATCGCGATCCGATCCGGCCCAATGCGCGAGCGGGCGCTCGCCCGCTTCTTCGAGCGCTGGAAGCACGATCACCTCGTGATCGATACCTGGTTCGGGGTGCAGGCCATGTATCCGCTGCGCCCGGCGCTCGGGCAGATCAAGGCGCTCATGCGACATCCCCTGTTCAGCGTGACGACGCCGAACAAGGTCCGTGCGCTGATCGGCACATTCGCCATGGGCAACCCGGTGCAGTTTCACCGGCCTGATGGCGCAGGCTACGAGTTCCTCGCCAAGCAGGTGCTCGCGCTCGACCGCTTCAACCCCTCGATCGCGGCCCGGATGGTGGGGGCTTTCCGCACCTGGGCAACGCTCGAGCCTGGCCGGCGGGGGCTTGCCAAGCGGACGCTGCAGGGCATCGCCAAAAGGGGGGACCTATCCCGCGACGTGTTCGAAATCGTCACCAAGATGATCGATCAGTGACACCCCGAAGAACAATGATTTCGTGGATTTAATCTCCCTCGACACAGCCGACTCGAATCGGTGAACTAGGCTGGTCAACCCCGTCGGCGTACCGGCAAAGCTAAGCTCAACAATTCGCATTGGAGAAGAGGATGGCTGGAACCATGTCCGCCTGTCCAAGGAGCGATTCTGTGCTGCCGGATGGCGTCGATACTCATCGTTCCACCCCTTCTCTAGTCGCCCGTCTGGCGTCCGGCCCCAACCTCGTCCGCACCCTTCAGGGAGCGGCCATCGTCCACGTCACAGTTCTCGTCCTAGCGCTCTTCTCCCATCTCTCTCTCCACTCTCTCGCTCTGATCGTCTCCGGCCTCGCGGTCATCCTGCTCGCCTTGCAGCTCCCGCGGCTCGCACAGCAATTGCCGGCACCGCAACATGTGGTGCCGGCACCTTCCGTCGCAATGCCGACCTTTTCCCAACTGGCGACCGGCGAGCCTGCCGGTCCAAGTCCGCTGCCCTTCATGGGCGAGCGCATCCTGCTCAATCCCGAGGTGCCTGGCCTCGACGGTCTCTCGAGGGCGGCCGCGCGGCTCTCACGCATGACCCCGGTCCGCGCCCATCCCTGGGGCGATCTCATCGCCCGCGTGAGCCACGAATTGCGCACGCCGCTCAATGCCGTCATCGGATTCTCCGACGTGATGCAGTCGGAGCTGCTCGGCCCGGTCGGGCATCCACGCTATCGCGAGTACGCCCGCCACATCCGCGACTGCGGCCGCGAGCTCCTAAAATCGGCCGAGGACACCCTCGCCATCACCTGCCTCCTCGGCCACGACCCGAGCGCGGTCTGCGAGGCGACCGTCGATTTCCATGGCCTCGTGGCAGAGGCATGGTTGTTCCATGCGGAGCCCGGAATGGGGCTCACGCTGGAAGCAGACATTCCCGAGGGCATTTCGGTGCTCGCCGACCGGCGCCCGCTGCGTCAGATCCTGATCAACCTCTTCGCGGAGGCCGTGCGCCGCTCGGACTCGCAAGGGCTCGTCGGGATTACCGCTACCGTCGACGGGGATCTGGTCCAGATCGAGGTGTTCCTGCGCGGGCGGCCTGACAGCACGCCAGCCGGTCAGGCCTCGCTTCCGATCTGCCTGGCGCGCGCGCTGCTCGAGTTGCAGGGGGCGGCGCTGATCGAGGTCGACGATCCCTATTCCACGTGGCGCGCTCTTACTGTGCTGCGGCGCCCGATGCAAAGCGACTTCTTCCCGCTCCCAGAGCTTTGCGAGGCGCCGCCGGCCCGGCTCTGCTGAGGCGCGACAACCCCTTTCCCTGCGCAGCACGCACGACGTCGAGATTGTCGGCGCGGGCTCTGACGTCAGTTCTTTGGAGGATCGTCGGGCTTGTCCCCGTCGTGCGGCGGCCGCAAGCGCTCCTCGGCCTTTCTGTGCCACCAGTCGGAGAGCCTCTTGCGCTCGTCCGGCGTCAGCGTCTCGGCGTGGCCGAGGAACATCTGCACGGCCTTCTCGCGGACGGCCCTCTCGTGCTCACGCACATTGGCGATGGCCGCCTCGAGCTTGGCGCGGTCGAACGGATCGGCGGCCAGAGCATCGGCGGCCTCGCGGCGCGCGGCGTTGGCCTGCTCGATGAGTGGCCTCAGCTTCGCTCGGTCGGCCTTGAGCTCCCTGCGGAATGTCTTCTTGCGGTCAGACGGAAAATCGCGCGACAGCCCCATGAGACCGAAATCATCGCGCGACCCCGCGAACGGCGGCGGGCGGCCATGCTTGTGGAAGGCGTACATGGTGCCGGCAACAGCGCCGAGCACCAGGAGGTTGACCGCCAGCGAGGCAACAAGCGCATACTTGAGGCGCTTCTTTCCGCTGTCGACGGGGACTGGCGCAGTGTCGCTCACAGGTAGTCCCCATCAAACAGACCGGCGGATTCACTGTCGAGCGCGATACGGCCAGCGTCGAGCTCGTTCTCGGGGGCGTCATACTGGCTCGCGGCCACCAACGTGCCGACCGTCCCGGTGAAGGCACCCGAGAGGCCCACGAAGACCCCGATCACGAGGGAGGCCGCGAGCATCGCCGCCGCTGGCCACACTGCCCCGGCGTCGTAGCTCCGCCTGCCGTTGCGAGTGATCGGAGCGCGCGGGAGCACACGCGGCTCGCCCTGCGTCGCCGTCATGATGCGGTCCGCCAATGCACGGGTGTCGACCTTGGGTGTCGGTGCGAGGTCGAGCAGCCGATCCAAGGCCTCGGCCTCGCGCAGGCGCTCTCTCGCCCGCGCGCTCTCCGCCAGGAGGCCCGCGAAATTGCGCCGGACCGGGGCCGGCCAGCGCGTGCGGTCCGCGCCGAAAGTGTCGAGCACCTGATCCAGGGTGCCGACGCCGCTCTCCGTTGTCTTCGTCTTGTCCGTCATCGCCGTCGTCCTAGGCCTTCACGTTAGATCTTCATGTTCCGCCGTCGTTCTCGAGCAGGGCCTTCCACTCGGTCTCCAGGCTCGCGCGCAGACTACGCCGAGCCCGGGAGAGGAGCGACTCCACCGCTTCGTCCGATATGCCGAGAACCTCTCCCACCTCGGCCTGGCTGAGGCCCTCGTGGTGGAACAGGGTCAAAGCGCGGCGCTGACGTTCGGGCAAAGCGCTGAGTGCCGCCTCGACGCGCTTGGCGAGATCCTGCTGCTCGAGGGCCGCGCTCTGGGTCGGCGGCTCCGCCATCTCCGGCACCTCGTCCGTCACCACGGTGCGCTTCATGGCGCGGATGCGGTCGAGGCAGAGGTTCGACGTCACGCGCCGGAGCCAGGGCCTCAGGCCATACTGGCCGAGCTCGAGCGTGGCACCAGCCCGCCAGAGCCGCAGCATCGTCTCCTGGGCGATGTCCTCCGCCTCCGACTCGTCACGCAGCATTCGCTTCGCGAGCGTGACAATCGAGGCCAGATGACGATCGACCAGAATGCGAAAAGCGTCGCGGTCCTGCCGCGCCACGCGCGCGAGCAATGCCCGATCCTCGGCGGCATCGGGCCAAGGCCCGATCCGCACGTTGCCTCCCGGCGTCGTCGTCCCCGTTGGCACGCTAGGCCTCGGCTTCCCTTCCGCCACGTCGCTTCTCGTCAGTCCGCTGGGCAGCGTCACCGGGGCCTGCTCCGCAGAGGTCGCTCGGCTTCAGAACGCATGGCGCCATGGATTTCCGTCGCACCTCATGAGATCAACGCTGACAGGCGGCTGCGGACACCGGCAAGCATGGTGACCAGCGCTTTCTCGAGCGCCGGGAAATCGGGGGCGCCGGCCGCCCGAGCGAGCAGATCCTTGAGACCGCTCGGCGCCGTCTCGGGATCGAATATCTCATCAAGACAAAGCCTTATAACCTGAGTCAAGTTTTGGACGAGGCGCGTGGCCTCAATGAGGCGCAGCGCATCCTCGCGGGGGATGACACCCGCCGCCTCGAGCTTACGGTAGGCCGCCAGCGTATTCTGGTCGAGCACGTCGGGATGGCGTGCGGCGTGGATGAGTTGCAGGTACTGGACGATGAACTCGAGGTCCACGAGGCCGCCTGCCACCTGCTTCAGGTCCCAGATGTCGTCCGTTCCCTTCTCGGCCTCGATGCGCTTCCTCATATCGAGCACATCGGCGGCGATGTTGGCCCGCTCGCGCCGGCGCACCAGAGTGTCGCGGATGGCCGCCTCGACCTTGGCGCGGAGCGCCGGCGGGCCGGTCAGCACACGGGCGCGCGTGAGCGCCAAATGCTCCCATGTCCAGGCCTCCGTCGCCTGGTACTCGCTGAAGGTCGAAAGCTGCGCCGCGACCGGTCCCTTCAGGCCGGACGGGCGCAGCCGCATGTCGACCTCGTAGAGCGTGCCTTCGGCGGTCGGCGCCGAGAGGGCGGAGATCAGGCGCTGTGTGAAGCGTGCGTAGTAGGCGGTCGGCGCGAGGGGCTTCTCACCGTCCGACTGGTGCGCTTTCGGGTCGAAGTCATAGACGACGATGAGGTCGATGTCGGAGGAGGCGGTCATCTCGCGGCCCCCGAGCTTGCCCATGGCGACGACGACAGCGCCACCGCCCGGAATGTCGCCATGCGCACGGCGCATCTCCTTCCCGACGTCGTCGACCAGGGCCGAGATGATCCGCTCGGCGAGGAGCGCATAGGCCTGACCGGCCTCGCTGGCGTTGATCGAGCCCGAGAGCACCTTGACGCCGATGAGGAACGCCTGCTCGCTGCCGACGATGCGCAGGCGGTCGAGCACGTCCTGCGGATCGCGCGCTGCATCGATCTCGGCGGCGAGCAGCGCGTCGAGATCTCGCGCGGACGGGATCGGGGAGAAGCTCCGGGGATCGATCACGGCGTCGAGGAGGCGGCGGCGGCGCGAGAGGACGCGCGCGAGGCGCGGCGCGGTGCCCATGATGTCGGCCACAAGTCGCAGCAGCGCCGGATTGGCCTTGAGGAGCGAGAAAAGCTGCACGCCGGCCGGGAGCTCCGACAGGAAGCGATCGAAGGCGGCCACGGCGCGATCCGGGTCGGCGGTCTCGGCGAGCGCGGCGACCAGCGTCGGCTGCACCTCGGTCAGCAGCTCGCGGGTGCGGGCCGAGCGCACGGCGGGATAGCGGCCGTGGTGCCAGCCACGGATGGCGGCCAGCACGTCGCTCGGCCGCGCAAAGCCCATCTTTGTCAGCGCTGTGACGGTGCCGGGGTCGTCGGTCTCGCCGGCGAACACCATGTTCGCGCCATTGGCGGAGAGCCGCGGGGCGCTTTCGAAAAGGCGCGAGTAATGGCGCTGCACGCACTCGAGCACCGCCTCTGTCGCTGCTGCGAAGTCGGTGGCGCCCGCGTAGCCCGCAAAGCGCGCGAAGCTCTCGAGCGCCGAGGCCTCTTCCGGGATCTCATGGGTCTGCTCGTCGGCCACCATCTGCAGGCGGTGCTCGATCTCACGCAGATAGAGGTAGGCCGCGACCAGATCGTCGGCGGTGAACCTCTCGATCCAGCCGTGCGCGACGAGGCTCTCCATGGCGTCCAGCGTGCGGCGCGCCCGCAAATCGCGCTGGCGGCCGCCGGCGATGAGCTGCTGCGTCTGCACGAAGAACTCGATCTCGCGGATGCCGCCCGGTCCGAGCTTGATGTTCTGGCCCGGGACGGCGATGCCGCCGAAGCCACGGAAGGCGTGGATCTGCCGCTTCATGGCGTGGATGTCGGCGATGGCGGCATAGTCGAGGTTGCGACGCCAGATGAAGGGCGCGAGCTCGGCGAGGAAGGCTTCTCCCTCCTCGATATCGCCGGCCACGGCCCGCGCCTTGATGAGGGCCGCGCGCTCCCAATTCTGGCCGAAGCTCTCGTAGTATTGGGCGGCGGCCTCTGTGGAGAGCGCGATCTGGGTGGCGCCAGCGTCGGGCCGTAGCCGCAAGTCGGTGCGGAACACGTAGCCCTGGGCCGTGCGCTCGTCGATCAGGCGCACGAGGTCGCGGGTGAGCCTCACGAAGAAGGTCGGCGCCTCGAGCCCGGGCTTCAGGCGTGAGCGGGCCGGCTCGTAGAACACGATGAGGTCGATGTCGCTCGAGTAGTTGAGCTCGTGCGCGCCGTACTTGCCGACGCCGAGCACGATGTAGCCGGAGCCGGCCTCGGGCTCAGTGGAGCTCTCCGCGAGCCAGTCCCCTTTCGCGGCGGCGAGACGGAAGAGAAAGCGTACCGCGCCTTGCAGGGCCGCGTCCGCGGCCTCGGACAGCACGCGTGTCACCTCGAGCACGGACCATTGCCCCGCAAGATCGCAGAGCGCGGTCAGGAGCGCGACCTCCGCCTTATAAGTGCGGAGCGCGGTCATGGCGTCGGGGAAGGTCGTGGCGGACGCGAGGCGCGACGCCAGGTCTCTCGTCATCGCGCCGAAGCGCTGCTCCGGCACGCTTCTCAGACTTGCGTCGAGCCGCCTCGGATGGCGGGCGATCTCGCCCCTAAGATAGGGCGAGCCTGCGGCGATGCCCGCCAGCAGCGTCCGCAGCGGCTGGGCATCCGCCAACAGCACGAGGCTGCGCAAATCCGCGTCGCGCCGCCAGTCGCCGAGGAGCGGATCGAGACTCGCGCCGCCCAGCGGGTCCTGCGGCCAGCGCGCGCGGTTTCCGAGCCTCTCCAGAAATGTTGCGTGCTCCCCCGCCATCGCGCCCGTCTCTGAACTCGTGTTTGACCGGACCCTGACCTTCCATGCGAAGCCTGCGAGCTCAGGGCGACGGAACTTCGGGTGGCGGCCTTCTGCGCACTCTCGCCGTCGTCCTGGCGAGACCAGGATCTAGCCACGGCGCATCTGGTGCTGTCGATACCGTTCGACGCGCAAAATGCGACAAGCAAGGTAGGTCCGAGCTGGATCACGAGCGCAAAGCGGTTGCCTGGGAGGGTTGGGCGAGGTCACAATTCACCCGTTGCCGTCACTGTGTTGTTTGGCAACACCCGTGTTGGGAGCAATTTGGAACGCGCACGATCGTCGCCTCGAAGTGGGCAATTGGTTCGCCTGCTTAAGGTCAACGCGCGGCCTTCGGCTGAGCCCGGTTTATCGCGACAAGGGCAATTGCCGTTGCCAGGTTTGCGAAAACGATGACCCCGACAAATCCTGCAACTGTTGCCTGTGTCATCGCCGCCCCGCACATCAGCGGCCCGACGACACCGCCCGTTTGCGAGCCCATAATAACTGCAACATTGCCGGTGTTGTGATCCGCAGGCTCGCCGTGTTCGCCGATTAGAGCCATCGAAAGAGTGTAGAAGCCATAGGACGCCCCTCCCATCAAGAATGCGATGGCGGCAGCGGCTGCGAAGTGCGGGAGCACCCACGGCAGTGCAAGGACAGCTGCGGCGTCGAGCAGACACAGCGCGATGCTTATCCCGAACGGGCGCATCCGATCGGCAAGCCAACCCAAAGGAATTTGCATAACCGTACACCCGGCAAGAAATGCCGTGACGAGGCGTAGCGCCGGCACCACCTCCAATCCGCCGGCGATGGCCACAGATGTAATTAGCGAGACAGTCGACAACTCCATGAAGCCGCTCAAATAGCCTGTGACGACCGTCAGCGGCACGGTACGTACCATGCTGGCAATACCGGTGATTGGCTTGAATTCGGCATGAGGCGCCGAGCGCGCGACCATGAGAATGGGCAGAATTACAAGAACTGCCAGAACTGCGCCGGCTACGAACGGCAATGGCCCCTGGAACCCCATCGCCTCAACCAACACCGGGGAAATTGCCGTCCCACCAGCAAAGGCCAAGCTGTAAGCGGCCAACACCCGCCCGCTGATGTGGGCTGGCGCTGCCGTTGTTGTCCAGACTTGCACAATGAGCCAGGGGATGGTGACGAATGCGCCCATCAAGAATCGGACCGCAATCCAGGACCACGGCCCTGTTAGAGCAGAGAGCGCCAAATACCCAGTCGCCGAAAGCAAGCATCCCGTGACAAGGGCTGGCACGGCGCCAAGCCTTGCGATTAGCCGCGGCAACACCAACACCGACAGGACAATCCCGACCGATGGCGCCGCTCCGGCAGTGCCCAAGATCCAGCTCGGCTGCCCCCACGCCTCGAACGTCAATGATGCGAGCGGATAGCCAAGACCGAACGTCACCCCGATAAAGAAAGTTGACGCGATGGTCGCGCCAAGAAAAGCTTTAACCTTGCGCGTTGCTTCCGTCCCAGCCCTTCTATCCGCCATTGCCCCACGCCCGACCGCAAGTCATCCAGCGCTTATAGCGAACACCGCTGGCTCGTGCGACGACCGACACTGGACAGGGTGCGGAAAAGCACATTTCGACTGATCGTCCACGGCTGATTTCGGCGGTTTTTGGCCGCCCGTTGTAAGGCTAGACGGCCCCTGTCTCTCTCGGCTCGGCGTGTGCCGGAGCACGAGTCGGGGTCGCGGCACGGTCGAGGGGGAGCGTGACGACGACGCGGAGGCCGGGGGCGTTGTCCTCCAGGCGGACGGTGCCGTGGTGGAGGCGGGCGACGGCTGCGACGAGGCTGAGCCCGAGCCCGGTGCCGGGCTGGGTCCGGCTCTTCTCGAGACGCACGAAGCGGCGCAGCGCGCGCTCGCGGTCCTCGGGCGGAATGCCGGGGCCGCGGTCGCCGACGGAGATCTCGGCTGTGCGCTCGTGCGCGGCGACGCGGACGGTCACATCCGAGCCCTCGGCGGCACTCGACACGGACTTGGCGGAATACTTGATGGCGTTGTCGACGAGATTGGCGACGGTCTGGCCCACGAGCTGGCGGTTGGCGCGCACCTCCAAGCCGTTCGCGGTCTCGATCGTGAGCCCGAGACCCGCCTCCTCGGCGACCGGCTCGTAGAGCTCGGCCACGTCGTGCACGAGGCGGCCGAGATCGAACACCTCCGCGCTCTCCTCGACGACGCCCGCCTCCAGACGCGCGATGAGCAGCAGCGCGTTGAAGGTCTTGATGAGGTCGTCGGCCTTCTCGATGGTGGCCTCGAGCCCCTCCTTGTAGCCTTCGGCACCGCGATCGGCGCGCAAGGCTGCTTCCGCGCTGTTGCGCAGTCGGTTCAACGGAGTTTTCAAGTCGTGGGCAATGTTGTCCGAGACCTCGCGCAGGCCGTTCATGAGCTGCTCGATGCGGTCGAGCATGCTGTTCAGGCTCTCCGAGAGCTCGTCGAGCTCGTCGGCGTTCCCCGCGAGCGGGATGCGGCGCGTGAGGTCGCCGGCCATGATCGAGCGGCTGGTGGCGGTGATGGACTCAATGCGCCGCAGCACCGAGCGGCCAACGGCGAGGCCGGCGACAATGGCCGCGAGTGCCAGCGCGCCGAAGCCCCATATGAATGTGCGCTTGATGCGGGCTGCTAGGTCGAGCTGCTCCTCGATGTCGCGTCCAATGACAAGCACGAAGCCCTGCGCAGGCGCCACCGGAATAGCGACGCCGAGCCTGGTCTCGCCGCCGCTGCCGTCGTCCGGCTCGTAGCGGAAGACGCCACCGTTCGGGCTCGCCGAGATCTCGGGCGGCAGGGCCTTCAGGTTGCCAGCAAGCTTCTCGCCACCCGGACCGGCCAGAAAGTAGAGGCTCGTGCTCGCCGGGCGGCTCCGTGCCTTGATAGTCTCGGCGAGGGCGTTTAGGCCTCCGCTGCCCGCCGCCTCGTGGGCGAGCTCGGCGGCCTCGGCGCGCAGTCCCTGCACGACGTGATCGGTCAGAAGGTCGTTGGTCTGCCAGAAGAGCGCGCCGACGATCAGGGCGGAGGCCAGGAGAAAGCCCGCGGCGCTCGCCGCGGCCAGGCGGAAAACCTGGGTCCCGAGCGTCCTGACTACGAGGTCAGATAGCGCCGTCACGAACCATGTATCCTGCGCCGCGCACCGTGTGCAGAAGAGGCTTCTCGAAGCCCTTGTCGATCTTCGATCTCAGCCGCGAGACGTGCACGTCGATGACGTTGGTCTGCGGGTCGAAGTGGTAGTCCCATACGTTCTCGAGGAGCATTGTGCGCGTCACCACCTGGCCCGCATGCTTCATCAGATACTCGAGCAGACGATACTCGCGCGGCTGCAGCAGAATAGTCTCGCCGGCGCGCGTGACGCGGTGGGACAGACGATCGAGCACGAGATCGCCCACGGTGTACTTCGTCTCCTGTTCCTCGGGGACTGCGCGACGCGACAGTGCCTCGATGCGCGCAAGGAGCTCGGAGTAGGCATATGGCTTAGTCAGATAGTCGTCGCCACCGGCGCGGAGGCCCTTGACGCGGTCGTCGACATCGCCCAGCGCCGAGAGGATGAGCACGGGCGTGCGGTTGCCTTCGCCACGCAGCGTCTTCACGACCGAGAGGCCGTCGAGGCGCGGCAACATCCGGTCGACGATCAGGATGTCGTAGTCGCCGCCCTGGGCCATTGAGAGCCCAGTCTCGCCGTCGCCCGCGACATCGGCCGAGTGGCCGCTCTCCTTCAGCGATTTCTGAAGGAACTGCGCCGTCTCGCGGTCATCTTCGATCACCAGGACGCGCATCCTCGCCTCGCCTGCGGATAGCCTCGCGGGGGCCCGCGCCGCCGCATTCGTCTCGGGTCAGATATATCGAGGCGGCCCGACTCCTCAAGAGCCGAGCCGCCTCAATTGCACATCTCGGTTTACGATCAGCCCTTCTTCAGCTGGATCGGAACGATGCGGCGCTGGTCGGCCGACTTGATGTAAAGCATGACGGCCTTGCGTCCGAGGTCCTTGGCCTTCTTGACGCCGTCGGCGACGTCGACCGGAGCCTTCACCGCAGCGCCGCCGACCTCGAGGATGATGTCGCCGGCCTTGAGGCCCTTCTCGGCGGCATCGGAGTCGGGATCGACCTCGGTTACGGTTACGCCCTCACCGCCCTTGGTCACCGGGCCGAGAGTGAGCCCGAGCTGCTCGAGCTCCGTATTGCCGCCGTTCTCGTCCGTGCCGCCCTTGCCTTCCTCGAGCTTGGCGATCTCCTCGGTCGACCCCGGGAACTTGCCGAGCTTGACCTGGACGGTCTCCTCCTTGTTGCCGCGCCAGACCTTCACGTCGACCGTCGTGTCGGGGGCGTAGTCGGCGATCTTGCGGGCAAGGTCGCGGCTATCGGCGATCTTGTCGGCGTTGACGGAGATGATGGCGTCCTGGACCTTGAGGCCCGAGGAGGAGGCCGGCCCGTTGGGCGTGATCTCGCTCACGAGCGCGCCGTGCGCCTCCGGAAGGCCGAGGGCCGACGCGGTGTCCTCGTCGACGTTCTGGATCTTGACGCCGAGCCAGCCGCGGCTCACCGAGCCGCTCTTCTTCAACTGCTCGATGACGTCCTGAGCCGTGCGTGCCGGGACGGCGAAGGCGATGCCGACGTTGCCGCCGGACGGAGAGAAGATCGCCGTGTTGACGCCGATGGCCTCGCCCTGAAGGTTGAAGGTCGGGCCGCCGGAGTTGCCCTTGTTCACCGCCGCGTCGATCTGGATATAGTCGTAGGGGCCGGAGCCGATATCGCGGCCGAGCGCGGAAACGATGCCAGCCGTGACCGTGCCGCCGAGGCCGAACGGGTTGCCTACGGCCAAGGCCCAGTCGCCCACGCGTGCCGGCTTGTCGGCGAACTTGACGAAGGTGAAGTCCTTGTGGGTCGGGTTCGGCTTGATCTTGATCAGCGCAATGTCGGTGCGCGGATCAGTGCCGACGAGCTCGGCATCAAGCTTCTCCTGGTCGTCGAAGCTCACCTGGATCTTGGTGGCGCCGTCGATCACGTGGTTGTTGGTCACCGCGTAGCCGTCAGCCGAAATCAGGAAGCCCGAGCCCTGGGCCTGCGTCGGCTGCTGCCGCGGCGCGTTGCGGAACTCCTTCGGCAGGTTCTTGAAGAACTCATAGAAGGGGCTGTCCTCCGGGATGTCTGGGAAGCCCTCCGGCAGGCCGTTCTTGCCGCCGCCTTCCTTGCTGGCAACCTTGTTTCCGCCGGAGACGACCGAGATGGAGATGACGGCCGGCTTCACCTTGTCGATGATGTCGGCGAAGGAGAGCGGGGCGCGGCCGAACGGCGTCTCGACCGTCTGGGCGCCGGCACCAGCGTCCTGAGCCCTCGCCGGCAGTGTGCCCGCCCCGGCAAAGAGCACGGCCGTCAAGGCCAGTGCCGCCGCCGACACCCTGATGCTCCGATCTCTGATCCACGTCTTGAGCTCCGGCCCGGACTGTGCTCCGGCCTGCCCGTCACGGGACACGTGTGCGCCACGGGACATTTGCATTCTTCTGACCTCCGCTTGGAAAGGCGCTGAAACCTAATGGTGCAGAGGTAGTCCGGCCGGCCTTACGACCGCCTTTCGGTCACGTTAAGAGTTGGTAATGCGCCACGATCGTAAGAATCGCTTTGGACTCAAGGGCTCCTGCCGAGCTCCATCAGGCCCTGGCCTGGCTCTGGGCCTCCTAGGGTTGCTGATCGCCTCTCCCGCCACGGCTGCGGTCTTCGGCACCGACGACCGGGTGGTGCTGCCGCCATCCCATGCCGCACTGCGCAGATCGATCGGCCTCCTCTACGAAGCGCGCACCCATTCGGTGTGCACCGCCTTCTGCGTCGGCGATGACATCATCGCGACGGCCGGGCACTGCCTGTTCCGCACGGCGGGAGAGCGGGCGCCGCGCCTCACGGGATTCAGCTTCCGTCTCAATGGGCACCGGGGGCAAGGGCCGACCGCACGCATCGCGGGGGGCAAGAGCGATGGACAAGCCCAATACGTCGTCTCGGGCACGCGTGCGCTCAGCGTGCGCCCGCCGATCGACGCAGCGCACGACTGGGCGCTCGTTCGCCTCGGGTCGCCGGTCTGCAAGGGGCACGCGCTCGCTATCAGCCGGCAGCCCGAAGCCGAGCTCGTCAAGCTCTCGGCCGCACAGCGCGTCTACCAGGTGGGCTATCATCGCGATTTCGCAAACTGGGAGCTCGCGTACGGCGCGCCCTGTCCCATCCGCCGCTCGTTCAACGGCGCTGACTGGCCGGAGATCTCGCGCGACTTCGTGGACGCCGGCCACGTCGTCCTGCACACGTGCGATACCGGCGGCGCCTCCTCGGGGTCCCCGATGCTGATCGACGGGCCGGCGGGCGCGGAGGTGATCGGGATTAACGTCGGGACCTATCTGCAGTCGCGCGTGGTGACTCAAAACGGCGAGGTCGTGCACCGCTACAAATCGGAGGAGGTCGCGAACACTGCCGTCGGCGCGGAAGCGTTCCGCGCGACATTCGAGGCGTTCTCGCGGGCCGACGTGGTCGCGGGCAAGAAGGAGCTTGGAGAGTTGCAGCGGCTGCTTGCGGCCGAGGGGCACTACCGCGGTCAGCGCGACGGCGTCTATGGCGCGAAGCTCGCCGAGGCCATCCGCGCCTTCGAGCGCGCGGAGGGACGGCTCGAGACCGGGCTCGCGACGGAGGAGCTACTGAGGCGCCTCTTGGCGCGCGAGGCGGAGCGCAGAGGCGTGCCCGCACCGCGCCCGCCGCACGTCGAGACCGGCAGCGTCGGCTCGCACACGAACACCGCGGGCGAGGCCCGTTTGCCCGAACGCTAGCTCCGGTCACTCGTCTTTCGAGAGGAGGGCGTCAAGGCGGGCCTGCTCTTCGGGCGTGAGGCGACCCGACGTCCCGGTCGGCGATGCGGGCTGGAAGTTGCGCCAGATCATGAGGGCTGCGCCAGCGAGCAGCAGGAGCGGCATGAACCACAGCAGCGCCGTCGCGAGCGTGAACGGCGGCTTCAGGAGCACAAAGTCGCCATAGCGGTCGACGATGAAATTTCGGACGTCGGTGTCGCTGTCACCGGCCTTCAGGCGCTCACGCACGAGAATGCGCAGGTCGCGCGCGAGCGGCGCATCGGAATCGTCGATCGACTGGTTCTGGCAGACGAGGCAGCGCAGCCCGGCCGAGATGCCCCGGGCACGGGCCTCGAGGGCGGTGTCCGGCAGGATCTCGTCTGGCTGCACCGCCAACGCCGGGAGCGCGGAGACCATGACGAGGATGGCGGCCAGGGCCTTCGGCACGCGTCGCATGGGCGCCCTCATTCGGCCGGCACCCCGACGGCCGCACGGGACGCGCGGCGGGGGGCGCCTATGCGCAGTCGACGGTCGGAGAGCGAGACCGCGCCGCCCAGGAACATGATCAGCGCGCCGATCCAGATGCAGCGGACGAGCGGGTGGAAATAGAGACGCACGGCAAAGCCGCCGCTCCCCTGCTGGTCGCCGAGCACGGCGTAGAGGTCGCCGCGCCACGAGGCGTGGATGCCCGCTTCCGTCGTGGGCTGGGGGGGAGCGTCATAGATACGCTTCGAAGGCTCGAGGCGGAGCAGCGCCTCGCCGCCGCGGCTCACGTCGAAGGCGCCGATGAGCTCGGTGTAATTGGCTCCCTTGCCCGGCACCGCGCCACGGAAGGCCAGCTCGTAGCCGGCGATCTCGGTCTTGTCGCCGGGCTTCATGACGAGGACCTGCTCGCTCCGGTAGGCCGTGGTGCCGACGACGCCTAAGACCAGCAGGCCCACACCAAAATGTGCGAGTGCCGTGCCGACGGATGCGCGCGGCAGATTGAGCAGACGGCGCAGCGTCTCGCCGGCCGGCACCTGCCCGGCCTTGGTGCGGAACGCCAGCTCCGACACTGCTCCCGCCATCACCCAGACGCCGATGGCGAAGCCGAACGGCGCCAGCCAGGGGCCGCGTGTCGTGAAAGCCAGCGTTACCGCCGCGGCGAGGGCCGCGACAACGGCCGCCACGATCAGGCGCTCGGCTGCCGCCACAAGGTCCGCCCGCTTCCAGGCGAGAAACGGGCCGAAGGGCATCGCAACCAGCAGCGGAACCATGAGCGGCACGAACGTCATGTTGAAATAGGGAGCGCCGACCGAGATCTTGTCTCCGGTGAGCGACTCGAGCGCCAGCGGATAAAGCGTGCCGACAAGCACCGTCGCGCAGGCCGTCGTGAGCAGGATGTTGTTCAAGACGAGCGACCCTTCGCGCGAGATCGGCGAGAAGATGCCGCCCTGCGAGAGATCGCGGGCGCGCCATGCGAAGAGGGTAAGCCCGCCCCCGGTGAAGAAAGTCAAAATAGCAAGCACGAACACGCCGCGGCCGGGATCGACGGCGAAAGCGTGCACCGACGAGAGCACGCCCGAGCGCACCAGGAACGTGCCCATGAGTGAAAGCGAGAAGGTCAGGATCGCGAGCAGGATGGTCCAGACCTTGAGCGCCTCGCGCTTCTCCATCACGAGCGCCGAATGGAGCAGCGCGGTGCCAGCGAGCCAGGGCATAAAGGACGCATTCTCGACCGGGTCCCAGAACCACCAGCCGCCCCAGCCGAGCTCGTAGTAGGCCCACCACGAGCCCATGGCGATGCCGAGCGTGAGGCACATCCAGGCGGCGAGCGTCCAGGGGCGCACCCAGCGTGCCCAGGCGGCGTCCGTGCGCCCTTCGATCAACGCGGCAATGGCGAACGAGAAGGCGAGCGAGAAGCCGACGTAGCCCGTGTAGAGGAACGGCGGATGGAAGGCGAGCGCAGGGTCCTGCAGGATCGGGTTCAGGCCGCTGCCGTCGGGCGGGGCCGGGTCGAGCCGCTCGAAGGGACTCGACGTCACCAGGATGAAGAGCAGGAAGGCCGCCGCGATCGAGCTCTGCACGGCGAGCACGTTGGCCCGCAAGGTGGCCGGCAGATTGTTGCCGAAGAGGGCGACCGCGCCGCCGAAGGCGGCGAGGATCAGGACCCAAAGCAGCATCGAGCCCTCGTGGTTGCCCCACACGCCCGAGATCCGATAGAGGAGCGGCTTGGTCGAGTGCGAGTTCTCGGCGACGTTGGCGACCGAGAAGTCCGAGACCACGTAGGCGTGCGTCAGCGCCGCGAAGGCGACGAAGATGAGCGCGAGCTGGCAGAGCGCGGCGGGTCCGGCAAAGGACATGAGCTGCGGGTTGCGCGTGTGCGCCCCCCAGGCCGGCACCACCATCTGCGCCGCCGCGACGAGCAGCGCCAGGATGAGCGAGAAATGTCCGATCTCGATGATCACGCCTTGTTTGTCCTCATTGCGTCGCTCCGGCAGGGTGCGCCATTGGCGACGCGCCCTGGCCAAGCTTAACGCCCTTCTCCTTCAGCGCCTTGGCAACCTCGGGGGGCATGTAGGTCTCGTCGTGCTTGGCGAGCACGGTATCGGCCGTGAAATGGCCGTCCGGCTCAAGCTTTCCCTCCGTGACGACGCCCTGTCCCTCGCGGAAGAGATCCGGCAGGATGCCGTCATAGGTCACGGGCACAGTCGCGATGGTATCGGTCACGGCGAACTCGACGTGCGTCCCCTCGCCCCGCTTCACCGTGCCCTGCTTGACGAGGCCGCCCAGTCGGATGCGCAGGCCCGGGGCAGGGCGCGTCTCGGCGATGTCGCTCGGCGTGTGGAAGAAGACGATCGACTGGCGGAACGCGAACAGCACCAGGATGAGAGCGACGGCGAGGACCGTCACCCCGGTGCCGATCAGGATTGCGCGCCTCTGCTTGCGGGTCATCTTTCGAATTCAGCCTTCATCTGGATCAGGGGGCAAGACCAAGGCTTTTCTCAGACTGAGCGATCTCGGCAAGCGACGCCGCGTCGCCCGCGAAAATCTGCCGGGCGCTGGTAATGGCGGCCACGGCGTCGGTGTCGCGGCCCAACACCTTATAGGCCCGCGCAAGCCGCATCCATCCTTCCAGATCCTTGCCGTTGTCCTTCAGGCGAGCCGCAAGGCGATCCACCATGGAGGTGACGAACTGCTCGCGCTCGGCGGGGCTCATGCCGGCGACGTCCGAGGGCGACGGCCCGGAGGCAGGCGGCTCTGCGGCCACGGGCGCTTGCGGCGGCGCGGGCTCGCCGTTGATCCTCTTGGTCAGGAGGTCGAGGCGCTCGGTCACGGCCTGACGCCAGGGCGCATCCTTCCCGCCGCTGTCGAGCATGGCCTTGTAGTCGGCGGCGGCGCCCTTGAGATCGCCGTCCTGCTCCCTGGCGAGCGCAAGCCAGACGCGCGGCTCGATGCGGTCCGGCTCGAGCATCAAGATGCGCTCACACGCCTTTCGCACCACGTCACTCACGATGCCGTTCTCGGCAAGCATGGTCGCCTCGGCGAAGCCAAGAAGGCGGCGTGCCGTCTCGCCCTCGAGGCGAATGGCCTCGGCGAAACCGTGGGCGGCATCGCCGTAGCGGCCGAGACGCAGGTAGATGGGGGAGATCACGTCCCAGCCCTTGCCGTCCTCGGGATGCTCGCGCAGGCGCTCCTCAACACGGGCGATGAGATCGACGATGGGCGCCTCGGCAACGGGCGTGGACGTGCGCTCGGCAAAGGGGCGGCCCGGGAGCTGAGGTGCCCCCGTCAGCACATAGATGCCGACGCTGACGAGGGGGAGCAGCGCGGCAACGGCGACATAGACCGCATTTGCGGAGCGACCACTTGCGACCGGGGCCGGCGCGGGTGCCGTGCCGGCATGCTTCAGGAGGCGCCGGGCCACCTCGGTGCGGGCGCTCTCGGCCTCCTCGGCGCCGAGGAGGCCGCGCTCGCGCTCGCGGTCGAGCTCGCGGAGCTGGTCCTTGTAGACGGCGAGGTCGGCCTCGGTGGGCCCGACCACAGGTCCGCCCGCGCTGCGCAATGGGCGCAGCAGGACGGCTACGACCGTCGCCGTCAGCACCGCAAAGCAGATCCAAAGCAGCATGCCTGACCTTCAGCCGGTTCCACGGGTTTGGAATAGGGGTGGGGGATCAGGCTGACAAGGGCTAGGGGACGCGGGGCCTGCGATTTCGTGCGGCGTTCTTGACGCATCACAGCGCGCAAGCCGTTCCATCCCTGCGTTAAGGATGCGACGGGAGAAGCCTATGATAGGACCGATGACGCCGGCGTCAGCCGACATTGCTCCAGGTGCCGTCGGGATTGCGGCAGGCGGTGCCGCGCATCGCCTCCGGACGGCCGTCGATGTAGATCTTGTGGGTGTAGTCGCGGCAGTCGACGTTGCCACGCTTGTAGGGCCGGCTCGGCACCACCTCGCCATAGCGGCCGTTGTCGGGGTTGCGCCACTGACGGGCTTGTCCGGACTGGCCGCGCTCCAATGCCTCGAACTCGGCGTCCTGCGCGAGGCGGCGATCCTGTGCATCGAGCGAGCGGCCGATCTCGCTGCCGACGATGCCGCCGACCACCGCGCCGATCGCGGTTGCGGCGATCTTGCCGGTGCCGCCGCCAACCTGATTGCCGAGGATGCCGCCGGCGACCGCGCCCACCACCATGCCGGTGTCGGCCTTACTCGGACCCTCAGGTCCGCACCCGGCAACGACCATCGACATCGCGAGAAGTGCGGAAGCGCAGACTGCGCGCATGAATGTATGTCCCCGTTCCAATTGAGCGCGTCGGACCCCGGATGCCCAAACATTGCCCAGGATTTGACTTGACTTCAAGCACATCCAAAGGTGGGTTTCCACCTGGATTCCGGCGAAAGTTCGACGTTAGTCACCGGAAAAAATTGGCTTTTGACCTCAAGCCGATGGGAGGTCCAGCTTTACGAGCAGCCCCCCCTTGGGAGAGGCCGCCAGCTCGAGCTTCCCCCGGTAGGACTGCACGAGGTCGGTCACGATCGAGAGCCCGAGCCCGGAGCCCGGCTTTGTCTCGTCGAGGCGAACGCCGCGCTTGCCGATGCGGGCACGCTCCTCCTCGGACAGCCCCGGCCCGTCGTCCTCGATGCGGATCACGAGGCGCCCCAATGGCTTACGGTCCGCGCCCAGCGGCTGAACCGCGGTGACCAGGACGTTGGCCTTGGTCCATTTGCAGGCGTTATCGCAGAGGTTGCCGAGAATCTCCTCGAGGTCCTGACGCTCACCGGCGAATCGGATCTCGCGGGGGCATTCAATGGTGATGGCAATGGCGCGGTCGCGGTGAATGCGCTCGAGGGTGCGCTGCAGAGGCTCGAGCACGTCCAGCACGGGCGTCGCGCGCCCGATGACGCCGACGCGGGCGGCGACGCGGGCGCGGTTGAGGTAGTGGTGGACCTGATCGCGCATGATCTCGGCCTGCTCGGCGATTTTGTGGCCGAGGGGACTCTTGTCCTCGCGCGCCTCGTTGGTGATGACCGCGAGCGGCGTCTTCAGCGCGTGGGCCAGGTTGCCGACCTGGGTGCGGGCGCGGTCGATGATCTCCTGGTTCGAGGCGATGAGCGCGTTGAGCTCGACCTGCAAGGGCTCGATCTCAGCCGGCAGCTCGCCTTCGAGCGCCGCGGCGCGGCCGGAGCGCACGTCGTTCAAGCCCTGCTCGATGCGCCGCAGGGGCAGCAGTCCGAAGCGCACCTGGAAGATCGTCACCGTGACGAGGCCGATGCCGGTCAGGGCGAGCGCGATGGCGAGGCGGGCGAGAAAGCTCGCGACACGGCTCTCGAGCCAATCGATCGGGCCGGCGACGATGATGGAGTAGCGTGGTGCGCTCTGGCGGTGGTCGGGCGTGTCGACCACCTCGACCATGCGTAGAAGCTCGCCGAGGGGACCCGGCGCGTTCATCCAGCGGGCGCCATAGGGGTCGGGCTTCACGTTGCGGTCGACCGGCAGCTCGAGCGCGTCGGCGCCGAGGGAAGCGGAGGCGATCGTCAGCGCGGCCCTGTCGTCGATCGGCTTGATTTGCCAGTACCAGCCGGAGTGAAGGTCCTCAAACAGCGGCTCGTAGCGATTGACGGGGGCGATGGGCTTGTCGCCGGCACCCATGCTGTCGGCAGCGATGGAGTTGACGAGCTTCTCGAGCCGCGCGTCGAAGGACGCCTGCACGTCGTCGCGGTAGAGCCGGTAGATGATGAAGCCTGCGATCGGGAGGACCAGCAGCGTCCAGGCCGCCGACGTGGCGAACAATCGGAAGGCGAGCGACTTAAGCCTCATCGGCGCCGCGGCTCATGCGATAGCCGAGGCCGCGCACCGTCTCGATCAGGTCGGCCGGGAGCTTCTTGCGCAATCGCCCGATGAACACCTCGATGGTGTTGCTATCGCGATCGAAGTCCTGCTCGTAGAGGTGCTCGACGAGCTCGGTGCGGGAGACGACGCGCCCGCTGTGGTGCATCAGATAGGCGAGCAGGCGGTACTCGTGCGAGGTGAGCTTGATCTGCTGGCCGTCGCAAGTCACGCGCGATGACTTGGTATCGAGGCGGACCGGGCCGCACTCGATCTCGCTCTTGGCGTGGCCGGAGGCGCGGCGCACCTGGGCGCGGACGCGGGCGAGCAACTCCTCCATGTGGAAGGGCTTGGCGAGATAGTCGTCGGCGCCGGCGTCCATGCCCGAGACCTTGTCGCTCCAGCGGTCGCGGGCGGTGAGGATGATGACCGGCATGTTGCGGTTGGCGCGCCGCCACTGCTCGAGCACCGAGATGCCGTCCATCTTGGGCAGGCCGAGGTCGAGGATGACGACGTCGTAGGGCTCGGTGTCGCCGAGGAAGTGGCCCTCCTCGCCGTCGAAGACGGTGTCGACGGCGTAGCCGGCGCCGGTCAGCGCGGCATTGAGCTGCCTGTTGAGGTCCTTGTCGTCCTCTACGACGAGAATGCGCACTTGAGCTCCGGACGTTTGGTTAATCGGCGACTACGTCTTACCGACTATAGTCGCCCTCTTTGGCGGAGCCTAGGCCGCCGGCTCGAGTTGCCGCTAGATCCTCAGCGTGAAGGCGCGGCGCTCGATGGGCGCCTTGGCGCGCAGGCGGCCGTAGATGGTCATGACGGTGCCGGCGAGGCCGGCGATGGCCTGGAGCGCCCCGACGATCTGGTCGCCCGTGGTGCGCACGAGGTCGCCCGTGATGTCGATCCCGGTCACGGGAGCCAAAGCCGGCAGCACGGTCGCGAGCGCGGTGACGATGGTGCCCCAGATGGTGAGCGAATGCCCCCACCACTTGCCCTGGGTGGTGACGTCCGTCGTGCCGTTTGTCGTGGCCATGGTCTCGTCTCCTTGCGATTGAGTTGAGGTCATCGTGAGCGTGCGGGCGAGCGCGAGCGTCGCGTCAAGGCGGTTGAGCCAGCCGCGGCCGAAGCGCGAGAAGTGCGGCAGAGCGCGGTAGCGGGCCTCGCGGATGCGGGCATAAGCTTCGAGGGTGCGGGTAACCGGGACGCGTGCGATGGCGGCGCGTGTCTCAGGACCGATCTCGCCGTCGACGGTGGCGCCGACGGCCTCCTGGAGCAATCGGATCGCCGTTCCGGGACCCTGGTTCACGGCCGTGTCGAACTGCATGAGGGCAAGCGCGGGCGTCAGCTCAGCGCAGTGGGCCGTGTCCCAGTAGCGGCGGCGATAGATGGCGCGGACGGTCTCTGGGTCGATGGCCTTGAGGGCGGCTACTAGGGTCTCGCGGTTGGCAGCGGTGACCGTGGTGCCGCGCCAACTGGCGAAAGTCTCGAGCGTGATACCGAGGTTGGTCGGGCCGCCCGGGTCGTGAGCGTCGTCGCTGAATCCACCCTCCATCTCCAACACGTGGACGAGCGCCTGCCCGAAAATTGGATCCGCTGAGGGAGGCACGGCGACAGCATCCGTCTCGGGCCAACGCAGTCCGAGAAGGCGCGCCTTGGGAAACGTCGTGACGCTGACGGCATTGCCCTGGTTGCCGCCGAGCAGCACCACCGCGTCCCGCGTCTCGCCGAGCCAGAAGCCGACGTGGCCTTCGGCCGCGCTCGATCCGCGCGAGAAGACGGCGACTGCGCCCGGGCGCGGGGCATCCAGCGGCTCGCCCCAGGCCAAGTAGGAGCGGGCCATCAAAGAGCCGGTGCCCCGCACGCCCGCCCGCGCGAGGCAGGCCCCGCAGAACGCCGCGCACCACGCGACCTCGTCGTTGGCAATCTCCGGATGGCCGGCATCGCGATAGAGCGCGATGACGCGCGGGTTGTCGGCTGGGCCGCTTCTCTCGGACTGACCGAACTCGCGCCAGCCCTCGTCGAGCCACGGGGCATCGTGCATGGTGGACCTCAATGGAATGAAGGGCGATCCCCCTCCTCACCTCCCTCACAAGGGGGCAGGAATGGCGTTGGGTTAGGATCAGACGGTCGCGTGTCTGGGCGTGCCGCGGCCAAGGACGGCGCTCATCTGGTGGACGGCGACGCTCACGCTCCCCTGCACGGCGCCGAAGTCGGTGATCTGGTCGGCAGAGGTGTAAACCGCGCCTGCACTCGTTGAGGTGAGCGTGCGCACCACGGTCGTGCCGGAGAGGATGTCGACCTCGTAGCGCTCGCTCTCCTCGGCGAGCGGCACGTCGGCCGAGTCCCAGCCGTCGCCGCCGATGCGCGTTCTGCGCACCCACGACAGCGCGATGGTGCCGCCAGAACGGACAGCGCGGACATGCATCGGGGCCAGCGGCTGCAAGCCCCGCCCGGCGAATACATGACTTGCATCGGCATAGGCGGCATCGCCGATGCCGCGGTTGGCAGGGCCGTAGCGCCAATGGAGCGGCAACCGAATCTCGCCCAGGGTGAGCGGCACCTTGGTCACGGCTCCGTCGAGCAGCACGAACGGCGCGCCGGCGGCGAGCGGGCTCCGCATCTCGCGCTCGGTGCCGACCTGTCCGCGCAGGAGCCCCGACAGCCTGTAGACGCCGGGCGCCGTCAGCGTCGCGGTCTCGAACTGGATCACCTCCCAGCCGCCGTCCGCATTGCGGATCGCAGCCGCGTTCCTTCCGGACAGGAGCTGAAGCCGCGGCACCGACGCAAGCTCGCCGGCAAAGAGCTCGACGCGAAACTGCGTCGCGCGATCGACCACGGCGATGGGACCCGCCGGCACAGGGTCGAGCGTCGTGCCGATGACGGAGGGTGCCTGAGCCCGCGCCTTGAGCGTGAAGCCGGTCGTCTCGGGCGAGCCGTAGACGGCAACGCCCCCCGGCCAGGGTACTTGGAACGCAGCCACGTAGCCGGCCTCCGGCGGCTCGTCGCCGCGCAGCAGCGGCAGGTCCAGAAACTCAAGATGGGGCGGGCCGGTGGCCACGATGGTGTCGTCGCGGACCTCGCGCACGCGCGGCGTCGCGCCCGTGTAAACCTCGGGATCGACGCTCAAGGCGTCGATCTCACGCAGGCCGTGCTCGCCGATCTCGGTCACGCGAACGAGCGCCGGCGTGCCATCCCTCTCGATGGCGAGGACGTCGCCCGGCTCGACCGCCAGCGCGCTCGGCGGCAGATTGAAGCGCGCCCGCTCGCGCGCGGCCCAGGTCTCGAACAGCCAGGAGTCGGCCAGCTGCGAGGCGCTCTCGTGCTCGATGACGAGGGGCAGCTCGGCGCGCGACACGCGACCGCTCGCGCCGGCGATGCGGCGGGCCTCGGCGACGGCCTGTTGGTAGTCGCCGGAGGCCGCAATGTGGCTCACCTTGGCGGAGGCCGGCAGGTCCGTCTCCTGCCCGCGCGTGAGTGTGAGGAGAGCATCGCCGGCACGCTCCTCGACGAGGTCGTCCTCGGCGAGGACGAGCGCAGGCGGCGCGAGGCCGCGGTGACGGAACACGATGCGGCCGCCGCTCTCGAGGCTGTCGAAGAAATAGGCGAGCGCGAGCGGCTGGAGCGCATCGCGCGGCGACATCATGTGATCGATGACGTAGCCCGGCACGAGACCGGCGAGGCCCGACACGTCGTGATGGTCGAAGCCGTAGTCGTCGAGGATGGCGCCAACGGTCTCAGCCAGCGCGCCGACGCCGAAGCGGCCGTTGAGCCAATGGCCGAGGCGCCAGTTGTCGCCGTCTCCCCAGACGGCCAGGTTGTACGGGAACGCGGGAAACGGCCGGGCGTCCCAGCAGTAGACGTGGACGCGGTCGAGATCGACCATGCGCCGGCCCGTGAGGCTCGAGATCGGATTCTGGCCTGCGACGTAGCCCTCGCTCGCAGGATCGAACGACTGGATCAGCGCCTCGATGTAGCGGCGCTGGATCAGGTCGTCGCGCATGCCGCGCGAGAAATAGGGAAAGGCCGATTCCGAGCTCTTCGGGTCGACGAACAGATTCGGCTGGTTGGCGCCCTTGTCGACGGCGGGGCAGCCAATCTCCATGAACCAGAACGGCTTCGACTGCGGCACCCAGGCCGTCGGCGTGCCGGACGGCGTTCCTCCCGGCCGGTTGACGTGCTGAGAGAGCCACCAGGACTTGATGTCCTTGTAGCGGAAGACCCAGGGGCTGCCATGGCCGTCGGTGATCGGCGAGCGCGTCTGCGCCTCGCGCGCGGCGTCGCTCGCGTAGTACCAGTCGTAGCCCTCGCCGCCCTTCACGTTGCCGCGGAGATAGGCGGTCTCGTAGATCGAGCGGTGGCCGGCGAGGAAGTCAGCGTGGCTCGTGCCGTCGCGCCAGTCGGAGAGCGGCCAGTAGAGGTCGATGCCGATAGCGTCGATGGAGGACGAGGCCCACAGCGGATCGAGGTGGAAGTAGACATCGCCCGATCCGTCGCCGGGCTGGTAGCCGAAGTACTCGGACCAGTCCGCCGCGTAAAGGACCTTCGTTGCGGTACTCGCGAGCACAGACTTCACGTCGGCGGCGAGCGTGACGAGCGCCTCCACGAACGGAAATGCCGACGCGCTGCTGCGCACCTGGGTCAAGCCGCGCAGCTCGGTGCCGATGACAAAGGCGTCAACGCCACCGGCCGCCTTGGCAAGAAAAGCATAGTGCAGCACCATGCGTCGGAACGACCACTCGGCCGGTCCGCTGTAGACGACCTCTCCCGCGACGATGGCGTAGTCGCTTGCGGCCGCGGTGCCGACGAAGGCCGCGATCTGTGATGCCGCCGTCGCCGTCTTGTCGGGCGTGCCAGGCTCGCCCGGGGCGGGATCGCAAGTAATGCGTCCGCGCCAGGGATAGACCGGCTGAGATGCGGAGGTGCTGTAAGGGTCGGGCAGCGTGTTTTCGCCCGGCACGTCCATCAGAATGAAGGGCGTCAGGACGACGCTCTTGCCCCGCGCGTTGAGATCGACGATGGCCTCGATGACGGCCGCGTCGGAGGGCGTGCCGCCGTAGGCCGGCCGGCCGTCCTTCCGGCTCACGAGGTGGGCGCCAGCGCGCGTGAGGCCGGCGACCTTCCACGTCATGGGAGACGTCGTCTTCGCCGTGGTATCGACGCCCGGCTTCAGGAGGCAGCTCCCGGCGCGCAGATCGGTGCCGAACCAGCTCACGACAAGCGAGATCGAATTCGCGTTCGGCAGCGCCGTCTCTAGCTGGTCGAGCGCGACCGTCCAGTCGGAGCCGCCCTGGCGGGTGTGAACGTTCTCCGCCTCCGACGCGCCGGGCCCGAGAGACTTCGTCACCTTGGTGGTCGCGCTGAAGAACTCGCCGGAGCCCGGGATCATGACGATGCCGCGGATCTCGTCGCCGAACGGCTCGACGGCGCGGTGAACCTCGAACGATAGCTGGGGAATGCGGTTGCCAAAGTCGGCGAGCGGCATGTCGTCGAAGACGATATAGGCGACGCCGCGGTAGGCCGGGGCATTGCTCGCGCCTTCGACCGCGGCGATGAGGCTGTCGGGAGCCTGCGTCTCGGTGCCGAGATGGACCCGGTGCGTGACGAGGCCGAGGTCGAGCTCGGCGCCGTCTGCCCATATCCTGCCGATGCCGCTGATGGAGCCTTCGGCCAGCGCGACGGCGAAGCTCGCCGAGTAGCGATACTCCGTGCGCTCCTCAGCGGGCCCGCTCTGCGTGCCGCCTTTGCCGCTGCCGCCGCTCGTCGTCGTCACGACAGTCTCGCGGATCTCGTCGGCCCAGATGAGCTGGCCGCCGAGGCGGGCACGGCCGTAGAGGCGCGGGATCGGCGCGCCCTCGGTCGAGGCCGTGACCTGGAGATTGGCGAGGCGCGGGCCCTCGCTGGCGCGGCCCTGGCCCGAGGCCCCGAACAGCGCGTTGTCGATATAGGAGCCAGCGAAGGCGCCAACCTGCGTGCCGATGGCGGCGCCCGAGAGCGTGAGGCCAAGCACGGTAACGCCGCCAGGCAAGAGCGCGCTGCCGGCAGCGGCGCCGGCGGCGGCGAGAGCGAGCGTGGCCATCAGATGGCTCCGGGAAAGGCAAAGACAGAAGCGAGGCGGCGATGCCACCAGCACGTGAACGGCACCTCGGCGGCGATGCGGCCTTCCATGGCGTGGATCATCGTCTCAGGCGTCGCGAGGATGGCGGCGTGCTTAGCGACAGCGCCTTGACGGATGCGAAAGAGGAGCACGTCGCCGGGCAGCGGCTCGTCGCGAGGCCGATGGATCAGGTGGCGGAGCGCTGCGGCGATCAGCGTCTCCTCGCCCGAGGCCTCGCCCCAGTCGCGCGAGTAGGCCGGCGGTGTCTCGGCTTCCTCGCCGTAGATGTCATGCCAGACACCGCGGACGAGACCCAGGCAATCGGCGCCGATGCCTTTCACGCTTGCCTGATGGTGATACGGCGTGCCGATCCAGGCTCGCGCCGCCGCGATGATGGTGGCACGTGAGGGCGCAGCGTCGCTTTGGCTGCAACGCGGCATGGTCCTACTCATCAATACTCCCAGTTCCCTTCGGAACAGGTCGCGCTACGGCAGCTGCCATAAGGTAGCCGTATCGGACGCAACGACCCAAGCAGCAATGCGTCCGGTATCGGAGCCCATTTGCAGTCAGCTGGAGGATTGCCTCATGACAGCGCGCCACGTTCTGATCGGCACCATAGCCCTTGCCGGGCTGGCGACGTCGGCAAGTGCCGAGGAGATTCAGTCGGACCGGATGCTCATCTGCGCCAACGCGACGACGCTCATTCGCCTGGTGAGATCCGCGATCGAGCACGATGTCGACGCGTTCCAGAAAATTCGCGCGTCTTCGATCGACCGCGGGGATTGCCGTGAGATGCCCAAGGGTCAAAAACTGGACGTTATAGGAATTCTCGACCGCGCAAACGAGATGCTCGCCGTCAAAAAGGCCGACGACACGGCGACCTATTACACCATGGCCGTGACCGTTTGGCCTCGCGGGGAGATCGCGCAGCGGATGAACAACTGGATCGCCAGCGCGCACTAGCCCTCGCGCATGCGCTATTTCCGCCGGACCATCCCGGAGTCGTCGAGGTTGTCGTACAGCTCGGCGTCGAGCACGACGACGATGCCGGTGTCGGCGTCGTCGCGCGCATCGACGATCTTGCCCTTCACGCCGACAGACATGCCGAGGAGGTCGTCAAGCTTCTTCGGATCGACCGCCTTCGAAAACACCACCTGGATGTCGGTGATCCCGTTCGCCGTTCCCGCATCCGTGTCGACGCACAGCAGCTCCGGGGACACGATGTGCCAATTGGTGACGAGCTCGCGTGTCGTCGGCCGCCGCGTCGTCACCTTGCGCAGCTCGCCCGCGACCGCGTCGGTCGATTTCACACAGGGCCGTTCGTCTTGTGCTCCGGAGTCGTGAGAGTAGCCCGCAACGAGAGCAACGAAAGCGATCCAGAGTAGCAGGCGCGGAGGCATCAAACTGGCCTTCTCCGTAAGCAGATTACTACACTTAGCGGAGCTTGCTCCTGTTGGCGACCCGAAACCATTCGCCGCTACCTTCCCCTTCTCTCACCTCGTCACCGAGCCCGGGCGCTTGACGACGGTCAGGATGTCGTTGCCGGGCATGTGGGGGAAGCCACGGAAGTTGACCGCGTTGGCAAACTTCGCGCGGCAGGTGCCGAGGCTCTTGTCGCAGCCGGCCGACACGGTGAAGGTCTGCCCGATGGCGAGCGGAAGGCGCGCCGACTGCCACAGCTCGAGCGTGACGACGCTGCCGGCTTTCGCGTGCAGCTTCACCTCGATAGCCTGGCCCGAGGCCGCGCCAGAGGTGAACGTCAGAAGCCCGTGCGTGAACCAGCCCGACGCATAGGCGCCGAGTCCACTGGCGCGGATGCGGCGCGGGCTCTCGACGCTCGCGAGCGTGCCAGTGCCGCGGTAGGTCGTGCTCGCCAGTGCGATGCCGCAGCGGGCGTCGCCGAGGTCCGCGTCGCACCCGTATTGGAAAAGACGTCCCTTGGTCTCCTGCAGGTAGTGGGCAAGGCCGCGCACCTCGGCTGTGAAGGCGAGGCCGGCGCGCCGCACCTCGCCGAGGTTGCCCGTGCGCATCAGGACGCGCTGACTGGTGTCGGCCCAGTTGACGCGGAAGATCTCGACGCCCGCGTTGTCGTAGAGGCCGGCCGAGAGATCGGCCTCCGCCAGATGCTCGGAGGTGACGGCGCTCGAGACTTCGAGGTTGTCGACGGCGAGGCCAACGGAGTCGCGGATCTCGCTCGCCGTCATGCCGGCCGCGGCCTCGAAGGTGGTGCCGTCGAAGACGAGGTCGCGGTCGTGGTCGGTGAAGCCTTGGACGACGCCGTCGCGGCGCGTGAGCCGCCAGCACCAGGCGAGCGTGGTCGCACCTGTCGCGAGGTGCGCCGTGAGCGCGGCGGGAAGCTGCTTCATAGGCGGATCTCGACGATGGGGATGCTCGGGATGGCGCCGCTCTTGAAGCCCGAGACGTTGATCTCGAGCTTGTCGGTGTCGAAGCGGACCGGGACGTCGAACTCGAAGCCGGCGGTGACCGCCGCGCCCGAGGGCGGCGCCTGGCCGGCGACGAATGTCACCACGCCGGTGGCCGCATCGACCGTGAAGTGCGTGCCGATCGTCTTGGTCGCGCCGGCGACGGCAATCTTCACCGTGCCCGCCACCGGCTTCCTGATGGCGCGGCTCCAGGGCGCGTGGGAAGCGCCATAGATCTTCCTCAACTGAAATGAGAGCGCCGCGCCGGTGCCGGTGCCGATCGCCTGATCGAGCGGCGTGGTCTCCGTGTTGGGGGCCGAGGACCGCCAGTCGGCATGGTCGCGCCACCGGAAGCCGTGCAGGCGCCCGCGCCGCTCCTCGAAGAAGGCGATGGCCTCGTAGAGGGCATCGAGAGACTGCACGCCGTAGCCCGCGTTGTAGCTCCGGCGCGAGTCCGCCCAGCGGCTGTTGCGCTCCTCGTAGCCGGAGCCGAGCACGACCACGTCGGTGCGCCGCTCGGGCCCGCCCTGCGCACCGCGCGAGATGGCGACGGGGAAGCGGATCTCGTGGAAGCTCATGGGAAGGATCTCGGCATAGGCAGTAAGGCAGTGAGGCAGTGAGGCAGTGAGGCAGCGAGGCAGTGAGGCAGTGAGGCACAAATTGCTTCGCCCTTACTGCCAACTGCCTACTGCCTACAAATTGCGTTGTCCCTGCGAGACGGCGCGGGCCAGCATGGCGGCCACCTGGGTCTCGGAGCGAATAAAGCTCTGGGCGTCCTGAGCGGTGACGTTGAAGGTCACGATGACGCCCGCGCCGCTCCGGGCGGCGACGCCGAGGCGGCCATCCGGGCCGCGCGAGAGCGGCAGGATGGCCTCGGCCCCGCGCTCGCCGGCAAGCCCCATGCGGCCGCCTGCCAAGGGAAAGGCGATGGGGCTCTGGATCACACCGCCGGAAGCGAATGGCACGGGCAAGCCTTGCGCGACGACGCCGCCCCTGGCAAAGCCCACGCCGCCGGACAGGAGGCCGGTGACGAGATTGCCGAGCCCCTGCTCGACCGGCTTCAGGGCTGCCTTCAGCACAATGTCGGAAAGCCGCAAGGCCAGCTGCCGCAGCACGTCGCCGACGTTGCGGCCCTTCACGGCGATATTCTCGAAAGCGCCGACGAGCGCATTGGAGAACTGGCGGCCGAGGCTCGCTGCGTTGCGCAGCTCGGAGGCGAGCGCGGACGTGTCGGCATCAATGGCGACGGTCCAGGTCTCGATCGGCGGATCGGTCTCGGCCATGAGTTGCTCCTCAAACGTCCGGATAGCGGCACGTCAAGCTCGCGACATCGGCCTTCGACGGTGGGCCTTCCGTTGGCCGGCTACCGAAGCGGCCGCGGACGGCGGCCTCGAGCTCGGCAATCGTCAGGCTCCAGAAGGCGCGCGGCTCGAGGCCGAGCAGGCCGAAGCCGATGGCCATCACGTCGTCCCAGGGAAAGGGCCGGCGGACGCTCCGCCCGATGCGCCTCCCCTCTCTGCTTGCTTGCCGCCGAATGTAGCCGCGAGCAGCCGGGCCACGATGTCGACGAAGCCTGCGGCACCCTGCTCTGCCCGCATGGCTCCGACCTCGCTGTCGCTCACGCCGTGACCGGCACCGCGCAGGCCCGCGCCAATGATCCTCTGGCAATCGCGCGCCGAGATGCGGCCCTTCTCGAAACGCGTCGCGAGCGCCAGCATGTCCTCGTCGCCGAAGGCGTCCTCGAGCTCGGCGAGCGCGCCGAGCGTGAGACACAAGCGGTAGGTCTTGCCGTCGAGCACGGCATCGATCTCGCCGCGGTGCTTGTTGGCCATCACATTCCCTCGATATGTCAGGACTTCGTTGACAGCACCCAATTGTCAGGACATTCTTGACGCGCGTCTTTGGAGGCCCCCCATGATCCGCGCGCTCAAGTGCTCGTTCTGCGGCAAGACGGCCAGTCAGGTCGGCCGGCTATTGGCGGGTCCCAAGGCTCATATCTGCGATGCCTGCGTCGGCGTCTGCGTCAAGATCCTAGATGCGGTGCCGCCGGCCTTCGCCGACGGCTGGGAGCAGATGAGCGAGCAGCAGCTCCTCGACGCCCTCACGCCGACTGCGGCGACCGTCGACGGCTCACGCGCCGTGCTCCAGGCCCAGGTGGAGGAGTTGCGCCGCCGCAACGTTAGCTGGGATGCCATCGGCACGGCTCTCGGCGTCTCGCGGCAGGCGGCCTGGGAGCGCTTCTCGTGATCAGGCGGCGGTGAAAGTCAGCTCGCCGGCGGAGTCGAGGGCGAGCTCGAAGGCGACCTCGCCGTCGTGGCGGCCGGTGAGCTCGAACGACGTGATCTGGAAGGGCCCGGCCACGGTTCCGAAGTCCGGCACGACGATCTGCCAGGCGCGAATGGTGCCCGCAAACACGTAGGAACGGATCAGCTCGTCGGAAGCTGCGTCCTTGAAGATGCCGGAGCCCGAGATGCGGGCGCTGCGCACGCCGGCGCCGGCGAGCAGCTCGCGCCACTGGCCCACGCTCTCCTGGTGCGTGATGTCGACGGTCTCGGCGTTGAAGGCGATGGCGCGCGAGCGCAGGCCCGCCACCGTCGTGAAGCTGCCCAACCCGTTGCTGTCGACCTTCAAGAGCAGGTCCTTACCCTTCTGTGCGGCCATGTTTCTCTCGCTCACGCGCCTGATTGCGCGTCTTGTGACGCACTGGCGCTCCGCGGGGGCGCGACTCGCCGCGGGTCGCCTTGCTGCCCGGCTGCTTCGCAGCCGAGACACTCTCGCATTCGCTACGGCACCGGCTCGGTGAGGGCGCGGAAGCGGATGGTCCCACGATAGGTCTCGCCGTCGGGGTCGCGGGCAGCTTCGGAGGTCTCGTGGCGGAGGCTCACGAGGCGATGGCCGGCGATGCTCGGAGTCGCCTCGTGCAACGCGGCGCGGATGGCGTCCATGACGAGGTGCACCTCCTTCTCGCCTCCGGCGCGAGACCAGACCCGCAGCGTCAGAAAATGCTCGGCGCCTTGCTCAGTGCCGGTGCTCCAGTCGCGCGTCACGCTCGGTCCGAATGTGACGTAGGGAAACGCTGCGCCGCGCGGGACGTCGTCGTAGATGCGGGCCCCGCCGAGCAGGGCGACGAGGCCGCTCGTGTTCACGAGCGTGGTATAGAGCGCCTTCTGCAGCTCCCAGGCCGGGCTCGTCATCTCTCACCTCGCTTGCGCGGGATCGGCTGCTGTGCGCGCCGTGCCGCGAGGCGCTGCTCAAGCTTGGCGAGGGCGCGCTGGCGGAGGCTGGCGACCAGCGTCTCGGTGCGGCCCGCGCCAATGCCGGCGATGCGAGCGGAGACCTTCATGCGACGCGCTCCTCGACGAGGCAGCGGAGAAAGCGGCGGCGCTCGAGGCTCTCGATCACGGCGCGGATCTCGAAAGTGCGCTGGCCGAGCACGAAGCGCATCTCGGGCACGACGCCCGCGCGATGCCTGATCCAGATCTCGTGGCTGACGCGGCCGGCGACGCTATCGGCCTCGACCACCTCATGCCCCGAAACCGGGCGGACCGCGCCCCACACCTCGGCAACGAGCGACCAGGCGACGGACGCGCCGCCGCCACCGTCCTCCGTTCTGAGCGGAGCTTGCAACGCGATGCGCGTCGACAGCTCGCCGATGGAGATCACCGTCACAGCTTGACCTCGCGATAGGGTTGCAAGAGCTCGGAGACAGCCGGCGGGATCGCGGCTGAGGCCGCGCCGATCTCGAGCGGATCGCGGTGCTCGTACCAGTGGGCGACGAGCAGCAGGATCGCGTGGCGGATCGGCGCCGGAACGTCGGCTGCCGCGGCGGCGAGACCGGCCGTGAAGGCGATCTCGATGCCGGCGGCGCCGCGTCCGGGTGCGGGCCAGGCCACGTTCGGCACAAGGCGCGGCAGCAAGGCCTGCCCGTCGAGCAGATACGTGTCCGGCGCGACGACCGTTGAGCTGCCGTCGGAGGCGCGCAGCGTAATGGAGCCAACACTCTGCACGGGCCGCAGGGGGAAGCGCACCTCACCGCCCGCGGGCCAGCGGTCGAGCGTCAGGCGCCAGCCTTGCGTGATGAGCGCGAGACCCAGCGCTGCCTCGATATGCAGCCGTGATGTGAGGATCAGGCTCGCGATCAGCACATCCTCTGCCGTTCCGTCGACGCGAAGGTGCGCCTTCGCCTCGGCGGCCGTCACCGGCTCCACGGCAGGCGCGCTCGTCATGACCAGGGCCATGCGATGTCACTCTCTCTCGATGCTGGAATGGGAGGCGGAGCCGCCGGCCGGGGGAAGCCGACAGCTCCGCGCAGCCCGCGGGAGGGAGGGGAGCCCGCGGGCAAATGTGAGGCGGCACCTCTCCCTCCCCCTTGTGGGGGAGGGTTAGGGTGGGGGGCATTCCAGGACGGCTGTTGTCGGGTTCCCCCGTCCCCGGCCCTCCCCACAAGGGGGAGGGAGAGGTGGGGCATCAGGTGCTGAACTTCAGGAGCTTGATGGCGTTGAAGTCCTGCACGCCGCCGCCGACGCGCTTGGTTGTGTAGAAGAGCACGTAGGGCTTCGAGCTATATGGATCGCGCAGCACGCGGATGCCGACGCGGTCGACGATCAGATAGCCGCGGCGGAAGTCGCCGAAGGCCACCGAGTAGCTGTCGGTCGCGATGGCCGGCATGTCCTCGCTCTCGACGACGGGATAGCCCATCAGCATCGAGGGCTCGCCCGCCTTGGCGGCCGGCTGCCAGAGGTAGTTGCCGTCGCCGTCCTTCATCTTGCGGATCTGGGCCTGGGTGCCGCGATTGAAAACGAAGGTGCCGCCCGCGCGATAGCCGGCCTTCACCGTGTAGACGAGGTCGATCAGCTTGTCGGAGGGATCGGTGCCCGGGAAGGCGCCGGCCACGCCCGTCGCGATGAAGCCGATGTTGCCCCACGTCCACGAGGCGTTGGCGACATTGGTGTAGCCGAGGAAGCCCTTCGGCTTGTTGGTGCCGTTGCCGGTGACGAAGGCGGTGCCTTCCTGCTGGGCAAAGGTGTCGCGCACCTCCTCGGCGATCCACTCGTCGATGTTGACGGCGGCGTCGTCGAGCAGCGCACCGGTCGCGGCCGGCATGGCATAGAGCTCGGTGGTCGGGAACGACAGCTCGGCCAGCGTCGGCGCCGTGGTCTCGGTGCGCGACGCGGTCTCGGCCACCCAGCCCGCGGCGGCGCCGGCAGTCGCGAACGGCTTCTTGTAGACGGAGCCCGAAACCTGGCGCACGGAGGCGATGGCGCGGATCGGCGAGATGTCCTTCAGTGCCGAGATAACGGCCCGCTCGGTCTCGGGCGGCACGAGATAGCCGCCGTCGGGGCCGGAGCCGACGGAGAGCGCTTTCTGCTCGATGCGGGAGAGACCGTTGGCCTCGCCCTTCCGCACGTAGTCGTCGAAGGCGCGGCGGTGCTCGCGGGAAGCCGCCGTTTCGGGCGCACCGCCGACGTGGGGCCGCTGCGCCTTGATGGCCAGCACGTCGGCGAGGCGCTTGGTCTCGTCGAGCGTGCGATCGATGCGGGCGAGCTTGTCGGTGATCAGGGGGTCCGCCGCCGAGCGGCGCTCGAGATCAGCCAAGCGCTCGTCGTTGGTGTCCTTGTACGCCTCGAAGGCGCGCATGAACTCCTCGAAGGCCGCGCCGACGCCGCCGCCGGCCTTGGTCTCCAGGGTGTGGGTGTCAGTCATGAGTCTCCATCCTTTGGTTTGTCTTTGGTGAGACCGATGATTCACGCTTGGGACTGATAGGGTCCGATGCGATCATGGTCTAAGGTGCCAACCGAAGAGAGCGCGCCGCCTCGCGCATGCGGGCTGCGAGCCGCGCCTCCTCGCTCACGCCCAGGCCCGCATCCCGCAGGGCCTTGAGGCCGGAGAGACCCGAGCGCAAAATTGCCCGCGCCTCGCCTCGCGTCAGCCCAGCGTCCCGCGTGAGCCAGCGCTCGAATTCCCGCTCGGTCGGGGCCGCCTCCGCGAAGGGGCGCCGCTTCAAGGTCGCGATGCGCGCCTCGGGCAGCAGCGGAAAGGTGACGACCGAGATCTCCCAGAGATCGATCTTCTCGATGCGGCGCACGCCCGAGGCACGGTCGCGGCGTGCCTTCACGGTCTTGAAGCCGATCGACAGCCCATCAAGGGCGCCGGCGCGCATCAGCGCCATGACCTCGCGGGCCTTCGCGACCTCGCGCATCAGGCGGCCTTGCGCAAAGAGCCCGCGGCCATCCTCCTCAAGCGTGGTCCAGACGCCGATGGGCTGGTTGGCGTCGTGCTGGAACAGGAGCTTGATGCCGCGCGGGCCGCGCGTGGCGAGGCTTTCGCGGAAGGCGCCGGGCAGCACGATGTCGTGGCCCAGGTCCTCGCGGTTGAAGAGGCTGGCGTAGCCCTCGAAGGTGCCGTCGGCGTCGGCGGACTTGAAGTCGAGGGACGTGAACTTCACCTCGTGCATGGGCTGCAGCGGTGGCGCCGTCGCGATGGCAAAGCCGGTCCGTTCCCATGCACGAAAGGCCATGAGGCGTACTCTCCAGGTTGTGTGCGTGATGTCGTCCGCAATGCGGACAGAGCGCCGGGTTCTCAATTCGAGCCGTAGCGCTCACGGGGTTGAGCACAAATCAAGCTAGTCAACCGGCTCATATCCGGTTGAGCCTAGCTTCCCGATTTCCCTAAGCGGTCCGCGCTCCGCTACGCGGTTCCGCCGTCTTCGTAGTACCACCACTGGTACCCGCGCTCGCTGAGGACCTTTCTGCTCGCGATCTTGCCCGCGTGGGTCAAGACGGCATAGGCGTAGACGAAAGGATCAATCATCCAGTGAAGGTCGGTGGCGCGGAATGAGAGCAGTTGGATGATCTCGGCCAACATCGCATGCGACTGCTCAGCGTCGACCTTCACCAAACGCTGACCGGGCTCATTCTCGGGCGCCATCAGCACCAAACCTTTGTCGATCGATTGCTCCAACGCTTGGCGAAATTGCGCTACCTCTTCGGGGCGCCCCTGTTTTTCGTCGTTCATCGTATTGAGCAGCGCGACCAGATCTTCGTGGCCGACCTCTTCCAACTCCGCCAGAATGCGTAGCTGCAGCTCATCATTCGAAATCATGGCACTTCTCCTCCTTTCCCTTTTTGTCAGGGATCGCCATGTGCCGCCACACCTTCGTCCACCCACTCGCCGCCGTCGGATGTGCCGGCGCGGGCCTGGTTCTGGTTGCGGCGGTACTTCTGAAAAACGGCGGGCACGTTGTTTTCCGTCGGGGCAGGCGGAGCAGGCTCCTCGATCGGCGCGTAGGCCCACCGCCGCGCGCTTCGAATGGCGAGGCAATTTCACCATATTTATCCGGTGCACGAGCTTCTTGAACGCTGGGTCCACTTCCATGACCGAGCCTACTCTTGCTAATCCGGATCATTCGAAGTGCGGTCTGCCTCTTCGACACCACGAAGCTTGTCTCTCATCAGTTTGAGAAGCGAACGAACGTCTTCTCCATCCCGGAAGTAGACGTCCGCCTCTGACCTCCGCCACAAAGCTTTCAGTTCACCGCTAGTGAACCCTCCGGCGAGCACTCGGTCGATAAACGTCGAAATTTCCTCACGATCTGCCGCCGCCACGATGGTCGCTGCAAAGGCTGCCATGTCTTCAATCGTCGGGTATGCAGCGTCTATATCCTGGTGGAACATGCGGCACACTTTGAGGAATGACTGAGGAGCTGAGATGCTCATAATCTTAATCCGGATTTCTTGGGTAAGCATTGAATACAGTGAAACCGGTCTTAGACGTTTCATCGTGGACGATAACAACACCTACACCGTAGGTGTCTCGTAAATAAGGTTCAGCAAGCTCTGAGGGTGCAAATGCCTCCCTTCCTGTTTGCTTGCTAAACTCCAACGTGATGAAGTCACCACCCACCTCTCCTCGCGCAACGAGTTCAACTCGTTCCCTGTTGCTTAATGCCTGGCCCTTTCCCCGTTCAGTGCTGGCGAGGGTCGCGCTTACCAGCTTGTTCGCTGCTTCGAGGGAAGGAAACGAACCAACTCGTTTCCTTATCAAGTAAGGTCCTCTCTCTCCTCTCACTCGAGCCAACAAGTAGGCGTCGTCTTTGCCTACGTGCTCTGTTATCGGGTGAGCCCCATTGCGACCTTCGTGTTCGCGCAGATCGATCCGATACCGCGTTGGCTCTTCCGCCTGCGCGACACGAACATGCTCTTCCCTCGCTGCGTCGTCGCGGACTGGCGCACCCACGCCACTCGCAACACTCGTCCCAAGTCGACCGCCACCTCCGCCCCCCTCGTCCACCCATTCGCCACCGTCCGAAGTGCCCGCGGGGGCGCGGGCCTGGTCGGGTCTATATTTGCCCGCCTCCGGCAGGACTAGTTTTCTCAGAACGACGGGTACGTTGTTTTCCGTCGCAGGCGGCGAAGCGGATTCCTCGATCGGTGCGTAGCCGACGGCGGCGCGCTTCTCGTTCAAGGTAAGGAAGCTCACCTTGTCGATGCGGGCCCACAGCGCCTCGCGCTCGGAGGTGAGCGCCTCGACCTGGTCGAGGTCGGCACGCAGGTCGAGGCTCGACCCATAGGCCGGCGCGAGCCAGGACGAGAACGCCTTCGCCGTGCGGTGGACGAGCGGCAAAACGGTGCCTCGCCAAAATGCACGCTGGGCTTCCTGATAATTGGAATACGTGTTGTCGCCCGGAATTCCCAACAGCATAGGGGGGACGCCGAAGGCCAGCGCGATCTCGCGGGCGGCGCCGTTGCGCGCCTCGATGAAGTCCATGTCCTTGGGCGAGAGCGAGAGCGTCTTCCAGTCGAGGCCGCCCTCGAGCAGTAACGGGCGGCCGGCGCGGGCGGCGCCCTGGAAGCCCTGCTCCAGCTCCTCCTTCAGGCGCTTGAACTGCTCGGGGCTCATGCGGCCGCCGGCGGCGCCGTAGACCAGCGCGCCAGAGGGCCGGGCAGAGTTGTCGAGCAGGGCCTTGTTCCAGCGGCCGGCCGTGTTGTGGATGTCGATGGCCTGGGCCGCCGCCTCGACGGGGCTCATGCCGTAGTGATCGTTCGCGGGATGGAAGAGACGCACGTGCAGGATCGGGCGCACGCCGGGCAGCGGCTCATCCTCGAAGCGCACTGTTCTTCCGGCACAGGTGTACTCGTAGGCCTCGGGCCAGCCCTCAGCACCGGGCACCACCTTCATGCGGTCGGGGCGCAGCGCGTGGAGCTCGCGCAGGCGGCCGCCGATGGCGACGGCCTCGACGTAGGCGTTGCCGGCGACGAGCAGGTAGCCGTACCAGGCCTCTAGGAAATCGGCGGACGTGTGGTCGAGGCTCGGGCGGGCGAGGAGATCGAGCAGCGGGTGGTCGTCGTGCTCCTGGTCACCTTCGTAAAGCAGCAGCGGCACGGAGGCCGCGGCTTCCGCGATCATGCGCACGGCACGATAGACGATGGCATTCTGCATGAAGCCCTCGCGGGCGAAGGCCTCGTAGTCGCGCGGTGTCCAGACGGGGCGGCCGAGCGTCTCGAGCACGATCAGCGGGCCGGTGGCGGCTCGCCTTCTCCTCGACGGGGCGTGTCGCCCGGCGCGGCCAGAGGCGCGCCAGCGTGTCGGTGAGACGCGGCATGGGGGGTCCTTCGGGAGGCAGCGGGCATTGGGGCAGTGAAGCAGTGAGGCCGCGAGGCAGTGAGGCGGTGAGGCAGTGAGGCAGTGAGGCAGTGCTTTGGGGTGCGGTCTCAACCCCCCAACTGCCCTACTGCCAAACTGCCCCTTTGCCCGATCTTAAAGCGGTCGGATCGCGGGGTCGGCGCCGCGGTCAATCATCAAGTCGGTCAAGGCCCAGACCAGCGCGTCGACGCGGTCGGGGCTCTTGCCGCGGGCGAGGCCGTCGGCGTCGAAGGCGAGCATTTGCTCCTCGAGCGTCGCGAGCACGCCGACGTGGGCGACGCGGCCCTCGGCGTAAAGGGCGGCCACCGGCTCGGCGCGCAGCCACTTGCCGCGCGTGGCGCGTACGCATCGCACCGCGACGGCGGGATCGATCTGGCGCAGGATCGAGACGACGAGGTCGCCGCCCTGGTTCACCTCGGCGACGACGCGGTCGGCCATGAACTCCTGATAGGCGCGCACGGCGGCGCGGGCCCAGACGTGCGGCTCGCGGCCCTGCAATGATCTGTCGGCGGCGATGTAGGCGCGGCCGTCGGCGCCGAGGCCGGCGATGACGATGCCGCAGGCGTCGGACGATACGGTCGCCGTCACCGGCGGATCGACGGCGACGACGACCTGGGTCAGCTCCGGGCAGAGAGGCACGCGGTTGGCCTCGATCCAGTCGCGCCGCCAGAGCGCGCCGGCGCGCTCGTCGACGATCTCGCCTAAAAGCTCCTGGCGGCCCAACGCCGAGCCCGCATAGCGGCGCTCCATCTCGGCGATGAAGGCGGGCGAGAGGTGGGCCGCGTTTGCAAAGGTGGCAGCACGCGTCACGGCGGTTCCGGCATCGGCGATCAGGCTCTTCAACAGCGGCAGGGGCCGCGGCGTCGTCGTGACGGCGACCTGGGGCTTGGCGCCGAGGCGGAGGGCGAACTGCAGCATGTCCCAGGCCTCCTCGGCGCGGCGCCACTTGGCGAGCTCGTCGCACCAGGCGCAGTCGAACTGCGGTCCGCGCAAGCTGTCCGGATCCTCGGCCGAGAACATCTGCGCGATGGTCCCGTTCGGCCAGACGAGCTGCAGCTTCGAGATCTCGAGCTCGGGACGCTCACACTCCGCATGCACAGCGAGAAGCCCCGAGACGCCGTCGATCATCACGCGCCGCACGTCCGCCAGCGTCTCGCCGACGAGCGCGATGCGCCTCGCCCGCTCCGCGGCGAGCGGGGGGATGGCGAGCGCCTTGGCGCGTACCCATTCGGCGCCGGCGCGCGTCTTCCCCGCGCCGCGTCCGCCGAGGATCAGCCAGGCGCGCCAGTCGCCGACGGGCGGGAGCTGGTCGTCGCGCGCCCAGAGCTGCCAGTCGGAGAGGATGAACGCCGCGTCGTCATCGCTGAGGCGGGCGAGATCCTCCGCCAAGCGCCCCGCCGACGCCGAGGCGCTCAAGGCGCTCCGCAATCTCGCGGCGCATGCGCTCCGCATCGGCGCCGCGGGCGCCCTCGGCGCGTCCGGCTGCGTCCCTGTTCCGGTCGAGCTCTGCGGCGGCCTCCGTGACCTTCTCGAAGTTCGTGATCATGGTGGCGAGGGCACGGCTCTCGCGCTCCTCGTCCTGGGCCGAACGGGCTTCACCGCTCGCCATTCTCGTCTCCATCTGTTCGAGCTTCAGACTGATCGCCCGGTAGAGGCGAGCGACCATGGCGGTGCGGGCCTTGCGGGTCGGCAGACGCGCCTTGCCTGCAGGTTTCTTTTCCGGCCGCCGGATGGCGGGCGATCCGCGCGGGGGCCACTTCTCCCGGCGTGCACGAGCGGCGATGCTCTGGCGGGTCACCCCGTGCTCGGCTGCGATGGCCGCGAGCGGCCGCAGGGCATCGGCGTAGGCAAGCCGGATCAAGGCCCACGTTTCATCGTCGCCCTGCATGCCGTCTCAGCGATGTTGGAAAGCTTTCGACCGGGCGGAGCCGCTTGGGCATTTAGCCGATCATGGATAAATACTATCGCTCGACCGTGACGCTGTCAAATATTATTTGGTCGTTCGCGCGAGATATTCTGCTTTATATGGAATAGTCGCACAATTGTCTTGGGACTTCCCCAATCCTCCAAAGTATAACGCGTCGATGGGGCGGGGATAACTTCTAGGGCTGGCCGCTTCCACGAGAAGCTTACAACGCCGTCCACAGGCCCCTTCGCCGCTAGGCGGCGGCGCGATAAATAACCATAATCACATGGTGATTTGAGTCATCGCGGCTCGGGCACGGCCGCCGGGCGACCGGCAGGCCTCTTCGGTGTGTCCCGCCCCGGACGCCCAACGATCGGTTCAGGACGAGGCTTTGCTTTGAGCGACTGGTTCTTCAGGCGTGGGCGGCGCGAGGGCATCGATTGGATGAGCCTCGACTCGAAGCTCGACTCGACGCTCTCTGAATCCTGGTCGCGCTTTAAGGATCTGTGGGACGCGGGCTCGAGCTTCTTCGCCCGCTTCAAGATGACGGGCTGGCGCCGCCTCCTCAACGAGGGACTCTCGGAGGGCGTGTCGGGCCTCACGGGCGGCCTCTTCGTCCTTTATGCGCTGGCGCTGCCGGCCTTTCTCGATTTCGACGAGGGGCGCTTCCTCACCGGCAAGTACGCCGTGAAATTCCTCGACCCCCAGGGCAACGAGATCGGCCAGCGCGGCATCCTCCACAACGACGCGGTGCCGCTCGAGGAGATCCCGGACGCGGTGATCAAAGCAACGCTCGCCACCGAGGACCGGCGCTTCTTCGAGCATTTCGGCGTGGACTTCCTCGGCACCTTCCGTGCTCTCGTCGAGAACCTGCGCGCCAACGACGTGGTGCAGGGCGGCTCGACGCTGACGCAGCAGCTCGCCAAGAACCTGTTCCTCTCATCGGAGCGCTCCATCGACCGCAAGATCAAGGAGGTGTTCCTCGCCTTCCTGCTCGAGACCCGGTTCACCAAGCGCGAGATCCTGAAGCTCTACCTCGATCGCGCCTATCTCGGCGGCGGCGCGTTCGGTGTCGAAGCGGCATCCCAGTATTACTTCGGCAAGTCCATTCGCGAGGTGAACCTCGCCGAGGCGGCGATGCTGGCCGGCCTCTACAAGGCGCCCACCAAATATGCCCCTCACGTCAACCTGCCGGCGTCACGAGCCCGCACGAACGAGGTGCTGCAGAACCTGGTCGAAGCGGGCTTCTACACCGCAGCACAGGTGCACGAGGCGCGCCTGCATCCGGCGCAGATCGTCGAGACGCGGGCGACGACCAGCCCGGACTGGTTCCTCGACTGGGCCTACGAGGAGGTGCAGCGCCTTGTCGACGGCAAGGGGCAATACGTCCTCACGGCGCGCACCACCGTCGACCTCGCCATGCAGAAGCAGGGTGACGACGCGCTCACAAACTTCCTGAAGCAGCAGGGCCGCGGGCTGCGCATCAACTCGGGCGCCATCGTCGCCATGGAGACCGACGGCGCCGTGCGCGCACTCGTCGGCGGGCCGGACTACGGCGAGAGCCAGTTCAATCGCGCAACGCACGCCAGGCGTCAGCCCGGCTCGTCTTTCAAGATTTATGTCTATGCGGCTGCGCTCGAGAACGGCTACACGCCGAACACGATGGTGCGAGATGCGTCGCGCTCGTGCGGCAACTGGCATCCGCAGAACTACGGTGGCAGCCATGGCGGCGGCGGGCGCATGCCGCTCTGGATGGCGCTCGCGAAGTCGCTCAACACGGTGGCGTCCGAGCTCTCTTTCGCGGTCGGACGCGAGAAAGTGATCGAGATGACGCGCCGCCTCGGCATCTCCGGCATCCGCAAGAGCTGCTCGATGGCGCTCGGCGACTACGGCATTACTCCGCTCGAGCATACCGGCGGCGTCGCCACCTTCGCCAACGGCGGCAAGAGCGCAAAGCCGTACGGCATCCTCGAGATCTTCAACTCCAAGGGAGAGCTCGTCTACAGCCGCGAGCGTGATGAGCCGGAGCCAGCCCAGCTCGTCTCGCGACAGGTCGCGGAGGGCATGAACCAGATGCTGCAGAAAGTGGTGACCGACGGCACGGGCGGCGCCGCCGCGCTCGACTTCACCAATGTCGTCGGCAAGACCGGAACATCGACCGGCCCCAAGGACGTCTGGTTCGTCGGCTTCACCGGCAAGTACGTCGGGGGCGTCTGGCTCGGCAACGACGACAACCGGCCGATGGCCAGCGGCAACACGGGCGGACACATGGCCGCGCCGCTCTGGCACTCCTTCATGTCGGTCGCGCACAAGGACATGAACATCCCGCCCATTCCCGGCATCCCGCTGCATCCGATGCAGATCGCCGAGCAGCAGCGCATCGCCGAGCTCAAGAGGCTCGATCCGCAAGCCGCTGCCGCCGAGCTCGGCGGCGCAGAGGAAGGATCGAAGACGTCCATCGCTCCGCTGATGTCGGCAACGGCAAAGGAGGCGTTGAAGCGTATCGCCTCGGCCCTGCGGAAGGCCGCCGGTGTGGCCGAGCCTCCGCCCACAACGCCCGGGACGCCCGCAACTCCGATCGGCGGCCAGCCGCCGGCGCAGGCTCTCCCGCGCAGCAATCGCGCCGACGCGGGACCTGCCACCGGCGGCGCCTCGGCACGCGAGGCGCGCGCACCCGCTATGACCGGCACGGTTCCCTGACCGATGACACCCGCCAGCGCGCTGCGCTCCCTCACCTCGCTCAATTTCATGAGCTACCGGCTGCACCGACTGAAGAAGCGGATCGGTGCCGTCATCGCCTATACGGCGGACTGGGCGCTCTTCATCGGAGTCGTCTTGATCCTCGGCCTCGGCTCGAGCTGGTACATGGTCGAGACCGGCTCGCCGCTGACGACGGTCACCGCCGGTCCGTGGATCGGCTGGACGTCAGCGGGGCGCACGGACGCGGATCCCTATACGCGCGCGCACGAGGCCCGTCTCGGCCTTCTCCCGATCTCGACCGAGGTGTCACAAACCTATTTCGCCAAGACGGACAGCGATGGGCGCCCGCTCCACTCCTCCTGTGCCTATCAGATCGAGGGACATCAGATCCCGAACTACTGGTGGAGCCTCACGGTCTACGACACCAAGGGACGGCTGATCCCGAACTCGCTCGGCCGCTACAGCTTCACGAGCGACACGATGGCGATCAATCCCAACGGTACCTTCACAACCACGCTTTCGCGCGAAGCACACCCCGGAAACTGGCTGCCGATCGGCGGCGCGGGCAAGCTCGCCATCGCATTCACGGTGATCGATCTCGGGGTGCAGGCCGTCACGCAGGAGGGCGAGATCGAGAGCCTGCTGCCCACCATCACGCGCACGGGATGCTGAGGCCATGCTGACGCGTCTGTGGTCCAGAGTAACTAGCATCAACCTTTCGATCGTGGCGGCGGCGCTGTTTGCCGGCGGGATCCTGCACGTCCTGACGACACTCGCCACGCCGGCCCTTACGCCGACCTCCGGCTACGAGATGCTCGCGCGAGGACTACCCTTGAACAACATCAAGGTGCTTGCGCCGATCTCGCCCGAGACGCAGGTGCTGCCCTTCATGTCGCCGGATGCGCTCTATGCTGCCTGCCGCTTCGATACCGCGGATGGCGAGGTGCGGATCACGGCCGTGCTGCCGGAGCCTGGTTGGATGCTCGCACTCTACTCGCCAGCAGGCGACAACTTCTTCACGTCGGTGGCGCCTCCGGGCCGGCGCACGGACGTCTCGATCTCGCTCGTGCCCGGAGATGACACGTGGCGTGCCGTCAATCCCAATCCGGTCGCGCAAGCGGCGGTGTCGGCAGATCCAACGTTGACGATCCCGGCGAACAGCGGGATTGCGCTGCTGCGCGCGCCCGACCAGGGCGACTCCTATCGCGCGCGCGCCCTCGCCGAGCTCAAGCGTGCGCGCTGTCAATACCGGAAAAAATGAGTTGGCCGCCGCTCAGGGCGTCTGCGGCGTCTCGGTCTGCGAAGGCGCGGGAACGGGCGCCACGTTCTTGGCGCTCCAGACCATCAAGGCCAGGAACAGCGCCATGGCGATGGTGGTCAGCGAAATTGCAAACACGCTGGCACGCGGCTCGGTCGCGACTTTTTTCACCTCGATCTCAGTCTCAGTCATGGCTTTGCCTCCACCGAGACAAACGCCGTGGCAAGCGGGACGGTTCCCGGCTCACCGCATACGTCCCTTCGCGGCGAAGTCTGCCGATCCGTGTCGACGGGCTCTCTGAGTACGCTCAGTCGTCGAGATCGAGGCGGTCGCGCTGTCTGTTGCGGCGACTTCTCTGCGGTTGCTGCGGCGGCTCCTCGGCCCAGCGCTCATAGCGCACGCCCGGAAAGAGCACGATGTCCGCCGAAGCCTTTTCGCCAGGCGCGTGCGGCCGACTGCGGAACAGAGATTTACGGAATTCCAAAATGCTTGCCATAGTCCACATCCCCCACGTATGGCACGGCCTATCGATGATCCCCCCGATGACGTTCCTACTTGAGTCGCAGGCATCGCCATACGCCACGTTCTACTTGCAATGATTGGGCGTCTGCTTCGGTTAACGAGTCGTTAACGGACATGCGGGCCGCGGCGCGACGTTGCCCGCGCGCCTCAGCCCTCTTCCGCGAGCCAGCCTTCGAGGCCATGTGCGCCGTTTCTCTGCTCGACCTCGACGATCCAGAGATCGGGATCGGTGCGCGTCTCGCGCGCTAGGTACTCGTCGACCTCGGAGTCGGGGCGCGGCGCGCTCTTCATGCAGATGATCCAACGCCGGTCCGCCTCCAGCCCGCCGAGAGTCGCCGGCGCGGGGCCATAGAGATCGGACGTGCCGTCGAGACGATTGATGCGGATATAGATGGCGCCGGCATCGTCGTCGCCATGGCGCACAACGTATGCCTGGTTGCCGCCGACAGCACAGCGGCGCACGTAGGCTTTCACCCAGATATCGGACTTCAGTCGCATCGGCGGGAGGCCGCTTCGATCGCGCGAGAATTGAGAGCGGGCCTCGTGAGACGCGTCTACTGCGTCCTCAGCGCGTCGCCGGCAACGCTGGCAAGCTTGGCCAGGAGCTCGCCCGAGATGCGGCCCGTCTCGCTGAGCTTGCGGTCCGCCTCGAACCTCCGGATCGCACGAATGGTTTCGGCGTTCAAGCGTCCATCGGAGTCACCCGAGAGATAGCCGAGCTGGCGGAGAGCGCGCTGCGCGGCGCGGATCACGCTCTCGGCCGCGGGCGTGGGAGGCGTCGAAAGCGCCTCGGCCGCCGACGGCTCGAGGCGGGCCGAGCCGAGGACCAGATGCTGCAGGAGGTCGGCGCGCGGCTCGCCGGTGAGCGGCAGACCGGAATCGCTCTCATAGGCCATGATGGCGCCTCGGGTCACGAGACCCGCCACGCCGTCGATGGCGCCGGTCTCGTAGCCCTTGCCTTTCAACTCGCGCTGGATGGCCCGCGTCAGGCTCGTGCGATCGCCGGCCTCGGCGGCGGGCTTCAGAGTGCCGGTCTCGAGCGGCTCGACGATGACGCCGCGTCCGGATGGAATTCCCGATTCCGCAACGGAGGTGCTCGTGCCGGTCGTGGCGAGACCGGCCATGGGGCGTACGGGCGGCTGCAACACGAAGACGTTCGTCGCCAGCGCTCCCGTGAGCACCACGAACGACAGGAGCCCGAACCTCAGAGCGTTGGGCGTCATCATCGGTCCGGTACGCATCCTCTCTCACGCAGGCCTGGGAGAGTATGGCCGCCGGCCTGTTAAGATCTGCTTAACCCGCCGCGCGAGCCCACCAGCGCGCCCTTCGCGATCGATAAAACTTTCCGCAAGTTTTCGGATAACTCGCTTCAATGATGTCTTAAATTGTAGTGCGCCGGGCCGGGCTTCCTCAAAAAATCTCCGGTAGCGTCTGCAGCATCGTCGCCAAGGGGTCATCAGATCCCTGACTGGAGTTGCAGAAGCCATGTCCTTGCTCAGAACAGCCGTCGTCCTTTCGCTCGGGGTGGCCCTGATGCCGTCCGACAAGGCGCAGCAGGAGCTGCTCTATCAACGGGCGGCGGATGCGGCGTACTGGACCGCGACCTTCTGCGACCGCAACGGCGCGACCTGCGAGACGGCGGCGCGAACCTGGGACGTGTTCCTGGCCAAGGCCCAGTTCGCTGGCCAGCTGGCCTATGATGTCGCACACCGCTACATGGCGGAGGAGCACGGCGGCGTCGCGCCGGCCTCCTATGCCCCGCGATCGAGCGGCACGCTCCGGCCCGACGATCTCGGCCCCGGCTGGCGTGGCGACGGGAGCCGCGACGGCGTCTGATCGACTGTCGCCCATCCGGTCGCCAAGCCCGCACTTTTGAGACGCTCGCACTTGCGAAGGCCGGCGGCGGGGCCCACTCTCCCTTGGTGATGGCGCGGCATCAGGCCAGCGCCGGCAAGGGACGCTCATGACGATCGAAAGCCTCCAGTCCGATTTCGCGGTGCTCGACGACTGGGAGGACCGCTATCGCTACATCATCGAGCTCGGGCGGGCGCTTCCGCCGATGCCGGACGCGCTCAAGACGGAGGCCACCAAGGTGCGCGGCTGCGCGAGCCAGGTGTGGCTCGTGAGCACGGTTGAGGCGGGCACTAACGGCGGAGAGCCAACCTTGCATTTTCAGGGCGACAGCGACGCGCATATCGTGCGCGGCCTCGTTGCCATCCTGTTCGCGCTCTACGACGGCAAGCCGGTTCGCGCGATCCTGGCGCTCGAGCCGCAGACGGTGTTCGACGCTCTCGGGCTCAAGGAGCATCTCACACCTCAGCGCTCGAACGGACTGGCCTCCATGGTCGAGCGCATCCGCGCCGATGCTCGCGCCGCAATGGGTTAGGCAGCGCGACGACAGCTACCGTCTCCCGAACAGGCGGGACAGCCAGCTCCGTGGCCGGGAAGTTTCGGTGCGCGGTTGTGAGAATGGCTGAGCGGGGTCCCATGGGCCGCGCTGCGGAGGCTGAACCTGCGGCACGGGCTCAGCGGCCGCGACCTGTTCCCTCCTCACAGGCTGGGGCGCGTTGTCCTGGTGCGACGGCGCAGCCGGAGCTGGCGCCTTGACCAGATCCTTGAGCTGGCGCGCGACGCGGTCGGCGTCACCGTCCCACACGAGCCAGTTCTTGCCGCGGATCAGGGGCAGCTTGGCGAGATCGGGCCGGCCCACCATCACCGGAAGCACGCGCTTGTGGCCCGACACCTCGAGGGCAAGCGCCGTGTTGACCTCCAGGATCGGCCACTCCTTGTCGACCGAGTTGCTGGAGACGATCGCCACAACGGTGCGGGCGGCGCCGAGCGCCGTATTGATCTTCTTGGTGAAGCTCTCGCCCCAACCAATGTGCTCCTCGTCGAGGAAGGCCTTGAGGCCGTAGCGCTCGCAGGCCTGGTGGATGGGCCGGGCGATGAGCGCCTTGTCCTCGCGCGCGTGACTGATGAAGATCTCGAAGTCATCGGCGCCGAAGACCATCTGGCGGATGAACTTCGAGGGGTTGGGGTCGAGGTCGAGCACCTTGCTGCAGAGCTTGAGGAAGACGGGATCATCCGCCCCGCGGATCATGCGCACGAACGAGAGCTGCCCGTAGACGATGTTGCGAAAGCCGGATACGCGGACGCGCCCCGACGGGGTCTTGCCGGGCCGATACTTGGTGTAGTGCTCGAGGGCGGCGGCCTCGAGCCCGAACTTCTCCCACGCGTGCAGCATGGCGCGGATCTTGCGGATGCGCTCGCGCTCGACGTTGATGCGTGCGTTGACGACCAGGCCCGTCACGCTCTGCTGAACGCCATGACCCTGGATGCGGACCTTGTTGCCGTTGATGGCGAAACCGGACGCGGCGATGACCTGCTCCAGCGCGTCGCCCGCCACGACCTTGAAGCCTCCGCCTTGAATCTGCTCGCGGATGGCGATCGCCGCGGGAAACTGCGTCAGGTTGGTCGAGAGCGTAATGTCATCGGCATAGCGCGAATAGACGAGCTTGTGCTGGCGCGCGAGCCGGAGCAGGCGCCTGTCGAGCGTCGAGCCGATGAAATTCGAGAGCACCGGTGACGTCGGCGCGCCCTGCGGCAGACCGTTTCGATAGGTCACGATCTGCGCACACACGGTGGCCGCCGCCGCCCCCATCTCGAAGGGCGGCTTCATGAAGAGGCCGCGCACGCGGCCGAAGTTTATGGTCGGAAAGAAGTCGACGAGGTCGACGTTCAGCACCCAACGCTTGCCGATGTGATCGGCGGCGTTGGTCGCGATGCTGCGCTTTTCAATGAAGCCGTGTGCGCGCGGATGCGCATCGTAGAGCAGCTTGAAGTCGCGGTGCAGCTTGTCCTGCATCTCGCGCAGGAGCCCGTGCGGCGCACTGATCTTGCGCATGCCGCCGGAGCGCTTGGGGATCTCGAAATGACGATAGCGCCTCTCGTCCGGCGCCTTGTAGAGCAGCACGAGCATCGTGCTGTGGTCGACGGAGAGATAGCGGGCGAGATCGTCGGAGGTTTGGAGCGGCTGCCCATTGAGGCGGAGAGCGAGCGCAGGCCCCTCGGCCGCAATTTGCAAAGCAGGGTCAGAAGGCATCCCACCCCTCGTACCTTAAAAACACTGGGGTCCCTGGACCCCGGTGAAGATGGACTTTGATTTTTCTGTCGCAGGATCAACAACAGACGTAGAAGGGCGAGATGCCTCAGCGAAATCAATCCGGCAATGTGTGGCCGTGTCAAGGCCGACCGCGCGTGCGACGTGCGATCCGCATGCGGCGTGTGCCCGTCCTGCGACCTAGCTTTCCGGACCATCCTCCTCGCTCGTGATCGAGGGGCGGTAGTCGCTGCCGCCCCAATGGCGGATGTGGGCCGGACCACGCGGCTCGCGCCGCTCGGTGGCCAGGCCATAATGATGCGCCAATCGCTCAAGCGCGATGCGGACTACGATCTTGGCCGAGCGCTGCGGCCAGCCCGCGCGCCGCTCGACGTCCTCGAGACCTTTCAGATGGCAGCAGACGTCGATGAGAACGCCGTCGAGCTCGGGGCCGACGGCCGCGAGCGCACGGCGCACGCGCTCCGCCGCCGCCATCACGTTGTCGGCGAGCTCGACGCCGGCGCCGGGAGAGGCGCGGCGCACGCCGCTCCCCGCACCCGTGAAGTCCCAGCGCGACGTCACGCTCGGGACCATTTGGGCAAACCAGAAATCGGCCCGTAAGCGCTCGCCGGCGTCGAACTGCACCTCGCTAATCAGCGGATTGCCGTCGCCGTCGCGGCGGCTTCTGAGCCACGCGAGCGGACTCTCGGCCAGATTGACGCGCGGGCGGGCGCTTTCGCTTCGCCGCCCCGCTGCGCGCGGCACCCTCGCCTTGCGGGCCATCACTTTCCCTTTCGCGTCGGCTAGTGATCCAGATCCCGGTGCAGGCGTCCCTGCCCCACGAGCGTGGGAACGATCCATTCCAGGAGCTCGAGCGCGCGGTCGAAGACATGGTCGTCGCGCCGATCCTCCACCGCGCCACAGGCATGGGCAACAGTGGTGCGGTCGCGGGCGAAGATCATGCCGACGTCCGTCAGCGTGAGACCGCAGGAGACGTGTGCAAGATACATGGCGGCCTGGCGCGCGTGGGCAATGCGAGCCCTGCCGCGCGAGGCCATGGCGAGCTCGGCTCTGGTGACGCCGAATGCCTCCCCGATCGCGTGCTCGATGACGTGACGGACGCGCGCTGCCTCGGAGGGCGTAAGGCTTGCTGCATCGCCCTCCCCGATGTTCCAGGCCGGGGACGGCTGCCGATCGGGGGTGAGAGGCGAAACCTGCCCGGCTATCTCAACGAGGCTCATGGAACCCGTCTCCAGATCGTGCGGACTGCGTATGTCTCAGTGCGGATCATACGCGAGTGGCCGTGTCCGCCCATGCCGAAACTACCGGCGCGGTGAACGGCGAGGATAAGTTCGAGCCGCCAGCAATCCTCGCTGATCGAGACCGTGGGATGCTCTTTGCCTCGCACGGAGCCGTCGATGCAGCTTCCTCCTCGCTGGGCACTGGGCCTATGACTTCGGCCGTCACGAGGCCCTGATCCGGGCATAGCGCCGAGAGGGCTGCGCTTCTGGCGCTCGGCGCCACCGCAATGCAACGGGGCGCAGACCTCGCGATCTGCGCCCCGCGCTATTCCTCGATGAGCACGACGCCTATTTCTCGCGGCGGGTGCCGAGCCCCATCTTCTTGGCTAGATCGGAGCGGGCGCGGGCATAGTTCGGCGCGACCATCGGATAGTCGTGCGCAAGGCCCCACTTCTCGCGGTACTCCTCCGGCGATAGGTTGTAGTGGGTGCGCAAGTGGCGCTTCAAAGACTTGAATTTCTTACCGTCCTCGAGGCAAACGATGTGGTCGGGCATGACCGACTTCTTGACCGGCACCTTGGGCTTCAGCTCTTCGCGCTCGGGCTGAACGACGGTGCCCGTGGCGCGGCTCAATGCGGCATGGGTTTCGTTGATCAACTGCGGCAGGTTCTCCGCGTTGATCGAATTGTTGCTCACGAAGGCCGAGACAATCCTAGCCGTCAGCTCGACCAACTCCGGTTGGGACCCGTCATCCATCCGATTCATCCTTTCACGCGAGCTCCCGGCCGTCCGGAAGCGCATAACTCTTCAACACCCAAAGTTGAGCTCAAGGCTAATCTAGTCTACGCGGCTGAGAAGCAAGCTCATCTCAATATGCCGCCGCTCTCGTCCCCTCCGAGTGCCCCGCCCCCGAGAATTCGTGCCCTCCAGGTCTTTGGACATCATTCCTCCCATGATGTCAACGCCGTGCAAGTAAATCTCTGCCAAATGCCTAACCGGCATCCATGTGCTAACCCGCGTTCAAAGAACTGTCTTCAAAGCTCATCCATTTGCCGGCAGGCGCCTGACAAGCAATACTTCTAGGAACGGCTCACTGCATTCAATAGATCCGCTGCTCTCGGACACCGTCGTGCGCGAGCATTCTTTGGTAAATTTTCCTAACATCCGCCGTCGGTCCTTATTGCCTCGGGCGCCTGAACCTCGTTCTTCCCGACAACTGGTCTCCCGCACTGCAGCACGCATCCGCCCTTGGGATCTGCCCTTCATGACCCCAATTTGACAAAGCGGGATGGCTTTCTAGAAACAATCACCCCTCGGGCCGCCGCGTACTCACGGGGTCAGGCTCCTCTCCTCTCTGATACGAGCTCAAACAAGGTTTGCCCCAATGCATGGGACCGTCCTCAGCGCCACCCTTCCGACGCCGCCTCGCGCCGAGCGAAAGCCCACGGCGTCAGTTCATCACGGGGTACGTCTCATCGACGACTACGCCTGGCTCAGGGCCGAGAACTGGCAGGACGTCATGCGCGAGCCCGCGCTACTCGACGCGGACATCCGCCGCTATCTCGAGGCCGAGAACGCCTACACCGAGGCCGCGCTGGCCTCGACCCGGGATCTCCAGGACACGCTCTTCCAGGAAATGAAGGCCCGGCTCAAGCCGGACGACGCGACGGTGCCGACGCCCGATGGCCCGTTCGAATACTTCTCGAACTTCGTGGCGGGAGGACAGTATCTGCGGCTCTGCCGGCGCCCACGCGGCGGCGGAGAGGCCGCGATCCTGCTCGACGGCAACGCGGAGGCGCAAGGCAAGGCCTATTGGGACATCGGCGCCAAGACGCATAGCCCCGACCACAAGCTCCTCGCCTATGCAGTCGACGACAAAGGCTCCGAGCTCTTCACGATCCGCTTCCGCGACCTAGCGACGGGCCGAGACCTCGCCGACGAGATCCCCGACACGCGCGGCGAGATCGTGTGGGCCAACGACAGCCAGACTCTTTTCTACATCCGGCTCGACGCCAACCACCGGCCGCTGTTCGTCTACCGGCACCGGATCGGCACGCCGGTGTCCGAGGACGTGCTCGTCTACGAGGAGGCCGACATCGGCTACTACGTAGCGCTTGGAAAGACGCTTTCCTCCAGATTCATTCTGATCGACGCCCACGACCACCAGACGAGCGAAGTCTATCTCATCGACGCCGACCGTCCCGACGGTCCCAAGGTGCTGGTCGAGGCACGCGAGCATGGCCACGAGTACCAGGTCGCCCACCATCGCGACCGCCTCTTCATCACCACCAACTCCGGCGGAGCAGAGGACTTCCGCATCTGCGAGGCGCCGGTGTCGGCACCCGGCATGGCCAATTGGCGCGAGGTCCTGCCGCACAAGGTCGGCCGTCTCATCATCGACACCGCCGTGTTCCGCGACCATCTCGTGCGGCTCGAGCGCGAGGACAGCTTGCCGCGCATCGTGATCCGCGCACTCGCGGACGGGGCCGAGCATGCCATCGCCTTCAACGAGGAGGCCTACGCACTCGGCATGTCGGAGGGCTACGAGTTCGACACGACCTCGCTGCGCTTCACCTACTCGTCGATGACGACCCCCGCCGAGACCTACGACTACGACCTCGCGGCCCGGACCCGCGTGCTGCGCAAGCGCCAGGAAATCCCCTCGGGGCACAACGCGAGCGACTATGTCACGCGCCGGCTACTCGCGCCTGCTGCCGACGGCGAGACCGTGCCAGTGTCCATCCTGTATCGCAAGGGCACCCCGCTCGACGGCTCTGCCCCGCTTTTCCTCTACGGCTACGGCGCCTACGGGATCTCAATCCCCGCCTCGTTCTCGACGACCCGCTTCTCTCTCGTCGACCGCGGCTTCATCTACGCCATCGCCCACATCCGCGGCGGCAAGGACAAGGGCTATCACTGGTATACGGATGGCAAGCTTGACAAGAAGATCAACACCTTCACCGACTTCATCGCGGCCGGCGAGCATCTCGCCGCGGCAGGGCTGACGACGCGCGGCAACATCGTCGCCAACGGCGGATCGGCGGGTGGCATGCTGATGGGGGTGGTCGCCAACATGGCGCCCGACCTGTTCCTCGGCATCATCGCCGACGTGCCCTTCGTCGATGTGCTCAACACCATGCTCGACAAAGAGCTGCCGCTGACGCCGCCCGAGTGGCCCGAGTGGGGAAACCCGATCGAGAGCGCGCTCGACTTCCAGACCATCCGGTCCTACAGCCCCTACGACAATGTGGAGGCCAAGGCCTATCCCCACATCTTCGCCTACGGGGGGCTGACCGATCCGCGCGTCACTTACTGGGAGCCGGCGAAGTGGGTCGCCAGGCTGCGCGCGTTGAACACCAGCGACAACCTCGTGCTGCTCAAGACCAACATGGAGGCCGGGCACGGCGGCGCCTCCGGTCGCTTCGAGCAGTTGCGCGAGATCGCGGTCGACTACGCTTTCGCCCTCAAGATCGCCGGCAAGGCGGGCGCCTGATCCTCGCCTCGTCCGTTCTCTTCGTCTCCCGCGGCCCTCCCGCCTTTTACGCCTGCGGGTCGGTGCCGTGCCAGACCTTGTGATGGTTGGCGTGCGTGGAGAGATAGGCACCCGGCTTGAACAGGCGGTCGTAGTACTCGGTGTCGATGTGCTGCGCCTGCAGGTACATGAGGATGTAGACTGACGGCACCGTCGCCGGAAATTTCCCGAACGTATCGAACATGTACTGCGCCTGGTGCGCGAGCAGCTGCTTGAACCGCTCGTCGTGCACCTGGGCGCTACGGCGCACGGTGGGCGTGTCGCGCCAGGGCCCCGGAGTCGCCTCATGGAACGGCCCGCCCGGACCGAACTTGCGCTCGACCAGGGCATCGACCGCGCCGCGAAGATCCTTGTAGTGCGGCGGCGTCAGGCTCTCGAACACGCCCTCGAGCCCAGTCGGGTTGGGTTGCGGCCAGCGCGGGTCCGTATCGAAACGGAAGCCGAGCCCCGGCACCGCGGGATCGCCACTGGCCCCGAGAATGGTCGGACGATCGATGCCGTCGTAAATCCAGCCGCCGAGCCCGATGGCCTGCAGCAAGAGCTGGCCCGCATAGGGCCCGATGGCCAGCTCGGCCGAAAGCTCGGCCAGCGAGTACTGGTCGAGGAACGTCAGCGCATAAGGGTTCTCGACATCGACGATGTCGGCGAACTGCTCGATGCCCGGAATCTTGCGCTGGTTGATGTCGTCGTAGATCGAGAAGCCGTTCTGGGCGAAGAACGCGAGGTTGAGCAGAACGTGCTGGGCGAGATCGCCCACCGGAAAGATGAGCAGCGAGCCCGGCGCATTGGCGATCCAGGTGTTGTGACCCTCCATGTAGGGCTCGCGGTTTGGAATGTGGATGCGCTTGTCCGACAGCTTGCGGATCTGCTTCCTATGCGCATTGAGCAGATCCTCGATCGGCACCGTGCCTTCCGCGTCGCGCTCGATCGGCACCGGCGTGTCGCGCGTGTCGAAAAAATAAGTGCCGCTGTCATCGGTGAAGAAGGTCTGCGTCGCATGGAACCCGGCGGCCGAGGGGAAAGTCCGCCCGCCCGCTGCGCCAGGATAGTTTGAAAGATGCGGCGCATAGCGGTCATGCCGCGTCACGCTCTCGTGCCAGCCGGTCTTGCCGGCCACGGCCGTGATCAGGAGGAGACGCTCGAGCTCCGACAGCGGCTCCGGCTTGAAGCGGGACTGATAGGCAAGGGTGCCATCCGGAATACGGCCGCCGCGCGGGAAGCGGCGCGAACGCCGGTGGAAGATTGCAGCCGTCAGCGGAAACTTGGTCAGCTCCTCGAGCGCCTTTCGCTCGATGTCGGTAAGAACCAGCTTGTCCGTTGTCTCGGTACGACGCTCGATGGTTGCCGTGCCGGTCATGGGCCCCTCCGGAATGCGATGGCAGTGCCGCAATGATAGGCGGGACGCCGACCTAAGCGAACCAAGGAATTTAGATATCCTATTTCTGACCTGCGTCGCTGCGGAGCAGCCGCTCCACATAGGCCGGCACCACCTGGGTGGCGGGGCCGTGGATGGCCTCGGCGAAGAAGGAGATGCCCTCGGAGGGCTCGAGGTTGAGCTCGACGGTGTGGGCGCCGCGCCTTTGCGCCTTGGCCACGAAGCCCGCGGCGGGATAGACGTTGCCGCTGGTGCCAATGGAGATGAAGAGGTCGGCCTGCTCCAGAAGCCTGCCGATGCGCTCCATGTGATAGGGCATCTCGCCAAACCAGACAACGTCGGGGCGCATTTCGCCCGTCTCGCCACACCCGGGACAGGACGTCTCGGTCGAGAGATCCGCGGTCCAGGGAAAACGAGCTCCACACGCGGCACATAGCGCCTTCATGGCCTCGCCGTGCATGTGGATGAGCTGGCGGGTGCCCGCCTCCTCGTGCAGGCGGTCCACATTCTGCGTCACGACCCACACGTCGCCATCGTGCTCGCGCTCCAGGCGGGCCAATGCCTCATGCGCGGCATTGGGCCTAACGGCGGCATGAGCCCGCCTGCGCATGTTGTAGAACTCATGCACGAGCTTGGGATTCTTCGCGAAGCCCTCGGGAGTCGCCACCTCGCGGTAGTCGTACTTGGCCCAGATGCCGCTGCGGTCGCGGAAGGTCGGCACCCCAGACTCAGCCGAGAGCCCCGCTCCAGTCAGGATGACGATCGACCTCATGGACCCTCCGTAACGTCCGCCTTCGAAAGAACGGATCGGCTTGCTCTTTCGCAGTCCTGTAGCCTAAGCCCGGCACTCCTGTGGCGTCACCAGGACCGTGTTCCTCGATCCGATCGAGCCCTCGCCCGAGCAGATCGCCAAGCTCGCGGCGCTCTTCCCCGACAACGCGCGCCCAATCGAGCAGCAGAACAGCCGCTCGCCAATCGAGACATCATTCTGAGTTGCCGCTGCTGCTTTCCACTTTGCGTGGCGATTCTCTTCATTCTACCCGCCGGACCCCAACCGGACACGCAGCCGGCATCACGCGTTGCGCAAAGTGCGGCTTATTTGGGACCAGCCTCCTGATTTTTCTCTTTCGCAACTATTTATCCCACTTTGGCGCAGCCTATTTATTTTTCGATAACCCTTTCGCTCCTATCGTTTAGTAATTAGTTCATCACCCTTTTTAAAAGAGATCTCATAATGAGGCATACGAGGCGCTTTTTTCTGCGCGACGCGGCTTTGGGTTGCACCCGCTGCCTGACGGCCGGCGGGAGTCACGGCCTCTCCGCCACGGACGGCAGCAGCGCTACTCCTGCGTCCTGCGCGCGCGATCTTGCGATACATGGGCGCTCTCACCACGCCGCTCTGATCGGAGCACTCACTTGAACCATTTTCCGCGATCCCATCGAACGCTCGTCCGATCAAATTTGATAGTTTGCATCTCTGCTTTCCAATAACGCCCGACAACCTTCAGCGTCGAAGAAAACTTTTTTAGAAACCTCTTCCTGATCGCCTCTCTCTTTCAACTATTTCTCATTGGGGTTATCTCATGGCTTGGCTCCTTCATTCATTCGACAACTTGAAGGTCGGAACGAAAGTCGCGGTCGGTTTTGCGGCTGTGCTGGCCATCTTGTGCATACTGGCCATTTCATCCTACTGGACGCTGACCGCCCTCCGCGGCGCCTTCGAAACCTACGCCCAGCGCGTGCAGGTGGTCGGCATCGCTCGCGACGTCGACCGCGAGTTTCTCGAGTTGCGCCGCTTCGTGCGCGAGTTTGCTGCGGGCGGACAAGAGAGCCAGGTCGAGAGCGCGAACAGGATCCGTCCGGTTCTGGCCGCCGCCATCACGCGTGGGCTCACGGAGATCAGGAACCCCGATCGCCTCGCCAAGATCAAAGAGATCAACGCCGAGTACGAGAAATATTGCGCGCACTTCGATCAGCTTATCGGGCTGCGCCGTGAGCAGACGGCCCACCTCAGCGACGTGCTCGATCCAACAGGGCTCAAACTGAGCCGCGAGATTGAGGAGATCCAGGCGGCGAGCGGCAAGGCCAACAACACCGACGCCTTGATCCTCTCGGGGGCCGCGATGGAGCAGCTCATGCTGGTGCGCCTCAACGTCAACAAGCTGCTCGCCAGGCATGACGACGCCCTGCGCGATGCTGCCGACAAGGCATTCGCCGATTTGCAGACCGCCATGGCGGGCCTCGGCAAGGCCATTGACACGCCCGAGTTGCGCACCCTGTTCGACCAGGTGAGCAACAATGCCAACATCTACCGGGACGCCTACGTCAAGGCGGCGGAGGACGTGCATGAGATCGACTCTCTCGTCAACGGAGAGATGCGCGCCTCCGCAGAGGACATTGCAGCCCGCGCCCTGGACATCAAGACCAGCGGCATCGCGGAGGAGCATGCGATCGAGCAGGAGACCCTGGTCCTGATCGGCCACTCCGAGATGCTCATGCTCGTTCTCTCGGTCTGTGGCGTGATCATCGGCTGTGCGCTGGCTTGGCTCATCGGCCGGAGCATCGCGCAGCCGATCCGGGCGATCGCGGCCGTCCTGCTCGATCTCGCAGGTGGCAATATGGCGGTCCAAGTTCCCTATGCCGACCGGGCGGACGAGGTGGGCGAGAACGCGCGCGCCGCGCAAATCTTCAAGGAGAATCTGATCCGCATCGCCAAGATGGAGGCGGACCAATCCGCAGCGGCGCGGGCCGCCCAGGAGCGCGCGGACGCCCTGAAGCGGCACATGGACAAGTTCTGGAATACCATCGGCGGAGTGATCGGCACGGTGGCGAGCGCCTCCACGCAGCTCGAAGGCGCCGCCATCTCGCTCAACAAGACGGCAGATACCACGCGCATGCTGTCCGGCACGGTGGCGGCCGCCTCGGAGCAGACGTCGAGCAACGTGCAGGGCGTGGCGGCAGCATCCGAGCAGCTTGCTTCGACGGTGTCGGAGATCGCGCGGCAGGTTCAGGAGAGCAGCACCATTGCCGGCCAGGCCGTGCGCCAGGCGTCCACCACCAACGATCGCGTGCACGATCTGTCGCAATCGGCGGAGCGCATCGGAGATGTCGTGAACCTGATCAACTCGATCGCGGGGCAAACCAATCTGCTCGCCCTCAACGCCACCATCGAGGCCGCGCGCGCGGGCGACGCGGGCAAGGGGTTCGCGGTGGTTGCGCAGGAGGTCAAGGCGTTGGCGGCGCAAACCGCCAAAGCCACGCACGAGATCGCCTCTCACATCGCCGGAATGCAGCAGGCGACGCAGGACGCCGTCACGGCAATCAAGGAGATCTCGGCAACCATCAACCGCATGTCCGAGATCTCTGGCCACATCGCGGCCGCCGTCGAGCAGCAAGGCACTACCACGAGTGAGATCAGCCGCAACGTCATCGAGGCCGCCAAGGGAACCTCGGAGGTTGCGACCAGCATCACGGACGTGAGCCGGGGCGCCTCGGAGACCGGCTCGGCCTCGTCGCAGGTGCTGTCGTCGGCGCGGGAGCTTTCGAGCGAGAGCTTGAGGCTGCGGAGGGAAGTCGAGACCTTCCTCGCCGATGTCAAGGCTGCCTAAAGAGCAGCGGCAAGAGCCGTGACGGCCGCTCCTGCGACAGGAGCGGCCGATCGGGTCTACTTCTTCACGGAGACCTTGAACGTGATGTCGGCCTTCTTGGGCTCGGCGCCTTCGCGCGAGATCGACTTGCCGCAGCTGTAGGTCGACGAGAAACCCTCGATCTTGCAAGTCTTGGTATTGACGGTGAAGTCGAGGTCCCGCTTCTTGTCGACCCTGTTGATGTCGATCGGATCATCGACTGTAACGTCCTTGTCGAGGATCTCGACCTTCACGTCGTGCTTGCCGGGCGAGACCGCCTGCGAGATGGTCCAGTTGGGCTTGACCTCCTTGTCACCCTTGATGACCGGAGTCTTCTGGACCTTGCCGTCAATCGTCACGCGGCCGTACATGTCGCCGTTCGAGAACTCGTCGAACTTGTCGAGCGCCTTGACGTGGCTGATGGTGACGACGATCTCGTGCGTGCCGGTCTGCGCGCTGGTCGTGGCCGGCCCCGCGAGCAGGGCGGCGACCGGAATGCCGACAGCAATGATGGCGGCTTTCACTCTTCTCTCAATTTGCGACATTGGATTCTCCCCTGGGTACTGTCACACAAACCGGCTCTTTGCATGCCGATGGGCTGGGATCGGCAGCGCTCGACACCGACACCCGCTCTTCAATCACGCTATCAGCTAATTGAACCCTGTGTCGCACAGGCCGGACGCATTCTTCCGGCCTGAGTGGCCATTGTGTGACATCATCAGATGGCGGCCTTAAGGCCGCTGGGTGGCAATTGGAAGGGCGATCCACACCGGGCATCTAACGAATATTGTTCCGCATCAGCGCATTGCCGAATGTGCAGGGAAGCTCAATTTTTTGTAAGGCGATGGGTTTCACTGCGAGTGATGAAGGGTGACACCGTCAGGTTGCACACTTTCCGCAAGATGTGAGACACGTGCGGTGGCGCCCCTCGGCCCCACCGAAAGCCGCCATCCGCCAAAGCTCGTGGTCAACGTCGGCGATCTCGGCAGTCGCCGATCAGACACGCTACGGGCTCGCGACTGCCAGTCCAGGTGCGGGCGTAATTTCCTTCGAGATGGGCGGCCTGATGCGGAACCAGGTCACGTAGAGCGCCGGCAGAAACACGAGCGTCAGCAAAGTCGCCACCATGAGGCCGCCGATGACGGCGAAGGCCATCGGACCCCAGAACACCGTCGGCGCAATCGGAATCATGCCGAGGATCGCGGCCGCAGCCGTGAGCAAGATCGGGCGCAAGCGGTGCTGGGTCGCGCTCTTCACCGCCTCCCAGGGATGCTCGCCGTCGGCGATGTGCTGATCGATCTGCACGATCAGGATCACCGAGTTCCTGATCACCATGCCGATGAGCGAGATGACGCCCAGAATGGCAACGAAGCCCAGCGGAATGTCGAACAGGAGCAGCGCTCCGACCACGCCGATCAGCGCGAGCGGTGCCGTCAGCAGCACCATGACAAGGCGCTGGAAGCTCATGAGCTGAACCATCAGAATCGAGATCATGAGCAGGAGCATGAGCGGGAACACGGCGAAGATGCTGGCGCGGGCCTTGCCGCTATCCTCGATGGTGCCGCCGAGCGCTACGGAATAGCCGGGCGGCAGCTTGTCGCTGAATGCCTTGATGGCGGGATCAAGTTGCCGCACGACGTTGATCGGCTCCGTGCCTTTGGCGACATCGGCCTGCACGGTGACGGTCGGCAGCCGCTGCCTGCGCCAGATGAGCGGAGGCTCTAGCGTGTAGGAGAGCGAGGCCACTTGAGCGAGCGGCACGGACTGCCCGCTCGGCGTCGCGAGCCGCAGGCTCCGGAGCGTGTCGAGAGTTGCGCGCTCATCCTCGACGGCGCGCGCCACCACGTCGATGAGATAAGTGGCGTCGCGCACCTGGGTGATGGCGGTGCCTGACAGCACAGCATTGATGTTGCTCGCGACCTGCTGGGAGGTGAGCCCCACCGCGCGTGCGCGGTCCTGGTCCACGTCGACCTTGACCACCTTCGACATCTCGCTCCAGTCAAAGTTGATATTGGAGACCAACGGGTTGGCGCCGATGACCCCGGCAAAGTCGAGGGAGAGCGCGCGCACCTTGGCGGGATCGTTGCCGCTGACGCGGAACTTCAGCGGCCAGCCGACCGGCGGTCCGAGCTCAAGCGCGCTGACGCGGATGAGCGCATCCTCGAAGCCGCCCGCCTCGAAAGCTTTCTCGATGCGGGCCTGAACAGCGGGACGCACCTTGAAGTCCTTGGTGACGACGACAGCCTGGGCGAAGAAGGTGTTGGCGAGCTGAGCGTCGAGCGGCAGATAAAAGCGCACGGCGCCCTGCCCGATGTAGAACGTCCAGTAATCGACATCGGGGTCGGCCTTGAGGATGGCCTCGATACGGCTCGCGGTCTCGCGCGTCTCGTTCATTGACGCCGACTGCGGAAGCGTGACGTTGAGCAGGAGCTCGGGGCGATCGGAGGCCGGAAAGAACTGCTGCTGGACGAAGCGCATTCCGTAGAGCGACAGGACGAACAGGGCGAACGTCACGGCGAGCACCAAGTATTTGGCGCGCATCGCGAGATCGAGAATGCGGCTGAATAGGCCTTCCTGCCCGTGCCCATGGTGAGACTTCATCTTGTCCGGCAAGATGAAGACGCCGGTGAGAGGCGTGAACAGCACGGCGACAATCCAGGAGGCGATCAGCGCGATGCCGACGACGGCGAACAGCGAGAAGCAGTACTCGCCGGCACTGCTCTTGGCGAAGCCAACGGGCACGAAACCCGCGATGGTGACGAGCGTGCCTGTCAGCATCGGAAATGCCGTCGAGGTATAGGCGAACGTCGCCGCCGAGATCTTGTCGGCCCCCTCCTCGAGCTTCGAGATCATCATCTCGACGGCGATCATAGCGTCGTCGACGAGGAGGCCCAGAGCGATGATGAGCGCGCCAAGGGAGATGCGCTGCAGCGAGATGCCGAAGTACATCATGACAGCGAAGGTGATGGCGAGCACGAGCGGAATGGCGATGGCGACGACCACGCCCGGCCGCCAGCCGAGGGCGAGGAAGCTCACGCCGAGCACGATGGCGATGGCCTCCCACAGAGTCTTCGTGAACTCACCGACGCTCTCCGCGACCACGTGCGGCTGATCTGCGACGAGGTGGGGGTCGATGCCGATGGGCAGGTTCTGCGTGATGTCGTGGAACCTGGCTTCGAGCTCGCGACCGAGCGCGAGGCCGTCGGCGCCGGGCGCCATGGAGATGGCGAGCCCGATCGCCGGCTCGCCATTGAAGCGATAGACCGGCTGCGGCGGATCGACGTAGCCGCGGCGAATGGTGGCGATGTCGCTCAGGCGGTAGAAGCGGTCGCCGGCCCTCAAGTTGATGTACTTCAGGCTCTCCTCGGAATCGAAGCTGCCCGAGACGCGCACCGCAATGCGCTCGGCGCCGGAATCGAGCTCGCCGCTCGGCACGATGGCGTTCTGCGCCTTCAGACTGTCCATCAGGGTCGAGACATCGATGCCGAGGGCCGCCATCTGGCGCGTCGAGAACTCGAGGTAGATCTTCTCGTCCTGGGTGCCGATGAAATCCACCTTGGCGACGTCGGGCACGCGCAGGATCTCGGCCCGCACCCTCTCGAGCTCGTCGCGCAGCTCGCGCGGAGAGAAGCCGTCGGACGTGAAGGCATAGATGATGCCGTAGGTGTCGCCGAACTCGTCGTTGAAGAGCGGACCCTGCACGCCATCGGGAAGCTGGCCGCGAATGTCGTTGACCTTCTTCCTCACCTGATACCAGAGATCAGGAATGAGCTTGGCCGGCGTGCTGTCCTTCAAGTTGACGAACACGATGCAATCGCCGGGCTTGGTGTAGCTGCGCACGAAGTCGAGATAAGGCAGCTCCTCGAGCTTCTTCTCGATGCGGTCCGTGACCTGGCGCAATGTGTCGCCGGTGGTCGCGCCGGGCCACAGCGTGCGCACGATCATGGTCTTGATGGTGAAGGGCGGATCCTCCTCCCGGCCGAGCCTATTGTAGGCGTAGAGGCCCGCCACCATCGACACCAGCATGAGGTAGAGGACGAAGCTCTTATGCCGGAGGGCCCAATCGGAGAGATTGAAGCCGCTCATGGCGCAACTCCGCCGGCTTCCTTGTGCGTCGCCTCGCCAGGGGGCGGCGCGATGAGCGCAGCCCCCTCGGACCCGGCTGTCTCGAGGAGGCGGACCTTCTGGCCCTCGCGCAGCCGGTTGACGCCAGCCGTGACGACGATCTGACCCTTCGCCAGCCCCTCGGCGATAATCAGGCGGTCCTTCTCGTAGCGCGAGACGACAACCGGCGTGAGCCTTACCTCGAGCGTTGCCGGATCGACGGTCCAGACCGCCGGCTTGCCGCCCTGGTCGTAGAGGGCGCTGCCGGGGACGACGACGACGGGAGCCGTCTGCTCCTTCAGCCGGCCACGCACGCTCGCGCCGAAGCGCATGGCCGGTGGCGCATTCTCGAGCGTGGCCTTGACCTGGTAGGTGCGCGTGGCCGGATCCGCCACGGGCGAGACCTCGCGGACCTGGCCGAGGGCCTCGACGCTGGGCGCGCTCAAGAGATTGACGACAATTTCAGGCAGGGGCTTGCCCGCAAGATCGCGGAAGGCAGATTCGGCGATGTTGAAGACCGCGTCGACCTGGTCGGGCTTGGCGAGGCGCACCACCATCTGGCCGGCGTTGACGACCTGGCCGTGCTCGGCGCCGACGGCGGTGATGATGCCGTCGAAATCAGCTGCGAGCTCCGTGTACTTGAGCTGGTCCTGGGCAAGCTGCAATGCCGCCTTGGCCGAGTCGAGCTGTGCCTCCGCGGACCGGCGGTTTTTCACGGCCTGATCAACATTGGCCTGGGTCGTCACCTCCCGGCGCAGCAGCTCCGCCTGGCGCGACTCAGTGCCCTGGGCCTCGATGAGGACGGCTTGCGCCGAGGCGACATCTGCCTCCGCAGAGCGAAGCTTGTTCTGGAAGTCCTGCTCGTCGAGGCGGGCGAGCACGTCTCCCGCCTTGACCTTGGCGCCGACGTCGACCAGGCGCGAGACCACCTTGCCCGCCACACGGAAGCCGATGTCGCTCTCGATGCGTGGGCGGATCTCTCCGACGGCCTGGCGATCGTCGTCGATAGGCTTCGGGTCGATGATCACGGTGCGGACCGGGCGAACCTCGACCTTCGAGACAGGCGGCTCCCTGCAGGCCGAGAGGGCAAGCACGGCCAGGCCAAATGCGAATGCGACAAACCGTTGCGAGGATGCGGCCATGCGATGGAGCCTCTTGCCGAAAATCTTCTCTGGAGGGCGGCGGGGCGGGGCGGGTTGAAGAGGTGTACGGCGGGTGTGTCAGGAACAATACGTTCGTAGCCGACGTTGCGCAATCTGGCCTGATGCCTCCTTACCCGGCTTCGTGCGAACCGCCGCCTCCGCGTCTCCTCCTATTGGCTCTCTTGGCTCCGATCGCGGGTACATTAACGGGTCCTTTCCGGCAGCTTACCGAACTTTGAGGCCGCTCGCAGTATCGGCGTGATAGTCAACGGGGCCGCAATCTAGGTCGCCAACGTGACACGCCATCCAGTCTTCTTCGACCCGACGCGACGCCGCTCGCTCATCCTCGGTCACCTCGCGCGGATCCTGTCCGTGTTGAGCACGCTCGTGCTGCTCTTTTTCGTGGCAAGCGTGCTCATCTTTCCGAGCGCCTCCGTGCTGCCGCTCGCGCCCCCGCACAAGCGATCGCCGCTCGCAGAGGCCGGCGAAATCGCCAAGCGGCGCGAGCTGCTGCCGGCCGCCCGCAGACTCGCCGATGCCGCGCGCTCGAACAAGGCCGGACTGCCCACATGGGCCAAGCACCAGCTGATGCCCCACGCGTCCCCGAAGCAGCTCCGCGCCATTCGCGCACGCTCCGGCAGCCGCCCACTCACGATCGGCTTCTATGTAACGTGGGACGATAGCAGCTACGCCTCGCTCCAATCGGCTCTGCCCGAGCTCGACTGGGTGGTGCCGAGCTGGCTCGAGCTCTCGGGACCGAACATGGAGCTCAAGACGGGAGTCGACCGGAAGTCCGTCGATCTCCTGCACAGGGCGAGGGAGGCTCCGGCCGTTCTGCCGATGCTGCAGAACGCCAGCGAGGGGCAATGGGACGGCCCAGGCCTCGCGCGGCTGCTCGCCGATCCGGCCCGGCGCGACGGCCTTCGGGACAATCTCATCGCTTTTCTCGAGAAGAACAGCGCGCAAGGACTGGTGGTCGACTTCGAGGAGGTGCCGGCGGCGGCGCACAGGAACCTCGTCACCTTCCTCGGCGAGCTGCACCGGGCCTTCGCACCGCACGGCTGGATGCTTGCCGTCTGCGCTCCCTTCGACGATGCCGAATGGACCTACCGCGCCTACGCGGCCGTAACAGACTACCAGATCCTCATGGCCTACGACGAGCACTTCGAGGAGGGCCAGGCCGGGGCCATTGCCTCGCAGCCGTGGTTCGTCGACAAGCTCACCCACCGCATGAAGGAGCTCGATCCGGCCCATACCATCATCGCCATCGGCAACTACGGCTACGACTGGGACGGCAAGGTGCCCGCCCTCGACATGACCTTCCAGGAGACCATGGTCACCTCGAAGGAGTCGGAGGCCCCCATCATCTTCGATCGGGCGAGCCTCAACCCCTACTTCCAATACAAGGAAGACGACGGCAGCACGCACAATGTCTGGTTCCTCGACGCCGTGACGGCGCACAATCAGATCCGTGCCGCCGACGTATTCCACCCCGCGGGCTATGCCCTCTGGCGCCTGGGATCCGAGGACCCCTCGATCTGGTCTCTGTTCGGCCACCCTTACGGAGCGGCCACACCCGATGCCCTCAAGACGCTCGTGCCAGGCAGCGACATCGACATCGAGGGCGCGGGGGAGATCCTCAACATTGCGGCCGAGCCTGCGAGCGGCGCACGCACTTTCGAGACGGACACAAAGCATCAGATCATCACGTCGGAAACGTTCACGAAGATCCCGACCTCATACGTCATCCGCCGGTCCGGCTTCGTGCCGGGCAAGGTGGCGCTGACGTTCGACGACGGGCCGAGCGCCGATTGGACCCCGCAGGTGCTCGACATCCTAAAGGAGAAGGGCGTGAAGGCCACGTTCTTCATCGTCGGCGAGAACGGGCAAGCCAATCCGAGCCTCGTGCAGCGCCTCCTCGCCGAGGGGCACGAGATCGGCAACCACACCTTTACGCATCCGAACCTTGGCGAGACCTCGGACGAGGTGGCGCTCATCGAAATCAATGCCACGCAGCGCCTGGTCGAGGCGCTCACCGGCCGCTCGATGCGTCTCTTCCGTGCGCCCTTCTTCGGCGACGCAGAGCCGACCACGCCCACAGAGATCAACCCTGTCAAGCTCGCGCAGTCGCTCGGCTACGTGTCGGTCGGGCTGAGGGTCGATCCCGACGACTGGCAGAGCCCGCCGGCAGACCTCATCGTCAAGCGGGTGATGGACCGCATGTCCGATACCAACCCGGAGACGCGCGGGCAGATCGTCCTGCTGCATGACGCGGGGGGCGACCGGTCGCAGACCGTCAAGGCCCTGCCGCACATCATCGATGCGCTGCGGGCGAAGGGCCTCGAGATCGTGCCGGTCTCGGAGCTCGCGGGCTGGACTGCGGACCAAGTGATGCCGCCGGTGGCGCCGGAGGACCGCTCGGCGCTCGTCAACTGGTACGTATTCATCACGGCGAGCTGGCTGCAGTCGACCATGCACTTCCTGTTCAAGCTCGCGATCGCGCTCGGCCTCGCGCGCCTGCTTGCCCTCTGCGGTCTCGCGCTCTGGAGCCGCCTCAAGGCGGCGCCTCCTCCCCCGATCGGCGCGAGCGACCATGTCCAGGTCTCGGTCCTGATCCCGGCTTTCAACGAGGCCAAGGTGATCGGCTCGTCCGTCGCACGCATCCTCGAGAGTCAGCACGTCATGGTCGACGTGATCGTCATCGACGACGGCTCGACCGACGGCACCAGCGACGTCGTGCGCGACCGCTTCGGGGGCGACCCGCGCGTGACGCTGATCACGGTTGCGAACGGCGGCAAGGCGCGCGCGGTCAACACGGGGCTCGCGCGGGCCGCGGGCGAATTCGTCGTCGCGCTCGACGCCGACACCCAATTCGAGCCCGACACCATCGCCAAGCTCACGCGCTGGTTCGCCGATCCGCGCATCGCGGCCGTCGCCGGCAACGCCAAGGTCGGCAACCGTATCAACATGCTGACCCGCTGGCAGGCGCTCGAGTACATCTCGGCGCAGAACCTCGAGCGGCGCGCGCTCTCGGCGCTCGACTGCATCACGGTGGTGCCTGGCGCGGTCGGCGCGTGGCGGCGCTCGACGCTGATCGCGCTCGGCGGCTTCCCCGCCGACACGCTGGCCGAGGACCAGGACCTCACCATTGCCGTGCAGAAGGCAGGCTACCGCGTGATCTTCGATGCCGATGCGGTGGCGTGGACGGAGGCGCCGGATACGGTCGCGGGGCTCGCCAAGCAGAGGTTCCGCTGGTCGTTCGGCACGCTGCAGTGCCTCTGGAAGCACGGGGACGTGACGCTCAGGCCCCGCTACGGCGCGCTCGGTCTCGTCGCGCTGCCGCAGGCGTGGCTGTTCCAGATCCTGCTCGGACTGATCTCGCCGTTCGTCGATCTGATGCTCGTGATCCAGGTGGTGACGGCGAGCGTCGACTACCTCGAGCACGGCGACCAGTTCGATCCCACCAACCTCACGATCACGCTGTTCTACTACGCGCTGTTCATGACGGTGGACCTCGCCACCGCGGTGATCGCGTTCCTGTTCGAGAAGAGGGAGAACTGGCGGCTCCTGTGGTGGCTCGTGCTGCAGCGCTTCGGCTACCGGCAGCTGCTCTACTACGTGGTCGCGAAGTCGGTGATGTCGGCCGCCAAGGGCCATTTCGTGGGCTGGGGCAAGCTCGACCGCAAGGCGACGGTGAACCAGGCGGCGCTCACGCCTGCTGCTGCGCCCGTGCTCGTCGAGGCCGGAGACAGCTCGCGGCCACGCTAGGGGTTGTCCTCACAAACTCCGAAGGCCGTGACGAGCTGACCTCTGTCCGGGCACAGGAGCAGGCTTGGATCTTTGGGGCATTCTCTGCTCTCCAGCGTTCGATGCTGTGCGAGCGCGGTCATCCGTGATTGTCGTAGATTCATCACATCATGATCGCTTGAAACCTGGCCGACGGACGCCCGTACCTGACTGGTGCTTCCAAGAGTCTGCCCGGGGGGTGGAGGCAACACGTCAGATCGCTCGGGTGTCTGCACAGTCCAAGCAAGGAAAATTCTCATGAAAATCACTGTGAGATCCGGTTCTGCCATTGCCGCCACGGCGGCGTCCCTGCTCCTCGCGGGGGCGGTCATTGCGCCGACCACGCATGCCGCTACAGGTGATGGGCATTGCATGAATGCCAACGCCTGCAAGGGACAGAGCGCGTGCAAGGGCGCCGGCAATGCCTGCAAGGGCCAGAATGCCTGCAAAGGAAAAGGCTTCCTCGAAATGAGCAAGGCAGACTGCGAGAAAATCCCGGGCGCCGTGTTCCAGGCTCTCGACGAGAAAGTGAAGCCGCAGGGCTGATCAAGCGCTCGCTCGCGAGCTGCAGTTCCAACTCCTTCCCTCCTCGGGGAGGCGGGGCAATCCTCGCCTCCTCATCAAGCATTTTTCACGCAACAGGCACGCATGCCTGCCTCGCCGCAAGGCTTCAAAGGACTCAGCTATGAACCCTTTCGGCATGCTGACCGCGGAGGTGATTAGCTATCTGGCCTCTCTTTTCGTGTTCGTGATCGGCCTCGGGGCGCTGCTGATCGTAGTCACGTTCGTTCGCGATGTCATTCAGACCAGGGACGCAATCCGGCGCAACTATCCTGTCATCGGCCGGTTCCGGTATTTCTTCACGAAGCTCGGCGAATTCTTCCGGCAGTACTTCTTTGCGCAGGATCGGGAGGAAATGCCGTTCAACAGAGCCGAGCGTGATTGGGTCCATCGGTCATCCCTCGGCGGCGACAACACGGTTGCGTTCGGCTCGACACGAAATCTCACGCCGGTTGGCACCGTCATCTTCGTCAACTGTCCATTTCCGATCCTGGATGAAGACGCCGCTCCAACTCCACCCGTGACGGTAGGGGCGGATACGCGGCATCCCTTCGAGTTCAGCTCTCTCATCAATATTTCTGCCATGAGCTTTGGGGCCCTATCGAAGCCTGCGGTTCGCGCGCTCTCTCACGGCGCGAAGGCCGCCGGCTGCTGGCTGAATACAGGAGAGGGCGGTCTCGCCGATTACCATCTTGAGGGTGGCGCGGACATCGTCTTCCAGATCGGGACGGCGAAGTACGGCGTACGCACTCGCGATGGCAGGCTGGATGACGCCAAGCTCGCCGAGGTCGCGGCGCTCGCCCAGGTGCGCATGTTCGAGTTGAAGTTAAGTCAGGGAGCAAAGCCTGGAAAGGGCGGCATTCTACCCGCCGTCAAGGTCACACCCGAAATCGCCAAAATCCGCGGTATCGAGCCGTTCAAGGATTCGATCTCTCCCAACCGGCATCCGGAGATCGGCAATGTTCCCGAGCTCCTCGACTATATCGGCCACATTCGCGCCGTTGCACAAAAGCCCGTCGGCTTTAAAGCGGTCGTCGGCGCCTATGGATGGCTTGAGACCTTGTGCCAGGAGATTCACCGGCGCGGGCTGTCGAGCGCACCAGACTTCATCACCATAGACTCCGGCGACGGCGGCACTGGCGCGGCGCCGATGCCGCTGATGGATAACGTGGGTTTGACCGTTCGCGAAGCATTGCCGATGGTGGTCGATCTGCTCGCAGCCTACGAACTTCGAAATCGCATCAAAGTCTTCTGCTCGGGCAAGCTCATCACTCCGGCAGAGGTCGGCTGGGCCTATTGCGTCGGCGCCGACAGCGTCAGCTCGGCTCGCGGGTTCATGTTCGCACTCGGGTGCATTCAATCCCTCAAATGCAACAAGAACACGTGTCCGACGGGCATCACCACGCACGATGCTCGCCTTCAGCGCGGTCTGAACCCGATGGACAAGGCGGTGCGCGTGAAGAACTTCGTCAACAAGATGCAGAATGACCTCAACATCATTGCCCACTCGTGCGGCGTAGCGCATCCGCGGGCGCTCCAGCGCTACCATTGCCGGATCGTGCAATCCAACGGCCGATCGGTTCCCTTGGACGAGCTCTATCCGCCTCTTGGCCGGCGGACCTCGATCAACCCGGCGGCCTAGGGCCTGGCATAGTGTCGGATGGAGATGGAGATGGCACGCTCTGACGCGAGGCCCGCTGACGGCCTTGCCAGCATTCGAGCAAGCTTCGAGGGCAGCGCGGGCCATGAGCTTGCAGCGAGGCTCGATCTGCCAGCTGGCTTGCCGCGTGCGTTTGCGCTTTTCGCCCACTGCTTTTCGTGCAGCAAGGATATCCATGCCGTAAGGCGTATTGCGGCCGGCCTCGCCCGAGCGGGTATCGGCGTTCTGCGTTTCGATTTTACCGGACTCGGCTCGTCGGAAGGCGAGTTTGCGAACACAGACTTCACGTCCAACGTCGAGGATTTGGTGCGGGCGGCCAACTTCCTCAGGCAGGACTTTGCCGCCCCCGCAATCCTGATCGGCCACTCCCTCGGCGGCGCGGCGGTGTTGGCCGCAGCCTCGCGCATTCCCGAAGCCAAGGCGGTCGTGACGATCGGAGCGCCTGCCGACGCCGCACACGTGCTGCATCAGTTCACAAGCTCCATCGAGGCGATCGAACGCGACGGGGAGGCCGAGGTCAAGCTCGCGGGCCGTCCCTTCCGCATTCGCCGCTCGTTTCTTGAAGACGTGCGCGGCCAGCGGCTCGAGGAGCACATTGCCCGGCTCGGCAAGGCGCTGCTGGTCCTGCACGCACCGCTGGACGCAACGGTCGGGATCGAGAACGCATCGCGCATTTTCCTTGCAGCGAAGCACCCAAAGAGCTTCGTCTCGCTCGACGGCGCGGACCATCTTCTGACCAGTCCGGAAGCGGCAGGCTATGCCGCTGAGATCATCGCCGCTTGGTCATCCAAGTACATTCCGGCCGCCGACGGTCCGTCGGAGTGAGGAGCATGGGCCATTTGGCGGAGGGCGGCTCAAGAGCGTAAGCTGCCGACCACCAGCGGTGACTGTCGCGGGTTGAAGGCCCGCTACTCAGTCTTGTTCGCCATCCCGGCCATCACTTGGCGCATGATGCGCACTCTTGCTGAGCGCGGCAGGGCGGAAAGCGACGCTTCAAGCCCCTTTGCCAAATAACCGGGCCTAACGGTGCCTTTTCTGCCGAGTGCCGCCAGCGCCTGCTTGGCGACCACTTCAGGGCCCTGGCTCATGCTGTAGCGCATGTTTGCGCGCGCAGCGAAACCGCTGCGAATAGGGCCCGGCGCGACAGACAGCACGTCGATGCCACTGGCCGCCAATTCAACGCGAAGACCTTCGGCCAGCGTTTGTATATAGGCCTTTGTTGCCGCGTAGTTGGCCGCCCCGGGCACGCCTTGGAAGCCGAGAAGCGAACTCATGAGCACAATGCCGCCCCTGCCCGAGGCTTGCATGCGGCGGCCGAAAAAATAGGCGAGCGCAGCGACGGCGCGGCAATTCACGTCGATCATCGATACGTGGTCTTCGAGGGCAATCTGCAGGAATGATCCGGACGAGCCAAAGCCGGCCGAGGCGACGAGCAGTCCAACATCGAGCTGCCGCGTTGCGGCATCGATCTCGACGGCCGCCTGAGGCTGCGTCAAGTCTCTGGCCACGACGCTGCAGCTGATCCCATGATTTGAGCTGTAGCCCGCCGCCAGGGCGTCCAAGACATCGCGCCGCCTCGCCACGAGAACGAGATTCACGCCTTGCGCGGCCAGCAAATCTGCAAAAGACTTGCCGATGCCATCGGAAGCCCCTGTCACCACAGCCCAAGGGCCACAGCGGCCTGCAAGCCCGGTCTTATTGGTGGATGTGGCGGAACCCATGTTTTCTCCGAGTAAAACGTGATCGGGTGCCCTAGTCCGCCGCTCGAATACGCTCAACGGCCGGGTCAATCTCAAGATCGCCCATCGCAGGCACCAGCTACACGCCAAGGCTACGTCTTGTATAGTCGCTATGGACTTTATAGTCAATAGCCGGTCAAATGAGTTTGCGCTAAGGTTCTTGCATGAGCTCAAAGACGAAAGTGTCGCCGGACCGTGCTGCGAAAGCCAAGCCCCAATGTCCCGTTCGCCGAACGCTGGACGTCATTGGCGACGCGTGGACCGTGCTCATTCTGCGGGACTTGTTCTTGCAGGGGCCGCGCCGGTATCAGGACTTGCAGATGTCGCTGGTGGGCATCTCACCCAACACGCTTTCAGACCGCCTGAAGCGGCTTGAGGAGAACGGGATTATCACCCGAAGATTTTACAGCGAACACCCGCCGCGAGCGGAATACGTCCTGACGGAAACCGGCCAGACTCTCGGGCCCATCATGACCGCCTTGCGGGACTGGGGGCGGAAGAACCCGTCCTGAGCTTGCCTTCGAGGCGTGAGTGCGCCAATCGCCAACGGTGCATGACGGGAACGACAACTGGATGTTGGGCTCTTCGGCATCGAGGCTGGCGCGGCTTGGCCAGGCCGCGTAGGTCAGCCGCCGGGGCAGGCTCGACCGCAAGGCGACCGTGAACCAGGCGGCGCTCACGCCTGCTGCTGCGCCCGTGCTCGTCGAGGCAGGAGACAGCTCGCGGCCCCGCTAGGGTTCCGTGCCGCGTGATTTGAGCCACGCAAGTTGAATTCTCGTGGCGCTTGCAGCAGAGTGCGTCCAGCTGGTCGCGAACTCTGCGGGAAGACCAAATGCGCTTGATGGTGGCTGCTGCACTGGCCGTGCTCTCGAGCACCGCGACGCTCGCCTGCAACATTGGTCCCCAGACGAACGTGAAACTCGATCCGAAGGATCAAGCGGTTCTGTTATCGCTCGGGAAAGCCGTCAACTCGCAGGCGCTGCTGCAGGGCACTCCCGTCGCCGGGCTTTTTTCCGAGCCCTCGGCCGTGCTGACGCTCAACGCCTCCGACGCCAAGACATTGGCTCAGGCCCTGGGGGGCTTGCGCAAGGCCACGGCCTGTCAGGCCGACGGGGTGACCATGGAGAGAATTCTCTCCGACGATACCCCCGGCATCCGATTCCTCAGGCAGCTCGAGGAGTGTCTGGCCGACGCCTGCGTCTCCAATCCGTAGTGGCGGCCGCGGGCGCCGGCTGGCTGTTCCAGATCCCGCTCGGACTCATCTCGTCGTTCGTCGACCGCACTAGGTTCCGTACTGATAAATTTCGAAGGCAGAGGCAGGCGCACTTCTGCTTCAGGCACAAGAGCAGCCTACGTGGGCGGTTTGGCTGAGTGCGGCTAAGGGGCAGAAGCCGACATCGCTTCGTCTCGCCCGCGCCGTGCCCAGAAGCGGCTTTTAAATATTGTGCAGTTGCAAACGAGAACACCGTCGGGTAGTGGAGCCCCCATGAGATCGCTCAGCTGGCACCCTTAGCCTTTAATGCTCGGCTGACCGATGCAAAGAATTCGGCGTAAAGGCTTCTAATACCGCACGCCTATCTTTCATCCGCTGCAAAACACGGTTGAGAGCCTTGCACTCTGCCTCGTTGGCCTGATCAAGTTCAGCCAGGATATCCTGTTCTACGGCTGTGTACGCGAGGTCCACGCACATCGCGGTTTCTCTCGCGTATCCAGCATATTTGGGATCGATGGGCACAGATAAGTCCTCGCGGTTGTCCGCCAGCACTATCTGATTCGAATCTCACGCCGGCTCTAGCGCTGGGTTGTCCACAGGAGCTGGAACGGGCGCGGTTGGAATGCAGCCGAATTCCTGCTCCAGCATCCTGTCGAGCACCTCTAAGTCACCGATGACTCTTCCTGGAATCTCGCGGTTGCGGGGCCTGTATCCGACAAAGATGGCATGAAGGTCTAGTGATCCTTGCCGGGCTGTCTCCGAGATATATCCCTCATCGGCGAGGCCATTGATTATCGCTGGGTAGTTGCGACGATCCATGCGCGAAAACTTTGTGCGCTTCCTCTTATCTTTGATGCGCTCGATTGCAACGTCTAACCGCGCGCCATTGGCGTTCCAGAGTTCGCGCAGCTTCTCCCAATTAGGATCTTCTTGTGTGGTCTCGACAGTCACTGACCCTTGTGGTGCAGGTGCGGACCGATCGTCTGCGGCCACGTCCACGCGTTCGCTTACCGCTTGCCGTTGAAGGTCGCCGATCTTGAGGACTGCTTCCTCCACCTTTTCCGACATCGACTTAATGGTGGGCTCCAATTCAGACAGCCGGCTTGCCTGCGCAGCAAGTCGCTGCGCGGTAAGTTCTGCACTGTCCATAGTTGCAGCTAACTGATAAATAGGGCCCCTAGCCTCCAAGTAGAGGCTCATGAGCCGTGATATTGCCCTGATTTGAGTTACGGCCAGTAGGAGGGCTAGGCCCGCGATGAAATAAGCGCCGTATTGAAGAATGTACTTAAAGTCGGCCCATGCTCCCACGAGCGTGTGCATGAAGGGACTGTCGCTGGACAGCAGGGCATTGATGTCCTCTGCGTGCCAACGTGTTCCTTTGGACCAAGAGTATATCTCTAACAGCAGTCCGAAAAAGCCGACTACCGCCAGCGCGATAACAATGCAGTAAATCGAACCCCAAATTAGTCGCGCGGCCAAGCCCATCTTTGGGTCGGCCGCGTAGTCCCCCGAAGTCGACATGTCAACCGCCCTAATACGCAACTAAGTATTGTTAACAACTAGCGCACGGCTATCAAGGAATCTAGGCGCATTCGTTCGGGAGTCTCCGAAAGCCATGCCTTGACGTCGGCTCCTTACCGGTAAGGAGAGCAGCCTGGCGTGTTGGATGGCGAGTATCCGCTTCGGGTCAAAAGCGGAATCCAAGAGCGTCGGGGCAATAGTCGCCCTGAACGGGAAACCGGACGCACATCGCCGCCGCGCCTAGGCCGACACGGCCTAGAGCACGACGACGTGGATGTCGGCGTTGCTGACCTCGATCGGGGGCGTGAGGCCGGGGTTGCTGTCGACGAGGCGCAGCAAGGCATCGACGCGGCGGACGGAAGCGCGCCACACGTCGCGGGTCGCGCGGTTGTGGGGCTCGTGCAAGACTGACTTGCGAATGGCGAGAAACGCCTTGAGGAAGTCCGCCTCCGTGCCCTCGCTCACGCCTCCCGTCTCGGCGATGGCGCGCTTCAGGATCGACGGCAGCGAGTCTGGATCGGTGGCGGCGCCATGCTGCAGCCAGGTGTCGTAGAAGATCGCCTTGCCGATCGCCGAGCGGACACCTGCCGCCTCGGCCGCGGCGAGCGCGGGGCGCAGGTAGAGGCGGTCGGCCTCCTCGTCGCAGGCGCGACCCAAAAGCGGAGAGGCTGCGGCCTCGCGCCAGGCCGCCGGGAAGCCTGCGAGCGCCATCGGCTGTGCCGTCATGGTCGCTGGCGGCAGATGGGGCAGGAAGCGCGCGAGCGGCGTCGCGGGCGCATCCTCGGCATAGCGGCCGATTACCTCGGCCACCTCGTTGTTATAGGTGCAGAAGCCGTATTGCGTGACGGTGTAGCCGCGGCCGTCGCCCAGATCCTCGACATAGGCATAGTCGGGCTCGGCGCTGCCGACCTCGAACACATTCGAGATCGCTTTGATGCGGCGGAGGAGCGCCTCCTGTGGCCCGGCGCTCTCCGGGCCCGTCACGTCCGGGCTCTTCACGTCCGGGCCGGGGGGGCCGGCGCGGGCGGGCGAGCGCGCTCCAACGGCTAGCGCCGACATCAGAGAGGCACGGCCCACGAGCTCAAGGATATCGCGGCGGGTCTTCGGCATGTGGCACCTCCCTTTTCCCCGCTGCGGTGCGGATCGCTGCGTGTGGCAGACTTTGGAGGCCGTACCGCGGCTGCGATAGTTACAGTTCTGGATGTTGGCTCACATTTCGTTGAGGCCTGCGTCCATCGAGACCCCTGCCCGCGCGGGGCCTTGCCCGAAGGCTATCACACAAAAGAAAAAGGGCCCCGTCTCCGGGGCCCCTCTCCATTCCACTGCCTATCTCTAGGCAGCCTCGGCTCTCATGGCCGGCAGCTTCTTATCCTCCTCGAGCTCGAGATCGGATTTGAGTGCGATACCTACGTACCTGACACCGTCCTTCTTCTTGACTTTCTGTATTCCGAACTCGGCAATCTCCCGACCGAAGGTCGGAAGGGCTAGAGGCTCCTTCTCTCTTTCCTCGCACCATACGCAATAGGCTTCGTAGAGTGCTGTCGCCGAGACGGTGTGTCCGTCCTGGCTCTCGACGTTCTCCTTGTAGAAGCGCTGCACGTCCGTCTCCGGCACGAGCAGCTTGTTCGGCGGCAACGTACGATTGTCGTTGGCACCGAGACGCGGCTTCTTCACCGTCACAGCCTCGCGGGCTGCCACCGCTGCCGCAGCGGTGCTCTGGACCGTCGCCATCTTGGGCGCGGCCGGGGCTTCACGATCGTGCAGGCGCCACTGGCTGAACGCAACGAACATGCCGAACGTGGAACCCACCTCGAGAAGCAGAGCGATGAAGATCGTCATCGCCATCTGCACCTGCTCGACGCGAAGGCCGGACAGGTTCGCAAGCACGGTCGCCTGCGGGTCGGCCTCGGCCATCACGGTCATCGTGTTGACTTGACCGAGCTTACCCTGGATCTCGGCAACGCGTGCCTCGAGGGCTCCCGCCTGCTCGGCGGAGGCCAACTCAGCGGCGAGCGCGTGGTACTTCTGACAGTACTCACGGCCCTTGTTGCCGGTGATCTCGGTGCAGCCGTTCGTGGACGTCCAGGGACGCTGGCTCTTCAGCCCGTCGATCTCACCTTGGACGGTGGCGACGGGACGAAACTGCGGGATCCAGGAGAGCTGATCCTGGGCCCGCTTGAGGTCGCCACGCAGATCCTTGTAGGACTGCGCCTCGACCGCGCGGTGACCGGTGGTATCGAACCGGTTCAGCGCGGCGTGCCCCAGTGCCGACGTCAGCGAGTAGGCCGTGACGACCACTCCGACGAGGGCCGCTGCAGCGGCCTGCGACCACATTCTGTTACGAACAGCGGCGAAAAAGAAGAACGGAATTAGGGCCTTCAGGCAGTCGGCAGCGGCCGAGGCCGCCCCATAGATCTGTCCATCAAGCTCGGTCCGTCCGAGACTGAACCCAAAACGCCAGTTCATCGCGGCCGATACGGCGAGTAGCACGCCGGCTGCGAGAACCCCCAACACGCCAAGAGCATGTCTTATTCTCATTGCCCTCTCCTTTGAGTGCCCGGCGGCCCTGCCCGAATGGCAGCCGTACGGGCCTTCTCAAGTCTCTTGATCTGGAGGGTAGGCAGATCGGTCAGCTCCCGACGCGGAACCTGTGCCGCAACCTCGATCGGGCCACTCAGCCTGTTGAGCAGAACCGCCCCCCAAGGCGATCCATCAGACGGAGCGCACCGCACGCGGCGGGCACGATGTGAGCTTGACCCGCTCCCGTCTCCCGGTTTTACACAGGCGGCACCGCCGCTCGATCCCGCTGTGCAAAATTCAGGCGTACGTGAGCGATGACATACGAGATACTTCCCTCACCCGTGACGGTAAGTGATTCTGAGAAGGGCTGCATCTACCTTTCGTTAAGAGAATCAGTTCGGTAGACAATCCGTGCTCTGCCACAATGCCGAAATGCACCACATGTTGCCCGTCGGCACGGCCAAAATCGTCCACATGCCGCGCAAGCTTTTGCACCGGTTATAGTCAGATCCCAAAGCGAAAATCCACACGCGACGCGACTTGGTGACCGCCCTTTCGCGTGAGCGTTGCGAGGGGCGCCTCCTCGCAGTTGCCAACGAGATACCCCCTTGCATTTGTGTCGAAGCGTGTCCCTTGCACGTGACTCCCGGCGGGAAGATTTGTTAGGCTTTCGCTCCCGTTGCGCTGCTCGGCTGCGTGTGTCATCGAGGTGCGGTCGAGATGGCGTAGAGCCTCGTAGCGCTGTTGCTTGCCAGGGGCGACGGACGGGTGGGGTGTACGCGAGGAGTGGTGATCATGCGGTGGTATCTCGGCTATCCGGTTCTTGCCGCGGGTCTCGCATTCGGCATGCACACTTTATTCCCGACGAACTTCGATGACTTGAGACCCTCAGCCAGCGCGCTGCTCACCCTCGAGACGGCGCATGCGGCAACCGTCATCACCGCAGAGGCCTCGGACGAAGAGTTCCGCTCCTCGCGACTCGCACGCTTCTCGCCGGGTCTGCGCCTTGCGGACGGGCCCGAGTTCCGGGGCTCAGTGATCGACTATCTCGCCTCCCGTCTCGCAACGCTCGACGTCGAGACGCTCGCGCCATCCGCGTCGCGCGCAGCGCCTGCCGCCGCCGCGCAGGACGTCACCCTTGCGCCCTGGCGCAGCGCTGTCACCGAGGAAGCCCGACTCACCGAGGCCTCAACGGGCTCGACCGACGGCACGCGGCGTGAGATGCCCCGCGAGACACTCGCGCGTGCCATCCAGCGCGAGCTGCGTCACGCCGGCTGCTATGTGGGCGAGATCGATGGCGTATGGGGCGTCGGCTCGCAGCGCGCGATGCTGATGTTCATGGACCGCGTCAACGCGACGCTTCCGACCGGCGAGCCCGACGTATTCATGCTGTCGCTCATTCGTACGCAGAGCACGATCACCTGCGGCAGGGGTTGCCCGCTGGGCCAGAGCCTCACGTCGAGCGGCCGCTGCCTGCCGAATGCGATCTTGGCGCACGCGGGCAAGAAGAGTCCTGCAGGGGAGCGGCTCGAAGTCGCGACCCATCAGACTCCAACGTCCTTACCCGTCGCGGCGCGGGCCGAGGCGGAGAAGCTCGCCTGGGCGCCCCAGGCCGGCAACCGCGATCCCTTCCCGGGCCGCATGAGCATCGGCGGACCGAAGACGCTCGACGATACCGCCTCCGCGGCGCCGGTGACGGCTCCCGCTCCGCAACGCACGGCAGCTCTCAACGCGACCGATGTGGCGAGCGCGGAGCTCGCGGTCGCGGCGCCTGCCGCCGTTGTGCCCGCCGCGCCGATCGTCAAGCCGCGCGTCAAGGCGACAAGTTCCAAGTCGTCACGCTCGCAGGGCGCGCGTCTCAGCAGCAATGGCACCTACCGGCACGTGCAGCGATTGTTCGAGCATCCGCTCGGGCGGTTGTGAGGCGCGCCTACGGCCTTTCGGCTGCTTTTGACGTTTCCGCCATGATCCATGCCAGGAACGGGGGCGAGCCACCCTCGACCGGCAGCACAAGGATCGCCGGGTTCTCGTAGGGGTGACGGCGGCGGGTTTCGATCATGACCCGCTCGGCAAGACTGGCCCGCGTCTTGATAACCATGACCGCCTCGGCGTCGCGATGGCGCTCGCCCTTCCAGGCGTAAATGGAAATCATGGCGGGGAGGATGTTGACGCAGGCCGCGAGGCCCTCATCGACCAGCGCGCCGCCAACCGCCTCCGCGACCTCGGGGGACGGGAACGTCGCATAGACGAGAACGGCCTTGTCGTTTTCCCGCAAGTGCGCGAGCCTCCTCCTCCGTCGAGGTTGCGCTCGGCCGGCTCACCTGCGTCCGATCGCTACCCCAGCCCCTGACATCATCATGGCCAAGCCCAAAAGCAAGTTCGAAAAGATCGCCTTCTTCGCGAGCGAGGTCGAGGAGGCGCAAGAGGCCCTGAGGAGGCTTACGGCGCAGTATGGGAGCGTGCCGCCGCCCGATGCCGATGCGATCGTCGCGCTCGGCGGCGATGGCTTCATGCTGCAGACGCTGCACCGGTTCCTCAACGACCGCATCCCGATCTACGGCATGAACCGGGGCTCGGTCGGATTCCTGATGAACGAGTACCGGGAGGAGGGCTTGCTCGAGCGTCTCGCGCAAGCTGAGACCAGCCGCGTGCACCCGCTCTCCATGGTCGCCTACGATACGCAGGGGAAGGCCAGCAAGGCACTCGCCATCAACGAGGTTTCGCTCTTTCGGGAGCGCTACCAGGCGGCCAAGCTCAAAATCTCCATCGACGGCAAGGTGCGCATGGAGGAGCTCATCTGCGACGGCGTGTTGGTGGCGACACCGGCCGGCTCGACCGCCTACAATCTCTCGGCGCACGGGCCGATCCTGCCGATCAACTCGTCGCTGCTCGCGCTGACGCCGATCAGCCCGTTCCGGCCGAGGCGCTGGCGCGGGGCTCTCATCCCGAACAAAGCGCATATCACGGTGACCGCGCTCGAGACGGATAAGCGGCCGGTCAGCGCGGTGGCCGACGCGGCGGAGATGCGCCAGGTGGTGCGCGTCGAGATCGAGCAGGCGCGCAACATCGACCTCTATATGATGTTCGATCCCGGCCACAGCCTCGACGAGCGCATTCTGGCCGAGCAGTTCCGCTACTGAGGCCGGCCTGCTCCGGGCATCGCCGCGCGTCAAAACATTCAGTTTGCCAGAGGGTTCCAATCGACGATGGCGTCGAGGCTCGGGCGGTCGCGCTCCTCGGGCTGCTCCTTGGCCGTGCCGATGTAGACGAAGCCCGCGATGCGCTCGTTCTCGGCAAGCTTGAAGCCCTTGCGAACGGTCTGGCTATACGCCACCCATTCGGTGATCCAGCTGGTGCCGAAACCCATGGCGTTGGCGGCGAGGCAGAGGTTGAACGTCGCCGCGCCGGCCGAGAGAATCTGCTCCCACTCGGGCGCGCCCGGCTTCGGCGTGACGCGCGATATGACGGCCACCACCAGCGGCGCGCGCAGGAAGCGCTGGCGCTCGGTATCGAGGCGATAGGGTGATGGCTCCTTCTCCTCGGCTGCACAGGCCGCAGCGAAGATCTCGCCCGCTCTGGCGCGGGCCTCTCCCTCGAAGACGACGAAGCGCCAGGGGGCGAGCTTCTTGTGGTCGGGAACACGGGAGGCGATGGTCAGGATCTGGCGGAGCTGAGCGGCATCGGGGGCCGGGGCCACGAGCCGGTCGGGCTTCACGGACCTGCGGGCCGCGAGCGCCGCGAGCATGGCGTCATTCATTGTACATTTTTCCATGTTGAGCCTGTCCCGGCCTCGCTAACGCAGTTGCGGCTCTGTTACAATCTTGCAAACGACGCACACTCCAGGGGAATGTCCGGTCCGATGCAGATTCTCCCGCGCTTCCTGACGCTGCAGATGGTCGTTTCCCTGCTGGCTCTCGCGGCCGGCGCGGCTCAGGCCGAGGATGCCGATCCGACCGGACCTGCCGTCATCATCATGGACGGCTCTGGGTCGATGTGGGGGACCATCGGCACCGAGAGAGCCTCCAAGTTCGACCTCGCGCGCGGCGTGCTGCGCCAATCGCTCGCGACGCTCTCTCCCCGCGTGCGGCTCGGGCTCATGTCGTTCGGACAGCGCAGGCGGGCCGACTGCAGCGACGTCGAGGTGGTGGCGCCGGTGGAGGCCGGTCCCTCGAGCCGTGTCCCGGACCTCGTCGACAAGCTCAACCCGAAGGGCAAGGGACCGCTCGCGCTCGCGCTCAGGGAAGCGGGCAAGCAGATCCCTGCGGGCGAAGCAGGCCGCATCATCGTCATCCACGATGGCGTCGACAATTGCTGGCAAGACCCGTGCGGGGCGGCGGCCGAGATCGCCAAGACCAACCCCAAGACCTCCATCTATCTCGTCGGATTCGGCCTCGAGAAAGGCGACGCCCAACGGCTCGCCTGCGTGGCACGCTCGACGCGCGGGCGGGTCATCGACACGCAGGATACAGCGGGGCTCGCGAGCGCACTCGACGAGGTGCTGGGGCTCGCCAACCTAGAGCGTGTCGATCCCAAGACCGGCTTGCCGTCGACGACGGAGCCCGCCGCCACCGCCAAGGCTCCGGCCGGCGTGCCGGGCTTGCGTCTCACGGCTTCGCTCGCCGACGGCGGCCGTCCGCTTGCCGCCGACATCCTGTGGCGTATCGCGAAGAAAGCCGAGCCAGGCGTGATCGTGAGATCCGGGCACGGACGCGAGCTCTCAATCGACCTCGATGCCGGCAGCTATCTGGTCGAGGCGAGCTTCGGTCTCGCCTCGGCGCAACAAACTGTCGACGTCAGCGCGGAAGGACCGACCACGGCCCAGATCGCACTCGGTGCCGGCACGCTGCAACTCAATGCCCGGGCGGACAAGCTCGGCGCGGCGCTCGCAGATCCAATCGTGACGGTCACAGCCAAAGGCAGCGAAGAAAAGCCAGGCTCGGCCGTCTGGGTCGGGCGCGATGCCGGCGCGCTGCTCGTGCTTCCTGCCGGGACCTATTCGGTGCGCGTCGAGGACGGCGCCGCGGTCGACACCAGCGAGGTCACGATCACGGCCGGCGGGCGCGGAGAGGCGGCACCGGTGCTCGGGACCGGGCGGCTCGAGCTCAGCGCCTCCATCGCGGCCACGGGAGCCCCGCTCGACGAGGTAGTCTACACCATCGAAGAGGACGACCCCGACGCGGCCGAGGGCCGTCGGGAGGTCGCCCGCTCCGCCGATCCACATGCCACGTTCACGTTGCCGGCGGGCACCTACTACGTCAGAGCACGGTTCGGCGCCGCGGAGGCACGCGACCGCATCGCCATCAATCCCGGCGAGACCATCAAGCACATGGCGAGCCTCAACATCGCTCGCCTCTCCGTCACGGTTCAGGGCGGCGAGGCCGGCCAGCCGATCGTGCTCCGCGTGATGAGCGACGAGGCCGTCCCGCGCGAGGTCGCGCGTGCCAACGCCGCCGCCAACGACTTCCTGCTTCCGCCGGCGCGCTACACGATCGAGGCTGCCGTAAGCGGCCTCAACATTACGGCCCAGAGCAAGGCCGATCTCACGTCGGCACGGGACGCCCGGATCCAGCTCCGGCTCGAATCCGGCCAGGTGTCCGTCGTGGGCGGCGCCGGCGCGGGCGTCCATTGGCGCATCAAGGACGGCGACGGACGGACGGTCATGCATTCCGGGCCTGGCGGCGAGCCGACGGCCCGTCTTGCCCCCGGCCGCTACGTGATGCAGACAGACGACGGCGCGAAGCGAGCCGAGGCGACCTTCGACCTCAAACCCGGCGAGCGCCGGGAGCTCACTGCAACGCGCTGATGCGACGAGATTTTTTGTTGCCACACTTCAACCAATGTCACGGCGCGTCATCGTCCCGTGATTCACGGCCACGGCACACCTGCTCCATGATCTCGACTTGCATCGGCAGCCCTCGATTTCCCCTGCGGCCTCGACGCACCGGGGCCGCCCTACTTGCGCTGGCGTTGCTATTCGGCGCGCCTGCCACCGCGCAGGAGGCGCCAGGATGGCAGACCGGCGTCCCCCAACAGGGCACGGGCAACACCACCGTCATTCCACGCGGCGGGCCTGACGGCGAGAGTGCAGCGCCGCTCCCGGTGCGTCTCCTCGCGCGTCTCACGGCCGACGGCCAGTCCATCGACCAGGGGCTCGTCTGGCGGATCTATGCACACGCCGAGGGGACGGAAGCCAGCAAGAGCACGCTTCTTCTCACCAAGAAAGAAGCGAGCCCCACGGTCGAACTCAAGCCCGGCGACTACATGGTCAACGCCGCCTTCGGGCGCGCCCATCTCACCAGGAAGATCACCGTGAAGGCTGGCGGAGCCGATCCCGCGGTCGAGGAATTCGTGCTGAACGTCGGGGGGCTGCGCGTCAAAGCTCTCCTCGGCAGCGGAGAGGCACCTGCAAACTCGGTGACCTACACGCTCTACTCGGACCGCGATCAGACCGACAATCGCAAGCTCGTGCTCAGCGCTGCTAAGCCCGGGCCCATCATGCGCCTCAACGCCGGCATCTATCATATCGTCTCCACCTATGGGGACTGCAACGCCACCGTCAGCAGCGACGTCACGGTCGAGGCCGGCAAGCTCACCGAGGCCGTCATCACGCACTCGGCAGCGAAAGCGACCTTCAAGCTCGTGCAGCGCGCGGGCGGGGAGGCGCTGCCAGACACGCAGTGGACGATCCAGACGCCGCAGGGCGACGAGATCAAGGAAAGCGTCGGCGCGCTGCCGACGCACATTCTGGCGCCCGGCACCTATACCGTCATCGCCAAGTCGCAGGGCAAGGTGTTCCAGCGCGACGTGACGCTCGCCAACGGCGAGACGACCCAGGTCGAGCTGGTGATGAACTGAGGACAGCGGCACGCGGCAATCGGCATTCGGAGGACGACCGCCACAAGCCCGAATGCCGACATCGCCGACTTCCTGCCCGTTGCCCCCTCAAAAATCGTTCAGAACCCAATCGGTCGGGCAGCCGTGCCGGCGCATGGCAGCTTCGGTCTCGGCGAGCTCCTTCGTCTGCTTCTCGGAGAGGAACAGGCTGCGCGCCATCTGCCAGTGCTCGCAGGCCGTGGTGAGGTCGCCGGCCGCGCGCGCGAGCTCCGCCAGCTCGAGGCGGGCCTCGGCCTGCATCTTCTTGTTCTTGGCAAGGGTGGCGGCGCGCAGGCTCGCGCGCAGAGCGTCGGCAGCCTCACCGTGACGCTCGGCTGCCATGTGGGCCTTGGCGTGTGTCAAATGGAGACCGGCGAGCGCGGCGTGGTCATTGCTCGCTTCGGCTGCCCCGATGCGCGTGACAAGCGGCGGAACGGGATCGGGCACTGGTGCCGGCGCCGCCGCGCGAGGCTCGGCCGGAGCCTCGGCCATCGCGGCCACGACGGCAGCGGGATCTTTTCTTTGCTTGGGCCTTGGAGCGGAGCGGCGACGCACGAGCAGGATCACCGCCGCGAGCAGGATGAACGGCAGGAGCAGCAGAAACGTCCCGGCGACGCCATCGATCTCAATCACTCCCATCACAAGACCGACCACGGCGCTCACCACTTGCGGCACTCCTCAGAGCTTGGCCGGGCGCGCCTCAGCGCAGTGGTGCCGCGTAAAGCAGTCCGCCCTTGGTCCAAAGGTTATTGATGCCGCGCTCGAGCGCAAGATCGGACCGGGCCCCGAGATTGCGCTCGAACATCTCGCCGTAGTTTCCCACCTGCTTCACGATCTCGTAGCTCCAGGCCCGATCAAGCCCCATGCCGCGGCCGAGATCGGCCTCGAGGCCGATAAAGCGGCGGACGTCGATCGCCGGCTGCTCCTTCAAGCTCTCGACGTTCTGGCTCGTGATGCCGAGCTCCTCGGCGCCGATCAATGCCTCGCGGGTCCAGCGCACGACGGAGAACCACTGCTCGTCGCCCTGGCGCACGACCGGCGCGAACGGCTCCTTGGTGATCACCTCGGGCAGGATCACGTGATCGGGCGGATTGATGAGCTTGCTGCGCTCGACGGCGAGCACGGAGATGTCGCCCGTGAGCAGCGTGCATGCGCCATCCGCGTAAGCCTTGACCGCGTCACTCCACTGGCCGGCGGCGTTCAGCTGATAGCGCATGCGGCGCGCCTGGAAGTAGCTCTCAAGTCCCTCGCCGGCGCTCGTGCCCTTAAGCACGCAAACGGAAGCCCCCGAGAGCTCGAGCACGCTCGAGACTGCGTAGCCCCGACGCACGAGGAAGCCCTGACCATCATGAAAGATGGTGCCGACGAAGCGCACGCCAAGCTCGGTGTCGCGAGAGAGCGTCCAGGAGCTCGCACGCGGGAGAAGGTCGACCTCGCCGGCGATCAAGGCCTGGAAGCGGTTGGCGGAGGTCAGAACCCGATACTTGACCGCGTCCTTGTGGCCGAGCACGGCGGCGGCCACCGCCTGACAGAACTCTATGTCAAATCCGGTCCAGGCGCCGCTGGCGTTGACCTCGGCGAAGCCTTTGCTCTCCTCGCTCACGCCGCAGACAAGGTGGCCGCGGGCGCGCACGTCATCGAGAGTTGCAGCCCCGGCCGGCAGCGCCAGCATCGTGCCGAGGCAGGAAAGCGCCAGCGGCATCCATCCGCGAAGGCACGTCCCTTTCTGGCTTGGCGCCGTCACGAGCTTAAGACCTCCTGGTCCGCCGAGGGTTGCGTGCATGACTTTCCGTACACTGCCACCCGGCTGCGGGGGCGGCAATCACCTGATCCGCGTATCACTTGTTCGCTATCCGGGAACCGGCAGGGCGCCGGGTGCAGGAGCGTCGCGTCACACATCCCGCGTCGGAGGCATGCGGTCAAGGCCTTGACCGGCGTGGGAAGTTGCGTCAAAGGGCGCGTCGGGGCCATGCCCGTTCCGGGGGGCCGCCGCACTGCGGAATCGAGGTCCGCCCCATGACGAAATCCAAGAACGGCCGAGGCCGGCGCCCCGCGACCGAGATCGTGCATTCCGGGCGCGAGCCCGCCGCCCAGCACGGCTTTGTCAATCCCCCCGTTTACCGTGGCTCCACGGTTGTCTTCCCAACGCTCGACACGCTCGAGGCCTACGATCAGCAGCTCTTCAAGTACGGCCGCCACGGCACCCCGACCACCGCCGCGCTCGAGGACGCCCTGTGCACGCTCGAGAGCGGCCACCGCACCGTGCTCACCGCTTCCGGATACCAGGCCGTCACCACCGCCATCCTGGCCTTCGTCAAGGCCGGCGACCACGTGCTCATGGTCGATAGCGTCTACCAGCCGACGCGGCGCTTCTGCGATACCATGCTCGCTCAGCTCGGCGTGACAACCACCTACTACGATCCGCTGATCGGCTCAGACATCGCGCCTCTGATCCAGCCCAACACGAAGATCGTCTTCACGGAGAGCCCGGGCTCGCTCACCTTCGAGATGCAGGATATCGGGGCCATCGCCAGCGCCGCGCATGCCAAAGGCGCGACCGTGCTCATGGACAACACCTGGGCGACGCCGCTCTACTTCCGCCCGCTCGAGCACGGCGTCGACGTCTCGATCACGGCCTGCACCAAGTACATCGTCGGACACGCGGACGCGATGCTCGGCGCGATCACGGCGAACACGGAGACGGCCAAGCGCGTCGAGGACGCGCGCGCCGTGCTCGGCGGCTGCCCCGGCTCGGAGGAGACCTTCCTCGGGCTGCGCGGCCTGCGCACACTCTCGGTCAGGCTCGACCAGCATCAACGCGCAGCGCTCGAGGTGGCGAAATGGCTGGCGGGGCGAGCCGAGGTGGCGCGCGTGCTGCATCCGGCGCTTCCGAGCGATCCGGGACATGCGCTCTGGAAGAGGCAGTTTTGCGGGTCCTCAGGCCTCTTCTCGATCATCCTGAAGCCTGCCGCGCGCGAGCAGGTGGCGGCCATGCTCGACGGGCTCGAGCTGTTCGGCATGGGGTACTCCTGGGGCGGTTACGAGAGCCTGATCATCCCGTTCAATCCCACCCGCTACCGGACGGCGACGGCCTGGCAGGCAGAGGGGCCGGCCTTCCGGCTGCACGTGGGCCTCGAGGACGTTTCAGACCTCATCGCCGACCTCGACGCCGGCCTCGCGCGGCTCGCGGCATCGATATAGCCGCGTTTTCACCCCACCCGACGTCGAGTGGCGGCTTTGGATGACGCCTACGTCACGCCGCCCATCAGGCGCTTGACCCAGGGGACGAGAACGAGGAGCGCAACCGCGGCCGCGGCGGCCATGCCGCCCTGCCAGAGGAAGCCGTGGGCAAGCGCCGCCGGGTCGTTGGCCGTGAAAGCGCTGCCCAGGACGCCCGCGAGCTTGTTGCCGAGCGCCATACCGACGAACCAGATCCCCATGACGAACCCGACCATGCGCGCGGGGGCGATCTTGGTCATCGTGCTCAAGCCGACGGGGCTCAACATCAGCTCGCCCACGGTCTGCAGGAAGAAAAGGCCGACGAGCCAGAACGGGCTCACGCGGCCCTCGGCGGTGAGCATTGCCGCCGGCACCATCAAGAGGAACGAACTGGAGAGGAAGAGGAGCCCCAACGCGAATTTGAGAGGGCTCGATGGCTGACGAGCGCCGAGCTTCATCCACAGCCCGGCGAAGAACGGCGAAAGCACTATCACGAATAGGGAATTCAGTGACTGGAACCAGGCCGACGGGAACGCGAGGCCGGCGACCTCGGAGCGAGTGAGCTGGTCGGCAAAGAGAGCGATGGTGACGCCTGTCTGCTCGAAGATGGCCCAGAAGATGAGCGAGGCGATCATGAGCACCATCATGGCGCCGTAGCGTCGGCCCTCGGTATCCCCGCGCAACCCGAACCACAGGGCCAAGGCCGCCGGCACCCCCACATAGGCCCAGCGCAAGGCCTCGAAACCTTCCCGGTCGGAAAGGATGACGAGACCTACCAGGAGGAGCGATCCCCCCACAACCGCAGCGAGGCTCACGCCAGGCGACCAGGGCCAGACATGGCCAAAGGCCTCAGGATCCCGCTCGCCGCGCCACTCGGGCAAGCCTCGCATCAGGATGGCGAGCCCCACCACCATGCCGATGCCGGCAGCGCCGAAGCCCCAATGCCAGCTCATGGAGGGATCGAGCCCGATGGCCACGAGCCATCCCTTCATCACCGGGCTCTGGGCGAGAAAGCCCGTGACCAGGGGCGAAAAGAAAGCTCCAATGTTGACGCCCATGTAGAAGAGCGAGAAGCCCGCGTCGCGGCGCGGATCGCGCTCGGTGTAGAGGCTGCCCACCATGGCGCTGATGCAAGGCTTGAAGAGGCCCGTTCCGACCGAAAGCAAGACGAGCCCCAGATAGAAGGTCGGAGTGCTCGGCACGGCGAGAGAGAAATGGCCGGCTGCGATAATCAGCCCTCCAATCAGCACGGCCCCGCGAGCTCCCAGGAAGGCGTCAGCAGCGAACCCGCCGGGGATGGCCAGCATGAAAACGGCCATGGTGTAGTTGCCGTAGATCACCGCCGCCTCGGCAGCCGTAAAGCCAAGCCCGCCCTCGGCCGTCGGCGTAACCATGAACAAAACAAGAAGGGCGCGCATGCCGTAGTAGGAGAAGCGCTCCCACAGCTCCGCGAAGAAGAGCACGCCAAGGCCTTTGGGGTGCCCGTCAAGCCCATGCCACGATCCGGCAGCCTGGTCGCGTCCCGGAGCCTGATCTTGGGTCGGGCGGGGGTCGATCTTGCGTTCCATCAACGAAAGCTGCCCCGCCTGCGCGTATCGATGCAAGGTCTCACGCTCATCGTTCCAAGAATCCGGCTTGTGCGTTGCCGTTCCCTACCCTCGAGAGGTGTTGTCTAGAACGGCTCAAATGAGAAATGCCCGGATTTTAGGACCTTTGGAGTATAGACGCGGGTCCGGCGTCTGCCTAAGTAGGCTGCACCCGAGCCAGCAACAAAATAAGCATCGGCGCCGCGCGCCCGGACGTTCGGTTTTCAAAGGAGGAGCCCATGATTCAACAAGCCCTGAACGAGTTGTCCCAGCAGATCCGTATTCGCCCCCGCTACGATAACTTCATCGGCGGGCAGTGGGTCGCTCCCGTCAAAGGCCAGTATTTCACCAACCTCACTCCGGTGACCGGCAAGCCGCTTTGCGACGTGGCCCGCTCAACCGCCGAGGACATCGAGCTCGCTCTCGACGCTGCACACAAGGCCAAGGATGCCTGGGGCCGTACATCGCCCGCCGAGCGTGCCCGCATCCTGAACAAGATCGCCGACAAGATGGAGAGCAATCTCAAGTTGCTCGCTCTCGTCGAGACGCTCGACAACGGCAAGCCGATCCGCGAGACGACCGCCGCCGACCTGCCGCTCGCCGTCGATCACTTCCGCTATTTCGCCGGCTGCGTGCGCGCCCAGGAAGGCTCGATTGCCGAGATCGATCACGACACGGTGGCCTATCACTTCCACGAGCCGCTCGGCGTCGTCGGCCAGATCATTCCGTGGAACTTCCCGCTGCTCATGGCCGTGTGGAAGCTCGCCCCGGCCCTCGCCGCCGGCAACTGCATCGTCTTGAAGCCCGCCGAGCAGACGCCCATGAGCATCATGGTGCTGATGGACCTCGTCGGCGACATTCTGCCAGCCGGCGTGCTCAACGTCGTCAACGGCTTCGGCATCGAGGCGGGCAAGCCGCTCGCACAGAACAAGCGCATCGCCAAGATCGCGTTCACGGGTGAGACGACCACCGGCCGCCTCATCATGCAGTACGCCTCCGAGAACATCATCCCCTGCACGCTCGAGCTCGGCGGCAAGTCTCCCAACATCTTCTTTGCCGACGTCGCTGACGCCGACGACGAGTTCTTCGACAAGGCGCTCGAGGGCTTCTCGATGTTCGCGCTGAACCAGGGCGAGGTCTGCACCTGCCCGTCGCGCGCACTCGTGCACGAGAAGATCTACGACCGCTTCATCGAGCGCGCCATCGCCCGCGTGAAGAAGATCGTGCAGGGCCACCCGCTCGATCCCGCCACCATGATCGGCGCGCAGGCCTCGAACGACCAGCTCGAGAAGATCCTGTCGTACATCAAGATCGGCCGCGACGAAGGCGCAAAGGTGCTGACCGGCGGCGAGCGCAATGTGCAGTCGGGCGAGCTTTCCGAGGGCTACTACGTCACGCCGACGATCCTCGAGGGCAACAACAGGATGCGCGTGTTCCAGGAGGAGATCTTCGGACCGGTCGTGTCGGTCACGAAGTTCAAGGATGACGACGAGGCGCTCGCCATCGCCAACGACACGCTCTACGGCCTCGGCTCGGGCATCTGGACGCGCAACGGCACGCGCGCCTACCGCTTCGGCCGCGCGATCCAGGCAGGCCGCGTGTGGACCAACTGCTACCACCTCTATCCGGCGCATGCCGCGTTCGGTGGCTACAAGCAGTCGGGCATCGGCCGCGAGACGCACAAGATGATGCTCGACCACTACCAGCAGACCAAGAACATGCTGGTCTCGTACAGCCCCAAGGCGCTCGGCTTCTTCTAAGCCCCGCAATCTTGCATACTCTGCTATACAGAACAGCGCGGCCCAAAAGCCGCGCTGTTTTCGTCGGGAGCCACCCCGCTCGGCTCCGGCTTCCTTTGCGAGGACCATAGGCCGATGACCAACGCCCGCCCCACGCTGCGCTCCCTGCTGGCCCTCCCCGACGCACCGGCGGCCCTCGCCAAGTCGACGCTCATCCTGATCGACTGCCAGAACACCTATCGCGAGGGGATCATGCAGCTCGAGGGCGTCGAGCCCGCGCTCAGCGAGTGCGCGGCGCTGCTCAAGCGGGCGCGTGACGCTGGCGCACCCGTCATCCACATCCAGCACGACGACGGTCCCGGAAGCCCCTACGACACGACCGCGCCGATCGGCGCCATCGCCGACGTGGTGGCACCCAGGCCCGGCGAGGCGGTGATCACCAAGGCCTATCCAAGCTCCTTCGAGGGAACCACGCTCGACGCCGAGCTCAAGCGCCTCGGCGCCGAGGACGTGGTGCTCGCAGGGTTCATGACGCACATGTGCGTGAACTCGACGGCGCGCGCCGCGTTCAATCATGGCTACCGCCCTACGGTGGTGGCCAATGCCACGGCGACGCGCAGCCTGCCCAATCCCTTGGGCGGGGCGCTCTCGGCGGCGGAGGTGCACACCGGGGCGCTCGCGGGATTGGCGGATCTCTTCGCCATTGTGGTAGCGTCCCAGGACAAGATCCCGGGCTGAGGCCTACTGGAGCATCTTCAGATCCAATAGAATCGGATCAGATGCTCTAGGTCTTTGATGAGACCAATGATTCACGCTTCGGACTGATAGGGTCCGAAGCGATCATGGTCTAGACGGACGACATCCAAGGAGGCCAACATGGTCGAGCGCGTAACGGCAACAGCCGATGCCCTGGCGATGATCGAGAAGCTCTCGAAGATGCACGGACCGCTCCTGTTCCACCAATCGGGCGGCTGCTGCGATGGATCGGCGCCCATGTGCTACCCGCGCGGCGAGTTCCGCGTTGGCGCGCAGGACGTCTATCTGGGCGACATCGGCGGACAGCCGTTCTACATGGGCCGCTCCCAGTTCGAGTACTGGGAGCACACGCACCTGATCATCGACGTGGTGCCGGGCCGCGGCTCTGGCTTCTCGCTGGAAGCCCCCGAAGGCGTGCGCTTCCTCACCCGCTCGCGCGTCTACACGGATAACGAGTACGACGCGCTCGAGAAGCAGGGCCCCCCACCCACCGGAGCGGAACGGCCCGCCGTGGCAGCGTAGGTTAGCGCTTTTTGCCCGCGGCTTTGGCGCGGGGCTGCTGGGCCTTTTGCGCGACCGACTTTGCATCCGCGGCAGCAGCTTTCGCGGCCTCGGCCGCGGTAGACTTGCCGTGCATGTCCGTCTTGAGCTTCTGGAGCGCCTTCAGCGTCAGCGGGTCGAGACCGGCGCCGCCATCCTCGAGATGCTCGAAGATCGCCTGCTTCATGCGCGGCTCCCAGAACTTCTTCACGTGATCCGCGATGCCGGCAACGGCCCGCTCCTCGCCCTGGGCGCGGAAGAACTTCCCGATCTGGTTCGCCATACGGACGAGCGTGTCAGTGTTGGAGTGCATGAACGTGAACCTCGGGGCGAGCTCCCGCGCCAAGCTCGGCGAGGGAGATGCGGTGGGGATGGGTGAAGATCTCGAAGGCGTCGGGACGGGCGACGGCGACCAGCGTGACGCCCGCCTTGTCTGCGGCGGAAAGTGCTAGCGCGGTCGGGGCCGACACTGCAACAAGGATCTCGGCGCCTAGGGCGGCCGCTTTCTGGACCATCTCGACGGAGACGCGGCTCGTCAACACGACGAAGCCCTTGGCCGGATCGAGCGCTGCCTTGGCGACGGCCCCGACCAGCTTGTCCAACGCATTGTGGCGGCCGACATCCTCGCGCAGCTCTGCGATACGCCCGACCGTCGAATCCCAGAATGCGGCGGCGTGGACCGCCCGCGTCGCCAGATTGAGCGCCTGCTCGGCCGGCATGGCAGCCAGCGCCCGCTGGATCTCCTGCGGCGTGACCCGCGCCGTATCGGAGACGCGCCGCGGCTCGGCAACGGCAACCTCGAGGCTATCGACACCGCAAAGGCCGCAGGCCGTGGGGCCGGTGATGCGGCGGCGTCGCTCGACGTGCGCGCGGCCGCTCTCGGGCGCGAGCCACATGCGGGCCTCGATGCCCTTCTCGTGCGCGACGATCTCGAGCTCGCGGACGTCGGACGGACGCGCGACGACGCCCTCGCTCAGGCTGAAGCCGATCGCGAAGTCCTCGAGGTCGGACGGGGTCGCCATCATGACGGCGTGGGTCGAGCCGTCATAGACGAGCGCGACCGGGACCTCCTCGGGGATCGTCCGCGACGTATCCTCGGCGCCGGTCCGAGCGACCCGCAGCGAAGGCACGCGCCGGGAGGCCTCGGCCATGGGCCCCTACTCCGCGGCCTCGGCCGGCGCGATACGGCGGGTCTCCTCGGAGAACTCCTCGTACTCCTCCTGGTAGCGCGTCGGACCATTGGAGCGCGACACCTCGACCGCCGTCACCTTGTACTCGGGGCAGTTGGTGGCCCAGTCCGAGTAGTCTGTGGTGATGACGTTGGCCTGTGTCAGCGGGTGGTGGAACGTCGTGTAGACCACGCCGGTCGCAACGCGATCGGTGACGAGCGCGTGCAGCGCCGTTTCGCCCGCGCGGCTCTTCACCGTCACCCAATCGCCGTCCTTGATGCCGCGATGCTCGGCATCGAACGGATTGATCTCGAGGATGTCCTCGGCATGCCAGGTGACATTGGCGGTGCGCCGCGTCTGGGCGCCCACGTTGTACTGCGAAAGGATGCGCCCGGTGGTCAGGATCAACGGATAGCGCGCGCCGGTCCGCTCGTCGGTCGGCACGTACTCCGTCATCATGAACTTGCCCTTGCCGCGGACGAACTCGCCCACGTGCATGATCGGCGTGCCCTCGGGATGCTCCTCGTTGCACGGCCACTGGATGGAGCCGAGCCGCTCGATCTTCTCGAAGGAGACGCCGGTGAAAGTCGGCGTCAGACGGGCGATCTCGTCCATGATCTCGGACGGATGCCTGTAGTTCCAGCCGAGGCCGAGCTTCTGGGCGATCATCTGCGTGATCTCCCAATCGCCGTAGCCGTTCTTCGGCCGCATGACCTTGGAGACGCGCTGGATGCGACGCTCCGCATTGGTGAAGGTGCCATCCTTCTCGAGGAAGGTGCAGCCCGGCAGAAACACGTGCGCGTAACGCGCGGTCTCGTTCAAGAACAGATCCTGCACGACCACGCACTCCATGGCAGCGAGGCCGGCGGAGACGTGATGCGTGTTGGGGTCGGACTGCAATATGTCCTCGCCCTGGATGTAGATGGCCTTGAACGTGCCCTCGACGGCGGCGTCGAGCATGTTCGGGATGCGGAGGCCAGGCTCGGGATCGAGGGTGCAGTTCCACTCCTTCTCGAACATGGCACGCGTCACGCCGTCCGAGATGTGGCGGTAGCCGGTGAGCTCGTGCGGGAACGAGGCCATGTCGCAGGAGCCCTGCACGTTGTTCTGGCCGCGCAGCGGGTTCACGCCAACGCCCGAGCGGCTCATGTTGCCCGTCGCCATGGCGAGGTTGGCGATGGCCATGACGGTGGTCGAGCCCTGCGAGTGCTCGGTGACGCCGAGGCCGTAGTAGATCGCGGCGTTGCCGCCGGTGGCGTAAAGGCGGGCGGCGCCGCGGATGAGCTCGGGCTTCACGCCCGTGTACTTCTCCATCGCCTCGGGCGAGTTGACCTCCTGCGAGACGAACTCGGCCCACTCCTTGTACTCGTTCCAATCGCAGCGCTCGCGCACGAAAGCCTCGTTGACGAGACCCTCCTTGACGATGACGTGCGCCATGGCGGTGACGATGGCGACGTTAGTGCCGGGCTGCAGGGCGAGGTGGTAGTCGGCCTCGATGTGCGGCGACCTCACGAGGTCCGTGCGGCGCGGGTCGATCACGATCAGCTTCGCGCCCTCGCGCAGGCGCTTCTTCATGCGGCTGGCGAACACCGGGTGTCCGTCGGGCGGATTGGCGCCGATGACGAGGATGACGTCCGAGTGCTCGACGGAGTCGAAGTCCTGCGTGCCGGAGCTCTCGCCGAAGGCCGTCTTGAGGCCGTAGCCGGTCGGCGAATGGCAGACGCGTGCACAGGTGTCGACGTTGTTCACACCGAACCCGGCGCGGATGATCTTCTGGACGAGGTAGGCTTCCTCGTTCGTGCAGCGCGACGACGTAATGCCGCCGACGGCGGTGCGCCCGTACTGCTGCTGGATGCGACGGAACTCGGAGGCGACGCGGCCGATGGCGTCCTCCCAGGAGACCTCGCGCCAGGGATCGGTGACCTTGTCGCGCACCATCGGCTTCAGGATGCGATCCTGGTGCGTGGCGTAGCCATAGGCGAAGCGGCCCTTGACGCAGGAGTGGCCGCGGTTGGCCTTGCCCTCCTTCCACGGCACCATGCGCACGACCTCCTCGCCGCGCATCTCGGCCTTGAACGAGCAGCCGACGCCGCAGTAGGCGCAGGTGGTGATGGCAGAGTGCTCGGGCTGGCCGATGTCGATCACACCCTTCTCGGTCAGAGTGGCGGTCGGACAGGCCTGCACGCAGGCGCCGCAGGAGACGCACTCGCTCTCCAGGAAGGCCTCGTTCATGCCCGGCGAGACGCGGCTGTCGAACCCGCGTCCCGAGATCGTCAGCGCGAAGGTGCCCTGCACCTCCTCGCACGCCCGCACGCAGCGATTGCAGACGATGCACTTCGAGGGGTCATAGGTGAAGTAGGGGTTGCTCTCGTCCTTTGCGAGCCAGAGATCATTGCCGGCGCCGTCGGTCTTGCTCTTGGCGAAGACGTGGTTCGAGCCCTCGTAGCCGTAACGCACATCGCGCAGGCCCACGGCTCCCGCCATGTCCTGCAGCTCGCAATCACCGTTGGCGGCGCAGGTGAGGCAGTCGAGCGGGTGGTCCGAGATGTAGAGCTCCATCACGCCCTTGCGGATGGCCTTCAGGCGCGGCGTCTGGGTGTTGACCTTGATGCCAGGCGCGACCGGCGTCGTGCATGAGGCCGGCGTGCCGTTGCGCCCCTCGATCTCGACGAGGCAGAGCCGGCAGGAGCCGAAGCTCTCAAGCATGTCAGTGGCACAGAGCTTGGGGATCTGCGTCCCCATCTCCATGGCCGCGCGCATGATCGACGTCCCCTCGGGCACCGTCACCTCGACGCCGTCGATGGTGAGGGTCACCAGCTTCTCGGACTTGGATGCGGGCGTCCCGTAGTCTGTTTCCTTGATCAGAGACATGGCTCTACTCCGCTGCCTCGGCCAGCTTCTTCGCCGGCCGGCCGAAATCCTCGGGGAAATGCGTCAACGCGCTCATCACTGGATATGGGGTGAAGCCCCCAAGCGCACAAAGGGATCCAAACTTCATCGTGTGGCAAAGGTCCTCGATGATCGCGAGGTTGTCGGCCGTATCCTGGCCGGCGAGCACCTTGTCCATCGTCTCCTTGCCGCGCGTCGAGCCGATGCGGCAGGGCGTGCACTTGCCGCAACTCTCGATGGCGCAGAATTCGAAGGCGAACCGCGCCATCTTGGCAAGGTTGGCAGTTTCGTCGAACACCACGACACCGGCGTGACCGATCAGTCCGTCGCGGGCGGCGAACGCCTCATAGTCAAATCGCGTATCGAAGAGGGAGCGTGGGAAGTAGGCGCCGAGCGGGCCGCCGACCTGAACGGCCTTGACCGGGCGGCCGGAGAGCGTGCCACCGCCCACGTCGTCGACCAGCTCGCCCAGCGTAATCCCGAACGCCGTCTCGAAGAGGCCGCCGTACTTCAGGTTGCCGGCGAGCTGGATCGGCATGGTGCCGCGCGAGCGGCCCATCCCGTAGTCTGCATAGGCCTTTGCCCCCTCGGACAGAATGAACGGCACGGCCGAGAGCGACAGCACGTTGTTGATGACGGTGGGGCGGCCGAACAGACCCTTGTGGGCGGGAAGCGGCGGCTTGGCGCGGACGAGGCCGCGGCGGCCCTCGAGGCTCTCGAGAAGCGAGGTCTCCTCGCCGCAAACATAGGCGCCGGCGCCGATGCGCACCTCGAGCTCAAAGGCGTGCTTCGAGCCGGCGATGCTGGGGCCGAGGAAGCCGGCCTTGCGGGCGGCAGCGATGGCCGTGTTCAGCGCCTTGGCGGCATGGGGATACTCGGAGCGGAGATAGATGTAGCCACGGGTAGCGCCGACGGCGATGCCAGCGATCGTCATGCCCTCAATGAGCACGAACGGATCGCCTTCCATGATCATGCGGTCGGCGAAGGTGCCGCTGTCACCCTCGTCGGCGTTGCAGACGATGTACTTCTGGGGACCCGGCGTGTCGTGCACCGTCTTCCACTTGATGCCCGTCGGAAAACCGGCTCCGCCGCGGCCGCGCAGGCCCGACTTCGAGATCTCGTCGACGATGCCGGCGGGCGAGAGCTCGAGCGCGCGATCGAGGCCCTTGTAGCCGTCGTGGGCGCGGTAATCCTCCAGGGAGACGGGGTCAGTCACCCCGCAGCGCGCGAATGTGAGGCGCGTCTGCCGCTTCATGTAGGGATGCTCGTCGACCGGACCGATCGCGAGACGATGCTTGTTGATCTCGGCGACGGGCTTGCCGGCCAGGAGGCCGGCCTTGACGAGGCTCTCGACGTCGGCGACCGAGACCGGGCCGAAGCCATAGCGGGTCCCTTCGCGCTCGATCTCGACGAGCGGCTCGAGCCACAACATGCCGCGCGATCCGTTTCTCACGATCTCGACCGATGCGCCGGCCTTTTGGGCCGCCTTGGCGAGCGCGGCGGCAACCTCGTCTGCCCCGACTGCCAGGGCTGCGGAATCGCAGGGAACGAACAGGCGGAGCATCATGCCTGGGCCTCTTTCAGGAGCTCATCGAGGCGGTTGTTGTCGAGCCGGCCGACGAGGCGCCCGTCGATCATGGCGGAGGGCGCGGTGGCGCAGAGTCCGAGGCAATAGACCGCCTCGAGCGTCACTCGGCCGTCGGCACTGGTGGCTCCGCACTCCACGCCCAAGCGGTCCTCGGCCCGCCTCACGAGGCGCTCGCACCCCATCGACTGGCAGGCCTCGGCGCGGCAGAGCTTGAGCACGTGCTTGCCCGGCAGCTCGGGGCGGAAATCATGATAGAACGTGATGACGCCGTGCACCTCGGCGCGCGACAGATTCAGCTCACGCGCCAGAATGGGCGTAACCTCTTGCGGCACATAGCCAAATGCCTCTTGGATGGCGTGCAGGATGGGCATCAGCGGCCCCTCCAGATGCCTGTGCTCGGCAACGATCTCGACCGTGCGCTCCTCGCTCCACGGTTCGAAGCGGCTCATCGGCGGCCCTCCAGTTTGTAGTTATTCCGACGTAGATCGCTGCGGCGCCGCGAAAGGTCAATAGGCCAGTTTCGTGCGACGATAGAGCGCGTCTATCGAGCATTTCGCTCGGCCAGCGTGAAGGTTGGACACTTCCGCCCGTTTGAGAGGGAATCACGAAACGATTGCTGAATCGTAGCCGTCGCCGTTTACCCCTAGGACGAAGCTTTTCCCTCCGTTCAAGCCGGCTCTACCTCGGTTAAGGCACTGATGCGTTTGGCGTGGGCGATGAAGGCTGCGACGAGCGGCGAGTGCGGCTCACGGCGCGTGACGATGAGGCCGATCTTGTGTGTAACTTTTGGTTGCACAATCGAGATGGGCCGCAACCTGCTCGGCCGATCCAGGGTCTCCGCGAGGCGCGACGGGAGGATGCTTGCCCACTCCCCGGTGCGGACGTGGGCGTAGAGCACGAGCACGGAGTTGCTCTCGAGGGTCGGCGTCTGCCTGACGCCCGCCTCCTCGAGATGGCGATCAATGAGGCGGCGATTCTGCATGTCCGGGGTGAGCAGGCACAGGGGTTGCTGGCCGGCCTCGGCCCAGGTCACCTGCTCGCGCTTGGCCAGCGGGCTTTCCGGGGCGACCAGCAGCACGTACTGCTCGTCGTAGATAGGAATGGCCTCGTATTTCGGCGGCGGCTCGGTATCCACGTAGGAAATGCCGATGTCGACCTCGAGGTTCTCGAGACGGGCGAGGATCGCATCCGAGGTCATCGACAGCACGGTCAGATAGACGTCGGGGTAGCGCCGGCGCATGGGAACGGTGAGCTCCGCCAAGAACGGAAGCGATGTCGGAATGACCGCCAGGCGCAGATGCCCCGTCAGGCCCTTCTGCAATGCCTCGATCTCCTGGCGCATGGCGCGCGCATCGCCGACAATGCGGCGCGCCCAGTCGAGAATGCGCTCGCCCTCGGGCGTGAAGCAGCGGAAACGGGAGCCGCGCTCGACAATGAGCACGCCGAACTGGTCCTCGAGGCTCTTCAAAGCCGAGGACAACGTCGGCTGGGTCACGCCCGCAGCCTCGGCGGCACGGCCGAAGTGGCGTTCCCGTGCCAGGGCCAGGAGCAGTTCGAGCTTGTCGATCATGAGGTGAATATAGAGGTGATGGCGCCGTCGCCATAGTCCCGGGGTCAGGTCCGTCAGGGGGCACTGGATTTGCTACAATTTTAGCGACGGTTTTGAGACCGTCTTAACCGTGACCGCGGTCTCTCGGCTCGTGGGTGGCGAAATTTACAATTTGTAACAGATCGCGGAGCGAACGTGCTCCTCTCATTAAGGGAGAAGAGTGCGGGCCATGCTGTCCTACATCGCATCGCTGTTGGCGACCTCGCTCGGTGGCCGCTCGGGCGGACGGCGGCGCACTGGAAAGGGCGTCACGGTCAAGGCCCGCGGCTTTGCCGCCGACACCTCGGGTAGCGTCGCCGTGCTGTTCTCCCTGATGCTGGTTGCGCTCTGCGTCTTCGTCGGGGCCGCTGTCGATCTCAGCCGCTGGTATCAGGCGCGATCGCAAACGATCGCCGCCATGGATGCAGCCGTCCTCGCCGGCGGCCGGGCACTGCAGCTCAATTCGAGCAACGTCTCGGGCGCCAAGGATGCCGCCCAGAAGTTCTATGCCGAGAACACGAAGGACAGGGCCCCGGTCGAGAGCGACACCATCACCTTCAATGCGGTGGACAACAATACCGCGTTCGCGGCCTCGGGCAACGCCTACATCAAGATGTCTTTCTTGGGCCTCGCCAACATTACAAAGCTTCCGTTGCTCGACAAGTCGGAGGCGACCTATTCCAAGGCCGTGCTTGCGGCCGGCGGCTCGTCAAACAGCACCGTCGAGATCTCGATGATGCTCGACGTGACCGGCTCGATGCAGGGCACGAAGATCACGGACCTCAAGAAGGCCGCGACCGACCTCGTCAACATCGTGATCTCCGACAGCCCGATGGCGAACCCCGTGCGAGTGGCCATCGTGCCCTTCGCCGAAGGCGTGCGGCTGCCTACCTCTGCCAACACGAAGGCACGCGGAACGCCCGCCGCCAACGTCTCCCTCACGTCGCAGCAATACGTCTGGGGACAGGGCTGGCAGAATGTGACGGTCAAATACTACAAGACCGAGTGCGTGGTGGAGCGCAGCGGCACGAACAAGTACACCGACGTGGCGCCCGGATCGGGCAAATACGTGATGACACTTTTCAACAACGCGGGGAACAATGGCTCCTCCGGCAAGTGCGGTCTGGCCGCCGCCGACGAGTTGGTCCCGCTGACCAACAACAAGACGACGCTGACGAACAAGATCACCAACCTGGTCCTGTCCGGCAGCACGGCCGGCCAGGTCGGTACGGCCTGGGCGTGGTACACGCTCTCGCCGAACTGGAACACGCTGTGGTCCGCCTCGTCGGCCGCAAGCTCCTATACGTCGGGCGTCCGCAAGATCGCGATCCTGATGACGGACGGCGAGTACAACACGGAGTACGACTCGCATGGCGTGCAGACGGGAGCCGCCGGCGCCGGCGCGGCCGTCAACGCGGACTCGACCACGCAGGCGCGCGCCGTGTGCGCGGGCATGAAGACAGCAGGCATCACGGTCTACACGGTTGGCTTCGACCTCGGCAACAACCAGACCGCCATCGACACCTTATCCCAGTGCGCGACCGACCCGAACAAGGCCTACACGGCAACCAATGGAGCGCAGCTGCAGCAGGCCTTCCGCGACATCGCGCTCAAAATCTCGCAGCTCTATCTCACGCAGTAGGGCTCTAATTCGACCGACGATTCACGCTTCGGACAGATAGGGTCCGAAGCGATCGTGGTCGGGGGCGACCGACGATCCACGCTGGGGACTGATAGCGTCCGAAGCGATCGTGGTCGGGGGCGACCGACGATCCACGCTGCGGACAGATAGGGTCCGAAGCGATCCATGCCGAGGAGGCGACGATGATCGCGCTGGACCTTGCGGGTTCGCCGCGGTCATATCTCCGCGTACGCTGACGCCGGAGACCTCCTTGCCCTTCATCCGCCCTGCCAAGTGCCTCTGCGCCTCTCTGGCCGCCTGCCTCCTGTCGGCGCTCGCGGGTTGCAGCGGCGTGGATCCGGGTGCTGCTCCAGGACCCGTCGCAGCGCCAGAGACAGGTGCCGGCGTGCGGACAAGCCCCGTCGTTGCCGGGCGCCGGGCGCGGGTGTTCGTGATGGCTGGCCTCGGCGACAGCTGCGAGCCTCTCGCGGCGCCACGGATCACGGTGACGGAAGCGCCCGCGAAAGGCAGCGTGACCTTCGAGCCGGGGCAGCAGACGACGATCGCGACCAGCGCCTCGGGCAAGTGCATAGGCAGGACCGCGACAGGCACCGGCATCTACTATACGGCGCGTCCCGGAGAGACCGGCAACGACCGCTTCGCCATCTCGACCCTGCTTGCAAGCGGAGAGACGACGACGCGATCGTTCTCGGTCGACATCGTCGAATAGAGCTTCGCCCCGGATCGCCCCCCTCACCGCTCTGGCCGGAGCAACGGCGCTTGCCAGTGCCCGTTCCAGTCGCGCTCGAGTTGCAGCTCGCACTGGGAGCGGGCTCCCGTTTACATAAATAGACAAGAGCGGTGGCCTTCTCGCAGGAAGTGTGGCGGCCTAAGGCATCCGCCCTCTCCCTGGAGCCGTCCATGACCGCCGGCTGGCGCATTCAAGTTTTTCCGCAGTACTGCCGCGAAGGCCTTTCGTCATCGGAGTTCTTCAGCGTTCCGATCCCTTACGAGGACGAGGCCATCGCCGCCGTCCGCAATCGCGAGGGTGCTTCTCCGGGCGAGCGCGTCTATGCCGTGCGCCCGCTGCGACGCGAGGAGCTGAGCGACCTCGTGGTGAGACCTTAGGCGCCGCCTGTCAGGGCGCGGGAGGCTCCGGCTCGGCCGGGGGAACGGGCGCGGTCCTTGCCGCCTCGGCCGCCCAGGGGATGAGCTCTTTCGCGACGCTCGCAAAGGCGAGATCGAGCGCTCCCACGGCACCCGGCGCGTCGATGGTCTTGAGCGGAGACGCCGTGCGGAAGACCCGCGACGCAAGGATGCCCTTCTTGTCCACGACGTTTGCCGCGATCTCGATCTCCGCCACGGGATCAGGCTTCAAGGACACGGAGAAGCGGCGGAGCTCGGAGGAGAGCTCGACACCCTCGAGGTTGTCGGCAGGCCTGGCCACGGTCTCGAAGCACCCCGAGCCCTCAAAGCTCTCCAGCAGCTTGACTTGGGCCAGCGCTGGAATGTTGTCCATGAGCTGAGCGCTCTCGAAATCCACGTCGGCCGGGACCTCCCCCACGATGACGATCTTGTCCGTGGTGAAGGCCATGGGTGCAGCCGGCTCCGAGACGAGCAGCGGCGTGTGGATGGCCTCCGTGCACGGGCTCGCGAGGTGGGCGGCGGCGAGATCGTAGACCGTCTTCCTCGCCTTGGCGCCGCCGGCGAAGCGTTCCAGGCCCGCCAGGATGCCGTCGATCTTGCTCGAGTTGCGCGCCAGCGCCTCCGAGAACGTGCCGATGCTGGTGATCGCCTTGTTGAGCGGGACGGCGTTCTCGTCGAGGATCTGATCGAGACGTCCAAGCGTCTCGCGCGCGGATTGCGTCAAGCTCTGGCCGGCGTTGCCGGCAACATCGATCACCGGGATCGCGCTCCCCTCGCGGGCGATCGGCGCGGCTGCCTGGTCGCCGCCCGAGAGCACGATGACGGGGGCGCCGGTGAGCCCCTGGAAGTCGATCCCGACCACGGTATCGGCTCGCATCGGAACCGAGGGGTCGACCGCGATGGTGACGAGCACCTCCTTCGGCGCCTCGGGGTTCAGGGACAGCGCCGTCACCTCGCCCGCGCGGATGCCGTTGAAGAGGACATTCGAGCCCGCGAGCAGCCCTGACACGGAACTCTGAAAGCGAATACGGTAGATCTGCCGGTCGACCAGCCCGCCGCCATGATGGAGCCAGTAGACAAAGGCGAACAGTGCCAGCGTGCCCGCCAGGACGAATAGACCGACAATCGTGTAGCGCGCGCTCGTTTCCATGTTTCTGCTCAGCCCGTTGCGGTGGCAAGACGGTCGGAAAGCGCGGTCGCGCGCCTGCCGCGGAAGTAGTCCCTCACCCAAGGATGGTTGGAGAGGAGCATGGTGTCTATTGTGCCCTCGGCAACGATGCGTCCGTCGGCCAGCGCGGCGACGCGGTCGCAGACGGCATGCAGGGTCTCGAGGTCGTGAGTGATCATGAAGACGGTGAGCCCCAGCGTGCGCTGCAACGTCCGAATGAGCTCGTCGAACTCGCCCGCAGAGATCGGATCGAGGCCCGACGTCGGCTCGTCGAGGAAGACCAGCTCGGGGTCGAGCGCCAGCGCGCGGGCGAGCGCGACACGCTTGGTCATGCCGCCCGACAGCTCGGCCGGCAGCTTGCCGTGATCGCGCCGGCTGAGCCCTACCATCTCGAGCTTGCGCGCCGCCATCTCGCTCCTGAGACGCGGCGACAGCCGAAGATACTCGCGCATGGGAAACTCGACGTTCTCGCGCGCTGTGAGCGAGGAGAAGAGCGCACCATGCTGGAAGAGGATCCCCCAGCGCCGCTCCACCGCCCGCCTCTGCTGCTCGCTCGCCTGATCGAGCCGCGTGCCCAGAATCTCGACGGCGCCGGCGCGGCGGGGCAGGAGCCCGATCATGGTGCGGAGCAAAACCGACTTGCCGCTTCCGGAGCCGCCGACGAAGCCGTAGATCTCGCCGCGGCGGACCTCGAAAGACACGCGATCGAGAACAGTGCGCCCGCCGAGGACGACGACCAGATCCCGCACGCGAATGGCTTCCTCTGCGGTCATGGGCTCACATGTCGATCGAGGCGAAGAAGACGGCGAAGAGGCCATCGAGGACTATGACGAGGAAGATCGATTTGACCACTGATGCCGTCGTCTCGCGGCCGAGCGATTCGGCGCTTCCTTTGACGGCAAGCCCCTGCGTCGCCGCCACGACGCCGATGACAAGCGCCATGAACGGCGCCTTGATGAGGCCCACCTTGAGATGCGTGAGCGAGACGGCCTCCCGGAGCCGCGACAGGTAGATCTCCGGACTCATCCCTCCGTAAAGCCACGCTACGAGGCCGCCGCCGTAGAGAGCGGCCATGGACCCGAGGAACGTCAGCACGGGGAGCGCGATGACAAGAGCGATGACGCGGGGCAGCACGAGCACGTCGATCGGGTCGCGGCCCATCGTGCGCAGCGCGTCGATCTCCTCGCGCATCTTCATGGAGCCGAGCTCGGCCGTGTAGGCGCTGCCAGAGCGGCCCGCGATCATGATGGCGACGATCAGCACGCCGATCTCGCGCAGCACCAGGATGCCGACCATGTCGACGACGTAGACGTCGGCGCCAAATTTGCGGAAGTGGAAGATGCCTTGCTGGGCGATAATTGTGCCAATCAGAAAGGTGATGAGCAGGATGATCGGGATCGCCTGCCAGCCGACGCGGTCGACGTGGTGGACGGTCGAGGTCAGGCGGAAGCTTCGCGGATTGACGAGTGTGCGGCCGGCGGAGACGGATAAGGCCCCGAGCATGTTCGCGAAGGCCAGCAGATCGCGGCCGTTCGCAATGGTCACCTCGCCCAATTGCACGAGGCGCGCCTTTATCCAGCCGCGCTTCTCCTCCTTGGGTGGCTCCGCGCCGTTGTGGCCGATGGCGTCGAACAGCCTCAGATAGCGCTCCGGCAGGGCGGTGACTCGCGCCTCGACCTGGCGTCGGAGGGCGGCCGCGACGAAGCGTGCGAGCAGCCAGGCGCCATAGGTGTCGAACGCCGTGATCGCGCTCATGTCGACGGAGACCGCGCTGCGTTCCGGAAGCGCGGCGACGGTACGGTCCACGAGCGCCTCGAGATCGGCCGCGGTGTCGACCGTCCAGCGCCCGCCCGCCACGAGCACGCCCGCTTCTGCGCCTGTGCGAGAGACGAGTGAGGGCGCGCCGGCGCGCTGCGCGATCTCAGAGGAGCTTCCCTCGGGAGCATCGCTTTCTTGGCCCATCGGGCGGCTCAACCGCGGATGCGATCAGGCATGGCCGCAGCGACGCTTGGAGGGTGCTGCGCGCCGGCGTCGGTCTCGCTGATGTCGGTCATGTCTCGCCTGCTCCGGGTCGCGAGGCACCGGCCGGTTGGGCCCGGCCTCGGCTCGCCATCCTCACTCGGCCGCCACCTCAGGCCCGATGCTGCTCCATGTCAAGCGCTTGGATGAGGGTGCATTTCAGTCGAGAAGCGTCACCGCCTTGATGAGAAACGTGCGCATCTTGCCGTCGTGCTCCTTGAAGGAGACGTACTCACCCGGAACAAACCGGTGGCTGCTGAGCCTGTAGCCCGGCTCGTCGTCGCTCGATGTCTCGGGATTATAGTCGAAGGCCCAGCTCCCGCCCCTGCGATGGACGAGGTGGCCGATCTCGTCGTGCTCGCGTGACCAGAAGCGGCGCACCCGGCAGCGCTCCCGTTGGGTCTTCCATTCGGCCGCGTCGAGATGGCCGTCCGCATCGAGGGGGGCGACGAACTCGTAGCCGCACTCATGGCTGCCGTTCACAAATTCCGGATCGCGGGCGAGCTCCAATCGAACGTGCATGAGGCTCATGAAAAGCTCCTTGTTTGGCTCTATCCGATGATCTAAGCCTCGCTGGAGTGCAGATGTTGATCGCAATCAAGCTCGCGCCTGCTGAACGGCCCCCCGACTGAGACCGATCGTGGTTAAAAACGCATCGCCGGACAATGAGAGCACATCGCGGCGGTCGCTCGCGGAATCGCAGATCTCGACCATTCTCACGATTGCGGCCGACGCCATCATCTCTCTCGACGATATGTTCCGGATCACGCTCTTCAACGACGGCGCCGCCGCCATTTTCGGCTATGCGCCAGGTGAGATCATTGGACAGTCGCTGGACCTGCTCATTCCCGAGCGCATGCGCGCCGGGCATCACGCGCACGTAGCCGATTTCGCCTCATCGCCGGTCGCCGCCCGCAAGATGGGCGACCGGAGGGAGATCTTCGCGCGCCGCAAGGACGGCTCGGAGTTTCCGGCCGAAGCCTCCATCGCCAAGCAGGAGATCGGCGGACGCAAGGCCTACATGGTCGTGTTGCGCGACGTCACGGAGCGCAAGCGTTCCGAGGCCGCCCTCGCGCTCGCCAACACCGAGCTCGAGATGCGCGTCCAGGACCGCACACGGGCCCTCGAGGCCGAGATCCGCCGCCGCGAGGAGGCCCAGGACGCGCTTATCCAAGCGCAGCGCATGGAAGCCTTCGGCCAGCTCACTGGCGGCATCGCCCACGACTTCAACAACCTTCTCACCATCGTGATGGGAAACCTCGAGCTGCTCGGCGACGAGATCGAGCGCGACACGTCGCGCGCGTTCCTGAAGCGGGCGGCGGATGCGGCCGAGATGGGTGCCGCGCTCACCAAGCGCCTCCTGACCTTCGCCCGGCGTCGGCGCCTCACGCCGCAGGTGCTCGACGTCAACGAGCTGATCCTCAGCCTGACAGAGATCCTGAAGCGCTCGCTCGGCGAGCCCATTACGTTGACGACCGCGCTCGCGGGCCGCATTTGGCCCACCCGCGCCGACCCGAGCGAGCTCGAGAACGCCATCCTCAACCTCGCCATCAACGCGCGCGACGCCATGCCTGGCGGCGGCAACCTGATGATCGAGACCCGAAACGTCACGGCCGCCGAGGCCGGCATCGCCGGCACAGGCGACTACGTGCAGATCTCCGTCAGCGACACCGGACACGGCATGGAGCCCGACGTAATCGAGCGCGCGTTCGAGCCCTTCTTCACGACCAAGGAGCCCGGCCGGGGAACGGGGCTCGGCCTCAGCACAGTGTACGGCTTCGCCCAGCAGTCAGGCGGGCACGCCTCGCTCACCAGCGAGGTCGGCAGCGGCACCACCGTGGACATCTTCCTGCCGCGTGCGGCCGAGAAAGCCGCTTCCGTGCGCGCCGATACGGCACGGCCCGTCCCGCTCTCCGAGAACAGCGAGGTCGTGCTCGTCGTCGAGGACAATCCTGATGTTCGCGAGCTAACCCTTCAGCGCGTGGAAGGGCTCGGCTACGTCGCCCTCGAGGCCGAGAACGGCCCGGCCGCCGTCCGCATCCTGGAGAGCGGCGTGCACGTCGACGTGCTCCTCAGCGACATCGTGATGGCGGGGGGCATGTCCGGCTACGATCTCGCACGGTGGGCCAAGCAGAACGTGCCCCTGGTCAAGGTCGTTCTGACCACGGGCTACGCGGCCGAGGAGTCCAGCCACGACCCCTTCGAGATCGGAGCAAGTCCGATCCTGCGCAAGCCCTATCAGAGGGTCGATCTGGCTGTCGCTCTGCGGGACGCGCTACACTCGTGAGACCGGGCGTCAGAGACGCTTGACGCTGCCTGCGAACACATAGCCCACGCCCCGCACCGTCTTGACGAGCAAGGGACGCTCGGTCTCGGGCTCGATCTTCTTCCTCAAGCGCGCAACCAGGCCGTCGATCGAGCGGTCCATGGGCGTCCAGTCGTGGCCTTTGAGCAGATCCATGAGCTCGTCGCGCGAGAGAACGCGCCCGGGACGATGCACGAAGATAGCGAGAAGATTGAACTCGGCCGTCGTCAGCTCGCACGGCCGGCCTGAAGGATCGCGCACCTCGCGGCGGCGGGTGTCCATCGTCCAGCCGTCGAAGGTGTAGCGCGTGCCGTCGGACGCGGCCGCTTCCACCTCGGCGACCTCGCCGGGAAAATAGCGGCGCAGGACTGCACGCACCCGCGCCACCACCTCGCGCATCAGGAAGGGCTTGGCGATGTAGTCGTCGGCGCCGAGCTCGAGCCCGACAACGCGGTCGATGGGATCGCCCTTGCCGGTGATCATGATGATCGGAGTATTGCGCCTGGTCCGCAAGTCGCGTGCGAGCTTGAGGCCGTCCTCGCCGCCGAGCTTGAGGTCCAGGGTCAAGAGGCTCACGGGATTGGCCGCGAGATGGGCCTCGGCCTCGGCGCCGTTGCCGGCTTCGAGCACGCCAAAGCCCTCCGCCTCGAGCCCGGCGCGCAGGAGAGCGCGGATCTCAGGCTCGTCGTCGACGATTAGTATCTGGTCACGGGCCGCGTCCGTCATGCTGCTCACCAAGTCCAAGAACCGCCTCAAAAGCAAGCATTCCACCGCCGACCGATGGTCGTTTGTCACATCGTGTCACACATTCTCACAAACGGATCACACGGACGGGACGCTCATCGGGTTTGCTCTCAACCAGGATTCTAGCAGCTCGCGGTTCAAGAGGCGCCGGCAATTGGACGTTTTCGGAGAGGGCGCGTGGCGAAAATGACCATTCAGGACAATTTCAGCAGGGGCATGCGCTCGGCGGGAGATGTCGAAGGCTCGTCGCCGGCTGTGGTCGCCGGATTCCCGCTGGCGGACCTTGCCGGGCCTCACCCGGTGAGGTCTGGCCGCCTCAGGTTTGTTCTTGGAGTGTTCGCCAATTCCACGGAAGGCCATTTGGCGGTCGCGAGCCTCACCTCCAGCGAAGCACGCACCTGCGAAGTGATCCTGGTTTGCGATGCCGTATCGGACGGCCTGGAGAGCAACGACGGCTCGGGCGCCGTAGTGCACAGGATGGACGCCTTCAGCAGGGTGGCGCCGCGGCTGCGCGAGGTGCTTGCGATGTCCCGTCCCTTCTCGGCCCTATGGGATAGCATGAGCCTGCACTCGGGAACGGGCAACCTCCCCGGCACGCCCGGCCTGCAACGCCTTTTCCAGCATCTCGTCCATCGCCTGTCCAAGGGTGCCTCAGTCGTGGCGGTGCGGGCGCCGGACCCCGAGCTGCAGCTCGCCGCCTCGCGCGTTCTGCTCGACGCCGAATGCGAGGTGCTGCTCACCCACGAGGTTCTGCAGTCGGCGAACTGAGCCCCGTCTCCCTCGTCACAATGTGCAAAGGAGCACCACCATGTCGGAGGCGCACGATCTCGGCCTTGCCGTTCCGAACTGGTATGCATCGAGCCTCGAGAGCGTCGATACTGCTGCGAGCCTCAGCGGCATGCTGATAGACGAGGCTCGGAGGCTCAATGGCGTCGTCGCACGCGAGGCCGCTAATGTCGCGCACGCCTGGCTTGACGCGATCGGCGGGCCGCCGACGTCCGAGCGGCTCCGGGCCCCGCTGACCGCTACGCTGAGCGGCGCTCGGGAAATCTCGATGGCGCATTCAGAGTTCTGTCGCACACTCGCGGCACACTGGGGAGCGGAGGTCACGCGATCGCTCGGGCTTTTGAACGGCCCTGAGGCAAGCGCGGTGCAGGCTTTCCCGGAGGCATTGCCCGCGACCGGGAGCGATCACGAGGACAAGGACGCATGCTGCGCCAACTGCACGTCGAAGGCTTGCAGCCGTCAGGACCCCTTCCATTTCGGCATTCACGGCGAACCGGACGAAGCCTATTCCACGCTTGCGTCGAAGGGCTCAGTGTCCACGGCCTAGACGGTTTCAACTCCATCAAGCCAAGGAGCGCCCGATGACGGTTCGCAACCTCGAGGCGCTCTTCAAGCCCTCCTCCATTGCTCTTTTCGGGGCCTCCCCGGAGCCCGGCAGCGTGGGGCTGATCACCGCCTCCAACCTGCGCGCGGGCGGCTTCGCGGGTGACGTATGGCTCGTCAACCCGCGCCATTCGTCGATCGAGGGCGCGCCCTGCTACGCCTCCGCCTCGAAGCTGCCCGCCGCGCCCGACCTCGCCGTCATCGCCACACCGCCCAAGTCCATCCCGTCCGTCATCGCGGAGCTCGCGCAGCGTGGCACCCGCGGCGCCGTCGTCATTACCGCAGGCCTCGATGCGGACCTCAAGGCCAAGATGCTCACCGCGGCCAAGGCCGCGTGCCTGCGCATCATCGGACCGAACGGCATCGGCCTCATCCTGCCCCAGCTCGGCATCAATGCCAGCTTCGCGCACCGCATGCCGCGCAAGGGCGATCTCGCCTTCCTCTCGCAATCGGGCGCGCTCGTGACCGCGGTGATAGACTGGGCGGAAGCTCACGGCGTCGGGTTCTCCAAGGTCGTCTCGATGGGCGAGATGGCGGACGTCGACTTTGGCGACACGCTCGACTATCTCGCCGGCGATCCCGAGAGCAAGGCCATCCTGCTCTACGTCGAGCAGGTGACGAACGCGCCCAAGTTCCTCTCCGCCGCCAGGCGCGCGGCGCGCGTAAAGCCGGTGATCGTGCTCAAGTCGGGGCGCCATGAGGCCGGTGCCAAGGCCGCGCGCTCGCACACGGGCGCGCTCTCAGGCTCGGATGCCGTCTATGACGCGGCGTTTCGCCGTGCGGGCCTCGTTCGTGTCGGCGATCTCGATCAACTGTTCGATGCGGCCGAGATGCTCTCTTTCACCCCGCGGCTCGAGGGCGAGCGTCTCGCCATCGTGACCAACGGCGGCGGCGCCGGTGTGCTCGCCGCCGATCGGCTCGCCGACTTCAACGGCAAGCTCGCAACCCTCTCGCCCGAGGCTATGGCCGCGCTCGACGGAGTGCTCCCCGCGACATGGTCCAAGGGCAATCCGGTCGACATCATCGGCGATGCTGGCCCGGGCCGCTACGAAGCAGCGATGCGCGTGCTGCTCGAGGACGCCGCGTCGGACGCGGTGCTCGTCATCAATTGCCCTACGGCGCTCGCCTCGAGCGAGGACGCAGCGGGTGCCGTGCTCAAAGCCATCGCGGCCGCCAAAGGGCCTAGGAAGCCCGTCCTCACCAACTGGCTCGGCGACGGCGCCGCGGTGGAAAGCCGGCGCCGCTTCGTCGAGGCTCGCATCCCCACCTTCGAGACGCCGGCGGCCGCCATCGAGGGCTACATGCAGCTCGTGAGCTACCGGCGCTCGCAAGAGGAGCTGATGCGCACACCTCCGGCACAGCCCGCGGCGCTCGTAGTCGACCGCAAGAGCGCGCACGACATCTTCACCACCGCCCTCGAGCGTGGACGCGCAATGCTCACGGAATCGGAAGCCAAGGCGGTGCTCGCCGCCTATGGCGTACCCATTGCGCAGACGATCATCTGCCCCGATCCCGAGCGCGTCGCCGAGACCGCGCGCGAGATCCTCACGCGCTTCCGTGCCTGCGTCGTCAAGATCCACTCCGACGACATTTCCCACAAGTCGGACGTGGGCGGCGTGCGCCTCGGCCTCACGAGCTCGGGGGAGGCGCGCGAGGCGGCGCGTGCGATGACGGATACGGTCATGCGCGTGATGCCCACCGCCCGCATCGACGGCTTCGCCGTGGAGCCCATGATCGAGCGGCCCAATGCGCACGAGCTGATCGTCGGCATGAGCGAGGACGCAACCTTCGGGCCTACCCTCCTGTTCGGCGCCGGCGGCACGGCCGTCGAGGTCATCAAGGACACGGCGCACGCGCTGCCGCCGCTCGACCTCAAGCTCGCCCGCGACCTCGTGGGCCAGACCCGCATCAGCCACCTTCTGGACGGCTACCGCAACAGGCCGCGGGCCAATCTCGATGCTATCGCCGACGTGCTCGTGCGCGTCAGCTCGCTCGTCGCGGATCATCCGGAGCTGCGCGAGCTCGACATCAATCCGCTGATCGCCGACGAGCAGGGCTGCATCGCGCTCGATGCCCGCATGCGGGTCGCGGACCCTGCGAAGTCGCCGCGCAAGCCCATGTCCATCCGGCCGTATCCGGCCGAATGGGAGAAGGATGTCATGCTCAATGCGCTCGGCTCCGTGCATATCCGGCCGGTGCGCCCCGAGGACGAGGCCCTCTACGAGCGCTTCTTCGCGGGCATGGATCCCGAGGACATCCGCATGCGATTCTTCACGTCTGCGCCGGACCGCTCGCACAAGTTCCTCGCCCGTCTGACCCAGATCGACTACGCGCGCGAGATGGCGTTCGTCGCTCTGGCGCAGACCAATGGGGAGCTGCTCGGCGTCGCGCGCCTCACGGCGGATCCCGACTATACGCGGGCCGAGTACGGCGTGCTCGTGCGCTCGGACCTGAAGGGCAAGGGACTGGGCTGGATCATCATGCAACACCTCATCCTGTACGCCAAAGCGGAAGGTCTCGAGGAGCTCTACGGCGAGATCCTCGCCACCAACACGACGATGCTCGACATGTGCCGCGACCTCGGCTTCCGCGTCGAGGTGGACCCCGGCGATGCCACGCTGCGGCACGTCACGCTCGCAATCCACTCGGACGGCGCCCGCAAACGCGCTACGGGGCGATGAAATACACGAGATAGTTCCGCGCGTTACACGTTCCCCCAGGGACAGACAGTCTGCCCGCACATGGATTAGATCATCCCTGCCGGGCTCACGAGAGACCTCGCTCTCGACACTGGGTCGACCGGCATCTCGCTAGGAGGAGAATTCGAATGTTCAAGACCGCATTCGCGAGCCTTGCGCTGGCAACCGCCCTGTTCGCGTCGTCTCTCCCTGTCACGGTCCCGGCCGAGGCCGGCACGCTCAGAAAGATCGTGAAGATCGGCGCCGCCGTCGTCGTCACCGGTCTCGTCATTCGCTGTGGCGTTCGCGTCTCGAGCGGCCGGTCCTGCCTCTAATCCACTCTGGCTCGCAAGGCGAGGCACTCCCTTCTCGCCTTGCGGCCGTCTGCCGCGTTATCGCGAAAGCGAGCCGCGTCAGTGAAGGTGAAGGATCCCGGACTTTTCGACACCGTCGAGAAACTTGGCGAGGTCGGCCTCGCGCGTGTTCCACAGGCGGTACCAGCTCTTGAACGTGTCGATGGAGGCCGTCGGCTCCTCCTCGAGGAGCTTGCGCCAGGCGGCGAGAGCATCGTCCCTGCGGCCGAGCTGGCCATAGATCGGTATGTACTCGAGGTAGACGTAGAACGTGCCCTGATCCGTGCTCTGCCGCAGAAACGCAAGCGCGTGCTCGTAGTCCCCCTTCAAATAGGCCTCCAGCGCCTTCGTCGACTGGTACCATCCGGTGGCCGCGTAGGCATTCAGCGCATACGCCCGCTCGACCATAGGCACGCCGCGCTCCCATTGTCCCGACTTGGCGATCATGGTGCCGACGGTCGCGAGGATCTCGGCGTCGTAGGGCGCGAGATCGAGCGCCTGCTTTGCCTCGTGCTCGAAGAGGTCGAGCTGGCCGGTCCAGAAGTAGGCCGCGGCAGCCACCATGCGCGCACGCGCGTCTGCCGGAGCTAGCTGCACGGACTTGACCGCCTGCGCCGTGATCTCCTGGGGCGGCGTGGATACCGAATCGAACCGGAACACCCCGCCCAAAGCCGAGAGATAGGCGAGCTCGCGGTGCGCGCGCGCATTCACCGGGTCGAGACCGATGGCCTCTCTCAGCATGGCTTTAGCGGCGCCGAAGGTCTTTCGGCTCCACTCGGGGCGCATGACATCCTGGGCACGCAGCACGAGATCATAAGCCTCCACCTCGTCGGCACTCTTGCGCTTTGCGGATCGGCTTTCCGCCACCTCGATCACGCCAAAGCCGCCTGTGAGCTTGGCGATGATCTCGCTCACGAGCTCGTCCTGAACGATAAGAACGTCCGACATCTCGCGATCGAAGCGATCGGCCCAGATGTGCCGGCCGCTGTCGGTATCGACGAGTTGGGCCGTGACGCGCAAGTGGTCGCCCGAGCGCTGGACGCTGCCTTCGAGCACGTAGTCTGCCTTGAGATCCTGGCGGAGCTTGGCGACATCCGCAGGCTGGCCCTTGAGGTCGAATGTCAGGTTGCGCGCGACCACCGAGATATCGCGGGTGCGCGAGAGCTCCGTCAGGATGTCCTCCGTCAGGCCGTCGCTGAAATATTCCTGCTTGGGATCGCCGCTGAGGTTCGAGAACGGCAGGACCGCGATCACCGGTCCCTGCCGCGGGGCTTCGGCAGCCGCCCGATTCGCGACGGGCGGCGCGGGCGCCGGGCTATGCGGCCAGAAGGCAACCGTGCCGAGCATCACGACGAGTGATGCGACAGCCGCCACAGCCGCCACCACCGGAAGACGCTCCAGCGGCCGGAGACGGCCGGTCACGGACACCAGGGCTTCGGAAGGCTCCGGGACGCGATCTTCGGCCGCCGTTCTGCGGAACTCGATCACGGGGGCGTACGACCCCTTCGATAGCTCGATGTGAATGGGATCTTGCGACCCGCCGTCGGCATAATATTCGCGCAGCCTCTCGCGCAGGCGGCCGGCCTCGATGCGCACCACGGGGTCTACGAGAGGGTCGAAGCTTGCGGGCCGGCCGAACACCTCGACCGCGATGGTGTAGCCTTTGAGGCGCCCGCCTCGTCCCTCCAGCGTCTCGTTGACGACGAACTCCAGGAACCGCTGCCTGCGCGGCGACTGCTGAAATGTGCTGCTTCTCAGGATGCGATCGAGCTGGGCGCGTACAGCCGCCCGATCGGAGTCGCTCAAGCCCTGGACAGCGCTCTCGGTCACCGTCGGCCACTCCTGAAAAACATCAATGAAATGAGCGCACGTGATCCAAGCCGGCACGCGTTGATACGGTTGCATACTAGGACCGAAGCACCTGCGTTGTCACCGTCTGTGGGCGGCCGACCTTCAAGACCGGCGGCCGAAAATGCAACAGACGGACGAAAGGACAACGGCCATGGATCGTAAGCCACTGATTGCCGCCGCGTGCGGAGCTCTTCTCCTTCTTGGCCTCGGCACGGCGCATGCCGGCACGACCGTCGACGACACGGGCCTTATGGTGTGCGCCACGGACAAGTGGGACGAGAAGGAGGTCGAGAAGGGGCACAAGATCGCCGACGCGGCAAACCGCTGCGTACTAATCCCGGACGACAGTGCCGCGGCCAAGGTCACCGAAGCCTGCGCGGGCAAGTACGAATACCTGCCCGACGGAAGCTGGAAGGCGAACGGGACCTGCACGGACACCCATCCAGGCGGCGACAAGATCTTCCTCAACTGGGAGGAAGGCTCGCACCTCAAAGAGTACACCTACAAGAAGACGGGCGGCACCGGGAAGTATGACGGCGTCGGTGGCGGCGGAACATACACGTACGAGACGCTGACCGACTCCCTCTCGGCCGGCCGGTACAAGGGCAAGCTCGTGCTGCCCTGATGCACTGGGCCCATAGAGGCCTTAGATCTGATCGGCGCGGGGAAGCTCGCCGTCGCCCTCCTCCTGGCGGCGGCGGGGTCTATTTCTTCGAAGGCGTGGAGACCGGGGCGTCGTCATCGTCCTGGATGGCGCGCCAGCCGGCGCCCTCGAGGTCCTCGAACTGACCGGAGTTCAGCGCCCAGAGGAAGGCGAGCAGGCCGAGCAGGCCCAGGAAAAGGGCACAGGGGATGAGCCAGACGAGCGCGCTCATGCTTTTCTCCGCAACGAGACGAGCGCAAGCCTGCGGCCTCTCAGCCGCAACGCGTTGGCCGTCACCGCAATCGACGACAGCGACATGGCGAGAGCCGCGATCAGCGGCGTCACGTGGCCGGCCATGGCGAGCGGCACCGAGATCACGTTGTAGCCGATCGCAATGGCAAAATTCTGAAGCGACATGCTCTGCGAGGCCTGCGCAACGGCCAGCGTCTCGAGAATGGGCGCAAGGGCCTGCCCCTGAAACACGGCGTCGGCCGCCGTCTGGCTAATGTCGGCCGCGGTCGACGGCGAAAGCGAGGCATGGGCGGCGGCGAGCGCGGGCGCATCGTTGAGGCCGTCGCCGACCATCAAGACCTTGCGACCGGCCGCCTTCATGCGCTCGAGCGTCGCGATCTTGCCCTCGGGGCGCACGCCGGCCCACCACTGTGCGATGCCGGCGGCGCGGGCGGCGCCTGCCACCACCGCCTGCCGATCGCCAGAAAGCAAGGCAACCTCGTAGCCAGCGGCCTGCAACGCGGCGACGATCTCGCGCGCGTCGGGGCGCATCGCGTCCTCGAACACGAGCTCGACGGGCGGAGCGGTGCCGTCAGCGTACCAGAGCGCACCGGGGTCCGCGATGGGAGAGATCTCGCCCCTGATCCAGGCAGCGGCCCCGAGGCGACGGTCGCCGCTCGCGTCAGATGCGACGAGACCGGAGCCCGGGACCTCGAGAACGCCAGCCATGGCAAACACAGCGAGGTTGCGGTCGCGCGCGGCCTTGACCACGGCTTTCGAATAGGGATGGCGGCTCGCTGCGGCGAGCGCGGCCGCTCGAGCAAGCACCGCGTCAGGCACGTTACCGGCGTTGACGAGGATCGGCTCGCCGCGCGTGAGGGTGCCGGTCTTATCGAAAACGACCGTGTCCACCTCCGCGAGCCGCTCGAGCCCGTCCGGAGACTTGACGATGACGCCCTTCGCGAACAGCCGGCTCGTGGCCGCCACCTGCACGGCAGGCACGGCGAGCGCGAGCGCGCATGGGCAAGTGATGATGAGCACGGCAATGGCATTGGTGAGCGAGGGCTCCCAGCCGGCGCCGAGCAGCATCCAGGCGATGAACGTCGACGCGCCGAGGAGGTGCACGGCGGGCGCATAGAGCCGGGCGGCCCGATCCGCGAGGCGGACGTACTGGCCGCGGCCCTGCTCGGCCGCGCTCATGAGCCGCGCGATCTCTGCCAGCAGCGTGCTGTCGTCGGTGGCCGTCGCCTCGACCGTGACAGCGCGCGTCATGTTGAGCGTGCCGGCATGCACCCGTGCATCCGCCGACGCCCAGCGCGGCAGCGTCTCGCCAGTGATGAGGCTTTCGTCGATGTCGGTCTCGCCGGATACTATGCGTCCGTCGACGGGAATGCGCTCGCCGGCAGCCACGTGGATGCGCATCCCGGGGACCAGCGCGCGGGCCGGCATGCGCTCGACGCTGCCGCCCTCGCCGATGACGGTCGCAGTCAGCGCCTTGAGGCCGATGAGATTCTCGGCCGCGCCTCGCGCCTTCAGGCGGACCTGCTGATCGAGATAGCGGCCGATGAGCAGAAAGAAGGTGAGCATGATCGCGGCGTCGAAATAGACCTGCTCGGTGCCACGAATAGTCTGGAACAGGCTCATGCCGGTCGCCAGCGTGATGCCGAGCGAGATCGGGACGTCCATATTGAGGCGCCGTGCTCTCAGCGCGGACCCGGCCGAGCGGTAGAAGGGCTGCGCAGCGTAGGCGATGGCCGGCATGGCGATGAGCGCGGAGAGCCAATGGAACAGGTCGGCCGCCGTCCGGTCCATGTCGCTCGCGGCGCCGGCCCAGACCGAAACCGAGAGCAGCATCACATTGGCTGCGGCGAAGCCCGCCACGCCGAGGCGGCGCAGCAGGTCGTCGGCGCGGCGAGCATCCTCGTCGCTCGCGGCGTCGACGGATTCGGCCGCGTGGTAGCCGACACGCTCGAGGGCATCGATGAAGGCCTGCGTTCCGGTGACGGCCGCGTCATAGGCGATTGTCGCGCGCTTGGCCGAGAGATTGGCGCGGGCCTGCTGGACGCCCGGCGTTCTCATGAGGGCGCCCTCGATGGTCACCATGCAGGCGCCGCATACCATGTTCTCGACCACGAGCGACACGCTCTTGGAACACGGAATGGCCGGGGAAGCCTGCTCATTCTCGACGCCAAGCGCGACGGAGGCGTTCAGGGCGCGAGCCACAACCGCCTCCTCGCCTGATAGGCGGGTGCCGTCTCTCCGCTGCGAATGGCCCGAACGTCGGCGATCCAAGCGCCGTCACCCTGCAACGCGGCTACGGATTCGAATACGCCGGGTGCAACCTCGGTCAGCGCAATGGTCACGTCCGAGCGGTTTGTCGCCGGGCGGGACAGCGTCGCCTCGAGCCTCAGGCCGATGACGGGATTGCCGTCCTTGTCCTTCAACTTGACGCGGAGGCGCGCGGGCGAGGTCAGCGCCTCTATCGTCTCCTGCCAGCCGAGCGCGGACTGGCGCGCCTCGCTCGCGATGCGCTCGTTGTAGGTCAATCCCTCGCGATAGGCATCGGGATTGTCGACGCCGCCGAAGGTCGAGACCGCCTTGTAGATCAGGGTCGTGTCGGCCGCGATGATGACGGCGAAGAAGCCGATCATGGCGGCCAGGACGTGCCGCCCGCTAAGGCCGCGTGTCGTCGAAGTAGACGCGCTCATCGCTCTGGGCTCCTGAAGGCTGTCTGGCGGATCACGTGATCGCCGGTGGCCGCATGGGTGACGAGGAAGGCAATCGGAGTTGCACCACCACTGCTGAGGTTGTGCGCCGCGCCGGCGGGCACGCTGATGTAGACCTTAAAGGCACGCACAACGTCCGGCTCAACCGCGAGCGTCGGATCGCTGCTCTTCTCCTGGCCGAGCACGGTCAACGCGGCCTGCTCGAGGCCGCTCACGCCGAGGCGGAAGGTCTGCTCGGCGTGGGTCTTGTTCATGATCTTCACGGTGAAGCCGTTGCGGATACCGCCGTCGGACAAGCGGACGAACAGCGGGTTGCGATCCTCGATCACGCTGATGTCGACGCTCGTGCGCGTGATCCAGGCCCAGCCCATGATGGCGAGCGCTATCGCGATCAGCACGGAATAGAGGATGGTGCGCGGCCTGATGAGGCGCACCGGGCGGCGATCGGCAGGGGTCGCCGCCTCGACGTTTCGGAACGTGTCGTAGCCGATGAGACCCTTGGGCCGGTCGACCTTGCTCATGATCTCGTCACAGGCGTCTATGCAAAGCGCGCACTGGATGCACTCGAGCTGCGCCCCTTCGCGGATGTCGATGCCCATGGGGCATACGGCGACACAGGCCTTGCAGTCGATGCAGTCACCGCGGTCGTCCCACGACTGACCCTTCTTATGGGGCGCGCGCGGCTCTCCGCGATGATTGTGGTAGGAGACGAGCAGCGACTCGGCGTCGAACATGGCGGCCTGAATGCGCGGCCACGGGCACATGTAGATGCAGACCTGCTCGCGCGCGAGGCCGCCGAGAAGATAGGTGGTGAACGTGAAGATGCCCATGAACACATAGGCGACCGCAGGGGCAGTGCCGGTGACGAGCTCGACGGCGAGCGTCGGCGCGTCGCGGAAATAGAAAACGAACACGCCGCCGGTGGCCACGGCGATCGCAAGCCAAGTGATGTGCGTTGCCGTCTTCTTCCAGACCTTCTCGAAGGTCCAGGGAGCCTGGTCGAGCCGGATGCGCGCATTGCGGTCACCCTGCCAGAACCGCTCGACGGCGATCATCAGGTCGGTCCATACGGTCTGCGGGCAAGCATAGCCGCACCACATGCGCCCAGCGAGGGAAGTGACGAGAAACAGCCCGAGCGCCGACACCACCAGAATGCCCGTGATGAAGTAGAGCTCCTGCGGCCAGATCTCGATCGGTCCGAAATAGAGGCGCTGGTCGGCGAAATCGAGCAGAAACGCCTGGTTGGGTAGCCCCGGGCCGCGCTCCCAGCGCACCCAGGGCAAGAGGTAGTAAATGCCGAGAGTGACGGCCATCACCACCCACTTGATGGTGCGGAAGGTGCCCCTCGCGCGCCGCGGGTAGATCGTCTGCCGCGAGGCGTAGTAGGTGCGGGCGGCCTTGGAGGAGACGGCCTCGACATCGATCCGGGCAACGCCCGGTGCAGCTTCGGACGACCCATTGCCGTTCTCGAATCGCGATGCCGACTCCATGCGTGTCACAACGGCCTCCCTCCCTCCTTTACCTCATTTGCCGCCGCCGAGCGAGTGCACGTAGATAGCCAGCATCTTGATCGTCACCGGATCGAGCTTGCCCTCCCATGTGGGCATCACGCCGCCGCGTCCGGTGCGGATGGTTTCCATGATGTCGTCCTTGCGGCCGCCGTAGAGCCAGATGCCGTCCGTCAAGTTCGGCGCGCCGAGCTCCTGCGTCCCCTTGGCCTCTGGACCGTGACACGCGACACACTGCTCGCCGAAGATGGCACGTCCGCGCTCGACCGCGGCAGAGTCCGAGGACTGATTGGTGAGCGACAAAACGAACTCGGCCGCGTCAGAGATCTGAGCCGTGGTCAGCACCTGGTCGATCCCGAAGCGCGGCATCTGGCTTTCGTGAGCATTGGGGTAGCCGGTGCGGATACCATACTTGATGGTCTGCTCGATGTTTTCGTTGGTCCCGCCCCACAGCCAGTCGTCGTCGTTGAGGTTGGGATAGCCCTTGGCTCCCTGCGCACCCTTGCCGTGGCACGGCGCGCAGTTGTTGCCGAACTGGGCGGCGCCGCCGCGCAGCACGAACTCCATGAGGTCGGGGTTCTTCTCGATGTCGGCCACGGGGCTTGCGGCGATCGACTCGACGAAGCGCGCCTGGCTCGCCTTGGCGGCCGCGATGTCCTTCGTCACCTGATCGCGCTGGCTGTAGTCCAGGATGCCATGTGTGTAGCCGCCGGTGCCGGTGATGACCGGCCAGGCAGGATAGAGCACCCAGTAGCCGATCGCCCAGACGATCGTCGCATAGAGCACGTAGAGCCACCACCGCGGCAGCGGCTTGTTCAGCTCCTTCAAATCGCCGTCCCAAACGTGTCCCGTCGTCTCGACGCCGGTGACGGCATCAACCTCTTTATGTCCGGCCATGGGTCTCACCCCCTCCACGATCTTCATTCCCCAGGGGAAGCCGCGCTGCGGCGTCGAACCGGTCCTTGTTGCCGGGGCGAAGTGCGTAGACCAGCACTCCGACCATGACCGAGCCGAATATTCCCATCGCCAAGATCTGCGACCACGCAGCAAATGCCTCGTAGCTCATGCTCTCCCCCTCACCTGAGGTTCGGGCCAGCGGCATCGAACGTCGTGAAGTCGACGAGCGTGCCGAGCATCTGCAGGTAGGCGATGAGCGCGTCGAGCTCCGTCGCCTCGGTGTCGGCCTTGCCGTCGAACTTGCGCACCTGCGCTTTCGGGTAGCGCTGGAGCACGGCCTTGGCCGCTTTCGTGTCGGGGCTGATCTGCCCCACGAGGTCGTCCGCTGCGGCAGCAATCATCTCGTCGGTGTAGGGCACACCCGCGAGCCTCAGCGCCTTCATGTCGCCCGCGATGCCTCCCGCCTCGAGCTTACGCTCGGCGAGGAAGGGGTAGCCAGGCATGACGGAGCTCGGGACGATCTCGCGCGGCGCTTTCAGGTGATCGACGTGCCAGGCATCAGAGTACTTGCCGCCCACACGGGCGAGGTCGGGCCCCGTGCGCTTCGACCCCCATTGGAAAGGATGGTCGTACATGCTCTCGGCGGCCAGGCTGTAGTGGCCATAGCGCTCGACCTCGTCGCGGAGCGAGCGGATCATCTGGCTGTGGCAGTTGTAGCAGCCCTCGCGGATGTAGATGTTGCGGCCCGCGAGCTCGAGCGGCGAGTAAGGCCGCATCCCCTCCACCTTCTCGATCGTCGAGCCGATCAGGAAGAGAGGCGCGATCTCGACCAGGCCGCCGATCGCAACCACGATCAGGATACCGATCAGCAGTACGAGCGAGTTCTTCTCGAAGAATGCGTGAGTCATTGTCCCCTCATCTCCCTCACTCGGCAGGCGCCGCGACGGTGCCGGCGCGCAACTCGGGCGCGGCCGCCGCACGGGGCTGAGACTTGATGTCGACAGGCTGGTCGCCGCGCACGGTCTTCCACACGTTCCAAGCCATCAGCAGCGAGCCGAGGACGAACAACGAGCCTCCCGTCGCGCGGATCACGTAGGGCCAGTGCATCGCCTCTACCGTCTCGACGAACGAGTAGGTGAGGAAGCCCAGATGATCGTAGGCACGCCACATCAGGCCCTGCATGATGCCCGACACCCACATCGAGCTGATGTAGAGGACGATGCCGATGGTCGCGATCCAGAAGTGCCACTCGACGAGGCGCAGCGAGTAGAGCCCCTCACGCTTCCAGAGCCACGGCACCAGGCAGTAGATGGCGCCGAACGAGACCATGCCGACCCAGCCGAGCGCACCGGAGTGCACGTGGCCGATGGTCCAGTCCGTATAGTGCGATAGCGAGTTCACCGCCTTGATCGACATCAGCGGACCCTCGAAGGTCGACATGCCGTAGAAGGCGACCGACACGACGAGGAGGCGCACGACCGGATCAGTGCGGAGGCGATCCCAGGCGCCCGACAGCGTCATGAGGCCGTTGATCATGCCGCCCCACGACGGCATCCAGAGCATGATCGAGAACGTCATGCCAAGCGTCTGCGCCCAATCGGGCAGAGCGGTGTAGTGCAGGTGGTGGGGTCCCGCCCAGATGTAAAGGAAGATCAGGCTCCAGAAGTGGATGATGGAGAGGCGATACGAGTAGACCGGGCGCTCCACCCGCTTCGGGATGAAGTAGTACATGATGCCGAGGAAGCCGGCGGTCAGGAAGAAGCCCACCGCGTTGTGGCCGTACCACCATTGCGTCATCGCATCCTGCACGCCGGCGAAGAGCGAGTAGCTCTTGGCGCCGAGGAAGGACACCGGAATGGAGAGATTGTTCACGATGTGCAGCATCGCGATGGTGACGATGAAGGCGAGATAGAACCAATTCGCCACATAGATGTGCGGCTCGTTGCGCTTCCAGAGCGTGCCGAGGAAGACGAGCAGGTACGCGACCCAGACGATCGTGAGCCAGAGATCAACGTACCATTCGGGCTCGGCGTACTCCTTGCCCTGCGTCACACCGAGCACGTAGCCCGTGGCCGCGAGCACGATGAAGAGCTGATAGCCCCAGACCACGAACCACGGCGTCCAGTAGCCCGCGAGCCGTGCGCGCGAGGTGCGCTGCACGACATAGAGCGAGGTCGCGAGCAGCACGTTGCCACCGAACGCGAAGATGACGGCCGAGGTGTGCAGCGGCCGCAAGCGCCCGAAATTGGTCCACGGAAGATCGAAGTTCAGAACCGGGAAGGCAAGCTGCCAGGCGATGACGTCACCGACCAGGAAGCCGACGACGCCCCAGAACACGGCTGCCAGAGTTGCGACCTTGACCGGGCCGTCCAGGTACGACTTCTGCTCATCGGCCCCGCCGGGCCGCGGATTCGACATGACGTAGAACGCCGCAAGGGCGCCGGCAGCCATAAACAGGACGCCGTGGAAGCGGAAGACAGGATCCTCGCCCGCGAAAGCGAACAAGACGCCAATCATTCCGACCGCCACGGCAGCCAGTACCGCTCCGGCCCCCGAGAGCGCGATAACCTCTTCGCTGGTTGCTTTCATGAGCCCCTCGCCCAGTGGGAAAATTCGTCACAGCGAGACTTAGAGGAGGGCGGCGCCGAGGGGCCTTGATCGCAATCAAGCCGCGACAAAGCGGACGGTGCTAGCGGTTCTCGAGCATCTTGAGCGGAACCGGATTGATCCGTCCATGCGCAGTACTCTCATGGATCTCGCCCAGCGCTACGCGGCCCCCGTGCCGCGCTACACGAGCTATCCCACCGCCCCTCACTTCACGAGCGCGGTGGGACCGCGTCAGGCTGCCGCATGGATGCAGAGCGTGCCCGACGGCGCGGCGATCTCGCTCTATGTCCATATCCCGTTCTGCCGGTCGCTCTGCTGGTATTGCGGCTGCAGCACCACGGCCGTCAACGGCACCGGGCCGATCTCGTCATTCCTTGCAGCACTCGACGCCGAGATGGCGCATGCCGCGACCCTGTTGCCCGCTTCGACGCACGTGACGCATCTGCATTGGGGCGGCGGCTCGCCCAACACGCTCTCGCCAGCGCATATCCGCGACCTCGCGGCGCGCACCCACGAGCTCTTCCGCGTCGACGACACGGCCGAGTTTGCCGTCGAGCTCGATCCCCGCTTCATGGACGCCGAGCGCGCAGCGGCCTTCGCCGACGCCGGCGTCAATCGGGTCTCGATCGGCGTGCAGGACTTCGAGGCGTCGGTGCAGGCGGCCATCAATCGCTATCAGTCCTATGAGCTCACCCGCGACGTCGTGTCCATGATCCGCGACGCCGGCATCGACGCCCTCAACATCGATCTCGTGTATGGCCTGCCGGGCCAGTCGCAGAGCAGCGTGGCCCGCACGCTCGACCGCGTGCTGGCGCTCGATCCCGACCGCATCGCTGTGTTCGGCTATGCCCATCTCCCCGACAAGATCCGCCATCAGCGCCTGATCGACAGCCGCCTGCTCGGCGGGCCCACCGACCGGCTTGGGCAAGCCAACAGGATCGCGCGCATGCTCACGGCCGCGGGCTACGTGCGGGTGGGGCTCGATCACTTCGCGAAGCCGAGCGATCCGCTGGCGGCCGGTCAGATCCACCGCAACTTCCAAGGCTATACGACCGACACCTCGGAGACCCTGATCGGCTTCGGCGCCTCGGCCATCAGCCGCTATCCTCAAGGATACGCGCAGAACGCCGCCCGCACGCCGGACTATCTCACGCGCGTGGAGGCGCAGGGGCTCGGAACCGCGCGCGGTGCCGCGCTGACGCCAGACGATCGCGTTCGGGCTTACGTGATCGAGCGGCTGATGTGCGATCTCACGTTCTCAGAATCAGACCTCAAAGCGCGCTTCGGCGCCGCGGCCGCTCCCGTCATCGAGGATGCACGGGTCGTCCGCGAGGCGGACCAGGACGGCATCGTCGAGCCCACCGGCGATGGTTTCCGCATTCCCGAGCGGGCGCGGCTCTTCGTGCGGAGCGTTTGCTCCTGCTTCGACGCCTATCTCGAATCCGGCACCGCCAGCCACGCCGTCGGCGTCTGATCACGGACGCTTATTGTGCCGGAGTGGTGGGCTTCGCTGATGAGCCTCTCAGAACTAAGAGGCGGCCGGTCCTGGAACCGCAATCCCCTGCGCAGCGGCGTGCGCAGAGTATCAGCTCAGGACCGGCCGCCTTGGTCTGGCACCGTTATGTTCTTGCTATTTCATGCCAGAACAAAATCTTCGCACCTTCTCCGAATTCACCTACTCGTTTGCCATTTCGACGAGGCGCGTGACATCGCACAGCTTGACGGTGGTGCCGCCCTGCTCGACGTCGATCACACCCAAGGAGCGTAGCTTGGTCAGCGTGCGACTCACGGTCTCGATCGTGAGTCCCAGAAGGTCGGCGATGTCGCTCCTGCGCATCGCGAGCGTCACGGTGTCGTTGGCCTCGCTCGGAGCCTTGCGGTGGAGTGCCAGGAGAAAGGAAGCCACGCGCTCGACGGCGCTACGCTGGCCGACCGTGACGAGCAGGCTGCGCGTCGCGGCGAGCTCCTGGCAGACGGCCTTGTAGAGCTTGAGGGCGAGGGTTGCGTCCGTTTCGGCGAGACCTTCGAGGGCGCTCGCGGACAGGCAGCGGACTTTGGCCGGGCAGGTGGCCTGGGCACTCAGAATATGTTCGCCGAGGACGCCGAGACCGATGAGGTCGCCCGGATAGGCGAAGTCGATGATGCGGCGGCGTCCATCGCAAAGCGTCTTGTAGATGGCGATCACACCTTCCTCAACCTTGAAGACGTGGATGCGGGGATCTCCCTCGCAAAACACATGCTCCTTGCTCTCGAGCTTGCGGATGGTTGCGTGGGCCAGTCGGTCCTCAAGCGTCCCCACCTGCGGCGCGGAGATCTGCCTGGGGAGGGGCGGCATTGCGGCGTACTTGCTCTCGGTGGAATGGCTCGCCAGCATCTGCGTCTCCTCGGCCCCCTGGGTTTCCCGTCTGTGAATGGCGAGAGTAAACGCGCCCAGCGAACCGCGGGTATGCGTGAATGGTGATGAATTGTGAGAGAATGTAACGACGATGCCCTGTTTCTCCCTAGGGGAGCCCCATGATCCGAATCAAGAGGTGCGGCACCCGGACGCGCTAGTGTTGCGAAGTCGTCGCAAGAAGGCGGGTGCGCCCATGCCGAGAAACACCACCAGGAAGGGCCTCGGCCGCACCGGACGCCCCATGCCGGACCCGCACCAGAGAACGATCGCCGACCGCATTCTGCAGCACGAGATCGACAATGCGCTCGCGAACCTTGCCGACAGCCTGCCGGTGATCATCGACCTGCGGATCGCCCGTGTATTGAGCACCATTTTGGAGCCGAGCTGGGCCGAGCACACCAGCTTCCAGGACGAGGCGCTGTTCCCCATCCTCGCCCGGCGTCACGACGGGGTGAAGGACGTCAAAATCCTTCTCGCGCGGCTCGAGCGGGAGCATGCCGAGCTGACCGAGTGCCACCTCGAGATTGCCCTCAAGCTCGAGCTCCTGATCGGAGGGCGGCTCACCACTCACGCGGCGTTGGGCCGGAAATTGCGTGGAGCAAAGGACGTCCGCCAGCGGCACCGGGAGGCCGAGACTCAGCTTGATGCGCTGTTGCCCCGTGCGCTCTCGGCCCCAGAGCGGAAGGCGCTCGAGCAGTGGCTAGCCGAGCGGCCAGCGCCGCCGTTCCCGCTCAATATCGTCCTCGATTCCCTGGATTGAACTTGCCTCAATCGCTCAATGCGACATGAGCACTCAATGCGACATGAGCACTGGCACCGTCATCCCCCGCAGCAGCGAGCGCGTGGCGCCGCCGAGCACGAACTCCATGAGCCGCGTGTGCCCGTAGCAGCCCATGACGAGGAGATCGCACCCCTCCTCCTTGAGATACCGTGTCAGCGTATCGCCGACCTTGGCGTCCGGAGCCGTGACCTCGGCTGACTCGCATTTCACCTTGTGCCGCGCGAGCGCGGTGCAGAGATCGGCGGTCGGCACGTCGGCAGCGTCGAGCTCGTCGCCCGGATTGACCCATACGACCTTTACCACCTCCGCAGTTTTGAGGAGAGGCAGCGCATCGAAGGCTGCGCGCGAAGCCTCGCGGCGCCCATTCCAGGCGACGGCGATGCGCCTGCCGATCTCCGTATAGCCGCCACGCGGAACGAAAAGCACGGGACGGCCCGTCTGCAGCACCAGCTGCTCCTCGCCGCCCGGAGGCGCCGAGCCGAGCGGCCCAGGCTCCGGACTTACGGCCAGAATGAGGTCCGCCGAGCGGCCGTACTCGCTCACGATGCGCCACGGCTCGCGCAAGCCCGCGTCGGCGTCGATCCACTCGCCGTGAACACCGCCTTCGCGCACGGCCTCCTCGAACTTCGCCTTGAGGCCCTTGGCCATGTCGACGAACGCCTTGCGGTGATCGTCGACGATGATCGACGCGTCGCCCGGCATGAAGACGGGCTGCAGGATGAAAGGCGGCACAACCGCCAGCGCACTCAGGTGTGCATCGAACTTCCGCGCGAGCGTGACGGCCGGTCCGATGAGCGCCCGGTACGAGGGCTCGTCGCTGAAATGCATGAGTAGCGTCTTGTAGCTCATCGCGACGATCCTCGCTTCTAGCACACGGCGGGCTTGCAGAGCTCGATCGTGAATTTCTGGTGCTTGCGCTTGCGGGTGAAGTTGAACTCGCGGCCGTCGATGCAGGAGATGTGACCGTCGAGGCCCGTGTCATCGCCGAGCGGGACCTCTTGGAAGGCCAGCACCTCGTTCAGCTCGCAGGCCTTCTCCGTCCGGAGCTGGTCGCGCAACACGATCCGCCACGGCCCTTCGTTGGGCAGGTTATCGTCGTCTGCTGCACCCGCAGGGGACGCTGCAAAGGCGGCGAGCACTGCGAGAGCGGCCAAGCGACGGTTCAGCGACGTCATGGGTCATCTCCAAGGTGACATTCCGTCAGCTATGTAGGGCGGCGGAAGCTGGCAGACCTTGACGCGCGTCAAACATCCGAGCTCCCTGGCTGTCTTAGAGTTCGTCGCACTCGACCGAGAATTCATCGCACCGGGGATCAAACGTGACGGAAACCGTGCAGGCGCTCGCACTGATGCTCGCCGGAGGCTTCAGCCTCGGGCTCGCGAGCACGCTGCACTGCGCGGGCATGTGCGGGGGCTTGACGGCGAGCCTTATGCTGGCCGGCGGCCCGCGGCCTCTCGCCCAGACAGTGCGCATCGTCGCCTTTACGCACGTGGGCCGCATATCGGCCTATACGCTGGCCGGCGCGCTGGCGGGAGCCATCGGCGCGCCTGCTCTGCAATGGCTCGACCGGGAGCTTGCCTTCCGGCTCGCGCAGTGGGCCGGCGCGGTGGCGCTGATGTGGATCGGGCTCTCGACGGCGGGGCTTCTGCCGCCGCTCTCCATGCTCGACCGCGCGCTCGCCCCCGTCGCAGGCTTCGTCGCGCGGGCGGCGCGACCGCTCGACGGACATCGAGACCTCAGCGCGCTCGCTGCGGGGCTGGCATGGGGTCTCATGCCCTGCGCCATGGTCTACGGAGCGCTCTTCACCGCCATGCTCACGGGATCGGCGGCCGGCGGCGCGCTCGTGATGGCGGCCTTCGGTCTCGGCACGTTGCCCGGGCTCCTCCTCGCCGCAGCAGGATTGCGCACGCTCGCGCAAGCCAGCAACCGGCGCTCGCTCCGGATGGTCACGGGGCTCGCCATCGGCCTGCTCGGCTTCCTTACGGTTTGGGTGCCCCATCCTGCGAGCGGCGTGCTGTGCGCGCCGGACGCGGCTGCTCAGTTGACATCAATCAATTCCGCGCGCTGAGCCGCGCGCTAGGCTCAACCAATAGAGACAGGAGGCCAACCGTGAGAGTCGCGATCTCTGCCCTGGCGTTTGCGTTGAGCTCGTGCCCCGTTGCCGTCCGTGCCGAGCAGGTGGGCAACGTCCAGGATGGGCTCGCCTATGCGCGGGCCCATTGCGGCGAATGCCACGGCGTCGAGGCCACCGCGCAGGACTTCTCGCCCAACGTCGACGCGCCAGATTTCTCCGTCGTCGCCAATACGCCCGGCATGACCGAGCGGGCGCTCGGCGTATGGCTGCAGACGTCGCACCCCTCTATGCCCAACTTCATCATTCCCCCCGAGCAGCGCGACAACGTCATCGCCTACATCATGAGCCTCAAGAGCAAGCCCCAGAAGTAAGGCTGCCGCCACACCGCTTTCCGGCGTGAAATATCTCTAGTGAAATTTCATATTGAATATTTCACGGCATCGGCTATGGGTTGACTATGGGAGACCCTTGATGCCCTTGCCGCGCATGCTGCGCCCGACCAATCGCGACCTGCACCCGGTCGAGGGCGAGCGCCAGGACAGCGATCGTGAGTTCGTAGGCAGCGAGATTCGCTCGCTCCGAAACGCGCGCGACATCACGCTGCAGGAGCTCAGCGCGGCAACGGGGCTCTCGATCGGATATCTGTCCCAGATCGAGCGCAACATCTCGCGGCCCACGGTAGACGGCCTGCATGCCATCAGCCGCGCGCTCGGCGTGACGATCTCCTGGTTCTTCAAGCATGCGGATAAGAACTCGGTCGCCGAGCGCGACTACATCGTGCGCGCGCCGCGGCGCCGACGTCTCAAGTTCAAATCGGGCATCGTCGACGAGCTGCTCTCTCCCAATCTCAACCGCCAGCTCGAGCTTCTGATGTGCACCTTTCCGCCGGGAGCAACCAGCGGGGACGTCCCCTACACGCATCAGGGCGAGGAGGCAGGCATCGTGATCGCGGGACGCCTCGAGGTCTGGGTCGGGGACAAGCACTTCGTGCTCAAGGAGGGGGATAGCTTCGCGTTCGAAAGCCACCTGCCGCACCGCTACCGCAATCCCGGCCGCAGCAACGCCGTGCTCATCTGGGCCATCACCCCTCCGTCCTACTAGAAGAAGCGCAAGGAGCGCGCCGCGCATGTCACAGGATTTTCCGAGCATGGTCGAGGTTCTGGTCATCGGTGGCGGCGTCGCAGGCTGCTCGGTCGCCTACCATCTCACCAAGCTCGGCATCAGCGACGTGCTCCTGTGCGAGCGTAAGCAACTGACGTGCGGCACCACGTGGCATGCTGCCGGGCTCGTGACGCAGCTGCGGGCCACGCGCAACATGACGGAGCTCGCGAAGTACACGGGCGAGCTGTTTCGCACGCTCGAGGCAGAGACCGGCCAGGCCACGGGCTACAAGCAGAACGGCGCGCTGAGGCTCGCCAAGCACGAGGCGCGCTTCGAGGAGTTGAAGCGCGGTGCCTCGATGGCGCGCAGCTTCGGGCTTCCCGTCGAGGTGATCGGCCCGGGCGAGATCAAAGAGCGCTGGTCGCCCATCGACACCAAGGACATCGTCGGCGGCCTGTGGCTGCCCAAAGACGGACAGGTGAACCCGGCCGACGTCACCGTCGCATACGCCAAGGGTGCGAAGGCGCGCGGCGCGAAGATCTTCGAGCATACGGCGGTCACCCGAATCCTGGTCGAGGGCGGGCGCGCGGTCGGCGCGTTGACCGACAAGGGCGAGGTGCGCGCCAAGACGGTGGTCGTGTGCGGCGGCATGTGGTCGCGCGAGCTAGCGGCAAAGTCCGGCGTGTCGCTGCCGCTGCATGCAGCCGAGCACTTCTACGCGGTGACGGAGCCGATCCCCGGGTTGCCGCGCGAGCTGCCGGTGCTGTTCGTCACCGACGAGGAGACCTATTACAAGGAGGACGCGGGCAAGCTGCTCATCGGCTGCTTCGAGAAGCACGCCAAGCCCTGGGGCGCCGCGGGAATCCCCGAGAGCTTCTGCTTCGAGAGCCTGCCCGAGGACATCGAGCACTTCGAGCCGATCCTCGAGAAGGCGATCGCGCGCGTGCCGCTGCTCGCCAACGCCGGCATCCAGCTCTTCTTCAATGGGCCCGAGAGCTTCACACCCGACGACCGCTACCTGCTGGGCGAGACGCCGGAGGTCAAAGGGCTCTATTGCGCCTGTGGCTTCAACTCGGTCGGAATCCTCTCGTCGGGCGGCGTCGGCAAGGCGCTGGCGGATTGGATCCACGATGGGCACGCGCCCATGGACCTCGCCGACGTCGACGTGGGGCGCATGGTGCCGTTCCAGTCGAACCGGCGCTTCCTCTACGAGCGCACCAAGGAGACGCTGGGCCTGCTTTTCGACATGCACTGGCCGAACCGCCAATTCGAGACGGCGCGCGACGTGCGCCGTAGCCCTTTTCACGACAAGCTCGTTGCCGCCAATGCCTGCATGACCGAGATGAACGGGTACGAGAGGCCGGGGTTCTTCGCTGCGAGCGGGATGCGGCCCGAGCTCCTCTACTCCTACGGCCATCAGAACTGGTTCGACGCGTGCGGGGCGGAGTGCCGCAACACCCGCGACAACGTCACCGTGTTCGACCAGAGCTGCTTCCCGAAGATCATGGTGGATGGGCGGGACGCGCTCGCCGTGCTGAACAAGATCTGTGCCAACGACGTCGATGTGCCGGTCGGAAAGCTCGTCTACACGCAGTGGCTCAACGAGCGCGGCGGCATTCAGGCCGACGTGACGGTGACGCGCGTCGCCGAGACCTCGTTCCTCGTGGTCACCATCGCCGCTTCGCAGACGCGCGACACGGCCTGGCTGCTGCGGCACATTCCCGAGAACGCACACGTGTTCGTGCGCGACATCACACCGGGGCTCGCCACGCTTGCCGTCATGGGGCCGAAGTCGCGCGAGCTACTTGCCAGGCTTTCGCCGGACGACCTCTCGACCGCGGCGTTCCCGTTCGGCACCAGCCGGGAGATCGAGCTCGGATACGCGCGCGTGCGGGCAAGCCGTGTGACGTTCGTCGGCGAGCTCGGATGGGAGCTTGCGATCCCGACCGACTTTGCCGGCCACGTCTTCGACGAACTGACGAAAGCCGGCACGGACCTCGGTCTCGCGCACGGAGGCTTCTTCGCCATCAACTCGATGCGCATGGAGAAGGGCTACCGGCACTGGGGCCACGACATCGGCGAGGAGGACAGCCCGCTGGAAGCCGGGCTCGGCTTTGCGGTTGCCTTCGACAAGAAGGGCGGCTTCATCGGCCGCGACGCGCTCCTGCGCCAGCGCGAGCAGGGACCGCCCAAGCGGCGAATGGTGCAAATTGCGGTTCCCGACGCGAACGGGAAGCTTCTGCACCACGACGAGCCGATCTGGTGCGGCAACCGCATCGTGGGCTCGGTGACGTCCGGCGCCTACGGGCACCGGGTCGGGGCCACGCTCGGGCTCGGCTACGTCTCGGCCGATGACGGCATCACGGCGGATTTGCTCAAGGCGCAGAGCTACGAGGTCGAGATCGCGTGGGAGCGCTATCCCGTCAAGGTCCAGCTCTCGCCCTGGTACGATCCCAAGTCAGACCGCGTCAGGGCGTAGAGCCCTGGCCGCCCGCGAGGATCAGATCATGGCCGGCGTGCAGGCGCAGGCGACGATCGCCTCCGTCTTGCCGACGTTGCGCAGCCGGTACGGCTCCTTGCCGAAGAGCTGGAAGCCGCCGCCCTTGGCGATGCGGCGCACCTCGCCGTCGGCCTCGATCTCGACCACGCCCTGAATAACGAGTGCCGCGGTCTCGCCGTCATGCGCTATCGGCTCGCTTCCCGTGCCGGCGCCGGGCTCGTAGCGCTCGATGAAAAGCTGAAGCTTCTTGTCGCGCCGCTCGCTGCCCAGAACGCGCAGATCGACGGCGCCGCGGGACACGACCGCGAGGTCCTCGGCGTCGTAGAAGAGCACGTTGCGCTGCGAGGTCGGCAAGGCGAAGAAATCAGCCATCGAGATCGGGATCGCGGTCAGGATCCGGTGCAGGGATGCGACCGACGGCGCATGGGCTTCCTGCTCGATCATCGAGATGGTGGCGTTCGTCACGCCGGCGCGGGCGGCAAGCTCGCGCTGCGACAGACCGGCGCGCGTGCGCACGGTTCTCAAGCGCGACCCAAGCGCCAAGTCCTTGGCGTCGACCTGGGATCTCTGGGGCGGCCGGGCCGCGGTCTCGAGAGCGGTGTCGCCGCTCGCCTCGACTTCCACTTTTTGCATTCTCTAGCCACCAATATCTGGGGGTCGGGCGCATTCTCGAAGAAAATCTCGCGCTTCGCGCCGTTCCAGCATGCTTAATGCAGCGGGTCAATGCGGGTTTGGGGCATCGACGATTGCGTGTTAAAATTTTTAATGCAATACATTCGAAATAACTAACAGCGAAAAAACTGGCGGCACCACCCCGCCAACGGGAGGACTTCGTGACAGCTATCGCAGATTTCGCCCGCTTGTCCGGAAGTTTGTACGTCGGCGGCCGATTCGTGTTGAGCCGCGCCAGCACGCTCCTCGAAGTGATCGACCCCGCGACGGAGGAGATTGCCGGCACCATCGCGGACGCCACTGATGCTGAGGTGGATCAGGCCATCGACATCGCGGGCGACGCGCGGCGCGCATGGAATGCCATGGACGCACGCAGCCGGGCCGTGGTGCTTCACGACATCGCCGCCCTGCTCCGGCGCGACAAGGGCCCCTATGCCGAGTGCCTCACGCGCGAGGAAGGCAAACCCTACAAGGAGGCGGTCGACGAGGTGTCCTGGTGCGCCACCGCGATCGACTACTACGCAGAGCTCGCCCGCCACGAGACGGGACGGCTCGCGGGCGCAACGGTGCCGGGTCAGTTCCACTTCTCCATCAAGGAGCCGCTCGGCACCATCGTGATCGTGCTGCCCTTCAATTATCCGCTGGTGCTGCTCTGTTGGGAGGCAGCGGCGGCGCTCGCGGCTGGTAACGCCGTAATCATCAAGCCGCACGAGCAGACGAGCCTCACGACGCTGAAATTCATGGAGGTGTTCGAGACGCTGCCGGCCGGCCTCATCCAGGTGGTGACCGGCGGGGCGCGTGTCGGCCAACGCCTCATCGCCAGCCCCAAGACGCACGGCGTCGCCTACACCGGATCGGTCTCGGTCGGGCAGGCGGTGGCGCGCACCTGCGCCGACAGCTTCAAGCCCTGCCTGATCGAAGCTTCCGGCAACGATCCCTTCATCGTCATGCCGTCGGCGCCGCTCGACATGGCGGTGCGCGGCGCGGCGTTCGCGGCCTATCTCAACTGCGGACAAGTCTGCACCTCGGCCGAGCGCTTCTTCGTGCACGAGAAGATCCACGACGCGTTCGTCGAGGGGCTGGTCGCGGAGGCGCGCAAGCTGCGCGTCGGCAACGGGCTCGAGGCGGTCGACATGGGACCGCTCGCGACCAAGCGGCAGCGAGAGCGCTACGAGGGCATGATCTCGCGCGCGCTCGACCAGGGCGCCAAGGCCGCTGCCGGCGGCGGACGCCCGGCAGGGCAGAACCGCGGCTGGTTCGTGGAGGCGACCGTGCTCACCGGGGTCACTCCTGACATGGAGATCATCAACGAGGAGCCGTTCGGCCCAGTGGCGCCGATCTGCAAGGTGTCGAGCTTCGACGAGGCCATCACGCTCGCCAACAAGTCGCGCTACGGCCTCGGCGCGAACCTCTACTCGCGCGACCTCGACGAGACCTTCCGCGCCGTGCGCGAGATCGAATCCGGCATCCTCTGGATCAACGCGCCGCTTCTCGACAACGACGCGCTGCCGTTCGGCGGGCGCAAGCTCTCTGGGACCGGCCGGCAGCTCGGGCCCGAGGGCCTCGCGCAGTTCCAGAACACCAAGTTCGTGATGATCGACCCCAAGGCCTCGAACCAGGACTTCTGGTGGTTCCCCTACGCGGACGCCGAGAGCTTCAAGAAGGGTTGACGGCTGCCGTCCCAGGAACGACACCGTAGCAGCACCAAGCGTCCCTCCCTCCAGATCTTCCGTGCATGAAAATTCTCCTGGTTTCGGCACACGTGCGAGCGGGCTCGCTCACGATGGCGGCGGCCAAGGCTTTTGCCGATGCCGCGCTGGACAATGGGCACGAGATCGAATGGGCGAACCTCATCGACGACGGCTTCGACCCCGTGCTGCGGGAGGCGGACGAGCCCGACTGGGACAACTCCAACAAGGTCTACTCCGAGGCGGTCCTCGCCGAGATGCGCCGTATCGAGCGCAACGAGGCCACCGTCATGGTGTTTCCGGTCTGGTGGTGGTCCATGCCGGCCGTCCTCAAGGGATGGATCGATCGGGTCTGGAACCACGGCTGGGCCTACGGCGACCGCTCCTATCCGCACAGGCGTGTGTGGATGATCGGCATCGCCGGGTCCGGCCTTCCGACGTATCAGAAGCGCGGCTACGACGGCGCGATGAAGACCCAGCTCGAAACAGGGATTCTCGGCTACTGTGGAGTTGCAGACCATCGGCTCGAGATCCTCTACGGATCGATCGAAGGTGCGCCGCATCCCGCCGAGATCATAGCTCAGGCCCAGAAGCTCGGTGGCTCGTTCTAGAGATTGGCGCTAGGTAATGCATTAACTGGCGGCGACCTACGCTCAGCGCCCCGGCTAGAAAAAACGAAGGGAGGCGCCCATGTCGCATAGCCAGCCGCCTGAGCTCGCGGGGTTCCATTGGGACGACCCGTTCCTGCTCGAGGACCAGCTCACGAGCGAGGAGCGCATGCTGCGGGACGCCGCGCGCGCTTTCGCCGAGGACAAGCTCCAGCCGCGCGTCATCAAGGCCTACGCCGACGAGACGGTCGATCCCGACGTGTTTCGCGAGATGGGCGAGACGGGCCTGCTCGGCGTCACCATTCCCGAGGCTTACGGCGGGCTCGGCGCGAGCTACGTCACCTACGGCCTCATCGCACGCGAGATCGAGCGCGTGGACAGCGGCTACCGCTCGATGATGTCGGTGCAGAGCTCGCTCGTCATGCACGCGATCTTTGCCTACGGCTCGGAGACACAACGCACAACCTACCTGCCGCGGCTTGCCAGGGGCGAGCTCATCGGCTGCTTCGGGCTCACGGAGCCGGACGCGGGCTCCGATCCCGGCGGGATGAAGACCCGCGCGGAGAAGACGGCCAAGGGCTACCGCCTCACCGGCTCCAAGACCTGGATCTCGAACGCGCCCATCTCCGACGTCTTCATTGTGTGGGCGAGGTCGGCCGCGCATGACGGCGCCGTGCGCGGCTTCGTGCTCGAGAAGGGCATGCCGGGGCTCTCGGCGCCGAAGATCGCGGGCAAGCTCAGCCTGAGGGCCTCCGTCACCGGCGAGATCGTCATGGACGGCGTCGACGTCGGCGAGGAGAGCCTGCTGCCCAATGTCGAGGGCCTCAAGGGTCCGCTCGGCTGCCTCAACCGGGCGCGCTACGGCATTGCGTGGGGTGTGCTCGGGGCCGCCGAGTTCTGCTGGCACGCGGCGCGCCAGTACGGTCTCGACCGCAAGCAGTTCGGCCGCCCGCTGGCGCAGACGCAGCTCTTCCAGAAGAAGCTCGCCGACATGCAGACCGAGATCGCACTCGGGCTGCAGGGCGTGCTGCGCGTGGGGCGCCTCCTCGACGAGGGCAAGGCAGCGGCGGAGATGATCTCGCTGCTCAAGCGCAACAACTGCGGCAAAGCTCTCGACATCGCGCGCTTGGCGCGCGACATGCACGGCGGCAATGGCATCTCGGAGCAGTTCCAGGTGATCCGCCACATGATCAACCTCGAGACCGTCAACACCTACGAAGGCACGCACGATGTGCATGCGCTCATCCTCGGGCGCGCGCAGACGGGCCTGCAGGCCTTCTTCTAGGGAGGCTCGGATGGGCTCACCCCTCGACGGCGTGCGCGTGCTCGACCTCTCCCGGGTGCTGGCGGGGCCGTGGGCGAGCCAGACGCTTGCCGATCTCGGAGCCGAGGTCATCAAGGTGGAGCGACCCGGAACGGGCGACGACACGCGGTCTTGGGGTCCGCCCTATGCCGTCGGCCCCGGTGGCGAGCAGACCACGGAATCGGCCTACTTCCTCGCCGCCAACCGGGGCAAGAAGTCGGTCGTGATCGACATGGCCGTACCCGAGGGACAGGAGGCCATCCGCTCCCTCGCGCGCACCGCCGACATCGTGATCGAGAACTTCAAGCCCGGAGGGCTTGCGAAATACGGGCTCGACTACGCGGCGCTGTCGGCCATCAACCCGCGGCTCATCTATTGCTCCATCACCGGCTTCGGTCAGACCGGCCCCTATCGCGACCGCGCGGGCTACGACTTCATGATCCAGGGGCTCGGCGGGCTCATGAGCCTCACCGGGCAACCGGACGACGCGGCCGGGGGCGGACCGGTCAAGGTCGGCGTCGCCGTCGCCGACGTGTTCACCGGCCTCTATGCCGCGATCGGCATTCTCGCTGCGTTGCATCGGCGCGAGACGACGGGGCGCGGCGACCACATCGATCTCGCCCTCCTCGACGTGCAGGTGGCCGTGCTCGCCAACCAGGCGCTCAACTATCTGACGACAGGCGTCTCGCCCACGCGGCTCGGCAACGCGCATCCCAACATCGTGCCCTACCAGTCATTCCCGACCGCTGACGGGCACTTCATCCTGGCGGTGGGCAACGACGGCCAGTTCCGCAAGTTCTGCGAGACGGCGGGCTGTGCGGGGCTGGCAGATGACGCTCGGTTCGCGACCAATCCGGCGCGCGTCGCCAACCGCGGAGCGCTCGCACCGTTGATCGAGGCGCGCACGCGTCTGCGCTCGACGCAGCAGTGGATCGACGATCTCGAGGGCGCCGGCGTACCGTGCGGGCCGATCAACACGCTCGCGGACGTGTTCGTCGACGAGCAGGTGCTGCACAGGGGGCTCAAGCTCGATCTGCCGCATTCGATCGCCGGCACGGTGCCGAGCGTCGCCTGTCCAATCCGGTACTCTGACGCCAGTCTCAACCAGACGGCCGGTCCGCCCGCGCTCGGCGAGCATACCCGCGACGTGCTCGACAAGCTGCAACGCTAGTTGCGGACCCCACCCTCTCATTCGGCAAGGGAGTCAAGGCTTCGGCAAATTGAGCCGTTTAGCCATACTGCTTCACATTGTGATCCCAGTCCCTCCTCCAGCGCCGTGGCTTAGCGCTGCTTGGACGCGGTGCGGCGCGAGCGCGCGTGTGCTTTCTCAGAAGTGTGCGCAGGGACGTGTGACCACGAGCGAACGACATCGATCAGGTCCTGGGGCTTCGTGCGTGTCACTGGAACGGCGCCGCGGAGAACGATGCCCGCCGTGCCGTCGACGGTCACCGTGTCGCCCTCGCGGATCTCCTCCGCGCCGAATGACGCGCGGCGAAGGTCAGGATCAATCGCGAGCGTCCGGCAGCCGACGAGGCAGGTCTTGCCAAGCTGGCGCGCCACGACAGCAGCATGGGACGTGCGCGCGCCGTGCGCGGTGACCAGCGCCTCGGCATCGGCGAGGGCCTTGATGTCGGACGTCTCGGTCTGATCGCGCATCAGGATGATCGGCTTGCCCTTCTCCTTGAAGGCGGCGACGCGCGCCGGATCGAAGACGGCAGCACCGGTGGCGACGCCGGCACTCGCGGGCACGCCGCTCGCCAGCGGTTGCGCGCCATCCGCCGAAACCAAACCAACGCATTCGATCTCATCCAGATCGAGGCCCTTGAGAAGCGCGAGCGCCTGCGTTGGCTCGATCCTCCCCTCCTCCACAAGGTCGGTCGCGATACGGAGCGCGGCAAGCGGCGTGCGCTTTCCCGAGCGAGCCTGGAGCATATAGAGCTTTCCGTTCTCGACAGTGAACTCGAAGTCCTGCATGTCGCCGAACTCCTGCTCGAGCGTCTCGGCGGCGGCGACGAGCTCAGCGTAAGCCTCGGGCGTGCGCCGCTCGAGCTCGCCAGCTCCCAAGGCATTCGTGCGGCCGGAGACGACGTCTTCCCCCTGAGCATTCGACAGGAAGTCGACGAAGAGAGCCTTGGTGCCGTCGGAGGGATTGCGGGAGAAGCCCACGCCCGAGCCAGACGCCGGCCCGGCATTGCCGAACACCATGAGCTGCACGATGGTTGCGGTGCCGATGTCCGCGGAAATGTCGTTCATTTTGCGGTAGGCCTGGGCGCGGTCGCTCTGCCACGATTGCAGGACCGCCTCGACGGCGGCCTCGAGCTGGGTCAGGGGCGAGGCCGGAAATGCCTCGTCTGTCATGTCCTCGAAGGCCTGGGTGTACTGAGCCGCGAGCTCCCGCAAGGACTGGCTGTCGAGATCACGCGCGCTTTCGGCGCCGCAGTCGGCGAGCTTGCCGTCGAGCAGCTTCTCGAAGGTATCGGCCTTGCAGCCGTGCACAACCTCGGCGAACTGCTGGATGAGGCGGCGCTCGCAATCGAAGGCTAGCCTGGGGTTGCCCGTGAGCCTGATGAGGCCGCGCAGCGTCGTCTCGGAGAGGCCAATATTGAGGATCGTCTCCATCATGCCCGGCATCGAGACCGGCGCGCCGGAGCGCACCGACACCAGGAGCGGCCGCTTGGGATCGCCGAGGCTGCGGCCGGTCACCGTCGCAAGATGCGCGAGCTCGCCCTCGAGCACCCTGCCCACGCCGGCGAGCGCCTTGGCGCCACGGGCCATGTAGGCGCGGCAAAGGCCGGTCCCAAGCACAAAGCCCGGCGGCACCGGCAGGCCGCGGCGCGCCATTCGCATCAGGTTGTGCGCTTTGGAGCCGACGAGCTCCTTGCCCGGCAGCGGGCCAGGGCCATCGAAGGGAATGCGGCAGATCTCGAACTCGGCGTCTCGCTCGGTGTGGGACTTGCGGCTCACGCGATGACCTCTTCCATCAGATACGCACGCAGGGCCTGACCGGCATGGGTGTAGGCGTCGGTTGCAGTTTCGAGCGCAAGGGAAAGCTGGTGCAGCAGGTAGATAGCGCGGTGCTCGACCGCGCTCGAGACGAGGTAGCGGCGCAGAACTCGAATCAGGTCGTCGGCCTGATGCTCAATCGCGATCAGCCGTTCCAAAGCCTGCAGGAAATCGTCGAGATCGTCGCGGACATCAGCACGCGTGATCGTGGCAGCGCATTCGATGCACTTTATGAACTCCTGCGCAGAGCCGAGGGCCAGGTCCGAGCACCGCGCAAGATGCACCATGGCCTCCGCGTCGGTCGCGACCAGGGCAAGAAGATCCGTGAGCGAGGCTGCCTCCTCGAGCTCGTCGACGGCATCATCCGCATAGTTGAGGACGCGCGCCAGCGATGGCGGCCTGTTGAATCTCTTGATGTCGTCACGCGCCTCGTTCAGCAGCTGATCGGCCCGCGCCTCCCATGCCATTGCACGCTTCGCGAACCGCGACGACCACTCGGCATGGCCCGGGGAGCCAGCGCGCTCGAAGCCCTCGCGCATGGTCACGGCGATGTCGTAGCCGCAAGCCGCATGGCGTGCCGCGATCTCGAAGATGGCGAGGCCGGCGCTCTCGAAGTAGTGCCGGAGATCTGCCTTGATCTCGTCGAGGATGGCGCGGCGCGACCGGCGCGCGACGAGACCTCTCGAAGCGGCCTGCATCGCGTGGCGCAGGAATGCGCACGCGGCCGTCTTGCCGATAAGATCATCCAGCCTGTCGCCGTAGCGAAGCCGCTCTCCAGCCGCGTACTCGACGGCGTCGGCGAGCGCGCGCTCGCCGCCGATCTCAATCAGCCCCCTGTGGCCGCAGTCGTTGTCGGCGGCCCATTTCAGGACCTCGATCGAGGCCCGGTTGCCAACGAACTCGCGCAGGCGCTTGCGCATGTGGTTCCAGTCGATCAGGAACACGATGCGCGACCCCAGATGCTCGAGGAATCGCTCGAGATCGTCGACGTCCTCGGCCTCGTATGTGCCGGTGGTCAGGATGTAGCTGCCGGTCTCGAACTTGCGGCTCGAGCGCGTATCCGCTCCCTCCCAGCGCACGTCGAATGCATCGAAGAGGCTCTGGAAGAACTCGAGGCGGGCGCGATGAATGTCGGAATAGGTCACGCTCGCAGTGTGAGCCTCGACACGGACGATGAGCACATGCGCGTCGTTGGTGCCGATGTCGTTCTGGACGAGCAGGCGGCCTTCATGCTCGGTGGCCGTGGTGCCGAGGCCCGGATGATTGAACTTCAAGGGCGCGGTGCGATTGAGCCCCTGCATGAAGGCCTCGACCAACCGTCTCGAGGCAGCGGAAAGCCCGTGCACGCGGGCGCCAGCAACCGTCTCGGTCGCGGTTTCGGCCTGCAGCCGGTTGATGGCCTTGTGGGCATCCATGACGACAAGATGGTAGCTGTCGCCGTTCTCGCGGTTGCCGGAGGTCAGGGCGTCGATCTCGTCTCCCGCCAGGACGTCATGTTGAGCATCAGGCAGAGTGATGCCCTGCAACCGCTTCTCGAACTGCCCGCGATCGCCTGGGGGAAGGCACGCCAGCATCTTCACGAGCGCGGCGCCGATGCGCCGCAAGATGTCGGCGCTTTGCGGGATGCGATAGCGCGTCGCACCGCTCTTCTGCGTGCCGGCAACAACGTCATCGAGCGCGGCATCGGTGAGCCTGCTCGCCACGCGCTCAGACCTGAGATCGGGTGGCGGAACGTGAGGATGATCAGCGTTGGATCGCGCCGTCTGCAACAGAGCGAAGTAGTATTTGACCTCGTCGTTAGCCTCCAGGGACCGAGCAATCGATTCCGGAGCCAACAGATCCGCTCCGCCAAGCTCGGCGACGATCTCGCGCTTCACGACCATCCTTCGTCCTCACGCTCGTCCGCGCTACTTGCCATCCTGGGTGGTGGCCCGCCTCAATGCGTCCTCGGTCTCGCTGTGCCCATGACGCGCCGACAGCTGCGCGCCGGCACCGGCCATCGGCTCGTCCATCTCGATCATGCGCGCGCTTTCGCTCGCCTGGGTCTCGTGGCGCCGGTCCTCGTCGTGACCGCCCCACAGCAAATTCGCGATGTAGGCCTTGATCGACTTCAGCATGGCTCTTCCTCCCTTGAGTGTTTTTGCCCGTGCGCCGTGAGCGCTAGGGACCGACCTCAATGTGTCTTGCCTTGGCTTTGGCCTTATGACGGGCCTCGGATGCCGTGGTCTGGCCGATGCGGTAGGCTATGACGAGCGCCATCGGCCACGTCACGGCCGTGACAACGAGGGCTGCCACGGCGAGGCGCGGAGGTGCCGCGTCGGCCATAAAGAGACCCCAGAGGGCGGCGGCGTTCAAAGCGCAGATCAGCACCGACGATGATAGAAGCAGAATGCGTGTCATCAGCATCTCAGGCCTCCGGTCCTGGTCCATCACCGCTCATCCGAAGCGTCCCGTGATGTACCGCTGGGTGAGCTCGTTCCTCGGGTTGACGAAGATCGTCTCCGTGTCCCCGCTCTCGAGCAGAGACCCAAGGTGAAAGAACGCCACGCGCTGCGAGACGCGGGCGGCCTGCTGCATGTTGTGGGTAACGATCACAACCGTGTAGCTGCCGCGCAGCTCGTCGATCAGGGCCTCGAGCTTCATGGTGGACGTTGGATCGAGTGCGGAGGCGGGCTCGTCCATCAGGATGACCTCGGGATTGGCGGCGATAGCGCGCGCGACGCAAAGGCGCTGCTGCTGACCTCCGGAAAGCTCGGTTCCGGGCTCCTTCAGGCGGTCCTTCACCTCATCCCACAGGCCGGCCTTCCTCAGGCAATTCTCAACCAGGGCGTCCTTCTCGGCGCGCGTCTCGACCAGTCCGTGGATCCGCGGGCCGTAGACGACGTTCGCATAAATCGACCAGGGAAAGGGATTGGGTTTCTGCGCCACCCAGCCGAAACGCTTACGCAGCAGCGGCGGGTCGATCTCGGGACTATTGATGTCGTGGCCGTCGAGAAGAATGCGCCCGGCCATCCTGATGTTCGGCACCACGTCGTTGCTGCGGTTGAGGCACCTCAACAGCGTGGTTTTCCCGCAGCCGGACGGACCGATGAACGCCGTCACCTCGTGCTCGAAGATGTCGAGGTTGACGCTTTTCAGCGCCTGCTTCTCTCCGTACCAGAAGCTCAAGGTCTCGACTGCGATCTTTGTCCTATTGTCACTATTGTGTCTTGGACGACCACCGAGCTGGACATTGAATGCGACGGTCGGGTCCTCGGCGTGCGTCAACATCGCTGCCCTCCTCGGGTGAGCCGGGCAGAGATCTATGGAGAACGGCGGGCCAAGACATTGACCCCGCGCAAATGCCGAGTCCCTAGGGATTGCTCAGGAACGTCCGCGCCAAGCCGGCGGCCTGAATGCGGATGTCGGGGACCGCAGTCACCTCCCAGAATACGCCCGACGTGACGGGGCCGATGGCGTGCAGCCGCCGGGATACGACGCCCTCACGGTCGACGATCGCACCGTCGGCGCTGACGTCGAGGCCGAGATGCAGCGAGTCGGGTCGCGCAAGGCCGCTCGCGAGGAGCGCGCTGAGCAGCGGGTTCTCGGTCTCACCGATGCTGTTGATACGGCCGCGGCATTCGAACACCGCACGCGCAAATATGCTGCGGCGCTCGCGCCTCCCGCGGGGCGAGACGAGGATGTCCACGCCGTCCGGCCGCTCCTCGAAGCCGAGGACGCGGCCAGCCACGATGCTGAACTGCCCGCTGTGCGCGGCGGCGCGCAGCGTCTCCGCAGCACGCGGCGCCACGCGATGGCGATGCTGATCCCAATATGCACGCCCGTGGCGAAGGAAGCGCCGCTTCCCCTCGAGCGACAGGCCCTGCCATAAACGCTGCGTGTGAGGGCGGAGCGCATCGATGGCGGCGCGCCAATCGCCGCCGCCCTCCTCGATGCGGTCGATCCAGGAGCGCAGCCAGTGCATCGAAAGGCTCAGCGGTGCGCCGACCGGAAGCGCCGCCTGGTCGAGCAGCGCCGGCGAGACGGCGCGATGGGCATGCGGCATCAGTCCACGCGGAGAGATGGCGATGATCGCGCCCGCGTGGCCGCCGTGGAGAAGCGTCAGGGCCCAGTCGACCATCGTGAGGCCGGTTCCGATGATGGCGACGGGGGCACTCGCGGAAAGGCTCGGCAGCGGCGAGCTGGTCCAACCATCGTGGCGCCAAGGCGCCGGCGGCAGCCGCGGTCCCTCGTTGCCGGTCGCCACGACGACGCGCTCCGCGGCCAGGCTAGAGCCGTCCTCGAAGACGACAGTCGCCGCCTCCTCTCCGTCCGTCACGCCAACCGCACGGGCACGGACCAGCTGCAGGCGCCCCTGGCCGATGTGGGGCGCGAGCAGGCTCTCGAGATACTCGCGATAGACCCGGCGCGGAGCAAACGACGCGGCGGATGGCGGCGCCACCGCCTCCTTCGACCAGGGCACGTTGGCGCGCAACCAGCGAAAGAAATGCTCGGGCTCGTCCGAGAATGCGCTCATGTTCGCAGCGCGGACATTGAGGAGATGATCCGGGTCCTTGGTCGCATAGGCGACGCCTGCGCCAAGCTCGGCCCGCTGCTCGACGATGGTGACGACAAACGGCGAGCCCGCGCCGCGCAAGAGATGCGCGGCGAGAAGCACACCGCTTGCTCCACCGCCGACGATGACGACCCGTGTCATGCGTGTCGCGTCTTGATCCGAAAGGTCCGGGAATACCGCCTGCACTCAGCGCCGTGGCGCGATGCACTGTCTGCAGGCTAAGGCGCGTCGGCTCTCGAGCAAAATTGCCATTTCATCTTTGCTTATCCGCGGCAGGGAAAACGCGCCGATACGGGCTTCCTTAGATGATCTTCTTCGTTCGGCGGCTCACTCGGCGGGCCCATAGTCGACGTCTCTTCCTCGTCGGGCCGCGATGGCCCCGGCGGTTCGGCTCCTGCAACCCCTGCACAGAGGAGGCTGGCACCATGACAAATGTCGCTGACCTCATTCCGGGCGACCGGATCGAGATCCGCTATCGTACCGGCACCTTCCCCGCGAGCGACGACGAGCTTCGCGACCGATGGATCGCGGCCGAGATCAAGAGCGTCACCGGCGGCGTGTGGCCGCTTGCGCGGCTCGCAGACGGCCAACTGACGGAGATCCGCCGCTTTATGGAGTGGCGCTACGCCTCTCCGCATCTGCGCCCGCCTCGCCCGCATCCGAGATCGGCCTAGCGGGGGTCATCGCGACGGGTGTCGCGCGACAGGGCCATGACGCCACTCGCCGCAGCTGCATTCGATTGCGGCTCACGCTGCCATGAGAGATGATGGCGCGCATCACTCAGGGAGCGCGCTCGTGGCCTACGCGGACAGCATCATCCAGGCGGTTGGAAATACGCCGCTGATCAAGCTTCGCCGCGCCTCGGAGGAGACGGGCTGCACGATCCTCGGCAAGGCCGAGTTCGCGAACCCCGCGCAATCGGTGAAGGATCGCGCCGCGCTGTTCCTGATCGAGGACGCGCTCGCGCGCGGCGCAGTGACGGTGGGCGGCGTTATCGTAGAGGGGACAGCCGGCAATACCGGAATCGGATTGGCCGCTCTCGGTCGCGCCTTCGGTCTCCGGACCGTCATTGTCATGCCCGACACGCAGTCGGTCGAGAAGAAGGACGCCGTGCGGGCGCTCGGCGCCGATCTCGTCGAGGTGCCCGCTGCTCCCTACGCGAACCCGAACAACTATGTGCACTACTCGCGCCGGCTGGCCGAGGCTCTAGCCGCGACCGAGCCGAACGGCGCGGTGTGGGCCAACCAGTTCGACAACATCGCCAACCGCGACGGCCACGTCCGCACCACCGCAGAGGAGATCTTCCGGCAGACGGACGGCAAGGTCGACGGATTCGTCTCGGCCGTCGGCACCGGCGGCACGCTCGCCGGCGTGGCTGCGGGCCTGCGCGCGCGGCAGCCGTCCGTGAAGATTGCGCTTGCCGACCCGCCAGGTGCGGCGCTCTACTCGTTCTATACCCGCGGCGTGCTCGAGGCGCAGGGAACGTCCATCACCGAGGGCATCGGCCAGGGCCGCATCACGAAAAACCTCGAAGGGTTCAAGCCGGATTTCTCGTTCGAGATCCCGGATCACGAGTCGATCCCGATCGTTCACCGCCTGGTCGTCGAGGAAGGACTCTGCCTCGGCGGCTCGAGTGGGGTCAATATCGCCGGAGCGGTGAAGCTCGCAGGCGAGCTCGGCCCGGGGCACGTGATCGTTACCATTCTTTGCGACCACGGCACGCGCTACCAGTCCAAGCTATTCAATGCGGCGTTCCTCGCCTCCAAGGCGCTACCGGTGCCGGACTGGCTGTCGGGCCAGCGCTCGCCGCTGCCGCGTGTTTACGCCTGATCCAGGGTGACCGGGAAAATGCTCTAGACGGACTCGCGGCGCAGGGGCGTCGTCGAGCAGTGGATGCCGCCGCCGTTCTTGTGCATGGCGCCGTAGGGTATCGTCGTCCATGAGACGCCGTGCCTGGTAAGCTCCTCGCGCGTGCGCTCCGAGGCTCCCTCCGGCATCAGGAGCCTGCCAGGCGCGACGGCAAGCGAGTTCACGATCCACGGATCGTCGGCGGGTGTGATCTCGACGAGATGAATGCCCCGCGCCTTCAAGTCCTCGAGAAACGAGTACGGCAGCCCCATCGGATTGACGAGAGCGAGGCCTTTGTCGATCATGAGAAACGACACGTCGATGTGGATGTCGTAGCCGGTGAGCTCGACAATCAGGAGCTCGACGCCCTGGCGCCTCAACACCTCGCCGACCTGCTCGGCGCCCTCGCGGTTGACGCGCACGCCGACGCCGATGGCTGCCGTCTTGCTATTGATCCAGGTGAAGCTGCCGCCTTCCATCACGCCGGTTCCCGAGATCGTGCGCAGGATCGGCACGCCGAGGTTGGCGAGCGTGCGCGTGATGGCGAGCTCCTCGCCGCGGCGGATGCGGGCGCCCATGCGGCAGACGATGGCGCCGCCCTTGACCATGATGAGCGGGTCGCGCGTATAGCAGGACTTCAAGCGCGGCGTGCCGACGCCCTCGGCATGCACCACCTCGACGCCCGCGGCCTCGAGCGCCCGCACCATGCCGTCGTGCTGGGCCTGCATGAGGGTCACGTCCGGCGGTGTGTCGCTCTGGAAGTACCATCCCTCGTCAACGTCGCCGAACGAGCCGATCTCGGCGATGCGCTTGTTGGCGTTGACGACGCTCATCTCGGCGCCGGGCCGATGCACGAGAATGCTGCGAATCTGCCCCACGTCGTTGTCGATGCCCCAGACGCGGCCCCAGTGCCTCTCGAGCTCGCCGGCGTCCTCGAAGGGCGGGGAAGCCGGTGCAGCGAACATCTTGATCGTCTGGTTGTAGACCCAGTGCGGGTCGGCCTTGGTGGTCATGCCTCGCCCCTAGCTTTCGAGATGGCAGCCAGGCAGCCTGCGCCCGGCCAGATACTCGTCGATGATCGGAATGAGCTTGCTCCCGGCGAAGCTCGGGAAGTGCCCGCTATGCACCATCTTGACGGGCATGCGCGCGAGGCGGCGGAGCGACCTCTCGTAGTCGCCGAGATTCGAGTGGTAGGCATCGTCGATCAGCGGTCCGTCGTAGACAATGTCGCCCGAGAGCAGGATCTGCGTTTTCGCGTCCCACAAGGCGATGCCGCCCGGGGAATGTCCCGGCGTGTGGATCACCTCGAAGGCGCGGTCACCGAGGTCGATGATGTCGCCATCGTTCAGGAGCCTGGTCGCCGGCGCGGACCGCACGCGATAGCCGGCCGTGCTCCAGTGCTCGGGAAGGCCGTCGAACATCTCCTCGGTGGCGTAGCGGTCGGCGAGCGTCCACTCGTTGCGGGGATCGGACAGGATGTGAGCCTCGGCGACGTGCACGCAACGGTTCTCGAACTCGTGATGGCAGCCGATGTGGTCGAAGTGCGTGTGGCTCGCGACACAAAGGATGGGCCGCTCGCGCAGCCGTGCCAGCGAAGCCCGCAGCGGGAAGTGCCCGAGGCCAGTGTCGAACAGGAGATCGGAGTCGCGGCCCTGGATGTGCCACATGTTGCAGCGGAAGAAAGGCTTGATCCACGGCTCGTGGATGAGGCTCACGCCGTCGTCGAGCTTGACGACCTCGTACCACCTGTCGGCGCCAATGATCGGGAGCGTCGTCATGCGCTGGTCACTTTCCTTGCCGCGGGCACGGCGCGGGGGAGCGCGCGCTGCGAGACGTGCTCGACCACCGGCTGATTCAGCTTCGCCACAGAAGCGCGCAGCTCTTCGGTTGTCATCGTGTCGCTCCTGACGCACTCGATAAACATCATGTTGAGGTTGTTGAAGACGAGCCGGCCGAGCCGATCGGCATCGACATCCTTGCGCACGAGGCCTTGACGCTGAAGATTGCGGAACGAGGTGCAGACCTGCTCGATGAGACGCCCGTCGAGCTCCGTGTAGCGGCGGCCGAACTGGGTGTCTGGCCGCAGCACCATCTGCGCCATGGCGATGCGCCACATCTCCTTGGTCGTGTAGACGAAGGAGTTCTCGTAGTATCCGCCGATCAGCGCATCGAGCGCCTTGGCGACAGTCGAATGGGGCTTCCTGATCTCGCGCTCGCCACCGGCCAATACCTCCTCGACCTCGAGCACGACCATGGCGAGAAGGATGTCGGCCTTGCTTGCGTAGTAATTGTAGAGCGTGCCCACCGAAAGCTCGGCCGCCTCGGCGATGTCCTCGATCCTCGCCGCCTCGTAGCCCACAGTGCGAAACAGCCTCGAGGCCTCGTCGAGGATCCGCTCCGTGCGGGCTCTTTTCTGTTTTACGCGTAGCCCAGTCATCTCCGCCCTCTTATTCTGAATCGTTATAAAAATATATTGACTGCAAATTTCCTATCATTCAACTTCATCGTAGTGGCGTTTCGAGGGAGACAGAGAATGTCCTGCAGACTGCTCGGCCGCGCGGCATGCTCCGCGCTGGCGCTCATGTTGCTTGCCGCGACGGCGCAGGCCGCCGACGAGATCAACGCGCTCATCTGGTGCGACCACTCCGACCCCAATCTCCTCAAACCCTTCGAGGATGCGACCGGAATCAAGGTCAACGTGAAGGAGTTCGAGGGCACCGGCGCCGGCTTCGCCATCCTCGATCAGTCGAAGCCCGGCGACTGGGACGTGATGGTGATCGATTCCATCGACGTGCCCCGCGGCGTGGAGAAGGGCCTCTTCGAGCCGCTGCCCGAGGACAAGCTGCCGTTTGGCGATCTCTTTCCCGAGGTCATGATGGACGGCTCGACCAAGATCGACGGCAAGCGCTACGGCATCACCGAGAAGTTCGGCTACAACACCATCAGCTTCAACAAGGCGAAGGTGGTCGTCGAGGACATGACGTCCCTCTCCGTCCTGACCAACCCCAAATACAAGGGCCGCCTTGCCATCTATGACTACTATCTCCCGGTCATCGGTCTTGCCGCCATGTCCATCGGCAAGAAGACGACCGAACTCACGGAAGCCGACCTGCCGGCGCTCAAGGACGTGCTCCTCAAGATGAAGGCCAACGCCAAAGCTGTGACGGACGTGGTCTCGAGCCAGACCACGCTCGCCACCGGCGAGTCGGACGTGCTGATCGGCGGCGGCGAGTGGGTGACAGCCGGCATCGCCAAAGAGAACCCGAACCTCGACTTCGTGATCCCCAAGGAGGGCGCGGCCCTCTGGTCGCAGTCGCTCGCGATGTTCAAGGCCTCCGCCAAGAAGGAGCAGGCGCTCAAATTCATCCAGTACATCCTGAGCCCGGACGGCCAGGCCCGTCTCGCGACGTCTGCCTGCTATTGGGGCATGCCGAGCAATGCGAAGGCAACGCTCACCGCCGAGCAAAAGACCATCTTGCGCTTTGCAGAGCAGGGAGAATACTTGAAGCGCGCGCAGCCCTATCCGGCACCCGGAGAGGCGCTCGACAAGAAGATGCAGGATCTCTGGACGGAAATGCTGCAGGCCAAGTGAGCATCGAAGCTGACAAGCGCACGGGTTGGGCCAGCGTTTCACCGGCATTGCTGTGGACGCTGGCCTTTTTTGTGATCCCGTTCGTGGCAATGGGGCTTGTCAGCATCTATCCGGCCGACGGCAGCGGGCCGAGCCTCGCCAGCTACAAGCAGTTCTTCACCGATCCGAGCTATTGGCGGGCGCTCACCAACTCGCTCGAGGTGACGCTGATCGTCACCGTCATATCGATCCTGCTCGCCTATCCCTTCGCCTGGATCCTCGCGTTCCAGGTGCCCGAGCAGTGGCAGCGTCTGGCGCTCGTGCTCGCGGTGCTGCCGTTCTGGACCTCGTACGTGGTGCGCTCCTATTCCTGGCTCCTGGTGCTGGCGGAGAAGGGGCTCGTGAACGACGCGCTGGTGAGCGCCGGCATTCTTTCCGAGCCGATCCAGATCGCCAATACGCGCGCGGCGACCGTGATCGGCTTCGTGCATTTCTTCGTGATGCTGCTCACTCTCACGATCTACGCCAACCTGAAGCAGCTCTCGCCCAACTACCGCAAGGCCGCCGCCGACCTCGGTGCCTCGCCGCTGCAGGCGTTCGTGCACGTCATCCTGCCGTTGACACTGCCCGGCATCATGGTGGGCGCGTTCCTGACCTTCGTACTCGCCATCGGCGATTACATCACGCCGCAGATCCTCGGCGGCAACAACGAGCTCCTGATGCCCCAGCTCATCATGTTGCAGATCGGGCGGCGGGGAGACTTCTCGAGCGCATCCGCGCTGTCGATCATTCTCATGGCGGTGGTCACGGTTGCCTATCTCGCGTGCGCGCGATGGCTCAAGGTGGAGCGGGCGTGATGGTTCGCATCCTTGCCGCGCTCTATGCCGCCCTCATCTACGGGTTCATCTTCCTGCCCGTCGCCGTGCTGATCCTGTTCTCGTTCCAAGGCAAGCTATTCCCGATCCCGCCGTTCAACGGGCCGTCGCTGCGCTGGTACGGCGCCGTGCTCTCCGATGCGCGTCTCACGGCCGGGCTCACGAACTCGCTCGTCGTGGCGCTCGTCAGCTCGGGACTTGCCACGCTGCTCGGGTTTCTCGCGGCTTGGGGCTTCGCGCGCTTCACCCTGCCCGCTTCCGCCCTGCTACGCGGCCTTATCACGCTGCCGCTGACGGTCAGCTACCTCATCATCGGCATGGGGCTGCTCATCTTCTTCAACTGGATCGGCGCGCCGAAGTCTCTGGCGGCTGCCGGCATCGGACATGTCGTCATCAACCTCCCGCTCTGCTTTGCGATCCTCTACAGCCAAATGGGGGATCATCAGGCCAATATCGAGCGCGCCGCGCGCGACCTCGGCGCCAAGGAGTGGCAGGTGCTGCTGCTCGTCACGGCGCCGATGCTGTGGCCCGCGATCTTCGCCGCCTTCTTCCTCTCGATGACGTTCTCGTGGGACGAGTTCGTGATCTCCTTCCTGCTCACCCGCTTCGACACGACGCTGCCGGTCGAGATCTGGTCGCTGCTGAGGTCCGGCCTCAACCCGAAGACCAATGCGGTCGGCTCGCTGGTGTTCGGCGTCTCCATCGTGCTCGCAATCGTCTTCGAGCTCGTGGCCTTGAGGAGGCGACCGCAATGAGCCCGCTCCTGCGTGTCGAGAGCCTCTCGCAGGCATTCGGGTCGATGCGCGCGCTCGACGACGTCTCGCTCGCGATCGAGGCAGGCAGCTACACGGTGCTGCTGGGGCCGTCCGGCTCGGGCAAGACGACGCTGCTCTCCATCCTGGGCGGCTTCCTGCACCCCACCTCCGGGCGCGTTCTCATCAACGGCCTCGACTGCACCACCATGGCACCCGCCAAGCGGCCGACGGCGACCGTGTTCCAGGACTACGCGCTCTTTCCGCACATGAGCATCGGCAGCAACGTCGCGTTCGGCCTCCGCATGAAGGGCCTCCCCAGAGCAGAGCAGGTGGCGAAGGCGCGGGGGATGCTGGAGATGGTTGGACTTGCCGATGCCTTCGAGAAGAAGCCGCACCAGCTCTCCGGCGGGCAGAGGCAGCGCGTCGCGCTCGCCCGCGCACTCGTCATGGAGCCGGCGGTGCTGCTGCTCGACGAGCCGCTCGGCGCGCTCGACCTCAAGCTCAGACGCCAGATGCAGGACGAGCTCAAGGCCATCCAGAAGCGCGTCGGCACTGCCTTCGTGCACGTGACCCACGACCAGGAGGAGGCGATGGCGCTCGCCGACCACGTGGTCGTGATGAACAAGGGCCGCATCGAGGACCAGGGTTCACCCGAGCGGGTTTACGGCCGGCCCGCCACGCGCTTCACCGCGACGTTCATGGGCGAGAGCACGATCCTCGACGCCACGCTCGAGGATGGCGGGCAGATCACGACCGCGCTCGGGAGATTTCCGTGCACCAGCACGCTCATAGATCCGGCGGCGTACGTCGCCGTCAGGCCCGAGCACGTGCGGCAGGGGCCGGGCGTCGAAGCGATCGTAACTGACGTGGTCTACCAGGGCAGCTTCAAGCGCGTGACGGCCGCGCCCTGCGCTCATCCCGACCTGCGCCTGCTGGCCCGCCTCCCCGCCGACGCGGACGTCGAAGAAAATTCCAAGATCTCGCTCGAGATCGACCCCGGCCACATCATCCCGCTGAGAGGCTAGGCGCCGCTCTAAAGCTCCGCGCGGCTATTCCGGCGGACGCGGAATCTTGCCGGCGCCGATCTCATGATCGGGATCGACGATCAAATTGCCTTCCGCATCGATCCCGCGATCGAGGCCTTTAAGCTCGCGATAGGCGGCGATCAAAGAGCTGTAGATCGGGATGAACAGATCCTGATCCTTGCCTCCGATGCTCATCCGCTGTTTGACGTTGAGCGTGAGAGATATCGTGGTGGCGGGCATTCCGTTCATGTAGTTGCCCACCCTGCCGATGACATCGCCCTTGTTCACCCTTTGACCTTCCTTCACGCTGATGGATTGCGGCGACATGTGCAGGTAGTAGTAGGTGGTGCCGTCCGTGCCCTTGAGCATGACGGTCGTGTTGCTCGTGACATTCGAAATCACTCCGTCGACAACAGCGACGACATCCCAGCGGTCGACCTCGCAGGTGGGCGGGCGAATGCTCTGGCCTTGCTTGCCGGTGCCCGTCGGGCACAACGGCATCTCCCATCCGCGAATCTCGCAATATGTATCGCGCTGGCGCATCGAATCGTAGTTGCGCGGGTCACACTCGCGACCACCCGGCGCCCCCTTGCCGTTGTAGCCGCCGCCGCCATAGCCATAGATCTGCGAGTTCATAAACGCATGCTGTCCGCGCGCCAGCTTCAAGGGGAAGGCGATGTCCTTCAGATAGACCTTGCGATCCCCGAGGCGCCCCGAATGCTCGCTGGAATGTGAGATGTCGCCGGGCGGATAGTAGGCGAAATCGACCTCCGGGCCGGGCATGAACTGATCCGGAGGCGCTCTGCTGGTCTCGACCGGCATGGCGGCGGTCGCCGTCGCAGGATACTTGTCGCGGCACCACTGGGGCAGCGTGTCCAAACGCAGCTCGCGCGCCACCTCGGGCGAAAGACATCTCGGCACCTTCGTCTTGATCTCGTCGACGAGGGTTTGCGGATCGCGATAGGCTGGCCACAAGTAGGCGGTGCCGTCGGCTGTGGTTGCGATCATCGTGCCGTCTGGCGACAGTGCCGCGCCCTCCCCCTCCTCGATCGACAGGACGGGCTGGCCCGCCCCATCGAGCAAAACAGCGCCGCCGTCGCGAAGTGCTGCCAGCATCCTCAGCTGCTGCTCCCCGGCACCCCCAATCGCCTCGCCGAAGCGATAGGACGGATCCACATCACCGATGATACGCCCAGAACGCCCGACGAGGTGGGCGCTTCCGTCCTTGAACACGACCAACCATCCCGTCCCGACTCGAGCGGCGCTTGTCACCTGATAGCCGAGCAGCAGGGGCTTCGAGCCCTTGACAAGCTCGAGAATGACGGACGAGCCATTCGGATTTTCACCCCTTGGCGCAAATGAACGCAGCGCGAACTGCGCGTCCGGCGACACGACCGTCAGCTCGCCTTGCCCGACGTCCCCGAAAAATGTGTCGATCTTCTTGCCGTCGGCGTTCCAGACGTCGATCGCTCCGCTCCCGAGCGCGACGACGATGCGCTTGCCGTCGGTCGAGAATTGCGCCGTGTCCGCCCGGCTGCCCAGCGCGTAGGTCGCGATGACGTTGCCCTTGAGGTCCTCGAGCTTGCCCTCGGCTCCCGCGAGGACGAGAAGCTTTTGTCCATCCGGGGAGAGACGGGCCGTTTTCCCTTGCTCGCCGCTGATCGTCAGGATCTCCGCTCCCGCGCGGTCCCATAGGACGCTCTCGCTCGCGTAGCGCGTGAGGATGTGTTGGCCGTCCGCCGACACCTCGACTGCCTTCAGCGCGGCGTCCGGCTTGCTCTTGAGCTCCGCGAGCTTGTGTCCCGCCCTATCCCAGACCACGGCAAGCCCGCCCTCGTGCCCGGTGACGACGTACGGGGCCGCCGCGGCAAAGACCACTCCGACCGCCGGCCCAGCATCACTCTCGAGCGCGATCGCCTTGGCGGGGTCGATGTCCCATAGGCGCGCGGTCCGATCGCCAGACGCCGTCAGCACCGAGCCACCTTGCGCAGAGAAAACGGCGCCGGAAATGGGGCCCTCGTGGCCCTTGAGCTCAGCGACGAGCTTGCCGTCCCTGCTCCAGACGCGCGCCGCCGCATCCTCCGATGCCGTTACGAGCCTCTGTCCGTCCGGCGCGAACGCGAGCGACAGGACGGCGCCCTCATGCCCCGCGAGCACTGTGACCAAACGGCCCTCCCGATCCCACAGGGCCGCTGACTTGTCCCTCGAACCCGTCGCCACGAGAGCGCCATCGGGCGAGAACACGACATCCGTCAGGGCTTCCGCATGCTGGGTCAGCACGGCCTTTAGCTCACCCTTGTCGGTCCAAAGGCGTGCCGTGGCATCCTCCGAGGCCGTGGCGACGAGGTCGCTTGCCGGCGCGAAGGTTGCCCGCAGCACCGACCCGGTGTGCCCCACCAGAGTCGCCACGCGACTGCCCCCGAGGTCCCAGAGAGCCGCGGTTTGATCCTCGGAGCCGGTCAACACGAGCCTCCCATCCGGGGAGACCTCGCCGCTCGTGACGACGCCATTGTGCCCGCTGAAGACCGCCAGCGTCTTGCCGTCGAGGCTCCAGAGCCTGGCCTCGCGGTCGCGCGAGGCCGTCAGAATCTTGGTGCCGTCGGGCGAGAACGCGACGCTCGTGATGCCGCCTTTGTGGCCGCTGAGGCGCACCTTGAACGTGCCGTCGCTCGCCCAAATCGACGCCGTGTGGTCTTGCGAGCCGATGACGATGGCCGAGCTGTCCGGCGCAATGGCGACGGACGTCAGCGGACTGTTGTGCCCGGACAGGATTTTCTTCGGCTGCCCCGTCCCGTCCCACAGGCGGGCCGTGTTGTCGTCGGAGACCGTGACCAGGAATTTGCCATCGGGAGACGCTGCAATTGCTGTAACGCCGCCGCCATGCCCGGAAAGGACGGCGCGCTCCATCAGCTTGGACCACGCCCGGTGCAGCTCAAGAAAGGCCTCTGGATAGAACGGGCGCTTGCGCTCGAACTCCTCCGGCGAGGTGAGATCGGGCACGCCGTTCATGGCGACCACCGAGGCGACCAAGGGGTCATTCTTGCCCAGGGCTTCCCTCGCCTGCATGGCCCGGAACAAGGAGGACGCCTCGGCCGCCCGCTTCAGATGACTCTCTGCGGCATTCTTTGCTGAAAGCGCCTCGTCCTGCTTGCGGTAGGCATAGATGCCGGCTCCGGTCGCGGCCAAGGCCAAGACGCTCGCGGCAATCATCCCGACCATGGTCCGCAGCACGATGGTGCGCGACGCCTCGATCTCCCGCTTCTGAGCCGCCTCCCGATCGGCGATCGCCTTGGCGCGCTCCTCCTGGGCGGCGGCGATGGCCTGGAGGCGCTGAACCTCCACGTCCTTGCGGCGGGCGTCGGCCTCCTCGCTTGCGCGTATGTACTCGAGGTGGAGAGCTGTGATCTCGGGCGCGCTCTTCGAGCGCTGCTCGGCCCACTGCTTGGCTTCTGCGATGCTGCTGCCGAAGAGAAGCGTCGCTTCCTGTCGGCCGCCTTCCGCCCATTCGTTGGCGCGCTCGAGGAGCCGCGTGTGCTCGCGCAGCCAGTCCAGATCCGTGTTCAGAGACGCGAGCAGCGCCGAGAGACCTGCGCCGAACCCCGAGCCTGGAGCCTTGGGCTCGTCGTAGAAGTAGATGTAATTGAGATCCTGAAGCTGCTTCGGCGGAGCCGCGCCCTCAAGCTCGCGGCACAGCACGGGCAAAATGCGCTTGCCGCGCCGCAGGGCCTCCTCGACCTCCCACTCGCAAATGCTGGATTTGGCCGACGACGGCGACAGGACGAACACGACGGTGTCGGACTCGAGAATGAGGTTGCCGAGCCGGAGCTTCCAGTCCTCACCGCCGTGAATGCCATGCCGATCGATGGTGCACTCGAAGCCCGTGCTGTCGAGCGCCGCATCGAGCTGATCGGCGAATTTCAGGTCATCACGCGAATAGGAAATGAATACTTTGAGCTTATCCTCGTGGGCCATGCGCACCCCCGCGCTCAGAGTACCAAACTCGCGTCGCTCTCCAAAGCGACAGATCAGATGTCGGAATGAATAGCCGGGGCGTGTGGCCGGCGCGCGTGCCTCACGCCGTCAGAGCGAGCGTATCACGCCGTGGACAGCTTCGATCAACGGCTTGCAGCGCGTCAGGTGACGCTCCTCGGAATCGAGCACCGCTGCGAACGCGCGCTTCTTGAAGGCGTCGATGTTGATGCGGTCGTTGGTGAAGCCGATGCCGGCCGCATCGCATACAATATCAATCAGCCGGTCGACAGCGTGAAGCCGGCCGAGCAGGTAATCGTTCTCACGATAGGCGCGCGAGAGAAAGCCGGCAAAGCTCGCAAACGCGGTGCTTTGCAATGTCGCATCCTTGAGGCCAGCGAATGTACGCGCGTCGAGCGGGCTGATCCGATCGATCAGTATCTCGCGGAACTCGCCCGGCTCGCGCGTCATGGTGACGGGGAATGTGAGCAGGTCCCAGTACGGGAAACCCAGATAGTTGACCAGCACCTCTCGGCGCGCGTCGGCCGGCCATTCGGACGAATCCATCCCGGCGAGCAGGAGATCGACGTCGCGCGTGCTGTCGGTGAGACCCACCTCCTCCGCGAGATGGTCGACAAGGCGCGTCAGGGCGTCGCCATGGGACTCGACGAAGGCGGCTGCGTAGGCGGCGAGATTGCGCGCCTCGGTGGTCGCAGGCGGCGTGGGGAATATCTCGGCCGCGAGGCCCTGCGTTGCCGCCGAGAACTGGCGCCAGTCCTGCCGCTTCCTCAGCATCTCCAGGCAGGAATAGAAGTCGCGCTTCAACTGGCGCACCGCCGCAGGCCCGAGACCGGGGAAGGCTCCTTCCCTCAAGAGCCCGTAGATCCTGTTCTGGCTCTCGATCAAGAAGTTCAAGCGGCGCACGCGGTAGTCGAGATCGAATTTCAGGAGGAAGCCGGCCCAGGGGCGGAGCGGCGCCGGCGCGCTCTCTGCCTGCTGCCCGTTGACAGCGCTCTCCTTGCGGAGTCCGGCTGCGCCGGCCGGCTCGTAGACGATGCCGTTTTTCTGCGCCCATGCCTCGATGACGGCACGCACCGCGTTGGACATCGGGGACCCATCGGCCGCGCCGCGCATGGCGGAAACGGTGCGGGACACGAAGGTGAGGATGGAGGCAAGCTTCAACCGCACGTAGCCTTGGTAGGCGAAGCCCGCCTCATGCTCGACCTGTGCATTCATCTCCTCGCGCCAGACGCGGATCGAGGTCGTTGCGTTCGACCAATCGGGCGCGACCGGCACGATGCTGTCGACATAGCGGGTGACCTCAGGACGGGCGCCCTCGATGATGCCGCGCAGCTCGTGCATGCGTTGATTGTAGGCCAGAACCCAGCCGAGGTCGTCGGTCACGGGCTGGGAGCGGGGCAGATCGGAAATCGCACCGCGGATGGTGGCAAAAAAGCCCGGCGGGCTGCGTCGCCCACGCGGCAACGGTGGCGACGGGTTGGGCTCGATGTAGACGAGACGACGCTCGGCCTCGCGGTAGGTCGGGCGCCCCTGGATCGCCGAGATGGCCTCACGGAACGGCCGGTTGTTCAGAACGCTGCCGTCGATGAAGCTCGCGAACGTGGGATCGACGTTGGCCTCGAGGTAGCGCGGAAAGTTCTTCTCGATGAAGTCCTGCCGGCGCGGCCATGTGACGACCAGCCTGCCGACAAGGTCGTCGATCTCCGCGATCTGCGCCGGCGGGAAGACACCGGGAAACGACGATGTTGCGCGCGCAGCAAAGGCGAGCCCAGGCGCGTTGCCGAGCTCGAAATCGCTTTCGATGACACCTGACTGGCTGCGGCGATAGCCGAAGTGCAGGACGTGGCGGTGCTCGCGCTCATGGATCAAAGGCGGATCATGGATCTGCATGACGTGAAGCTGGCCGTGGTAGTCCGTCAGCGTGACGAAGAGGTCGAGCCGCTGGCCGGAAGGCAGCAAGGGGTTGCTTTTCGTAGGCGCGCCCATGTCGGTCAGGGCTTTGTACATCAGCCAGGACATGCGCGGACCGTCGAGCGAGGGCCGGAACCAGCGCGAGCGCACGAAGAGCGCCATGTTGCGGCGTATCTCCGGATCCTTGATCGACGGCATGGCGCCGCTTGCCGCCGCACCCCAGACCAGAGGACTCAACGCGATCTTGCTCCAGCGGCCGCCGCGCGCGTCGTTGGCGAGCAGCACGTTGACGTCGGCATTGTCGAGCCACAGGTCGCGCAAGGGTCCGACCGACAGATCATGCGCGAGGGCGCGCGCGAGCATGGTGCCGTTGATGCCGCCGGCCGAGGCCCCGGCGACGGTGTCGACGATGACGCGGAGGTCGAGATCGCGGCCGATCTCACGCAGGAGATCGAAATAGACCTCCTCGGTATCGCGATCCTGGTCGGCGCGCCCTCTGCCTTCGACATACGTGGCCGTGGCGCGGGCACGGCGGTCGGAGATGGCGTGCAGGGCGGCAGAGGCGCGGACGAGCTTCAGGATCTCTCGGCTGATGCCATACATGTAGATGGCGAGCGACACGCCACCGAAGCAGACGAGAGCGATGCGAAGCTCCTTCTCCCTCATCAGCTTTCCCCACTCCCCCAGAACAGGCGTGACTGAGAGGGCTCTCTAAGACTCCAATCGCTACAGTGTTGTGACGCCTGCGGACGCAGGCCTTCGAGCAGCTCTCAGGGGCGCACGCGCGCGAGCGGCTGCATGACAGCGCGCGGGTGCTGTCCGCGCAACGCACATGCTCGGCGCGGGCTTTCATAACGCAATGCGTATCAATAGGATGCGCGCTGAAGCTCTGCCCGTGAGAGCGCGACATGCGCGACCAGAACCGCAATCTTGCTCGCGCTCGGGATGGCGACAGGCCGATCGGCCATACGAGAATTTTTTTGTCGGAGCGTCACATTCGTGCAGCCGGGGTCGTCGATCTCTTCGTCGCTCAGGCCATGCTTGCGGCAGCCGGCAAGCGATGTAACTCGCCCCTGAGGACTGCTCGAAGTGGCGTCACGGCGCTGTCGCGCCGATCATGTTGCGCCGACATTCTGTGGGTCGTCGGTTATCCCCAGAAAACTTGCCGCTCTGCATGCTGAGCACTAGAAAATTCGTCATCACAAGAAACTGTCGCGAATCACTGAGCGCGCATCACAAATCACCCGACGCCATCGGGCCTTGCCTGGCACACGCAGCACGCCTGCAGCTTTTCGTTCCCCGAGACGACCTCGACTGGGGGGTACCGTTGTGATTTCGTCGCGTCGCAGAGGAAGCCCGACGAAGCGCGCGGCGCCGTCATGGGTCTTCGACATCATCTCGTGTTAGTCAGGTGAAACTCGTGCTTGCGCGCTCGCTCAGCATTTTGCGTTTGCCAACGCTCCTGCTCGTTGGGTTTGCCCTCGTTGCCGTGGAAGCTCCGCGCGCCTCGGCGTCGGAGACTTCTCTTTGCATTCAGCGTTTCGGAGTCTGGGCGCAGCTCAGGGATAGAACCCTGAAGCCGCTCAGCGGTGCTCCGACGCTGCTCGGGCTCGACAGCGCCTGGTGCGCCCGGTCGCCGGCGGATCTCGCCGACCTTCGCCAGAAATTCGCGGGCATCGTTGCCTCTTGCCAGGGCTTGCCTCAGTCCGACCTCGCGCGCGTCGGGACGCTGTTCACCAAGACCGAGCAGTCACTCAACCGCGTCTCGCCGTGCCCTGTGCCTCAAATTGCAGACAAGACATCCGACGCCTGGAGCACTCAGGTGAAGCCGGCGCCGACCAAGGATGAGGCCGCAAAGACCAATGACGCGCGCCGCAAGGAGCGCGAGGTGCCAGCCGCCAGCAAAGTCAGCCCTCCCAGTGCTCAGACTGCTTCGGCAGCGCCGCGCGAGGCTCCCGTCAGACTTTCGCCCGTGGCGACCAAGCCGTTCAAGATCATGGCGGCCGAAGACCCTCCGGTTCAGTTGGCGCATGCGAATGGAGCCGCCAATTCTCCTCGCCAAGCTCAACCGATCACGGCAGCTCCGCCGCCCGAGTGCCTCGCGGTGTCGCGCTCGGCGGAGACCACCTACGTGATCGAGAACAGGAGCTGCCCGGCGGACAGCCTGCTCACGGCCTTCGAGGTTTCGGACGGAGCCGCCCCGCGCTGCTTCACGAAGAAGATCCGCAATCAGATCTCGATCGGCAGCTCAGGCTCCACACCCTTCATCTACTTCCAGTGCATCGAGGGCGCGCCGGGTTGCACGGGCGAGTCGCTCTCCGAAATGTTTCCCGAGTGCAGCGCCGGCTAGCTGACCTCGCTCCAGCGTGGGACTTCAAGTTGATGAACCATAGCGTTGACAAATCTCCTGACGAGCAGATCGGCGACGCCTCGCTCCTTATCGCGCGCCGCCTCGTCAGCGTCCTCGAGCGTACGCCGCTGACCGGTCAGGTGAGCCAGGTTGAGGCCGGGGCGCGGCTGATCACATCGATCCGGCGCGAGGTTGCTGACCTCTTGCAAGCTTCGCCCGGAAACGCGCGCGTGCAAGCGATTGCCGTTGCCAGGCTCGCCCAGGCCCTCGATTTCCTCGAGGTGCTCGAGGGCACTCAGAGGGCCGCGCCGGATTCTCGCGTGCGGGTCGCCTCGCCCGCGGCGCCTCAGCCAGCGCCGCAGCCGTCTCCTCCGCCACCGGATCCGCTCCAAGCCTCGCGCGCGCTGGCCGACCTCATAGCGGTCGCGCGCGGCCCCGCTGCGGACCGCACGCCGGGCAGCCCGGCGTCCGCCCCCCTTGCACCGCAGTACGCAGCTCCGTCCTATCCCTATCCGCCGCCCGACATGGCGACCCAGCCAGGCGAGCCCTCGTACCCCGTGGGCGGGCAAGCCGTCGTCGCGCAGCGTGCTCCGACACGGACGAACGTGGTGGCCCGGCCACCGGGCGCCGGCGAGCCCTCCCGCGCGGGACTGCTGCAGCGGCTGCGGAGCGCGCCGGTTCATGCCGCGTCCCTCGTCGTCGTCACCGTGTTCGTCAGCACCGTCTTTGCGATCGCGAGCTTTCTGCTCAGGCCGGACAACGCACAGGATCAGGCGGCCGGCCCGGCCACTGCCGGCCCGCTCGCGACCGGACGGCCGTCCTCGCGCCTCTACGAGACCGCCGCCGGCGATATGGCTCCGGACGCGGCCCCATCCCGGCGCGACACCATCGTCGTCACCCCACCGCCCGCGCGGCGCGTGCGCATCGTGCTCTCGACGCGGCCCACATCCGAGGAGGCGCTCGCGGAGTTCCGCGCTCTGCAGGCGAGCTATCCCGCGCTGCTCGCCAATGCGGAGGCGCGCGTCGACGCGGTGCCGCTCGCGAACAACGCGACGTGGCACCGCCTCTCGCTCGCGGAGGCGCTGACGCCCGACGCGGCCAAGGCGCGCTGCGCCGCCCTCAACAAGGCGGGCTTCACGCGCTGCTGGCTGAAGCCGGTCGCACCCCCGGACATTTGAGCGGGCCGCCTCGCACACGTCTGTGGATAACGCTCCGAATGCGGGCTCTCAAATGCAATGCCGGCTGACATTGTGAACGCATTGCAGACGCGCGAAGGGCGCGCACCGGCGGCGGGGGCTTGCCATGAATATTGCGAACGTGCGCCATGACGGCGATCCACCAACGATGCCTGCGCCGGTGACGGTAGGGGGGCTGCCGATCACGCCGCTCTCGCGCACGGGCTGGGCCCAGCTCATGGTCGACGTGTGCCTCCACGCGCGGCGCCGCCCGGGCACGCCGCCGTTCGTGGTCATCTCGGCCAACGGCCAGGTGCTCGCGCTGGCGCACCGGGACGCGGGCTTCCGCGCCATCCTCGACAAGGCAGGCGCCATCGATGCTGACGGGCAGCCGCTCGTGCACGCGAGCCGGATCTTCGCGCGCGCGCCGCTGCCCGAGCGCTGCGCGACGACAGATCTCTTCCACGACGCGGCCGACGCCGCGGCGGCCTCCGGGCTCAGCTTCTACTTCCTCGGCGCCACGGCGGAGAACGTCGGGAGGGCCGTCGCCGCCGTGCGCGCGCAGCATCCGCGCCTCGCGATCGCGGGGTTCCGCAACGGATACTTCGGCGAGAGCGAGGAGGCCCAGATCTGCAGCGACATCGTCGACGCGGGGACGGACGTGCTGTGGGTCGGCCTCGGCGTGCCGCGCCAAGAGGCGTTCGTCGCGCGCAACCGCGAGGCGCTCCGCGGCGTCGGATGGATCAAGACGTGCGGCGGCCTGTTCGACCACATGCAGCCGGGCAGCCGGCGCGCGCCCCCGTGGATGCAGAGCGCGGGCCTCGAGTGGGCGTTCCGCGCGGCGCGCGAGCCGCGCAAGCTGCTCTGGCGCTATCTCACGACCAACGGGACGGCGCTCTGGCTTCTCGCGACGCGGACGGGGTAGAACTGCCAGAGCAGGGGACGTGTGCGTGCTTGCGTTCATTCAAAGGTTTGCGTTGTCGACGGCGGGCCCCGCAAGCGTGGCGGCCGCGAACCTTCTCGTATCTATTCTTCTGCTGGCGCAGGTGCCCGCAGCGGAGTTTGGTCTCTACGCATTCGTACAGGTGCTGATCACGAGCGTCGGCTTCGGCGTGTCGAATGCCATATTCGGCTCGCCCCTCATGATCGCGCTGAACCGAACGGGGCAGCCAGCCGAGCGTGCGATCGAAAGCTTCGCGCGGGCCAATCTCATCGTGAGTACCGCGGGCGCTACGCTGCTGGCGTTAGGGCTGCTCGCGCTTGGCGCGCCAGCAAGCACATCTATCGCGTTTGCCGTGTCCGCTCTTCAGATGTGGATTCGCTGGTTCGGGCGATCCCTAGCCTATGCACGACACCAGCCGATGGCCGTCGTCGCCTCTGACATGAGCTATAGCATCGTGCTTCTAGTCGGCATGGCGCTCGCATGGTGGAACGGGCTGCTCAAGCTCGAGAGCGTTGCCGTGGTCCAATCTATCGCTGCCGTCGTTGGTCTGATCGCCCTCGGCGCGCAGACGTTCAGCCTGAACGCCTTGAAACTTATCGACGCTCCGACAGCTCCCTTTGTGCAGGGATTTCGTCAGCATGGGCGACACGCATTGCTGGGCGTTCTCTCCACCGAAGCGACCGCGAACGCCCACGCCTATATCGTGACGCTCATGCTCGGACCCGCGGCATTCGCGCCCCTCGCGGCTGCGGCATTGTTTTTCAGACCGGTACCGCTTGTGTTGCAGTCCATGAACCAGTTTGAGCGCCCGATGTTGGCGACGATGCTCCGGGACGGTGACCATCGCCGCGCCTGGGAGACGGTCTCGCTCATACGGCTGTCCGCACTCAGCGCCTGGGCGGCATCCGCGCTGCTCGCATTCGTCGTCGTGACGTGGTTCCTCGCAGATCTGCTCCATCACCAGCAAGATCCGTCAGCCGTAACCGTGTCGGCGATCATCTGGGCACTCATCTTCGGAGTTCAATGCCTCCGCGCGCCTGAGAGCACGCTCGTGCAAGCAGACGGACAGTTTCGGCCTCTCTCCATGGCAACAGTCCATTCAGGGCTTGTCACGGTTCCTGTTGTTGCTGTTCTTGCACTGACGCACGGCGCCGTGTGGTCACTATTTGGCGTCCTCATCGGAGAGATAGTCGCAGCGCTTTCGATCATCAGGCTTGCGCGCACGAGGGTGGCTGCAGCATGACGGAGCAAAGCGTCGTTATTGGCATTCCAACTTTTAGAAGGCCAAATGGTCTTCAGCGCCTACTCAAGTCTGTTGCAAAGCTTGAAGTCTCATTTCCAGTCCATGTGCTAGTGGCCGATAATGACGGAATTGACCGATCCGGAATGAAGGTCGTCGAGACCATTCAAGCAACGAGCTTTCCCTATCCAATAACGGCGTTCTCCGTGCCTGAGCGCGGCATATCGCATGCACGCAACGGTCTCATGGACTATGCCTTTTCAAAACTTAAGGCGAAGGCTCTCGCGATGATCGATGATGACGAGCGGGCGGAGCCAGCATGGCTCGCAGAGCTCGTAGCTATTCAACGCGAAACGCATGCTGACGTGGTGGGAGGTTGCATTCTGCCGGAATTCACACCACGGCGCCCCGGATGGACCCATGGGCTGTCTATATACTCGCGCGATGTCAAACTTGAAGGCCTCGTGACTATAATCGAAAATGCGGGATCAGTTCTTTTATCCAACTCCGTTCACTTTCAATACGGATCTGAGCGATTCAACCACACCTATGGACTTATCGGCGGAGAAGACAAGGAGTTTTTTCTGCGTCTCAAGAAACGCGGCGCAGTCTTCGCGTTTGCCCCGAATAGCATTTCTCACGAACGCTATGACCGATCTCGCTCAACTCGTTGGTGGGCATGCAAACGCGCATTCAGGATTGGCAACTGCGATATGCATATTTATCGATCACATACAACATCGTTGATACAGACAATAACAACGTTTACGAAAATACCCCTCGCAATAACGGCCTCTGTCGCAACAATTCCACTACTTGCGCTGTTTCCAAAAACGCAAATGCTCATGTGCCTTGCCCTCTCCCGCCAGTTGGGTAAGCTTTACGCGCTAACTGGTCACGCGGTCCGAGAATATAATAACGTTCATGGTTCCTGATTTTTTTGGCGAACGGGAGTGGCTACGTGTCCTCAACCCTAGCGAACGCGGCGCCCGACAAGCCTTTCCACGTCAATGAGCGGTACGCAATTGACACATACCTATTTGCTGCATTCTTGACCGTTGCCATAATTGGCGTAAGCCCCTTTACAGACTCCGATGCGGTTGATCTTGTTGAAACTGCTACCGGCGACCTTCTTAAACCAGGAATTCTTGCGGGATTTGGCGCGATTTTAATCTATCTGGCCTCAAGCAGAAGAAGTTCTGTGTCGAGTTCCCTACAATGTCGGCTAGTGAATGCGACTCTGATTTGGATGCTTTTATCTGCATCTTGGTCCACGGTGCCCGACGTATCATTCCGCCGCGCTCTTCTTGGAGCCATAACGGTGTCTGCGATGTTCGCGGCAACCAAGAGGATCGGCCCCATTGGGGTGCTGCGGGTCTTCGCACTTCTGCTCGCGACTCTGATTGTAGGCAGCCTTGCCTCAGGCTTTCTCGTTTTGGGAGCAATCCATTCCGCCTCAACAACAGATCCCGCCATTGCCGGATGCTGGCGCGGTTTATTCGATCACAAAAACTCCGCGGGTGCCGCGTGCGCGATTTGCATACTTATGAGCATGTACTTTCTGCGCTCAGAGAAAAATGCGATCTGGGCGATTGCAATATTTGCCAGCATTTGCCTCTTGATCTTATCACGATCAAAGACCTCTATTGCGCTTCTTGTAGCTTCCGCAACGATTGGCAGCATTTCTTCCTATTTGCTGCGAGCTCGCAGCGGCAAGATTATTCTTGCCGCGACTTTTAGCTTTCTTTCATCCGTGCCCCTGATACTTTTGTTTATTTTCTCAGAACAGTGGCTAGACGTTTTCAGCGATCCGGCGGCTTTTACTGGCCGAGTTTCGATTTGGCAGTCGGTGGCCGAACTAATAGACCATCGACCGGTCCTTGGGTATGGATTTGGTTCTATATATAGAGTTGGCGCTGCCTCTCCGCTGATTGACTATGCTGGCGGCTGGATACTTCTTTTAAACAGCGGCCACAACGGCTATCTCGACGTCTCGGCATCTATCGGATTATTTGGACTTGCACTTGTGGTAATTTCTTTTATCGCGCTTCCGTTGAACGATGCCATGCGGAAGGGGTTACTTCCTCCGCGCATCCAGTGGCTAATTATCTGCGTTATCGCTTTCGCGTCCAGCCACAACATCCTCGAATCTTCCCTTTTGAACGCTGACAGAGTTACATGGTTGGCTTTAGTTGTGGCCGGAGCAGCTATCCACGCAATGCATAATTTTCCTAATCGCGCGAAAATAATTTCGTGAGCCAAATCGTTGAGCGTAGGATGCCGATGAGATTCATATGGTTTTCGTGCAGAAAAATACCTTTTCCCCTCTCGCCAACCCATGGCGCGACACGTCAGGTTCAGTCGCCGTATACTCGGCGAGCATCAACCCAGCGCTGGCAACTCGATCACGGAAATCCCGCCCATAAAATCGAACGTGGTCTTCCTGACCAAAATGGAGCAAGCTGTCCGCGCCATCTTTTATCAATGGATTCTCATAAGTTTGGTCCCAACCTTCAATGATGGGGATCATTACTATCGCAACTCCGCCAGGTCTCAATACGCGTCTAATTTCTTTCAGGGCCTTAAAGTCGTTGACATGCTCCAGCACGTGAGAGCATATGATCACATCAAATGTTTCATTCGCGAGATCTATTTGTTCAATATTAATCGATAAATCTGCGGGATTAAAAAGGTCCGCAGTGATGTATTTCCTTGGCCCTAAGCCGCATACCCAGCTAGCCAGCCCAGGCTCAGGGGCAAAATGGAGCACATCCTTGTCCCGAATAGCGTTGTTTCGCATCATGGCAAGGGCGAAAAGGCGATGCCGCTCCAACGAGCCGCAATTTGGGCAACGCGCGTCCATTCTCGGGGGGCGACCAAAGGATAGAAATTTGCCAGAATAGCCACAGACCGTGCATTCTCTAGGGTGGAACCCAAAGCTTGCAATCGCATACTTGAAAAGGTCCCGGAGATGCATCGCTCTATACTGGACTCGATTTGCGAATAGGAACCAACTAGGGCGTTGTTGAGTAGCCATTCTCCTGCACCTGAATTTTGATCGAGTTACCTACTCTACCAAATGTCTCAAGGCGTTAATCCTAATTTCGCAAGTTTGTCGGCAAGGCGCCTATAGCGCCCAGGTGCCAAGAGTATTTGAAGCAATACCGCCAAGGCGACCTTGGGACTGTAGGCGCCACAAAACGTTGCGTTAGCATAAAGGGAAAGCGCTCTCAAAATTCGCTTCTGACGCGCGTTTCCCTTGGCAACCGTCCATCCCAGGTCGCCAAGATAGGCCTTTTTGGTAATTTGACTTCGAATTCTGTCAAGCCACGCCGCTCGCTGATCTAAACTAGTTCTGGACGACAACCTGCCGGGGCTTTCCGAGTCCCTCCAGATTGCACCAGGCTGGGGAAGCATAAAAAGTCTCCCGCCGTTTGCCACCAAGCGAATTGCGAAGTCTGTATCCTGTCCATAGCTCAAGGACGGATCATATTTAGTTCGTTGAGCAAGATTCAAAGGAACGATCAAGGTTGAGGTTTGCACAAATCCTCGCCGGCGAAGAAGGTAATCGGATATGTTCTCCTCAGCACCGATCGCGCGAGGAGGTTTTAGAAAGGAGGTGCCGCCGCCACGATCCACGATGACTTGTGAATATAAGCAGTCTTTTGGCGCGAGCCGAACGTGCGTCGCTGCGCGCTCAAGATGGTGAACTAGAAAGAGATCGTCGGAATCGAGGAACGCGATATAGCGCCCTCGTGCCGCATCTATCCCGGTATTGCGCGCTGCGGAGCCACCGCGATTTTCTTGGCGAAGAAGGCGGAGTCTCGGTTCGCCGATGGCGGCGATCACCTCCTCGGGGTGGTCGGTCGAGCCGTCGTCGACGACGATGATCTCGAAGTCCTGGAACGTCTGGTCCTGGACCGACTTGATCGCCGCCGCGATGGTATCCCGCCGGTTGTAGAGCGGGATCACGACGCTAAACATTGGGCCGTCTGTGGTCTCGGTCATCGCTTATAGCCCCACCGCTTTCATGAGCTTCCCGTCAGCCAAGAGCCTCTGCGGAAGTGCGGTACGAATGCCCGCGCGATCCTCCACGCTCCTCGCGGAAATCGCAGATTTGAGCTCGGCGAACTGCGGTGCCTTGAGGCGCCAGCGTACCTCCCCCAGCCCCCCCAGCGCGGCCGTGCGGCGTCCCTCGTCGAGCGTCTCCCAGTGGCGGATGGCGTACTCTGCGCGGGCGAGGAGGAGGTCGGCGTTGCGGCGGCCGGTGGCGACGGACATGTCGTATGCGGCGGCGGCGCGATTCTGCCCGTAGCCGAGGCGCAGCGTCGTCTCCGCGAGGGCGAGCCACGCGTTGGCGTCCGTTGGGCGCTGCGTCACGACGTCTGCGAGCCCGATCAGGCGGCGCGGGGCTTTCGTATCCGGCGCGGGGTGCGCTGCGAGAGAGGATCGCGCGGCGGCGGCGAGGCCCGGCGCGTTGCGCCAGGGTGTCAGCAGGGCTGCCGCGTCGGCGGTGTCTCCCGGGTCCGCGAGCCATCGCGTGCGCTCCGCTGGCGGCGTCGCGTCCTCCGCGACGCGCGCGCGGGCCTCCTCGAAGACGAGCAGCGCCGCGCCCGCGGCCGCGCCCGCGAGCGCCGCCGCTGCGATCGCCGCCGACGCGAGCCTTCTCCCGATGCGGCCGCCTCTCATGCCGCCCCCTATTGCTCGTAGTAGCCGCGGTAGTGGTCAGTCGAATAGTAGGAGTAGGGCCCGTAGCGCGGCGTCTTCCTCTCGTTGACGAGATTGAAGGCGATGCCGGCGAGCCTGCGCTCGGGCGCGAGCTGCTCGAGGCACTGCGTCACCATCTCGCGCGGGGTCGCCTGCCAGCGCACGACGTAGATGACCTTGTCTGCGAGCTGCTGGAGCACCTTGGCGTCGATGACGGGGGCGACGGGCGGGCTGTCGATCAGGACGTAGTCGTATGCGGCGCGGAGCTGGGCCACCATCTGCTTCATGCGTGCCGAGCCGAGGAGGTCGGCCGGGTTCTGTGAGACGGACCCCGCCGGCAGGATGACGATGGGGCCGGCCGCGACCAGGGCGGCCTCGAGCGCGGTGGCGCCGGTCAGGAAATCGACGAGGCCGGGGCGGCCCTCGAGGCCGAAGTACTTGCTGGTCGAGGGGTGGCGCAGGTCGCCGTCGATCAGCAGCACGCGCTGGCCGGCCTTGGCGGCGGAGAAGGCGAGGCTCGATGCGAGCGTCGACTTGCCCTCCTTGGGGACGGAGCTCGTGATGAGCACGACCTTGGCGGGATCGTCGACGTCGGCCATCTGCACGCCGACGCGGAGCGCGCGCACCTGCTCTGCGTATCGGGAGAGCGGCTTCTTCAGGAGGAAGTTGACGGGGTCCACCACCTTGCCCTCGACCTTGCGCTCGCTGTCGGCGAGGAGCGGGATCGCGGAGAGCACGGGGCGCCCGAGCGTGGCCTCGACCTCCTTCGGCGCGGAGAAGCCCGAGTTCAGCATGTCGAGCGCGACGGCGCCGCCGAAGCCCAGTCCGGTGCCAAGCACGAGCGCGAGCGCGAGGATCAGCGCCTTCTTCGGGAAGGACGGGTCCTTCGGCTGGACGGCGGGGGAGATGATGCGCGCCTCCCGCTCCTCGAAGGCCGACTGCTCCTGGGTGATCTTGGCGCGGCCGAGGAAGTTCTCGAACAGAGTCTTGTTGGCGGCATTGACGCGCTCGAGCTCGCGCAGCTTGACGCCAATGGAGCCGTCGCCGCCGTCCTGGCCGGTCAACGCGTTGAGGGACGTCTGCAGCGACTGCTCGCGGGCGAGCGCGACATCGTAGTCGTTCTTCAGGTTGGCGATGATGCGGCCCACCTCGGCGGCGATGTTGCGCTCGATGTCGCGGCGCTCGGCGCGGGCGTTGACGAGCTGCGGATGGGCCTCGGAGTAGCGGGCGATCAGATCCGCCTCCTTGCGCGTGACCTCGGCCTCCTGCTTGCGCAAATCCGAGATGACCACCGAGCGCACGACGTCGGGGATGGCCTGCAGATTGCCGCCGCCTTCCTTCACCTGCTGCGCCTGCTCGAATTTGGCGCGCTTCTCCGCCGTGTCGCTGCGGGCGGCGACGAGCTTGGCGTTGAGCTCGGCGAGCTGCTGCTCGCTCACCGCGATCTTGCCCTCGCTCGTGGTGGTGAGGTTGTTCTCCTTGCGGAACTTTGCGACCGCCTCCTCCGATTGGCGCACCTGGTCGCGCAGGCCCTCCATGCGCTCTGTGAGCCACGCCGAGGCGCGCTTGGCGGCCTCATAGCGCGCGTCCAGGCGATCGACGACGTAGGCGTCGGCCACGGCGTTGGCGAGCGTCATCGCCTTGACCGGATCCTCGGATGTCACGGCGATGGATATCACATAGGTGCGCGCGACGCGGTTCACGGCCAGCGCCTTGCCGAAGCTCTCGATGGCGACGAGGACGGCGGGCGGCACCTGATCGGCGCCGGCCGCCGGCTCCGGGGTCGGCTGCGCGGGAAAGATCATCCCCTTGATGACGGCGAGCAGGCCCGGCTTCTCAAGGCCGAACTCGGGATCCTGCGTGAGCTTGTATTTCTCGACCACGCGGCGCAGCAGGCTGATAGACTGGATCACGGAGATCTGGCTGTCGACGTTGCCGGAATCGAGATTGAGCTCGGGGAGAATGCTGTCAGCGCCGAAAATGCCGTCCTTCTTCGGCTCGAGCAGAACCTGAGCGGTGGCGGTGTAGCGCGGCGTGAGAGCGATGGTCACGACGAAAGCCAATGCGGTGACCAGGAGGGCCGTTGTGGCGATCAGCTTCCAGCGGCGCTGCAGAAAGTTGAGGATCTGGCGCAGATCGATGGCATCGTCGGCCGTCGAGACGACGGGCGTCTCGTCCCCCTGGGCGCTCAGCGGAATACGGCCATGCATTACCAACAATCCCCCGCTTGCGCCCGTCCCGACGCCTGCTCGCCTCACGGGCACGCCCTGCCCCAACCTTGCATCGCTCGGATCAAGCAGAGCTCGTGTCCGTCTCGCTCGACCAGGATTGCGCAACGCCGCCGCCGACGAGCGCCATCCAGGTCAAGGTTACACCCTCAATCTCTAGGCTGAAATCGACAAAAGCATGAGCCAGCACTGTGATCGAGGCCGCGCTTGCCACGAGCGCCGGAGTCGCCGCCCGCCGCCTGTTCAGGGCACCAAAGAAGCAGCGCCATACCAGAAAGCCAATGCCGAGCATCAAGAGAGCGGCGACGGGAATGCCTAGTCCCTGAATGATCGCGAGATACGTATTATGGGCCTTATCCCATTGACCGAACGGGCTAATGGTCGCGTCGCGGTACATGGGAAAGACATGCTCGAAGGTCCCGGCTCCAAATCCGAGCCATGGCCGATCGCCGATCGAGCCCAAGGTGATGGCATAGGCCGCCAAACGGTCATCCGACTGGAGACCCTGCGAGGCGAGCCGATCGGCAAGCAAATCGCCGAAGGCCACGGCGACGGCGACGACGAAGAGCAGAGCGAGGATGCCGGCGATCGCCGCCGGACTTCGTTTCCCCCGCCGCTGTAGAATGGATAGCAAAGCGCCGATGGTGAGGCCCAGGAAGGCCGCAGCGATGCCGCCGCGGGAGCCGCTCAGCACCAGCGACATGGCAGTGACTACGGTCATCGCGAGCCAGAGCCCGGCGCCACCGGTGAGACTTGCGAGGAACCCGGCAGCTTGTCGGCCTGTAGATCCGGACGAAGCGCCTTGAGCAAACTCGCTCAGCGTGACACCGACCGACGCGATCAACGCCATGGCGGCGTAGGTCGCGTAGGAGTTGCGGTTGACGAATGTCGACGTCAGCGAGTCGAGATAGTGCTCCTTCTCGAACCAGAGAATGGTTTTGGGGAACACGAAGAAGGCGACGAGGCCGTAGAGTGCATAACCAAAGCCGATGACTGCCACGGCCTCAACGAGCCAGCGTGCCAGGCGAGAGGATCGAGCGAGCTGCAGCGCCAGCCAAAAGACGGCCGCAGCAGTCACCAGCCGCAGCAGGGCGAGGACGGTGGCATCCCTGTCGACGCTGATCGAGCCGGCAACGGCGTAGCCGAGCGCATCCTGCGCCATGCGCCAGATCGGATGGTGGTAGTCCGCTGGCAGCCACGTCGAAACCTGGAGCAGACACCATGTCGCCGTCACCACAAAGGCCAGGACGGCAGGCCATACGCGCCCGATGGTCACGCGCCTCGGCGACCCGAGAATCGCAATTCTAAACTCGTAGAGCGTGACGAGAGTGCAGGCCCAAATCGCATTGAACGCCCATGCGGCAGGCCGGTTGCCGCCAAACCAGAATGGCGCGCAGGCCAAACCCAAAACAAGGCCGGCAAAGACAAGCTGCTCAAACAAGGAGGTTTGCTTCAATGCAACCGGCAGCGGATGCGCACTCTGGATGACGACCCGTTCCACTCTGGATACTCGCAGACTATTCCGACGTGCCTGACATTCCGACGTGCCGAGCCTGCCCGCAGGCATTGTCGCTTCTGACCGGACTGGTCGTGTCCGAAGCGAGCATGCTCTAGTACTTGTAGGTCGCGCCTAACGTGAAGACGTTGCGATCGAAGCTATTGGCATCGACGCTCGAGTCCAGATTGACGTACTGCCACTCGAACGTCGTTGCCAGATTTCTCCACACGAAGTAGCTGACAGTCGTGCCGGCGACCCACTGGTCGTCCTGACGCCCAGTCTCCTTGAAGTCCGTGAAGGTGTACCCGGCGCGGGCGGACAGCGACCAAATGTCGGTCAGGAGATAATCTCCGCGCAGCACGAACGAGGTTGCCTCCACCGGCGAGCCATCCGGATTGCCCGGCGTGGACAGCGTGGAATCGCCAAGCGTCCTGTCGGCCTCGAGCGTGAACATCAAGTCTCGCGTCGGATACCAAAACAGGCGCCCGCCGAACACCTCGCCCTCGACCGCGTCGATGGTCGCCGCGTCGTACTCCTGGCGCTGGTAGCCGGCGAAGACCTCGCCGCGGAACAGGCTCAGCCGGTCCGAGCCAAAACCGGCCACGATGCGCTGCCCGCTTGAATCGAAGCTGTCCTCGCGGAACTTGCGCCAGTTCTGAGAGGGCTCGACGAAGGTGTAGAACACGGGGCTTAGCCATGTGCCGATGCGGCCGGAGAAGGTGTAGACGGTCTGGTCACGCTGATCCTGCTCGATGAAGCGGCCGAGCGAATCCGTCAAGTCGTCATAGTTGGTGTGCGAGATCACGCCCCCGAGGGCCACGAATACCGGCCCAAACGATTTCTGGAACGACAGAGACCCGAACGTCTCGTCGTACTCCAAGGGGTCGACAATGGTCTCCGGGCCGTTCGGAGTGACGACGAAACCCGCGTTGTTGATGTCGGTGCGGCGGCTGTAGCCAAGCTCACCCTTGAGGACCAGGTCGCGCTGCACCTCCCAGACGTGGCTTACGCCCGTGCTGCCATTGACGACATCGGCGTCGTCCTCGCCGTACATCCGCGCATCCACGAGCCCGTAGAACGTCGTCTTGTGGATGCCGTTGTTGTAGCTGAGCTCCAGTGAGGGCCTGAGGCGCGCGCCCCAATCCTCAGTCGTGAACTCGTGTGCCTGGTAGACGTTGTCGTCCCACACGACGCCGCTGAGGACGCTCGCATACATCATCCAGCCGCCGACGGGCAGGCCAGTATATTCACGGGATGGACCAGAGATCGGATTTGCCGGTCCATAGAGCTGGGGCGAAGAATAGAGCTTCTGGTCCCAGCCCTGGTTGCCGACGCCGTAGTTCTGAGCATTGGCGGACGTCGCCAATGTCAGACCCGCCAGCGCAGCGGCGGCGGAGAGCCCTCTAGCCCCCGTCAGCAGTCCCGTGAAGCCCCGCAAGACCCGCTCCTAAAACATCACTTCCCATACCAGGATCCAGCGCCACCTGGACCTCGAGTGCAGCTTGGAAAGCGTACCCCGCTCTTTCAAACCGCGAACATGCAGTGAAATGGTATCGCAAGTTGCAATTCATGACCTGCGAAAAATCCCGCTTATTCCCGAAACGATCGATACTTCCTTTTGCCACGTGGCGCGGTCGCCACAATTTCTCGCGGTTGCGTAGCCGTTGATCAGAAATAACGCTCCGGAAGCCGGACGACATCGCCTGGCATTATGGGAACGCTCGCATCGAGGGCGTATTCGTTGAGCGCCTGCTCGCCGAATCGCTGAATCATCACGCGGGAATTGCTGGCCCGATAGGTCGCCCCACCGGCCACGGCAATCGCGCTCATGACATTCAAGCCGCTTCGAAACGGATATTCTCCTGGTTTTTGAACCTCTCCGAGAACGTAGATCGGGCGGTAATTGACTACATCGACCGTGACCTTTGGATCTTTTAGGTAATTCGATTTCAATGCAGTCGTGATGGATTGCTCGAGCTGCACCTTCGTAGAGCCCGACGCAGGCAGCGTGCCGGCAAGGGGGAGAGAAAGATAACCGCTCGGATCGAGCTCATACTCTCCCGTGATCTTGTCCTCGCCAAACACCGTGACCTTGATCTTGTCTCCCGCTTGCAACGTGATGGGCGTGGGCACCGACCTTGGGATGGCGCCGACCTCGGCCGCCGCGGTCGACGTTCCCAGAGCGCCCAGGGTCGGTGACAGCGGGGGCGATCCGCCGCAACCTGCCAATGAAAACAGGCACGCCGCCGCAAGCGCCAGCAGCGACCCGCGCATGCCGTCGGCCTGTCTGCGTTCGGTTGGGCTCTCGCCAAGTTTTCTCATTCACCCCAATCCGGCACCTGCTGCATTCCGTCGTGCAACCTCCCACTCTCAGTAGGCAGTACGATCTAGCAACACGATTCGCAGCGTTTTAAGCAGAATTCTTACATCGAGCAGCATCGACCAATTCTTGATGTAGTCGATGTCATGCTGGACGCGCCTGCGCAGCTTGTCGATGCTGTCGAGTTCGCCCCGCAGCCCGTTGACCTGGGCCCAACCGGTCATGCCCGGCTTCACGCGGTGACGGAACGCATACTCGCGAACAGCATGGTTGAGCAGCCGGCCCTCGGCCGTCGTCTTCAATGCATGCGGCCGCGGCCCGACAATCGACATGTCGCCCCTGATGACATTGAAGAGCTGAGGCAGCTCGTCGATGCTCAAGCGGCGGATCCACCGCCCCACTCTCGTGACGCGCGGATCACCCTTGCTTGTCTGCTTCTCCGCGAAGGCGTCGGACTTGTCCGTGAACATGGAACGAAACTTCAGAAGCTCGAAGGTTCGCCCATTGAACCCTTGCCTCGTCTGGCGGAACAGAACCGGCCCCCGGCTCTCGAGCTTGATCGCGAGAGCCGTGAGCCCGAGCACCGGGGCGAGCGCCAAGAGAGCCATGTACGCGATGGTGAGATCCAGGCATCGCTTCTGCCAGGAATCCCAACCCTCGATCGCGCGGTCGAGCAGCTTCAGTTGCACCTGCCCTTCGCTCACCCGCGCTGCGAGGAATGGCGGGATGTGATCCTCGGTCGACGCGCTGACGAAAACATTGGCGGACAGGTGCTGAAGCCCGTTGAGCTGCTCGAAGACCTCCGAGGCGTAGTGCCAGGGAACGCTGATGTAGATCTCATCAATCTCACCCTCGCGTACGGTCTCGTCGAGCGTCGCGAGATCGTGCGCATCAAGGAGACGCATGCGGGAGAAAACGCGCGTAAGTCCGCGCGTGCGACGCCATATGGCGTCGTCGTCGAGCGGCCGGCAAAAGATGCCGATGGAGAGCGCTCGATAGACGTAGGCGCCTTGCGCGAGCTCGCGCCGGAGGCGTGCGATTACGCACCAGCGGACGATGGGAATTGCGCCGAGGCTCAGCGCCATCCAGGAGAAAAACCAGATACGCGAGTAGTCCTGCGTCGCCTTGGCTGCCGCCCCCAGCATCATGAGAAGCGAGAATGTGACGAACAGGGAAACGAAGGTGCGTCGGACCGACTGGCCGTCGGACAGCAGCCGCTTGCGGCGGTAGGCTCCGAAGAGCTTTTGGCAGGCCAGGAAGATTGCGAGGGTGAGCACAATGACGTCAGCGCCGACCATCGCGGGCGGAGCGCCCGACCAGAGCTCGCGGATCAAAATCGGCGCAAAGCCGGCGGCGGTCAAAATTGTGCAATCGAGAAGAAATACGATCGCGACAACCCGGTGAAGCGACACACGGCGGCCGCGGGGCACCGCGGGCGCGTGCGAAGCCGCGAAGGTGTCCGCAAGGATATGTTCGGGACCGATTCGCGACGTCAGCACGTCTCAACTCCAAAAAATTGCCACGCAAATTCGCATACCCAGAGCGCTGTTTGCGCCTTGGGCCACCTTCTGCGATCGTGCAACGCGCGCAGCTTTCCTGCAGCGCTCCGCATTGGACAAAGTCTTTTGGTAGTCCCCGCCATTTTCGCCGACGCTGCAAACGACGCGGCGCAGCTCAGAGTAATAATCGTTTAGTGCTAGGGCGTGCGTCGCCAGCGGTCAAAGAAATCCGCTTAGTGCTTCATGCCCGGTCAGACTCAGCTGTGGATAAGCAGTTAATGTGGCTTGGATTGCGCATGCTCTCGCCGCGCCGTAGTAGTTTGAATTATCGATCTGCTATCGAATGTTGGAGGCTGCGGTTGTGGACATTCTCTAAGACTGCTCGCCAATCTGAGGCGGCGTCTCGCATCCGGCGCGTCCCCGAGGGCCAGATCGTCTATGCGATCGGGGACATTCACGGCTGCCTCGCCGAGCTCGATGCCGTGCTCGGACGCATCGCGGAGGATATCGCCAGCACGCCCCAATGCGCACCAACTCTCGTTCTTCTCGGCGATTACATCGATCGCGGACCGAACTCGGCCGGCGTGCTGGAGCGGCTCGCGGGCTCGGAGCTCCCCGCGCCGGTGGTGGCGCTCAGAGGAAACCACGAGCAGATGCTCGAGCGCTTCCTCGACAACGCCAGATTCCTCGATCAATGGCGGCAATTTGGTGGGCTCGAAACGCTTCATTCATTCGGGGTCCCGGTCCATGGGATCAGGTCCGGCGAGCAATACGAGGAGGCGCAATCCCTCCTGCGCACACGCCTCAGGCCGGACATCCTCGCATTTCTTGCGAGCACCCGGACACATCATGTCTTGGGCGACTATTTTTTCTGCCACGCCGGCATTCGTCCGGGCATTCCGCTCGAGCGCCAGAGCGAGGCCGACCTGTTGTGGATCCGCGAAGATTTTCTCAAGAGCAATGCCGACCACGGCAAGATGATCGTGCACGGCCATTCACCGGTCGAGCATGCCGAGATGCATCCGAACCGGATCAACATCGACACCGGGGCCTATCTCACGGGCTCGCTGACGTGCCTCGTGCTCGAGGGCGAGATGCGCCGATTGCTGGCATAGCCTCAAATGATAAGCACGCGCGGCTAGGGCCGCGCGCGCTGCATTTCAATCCGTCTTTGCGTGCGCGATCAGTTCGGGCTTACGGGCCCGCCGCCGAACCCGCCGGATCCTCCCGACCCGCCAGGGCTATAGGGCGCGCCACCACCCCCGCCGCCGCCGCCAGCTCCGCCGCCACCAGCACCATCGCCGCCGGCATCGGCAACCTGTCCGCCACCATTGCCGTTGCCGTTGCCTTCACCGGGCTGCAAGGCCACCGCATAGAAGGCTTGAAAGGCCGACGAAGCCGAAGCCACGACGGTCGCCAGCTTTTTTGCCGCCTCGGGATTGACGATCTTCAAGGCTTCCTGTGCCTTCGCCAGCCCTTCCGCCAGCGGCTCCATCAGCGTCGGATCGGCGACCGCGGCATCGATCACGCCCTGCGCGAGATCCGGATTGGCGGCCACCAGCTGTGCAATCGCCTCAGACAGTTTGGCAGGGGTGGCCTTGTTGGCCGCGATGACCTGCGCCAGATCGACGGGAGCCGCTGCCACGGCTTGCTGCGCCGGCTGCTGCTGGACGTTGCCCGCCGTCTGCGCGCTCGCACCGTTCGCACACACCACGCCAAAACAAACCACTGTCGCGGACGCGATCAACTTGGGCCAGGATGGATTGCGAGAAAGCATCGGTCGCACCTATGAAAAAATAGGGATGAAACGGCGAGGGCACCAAACGCACGACAGATCGGCGCACCACTTTCATTGAGTGGGGCCATAGCGCGAGTCATCCGTCAAGGGACAAGTCCAGTGGGAGGCCGCATTATGCACGCAAGATGCAAGAGCATCACAAATTCGCGTACTCGCAACACACGCCGAGATCAAATTGACGGCGGCGCCTTGCTTCTCAGCGCAACAATTGAGCGCTCAAAGTCGCGAATACATCGGTGCTGACGAATCATCCGACGCTGCAATTTTCCATCAGCTCGGCGCGCCGTCCGTCTCCGGCATCATGTGCGCGGCAGCACTTTGCCAGCATGGATTGTTGGTTGCGAATGTGAGCTCAGGCAGGCCCTGAGGCTCAAAGCCGAACCGATTGGTATTCCCTGCTTGAGGATCAGCGGACTGGATCGTGTTGGCTTCTAGGATGACCAACGCGGCGATGGTCTGCTCGAGATTGTAGGCTTGCTCCGCGGGACGCGCGACCGCCAGCCGCGCCGCGCGATCCTGCGCTGGCTTCTCGGCGGCGACCTGCGTTCGCGTCGGGGCCCCGCACACCCGGTCGGGATAGTGCTTGCGCAATTCTGCTGCGCTAATCCTGATCAGCTTGCTCGAGGACAGCAGTCCGCCGAGCCGGCTTCTGAGGCTCGGGCGAACAAGCGCGAGCCAATAGCCGGTGGCGGCATCGAGACGCTGGCCGGTGCCCGGATCGTGGGCGGCATGAAAGCCGAATGACGCGCGGGGCGTGAAGCAGGCCTTGTCGTTGCGGACAAAGGACCACGCGCACGCCGAGTTGCAGGTCCCATCCACCACGACGTTGGCCCGAGCCAGAGCCATGGCAGCTGCGCCCGTACCGCCGGGTGAATAGCGGATCGTCACCGTTTCCCCTCGCGCGGCAGCGGCTCCGAGCTTTTCGTAGCTGAGCCTGCCCGCATAGGTCATCGTGCGCGGGGAGCTCGCAGCGTTGCTCGTCTCAGTGGCAGAAATAGCGAGCGCACAGCCCGCCACGAGCAGCGCACGGCTGCCCGTCCGGAGCAAGGCTCCGAGCCGGAAATGGGGTGACATTTGACGCCAGTCTCTGTTGAAGATCGGGCGCTGTTTTTTTGCGCCGCTCGTTTGAGACCGACGGTACGGGAAATGCTTTCAATCCGACTTAACTTGCGTGTTTCCAGGGACTTGGCGAATGCGCCAAAATGGGATTTGACGCAGCAGGATTAACAAATGGTGGGGAGCCGTCTCGGCGCGTCAGCCGCGCGACGGGACCCGCAAGACTGATCCGATGACTAGAGCGGCTTCAGCGCCGCAACTCGCTCGCGATGGATGGCCGTCGCAACAACGCGCGTGGTGTCCGGGTAGTCATTCTCAACAATCAGAACCGCCAAGTCGAACAGAAGGTGCTCGGCGTCCGTCCAGTCGCCGGGATCGGTGTGATGCCTCAAGAGGGCCGCCGCCCCCTCGATCACACGCTGGTCAAATGTCTTGCGCCGCCGATCGGCCCTTCGCGCAACCGCGGCAGCAATTCGGGTCAAGTCCGCGCCGTCAACCGCATCAATAAAGTCCCTCATCAATTTGCCCCCTGTGTTGCCACCATACCCTCTGGCACAAGCCGGCTGCTCGATGTCCTCCTCTCCTTCGACCCCAGGAAACCGGAAGCGTAGTTGGCGCCGGTTGCGCTGTCCACGATGAGCGCAGGGTATCCAACAAAACCCAATGCCCTGGCCAAGGTGGCGCGCGTGGCGGCTGAGCCTGCGGTTGGACACCTTCAAATGCCGCATCCCTTTGGGCACAGCTGCCTGCTGGATGCCTCATGGTTCGCAAAAAACTTGATAACAAATGCAGAAAAACTTGGTTTCGGCCGCACGAGCCATGTGGGACACGCTGCCTAACTTTTAGGCCGCAACACACGCGTCTACCCGCTTGGTGTGCCCTCATATGCAGCAGTCGGACGCACCCCTCTCGATCTCCTGGTTCCTTCCTACCAATCGAGACGGGCACACGCTTAGCCTCAAAGGCCCGGCGCGAGAGCCGGAGATTGCCTATCTAAGGCAGATCGCGCTCGCTGCAGACGCGTTGGGGTATCAGGCTGTGCTCGTTCCCACGGGCAACAGTTGCGAAGATCCATGGGTTGTCTCCTCGCTGCTCGCGCCGGGGACTGAGCAACTGAAGTTTCTGATCGCTGTCCGCCCGGGCACAATCTCACCAACCGTGGCGGCGCGGATGTCTGCCACCCTCGAGAGGGCGACCCGCGGACGAACCCTGATCAACATTGTGACCGGAGCAGATCCGAAGGAGAACGCAGGCGAGGGACAGTTTCTCGCGCACGCCGAACGCTACCGACAGGCTCAGGAGTGGGTCTGGGTCTTCAACCGGCTCCTCTCCGGCGAGTCCGTGAGCTTTAGGGGGGAATTTGTCCACGTCGAGGGCGCACAGATTTCCTTTCCGCCGCAGCAACGACCACAGCTCTATTTCGGTGGCTCCTCCCCCGCTGCTTACGAGCTCGGCGGCAAGTATATCGATACCTTTCTGACCTGGGGCGAACCACCGGCACAGGTCGAGTCGAAAATCAAATCCGTCCGCGAGGCCGCAACCGCCGCTGGCCGAACTATTCAGTTTGGACTCCGCGTTCACGTGGTTGTCCGGAAGACGATGGGCGCTGCCTGGGAGGCTGCCACTCGCCTAATCGAGGACCTATCTGACGCTGAGGTAGAGGCGGCGCAGGCCGCTATATCGCGGTCGGAATCCATTGGGCAGCGTCGCATGCTCGATCTCCATCGCGGGCGCCGGGACAGCCTCGAGGTCAGTCCGAATCTCTGGGCCGGCATCGGCTTGGTGCGCGGCGGGAGCGGCACCGCACTCGTGGGCGATCCTGAAACTGTTGCGGAGCGACTTCGTGAATATCAGTCGCTCGGCATTTCGACTTTCATTCTCTCGGGATATCCGCACCTCGAGGAAGCCTATCGATTTGCCGAGCTTGTGTTCCCGCTGCTCGGCCTGCCGTCACGCGAACCTAGGGCAACCAAGAAACTCCGCGAATATGGTGAGGCGATCGTGGACTAGCGAAAGCAACACGCTCGACATGCAGAGGTGCGAATGCAACGCCGCTCCTCCTGGAAGCCTAGGAGCAGATCCAGGCGAAACTTCTTATCCAGTGGGACTATGTGGGGAGAACAGTAGATGCAGGCGGATTTGCAGGGCCTACCGCTAACTGGCGCAAATGATGCAGCTGCCGAACACTATCGCCGAGCCATCGACGAACTGGTTCTTTTCAAGAGCAGCGTCTTCGACACGCTCGATAAAGCCATTGGTGCATCTCCAAACTTTCCTATGGCCTATTTTGCGAAAGCTTACCTCCATCTCTTTATGACGGAGCCGGCCTCCACCGCAATAGCCGTGGAAACTTTGAAAGAGTTGCAAAGAAACTCTGCGGTTTCAAATTGGTCCGATCGCGAGAAATCACATGCAGAAGCAATCCGGGCTTGGATCGACGGGGACTTGCGGGGTGCGGCGCTCACTCTCGACCGCCTTGGGCTCGATGAGCCTCGTGACATTCTCGGGCTGCGGATAGGGCACGAGCTCGACTTCTTCTCAGGCGATACACGCAACCTCCGTGATCGCGTGGCTCGCCAGATTGGTCGATGGAGTTCCAGCGACGCACAGTACGGCGTTGTGCACGCCTGCTATGCGTTTGGGCTCGAGGAAAACGGGGAGTACCAGCGCGCCGAGGAGCATGGACGGATCGCCCTCGAACACCGCCCCGAGGACGTCTGGGCGATCCATGCTGTTACCCACAGCTTGGAGATGCGCGGTGCAATCGGCGCGGGTCTCGACTTCCTTGAATCCCGCAAAGGCAACTGGGCGCATGGCAATCTCTTCAGTGCTCACAACTGGTGGCACAAGGGCTTATTCCACCTCGACCTTGGGCAATATCAGTCTGTATTGGATGTCTATGACGACGCGCTCTTCAACGCGGAGAGCCCAAAGATTGCGCTGGTCCTGCTCGATGCGTCCGCACTCCTCTGGCGCTTGCAACTCGAGGGCGTTGATGTCGGGTCGCGCTTCGAGACCCTTTCAGATGCTTGGACAGAAATACTTCCGCACCAGTCCCACTATGTCTTCAATGACGTGCACGCGGTCCTAGCGCACGTTGGCGCGCGGCGACTCGAGAAAGCGCGCAGCATAGTCGGTGGGTTGGAGCGGTTTGCCTCGGATGCCGGCGGGCAAACCAACAATCGCGCAAACAGCATTCGTGTTGGGATTCCTCTCGCCAAGGCCTTTCTAGCATTTGGCGAGGAGCAATACGGTGAGGCCGCCGAAATCATTTACGCAACACGCGGCCACGCTGTCGAATTCGGCGGTTCGGCGGCACAACGCGACATACTTGATCGAACGCTCATCGAAGCGGCTATGCGATCGAAGCGGGTAAACCTCGCGAATGCGCTCGCTTCGGAACGCACTAATCTCAAACCGGAAAATCCATACGGTTGGATCAAGTCAGCGGCAGCGCTGCATCTGGCTCGAGAGGACGAGAGAGCGGCGAGGGCGCTAGAGAAGGCGCAACTCCTGAAATCCCGCGCTCACCCCATACGCGACGGTGCAGCTCACGCCGCGCACTAGCCCTCACGCATCACATCGCAAACGACAATCGCAGGAAAGAACGTGGCAAAACCTTCAAAGAAGCCGAACACTCCCGACAAGAAGAAGTTTCATCTGGGTTGGTTCACGAACTTTACCGCCGATGAATGGAATGGCCCGTTCTCCAATGGCGGAGACAGTTGGGACGGCAGCTTTCATATCGACATGGCCCGCGCGCTCGATCGCGCAGGTTTTGACTTCATCATGCTCGAGGACAAGCTCGCCATCCCAGAGGCCTACGGAAGCAGCTTCGAGAGCTATCTAAAGCTAGGGCTTGGAATGGCGCCCAAGCATGATCCCGTCCCCCTCGCGACCCTAATCGGCGCGAGCACGAAGGGGCTAGGAGTGGTCGCGACCATGTCGACGCTCGGCTACCCGCCATTTCTCCTGGCGCGCCTTGCCTCAACAGTAGATCACCTTACCCAAGGTAGATTTGCCTGGAACATCGTGACGAGCGCCGAGAACGCCGCCGCTCAGAATTTCGGGCTCAGCGAGCTTCCGCCGCGCGAGAAGAGGTATGAAGTTGCCCATGAGTACATGGATCTCTTCTACCAGCTCAACGATTCTTGGGAGGACGGCGCAATCCTGAGGGATCGCGAAAACGGAAGGTACGCAGACCACACGAAAGTCCGCAAAATCGACTTTCAGGGCAAGTACTTCAAGTGCAGGGGTCCGCTCAACACCGTTCGATCCCCGCAAGGTCGCCCAACACTGCTTCAGGCCGGGGGGTCGCCAACGGGGCGCGACTTCGCCGCGAAGCACGCCGACGCCATCATTGCAGTCGAGAACGGCATCGAGGGAATGAAGGAATACCGCGACGATGTCCGTGCGCGCGCGCGAAAGCACGGGCGCAATCCTGATCACATCAAAGTGATGTTTCTTATCACTCCCGTACTGGGTGAGACGGAAGAGGAGGCACAGGCGAAGCACAAACGCTTGACCGAGGACAAGTTCTTCATCGAGCAGAACCTGGCACTCATCTCGGCCATCACAGATATCGATTTCAAGGCCTTTGATCTCGACTCGCCTCTGCCGCACAGGCTCACAACGAACGGCGAGCAGGGCTCGCTCGACAAATTCCAGCAATGGGGAACCGGCAAGACATTGAGGCAGCTCGTTGTCGAAGCGTCCGGCGGCATCTGCGCCTCCATTGAGCTCATCGGCACTCCCGACCAGGTCGCCGGCAAGATGGAAACTGCGATGCAAGAGGTCGGCGGCGACGGTTTTCTGATCACCACACCCAGTCTCTCTACCAATCGGCGTCACATCGCCGAGGTGACGGACGGCCTTGTTCCAGCCCTGCAACGGCGCGGATTGGTTCGCACGTCCTACACGCACAAGACGCTGCGGGAAAATCTGCTCGCGTTTTGACGTGCACCAACGACTGTTCTGAAGCAAAGGAGATGCAAAATGAGGAACATTCGCTTTCTGGCAATGCTGCTGGCCACTCTGTTGACCCTCTACGTGCCTGCGGGCGCGGCTGGGGCAGCTGAAAAGCCGACGTTCAAGCTCGGCTGGATCGTGTTCACCCCCTGGGTGCCGCTTAGCTACGCGCAGCAAAGCGGCATTCTCAAGAAGTGGGCAGACAAGTATGACGTGAATATCGAGCTTGTGCAGCTCAACGACTACGTCGAGTCTGTGAACCAGTACTCGGCCGGCGGGCTCGATGGCGTGCTTGCGAGCATCGCGGATGTATACTCGATACCAGTCGCGAACGGCGTGGACACGACCATCTTTCCAATAGACTACTCAAACGGTGCCGACGCGGTCGTCTTGAAGGGCAAGGACAAGCTGGCCGACATCAAGGGCCAGACCGTGAACTTGGTCGAATACTCGGTCTCCCACTACCTCCTCGATCGAGCGTTGGAAACGGTGAAGATTGCACCCGGCGACCTCAAGCGTGTCAACATTTCCGACGCTGATTTCGTCGCCGCCTACAAGGCTCCTGAACTCACCGCTCTCGTTGCTTGGCAGCCGCAAATCGATCAGATCAAACAGCTCGGCGACGCCCACATCGTCTTCGATTCTTCCAACATTCCGGGGGAGATTTTCGAGTCGATCCTGGTGCGAACCAGCAAGTTGAAGGAGAGCCCCAATGCGGCGAAAGCGATCCTAGGAGCCTGGTATGAAGTGTCCTCAATCGTAAACAACAAGGACGCGCCCGGCCGCGCGGACGTCATAAAGGCGCTTGCACAGGCCGCGGCGACAGATGCCGCGACCTATGAACAGCAGCTCAAGTCGGCAGTGCTGTTCTCCAATGCCTCCGACGCTCTCGCCTTTGCCGATAGCCCACAGACGAAGGAGACCCTGGTTCGGGTTCGAGACTTCGCCCACCGTTACGAGCTGCTAGGCAAAGGAGTAAAGGACGCGAACTCTATCGGGATACAGCTGCCTTCGGGCGAGGTCGTAGGAGACAAGGGCAACGTCCTGCTGCGATTCGATCGGGACATCATCGCGCTGGCGGCAGCCGGCAAACTCTAGCGGATGGCCCGTCTTATAAACTTGAAGCCGTCCCGAAGAGCCGCACTCGCTCTCGGGACGGTGCCGTTTTTGCTGGGCGCGCTGCTGTATGCAGGCGCCTCCTCCACTCGGCTCGCACAGAACTCACGCGACAATCTCCTGCCCTCCCTCCACTCGATGTATGAAGGTCTCGTGAGGATCGGCTCCGCGATCGATCCTCATTCGGGTCTAATCGTCTTTGCGGCCGACACACTCTCGAGCGTCGAGCGCCTGGCAACTGGATTGGGGCTGGCGGCCTCCATCGGACTATGCGTGGGAATCTTGACGGGTTTGTTCCCCGTCATTCGTGCAACGTTTGCGCCGTTTGTGGCCGTCCTCTCGATCATTCCACCGTTCGCCCTCCTCCCGATCATCCTCATCTCTCTGGGGCTTGGCGAGACCTCGAAGATCTTCCTCATCGTCATTGGCATCGCGCCATTCATAGCCCGAGATATCTCGACGAGAACACAGGAGATACCGGAGGAGGTGCTGATCAAAGCCCAGACGTTGGGAGGCACGTCATGGCTCATTGTTCTGCATGTCGTTCTGCCTCAAATGATCCCCCGACTGCTGGAAAGCATTCGCGTCAGCCTCGGGTCAGCGTGGCTATTTCTCTTGGCCGGTGAGGCCATCGTCTCGGAAAGCGGGCTTGGGTACCGGATTTTCCTGGTCCGCCGCTACATGGCTATGGACGTTATCATTCCATATGTTTGCTGGATCACCTTCATCGCGTTTGCCCTTGACTATCTCATGAAGAAATCCGCCCAGAGGATCGCTCCGTGGCTGAATGCAAATGGGTCTAGACCGTGAGCGGGATTTGTGTTCGCGACCTCGGCATCCGACTTGGCGGCCATTGGGTGCTGAAGAGCGTGAATCTCGAAGTCGAGAGCGGCAGCTTTTGTGTCATCACTGGTCCGTCGGGCAGTGGAAAGTCTACCTTCATACGAATGCTCCTGAGTCAGCTTCGGCCGACGGAGGGAAGCATCCTTCTCGACGGCGTCGCCATAGCTTCATACCCGACGGCGGACCGAGGCGTCGTCTTTCAAACCTACTCCGTTTTTCCCCACATGACGGCCATCGAGAACATTCTCATAGGATTGAGGTTCAGGAGCTCGCCGTGGTCCGGTTTCGTGTTCGGACGCGCGCGGGAGACGCTTCGAAATCAGGCGCAACGTGCGTTGGTCGAGGTTGGCCTCGAGAACGCGGCGCTCAAATATCCGCATCAGCTATCGGGAGGAATGTGCCAGCGGTTGGCGATCGCGCAAGCCATGGTCGCGCGCCCCAAGCTCCTGCTGCTCGATGAACCCTTCGGCGCCTTGGATGCAGCAAACCGGGCGCAGCTTCACCGTGTTGTCCTCAAGCTCTGGCGTGACACAGGGGCGACTGTCGTCATGGTCACGCATGATCAAACGGAAGCGCAGGCACTGGCGACCAAGCTTGTTCGTTTCGAACCTTGTCGGCACTCGGGTTATACGCGCGTCGAAGAGCAGTCCAGTGCCGGCGTCTCAGTCGGCACTGCCGCACCGCGTGCTCTGATGCCCCAGAAAAGGGCATCCAAGCAAAAGAAAAGCCGAAGCAAGTCTCGCAACCGGCGGCGCTCACGTTGAGCACTATTTCCATTTGCTGCTCTGGGAAGGGTTATGCGGCGATTGCATATCGCAGCTGTCCCCTGCTGGCGCCCGAGAGGCCGCGCACATATGGAGCAGCGTCTGATCGATGTTCCCGCGCGGCATCGAAGGCCCTGGGGGATCTGGCCGGCGGCTTTAACCTGCGAGGCGCTCGGTGTTTCGCGTTCGGGCTTCTACGGATGGCTGACAAGGCCGCCAAGCGAACGCACGAGGCTGCACGGCGTTGACCGGCGAGATCAGGAAGCGCTATTCCCCGACGACAACATACTTGACATTGGTCAATAGGTCTAACTAATAGACCACATGAACTCGTGCCAAGATGAGGGACCGGTGGACCCACGAACGTTGGTTGTGCGGCATGGCGCGTCCCCCATCGGCATCATCGGCTCTGGCTTCAGCGGACTTGCTGCCGCCATTGCACTCAGGAGGCGAGGCATCGAGGATTTCACCATCTTCGAGCAGGAGGCCGGTCTCGGCGGCACGTGGTACAATAACCGCTATCCCGGCGCCGAGGTAGATCTCGAGTCCCACATCTACTCCTATTCCTTCGAGCCCTACGACTGGACACGCAACTATGCGAGCCAGGACGAGCTGCTCGGATATCTCAATCACGTCGCCAAGAAATGGGACGTCGTCCGCCACATCCGCTTTAACGAGAAGGTGGATCGGATCGTCTGGTCTGACGCGGAGAAGCACTACACCGTGGTGACGGCTTCGGGCGCCTCGCACGGACCCTTCTCGGCCGTGATCAGCGCCGTCGGCTTTCTCAATCTCCCCCTGCTGCCCCCGTTTGCGCGCGGCGCCACGCCCTTCCTCGGCGACCATTGCCACACCTCGCGCTGGCCCGAGGGCCTCACCATGAAGGACAAGCGGGTCGGCATCCTGGGAACGGGCTCGTCGGCCGTGCAAGTCATCGCCGAGGCCGTGCGCGACGCCAAATCGGTCAAGATCTTCCAGATCGAGCCCAACTGGCTCCTGCCCAAGGAGGCACGCGATTTCACGGCGGGCGAGCGGCGCTGGCATAAGTTCCGGCCAGTCTACTGGTGGAAGCGATTCAAGCTCTACGCCGGCTACGACGTGCGCCAGTACGGGTCGAGCCACGCCAAGACAGGTGGCCGACACAATGAACTGCGCGCGACGAAAGCGCTCGCATACCTCAACGCCTCCCTCGCCGACCGGCCCGATCTCCTGGCTCTTGCGACGCCGGCCTTTCCATTCGAGGCGCGCCGCACGGTGATCAGCGATACCTACTACCAGGATCTGAAGAGCCTCAAGGTCGAGCTCATTCCCCACGCGGTGAAGAGCCTTACGGCCAAGGGCGCGGTGGACGCGACAGGCAGGGAGCACGAGCTCGATCTCATCGTCTACGCGACGGGCTTCGACGCCGCCAACTATCTCGGCAACTACGCCGTCAAAGGCGAAGGCGGCAAGGATCTGCACCAGACCTGGGCCGGTGAGCCCGAGGCTTTGCTCGGCCTCATGGTGCCGGGCTTCCCCAACTTCTTCATCATGTACGGGCCGAATACCAACAGCGTGCCGTTGGTGTCCTTCTACGAGGCGCAGGCCGCCTTCTCCTCCTCGCTCATTTCGCAAATGCGCCGCCGCGGCGCCAACACGATCTCCGTAAAGCCAGGCGCATTCCGCCGTTTCAATGCCTGGCTGCAAGATCGCCTGTCGCGCACGGTGTGGGGATCGACGAAGAATTATTTCCAGGCAGGAAGCGGCAAGGTCGTCTCGCAGTGGCCGTTCAGCGCGTCGGCCTACATCTTTCTCACGAAGCTCGCCCGCCGCTTCGCCGTTGAGGTGAAATAGCGCGGGGCTGCCTCACGGCCCAGGCGGGATGTCGGGCCAGGACTCGGCGAGCGCTTTTTTGAGCATCGCCGCGAAATCCTCAACGAGGGCATCCATCATCTGACGGCCGTAGTCTTCTGTCGCCTCGCTCGGATAGCCCACGGCACCGGTCGGCGTCGTGCGTGGCGGAGGGTACTGGAACACCAAGCCGGGCGTGACATCCGGCACGTCGAAGGCTTTCTCCATGCGCACCATGTCCGGATGCGCGTGCAGGAGGAGCGAGGTCTCGGCGCGGTTGGCATGAAAATCCTCGGCATCAGCGGCGTAGAGCTTGCCCGCGCGCGCCGAGATGTCCCAGAGACCGAGCTGGCGGAAGCGCGCCTCGGGCTGCTCGTAACGGAGCCGGAGGATGGCGCTGCCGAGAGACGGGCCGTTGGTCGCGTGACCCGAGAGGTAGATGATGCGGCGAAGCCCCGAGCGGATGGCCCACGTCGATACATCGTAGATGACGCCGGTCAGCGTGACGGGGTCGAGCGAGATCGTGCCGGGCCACTTGTGGGTGTGCCCGTGCGAGCATCCGTACGGGATGGCCGGCATAACAAGCACGCCCGCCGCCTCTGCGGCGCGCGTCGCCACTGTGTCGGCCGAGATGGTGTCGGTGCCGGTGGCGAGATGCGCGGCGTGCTGCTCGGTGGCGCCAATGGGAAGCACCGCGAGATCGATGCCCTTGGCGACGAGATCGCCGATCTCGGGGCTCGTCAGCCTGTCCCAGCGTGGCATGCCGTTCCTCCCTCAGGCTACAGGCTCTAGGCAGCCGTGACGCCGCCGTCGACCATCAACGTGTGGCCGGTGATGAACGAGGCGTCCTCCGACGCGAGAAATAGCACCGGCCCCGCAATCTCGTCGGCCCGGCCCGGTCGCGCCATCGGCGTCTGATCGATGCACCACTTGAGCGCATCCTGGTCGTTGTCGGCGTGGGCGATAAAGCGCATGGAAGGGCTCATGGGCAGCACGGCGATAAAGCCCGGCGCAATGGCGTTGACGCGGATGCCGCGCGGCGCGAGCTCGATGGCGAGGTAGCGGGTGAAGGCCTCGAGGGCCGCCTTCGAGGAGCCGTACATGGCCCCGCCACGCATGCGGCCGATGGTGGCCGTCACGCTCGAGATGTTGATGATGGACGCACCCTCCGAGAGATGCGGGCTCGCTGCTCGCGAGACGCGCGCCGCGCCGGCGATGTTCACGTCCCAAACGGTATTCAAGGCATCGTCGGTAATGTCCTCGACCAATCCGTGGCGAAGCAGGCCCGCACAGTTGACGACGACCTTGAGCGAACCGAGGGAGGCGGAGAAGGCGACGCAGGAGTCCACGGCCTTGGCGTCGCGCACATCTGCGCGGTAGAGCCACACGCCCGCGGGCTGATCCGCCGCCGGGTGCTCCGAAAGCTCGGGCGGGACGTTCATGTCGGCTGCTACGACGATATAGCCGGCCCCGACGAAGCGCTTGTTGATCTCGCGCCCGATTCCTCCCGTGCCGCCTGTCACCAGGGCCACAGGCTTCTTCTTTGTCATGGGTCTTCCTCGTGTCTGCTCTCGAGTACCTTGGTTCGGTTTCGATGCGAGGGAAACGTCTCGTCAGATCCGCTCGAAGTATCGCACCAGCTCCCAGTCCGTCACGGTCTCCTGCTCGAACGCGTCGAGCTCGTTCTCCGCGAAGTTGCGGATGTGGTCGTGCACCTCGTCGCCGAGCGCGGCGCGCACGAAGTGGCTCGACGAGAACAGCGTCACCGCCTCCCGCATGGTGGCCGGGACGCGCGGAAGCATTGGGTTCTCGTAGGCATTGTCCATGTAGAGCGGCGGCGTGGGGCTCGAAGCCTCGAGTCCCTTGAGTCCGCTGGCGATCAGGCCCGCGAGAGCGAGATAGGGATTGGCATCGGCCCCTGGGATACGGGATTCTACGCGGAAGCTCTTGCCGTGACCGACGAGGCGGAAGCCGCAGGTGCGGTTGTCGTTGCCGACCACAAGCTGGACAGGTGCGAAGGACGTCTTCCTAAATCGCTTGTAGGAATTGATGGTGGGCGCTGCCAGATACGCGAAGTCGCGGCCGTGATCGATCAGGCCGGCGACGAACGAGCCGAAGCGCGCCGACATGTGCGTCTCGGTGCCGGCGTCATAGCTCAGCGGGGCGCCGGACGACTTGTCCCACAGGCTGACGTGGATGTGGCAGGAGGAGCCGACCTCGTCGATGAAAGGCTTGGCCATGAAGGTCGCGGACATGCCGCGCAGGCTCAGAATCTCCTTGACCCAGCACTTGTAGAGAAGATGGCGGTCGGCCATCTCGAGCGCATCTGTGTAGCGAAGCGCGATCTCCTGCTGGCCGAGTCCCCATTCGGTCTTGGCGTTCTCAATCTCGATTCCTGCCGTTGCCATGGCATCGCGGATCTCGCCGATGACCTCCTCGTCGCGCGTCGACTGCAGGATGTGATAATCGGCGCGGTAGCGGGAGGTGGGGGCAAGCCCCCGGTAGCGCTTCTGCCAGGCCGCGTCATAGGTATCGCGGAACGTGAAGAACTCAAGCTCGCTCGCACACTTGAATGTCAGGCCCTGCTCGCGCTCCGCGCGCGCGATCTGGCGCTTTAAAATTGTCCGCGGCGCCATGGAGACCAGCTCGCCCGTTGCTTCGTCGACGGCATCGCACAGGACGAAGGCTGTCTGCGGCACCCACGGCAGCAGCCGGATGGTCGAATGATCCGGCTTCATCACGAAGTCCTGGAAGCCCTTATCCCATCCGGTGATTGCGTAGCCGGGCCGCGGATCCATGTCCATGTCGGTGCAGAAGAGATAGATGGAGGCGTGCAGTCCTTCGGCGCCCGACACGCATTCGAGGAAGTTCTTGGCGGTGAGCCGCTTGCCGACGAGGCGGCCCCACAAGTCGCCGAGACCGCAGATGACGGTTTTGATCGATCCGGTCTCGATCAGCTTCTTGAGTTCGTCGAGCGTCGTAGTTCCCATTTGCATGTCCCAGTTTGCGTTGTGCGGTGGCCTCGACGTTGGGGGAGAGACCGCAAGCTGCGTCAGGTCTCCGGATCTGGCGGTGTGAGGTAGGCGCTGGTCATGCCGCCGTCCACTGGCAGCGTCTGCCCCGTGATGTAGGACGCCTCGTCGGAGGCGAGGAAGGCCACGGTCGCCGCCATCTCGTCGGGCCGTCCCATGCGTCCCATCGGAATGTGCTGGCGGCGGAGCTGATAGGCCGCGTCGTCGGCCACGAGCTGCTGCGCCATGGCCGTCGCAGTGAGCCCGGGGCACACCGCGTTGACGCGGATGTTGCGGCGGGCGAGCGCCACGGCGAGCTCGCGGCTCATGGCGAGAATGGCGCCTTTGCTTGCCGTGTAGGCGATCTGCGAGGGGAACGAGCCCATCAGCGCCACGATCGACGCGATGTTGATGATGGAACCTCCGCCGCCCTTCTCGATCACCGGAACGGCGTGTTTCGAGCAGAGGAAGACGCTCTTGAGATTGACGGCCATGGTGACGTCCCATGCGTCCTCGGTCGTCTCCTCGATTTGGGAATCCTGCCGGTGCACGATGCCTGCGTTGTTGACGAGGATGTCGAGACCGCCCAGCTCAGCAACGGCGCGCTCGATCATTGCCTTGACCGACGCGGACGATGCGACGTCGACCTCGATCGCACACGCCGTGCGCTCCTGCTCGGTGAGAGTGGCGGCCAGCGTCCGTGCTCCGGCATAGTCCTTGTCGGCAATCGCTACGCGCGCGCCCTCGCTCGAAAGTCGCGCGACGATGGCTGCGCCGATGCCGTTCGCGCCGCCAGTGACGATTGCGCGCTTGCCTTCCAGCCTCATGCAAACGATCTCCGCTGTACGCCGTTGCGCACTCTGCTTTGATTTTTTGAGATGCGAGCTTTCTCTTTCGGTGCCATGGTCCGCGCGCGCAACGAGCCCCGGAGACTGCGCGGATGAGCAAGACTTTCGATCAAAAAGTGGCTGTCGTCACCGGTGCGGGAGGCGGCATCGGCCTCGCCGTTGCCCGCGATCTTCTGGACGAAGGCGCGGTCGTCTTCGCCTTCGACATTAAGCCCGCGCCGAAAGAGATTGCGTGCTCCGACCGCCTCGCGTTCGTCCAGGGCGACCTGCGCAACGCCGACCACGTTCGTGCGCTGCTTGCACGAGTCGCTGCGGCGCACGGCAAGCTCGATTGCGTGGTCAACGCGGCCGGCCTCTGTTTCTTCGAGCGCGACGGCTCTGTCGAAAAGGCCGAGGACTCCGTGTTCGAAGCGACCATGGACGTGAACCTCACCGGTGCGATCCGCGTGGTGAGAGAGAGCCTGCCTCTTCTGCGCAAGGCCGGCGGCGGCGCATTCGTGCATATCGCGAGCGTTGTCGGCTTGCGGAACATGGAGAACATCATCGGCGGCGGCCCGGCCGATGCCTACCAGATCTCGAAGGCCGCCCTCGTCTCGCTCTCGCGATCGATCGCCATGCAGTACGCTCACGAGAAGATCCGGTCGAACACCGTATGCCCCGGCTCGATCGTGACGCCGATGACCGCGGACATCTACGCGCACGAGGATCGCGTCACCGCCATGGAAGCGAGAACACCGCTCGGCATCCTCGGACAGCCGGAGGACGTATCGGCGGCCGCGCTGTTCCTCCTGTCCGACAAAGCGCGTTTCATCACCGGCATCGATCTTCCCGTCGATGGCGGTCTGCTCGCCAAGCTGTGAGCCGTCACGCAACGCGCAAGACCTCGGGGCAACTGCACGCACGTTGAGCACATTGCTCGGTGCGGTCGCGGTTGTCGATGATTTCCCTCGGAGCATCCGCTCGGCCTCTCTGCCCAGGCCTCAGCGCGTCGGCAGCGGCCGACGCGCTGAGCACAATTCTTATTGACTTGGATCAAACTATGGCCTGAAATGTAGACCAAAGGCAAGGTGAGATATTTCATCTGGTTTTGCCCATGCGCAAATAGGATGGGGGGGGTAATGGGACACGCCCAGGAAATCAGAAATGGAGCTGTCCCCCATGCGTCGCCGAGCGGCCTTGTCGTCAATGGCGTGAACAAGAGCTTCGGCGGCCTCAAGGTCCTTAGCGGCGTGAGCCTCTCCTGCGGCCCCGGCGAGATCGTCGGCCTCATCGGACCCAATGGCGCGGGCAAGTCCACGCTCATCAATGCCATCACCTCACTCATGGACGTCGACGCGGGCGAGGTCTCGATCGGAGGCCGCCGTGTCAGCAACACCACACCACAGGCTTGCATGTCCGCCGGGCTCGCGCGCACGTTCCAGAACATCAAGCTCTTCTCGCGCCTCACGGTGCGCCAGAACGTCGAGGTCGCGCTGACCAGCGGCCGGCGCGATCGCCCCACAGAGACCGCGGCCATCGATGTCAACGAGTTGCTTGCCTGGTTCGGTCTCGACCGCGTCGCGCACTGGAAGGCCGGATCACTCTCCTATGGAAACCAGCGGCGCCTCGAGATCGCGCGCGCATTGGCGCTTGGCCCGGCCTTTCTTCTCCTCGACGAGCCGGCAGCGGGCATGAACAGCGGAGAGACGACGGCGCTCATCTCTGCCGCCACCGGAATTCGTGACCGCTTCGGCTGCGGCATGATCGTGATCGACCATGACCTACGCTTCATCATGAGCCTGTGCCAGCGGATCTTCGTGCTCGACGCGGGCGAAATCGTCGCGAGCGGCACGCCTCAGGAAATCAGAACGAACCCGCGGGTTATCGAGGTCTACATCGGACAAGAGCGGTCCAAAAAGCAATCTGGCACATGAAGGAGCTTCCAATGAAAACCAAACACCTGCTCATCGCCTCTGCCGCCATCGTTGCCGTCTGGAGCGGTCCCGCCCTTGCTGAGGATCAGCTCGTCATCGGGTACGCGGCCGCCGTGACCGGCGGCCTCGCCCCCTACGACAGCCCCGACGGTGTCACCTGCCGTGTGGAGCAGATCAACGAGGCGGGCGGATTGCTCGGCAAACCTATCAAGCTCATCGTGCGTGACACCAAGAGCGACGCGGTGACTGCAAGCAATGTGGGTCAGGAGCTTCTCGATCTCGGCGCGAACGTCATCCTCGGCCCGCCGACCGACGATGGTCTGATCCCGATCGCGCAGCTCGCGCTGCCGAGGAGCATCGCCGTGCTGTCGGTCGGCGCCACGCAGCCGGCATTCCCGGTCGCCTCTCCCGCCAACGGCTATCTCGTTCCCTTCGGCGACAACGCCTCTGCCGCGGCCGCCGCCGAGGTTGCCTATGCCGCCGGCCACCGCAAGGTGGTGCTCATGATCGCGAACGACGTGGGCGCCTACTCGGCCATCACGCCCGAATACTTCGGCAAGGCGTTCGAGAAGCTCGGCGGCAAGATAGTCGGACGCGTCAACTACCATCACGGCCTTGCCGACTACAATGCGCAGGTCGCCGAGGTGCGGGCCAACCCAGAGAAACCCGATATGATCTTCGCCGCCATCCTCGTGCCTGACGCGGGCGTGCTGGTGCGCACCATCAAGGCGGCCGGCTTCGACATGCCGGTGTACGGAACCGACGGCTTCGATGACCCTTCCTTCATCGAGGTTGCTGGCGCCGGCGCCGGCCTCGCGACTTTTGTCACGCACGGCTTCCCCGCGGACGGCTCGGCGCTCAAGAATTTCTACGACGACTGCGCCAAGCGCGGACACAAGCCGCAGAACATCTTCTTCGGTCTCGGCGGCGAGGCAGTAGAGGTCGTCAAGGCGGCCGTCGAGAGCGCAAAGTCCTTCGATCCGGCTGCCATCAACGCCGCCATCAAGGAGATCAAGAGCCTCAAGGGCATCACGACCGGCTCCATCACGTACAAGGATCGCGCCGGGGTTCCTTTGAAGGAACTCACGGTGATGCAGGTGAAGGACGGCAAGTTCACACCCATCCAGAAGATCATTCCGCAGTGGGTCGCCGCACCCTGATGCTTCGGCTCGAAAACATCCACGTGAGTTACGGACCGATCAAAGCGGTCCGTGGCATCTCGCTCGAGGTCAAGGAGGGCCACATCGTCGCCCTCCTTGGCCCCAACGGCGCGGGCAAGACGAGCCTCATCTCCTCTGTCGTGGGGCTCACCCCGATCTCGGCGGGCCGCATCTTTTTCGACGGCGCCGAGATCTCCGGCGAGCCCACGGAGCGCATCGTCACGCGCGGAATCACGCTTACCCCCGAAGGCCGGCGCGTGTTCGCAGACCTCACGGTCGGCGAGAACCTGAGGCTCGGCGCGGCCTGTCGCCGCGATACCCATGGCGTAGCCGAGGACCTTGAAAAGTACCTCGACCTCTTTCCCATTCTGAGGACTCGCTTTGCGGCGCGAGCGCGCATGCTGTCGGGGGGCGAGCAGCAGATGCTGGCCATCGCCCGCTCGCTGATGTCGCGGCCCAAGTTGCTCATGTTGGACGAGCCGTCGCTCGGCCTTGCGCCACGCATCGTCGACCGGATCTTCGAATTGCTGGCGAGCCTGCGCACGCAGGGCCTTACCATGCTCCTCGTCGAGCAGAACGCCAGCGAGGCGCTCGAGCTCGCGAACAGCGCGCTCGTCGTTGCGGCCGGATCGCTGGTCTTCACCGGAACAGCGGCCGAGCTCAAATCGTCCGGCGAGGTAGTGGAGATGTATCTTGGCCTGGAGGGCCACTAACCCGTGTCCGACTACATCCTCCAGCAGTCATTCAATGCCTTGAGCGTCGGCGGTGAGTACGCGCTGCTCGCGCTCGGCCTCGCCATCGTCTTCAGCGTGATGCATCTCGTCAACTTCGCGCACGGCGACATGATCACCGTCGGTGGCTATGCGATGTTCCTTCTCGTTCTGCTCGGCATCCGCGATCCGATTCTTGTGCTTCCCGCGGGCGTGCTCATGACCGTCGTCGCCGCACTTCTCATGGAGCGGATCGCCTTCAAGCCGGTGCGCAACGCGTCGCCTACGACCGGCATGCTGACGGCGTTCGGCGCGAGCATCGTTATCCAGAACGTCGCACTCATTTTCGGGGGAAGCCGGCCCAAGGCGGTGCCGACGGCCGACTGGATCGCCTCGTCGATCTCGATCGGCGCCGTGCAGATCCCAGTGGTGCAGGTGCTCGAAACCGCGGTGACGTTCGTGGCCATCGTCGGTCTCGTGGCCCTGCTTCGTTACACGACCGTGGGCCTCGCCATGCGTGCCGCGGCAAAGGACGTGCCGGTCGTGCGGCTAATGGGCGTCAGAGCGGACCAGGTCATCCTCTCCGCCTTCGCGATCTCGGGCTTTCTCGCGGGCCTCGCCGGCGTCTTCATCCTCGCACGGCGCGGCGCCGTCGACCCCTTCATGGGCTTCGCACCCGTGCTCAAAGCCTTCGTCGCGGCGGTGCTCGGCGGGTTCGGCAGCCTGCCCGGCGCCGTGGTCGGTGGATTCGCGCTCGGGATAGCCGAGATTGCGCTGCAGGTTCTGTTGCCGCAGGAGATCGCTGGCTTCAGGGACGCGATCGTGTTCCTGCTCATCGGCATCGTGCTGGTCTTCCGCCCGCAAGGTATTCTAGGCGAGCGTCCGGATTTCGGAGAAAAGTCTTGAGCAACCTTTCGCAATCGCTCAAAGGCGCCCTCCTGCTCGGCGCGGGTATCGCGATCGTGGCCATCGCCGCGATGCTCTTCGCCGAGCCATTCTACCAGCGTATCGTCTTTATCTTCCTCGTGAACCTGATTGCCGTGGTCGGGCTGCAGGTGTTCATGGGCAACGCCGACATCACCAACTACGGGCACATCGGCTTCATGGGGATCGCGGCCTACGCTGTTGCGATCCTGGCGACACCGGCCGCCATCAAGAAGACGGCTCTCGCCACGGCGCCCTTCGGGCTCGCCAATGTGGAGCTCGGCCTCCTGGCAAGCATCGCCATCGCGCTCCTGCTCACGGTCGTGCTTGCTTTCCTCGTGGGGACAATGCTCGTGCGGCAGACCGGAACCCCAGCCTCGATCGCGACGCTCGCCCTGCTCGTCATCGTGCACGTGGTGATCATGAACTGGGTCGATCTCACCCGCGGCCCGCGAGCGATCTACGGCATCCCGATCAAGGCGACGCTCGTTTGGGCGGCGTTCTGCGCCGTCCTCGCCATCGTCGCCGCCCGCCTGTTCCGGGACTCGAAATGGGGCCTGCAGCTGCGCGCCGCGAGTGAGAACATCGCCGCGGCCGGCGCCATGGGCGTGCCGATCATGCGCCTCAGACTCGCGGCGTGGGTGCTCAGCGCGGCGATCCTCGGCGTCGCCGGCGTGCTGTTCGCGCTCTTCGTCGGCACCATCAGCCCAAAAAGCTTCTATTTCGATCTCACCTTTCTGACGCTCGCCATGCTGGTTGTCGGCGGCGTGTACAGTGTGAGCGGTGCGGTAATCGGCGCCTTCGTCGTCACGCTTGGCTTCGAAATCACGCGCTATCTCGAGAACGGCCCGACCCTCGTCGGGCTGAAGCTCCCCGAGATGTTCGGCCTTACGGGCGTTTTCCTTGGCGTAACGATCGTGCTCTGCATGATCTGGCGCCCGCACGGCCTCATCGGCGACGACGAGATCGACGAGTTGTGGGAGCGTCGCCGCAAGGACCGGGAGCAGGCGAGCCGCGCGGGCTCGAAAACCGGAGCCGCCGAATGACGAGCACCACCGACGGCGACGCGTCGCCCCTCATCCACCACGAGGCAATCGGCTACGAGATCCGCCGCGGCGGGTATCTCGAGCACGCGGCCTCCACCTACGCGCTGGCGGAGACAGCGGTGCGCGAGGGGCGCTTCGACGATGCCGCCTCGCTCGGCCGCTACACCGTCCGCGAGGCTATCGAGGCGCACGAGCTCTACCGCGACTGGATCGTGGAGATCCGAACATTTATGGCGGGCCGCAGCGTGCCGCAGGATCGCATCGACGCCGAGGAGGGGCGCATCCGCGATCTTCTCAAGATCGATGGTCGCCTCGCGTTCGACCCCGAAGCAGGGTGGGCGAGCTATACTGAGTCCATCGAAGCTTTCGCCGCCGCCTGTGCCGCTGGCCGCGCGACGGAGGCTCTTATCTTCCTCGATGCTGCGCGCACAATCTGGCGCGACACGCACGATAGGAAGTGCGACTGGGTCTACGGGCTGATCGACATCGCCGCCCGCGAACTCGGCGAGGCTTGCATCGGCGAGCTGTGGGACGCGCTGTTGGCGCCGATGTACGCCTACTACGTGCGCTACGACGTGGACAACAATCCGTGGTCCCGGTCGTTCGACCTCCTCATGCACTACGCGCTCGAGGGCCTGCGTGGCCACCTCAGCGGTCCGGGCCGCCTCGGGACCATCGAAGTGTTCGAGGAGGAGGACCGCTGGGGCATGCGCTTCGATCCTTGCGGCTCGGGGGGACGCACCTACCGCGACGACCCCGACACGGGCCTACCGCCGCGCATGGAGGCGCCGTACCGCTTCGGCGTCACCACCGAGGCGCACGACTGGGCCTGGAACAAGAAAGGCGTCTGCCTCTACTGCGTGCACTGCTGCGCGCTGAACGAGCGCATGCCCACGCGCCGCTTCGGCTATCCGACCCGCGTGGTCGACCCGCCGACCTGGCCCGAGGCCCGATGGGGCGGAAAGTGCACATGGTATGTCTATAAGGACCCGACGCGCGTGCCGGAGGAGATCTATGCGCGCGTCGGCATGAGGAAACCCAGCGAGATCGGCAGCTCGGCACAGAAAAAATAGAGAAACGGCCGAGCTGGTTTGGAGGCGAGAGCACAATGACGACGTCACCCACGGAGCGTCTGGACCTCGGCACCTTGTCCGAGTCGGGCATCGAGGTCGTGCAGATGGAGACCGTTGATCTCGACGGCGCGCTCAGAGGCAAGTTTCTGCCCGTGGCCAAGGTCAAGCCGGACAGCAAGGGCGCCTTTTGCACGATCGTGTATCAGCTGACCTCCGTCGACGACGTCTGGATCACGCGCCACAGCTCATTCGACAACGGCTTTCCCGACATGCTGGCGAGGCCCGATCCCGGGACAGCCGTGCGATGGAGCTGGCGGCCGGAGACGGCCGCCGTCCTCTACGACATGTTCAACGAGGACGGCACGCCGCACGCCATCGCGCCTCGGTCCGTCCTCAAGTCCGTCGCCGCGCGCTTTGCCGAGACCGGCTACGAGCCCAAGTTCGGCATCGAGTTCGAAGCCTTCGTCATGCACGCCGACGAGGAGCTGATGAAGGCGGGGCGCCACCATGAGCTGAAGCCGATGGGAGGCATGCACAATGCCTACCGGCTGAACGATGCCGCCGACGCCCGCGACCTCGCCTCCGCCTTCATCGAGCGCATGCGCAGCGTGGGCGTCGACATCGATGCCTTCCACACGGAGCTCGGCTACGGCGCGATCGAGTTCGCGCTCGCCCCTGCCGGACCGCTCGCCGCCGCCGACAACGCGGCACGCGCCAAAACCTATTTCCGCCAGCTCTGCGCCGAGCGCGGTCTCGTGGCCACGTTCATGGCCAAGTGGAAGGTCGGAGAGTCCGGCTCCGGCGGTCATGTGCACCAGAGCATCTGGCGCGACGGCGAGAACGCCTACTTCGATTCCGCACGCCCGACGCTCTCGGACGCGGCGCTGCGCTACGGCGCCGGCCTCATAAAGACCATGCCGGACTTCGCCGTCCTGTTTCGGCCGAATGTCAACTCCTACCGGCGCTTCGACCACCGCGCCTGGTCGCCCGAGAACGCCTCCTGGGGCTACGACAACCGCAGCGCCGCGCTGCGCGCCATCCGCCAGCCGGGCAAAAACGCCTATCGTTTCGAGCATCGCGTGCCGGGCGCCGACACCAATATGCATCTCACACTCGCGGCCATGCTGGCCGGCGGCCACTACGGCCTCGTCAACGGTCTGGTGCCTCCGGCAAGCGCTGAGGGCAATGCCGCTCTCAACCCGAGCTGGGCGAAGCTGCCCTCCTCGCTTCCCGAGGCGACCGCGCTCTTCCGCAACTCGGCGGTGGCAAAGGACTACCTCGGCGAGACGCTGGTCGAGCACTACGCCGCCTCCCGCGACATCGAGTGGGAGCACTGGATCGAGTGGCAGGCCTCGCAGGTCACCTCCTACGAGCTCAAGCGCTATTTCAAGACGGTCTGAGCCGAGCCGCTTCCGCTTGCAGCGCGGCGGGCAACAAGAAAATGACGGAGACGTTCGTGAGCGATCTGCATCCCACCCTGAAGAACATCCTGGACCAGCCCGGGAACCCCAACGCCACGCCGGTCGAGATCCAGGACCCAGACGAGGCGCGGCGGGAATGGAAGGCGGACATGGCTGCGGTGGACGCGCCGGCTCCCCAGATGGAGAAGGTCTGGAACTTCGAGATCCCGGGACCGGCCGGACCCATCGCGGCACGCGCCTACGCGCCTAAGGGCGTGCCCGCGGAGCATCGTACGCTGCTCATCTACTATCACGGTGGCGGCTTCATTCGCGGCGACATCGACACGCACGACTCGGTTTGCCGCGTGCTTGCCGACGAGGCGCACTGCCTCGTGGTCTCGCCCGCCTACCGGCTCGCGCCCGAGCATCGGTTTCCAGCGGCCGCCGAGGACGCCTATGCCGTCGCCCAGTACATCGGGGCCCACGCAGCCGATTTCCAGGTCGACCCCTCGAAAATCGCGGTCGGCGGCGACAGCGCGGGCGGCAATGTCGCCATTGCCACCTGTCTGCTCGCCAAGAAAAACGGCGCCCCCCCCATTGCCTTGCAGCTCCTCTTCTATCCGGTCACCGACCTCACCAGTGACGGGGAATCGAAGAAGCTCTATTCCAAGGGCTTCTTGCTCAACAGCATGCCCTTCTACATCGCGAGCTACGTCGGGCCGGACGGCGATGCCCGCGACCCGCTCGCCTCGCCCCTGCGCGCGACAAATCTTTCGGGACTGCCTCCCGCAATCGTGATCACGGCGGGCTTCGATCCCCTGCGCGACGAGGGTCAGGAGTTCTCCCGCAGGCTCGCCGCGGCCGGGGTGGCGGTCGAGCACAAATGCTATGATGAGATGATTCACGGCTTCGCTTCGCTGCGCGGGCTGCTTCCCGAGGCCGACCTCGCGTTGCGTCGCGCTGCTCAGCAAATGGCCAAAGCTCTGGAGGCGAAGGCGTAGCAATGTGCCGCACGCGGCATGCAATGGTTTGTAATATCCATTCAATTTATCATTTATTAGACCATTGATCCATTTGCTGCTATGTGGCTAAGCATGCGCCCAGTTAGCGTGCATGACGATGAAAGCGACGAAAGACGTGAAACAGTCGACATCGGAATTTTCCGGCGATCCCGCCATCGGCTCCATCAGAGCGACCGCAACCTACGAGCTGGTCGTCGAGCAGCTGCGGAAAGCCATCTTTCTCGGTCGCTTCATGCCGGGAGACAAGCTGCCTCCGGAACGGGATCTAGCCAAGCAGATGCTGGTCTCACGGACGACGATCCGTGAGGCCATCCGCGTTCTCGAAGGCGAAGGGCTCGTCGCGGTGAAGCGCGGCGCGGCGGGCGGGCTCGTGGTGCTCGGCCAGGACCGGCTGAACCCGACCCAGATCGAAGCCTACATGGAAACTCAGCGCGGGCTCCTGGACAGCCTCTTCGAGTACCGGCTCGCCAACGAGTGTGCGGCCGCGGCACTCGCCGCCAGGCGGCGCGACAAGAAGCACCTCGCCCGCCTGCGCCGGGCGCTCACCGAGATGGACACGCTCTGCGCCAACAAGGAGAGCCGCGCCAATCTGGCCAACATCGCGAAGTTCTTTTCCTGCGATTCCGAGTTCCACCTCGCGATCGCCGAGGCCGCCTTGAACCACTATCTCCTCGGCGCGGTGGAGCAGTCGCGGGCCGGGATGTTCCTACCGGTCGGAAAGGTGTTCAACCGGCTAGAGGACCGGGCCAACGATCATCACCAGGGCATCTACCAGGCGATCGAGCAGCAAAACCCCGATCTGGCGGCCCAGCGCATGAAGATGCACATCGAAGCCACGCGCGCGAGCCTCTACGACCTGATGCCCAAGGCCGTCAGGACCAAGAAGTAAGCGGGCCCTCGCCAGCCCCCTTTACTCGAACTGCGGAAACTCGCGTGTGAGCAGCGACGTTAAGATCCTGGCCATCATGCCCGGCGGAATGCAGGGGGTAGAGGAGACCGGGGTCATTGGAGAGGTCGTCCATCGCCGCGGCGCCAAGATCGACTGGGCTTTCCGTCTCAAGGGGGACAGCCTGCCGGCGAGCGGGAGCGGGTACGACGGGCTCATCGTTTTCGGTGGCGAGATCGGCGCGCATGAGCCACAGTACGCCGGCTATTTCGAAGGGCTCTATAGGCTAATCCGCGCGTTTCATGCCGACGGGAAGCCAGTTCTCGGCTCGTGCCTCGGCTCGCAGAGCATCGCGTGCGCCTTCGGAGGCGACTCGAAACCCCAGGGGTTCTTCGAGCACGGGTTTGTCGACCTCTGGACCGAGCCGGAGGCGCGCGACGATCCGCTTCTCGGCGATGCTCCGTCTGCGATCCCATTGTTCGAGATGCACTACGACACCTTCGTTCTGCCTGAGGGCGCAGTGCGTCTCATGCGCGGCGACAGGATCCCGAACCAGGTCTTCCGCATGGGTCCCAAGACCTACGCGTTTCAATGCCACTTCGAGGCGACGTCGGACATCGCCAGGCTTTGGAGGCAGCGGGAGGTGACGGACAACTCGCGCTACACCGATGCGGAGATTGCCGCTATGTCCGCACGGATCGATCGCGAGTTCCGGGAGCACGGAGAGGCGCAGCGCGCATTCGGCCTCAAAGTCGTCAACCGGTGGATGGACCTTATTTGACGAGCGCTTGCCGGCCTCCACGACGGGCCAACCCTGTCAGAAGACCGCATCCCACCGCAATCTTCACGAGGATGCCCGCGACCTCGCCCGGCGCAAGATGGCGACCAAGGCGTTTGCCAGATCGCGGATGCGTTGATCGGCATCATCCGGACGGCGGTAGAGATCGAGTGCGTTGCGGGCCCGCCGCTGCTCACATCATGCGCAGCGCACACTTAAGCGACAGCCTGCCGTCAAGCGGCGGGCGTCACAACTTTCGGCTGTGGCGATCCCGGCAGGATTTGAACCTGCGACCTGCCGCTTAGAAGGCGGCTGCTCTATCCAACTGAGCTACGGGATCATCGCCGGGTGCCGTATTTTAGCGGCGCCACGTCAACGGCTCTATAACAGACCACCCGGCGCGGCGCTCGCCTCAGTGCGTCCAGGAGCCGAGGCGGCCGAACTTGAAGTTGTCGGCGTAGGACTTGCGGACGTTCGCCCTGGGCTTCGGCTCGGACAGCGCGTAGGGGATGCCGTTGCGCTCGGCGTAGGCGATCGCCTCCTCCTTGGTGTCGAACTCGAGGCGGACCTGCTGCGCCGTGTCGGCCGAGCTGGTCCAGCCCATCAGGGGGTCGATCTCGCGCGGCAGCGCCGGCTCGTGCACGAGCACCCACTCCCTGGTGCGCGCATAGCCCGACTGCATGGCCGTCTTGGCCGGCTTGAAGATGCGCGCGCTCACGGGGACCTGCTCCACTTTGCTTCGACGGAGGCTGAATTTAGCCGCGCCGAGCTTGAGAGACAAGCGGGCAACGGCGCACAGGGGCCGGCCTGCGCTCGCCGCCTCGGCCCAAAGTCGCAAGACTGCCCAGTTGTTCCCCGGCGGGGCCGGACGTAGGGTGCCGCTCGGCCCCATCCCGATGCTTGGCCGCATCGCCTCCACCTCCATCGTGATCCATGTCCAGCAAGCAGCTGCAGCGCACGCGCATCACCGCCCAAGAGGCTCTGCAATTCCACGCACAGGGCAAGCCCGGCAAGCTCGAGATCACGCCGACGAAGCCGCTCGTCACCCAGCGCGACCTCTCGCTCGCCTACTCGCCGGGGGTCGCCGTGCCGGTCGAGGCCATTGCCGAGAATCCGGCGCTCGCCTACGACTACACCAACAAGGGCAACCTGGTCGCCGTTGTCTCAAACGGCACGGCCATCCTCGGCCTCGGCAACCTCGGGGCGCTGGCTTCCAAGCCGGTGATGGAGGGCAAGGGCGCGCTCTTCAAGCGCTTTGCCGACATCGACGCCATGGACCTCCTGGTGGACACGCAGGATGTCGAAGCCTTCATCAACTGCGTGCGCTATCTTGGACCCTCGTTCGGCGGCATCAATCTCGAGGACATCAAGGCACCGGACTGCTTCATCATCGAGGAGCGGCTCAAGGAGCTCCTCGACATCCCCGTCTTCCACGACGACCAGCACGGCACCGCGATCATTGCTGCGGCGGGGCTCTTGAACGCGCTCGAGCTCACCGGCCGCGCGATCGAAGACTTCCGGCTCGTCGTCAACGGCGCGGGCGCGGCGGGCATCGCCTGCATCGAGCTGCTGGGCGCGCTCGGCATGCCGAAGAAGAATGTCATCTTCTGCGACACCAAGGGCGTCATCTACCTGGGCCGGACGGAGGGGATGAACCAGTGGAAATCCGCCTACGCTGCCAAGACACAGGCGCGGACGCTGGCAGAGGCCCTGGACGGCGCGGACGCCTTCTTCGGCCTCTCGGCCAAGGGCGCGGTGACGCCCGAGATGGTGACCTCAATGGCAGCAAAGCCGATCATCTTCGCCATGGCCAACCCCGATCCCGAGATCACCCCCGAGGAGGTGGCAGCCGTGCGCAGCGACGCCATCGTCGCCACCGGGCGCTCGGACTATCCCAATCAGGTCAACAACGTCCTCGGCTTCCCCTTCATCTTCCGCGGCGCGCTCGACGTGCAGGCCTCGACCATCAACACAGAGATGAAGATCGCGGCGGCGCGGGCGCTCGCCGCGCTTGCCCGCGAGGACGTGCCCGACGTGGTGATGTCCGCCTTCATGGGGCGGCGGCCGACGTTCGGCCCGGATTACATCATCCCGGCGCCGTTCGATCCACGCCTCATCAGCTCCGTGCCGCCGGCCATCGCGAAGGCGGCCATGGAGTCTGGCGTCGCCCGGCGGCCGATCGTCGACATGGACGCCTATGTGGCGCGCCTCAAGGGGCGGCTCGATCCGGTTGCGAGCTGGCTGCAGTCGATCTTCGAGCACGTGCGGGCCGAGCCGAAGCGCGTCGTCTTCGCCGAGGGCGACGACCCCACCGTGATCCGCGCCGCCAATACCTACCTGCATCAGGGCCTCGGCACACCGATCCTGATCGGCAACGAGGCCCACGTGCGCGGACATTTCCAGGAAACCGGGGTGAAGCTGCGCGACGCGTTCGAGGTCGTCGATGTCGAGACGTCCGGCCGGCTCGAGGCGTACACCGAGTTCCTCTATGCGCGCCTGCAGCGGCGCGGCTATCTCAAGCGCGATTGCGAGCACCTGATCAGGAACGAGCGCAACGTGTTCGCGGCCCTCATGGTTCTGCACGGGCATGCCGACTGCATGGTGAGCGGGGTGACGCGCAACTGGACCAGCGTATTCCGCGATGTGCGCCATGTGATCGACGCCAAGCCCGGCCGCCACCTGATTGGCGTCAGCCTGGCGCTCTGCCGCGGGCGCGGCGTGCTCGTCGCAGACACCAGCGTGCACGACATGCCGACCGCCGAGCAGCTCGCCAATATCGCGACGGAGGCCGCGAGCGCCGCGCGCAAGTTCGGCATGGAGCCGCGCGTCGCTCTCCTCGCCTACTCGACGTTCGGCCAGCCCAAGGGCGAGCGCTCGAACCAGGTGCGCGAGGCGGTGAGCCTGCTCGCCGAGCGGGGCGTCGACTTCGAGTTCGACGGCGACATGGCCGCCGACGTCGCGCTCTCGGCCGACCTCCTCAAGCTCTATCCGTTCTGCCGGCTCACGGGACCCGCCAACGTGCTGGTCATGCCGGCGTTCCATGCCGCCTCGATCGCCACCAAGATGCTGAAGGAGCTCGGCGGCGCGACCGTGATCGGCCCGCTGATCACCGGCCTCGGAAAAAGCGTCCAGATCGCCACACTCGGCGCCAAGGATACCGACCTCGTCAACCTCGCCGCGCTCGCCGCCTACGATTTCGGCGGCTGAGCTCAGCGGCGCGAAGCACTGCGCAGAGCCGCGAACTTTCCGGCGTATTGCCAATCTCCAATGAGGAAGATCCCGGCTCTCGGCTGCCGGCGCTGCCTCGGCCGGGAAGCAGACTGGATAGCTTCACCCCTTGTTTCCCGGCCAAGCGTCGCGCGGCAGCACTTTTCCTGTGGCAGCGAACAAGATCAGCGGCGCAGAATGAAGGCGGCGTGGTCCGCACGCGCTTGCCAGCCGGCCCGCTCGAGCTCGGGGTCGAGGTGCTCCTCGGCCGGCCAGCCGAGGCAGAGATAGGCGACGAGGTGCCACCCGGCCGGCACGTCGAGCGCCTCGGCGACTGCCTCCGGCTCGAGGATCGAAACCCAGCCGAGACCAACGCCGCGCGCGCGGGCGCCGAGCCACAGCGTGTGGACGGCGCCGACGACGGAATAGACGAGCATCTCCGGCATGGTCTGGCGGCCGAGACCCGCCCCGAGCCCGGTCGTCTCGTCGGCGTACACCGCGAGCTGCACCGGCGCGGTCCCGAGGCCCTCAAGCTTCAGCCGCGCATAGAGAGCGCGCGTTTCCCCCGCGTAGCCTTCGAGCGCCTCGGCGTTGGCGCGGCGAAAGGAGGCGCGGACCAACTCGCGCCGCTCCGTTCTCTCGACGATGACGAAGCGCCAGGGCTGGCAGTTGCCGACGGAGGGCGCGTGGCCGGCAAGCTCGATCAGCTCCTCAAGGGTGCCGTCCGGCAGGGGATCGGTGCGGAAGCGGCGCACGTCGCGCCGCCACAGCACGAGATCGCGGAAGGCCGCCCTGAAGGCGGGGCCGAAATCCGGCGGCGTCTCGTCCGCCCGCTTGCCCATCAGCCCGCCCTGTCTATGACGTGGAAGAACGTGCCCGACACGGAGCCGCGGCGCGAGCCGCATTCCGGCACGGTCGCGCGGGCCGCATCCTCGACGCTGGCCAGCGGCTCGTCGGGATTGGCGGCGAGGGCCGCGTAGTGAAACTCGTGGCCGAATACCTCTGTCCCGGCCTCGCCGAGCGCCGAGCGGGCGAGGAGCCGTCCGCGGCGGTAGCCGAGATGCAGCTTGCGTCTTGCAAACGATGTCTCGACGCCGAGCAGCCCCGCCATCGCATGGCGCTTGCCGTCGGCATCCTCGAGACCGGCGCCGAGCACCATGTAGCCGCCGCACTCGCCGTGGATCGCCACGCCGCCGGCAGCGAGGGCCGCGAGGCCAGCGCGGAATTTTGTGGCCGCCGCCAGCGTCCCGGCGTGCAGCTCGGGATAGCCGCCGGGCAGCCAAACGGCATCCACGCCCGCGTCCGGCGCCTCGTCCGCGAGCGGCGAGAACGGGATGACCTCGGCGCCGGCGCGGCGCCAGCCGTCCATGATATGGGGGTAGGAGAAGGCGAAAGCCACGTCGCTCGCGAGCGCGATGCGCTGGCCTGGCGGGGCGATGCCGCGAACGGGGATCGCTGGCGGTGCCATCATCGTGGGGCGCGCGAGGCGCACGATCTCGTCCAGCCGGACGGTCTCGGCCATGGCAAGGGACATTCGATCGAGCTTCTCGGCGAGGTCGCCGGTCTCGACCGCCTGCACGAGACCCAGGTGGCGCTCGGCCATCGCCAGGTCTTCGCGCCGGGGCAGCGCGCCGAGGTAGGGCAAACCGATTTTCTCGAGCGCCGGCACGATCATCTGCTCGTGGCGTGGGCCTGCAACGCGATTGAGGACGACGCCGGCGATGTGCACATCGGCTCGATAGCGTGCGCAGCCGAGCGCGAGCGCGGCCGCGGTCTCCGCCTGCCCCGATACGTCGAGCACGAGCACGACGGGCCAGCCGGTCAGGGCCGCGAGATCCGCCGTCGAGCCGCGCGCTGTCTGCCCCGTATCCGCTACACCATCGAAGAGGCCCATCACGCCCTCGGCGATGACGAGATCGGCATCGCGACTTGCATCGGCCACGAGGGCCGCGATGAGATCGCGCCGCATGGCCCAGGTGTCGAGGTTGACGGACGGGCGCCCGGTGGCGGCCGCATGGAACGCCGGGTCGATATAGTCCGGGCCGCACTTCATCGGCTGGACGCCGAGGCCGCGGCGCGCGAGCGCCCGCATGAGACCAAGCGCCACCGTCGTCTTGCCGGCGCCGGATCGTGGCGCCGCGACGATGAGGCCTCTGACAATGCGCGTTGCGTCGCTCATGGCTTGGACATGCCCGGTGCAAGCATACCGCGCAGGCCCGCGATCGCGCCGACCACTATGATGGCGGGCGGCTCGATGTTCTTGTGCTTGGCTTCAGCGGCAAGGTCGGCGAGGCGCGTCTCCAGCACGCGCTCCTCAGCGCTCGTCGCGTGCGAGATCACGGCTGCAGGCGTGTCCGGCGCGAGGCCGCCGCGCAAGAAGGCGTCCGCGATCTCGGCAAGATGCGCCAGCGCCATGTAGAGAATGATCGGCTGGCCGGTGGCGGCCAACGCCTCCCACTCGCGTGCCGCCTGATCGTCCACCGCGCGATGGCCGGTGGCCAGGATGACGGCGTGGTTGGTCTCTCGCGTGGTGGCGGGAATTGCGGCGAGCGCGGGCGCGGCCAGGCCCGAGGTGAGGCCCGGGACAATGCGGAACGGGATGCCCTCGCGGACGAGCGCCTTGGCCTCCTCGCCGCCGCGTCCGAACACGAACGGATCGCCGCCCTTGAGGCGCAGCACGCGCCGCTTATTCTTGGCTTCCGCGATAATCAGCTCGTTGATGTCGGTCTGGTGCGGGGACGGCTTGCCGCCGCGCTTGCCGGCGAAGTGGATTTCGGCGCCGTCCCGTGCGAGACGGAGGATGCGCGGATCAACGAGCGCGTCGTGCACGATGACGTCGGCCATGCCGAGCGCGTGGATGGCCATGACCGTCAGGAGCCGCGGGTCGCCCGGCCCGGCGCCGACGAGCCAGACCTCACCCGGTCTCATCTCCGGGAAGGGCGGAAAGATGTCGGGCGGAAAGTTCATGCGACGCGCAGAATGCTCGAGCCTGTAAGGGGACGGAGACGGTGAGCGAGGGCGACGAGACGCTGGCCGACATCCCGCCGGGGCCGCTCAGGCGCGGCTGGACCACCGGAGCGTGCGCCACTGCCGCGGCGCGCGCGGCCTATCAGGCGCTGCTCACTGGGGCCTGCCCAGACTGCGTCGAGATTACACTGCCGAGCGGCGCGCGTCCGGCTTTTGCCGTCGCGACCTTCGAACGCAGCGGCGACACAGCGACGGCCGGGGTGATCAAGGATGCCGGGGACGATCCGGACGTGACGCACGGCGCGCTGGTGAAGGCCACCGTTGCAATCGGAAAGCCCGGCAGCGGCGTCAGCTTCCGCGCGGGCGCGGGCGTCGGCACGGTGACCAAGCCTGGGTTGCCTGTGGCACCCGGCGAGCCTGCCATCAACCCCGTCCCGCGCGCCATGATGCGCGGCGCCATCCGCGAGACCGCGGAAGCCTTCGGCGGCAGCGGCGACGTGGTGGTCACGATCTCCATCCCGGGCGGCGAAGCGCTGGCGGCGCGCACGCTCAACGGCCGCCTCGGCATCCTCGGGGGGCTTTCCATCCTGGGCACGACCGGCGTCGTCGTCCCCTACTCGTGCGCGGCCTGGATCCATTCGATTCACCGCGGCATCGATGTCGCGCGGGCGACAGGCATCGAGCATATCGCCGGCTCGACCGGGAACACGTCCGAGACGGCGGTGCAGAAGCTCTACGACCTGCCCGAGGCGGCGCTGATCGACATGGGCGACTTCGCGGGCGGCATGCTGAAGTACATCAAGCGCAATTCCGTACCGCGCGTCACGATCGCCGGGGGCTTCGCCAAGATGACGAAGCTCGGCCAAGGGCTGCTCGATCTCCATTCGAAGCGCGGGGCGGTGGACCGCGACTGGCTTGCGGACCTCATGGTTGGCGCGGGCGCGCCGCACGCGCTCGTCGCCATCGCCGGGGACGCCAACACGGCGCAGCTCGTGCTCGGCGAGGCCCAGCGCGCCGCCTTCCCGCTCGGCGATCTCGTGGCCGACAAGGCCTGGAAAACGGCCGCCGATGTGCTCGCCGACGCACCGGACGACATCACGCTCGACGTCGTCGTGTTCGACCGCGCGGGTGCGCTCGCGGGGCGCAGCGAGGCTCGCTCCGTTCATTCGCCCCTCCCCCGGTAGCGGCGCTGATAGGTCGCGCCGTAGAGGGCGCTCTCGCGGAAGTCGCGCTCGGCGAGCACGCGGCCGACGAGAATGAGCGCGGTGCGCTCCATGGGGCTGCGGGCGATCTCGTCGACAATGGTCGCAAGCGTCGCGCGCACGATGCGCTCGTCGGGCCAGCTCGCGCGGTAGACGACGGCTGCGGGGCACGTGCTGCCGTAGTGCGGAACGAGCTCGGCCACAGTCTCGGCCAGCGCATGGATCGAGAGGTGGATGGCGAGCGTCGCGCCGGTCTTGGCGAAGGCGGACAGCGTCTCGCCCGGCGGCATGGCAGACGCGCGGCCCGGCGTGCGGGTCAGCACCAGCGACTGGCCGACCTCGGGCAGGGTCAGCTCCTGGCGCAGCGCGGCGGCGGCGGCGGCGAAGGACGGCACGCCAGGCGTCACGGTGTAGGCAATACCCTCCGCATCGAGACGACGTAGCTGCTCGCCGAGGGCGCTCCAGATGGAGAGATCGCCGGAATGGAGGCGGGCGACATCCTGGCCCTGCGCGGTCGCGCTCCGACACTCGGCGATGATCTCGTCGAGCGACATCGGCGCCGTGTCGACGATGCGCGCGCCCGGCGGGCAATGGTCGAGCAGGGCCTTGGGCACGAGGGAGCCGGCGTAGAGGCAGACAGGCGAGCGCGCGATGAGATCGCGGCCGCGCACGGTGACGAGATCGGGCGCGCCGGGGCCGGCACCGATGAAGTGCACCGTCATAGGCTCGCCTCCTCCCGACGCCCCGTGCCTTCGGCGATGGCGCAAGTGGCCTCACCGTTGGCGACCCGGGCGGCGAGCAGCCTTGCTCCCTTGCCGGCACCGGCGAGCGCCGCGGCCTCGGCCACCGAGGGCACACCCTTCAGCTCGACGACCCGCTCCGAGACCGTCTCCACGCTCTCGCTGTGGTCCTGCATCTGATCGGTGGTGAAGGCGAGCACAGGCAGGCTCCAATCTTCCGCGAGCTCGCAGAGACCCGGCTCCTCACGCTTGCTTGCATGGGTGGCGAGAGCGTCGAGCCGCTCGCGGGCGAGGCCGCACGACGTCAGCGCCGCGGCGACGACCTCCTTGATCACCGCAGCGCCCGTGCCCCGGCGGCACCCGATGCCGGCCACGATCATGGCTTCACGACCCTCCAGTGCGTGACGGGCATGGCCGGATGCCAGCCGCTCATGCCGCCGACAGGGCCGGCGCGGGACACGGCGATGCGCACGAGCTCGCCGCCGTAGGTCGCGCGCAGTGCCGCGAGCCGCGCCTCGCCCTCGAGCGTGACGGCGTTGGCCACGAGGCGTCCTCCCGCGCGCAGGGCGGCCCAAGCGGCCTCGAACGCACCGTCCAAAAGTCCGCCGCCAATGAAAACGGCATCCGGCTGCGGCAGGCCTCTGAGCGCCGCAGGAGCCTGGCCCTGGACGATCTCGAGAGTGGGCGTACCCAAAGCCAGAGCATTTCGGCGGGCGCGGGCGGCGCGGGCGGCGTCCTGCTCGATGCCGATGGCGGACAGCGAGGGATCGCGCAGCAGCCACTCGATGGCGATGGAGCCAGCGCCGAGACCGACATCCCACAGCCGCTCGCCATAGCGGGGCGCGAGCGACGACAGTACGAGGGCGCGGATTTCGCGCTTGGTCAACTGACCATCGTTCTCGAACAGCGCATCGTCGAGACCGGACGACAACGGAATGATCGGGCTGTCGCGCTCCGCGACGACCTCGACGGCAACGGTGTTCAGCGGTGCCGCGTCGGCGACGTCCAACGTCGCGGCTTGCCCTGTGCGCATGCGCTCGCCCGGCGCCCCCATGCGCTCGAGCACGGTCATGACCGACCGGCCGAGGCCGCGCGAGACGAGTATGTCCTTGAGCTTCGCCGGAGTCGTGCCGTCCCAGGAGAGCGCGATAATGCGGCGCTTACCATGCAGATGGCGGAGAATGCCCTCGATCGGTCGGCCATGGAGCGTCACGCAGGCTGCGTCCTGCAGGGCCCAGCCGAGACGCGCGGCTGCAAGGCTGAATGCGGACGGCTGCGGGAGGCACGCGATCTCATCGGCCGGCACCAGCGCCGCGAGAAGCTTGCCGACGCCATAGTGGAACGGATCGCCCGAGGCAAGCACGGCCACCGGACGCCCACGCCGGGCCAACAGCTTCGGGAACGCGTCCTCAATGGGACTCGGCCAGGCCAGCCGCTCGCCTCTGATCAAAGACGCCGCGAGCGCCAGATGGCGTGCGCCGCCGGCCACCAGGTCCGCACTCTCGACGAGCCGGCAGGCCTCCTGCGACAGGCCTGCGACACCGTCCTCGCCGATACCCACGATGAACAACCAGCGCTTTCCAGCTATGTCTTGCGGCTCGGACATGGTGAGCGGAGCAGCCATGCGGGTTCTCATCCTAGGCGGCACCAGCGAGGCGCGTACGCTCGCGGAGCTTTTGAACGGCGATGGCCGGTTCGCGGCCGTGCTGTCGCTCGCCGGGCGCACGGCGCAGCCCGCGGCGCTCCCCATCATGACGCGCATCGGCGGCTTTGGCGGCGCGGAGGGGCTCGCGCGCTATCTCGTGGAGGAGCGCATCGCGGCCGTCGTCGACGCCACGCATCCCTTCGCAGCCCGCATCTCGACAAACGTGGTGCACGCGTGCGCGGCCACGGGCGTGCCGCTCGGCTCGCTCGTCCGCGCTCCCTGGGCGTTCGTTCCCGGCGACCGCTGGACCGTGGTCCGGCATATCCCCGCTGCCGTGCAGGCGCTCGGGGCCGCGGCGCGGCGCGTGCTCGTGACCGTCGGGCGCACCGAGCTCAGCGCCTTCGCTGCCGCGCCTCAGCACAGCTACGTCGCGCGCACGATCGATGCTCCGGAGGGCGACCTGCCGCCCAACCTCACCTTGATCCAGGCGCGACCGCCGTTCGACGAGACGGCCGAGACGAGGCTGATGCAGGAGCACGACATCGAAGTCGTGGTCTCCAAGAACTCGGGCGGCGCCGAGATCTATGGAAAGATTGCAGCGGCGCGCGCGCTCGGGCTGCCGGTGATCATGATCGCGCGGCCGTGGAAGCCCACCGGCAAGGTGCTCGGCTCGCCTGCGGAAGCCTACTCGTGGCTCGAGGAGCTGCTGGCCGCTCATGAGCGCTCCTCCGGGGATAGCTCCCGGCGCGGCGTGTAGACCCACGGCACCCTGCCCGGTCGCTCGATGCGCCGGGTCTGGCTCGACCCGATGATGACGAGCGTGCGCATATCGGCCTTGGCGGGATCGGCGTCAGAGAGCGTCATCATGGTGAGCTTCGCCTCGGCGGTGCCTGCCGCGCGCACGAACAGAACGATCGTGTTGCCGGATTTCACCCGGCGCAGGAGATCAAACGCCTCGCCGAGCTGGCGGGGGCGCGCGCGCGAGGCCGGGTTGTAGAGCGCTATGACGAAGTCGGCTTCCGCCGCAGCTTCGAGGCGGCGCTCGATGGTTTGCCAGCTTTTCAAGTTGTCCGAGAGCGAGATGGCGCAGAAGTCGCCGCCGAGGGGAGCGCCGACGTGAGCGGCCGCCGCCAGCATGGCGGTGACGCCCGGCTCGATGCGCACGTCGATCGCCCGCCAGTCGGACGGGCCGGCCTCGATCGCTTCGAACACGGCGGCGGCCATGGCGAAGACGCCAGGGTCTCCTCCCGAGACGACGGCGACGCGCCGTCCCGACGCTGCAAGGCGCAGGGCCTCCGCGGCGCGCTCGACCTCGACGCGGTTGTCGGAGGCGTGGCGCACCTGGCCCGGCTCATGGCCCCTGATGCGGTCGAGGTAGGGGCCATAGCCGACGAGGTCCGTCGCCTCGGCAATGACCTGAGTGACTGCCGGTGTCGTGAGATGCGGGCCGCCCGGGCCCAGACCGATCACGGTCAAGGAGCCGCTCATAGGCGCCTCCCCTGCCCCGGCACGAGCACGATGGCGAAATAGGGGCCGGCCGGCGCCGTACATTCGGCCAGCGGCAGGATGCGCTCGCCCTCCATGGTGCCGCGCTCGATATAGACGGCGCGGTCCAGGCAATCGGCTGCCTCGACGGCGCGACGGACCTTGGCAAGGTTGCGGCCGACCTTCATGATCACTGCGGCCTCGGTGTCCTTGAGGCGGCGCGTGAGAACGCTCTCTTCGAGCGTGCCGGCCAGCACGGTGAGGGTATCGTCGCCCCAGGTGATCGGCGTGTTAGCCCGCGTCCAGCAGCCCGACATGCCGGTGACACCCGGCACCACCTCGACCGGGAAATGCTCTGCGAGGCGGCGCCACATGTGCATGAAGGAGCCGAAGAAAAAGGGGTCGCCCTCGGCTAGAAGGCCTACCGAGCGGCCTTCGCGCAGATGGGCAGCGAGCCGATCGGCCGCGTCGCGGTAGAACGTGCCAATCTCCTCCTGATAGGCGGGGTCGAGCACCGGCACCTCGTCGGTCAGCGGGTATTCGAGCCGCTCCTCCGGGCGCGCCCTCCCGTTCATCAGCGGCGTCACAATGCGACGGGCGTGACCCTCGCGGCCGGACTTGGCGAAATAGGCGATGACGTCGACCGAGCCGACGAGGGCGGCGGCGCGCAGCGTGAGATAGCGCACGTCGCCGGGGCCGACGCCGATCCCGTACAGGGTGCCGGCCTTGGCCGCGCCGCCGATGGCCTCGAGCTCGGTCATTCCTTGTCACTCGCAAGCGCGTTGACGGCGGCGACGGCCATGGCGCTGCCGCCCTTGCGGCCTTTGACGACGAGGTACGGCACGCGGCCGTCGGCGGCGAGCGCCTCCTTCGATTCGGCGGCGCCGACAAAGCCCACCGGCACGCCGATGACGGCAGCCGGCCGCGGCGCACCCTCGTCCAGCATCTCGAGCAGGCGGAAGAGCGAGGTCGGCGCGTTGCCGATGGCGACCACAGCGCCGGCGAGATAGGGGTGCCACAGCTCCATGGCAGCGGCCGAGCGGGTGTTGCCGAGCGCTCGGGCGAGATCCACCACCTGCGGATCATCGAGGGTGCAGATGACGGCGTTGTTGGCCGGGAGCCGGCTGCGCGTGATGCCATGGGCGACCATCTTGGCGTCGCACAGAACGGCAGCCCCGCCCTGCAGTGCCTCGCGCGCGGCCTCGGCGAAGCCGTCCGACATGACGATGTCGGGCGCGAGCTCCACCATGCCGGAGGCGTGGATCATGCGCACGGCGACCTTCTCGGCCGCGCCCTTGAAGCGGGCGAGATCGGCCTCGCGGCGGATGATGGCGAAGGATCGCTCATAGATGGCTGCGCCCTCGCGGATGTACTCGCGCTCAGCCATGGGCGAGCTCCTCGAGGCGGGCTGCAAGATCGTCGAGGGAGCGGGAGACACGGGCAACGGGCACATCATCGGCGCGGCCGTTGCGCAGGATGGCGAAGCCCTCCCCGCTCGCGACCAGCACCAGATCGGCCGGGTCGGAGCGCGCGCAGCCCTTCGAGCATCCCGAGACGTGCGCCGAGCGCAGGCCCAGCGCCGGCAAGAGGGGCGCAAGCCGGCGCGCCGCGGACCGGGTCGCGGTGGCAGCCGAGGCACAGGCCGGCGCGCCGGGACAGGCATCGATGCGGAAGATGGGGTCGCCGTCCCTGGTCACGAGATCGTGCCGCGCGGCGGTGGCGAGGACAGCCCGCGCCGGGTCCCTGCTCGCGAGCGGTATGTACAGCGTGCGCCAGGACGAGAGGAAGACCTCCGTTGCGCCGTTCGACTGCGCCGACAGGGCCAAGGCATGGGCCGCGACCGAGGTGATGCGCCCGAACGGCAACCCAACGGCGATCGCGACGCCCTTTTCTGCGAGATCGAGCAGGCCGAGCGTGCGGTCCACTGGACGTACGGCGGGCGCGCCGGCCAGCGGCGCGAGAGCGAGCTCGGAGGCGATCGCTGCAACAAGTCCGTCGCCGGCGTCCCGCATTCTCATGCGCGCGCCAGCCTCAGCGCCCGCGGCGAAGATGTCGGCGGCCCGCGCCGTCGCGGCGGCGGCCTTGCCAGCTTCAATGCGCCCGAGCCAGTGCACCCCTTGCGTGCGATCAAGGCCCACGGCGAAGCTGCCGTTGTCAATGGCGCGCAGGCGGATGTCGGCGCGCTCACCATCGAGCGAGAGCCTGCCGCCGCCGTCGATCAGAAAGCCGAACTTCGGGGCGAGCGTCCAGAGGCGCTCGTCCCGGGCCAGCCGCAGCTCGAGGTCGCGGGCGATCCGGCGCACGTCGATCTGCTCGTCGGGGTCGTGGCCGGACAGCGGCGACACGAGGATGTTGCGGATCGCCTCGGCCTCGGGCGAGGCATCGAGAAGATGCATGCGGTCGAGCGCGCGCTGCACGGGCGCCAGCGTCTCCGCCAAGAGACCGCGCAGCTGCAGGTTGGCGCGGCGCGTGAGATCGATCTCGCCGTTGCCGTAGCGGTCGGCGGCTTCCGCGAGCGCGAGCAGGCTCTGGACGGGTATCGCACCCGCGTGCGGGCGCACGCGCACGATAAGGCCGTCGCCGCTCTGCATCGGGCGGAGCGCGCCCGGGCAGGCGCCGCGCGGCGCGGGCTTCGGCACGGCGCTCATTGGGCGGCCTCCACAACCGGGCGCAGCTCGCGCGCGACGGCGTTGCGGCGCGGCACCCAGAGGCCGCGGGCGATGGCATCCTCCAGCCGCGCGGCCATGGCGGCGGCGGCCTCTGGGTTGGCGCGACGGATCTCGGCCGCGGTCTCCTCGTTGCCGAAGAGCGCGTCGTGGACGGCATCGAAGTGATGATGGGGCACGACGCGCGCAGTAGCGGCGAAGGCGTAGAGCGCGTCGACGGCCTGGGCCATCTCGGCCGCGCCGCGATGGCCGTGCTTCAGCATGCCGGCGATCCAGCGCGGGTTGGTGAGGCGGCCGCGGACGATGCGGGTCACCTCCTCGGCGATGGTGCGCACGCGGGGTGCCTCGGGCCGGCTGGTGTCCAGGTGATAGAGCTGGGCCTCGCGTCCGAGCAGCGCGGCGGCAGCGGCATAGCCGCCGACGAAGTCGGCGACGCCATCGCCGTCGAGCAGGTCGCGCTCGCGGTCATCCTGGGCATGGACGAGCGCATCGGACGCGGCAACTCGGGCGCGGAAGCCGTCCTCGGCCCGTGCCATCGCGTCGCCCTGGCCGAAGGCGTAGGACGACGCCGCGAGATAGGCCTCGCCGAGGTCGGCCTGATCGCGCCAGGTGCCATCGAGCGCGAGATCCGCCGCGGCGGCGCCATAGACGCCCGGGGCGGCACCGAAGATGCGGTCCAGGCTCTCTCCGCGGCGGCGGGCGGCAGCCAAAGGATTCCAGGCCTCGTCCTCGTCGCGGCTGGCGACGAGCCCGACGGCCATCTCGAACAGCGCCATCTGGCTCGCGAAGATGTCGCGGAAGAGACCGGATATGCGGAGCGTCACATCGATGCGCGGGCGGTCGAGCCGGGCGATCGGCAGCACCTCGACGCCGGTGACGCGCTGCGAGGCGTTGTCCCAGGTGGGACGCACGCCGAGATAGGCGAGCGCCTGAGCGAGATCGTCGCCGCCGGTGCGCAGCGATGCCGAGGCCCAGAGGTCGATGACGAGGGCTTTCGGATGGTCGCCGTGGTCCTGCCTGTAGCGGCGCACGACCTCGTCGGCGGCGCGGGCGCCGACGATGGCGGCTGTGCGGGTCGGGATGGCGCGCGGATCGATGGTCGTGAGATTGCGGCCGGTGGGCAGCACGTCGGCGCGACCGCGCGAGGGCGCGCCGGCCGGCCCCGGCGCAACGCGGCGGCCGGCCAGCGCGGCAAGAAGGCTCCTGCGCTCCTCCCCGGCGGAGCGGTCGATCAGCTCGTCGAGGCCATCGGGCGGCAGGCCGGCGGCGCACGCGATGGCGGCGGCGAGCTCGGCGCTGCTCGCGGCCTCGGGGACGCGGCCGAAGACGTGCAGGCGGTCGCGGACGGCGAGCTCCTTGATGTCGCAGAGCTGGGCGTCGAGCTTGGTGACGGCGGCGCGGGGCATATCCTCGCGCGTCAGTCCGCAATCGGCGGCGAGGCCGGAGCGCCAGGCGCGCTCGACGATCTCGGCTTCGAGCAGCGCTACGCGGCGGCGGTCGACGCCGTCGGCCTCTGTGTACTCCTCGATCAGTCCCTCGAGCTCGGCGAGCGGACCGTGGAGACCGGCAGTGGACAACGGCGGCGTCAGGTGACCAATGGTGACGGCGCCGATGCGGCGCTTGGCCTGCACCGCCTCGCCCGGGTTGTTGACGATGAAGGGATAGACGACTGGGACCGGGCCGAGCACCGCCTCGGGCAGGCACGCCGCCGAGAGCGCCAGCGCCTTGCCAGGCAACCATTCGAGCGTGCCGTGGGTGCCGAGGTGGATCAGCGCGTCGATGCGCTTCTCCTCCCGCAGCCAGGCATAGAACGCGAGATAGGCGTGGCCGGGCGGGCGGGCGATGTCGTGGTAGGCAAGCTTGCGGTCGGCGCCGCCGCGGTCGGGCTGCAACGCGACGATGACGTTGCCGGCTTCGAGAACGGGGAACCGGAAGGCGCCATCAAAGACCAGAGGATCGCTCGCGGGCTCGCCCCAGGCTTCGATGATCGAGCGCCGCGCGGTGTCGGGCACGGCTGAGAGCCATGTCTCGTATTCCGCAAGCGACACGGAGACCACTGCGCCTTCCCGCGCCAGCAGCGGCGCGATGTCGACGCCCTTCCACGCGCTGCCGGCCGCGTAGCCGGCTCCGGAGAGAAGCCTCAGGATCTCGGCGGCGCTTTCGCCGGTGTCGAGGCCCACGGCGTAGCCGGCGCGGCCGCCGCGGGCGGGATAGTCCGATAGCACGAGGGCAAGTCGCTTCTCTTCCGGCGGTGTGCGGCCGAGGCGCGCCCAGGCGGCGGCGAGGCGGGCGACATAAGCGATGCGGTCTTGACAAGGGGCGTGTACGACGCAGGCGTACTCGAGATCCGGATCGACGCTCGCCTCCTCCTTGAACGAGATGGCGCGCGTCAGGATGCGCCCGTCGAGCTCCGGCAGCACGACGTTCATGGCGATGTCGGTCGGCGAGAGGCCTCGGGGCGAGCTGGCCCAGGCTTCGCGCGCGCTGCCCGCGAGCACGACCTGCAGCACCGGGACATCTGCGCAATCAAGCGCCGTCGTGCCGTCCTCGCGCAGTGCGGAGAACGCGGTAGCGTTCAGGACGACGGCGGGACGGCGGGCGCGGATCAGGGCCTCGATCTCACCTGCGGCCGCCGGGCTCTTGAGGCTCGGCACCGCCACGGCAAGCGGTGCGAGCCCCTCGGCCTCGAGCGCGGCCATCAGCGCAGCGACTGGCCTCGTATCGGCGGCGAGAAGCTGGGCGCGGTAGAAGACGATCAGGGCCGCAGGGCGCGTCTCGTCGCTTGCCAACAGATCCGACAGGGAAACGACCGAGCCGTCCCTACGCATGCCGGACGCGGCGCCGATGGCAACCGGCTCGCCCACCTCGACGTCACGTCCGATCAACCGCGCGAGGGCGCGGAGGGCGATACCGACATTGGCCTGCCCGCCCTCGCGGAAGGCGCGGTCGATCAGCGCGACGGTCGCTTCGGGTGCGGAGGAGTAGCCGAGGAGGCGCGGATCGGGCCGGTCGCAACCCGGCAGCGCGACGAAGACGATCCCCTTCTCGCGGGCGATGGCCGCAATGCGCTCGAAGCCGTAGCTCCAGTAGTCGAGGCCGCCAAGCGCGCGCACGACGACGGCCTTGGCGTGGGCGATCACGCTCTCGACGTAGAGGTCGACCGACATCGGGTGGCGCAGGCGCTTCAGGCTCGCGAGGCGGAGCGTCGGCAGCTCGGCGCGGCCCGCCTGCCAGGCGGCGGCGAGCGCGGACAGATCGCTGTCGCTGAAGGAGAGCACCACGACGTCGGCCGGCGACTGGCCAAGGTCCACCGCGACGTCGGCCTCGTCGAGGGTCAGAGACTGTGACGCGAGTACATGCATCCGACCTCAACCCAGGATCATGGCCCGGATCGCCTCCGCATCGAGCCCCTTCTCGCCGATCACGACCAGGCGCCCTTGGCGCGGCTCGTCCGGCTTCCATGGGCGATCGAACTGGCTCTGAAAGCGTGCGCCGACACCTTGCACCAGGAGCCGCATGGGCTTGCCCCTGACCTCGGCGAAACCCTTCATGCGCAGGATATCATGGACGGCGGCCGTCGCGGCCAGGCGGGCGACGAGGCGGTCGGGCGCGTCGGTCGCGGGAATGTCGACAATGAACGTATCGAAGTCGTCGTGGTCGTGCTCCGCCTCGGCATCGTGATGGGAGGGGCGCGCGGCGAGATCGGCCTCCGCCGCGGCATCGAGGCCGAGCAGCACGGTGGGGTCGAGCTTGCCGCCCTCGGTCTCGACGATCTTCACGGCGCGGGGGACTGTGCCGCGGATCTGGTCAGCAACCTTCTCGAGCTCGCCGGCACTCATGAGATCCGTCTTGTTCAGAACGACGAGGTCGGCGCAGAGAAGCTGGTCCTCGTAGACCTCCTCGAGCGGGTTGTCGTGGTCGAGGGAGCTGTCCTCGGCTCGCTGGGCGGCCACGGCCTCCGGATCGTCGGCGAAGCGGCCGTCGGCCACTGCCTTGCCATCGATCACGGCGACGACGCCGTCGACCGTCACCCGGCCCGCGATCTCCGGCCAGTTGAAGGCCTGGACCAGCGGCTTCGGCAGCGCGAGGCCCGAGGTCTCGATGACAATGTGCTCGGGCGGATCGGGCAGCGCGAGCAGCGCGGAGAGCGCAGGGACGAACTCGTCTGCCACGGTGCAGCAGATGCAGCCGTTCGACAGCTCGACGATGCGATCTTCAGGGCAGGCGGCGTCGCCGCAGCCCTTCAAGATCTCGCCGTCGATGCCGACATCGCCGAACTCATTGACGATCACCGCCAGCCGCCGGCCGTTGGCGTTGGTCAGCACGTGGCGGACGAGCGTGGTCTTGCCGGCACCAAGGAAGCCGGTGACGATGGTGCAGGGGACTTTGGCAAGGCTCGTCATGATCGCTCCGTTTCGACGGGCTTCGGTTTCGGCTGCACGAATCCGAGCGGCGGCACGCGGGAGATCACGCCGCGGCGAAACGTGGCCGGACGCTCCTTCCAGGGCACAATACCGTTCTCCGAGCGGGCGAACGCAAGGGCGGCGGACACGATCTCAGCCGCATGGGCCTCGGGATCGAGATCGCCGACCAGATAGGTCCATTTCTCCCGCCCGACGAGAGCCACCGTACAGGGCCGCTTGCAGACGGCAAGGCATTCGACCGGCGTGACGGTTAATCGCGCCGCGCCGGCCTTGCCGATCTCCTGCTCGAGGGCCGTCACGAGCGCCGGGCCCGGGACGTCGAACGCCTCCTCGCCGCCCTCGCGCTTGCGGCGGCAGGAGACGCAGACGAAGATCGTCGCGTCAGCTACCGGCTCGCCATGTCCCCCCTCGTCCAGGGGGGCGGTCACGCGCGCGCTTCGGTTTGATGCGCGGCCGCTCCCGCAAGGCGCGGCCAGAGCCTACCGACGGCAAAGCCGGTCGCAATCCAGAGAGCCGCATGCACCGCGAGCGAGGTGGCGGCGAACTGGGCTGCCAGCTCGGCCGGGATCTTGGCCTCGTCGCCACCCGGCGCGAGATGGGGGGCGCCGAGAATGTGAGGAGCGATCAGCAGCGCCACCGCGAGGGCCTTGGCCCCCCAGTGCTCCGAGCGCAGGAACAGCCACAGCGAGGCGGCGGTCAGCACGGCTGTCAGAAACCACCAGCTTTGGCGCGCCAGAAGGTCCGCTGCCAGCATGCCCGGCACCTCGGGCGAGAGACCGATGCCGGGCGCGAGGCCGGTCACGACGAAGCCTGCTGCGGCCCAGACCATGGCGTTGCGCTCGGTGATGGCATCGCCCGCGATCAGCATGCCCGCCAGCAGAAGAAATGCGAAGCCAATGGAGCAGGCGATGGTGGCCGTGCTCGTGTAGAGGATACGCTCGACGCCGGCGGCCGGTGCCCATTGCTCGCCCTCGGCATGCTCCTCGGCATGGGCGAGCACGACCGGGCGGCCGGCATCGTCGATGCTGAGGACGGCGGGCTCGGCCAGCGAGGCCGCCTTGTCGGGAGCGTTCTCGTAGACCTCAGCCGCGAGGATGAGCGGCGTCGTGGTGAAATTCTGCAGCACGGCAATGGTGACGCCAGCCAGCAGCCCGGCCAGCAGGCCGGCCGAGAGGACACGCGTTATCATGTTGGCTCTCCCTCAGTGGCAGGGGAAGCTCAACGCGTGGCGCGTGTCGTGCGCCGCGTTGTGAATCATCGAAGGATGCGCGAAGCCCACCGTGAAGACGAGGGCGGCGCCGAATACGAGTGCCACGAGCGCCGCGGTCAGAACCTTGGCGCGGTCCTGGTCGAGCGCGACGGGAGCGGATGTTTGAACCTGGGTCGTCAAGCGTGCCTCCTTGGCCACCCCACCGGCGGCCATTCGAAGTTCAGTCACGCGAAGGCCGGTCTCCTGGCTCACGGGTCATGAACCGCTCCTCGCCTTCCCGGCCTGACGCCAGTGGCACGTTCGAGGAGTGGTCTCACCGTCTACAGTTGCGGGGGCAGCTCCGGCCTTGGGGGAGACCCCCTCACCGGCATTCCCATTTCAGCGCCTTCCGGCGCACCATCGCAGCAATTGAGATAGCCTTTGGCGTGGAGCCCTGTCAAACAATGCCTGCCATGACCACCTGGACGCCTCCCTGATGCCTTCTCCCCTGCCCCGCCTGACCCTCGTTCTCGGCGGCGCGCGCTCGGGAAAAAGCCAGTTCGCGGAGCGCCTGGTCACCGCACTCCCGCCGCCGTGGACCTACGTGGCGACGGGAGAGGCCTTCGATGTGGAGATGGCGGAGCGAATCGCCGCCCACATCGCGCGGCGCGGCGAAGGATGGGCGACGGTCGAGGCCCCGCGCGATCTTGCCACCGCGATCGTCTCGGCGTCTGGCCCGGTGCTCATCGACTGCCTGACGCTCTGGCTCAGCAACCTCATGCTGGCCGGGCTCGACGTAGGGGCGGAAACCGCTAGCCTGCTCGACGCCCTCGGCCGGGCCCAGGCCCCGGTGGTGGCGGTCTCGAACGAAGTCGGCCTCGGCATCGTGCCGGACAATGCGCTGGCGCGCGCCTTCCGCGATGCCCAGGGGCGCCTCAATGCCGCGGTGGCCGCGCGCGCCGACCATGTCGTATTTCTGGCGGCCGGGTTGCCGCTCACCCTCAAACAGCCCTGAGATCCGCGATGGCAGGCCAAAGCCCCGACGACGAACGCCACAAGTCCAAGATGGCCAACCGCAAGGCCGCGCAGGACGCGGAGGTGGCCTCGAAGACGATCGAGAAGGGCCTGCTTATCGTCCACACGGGGAAGGGCAAGGGAAAGTCGACGGCGGCGTTCGGCCTGATGCTGCGCGCGCTCGGGCGCGGGTTCCGCTGCGGCGTCGTGCAGTTCGGCAAGGGCGCGTGGGAGACGGGCGAGCGCTTCGCCGTCGAGCGCTTCGGCGACCAGGTCGTCTGGCACACGCTGGGCGAGGGCTTCACGTGGGAGACGCAGGACCGCGCGCGCGACGTGGCGGCGGCGGAGCGGGCTTGGGGCAAGGCGATCGAGCTGATGGCCGATCCGGCCATCCGGCTCCTGATCCTCGATGAGCTCAACATCTCGCTGCGCTACGATCACCTCGATCTCGCGACGGTACTGGCCGGGCTCGCGGCGCGGCGGCCGGATTTGCATGTCGTCGTCACCGGGCGCAACGCGAAGCCGGAGCTGATCGAGGCCGCCGACCTCGTGACCGAGATGGTGCCGGTGAAGCACCATTTCGCCGCCGGCGTCAAAGCGCAGGAGGGCATCGAGTTTTGACCGCGCGTGCGCTGATGCTGGCCGGCACGGGCTCCGACGTCGGCAAGTCTCTGCTGGTGGCCGGGCTTTTACGCGCATTCCGGCGGCGGGGGCTCAGGGTGATGCCGTTCAAGCCGCAGAACATGTCGAACAACGCGGCAGTGACAAAGGATGCCGGCGAGATCGGGCGCGCGCAGGCGCTGCAGGCGCGGGCGGCGGGCCAGGAGCCGACCGTGCACATGAACCCGGTGCTGTTGAAGCCGCAGAGCGATGTGGGCGCGCAGGTCATCGTGCAGGGCCGGATGGTCGGAACGGCCAATGCGCGGGCCTATCAGGCGATGAAGCCGACGCTTCTGCGCGCGGTGCTCGACAGCTTCCGCATCCTGGCCGAGCCGTGCGATCTCGTCTTGGTCGAGGGGGCGGGCTCGGCCTCGGAGGTCAACCTGCGCAAGGGCGATATCGCGAACCTCGGCTTCGCGCGCGCGGCGGAGGTGCCGATCGTTCTCGTGGGCGACATCGACCGCGGCGGCGTCATCGCGAGCCTCGTCGGCACCAAGGCCGTGCTGCCGGCCGAGGACGCGGCGATGATCCAGGGCTTTCTCGTCAACAAGTTCCGCGGCGACCCATCGCTGTTCGACGAGGGCATGGCAACCGTTGAGCGGCTGACGGGCTGGGCTGGGCTCGGGCTCGTGCCACATTTCGCCGATGCGGCGCGATTGCCGGCCGAGGATGCGGTGGCGCTCGATGCCGCCAAGCGTGTGGCCTCGGGTGACCCTAGCAAGCCGCTGGTCGCCGTGCTCGCCTATCCGCGCATCTCGAACTTCGACGATTTCGATCCCTTGAAGCTCGAGCCCGGCATCGATGTGGTGTTCCTCAGGCCCGGAGATGTGCTGCCGGCTGAGACGCGGCTTGTGATCCTGCCCGGCTCGAAGGCGACGATTGCGGATCTTGCGGCTCTGCGCGCAGCTGGCTGGGACGTGGACCTTGCGGCGCACGTGCGGCGCGGTGGCCTCGTGCTCGGCGTCTGCGGTGGCTACCAGATGCTCGGCACGTCCATCGCCGACCCTGACGGCATCGAGGGCCCGCCGCAGACGGTGCCAGGGCTCGGCTATCTCGACGTCGCGACCAACATGCTCTCGGCAAAAGCCCTCTACGAGGTGGACGGCAAAGGCTGGGAGGATGGCGTGCCGTTCACCGGCTACGAGATGCATGTCGGCGAGTCCATCGGCAAGGGCGGCCAGCGCCCGCTGCTCAGCATCGCGGGCGGGCGGCCGGATGGCGCTGTCAGCGCCGACGGACGGATCGCAGGGTGCTATGTGCACGGGCTCTTCGCGCACGACGCCCAGCGCGCGGCGTGGCTCGCGAGGATCGGCGCCGCGCCCTCCGGCCTCAACTACGAGCACGACGTGGAGCGGACGCTCGACCGCCTGGCCGAGCACCTCGAGGCCCACATCGACTGCGACCGCCTGCTTTCCCTCGCCCGCGTGCCGAAGCTCTAGCAGGGTCCCGGGTGTGTGTGCATTCGCGCCGCCCGGGATGACTGGGGTGCCTAGAGCAGCGCGGCGACGATCGCGAGCACGGCGACGACGGCGCCCTGCAGCATATAGGCGATGCGGTAGAGGCGGAGCGCGCGGTGGATGTCCTTGGCGCCGAGATCACGGCGGCCGGAGCCCATCCACGGATCGTCGACGCGCTTGCCGTCGTAGGTGCGCGGGCCGGCGATGGCGAAGCCCAGCGCGCCGGCCATCGCCGCCTCCGGCCAGCCGGCATTGGGCGAGCGGTGGCGTGCGGCATCGCTCAGGGCCGTTCTGATGGCGGCCCGCCAGTCGGCACCTGGAAGCACGGCGGCGGCAGCCGCTATCCAGAGTGCGGCCAGGCGCGAGGCGGGCAGGTTCACGAGGTCGTCGAGGCGGGCGGAGGCCCAGCCGAAGTTGAGGTAGCGGTCGGACTTGTGACCGATCATGCTGTCGGCGGTGTTGATCGCCTTGTAGAGCGCGGCACCCGGCAGGCCGCCGATCGCCATGTAGAGGACCGGCGCTACGACGCCATCGGAGAAGTTCTCGGCGAGGCTTTCGATGGCGGCGCGGCAGACGGCCGGCTCGTCGAGGCTCGCGGGGTCGCGGCCGACGATGCGTGAGACGGCTTTGCGTCCCTCCTCGAGCCCGCCGCGCTCGAGCGCCTCGGCGACGTCGGACACATGATCGTCGAGGCTGCGGGCGGCAAGCAGCGTGCTGCCGAGCAGCGCCGCCAGGACCAGCGCGATCAACGACGGCAGCAGGAAATCGAGACCTTCCTCAACAAGCGCGGCGACAGACGCCGTGACGAGCAGAACCGTTGCCAGCGCGAGGACGCCGCGCAGGCGGGCGGCCAGAGCCGACAGGTGCGGCTCGTTCCAATCGGCCTCGGCCCGGGTAATCAAGGCACCGATCCAGGTCACCGGATGGCCAATGCGCGCAAGCAGGACCGGCGGATAGCCGGCCACGGCCTCGATGATGAGCGCGATCAGCGCCAGCGCGAAGAACATGATGACCGCTCCGCATGATTGAGCCTAGTCGAGCCCGATATTTCACGCCTCGGTCTGATCCGAAGCGTTCTGCGCCTCGGGGTGCTAGCACGCCGCGTCCTTCAGGCGAAGAGCGAGAGGAAGAGAAGCATGCATTCGCCGACCTCGATGCTCGCGCCGTGACAGTCGCCCGTCATGCCGCCGACGCGGCGCAGCCAGTAGACCGAGAGCCCATAGGCAATCAGCACGGCCAGGATTAGGAGCGGCGCGACGAAGACACTCAAGGCCGCGAGCACGACCGCCTGGATGACGACGGTCTGCTGGTCGATGCCCGCCGCGAACCGGCTCGCCATGCCCTCGGTCAGCGGCGGCACGATGTGGCCGAGGGCGAGCGCGATCCAACGGGCCCAGGCGGCAACGAGGATCAGCGCGGCATAGTCGGCATGCTCCGCGAATCTGGCAAGCAGCACGAGCTTGGCGATCAACCCCAGCGCGATGGCGATGACGCCAAATCCGCCCACGTGCGGGTCGCGGGCGACCTCGACGAAGCGATCGGCGTTGCCGTGCGCTGCTCCAAGCCCGTCGGCCACGTCGCCGAGCCCCTCGAGGTGGAGGCCGCCGGTGACCATCACCCACGCGAGAAGCCCCGCGAGCGCGGCCACCCAGGGGCCCATCACGGCGAGCGCCCAGACCGCGAGCGCGACCACGGCGCCTACGACCGCGCCGACGACGGGCAGCCAGGGCGCGGCGCTGGCAAGGTCGCGCGCACCTTCGCCTTGCGCGGGCGGGACCGGCAGACGGGTCAGGAACTGGAGGGCAATGCGGAGCCCGGTGAGTGTCATCTGAGGGTCACTGAGGCTGCACGATCTCGACAATCTCGCCCCAGAGACCGTGCACCGGGTCGCGCCCCATGTCCACGCCGACCCGCGTGCCATAGTTGATGCGCAGCGACCAGAGGCGCTCGAGGGGCAGGTCGAGCAGGACCGACAGCGCGATGCGGATGACGCCGGCGTGGGCCACGACCAGAAGCGGGCCCTGGCGCTCGGCCAGGCTTTCGAGCGCACCCCTGACGCGGTGCCTCGCAGCCGCAACCGTCTCGCCATTGGGCGGCGTGCCGGCTTCGGGATCCGCGTAGAACTCTGCCGCGGCAGGGTCGGATGCGAGCTCGCTGCGGGAGCGCGCCTTCCAGTCACCGAGGTCGATCTCCACCCAGGCGGGATCGGTCCCGATCGCCGTTCCGCCTCCCGCGGCCGCGATCATGGCCGATTCCTGCGCGCGCCTCAGCGGCGAGGCCACGATGGCAGCCCACGTGCGTCCGGCGCTCTGGCGCGCAATGGCGGCGCGCCCTTCGGCCGATAGCCGCAAATCCGTCTCGCCCGGCATGGCGCCGAGACGCTCGATCGCGCCGTGACGGAGGAAGTCGACGGCCGGCATCAGGGCGAGCGGCCGGAGACGGCCGCCTCCGCGAAGGTCGCCATGCCGTTGTGAAGCGCGCAGGCGAGCCGCAGAACCGCGAGCGCCGTCGCCGCACCGGATCCCTCGCCGAGGCGCAGATTGAGATCGAGCACGGGCGCGGCCTCGAGCGCGGCGAGCACGGTGCGGTGCCCCTGCTCGGCCGAGCGGTGCGAGAAGATAAGCCAAGGCCGCACGCGGCGATTGATGCGTGTCGCTGCAAGCGCTGCCGCGGTGACGATGAAGCCATCGACCAGCACGGGTATACGCGCCTGCGCGGCCGCGATGACGGCTCCGGCAAGGGCCGCGATCTCGAGACCGCCGACGCATGCGAGCACGCGCAGCGGGTCGACCTTGCCGCCGGCGAGGCCGTGCAGCGCGAGCGCCTCGTCGATGACGCGGCTCTTGTGCGCGATGCCCTTGTCGTCGAGGCCGGTCCCGGCGCCGGCGATGTCGGCAGCGGGACGGGCGAGCAGCGCGGCGGCAACGGCACCGGCCGACGTCGTGTTGCCGATGCCCATCTCGCCAAAGATCAGGAGGTCCGACTTGCCCGCCCGCTCGACGGCACGGCGCCCCGCTGCAAAGGCGAAGTCGAGCTCCTCCGACGTCATCGCAGGCTCGCGGCTGAAGTCGCGTGTGCCGCGGCGCGGCTTATCGGTGACAACGCCATCCATCGGCGCCTCAGCCAGCGTGCCGGCATCGACGACGGCCAGCGGCACACCGAGCTCGCGAGCGAGCACCGAGATGGCGGCGCCGCCCGCTGCGAAGTTTTTCAGCATCTCGACGGTGACGGCCGACGGAAAGGCCGAGATGCCTTGCGCGGTCACTCCGTGGTCGCCAGCGAAGAGAATGACAGGCGCGACGGCCGCGCGCGGGCGCTCTGTCGCCTGCAGGGCCGCCAGCGTGATGGCGAGCGCCTCGAGCGTTCCGAGCGAGCCCGCGGGCTTGGTCAGCACCGCCTGTCGCGCGCGGGCGGCCGCCTCGTGCTGCTCCGAGGGGACGGGGCAGGGCTCATTGATCCAATGGTCGGACATGAGATTTCCGGGCTCGGGCAGGCTATCGGGACCCGGTGTCATTGGCACGAGCCGCGCCACGAGGCAACGCTTAACCACGACCCGCGTGGCTGCCAATTGCAACCGGAGTGACGCTATGCCAGCAAGGATCCATGAAGCTCCGACGTGTTCAGAATGGCAACGGCGCCGCCGTTCAAATCGCAACGGCTTTCGGCTGGGCCGACGCCGATGCTGCGCTGGCCATGCTTGCCGCGGTGCCGGCACGCGGTGACGTCGTGGCGCTGCTCGGGATGTCGTCTCCTCACCGCGCCGAGATCCAGGCGGCCGCCGAGACGCTGCCTGCCACGTCCCAAAGTGGACCGTCTCTGCTCCCGTTCGAGCCGCGCTCCTACCGTGACTTCATGCTCTACGAGCGCCACGCCATCGATGCTGCGCGCGGCTTCGTGCGGCGCTTCGTGCCAGGGGCCTGGCCCGTCGTACGCGCTTACGAGTTGCTCACCCGGGCGACATTTCCGGCCCTGAAACCCAAGCCGCTCTGGTACCGGCAGCCCATCTTCTACATGGGCAACCACCTGGCGTTCGCGACCGACGGCGAGGCGATCGAGATTCCCTCCTACTCGCAAGCGCTCGACTACGAGCTCGAGCTCGGCTTCGTCCTGGCACATCCGCTGCTCGACGCGACGCCGGCCGAGGCCGAGGCCGCCATCGGCGGCTTCGTGGTCTTCAATGACTTCAGCGCGCGCGACGTGCAGCTAGACGAGATGGCGTCCGGCTTCGGCCCGCAGAAGTCGAAACACTTCCGCAATGCTATCTCGCCCATCGTTGTCAGCGCGGATGCGATTCTGCCCCGATGGCAAAGTCTCAAGGGCTCGGTGCGGATCAACGGCACGCTCGTCTCCGAGCCGAGGAGCGGCGGCGCGCGCTGGTCGCTCGGAGAGGCATTGGCGCATGTGTCGCGATCGGAGCGCCTTTTTCCCGGCGAGTTCTTCGCTACAGGCACTTTAGCCGGTGGCAGCGGCATCGAAACTGGCCGACTGCTCACGGCCGGCGACACGATCGAGATCGGCATCGACGGCGTCGGCACGCTCACGAACACAATCGTCGGCCGGAAGGACCGCTCGTCATGAAGGTGATCGATCTCTCGAAGCCTGTTCAGTTCAATCCGGGCGATCCGTTCTTCATGCGGGTCAAGGTGAAGCACAAGCCCTACTGGATGGCGAAGGTGCTGGTGCGCATCCTCGGGCTCCCGTTCAAACTGTTCCCGAAAGACTTCGCGGGCTGGGCCGACGACACCATCACCAAGCTCGGCGTGCACGCGACGACGCATATCGATGCGCCCTCGCACTACGGGCCTGTCAGCGGCGGAGCCCCGGCACACACGATCGATCAGATCCCGCTCGACCGCTGCATCGGTCCGGGCGTCGTGCTCGACCTGACCCACAAGGCCGACGACGATCCGATCACGCCCGCCGACATGGAGACCGCGCTCGCCAAGAACGGGGCCATGCTGGACGCCTCGACCATCGTGCTCATCCGCACGGGGCGCGACAAGCTCATGGGCACGAAGGAGTTCTGGCAGACGGGCACCGGCATGAGTGCGGCGGCGACCGAGTGGCTGCTCGACCGCGGCGTCACCGTCATGGGCATCGACCAGTGGGGCTGGGACCTGCCGTTCCGGGCGCAGATTGCGAAGTCGAAGGCAACGGGCGACACTACGATCTTCTGGGAGGCGCACCGGGTAGGGCAGAAGCGCCCCTACTGGCACATGGAGCAGCTGACGAACCTCGGTGCGCTGCCCGCCCACGGCTTCGAGGTGGCCGTTTTTCCCTTGAAGATCGTCGGCGCGTCGGCGGCGCCGGCGAGGGTGGTTGCGCTCCTCAGATGAAGACCCATACTAGAGAGAGGCAACAAAGAAGGCGCAACCGGTGAGCCCGTCCTCCGAGACCATGATCATCGTCGACGGCGACGACCGCGAGATCGGCACGCGCGAGAAGCTCTCCGCGCACCGCGAGGGCCTCCTGCATCGCGCGTTCTCCGTCATCGTCTGGGACCGCTCGGGGCGGCAGCTCCTGCAGAAGCGGTTCATCGGCAAGTATCACTCGGGCGGGCTCTGGACCAACGCCTGCTGCGGCCATCCGCGCCCGGGCGAGGAGCCTGCTGCGGCCGCACACCGGCGCCTCAAGGAGGAGATGGGCTTCGACTGTCCGCTCACCGCGCTCGGCACCATCCGCTACCGCGCCGAGCTCGACCACGGCTTGACCGAGCACGAGATCGTGCATGTGTTCCGCGGCGTCTACACCGGCGTGATCGCCCCCAATCCCGAGGAGGCCGAGGGCTATCAGTGGTGCAGTCTCGACGACATCCGCCGGGACATCGCCGCGAGCCCGCAGAGCTTCAGCGTGTGGTTCCGGGAATACATCTCCGCGCAATGGCCGATGGCGCTCGAGGGGCCGGGGGATCTCGCTGCAGCGGAGGGCTGAGCTCGGGAGCCCGCGCATGGTGGATGTCACCTTCACGTTCGTTCTGTTTCTCGGCGGTGCGCTCGTGGGGCTGGTCACCGGGCTGGTTCGCCGGCACGGGATCGGGCGCACGGCACTCGACATGATTGTCGGAACGCTGACCGGACTTGCAGGCACCAGTCTCTGGATCGAGCTCGTCGCGCGCGCGATGCCGGCCTACACGACAGGCAACGCTCCGCTCAGCGCCTCGACGTTGATGCTGCTCTCCGACATCCTCTACTTCAGCCCCGTGATCGGCGCGCTCGCGGGCGTTGCCCTGTTCGGCCTCCTGAACCGCCTCGTCGTCGGACCACGCTCGACGGAGCCGTGGGGGCATATGATCGGCGATGCGCTCACGATCGCGGGCTACGTGTATGGCGCCATCGCGCTCGCGCTCTCGCTCGCCCTGATCGGTATCGCGATCGGCTACGAGCGAACGGACGTTCTCGATGCCTGGGTGATGACCAAGGACATCCTCATCGGCGGGTGCGTCGTGCTAGCCGGCACACTGCTCGCGCGCTTCGCCGATGACAAACAAAAGCCCTCCGGTCCCGGGGAGGACGGAGGGCCTGCTTGAATGCCATCTTCACCGGGGTCCGGGCGAGAGCTAGGCGACGGCCTGCATATTGAGGCGGCCCTCGCCGATCTTTGTCAGCTTGTCGTCGGCGGCATGCTCCTCCTTCAGCGTCTTGCCGAGGATGGTGGCTGCCTCCTTGTTTCCGAGCAGCGTCGCCCAAGAGACTAGCGTGCCGTAACGGGTGATCTCGTAGTGCTCGACGGCCTGGGCTGCGGCGATGATGGCCGCATCGCGGGTGTCGGCGTCCTTGATCTCCTTGGCGAGCTCGTCGGCTTCCTCAAGAATGCCTTCGATTGCCGGGCACTTCGTCGCCTTCGGCTTCTCGCCGAGGAGCTCGAAGACCTGCTCGAGCCGTGCCACGTGCTCCTTGGTCTCGGCGAGATGGGCGTCGAATGCCTTGGCCAGCTGCTCGGAATCCGAGGCCTTGACCATCTTGGGAAGCGCCTTCACGATGTGCTTCTCTGCGTAATAGATGTCCTGCAGCGTATGCAGAAACAGGTCGCTCAGCTTTTCGATCTTCATCAGTCACTCCTCGTGCTTTTTATCAGGCGGCTCGTGCCGCAAACGCGCTGGCCTCGGCGGTATCACCGGTATCCGGCGCCGAGGCAGCCTCTTGCCCAGGGGCTTCTCCCTCCGTGCCCTTGCGCGAGAACACGTAGGCGATGACCGCCATGACGAGCAGCAGCGGCAGATTGCGCATCGTGGCCCGCATCACCGGAGGGAGGGCGAGAGGCGCCGCGGTCGACAGCACCCCCATGAGCTCGGGCGTCAGGAGGCTCTCCATAGGAACACCCTCCTCGACCGCTTCCGATGGTTTCTCCGCGACAGGCGCAACAGCGGGCTCCACGGTCGGGGTAGATCCGAGGCCGATGGCCGCGGCCGCGATGGCGAGCACGGCGAAACCCGCGGCGGCGATGCCGTAAGCCGTCACCTGCCCGTAGACCTCGACGAGCTTTACGGTGAGCGCTGCCGTGCCGAAGCCCCCGGCCACGATGAGAGGCACCGCGACGATGGCGCGACTCACGTATTTTGCGACGAGCGCGTCAATGCTGCGCTCGGCGCGTTTGATCACGCCTTCAAACATGAAACGGTGCCTCTCTCAGTCAGTGGAGACCTGCGGTCGCGGCTCAGCTCACGTGGCGGCTGCTCACGACTTCCACAGCGCGCCGAGGACAAAGCCCACGGCAGCCGCTGCAGCGAGCGTGGTCATCGGCTGGTCCTTCACGGACTTGTCGACTGCCGTCTTGAAGTTCTCGGCGACGACCTGGACGCGCTCAGTGGCCTCGCGACCCTGCTCGGCGGCCGAGCGAGCCACCTGCTCGACATTCTTCACTGCGCGATCGACCTGATCGCCGGCCTTCTCGGCGAGATCGGCTGCGCGATCCGCGAAGTCGTCGCTGGTCTTGCGGCCATAGTCGCTGCCGCGGTTGGCCGTGCTCGTTGCCGTTGTCATAATCTGAGCTCCTCGTTTGCTGCGTTGATCTCGGCGGGACCGCCGAACAATCCGGTAAGGTTCGAGTTCAACGCGCCAGTCGCGCATTTGGTTTCATCCCGGAAGCGCTGGCTCCTCCTCATTGAAGATGTGGCGAACAGTGACGGTCATCGTCATCAGGATCGGCACTGCGACGAACGCCCCGATCGGACCCCACATCCAAGTCCAGAAGCCGATCGCGAGGAACACTGCGAAGGGGTTCAGCGTCATGCGGCGACCCATGATGGCGGGTGTGATCAGATGGCCCTCGACGGTCGTCATGGCGATGTACACCAAGGGAGCGATCGCGGCCTGCGACAGCGTGGGGAACGTGAAGAGGCCGATGACGAACAGCACCGCGACCATGATGGCGACGCCGACATAGGGCACGTAGTTCACAACCGCGGACAGCACGCCCCAAAGTAACGGGTTCGGAAGCCCGACCGCGTAGGCGAGCAACGTCGTGACCATGCCGAGACAGATGTTCACGATGGTGAACGTGCCGAAATAGACGGTGGTGTTCCGCTCGATATCGGCCATGATCTTGAGGGCGGTGAGCCGTGCCTCACGGGAGGGGAGGATCAGCACGGTGGCCTGCTTGATCTGCTTGATGAAGACGAGCAGGAACACGAGCGCACCCAGGAACAGAATCGACTGACTGACAGCCGGCGTCAGGATCCCGACGATGCCGCCCACAATGTTGGTGTTCTCCTCCACGTGCAGGCCAGAGCCGCCCTGCCCCGTCACCTGGCTCACGGCTGCAAGCACCTCGTTGAGGAAGCTCAGGGGCTGGGACATGGCCGCGAGCTTGGCCTTGATGATGGTGCCGAGCTCGGTCGCGCGCCCAAGCCAGTAGGTGATCGGCAGCGAGAGCAGGATCAGAATGGCGGCAATGATCGCCACGAAGGCAAGCGTCGCGATGACGACAGCGGCAACGCGCGGCAGGCGACGGCGCTCCATCCAGGCGATCACCGGCAGCAGGATGTTGGCGACGACCCAGGCCAGGATGACAGGGACCACGACATCGCGCGTGAAGTAGAGTGCGGCGAGCGCCGCGAGCACGAAAAGGCCTGTCGTCGAGACGTTGGCGATGAGCTGCCAGGTCTCGCGATTGCTGCGCCCCTGCGCCTCGTCCTCTGCCGAAGCGGCGGCAGCCTGGCGGCGCTGATCGACGATGCCTGCAATGGCCATGACGACTACATCCTTTCGTCCGGCGGGTGCCGGAGCTTCACGTCCTCAACGCTCCGGCGATGGCTCGGCCGGCCTTGCCGGCCTCTGACCACAGCGATGACCAGCTCCAACGGCCCCGCAGGCCCGACAGGCAGCGCAGGAGCTGCGCGCGCATGGCCTCGGGAAGGGTCTCGGCGATGCGTGCCCATAGAGCCTCGACGTTGTAGGCAGCCTTGGGGGAGGCGAGGCTCACGGGAACCGCCTCCTCGGCGACGAAGCCAAGGTCGGACGCCGCCGCGGCAACGGCCGCGCGGATGCTCTGCGCCTTGGGGCGGTCGCCGGTCAGGTCGTAGGGGGGCGTCCATTCGCCGAACGGGCGCAGGAGATCGATGTGGGTCGCCACCAAGACGAGCGGCGGGCGCCGGCGGTTGAGGCGCGCGGCGAAGTAGCGGCGGAACGCATCGAGCGCCTCCCTGTCGACGGCACGGTCGGCGCGATTGACGGCGACGACCCAGAGCACGAGATCGCAGTCGGTGGCCTTCTCGATCAGTGCCTGCGTCTGCTGCGGCTCGCCAAGCAAACCCGGGCTATCGATCAGGAGCGCTGCCGGAAACCCCTCGCGGTTTAAGGCATACGGCGTGAACGACGCCGTCGCGGGCAGGACGTCGACGGCGGCATCGGCCTCGCGTGCGAGCGCATTGACGAGGCTCGACTTGCCGGCGCCCACCTGGCCGGCGACAAGGATGCGCAGCGGCTCGGCGCGCACATCGCCGAGGTACGCCCTGTCGGCAATAGTCTCGTCGGAGACATAGCTGTCGAGCGCCGTGACCCTGAGGCGTCCGCCATAAAGCTCGATCGCCGCGCGGCCGACCTCGCGCACGAAGGTCGACGTGAGGCGACGGGCCACCTCGTCCTTACCCCACGCGATCAGAGCCTTCGAAAGCCGGTCGCGTGCCTCCTGCGTGGCGGCGGATATTGGGTTCGCAAGGCGGATCAGTCGCCAGACGTCATAGGCGCGCTCGGCCATGTCAACGGCGCCGCGCCAGCGATAGAGGCTCAGGGCCTGAGCGACGGTCATGCGGTCGCCGAACGGCACTTTCTCCAGCACGTCACGGCGGAGCTGGCGCGCGACGCGCTCGACGATGGCGAGCGCCTCAGGCACTGTGAATTGCCACAGCGGGTCCGTGGTCTCCGGATGCATGCGGCGCGCAACGGCCTCGACAGCTTCCTGGCCAAGCGTGACCAGATCCTCGGGCTTGTCGATGCGGTCGGGATCTGTTCGGCGCGCCAGAAGCTGCACGTCGCGCCATGCCTGCTCCTCGAGCGGCGACCAGCCGAGCGTGGCGCCGAGGCGCACGTCCTCCTCAGCCTCGACAGGCGCGGGCTCAGGCGCCGGGACGGCGCGATGGGGTGGGAATATCCAGCGCTGAGCGCCGAAGGCGAGAAAGACGGCGGCGAGTGTCGCAAACGCCCAATAGAAGAGGAGCCCATGCTGCCAGAGCCACAGACTGCCGAGGGGGATCAGCGAGAGTGCCGGGAGCAGCAATCCCGCGGCCACGATCGCCAGGCGGGCCCAGCGCACGGCCGGTGTGACTGGCTCGGTCCGGCTCATGGCTTGGTGCCCTCGCCATTGGCGGCGCGGCGGCGCTCGCGCGCGATGCGAAACGCCTCGCGCAGCGCGTCATGGTAGACCTGGGCGACACCCTTGGCGTCGGCGCTGCCGAGACGGCGACGGTGCAGGTAATAGGTGGCCGCCTTGCCGAGCGCATACGTAATGGCGAAGCTCGAGGCTGCCGCTGCAGCGGCGCCGACGGTCTGGCCGTAGACGGGCAGCAGCTTTGCGAGCTGACGCAGGCCCACACCGGATGCAACGCGCAGCAACGTGCCGGCGCCGAGCGCGGCGGTCAGCTCGCCGAAGGCGCGGCGGTCCCAGGCGATGCCGTAGAGCTTGCCGAGCTCGGACAACATGCGGGCCTGGACCGTCGTTGCGGCAACAGTGCCGGCTGCGGGCAACGGAATGAGGTCTCCGCCCGCGGCAACCATGGCGTGGCCCATCACGACCGGATCAGCCTTGCGGGCCTTGGGGTCGACCGCAAAGCCCGGCATGGCCGCCAGCGCGAGCAGAAGGCCCTGCGGCGCGACGCTCGCGAGCGCTTCGGTCAACTCGTCGAGGCCGTAGTCCAAAGGCGCCAGTCCATCCTCCGGCTTCGTGAGATCCAGCGGCACGAAGACCGGAGAAGGTCCCGGCACGTCCTGAAACAGCGCCCGCTGAAAAGCCAGGCTGCGCAGGAGATCGGCCGGCACTCTGCCCAGGTCCTCGTCGGGCGCCTGCACATTGAAGGGATACGGCTCCACATGCCCGGCGCGAGGCGCATAGCCTTCGTGGAGGTTGGTCTGAGCCACGACGATCGGCCAGTCGGGATGGCGCTTTCGCACCTTGCGCACGGCATCGAGAACCTTGCGCTGCTGGGTGTCCATCGCGCGCATGGTGACGAGCACGAGATGCGCGCTTTTCTCACCGAACGCGAGATCGTCGGACGGATCGTAGCCGACCTCGTCGAGCCCGCGCGTGTCGAGAAAGCGCAGCACGGGCGCCTCGGCCGGGAACTCGTAGACGCTCGAGGAGCGTGTGCACGGGCGGAAGCCATCGCCAATCTCTGCCAACGTGCTTTGTGTCAGCGCGCGGACGATGGAGGTTTTGCCGCTTTGCACCTTGCCGAGCAGCCATACGATCGGCGCGAGGCTGCGGGCACGATTGAGAGCGGCCTCCACATCCGGCTCGCTCTCGGCTGAGTTGTGCAGCGGGCCGAATGTGGAGGCTGTCTCAGGTGGTCTATCGCCACCGAGGCCCGCCGACATCATGTTCCTGAACGTGGTAGCCCACCCGACCATAGACCTCGCACTTCCGACGGAAACGGCCCGGTTGAAAACGGCTCGCGGCCAAAAAGGTTCCCCTCCGGCTGGCCGCTCGCAACGGGTCTCCCACGGCAGGTTGTTTGCAATTGGACTTGGCGATCAGGGATACCATCAGGCGACAGGACGCCCTCGAAGTAGAGACAGGAAAGGCCACGTTGAGCGACGCTCAGGGACGAAGGCCGGTTCATCTGCAGCGCGAGCGTGACCGATGATGCACCTCACGGGCCATTATTTAAGGCTGTAGACTGGAAGCGGCGCCATCACCGCTTATTTGTACTGTGGGGTACGGAAATGTTACGGAGGTTGGCGCGACAAAAGGAGAAGAACGGTGCAAAAAGGCCGTCCTAGAGAATTCGATGCCGATGAGGCCCTGGAGAAGGCGCTGCACGTGTTCTGGCGGCGCGGATATGAGGGCACGTCCCTGTCGGACCTCACCGAGGCCATGGGTATCAACCGCCCGAGCCTCTACGCTGCCTTCGGAAACAAGGAGGAGCTGTTCAAGCTCGCGCTCGACCGCTACGCCCAGAAAGGGCCAGGCGCGCTGCAGCGGAGCGCACTCGACGAGCCGACGGCTCGGGCCGTGGTCGAGCGTACGCTCAAATGTGCCGCGGAAAGCCTGACCGATCCGAAAAACCCGCCGGGATGTCTTGCCGTGCAAGGCGCCCTCGCCTGCGGCGAGGCGGCGGAATCCATCAAGCAGGCGCTCTGCGAGCGACGCACGGCGACCGAGACGGCGTTGCGCGCGCGGCTCGAGCGAGCCAAGGCGGAAGGTGACTTGGCGCCCGACAGCAACCCGGAAGCGCTGGCCCGCTTCGTCGTCACCGTGACGCAGGGCATGTCCGTGCAGGCCCAGGGCGGCGCGACGCGCGCCGATCTTCTCCGCGTCGCCGACATGGCGCTCAAGGCGTGGCCGGCCTAGGCCCGGCTGAGCGGTAGGCCGTGAGGGTTGCGGACATGGATCACCCGCCTCAAGGGAGGTGCTTCTCGGTCTCGGGCTTCTTGGCCGCGACCTCGCGCGAGGGCGCGCTCGAAGCCTCGACGGGGGCGCCCGCAGGCTGACGCAGGTAGCTCAGCGCCGCCTGGAGCTGCGTGTCGCTCTGCGGATCGTCGGGCACGTAGGCAATCGAGGTTGGCTGGTCCGTATCGGCGGCGTCGTCATCGGCGTCGCCGTCCGGGTTCTTCAAGTGATTGGCGAGCGCCTTCTCGCCGCCGCGCGTATAGTCGGCTGCGGCAGCCTTCTTGGCGGAGTCGGGCACCTGCTCCTCGACCATCTTGTCGGGCTCGATGCCCTTGGCCTGGATCGAGCGGCCCGACGGCGTGTAGTAGCGCGCCGTCGTGAGCCTCAGCGCGCCCCTGCCGCCGCCCAGGGGAACGATGGTCTGCACGGTGCCCTTGCCAAACGAGCGCGTGCCGAGGACAAGCGCGCGCTTGTCATCCTGAAGCGCGCCGGACACGATCTCCGCGGCGCTCGCGGTCCCGCCGTTGATCAGGACGACCATCGGCTTGCCGCCGGTGATGTCGCTGCCGCCGGCGCCGAAGGATTCGTCGTCCGAAGGCCTGCGGCCCCTGACGCTCACAATCTTGCCCTTGGCGAGAAACTGATCCGAAACGGCGATGGCCTGGTCGAGGAGGCCGCCCGGATTGTTGCGCAAGTCGAGAACATAACCCTCGAGGCCGGGGCCGATGTCCTTCTTGAGCTTGGTGACGGCCTTCGAGACGCCGTCGGCCGTCTGGCCGTTGAAGGTCGTCACCCTGATGTAGCCGACGGTGCCCTCCGCATGCGATTTCACGGGGCTCACGCGGATCACGTCACGCTTCAAGGTCACGACGAACGGAAGCTCAACGCCTTTGCGAGTGAGCGTGAGCGCCACCTTGGAGCCCGGGGCCCCGTGCATACGGTCGACGGCCTTCTCGAGCGACAGCTCGCTCACGGTGTGGCCGTCGATCTTGGTGATGATGTCGTTCGACTGGAGGCCGGCATTGGCGGCCGGCGTGTCATCGAGAACGGAAACGATGCGGATCTCGCTGCCCTCGGCCTCGACCTCGAGGCCCACGCCGCCGAACTCACCCGAGATTTCCTGCGAGGTCTCGTTGAACTGGTCCTCGGTCATGTAGGAGGAGTGCGGATCGAGCGCCGACAGCATGCCACTGACGGCGCCCTCGATCATCTTCTTGTCGTCGGGTACGTCCACGTAGCGCTCGCGGACCTGGTCGATGACCTCGTTCAGCAGGTCGAGCTGGTGGCGGTCGGTCTTCGAAGCCGAGACGGACTGCACGCTCAGCGCGGCGCCCAACGACACTGTCAAGGCGACCGCTGCAGCGATGCGGCGGGCGGTGCGTGACAACGATTGCATCGTGACAGCTCCTCATGCTCCGCCCGCAGGGCGGTCCTGCTTCGCGATCTGGGCGTCGCCCAAACTGTGCGCTCGCCGACGCCGAACCACACAGTTACAAATCGTACATGTTTTTTTGGCGCAATCGTAGCGGATTGCGCCTTAAATCACCGGTGTTCACTCTAATTTCCGGTATCCGGCGGGACCCGAGCTTGCGCCCGAGGCCCCACAGAATTCCGGTCGCTATCTATCGGCCGGCGGCAGAAACGACGCCGCGCTCGCTCGGCACCTGGGGGGAGCTGCGCCCCATCCATCGCTCGCCGATGTTGAGAAGAATGGGGGCGGCGATGAAGATCGAGGAGCTGGTTGCCAGCACAAGGCCGAACAGCAGCGTCAGCGCAAACTCGCGCAGCGCCGGCCCGCCGAACAGCGCCAGCGGCGCGATCGAGAGGAAGAGCGCGATCGACGTGCCGATGGTGCGCGACAGCGTCTCGTTGATCGAGCGGTCGATGACCTCGCGCAGCGGCGTCCTCTTGTACCGGACCAGGTTCTCGCGGACGCGGTCGTAAACCACGACCTTGTCGTTGATCGAGAAGCCCATGATGGTCAGGATGGCGGCAATCGACGTCAGGTTGAACTCGAAGCCCGTCAGCGCCAGGAAGCCGACTGTTTTAGTGAGGTCGAGCATCATGGTGGCAATGGCGCCGACGGCGAACGGCCACTCGAAGCGGAAGGTGATGTAGGCGAACATCGCCACCGCCGCGAGGCCGAGAGCCCAGACGCCGTCGCTCAAGAGCTCAGCGCCGACGGAGGGGCCGACAACCTCCACGCGGCGGATCTCGGTGCCGGGCTGCGCCTTGGTGACGGCGTCACGGGCGGCGGCGATGGCCGCCTGCTGCTCCTGGGGCGTGCCCTTGGGACTTTCGAAGCGCAGCAGCACGTCGTCGTCCGCGCCGAAGCGCTGGACCTGGACGGGACCGAGGCCGGCCGCCCCCAGCGCGCTCTGAAGCGCCGCGCCGTCGGCGGGTCCTTGCGTCTTGGCCTCGATAGCGACGCCGCCCGCGAAGTCAATGCCGACCTTGAGGCCCGGGTGAAAGGCCAGCGCGACGGAGGCGAGGCTGATCAGGGCCGAGGCGATGAGGCCCGTGTAGCGCGCCTTCATGAACTGGATCGACGTGTGCTCCGGGAAGAAGCGCAGGCGCGTGCCGATGGTCAGCGTCTTCGGCCGCGCGCGCTTCAGCCAGGCGGCCGTCAGCATCCGCACCAGAACGATGGCGGTGAAAATCGAGACGACGATGCCGAGGCTGATGGTGACGGCGAAGCCGCGAATGGCGCCGACGCCCACGACGAACAGAATCAGCATCTTGATCAGGGTCGTGATGTTGGCGTCCATGATTGTGGTGTAGGCGCGCCGGAAGCCGGTCTCGACCGAGGCGATGACGCTGTTCTTCTTGCCAAGCTCCTCACGCGCGCGCTCGTTGATCAGGATGTTGGCATCGACCGCCATGCCGAGCGCGAGCAGGATGCCGGCCATGCCGGGCAGTGTCAGCGTGGCGCCAAGCATGGAGAGGCCGGCGAGCGTCAGCGCCAAGTTGACGACGAGTGCCACGGCGGCAAAGACTCCGAAGCGCCCGTAGGTCGCGATCATGAAGGCGACAACGAGCGTGAAGCCGGCCATGATCGAGTAGAGGCCGGCTCGGATGGCGTCGGCGCCGAGGCTCGGGCCGACGGTCCGCTCCTCGACGATGGTGAGCGGCGCAGGCAAGGCGCCGGCGCGTAGGAGCACGGCAAGGTCGTTCGCCTCGTCCGGGCTAAAGTGGCCGCTGATCTGGCCCTGGCCGCCGATGATGGGCTCGCGGATCACAGGCGCGCTGATCACCTTGTTGTCGAGCACGATGGCAAACGGCTCGCCCACGTGCTTGGTCGAGACGTCGGCGAAGCGGCGCGTGCCGATAGGATCGAGCCCGAACTCGACGACCCAGCCGCCGGCGTTGCGGTCCATGGAGGCGTTGGCACGCGTCAGGTTCATGCCGTCGACCTCGATGTGGCGGCGAACGGCGAGCTTGTCGTCGCCGCTGCCGGTGGCGGCCCGATCGGTCGTCGGCAGAAGCTCCACGTCGGGCCCGGGCTTGGTGCCCTCGGGTGCAACGAGGCGGAAGGTCATCTTCGCGGTCGAGCCGATGAGGCGCTTGATGCGATCGGGGTCGGAGACGCCGGGCAGCTCGACGAGGACGCGGTTCTGGCCCTGGCGCGCGACGACCGGCTCGTTGACACCGGTCTCGTCGATGCGGCGGCGGACAATGGAGATCGACTGCTGGATGGCCTTGGTCGAGAGGTCGGTCAGCGCCTCGGGGTTGAAGGTGAGCTTCAGGGTGGCGCCGTCGCTCGCGGGAAAGAAGACCATCGGGCGGGACGAGCTGTCGACACGCTCGGTCAAGACGTCGCTCATCGCCTTCTTGGCCGCATCCATCTGGGTTGCATCGACGAGCGTAACGACGATGCCGTCCTTGGCGGCGCCGACGGAGGTGAAGCCGATCTTCGCCTTGCGCAGGTCGTCCATGATGGCGGCGCGCGTGCTCGCGGCACGCTCCTTGACGACGGACTCCATGTCGACCTCGAGCAGGAGGTAGGAGCCGCCCTGAAGGTCCAGTCCGAGGTTGATGCGCGGCTGCGGCACCCAGGAGGGCAACGTTCCCGGCTTCACGAGATTGGAAAGGCTGAGCAGGATGCCGAGCAGGCATACGGCGATGATCGCCGCCGTCTTGGTACGGGAGAAATGAAGCATTGCCAAAATCCAGTTGGGCTGCGGCGCACCCGGATCGCATTCCGGGTGGGCCCGCAGCCGATGTCATGATGGGTGAAGACGTGAGCTGGCTAGGCGGACGGGGGGCCGCGTGTCAGGCCATCGCGGACGAGGCCGAAGCGTGCGGGAAGATCAAACGCAATCTCGTGGATGGAGCTCGCGGGCGCACCCCAGAGGAGGCCTCCGTAGTGACCGGCCTCGATGGCCGAGGGCGCATCGTCACCGCCGAGGTAGTTGGAGAAATCGTCGAAAGGGTCGATGCGGGTCGCAGCCGGCCTACGCGCTGCGGACGCGTCGTTGTCGCCTCCGGAGGCAGCCTGCGGGGCTCCTGCCGCTGCGCCTGCGGGTGCCGCGACGGCCATCGGCAGACCGGCCATCGCGCCGCACAGCACGGCAACGAGCATGCTGTACCAGTTGCGCCGACCTCTCATCCGCCGAGCCATGGGCCTCATCTCGACCTCATCTTCGGCACCACATAAGCGGACATTTGCGGAATAGCTAGGGCAAGTCGACGCGCGCCGCGTCCCGGCCCGACCGCCCGGACCGGGCAGCGGGGACGCGATCTTCAGCTAAATGTACACGGCCGCATGCTTTTTGAGCTTCAAGGCGAACAGCACGAGCAGCACGCCGTAGATGATGGCAAAGCTGCCGATGGTAAAGATCAAGGCCAAGGCTCCGGCGCCCGGCGCGGCGGCGAGCAGCAGGCCAAACAGCACCGACAGCGCGCCGCTCGCAATCAGGATCCACTCGCCCTCGATCTCCTTCCTCAGCCTGACGGCGCCCACAATCTGCATGACGCCAGTGGCAATCGCCCACCCGGCGATGAAGAGCAGCAGCACGAGGCCGGTGATGCCGGGCCACACGAGCGTCAGAATGCCGACGGCGATGCCGAGCAATCCGACGATGGCGAGCCACCAGCGGGGCGCCGGCGGGCCGCCCATCATGGCAGCGGCGAGCGCGAACACGCCGTCCGAGAGCGCGAAGGCGCCGTAGAGCACGACGAGCGCAAGCAGCGTTATGCCGGGCCAAGCGAATGCCAAAACGCCGAAGATGATGGCGCAGACACCGCGCAGGAGGATCAGCCACCAGTTGCGGGCAAGGGCGTCCAGCATGGGGCGCATTCTGACGGTGCCGGGGGGATAGACAGCTGGGGAGGTCATGGAAATCTCCTGTGTCTCAGGCTCCTGTGTCTCAGGCGCAATCTTTGAATACCACGCCGGCTGGGGCGCTGATCGGCGCTCCGCAATCAACTTGCATCGAGTGGTTAAGTTCTGTTGTGCTGGCGCGCAATCGTCAGCAATCGGCTAGGTTTGCCCATCGAGAGCCGCGAGGACAGCCGCCTCGAAGTCCTCTCGGGTGCCGCCTTCGCTCTGCGCAACAGCTATTCTACCCTCTGCCCGGAAGGACACGAGCAGGATGCCGGCCACTCCTTCCGCCCTCTCGATCGCGGCCTGCCACGGCGAGCCGCGGAGCACCTCGGTTAATGCGGACCAGCGTGCCCTGCGATCGGCCTCGACCTGCGAGGGCAACACAATGGCCGCGCCGGGTCCGGGAATGACGACGAGCGTCCTCGCGAGCGCCCCTTGGTTGCGGATGCTCTCGAGCTCCCATCTCAGGCCATCGGAGGTGCCGAGGGCGACGATGATGATCGCGCTCGCCGCGATCCACCGATCCACCGCGGCGCGCCATTCGTCGTCGCGCAAGTAGGTGCGGTAGGCGTCTCCTGCCGGGGCCGGCTCGCCAGGGAGTCCGACGGCGATGAAGGGTCCGTGGCCGGCAAGGGACGCGGCCATCGCCTGCTCCACGGCCGGCGCAACAAACGTTGCCGTCTCGTCCGCGAAGGAGCGCAAGAACAGGACCGGAGGCCGCTCGTCCACCTCGAGCGCGGCGCCGGCGTCGCGCGCCCAACGCCACATGCGGTTGACCGGATCGCGTTTCGGCACGACCAGCGAAACCCCCTTGAGACCCAGCACGAGCAGCGCCAAGCCAAAGACCGTCGTGATGCCAATGGCGGCAGGCTCGCCGCGCTCGATCCCGCCCCACAGCTCCCCTGCCATGGTGAGCAGGCCCTTTTCTCGGATGGTCTCCCACACGGTACCGACGTCCATCGCCCCGAACAGGCCCTTCGCCAGAGCGAGACCGACGACCACGAGCCCGGCGATGCCGCAGGTGAGGAAGTTGCGTACTACCATGCGCGGCATGAGGCCGACGGGCCGCGACCTGGCCATGATTGCGAGTTCGGCAGCGGCGACGGGATGGCTCAGCCTCCTCCAAGCCCCATAGGCGATCAGCGCGGTCAGCCAGCCCAGGAGCACCAGCATGACAACGAAAAAGCCGTCGTCGGAGATCTCGCCCGAGGTGAAGACGCGCTGGCCGTTGAGGATCTGGGCCGCATGCACGACATCCACGACGAGCGCGATGCCACAGATGATCAGGAACGCCAGGATCGCCTGCCGGGCGCTCTCACGTCCGCGGATCTGCGCGGGCTCGAAGCGGATCAGGATCGCGCCAGCGACGACGCTTGCAGACAGGGCGACAGCCGATACGACATGAAACGCCGCGGGTCCGTTGGTGCCGAGCCCCGCGAGCGAGAGCGCGGCGCGCGCTATGACAGCGATCGGCAGCCCGATGCGCGCGCGGCGTACCTCGCCGAGGGATTTGGCCAGGCTGGTGACGTCGCGGATTTCGAGGATTTGCTGCACGATGCCCCGCCCCTCGTGTGGCTCCGACGCGCACGCCGATTGGTAGCGAAATCTCCGTGGCCGGTCGAGCGGGATTGGCGTCAGGTGGCAGGCGTGCGGACGCGGGCGATGGCATCTTGCCAGCCCCGCCATTTTCGGACGCGCGTCGTCTCCTCCATGCGCGGCGTGAAGCGGCGATCGAGACGCCACATGGCCGCGAAGCCGGCGACATCCGGACAGATACCGGCCTGGTAGCCGGCCAGGAAGGCCGCGCCGAGGGCCGTGGTCTCCATCACGACGGGGCGATCGACAGGGGCTCCGAGAATATCGGCGAGGAACTGCATGGTGACGTCGCTCGCGGTCATCCCGCCGTCGACGCGCAGGACGGTGTCGCCCGCGTTCGGCCAGTCGGCGCGCATGGCCTCCAGCATGTCCCGCGTCTGGTAGCCCACCGCCTCGATGGCCGCCTGGGCGATCTCGGCCGGACCCGAGTTGCGCGTCAGACCGAGAAGCGCGCCGCGAGCCTCGGCATCCCAATAGGGCGCGCCGAGCCCGACGAAGGCCGGCACGAGATACACCTGCTCGGCCGGATCGGCCCTGGCGGCCAGCGCGTTGACCTCGGATGCCCTGGCGATGAGATGCAGCCCGTCGCGCAGCCATTGCACGGCGGCGCCTGCGATGAAGATCGCGCCCTCGAGAGCGTATGTGCGCGTGCCGCCGAGCTGGTAGGCGATGGTCGTCAGCAGGCGATGGCGCGAGCGCACGGGCTCCGCCCCGGTGTTGAGAAGCGCGAAGCAGCCGGTGCCATAGGTTGACTTCATCATGCCCGGCGCAAAGCAACCCTGGCCGATGGCGGCCGCCTGCTGGTCCCCGGCTATGCCCAAAATCGGGATCGCGCCGCCGAAGAGATCCGGTGCCGTCTCGCCGAAGTGCGCAGCGCAGTCCCGCACCTCCGGCAGGAGCGCCATCGGCACGCCAAACAGGCTCGCCAGCTCCGCGTCCCAGGCCCCACGGCGGATGTCGAAGAGCGCCGTGCGCGAGGCGTTGGTGGCGTCCGTCGCGTGCACCCTGCCGCCGGTGAGGCGCCAGAGCAGGAATGTGTCGATCGTTCCGAAGGCGAGCCTGCCCGCCGTCGCCGAAGCGCGTGCGCCCTCCACGTTGTCGAGCAGCCAGGCAAGCTTGCTCGCCGAAAAGTAGGGATCGAGAAGGAGGCCGGTCTTGGCGGTGACTGTCGGCTCGTTGCCCGCTGCGCGCAGAGCCGCGCAGGTGTCTGCCGTACGGCGGTCCTGCCAGACGATGGCGTTGTGGATCGGCTTGCCCGTCGCCCGGTCCCACACGACTGTGGTCTCGCGCTGGTTGGTGATGCCGAAGCCGGCCACGTCCCTGGCGGCGATGCCTCCCTGCGCCATTGCTGCACGCACGGTGGCGACGACGGCCTGCCAGATCTCCTCCGGATCATGCTCGACCCATCCGGCGGCGGGGTATATTTGACGCAGCTCGTGCTGCGCCGTGGCGACCGGGTGCAGCTCGGCATCGAAGACGATGGCGCGGGTCGAGGTGGTACCCTGGTCGATGGCGATCAGATGGCTCATGGGCGCATGCGGTAGCCGAGCCCGCGCACGGTCTCGATGCGGTCGCGGCCGATCTTGCTCCTCAGGTGGTGGATGTGCACCTCGACGGCGTTGCTCTCGATCTCCTCCTGCCAACCGTAGAGCAGGGCCTCGAGATCCGCCTTCGACTGGATGACGCCGGGCCGCTCCACCAGCGCCATGAGCAGGGTGAACTCGCGGCGCGAGAGCCCGAGCGCCTCCCCGCTCATCGATGCGGTGCGGCGCACGGGATCGAGGACGATGTCCTGCCAGGTGACCACAGGCGTCGCGCGCCCGACCGACCTGCGACGGAGCGCACGCAGCCGAGCCGCCACCTCGTCGAGGTCGAAGGGCTTGCCGAGGTAGTCGTCGGCGCCGTCGTCGAGCCCGCGTATTCTGTCCGCCACGGTATCGAGCGCGGTCAGAAGCAGCACCGGCACGGTGTCGTTGCGCTGGCGCAGCGTGCGCAGCACATCGAATCCCGAGCCGTCCGGGAGCATGATGTCGAGCACGATGGCGTCGAAGGTCGTCGTCTCGATAGCGGCAATGGCGTCCGCGCAGGTGCCCACCCCCTCAGCGGTGACGCCGTGGATGCCAAGCCCGACGGTGAGCCCGTTCTGGAGAACGGCGTCATCCTCTACGACGAGCACACGCATTTCGCCCTCTCTATTTTGCGCACGCGCAAAGACTAATCCCCTCTCGCGTAGGAAAATCCAGCGCAAAGGTGCCTTAAGCTCACCTTAAGGTGGCTATTTGCTTGTGAAAATCTGCCCCACTGCCATAAGCATGCCCATGACCTCACTCACGACCCGGCTGTTCTGCCTGCTCCTGCTCGGCACGAGCCTTGTCTGGATGTCGGGCATCGCCTGGATCTACTCCGACAGCCGCAAGGAGCTCGAGCGCGTGCTCGACGCGCGCCTCGACGAGGCGACGCGCATGGTCGGATCGCTGATCGAGAACGCGGATGTCAGGGTGACGGGCGACATGCAGGGCGTCCACCTCGCCAAGGATTCCCCGCCGGTCTCACCCGACGCGCTCCAGCATGTCGAGACGAATTTCAAGCTCGCCTGCCAGATCTGGTCGATCGACGGCCGGCTCGTCGGCAAGTCGAGCGAGGCGCCGGCCACGCAGCTCACCCAGGTCACGAGCGGCTACTCGAACCAGGAGATAAACGGGACGCGCTGGCGCGTCTTCGCGCGCGAGGATCGTGCGCGCGGCATTCGCATCCTGGTGGGCGACAGCATCGGCCATCGCGAGCGCATCGTGCGCGAGCTCATCAGCGGTCTCGCCGTGCCGGGCGTCGTGGTCATCTTCGCGCTCGCCGGCCTCATCTGGCTCTCGATCTGCCAGGGGCTTGCGCCGCTCCAGTCCCTCACCCGCACGCTCGCGAGCCGTACGGCCGACGAGCTTGACCATGTGGATATCGGCCGGGCGCCGTGCGAGATCCGCCCGCTCGTTGGCGCGCTCAATACCCTGTTCGACAAGGTCGTCGCCGCGCGCGAGCACGAGCGCAGCCTCTCGGCCTACGCGGCGCACGAGCTCAGGACTCCGCTCGCCGGCCTCAAGGCGCAGGTGCAGATTGCGCTCGCGACGGGAGACCCCTGCGTGCGCGACGGCGCGCTCAAGAACGCCCTGCTCTCCGTCGACCGCACCACGCGCCTGTCACGCCAGCTTCTTGCGCTGGCAAAAGTCGATGCGTCGGACGCGCGCATGGCGCAGGAGTGGATCGACGCCGGCGCCCGCCTCAGGGCCATCTGCGACGAGCTCAGGACGGAGGCGCGCCCCAACCCGGCGACGATCCAAAAGGAGCTCTTCGGCACCCGCGTCCAGGTCAATCCCGATGCCTTTCATCTCGCCGTCCGCAACCTCACGGAAAACGCTATCCAGCACACCCCGGACCCGACGCCCGTGCGCTGGACGCTCGTGCGCTCCAAGGGCGAGGTCCTGCTCGCGCTCGAGGACGACGGGCCGGGCATCCCGAAGGACGAGCTCGGCTCCGTCACCAAGAGGTTCTACCGCGGCCGTCACAAGAGCGCGGTCGGCAGCGGGCTCGGTCTCTCCATCGCCGAGACGGCGCTGGAAAAGGACGGGCTCACGATGCGGCTCGTGAACCGGACACCGGGGCCGGGGCTCAGCGCCCAGATCGTCCTCGATGCGAGGCGGGTGAGCGTTCCCGGGCCGGAGCGCCTCGCTTCCGAGGGCCAGGGCTTCCCAGCGCCCACCGCAGGCTGACAAAACGAGCTCTGCTCAAGCCGCTCGGCCGAAGGCCAGCTAGGCGCCGACCGGAGGGAGGGCACGCAGCACTCGCCAACACTACCACCGGGAATGGCAACAACAACACGCTCCCGCGCCCGGCATCGGCGGCGCATTCAGTTTGCGCCGTCACGCATCTTTCGCCCAGGTGGCGTACCTATCCGCCCTTGACGACCGTGCACAGGTCAGGCCTTGCTGGCGTGACTTGAACGCGCGCACCCCCGCGGCGGCACGTCGCCTCGCAATTGATGTTGGAGGAAATCCATGTTCTTCGGCAAGAAGTCCGGCCCTGGCGACAAGGGAGCCACACCGGAGGCCCAGCCTGCCATCCCGCCCGCAGCGGCCGCAGCGGCGCCTGCCGCGCCTCAGCCGGCGGCATCGAACGCGGCGCCCGCGAACGGCGCGGCGGCACCGCTCGATCCCGAGCAGGCCAAAAGGAACCTCGCAGCGGCGAAGCAAGCCGCGGCCGCGTTCGGCGAGATCGTGACGCTGCTCGTGCGGTCCTCTTCGGAGAAGCACCACAGCCTGGCCGACCTCGAGTGGATGGTCATTCCCGCCGTGGCGCGCGGCCAGTTCGCGCTCGCGGAGGCGATGTCGAAGGAGACGGGCGCCGTGGCGCCGGTGGGCGCCGTGCTCTGGGCGTTCGTGTCCGAGGACGTCGACAGGCGCCTCTCGGACCTCTCCGCGCCGGCGCGTCTCACGCCGGTGGAATGGCGCTCGGGCGATATTCCGTGGGTCATTCTCATGACCGGCGACACGAAAGTTCTCGGCGGCCTGCTGCAGCAGATGGCGAAGACGGTTTTCAAGGACAAGGCGCCGAAGATGCGCTTCCGGAGCAACGACGGGAAGGTCTCGATCGGACATCTCGAGGTGCGCGAGAAGGCCGGTGCCGTGAACGGCGGCTAGGGCTCTCGCGCTATCAAGGTCGGGCACAAAAAGGGCGCTGCCGCAGGGAAATCCGCGGCAGCGCCCTTCTTGCTTCTCCTGGCGCATCTTCCGTTCCGACGGATCCGATGCGCCAGCTCTCCGATGAGACCAATGAGTTGCTCTTCGGACTGATAAGGTCCGAAGCGATCATGGTCTAGTGAAACAGGAACGACAGGACCCAGTAGAGGCTGCCCGACAGAAGGATGGCCATCGGGAGCGTCAGCACCCAGGCCATGAGCAGGTTGCGGATGGTCGACATCTGCAGACCCGAGCCGTTGGCCGCCATGGTGCCCGCCACGCCCGACGACAGCACATGGGTGGTCGAGACCGGGAGGCCGTATACGTCGGCCGCCGCGATGGTGCCGGCCGCGACCAGCTCGGCCGCCGCACCCTGAGCGTAGGTGAGATGCGTCTTGCCGATCTTCTCGCCGACGGTCACCACGATGCGCTTCCAGCCCACCATGGTGCCGAGGCCCAGCGCGATGGCGACGGCCACCTTCACCCACAGCGGAATGAAGCGGGTCGAGTCATCGACGGAGGTCTTGTAGGACTTCAGCGTCTTGAGCTCCTCGGGAGTGAAGCGGACCTGGTTTTCCTTGCTGAGCCAGCGGATGGCCTCCGAGGCCAGATACATGTCGTTACGGATGTTGCCCACGGCGGCGGCGGGGACCTTCTCGATGGCGCCATAGCCCTGGACGTCCTGGCTGATCTTGCGGATCAGCGCGCCGACGGCCGGCAGCGTGTTGTTGTCGATCTCGTGCAGCGCGATCGAGGTCGAGATCAGCGGACGCGGATCGCCGGGCGTCCGGCGGCCCTCCGTCTTCTTCTCGATCACGTCGGCGGCGGCGGCCGAGCGGTCGATGAACTCCTGGTAGTGGCCCGGCTGCGGCACGCGATTGAGAGCATAGGCGGTCGGCACCACACCGATCAGGATCAGCATGATAAGACCCATGCCCTTCTGGCCGTCGTTCGAGCCATGCGCAAACGAGACGCCGGTGCAGGTGGCGATGAGCAGGCCGCGGATCCACCACGGCGGCGGCGTCTTGCCCTGGGGCTCCTTGTAGAGCGCGGGGTTGCGAACAACGAACTTGAGGACCAGCAGCAGGAGGGCCGCGGCGAAGAAGCCGAACAGCGGCGATAAGAGCAGCGAGTAGCCGATGTCGGTCGCCTTGTTCCAGTCGACGCCGGAGGTGCCGTCACGGCCGCGCATCAGGGCGTTGGCGATGCCGACGCCGATGATCGAGCCGATCAGCGTGTGCGAGGAGGAGGCCGGCAGGCCGAGCCACCAGGTGCCGAGGTTCCAGATGATGGCGGCGATGAGAAGGGCGAACACCATGGCGAAGCCGGCGCCCGAGCCGACCTGCAGGATGAGCTCGACCGGCAGCAGCGAGATGATGCCGTAGGCGACGGCACCCGTGGAGGTCAGCACGCCGAGAAAGTTGAAAAAGCCCGACCAGACGACGGCGACGCTCGCCGGCATCGAGTGCGTGTAGATGACGGTGGCGACGGCGTTGGCCGTGTCGTGAAAGCCGTTGACGAACTCGAAGCCGAGGGCAATCAGCAGCGCAACGCCGAGCAGCAGGAACGGCACCAGCGTCGTGACCGGCGTCTCGGTGGCGTTCACGTCCTGCATCAGGCTGTAGCCGCTATAGCCAATTCCAGCGGCGAGCAGGCCCAGGAACAGGATCACAGTTCCGAAATTCGTACTGTAGTCGAGCTTGGGGCGCTCCCCCGCACTCGTCATGGTCGCGTCGGTCATCACACTCTCCCCTATTGCTCCGGCGCCGTCCGACAAACCCCAGGATGTCAACGCCGCAGGCCTTAGGCAGAAAAACCGATGTATGATGCACCGGCATGACAACACGATCCCGGCGCCGACATTTGCGCGCAACGTCGATCGCGCGGCGACAGGCCACGGGCTTATGCGGCCAGGCTCCGCAGGCCGGCGCTCCCGAATGGTTTGCCTTGGGTTAGCTCTGCTCGATCTCGAGCCGGTGCACGTCGTGGACGCGCATGCCCTCGCCGGGGGCCGGCATCTCGAGCCAATGGCGCTGATTGAGCGTGCGACGAGTGTCCTCGTAGCCACTCTGCCAGTGCTCGCGCATGGAGGTGCCGGAGAAGTCGTAGTCCTTGGAGTGCCCCTCGTAGGCCTTCTGCTGGTAGATGAGCTGCAAGATGGTCATCTCGGGGAGCTGAGCGAGGTCGTCGCGCGTCTTCCGCTCCTCGTCGGTCAGAAGCTCCTCCGGGACCTTGGCAAGCGCGGTGTAGAGCTGGCTCTTCCAGTGCCTAAGGCGCCGGAAGACATCGGTGTTCCAGCGCGTGCGCGAGGAGTACATGATGTCCTTGTGGCGCCCGAGAACGTCCTCCATGGAGCGCGGCAGCTCGCCGCGCGCGCTGAAGAGGTCAACCTGGATGACCAGCGTGTTCAACTGGTTATCGCTATCGAGAAGGTGGCGCAGCGGCGTGTTCGAGACGATGCCGCCGTCCCAGAAATAGTCGGTACCGATCTTGACCATCGGAAGGGCCGGCGGCAGCGCGCCGGACGCCATCACGTGCTCGGGGATGATCTCCTCGTTGTGATTGTCGAAGTAGACGAAGTTGCCCGAGAGCACGTTGACGGAGCCCACCGCGAAGCGGATCGCCTGCTCATTGATGAGGGAGAAATCGACCAGCTCCTCGAGCGTCTCCTTGAGCGGAGAGGCGCAATAGAAGCTGGTGGCCGTCTTGGCGCCCGGCGGGCTCAGCCAGGGATTGACGGAGTGCGGCTTGAAGAAGCCGGGCTGCCCCATGCTCATGGTCATGTACGAGCTCGTGGCATTGCGCATCTGGCGAAAGATGTCGCCGTCGGGCGTGTAGTGCCACACCTTGCGGTCGGTGATGCGCCGCCAGAATTCGCGCAGCCGGTCGAGGCGACGCGCGCGCGAGTTGCCGGCGATGATGGCGGCGTTGATGGCACCGATGGACACGCCGGTCACCCAGTCGGGCTCGATGCCGTGCTCATGGAGTGCCTCGTAAACGCCGGCCTGGTAGGCGCCGAGGGCGCCGCCGCCCTGGAAGATAAGAGCAATGCGCCCGCAACGGTCGGGCCGCCAGCCCCTGAAGGCCTCGGACTTGGCGCGCTCGCGCATGTCGCGGGCCCAGGAGCCGGCACGCTGATCCGGCGCCTTCTCGGCAGGACGAGCCTCGACAGCGGCCCCGACGATGCCGCCGGCCTTGCCGTTCGTCCTGGCTTCGACGGCACCCTCGATGCCAAGACCCGTGCTCTCGAGCCGGTGATCCTGTGCCATGGCGGTACGCGCCTCCGTCTCCGCAGAGGCGCCCATGCTCTCCGTGGCGATGCCGTTCGACTTCGCTTGCATGCGGCCCCTCGCTGGCTCAGCCCCAAAACCGGGCGTAAGAGTCGCAGAGACCGGTGACATCTGTGCGACGGGCTCCTGTCACATCGGCTTTATGAAACTTATTGAGAAGTAGCTCGCGAGCACAAGGCTCGGCACGGAAGGGGGGATCGGGATGTCTGGATCGAAGAGCGCAATCGTGACGGGCTCGACAAGCGGCATTGGCCTCGGGATCGCCCGCGCGCTGGCCAAGAGTGGCGTCGGCGTCACGATCAACGGGTTCGGGGACCCGGAGCAGATCGAGAAAGAGCGCGCCGCCATCGAGAGCGAGTTCGGCGTGCGCTGCGCCTACTCCGCTGCCGACATGTCGAAACCGGATCAGATCGTCACCATGGTGCGCGACGCGGAGAGCACATTCGGGTCGGTCGACATCCTCGTCAACAATGCCGGCGTGCAGTTCGTCTCGCCGATCGAGGACTTTCCGCCAGAGAAGTGGGATCAGATCATTGCGATTGACCTCTCGGCCGCCTTTCACGCCATGCGCGCGGTGGTGCCCGGCATGAAGGCGCGCAAGTGGGGCCGCATCATCAGCACGGCCTCGGCGCACTCGCTGGTCGCCTCGCCCTACAAGTCCGCTTACGTGGCCGCCAAGCACGGCATCGCCGGCTTGACCAAAACGGTTGCCCTCGAGCTCGCGACGTTCGGCGTCACGGTCAACTGCGTCTCGCCGGGCTACGTGTGGACGCCGCTCGTCGAGAAGCAGATCCCTGCCACCATGGAGGCACGCCACCTCTCCCGTGACGAGGTCATCAACAATGTTCTGCTCGAGGCACAACCGACGAAGAAGTTCGTGACGGTCGACGAGGTCGTCGCGCTCACGATGTTCCTCGTCAGCGATGCCGCCGCCTCGATCACCGGCGCGGACATCCCCGTCGACGGCGGCTGGACGGCGCACTAGCCCGTCCTGCCCCGATGCCACTTGCCCTCAGATCCCTATTTTCGAAGCTCTTCGCTCGAACCCAGAGGACCCCAATGCGCGTCGCCGACATCCTCGACCTGCCGTCCATGCCGCTTGCGGGCCCGAGCTATCCCAAGGGGCCCTACCGCTTCATCAACCGCGAGTACATGATCATCTCGTACGAGACCGACGCCGAGATCGTGCGCGAGCAGCTGCCCGAGCCGCTCGAGCCGGTCGACACGCCGATCGTGCATTACGAGTGGATCCGCATGCCGGACTCCTCGGGCTTCGGCAACTACACGGAGTCGGGCCTCGTCATCCCCTGCCGCTTCAAGGGCGAGGAGATGAACTTCGTCGCCCAGATGTATCTCGACGACGACCCGCCGATCGTCGCCGGCCGCGAGATCTGGGGCTTTCCCAAGAAGTACGCTCATCCCAAGCTCGAGATCGTCAAGGACACGCTCACGGGAACGCTGGAGTACGCGGGTCAGCTCGTCGCCGTGGGCACCATGGGCTACAAGCACGAGAGCATGGCCGGCAACGGCGAGCGCACGACGGCGACCCTCACCAAGACGCAGGTCAATCTCAAGCTGATCCCGGGTGTCGACGGCAATCCCGGCATCTGCCAGCTGGTCGCCTACAATCTCACGGACGTCTCGGTAAAGGGGTCCTGGATCGGGCCGGGCCGGCTGCATCTCATCCCTCACGTCAATGCGCCGGTGGCCGACCTGCCCGTGCGGCGCATCGTCGGCGCCCACCACTTCATCGCCGACCTCACGCTGCCCTACGGGCGCATCGTCCACGACTATCTCAAGGGCTGATCCGACGCGTTCGGCGGCGCGACCCTAGCCTCGTGCTTTTTTGGCTCGCGGATTTGCGGATTTTTCCGCCGGCGCCTTCTTGGCGGTCTTCCTCTTCTGCGCGCCCTCGCCGGCAAACGGATCGGGATCGGCTGCGGCCGCGACCGGCCACGGCGTGGCGCGCCGCTCCTCCGGGAAGAAGAGCAGGCGCCGGTTGTTCTTGAACGTGCCGTCCTCGTAGTTCCAGCGCACCCAGTTGTCGGACGGATCGAGAAGGAGCGGGTTCCTGTGTGAGCCGGACGCAGCCGTCTCGTTGATGATGTCGCGCGCGCGGAAGTGACGGAAAATGCGGTCCAGCTCCGTCATGTAGATGTCGGCGACCCGGGTGCTGCCTCGGATCAGGAGCATGTTCTCGTCGTTGTTGACGAGCGAGTTCTTGGAGAAATTCGCGGAGCCCGTGCAGACGAGCGGGTCATCCGAAAGAGGGTCGATCAAGAGCACCTTCGAGTGGACGAAGAAGACGTGACCCTTGTTGGTCGGACGCGCCAGCTCCTCATCGATGAACCATTTGTCGAGGTCTGAATTCGGAAGCGGGCTGACCTTGGCGCCGCCGTAGCCCGACTTGTACTTGATGAAGGACTTGCCCAGGATCTCGCCGTTGGAAAAGGCGAGCTTGCCCTTGTTGCGCTTCTCGGTCTCCACCAGCGCCTGGTCGGGCTCGTCCTCCAGGATCACGAACCGCATGGTGTCGCGCTCTCTGCCCAAGGCCTTCAATATCGGCGCTGCGACGTTGAAGGGAATGGTCATCATGACGAGCTCTGCGCCGTCGCCGATGCGCTGAGCGTACCAGCCCAGCATGCTCTCGGCGACGCGCGGAGAGAAAAACTCAACCGTGGAATTCTTGGGAATGACATTCGGCGGATTGGGCGTCAGCGAACGCGCGTTGGCGACGGCCACGCTGTGTGTCGGGTCGGCGGAAAGGCTGGTCCAGTATGCGAGGTAAGTTGCGGCGACATTCTTGTCGCGCACCTGGTGCCCGACATTGGTCTGTCCGAAGAAGCCGGTGTCGGTGAAGTTCGTCGAGCCTGTCCAGACCTCGACCGGTTTGCCGCCGACTGTCCTCACGATGAACTTGTTGTGCGGTATGGCGGTGCGCGTGCGCCGATAGAGGACCGTCGTCCGCTTGCCGTTCCGCGTCACGGTCTTCGGAATTTCTGCCTTCTCGATGGCCCGGCGGTTGTCGTCATCGTCTTTCTTGGTGTCGTGGTAGACGATTGCAACGTCCACGCCCCGGTCGAGAGCTCGCTTCAGAGCCTTGAGCACGGGCAGATACGTGAACTCGTAGGCACAGACGCGCAGCCCCTGCCCGCGCTTGGTCTCGTTGATGAAACGCAGGCAGGCCTCGGCCAGGCCACGCGACAGCCAAGCCGTCTCGTCGTCGAGAAGCTTGCCTTCGTCGCTGACGTTCTCGACCATAGCCTCGGTAAGCTGCTTGTTGTGGTAGTTCTTCTCGAATGCGTGGCTCGCGATGGTGCCGCGGTTGAACCACACGCCATGACCGTCCGCGAGCTCCGGCTCCGACTTGATGGAGAACGACAGCGCGTAGCGCTCCTCGAAATGGCCGAGAGGGCCGTAAAGCGCGACGATCGTGAAATCGTACTCGGTGGCGGGGAGCGCGCGATAGTCGGACCAGAGAAAGCTCTGCAGCGGCTGCTCTCGCGACGAGAATGTCTGTCCGCGCACAGGGTTCGGCACCAGCTCCTTGAAATACTTGATTCCGGGAAGCCAATGCTGGGCTTCGCCCTTCAGGCCCCGCTTGATGGCGAACCCACGCAGCCCGGGCCGCGCCTCCTCATCCAAATCGAGGGCCATGAGGATCACGTGCGTTCCGGCTACAGCCTTGACGCGCAACTTGCCGGAGCTCTTCTCGACGCGCATGGCCATCCTCCACAACGGGGACGCTGGATCACTGTGGTCGTGCAGGAGAGGTAGGTGCCGCAGAAAAAATTGCGGAGAGCGAGCAGCCAACGGCTGACAGCAATGACCTCGAGCAATTACTCCGTGTCCGCACATCGGTCAACAGCGCGCGCGACCTGCGTTGTCACATAAGCGTCATGCTCAGCCGCCGGCGGCAGCGGCGAGCCTCTGATCGTACTCGATCACGGCGTTGAGGAGGACCTGGGCCCCTGCAGCGCAATCCTCGAAGCTCGTCGATTCCGCCTCGTTGTGGCTGAGGCCGCCCTCGCAGGGCACGAATATCATGGTCGTCGGCGCGACGCGGGCGATGTAGGCGGCATCGTGCCCAGCTCCGGATACCATGTCGTGCGTGGCGAAGCCGGCCTTCTCTGCGCCCGCGCGGACGCAGGAGATGAGGTCCGGCGCAAAAGCAACCGCCGGAGAGATCCAGATGCGCTGCTCCTCGTATTCGAGCTCGAGGGGCGGCAGGTGCGCCGCGAGCGCTTCGCGGAGCTCGCGCTCCATGATCTCGAGGGCCTCCTCGCTCGGATGGCGCAGGTCGACGGTGAGGAAGACCTCGCCCGGCACGACGTTGCGGCTGTTCGGCTTGTTCTCGATCAGCCCCACGGTGGCGACGCCCGGCTGGTGCCGCTGGCCGATGGCGTCGACCGCCTCGATGATGCGTGCGGCGCCGAGCAGGGCGTTGCGGCGCAAGTACATGGGCGTGGCGCCGGTATGGGCGTCCTGGCCGGTGATCGTAACCTCGTACCAGCGCATGCCCTGGACGCCGGTGACGACGCCGACGGTCTTCTGCTCGTTCTCGAGGATCGGACCCTGCTCGATGTGCAGCTCGAACATGGCGCCCAGCCTGCGGGCGCCGGCCGGCTCCGCGCCGCGATAGCCGATGCGCTCGAGCTCGTCGCGAAACGACTTACCCTCACGATCCACACGCTCGTAAGCATACTCCGGGGGGAACACGCCCGCGAACACGCCCGAGCAGAGCATGGCGGGGGGAAAGCGCGAGCCTTCCTCATTGGTCCAGTTGACGATCTCGACGGGCGCATGCGTCTCGTAGCCCTGCTCGGCCAGCGTGCGCATGGCCTCGAGCGCGCCCAGGACGCCGAGCACGCCGTCGAACTTGCCGCCGGTCGGCTGGGTGTCGAGGTGGGAGCCCATGGCGATGGGGGCGAGGTCGTTATGGCGGCCGGGCCGGCGCGCGAACATGTTGCCGACCTCGTCGACGGTCACCGTGCAGCCCAGCGCCTCGCACTCCGCCCTGAACCAGTCGCGGACCTTCTTGTCCTCGTCGGTCAGCGTCAGCCGGCGGATGCCGCCCCTGGGCGTGCCGCCGAACTTGGAAGTCTCCATGAGAGTGTCCCAGAGGCGCTCGGGGTTGATGGCGAGATTGGGGAGCATCGTGCGGCGGAACCCTTTGGCTCTCAGTTGAGGCGGAAGCGGAGCAGCGACACGCCGAAGCCGACGAAGATCGCGCCCGTCACGCGGTCGAACAGGCGCCGCAGCGCCGGCCTCGACAGGTAGGCGCCGAGATGCTGGCCGCCAAGCCCATAGACGACATACCAGAACACCTCGCAGAGCACGAACGTCACCACGAGGACCACGTACTGAGGTGCCTGCGGCGCGGCCTTGTCGATGAACTGGGGCAGGAACGCGCCGGCGAACAGCAGCAGCTTCGGATTGCTGAGGCTTATCAGAAGCCCGCCCCGGAACAGGGCCGCATTGGAGATTGCCGGAGTGAGCGGCATCGGCTGGCCAAGATCGAGAGGCGCCTCGTCGGTGCGCCAGGCCCTGATGCCGAGCCAGAGCAGATAGGCCACGCCAGCGTAGCGCAGCACCTCGAACACCAGGGGCGAGGCCAGCAGCAGGGCGCTCAACCCGGCAGCCGACGCGATGAGCACCATGATCATGGCCAGCAGGCAGCCCGCCATGGCGGCGACGGCGCGCCGGACGCCATAGGTCACGCTGCGCGTCAGCACGTGCAGCATGTTGGGCCCGGGCGTGGCGCAGAGCACGAACACCGTCGCAAAAAACAGCCACCAGGTCTCTAGGCTCATTGCCTGACATCCTCAGAGCGCCAGAGGCCGCAGACCGACGCCCGGGTGCATTGGCGACGGTAGCCCGTCACGCACCATTGAGTGCCTAGGCCGTCAGCGTGGTCCATGCGGCTTTTTTCCGCCCCACGCTCTGCACCGCGAGAGCATGCTCGAGGTGATTGGCAAACGCCAACAATGGTCATGGTCGGGGCAGCGGGATTCGAACTCGCGACCCCCTGCTCCCAAAGCAGGTGCTCTACCAGGCTGAGCTATGCCCCGACGACCGTGACGTGGGTGAGCGACATGCGCTTCCGCGCACACATGTGCCGCTTCGTCTCCGGCGGGTCAAGCGCGCGCTATTCTCCAGGCTTGGTGCCGAACAGGGGATGGCGCACCTTGTCGCCGGGCTTCAGGCCCATGCGCTCGGCGGCGCCGCCCGCGATCTCGAGCACGGCCGCGACCGGGCCCTCGGACGAGATGATGCGCTCGGAGAACGGCTCGGTGCGCGCCTCGATGCGATGCACGGTGCCGTCGGGCAGGATGAACACCATGTCGAGCGGGATGTAGGTGTTGCGCATCCACATCTGGAGCTCGCGCGCGCCCTCGTGGGGGAACAGCATGCCCTTCGTGTCGGGGAGGCTCGTGCGGTACATGAGGCCGAGCGCCTGCTTCTCGGGGGTCGAGGCGATCTCGACCTCGAGGGGGTGCACGCCGCTGGCCGTCACCAGATCCAAGCGTTCCTCATGTGCAGCGCCGTCGCCGGCCTTGGACGTCTCCGCGGGGACGCGCCATGGCATCCACACGATCCCGCCGACGGCAAGCGCCGCCAAAAGAAAAAGGGCCGCCCCGGTGGCAGCCCTTCGTGAATAGCCTAAGTCGCTCATTGGCGCATCCCTTCCAGGACGCCGTTCAATGGGGCGACGTGATCCCCGTGGTGGAGCCGTCGGGCTTGAGCTCGGCGGCCATGCAGCCCTTGGAGCCCATGCCCCAGCGGACCTGGACGGTCTGACCGGGCCGCAACTCCGTGAAGCCGAAGCGGCGCAGCGTCTCCATGTGGACGAAGATATCGGGTGTTCCCTCGCCCTTCGTCAAGAAGCCGAAGCCCCGCACCCTGTTGAACCACTTGACCACGACCCGCTCCCATTCGCTCTCCGGTTGCACGTGAACGTGCGTGCGTTGCGGAAGCAGCGACGGGTGGATCGCGGTCGATTCGTCCATGGACAGGATACGGAATGCCTGCATCCCCTTCGGGCGGCGCAGGACCTGACAGTGGATCCGGGCTCCTTCGTAGGCGGTCTGGTAGCCACCGGCTCGAAGGCACGTCACGTGCAGAAGCACGTCCGCGAGGCCATTATCGGGAACGATGAAGCCGTATCCTTTGGCCACGTCGAACCATTTGATAATGCCCGCGATCTCGAAGACTTCGAGACCGCCCTCCTCAAGGCGCTCCAAGTCGCCTTCAGCCAATACTCCGCCGCCCGGAAAATCCGGAGGTAGCTTGGAATCCCCCATTATGTGAACCCCGCCTTTTACTGGTTACCGTTGAACACTATTGCGTGCCCGGTGGGGCGAATACAGCTTCAGCCCTCAACATCCACTGCGACCGCACCGTGACAAACGAAGAATACCACCTGTTCTCTCCGAGGCTAGCCCCTCAACCAGCTCGGAACGGTCTGTCATCGCCTCACTCACGGCATGTCCACATGAGACCTCCTCCCTAAACAACTGAGCCTATTAACCCTTTTTTAGTGACCGACAGCGGCGGAAAATTTCTTTCTTGATTTCTGTGAACGTCGATTTGTCAGCCCCCGTCTCTGTGAATATTGCCTCCCACCTGCCTTCGGATCGCCCAAATTGATTCGCGATGGACGTCTTCTGAAGGGGGTGAATCTCGATCCCGGGTGAGGCCATTTCTAGGCAGTGGCGCCGCCGCTGCCGACCGGGCTGGGGATAAACCCCTAGGCAGGGGTGGCAGGCCAAGGCGGACGGCCTACGTCAGGGTTGGCCAGTGGGCTCACGCGGCGGACGCGGCGACCCCCTTGCAACCTCAGGGAGGAGATCATGCGTTTTCTGCACTCGATGGTGCGCATCCGGGACGTCGACGCGAGCCTGGCGTTCTACTGCGGACTTCTCGGTATGGTTGAGATGCGGCGCATAGACAACCCGGCAGGGCGCTTCACGCTGATCTTCCTCGCGGCGCCCGAGGATCAGACGCGGGCCGACGCGGAGAAGGCCCCGCTGCTCGAGCTTACCTACAATTGGGACGTCGAGGACTACGGATCCGCTCGCAATTTCGGACACTTGGCGTTCGAGGTCGACGATGTATATGCGCTCTGCGCCAAGCTTGCGGCCGGCGGCGTCACCATCAACCGGCCGCCGCGGGACGGGCGCATGGCGTTCGTCCGCTCGCCGGACCAGATCTCCGTCGAGCTCCTGCAGAAGGGGCCTTCATTGCCCAAGGCCGAGCCCTGGGTCTCGATGCCCAACTCGGGAGCTTGGTGAGCCACCCGTCGCAGCTCCTCCGGCGCACGAAAAGCGTTCTCACCCGACCCCTGTTGGTACAATTTTCCTCCATTCCGCATCGATCGGAATGAATTCCTATTCTTATTTGCTCCATCCCCTTTATCTAAGAATGCATTTTCACTATGTTGCGGCGCATCGGAGGACATCCATGCCAAAGGCAAACGTTCAGGCCCGTCCCAGCCACAAAGCCGGGGCGCAGGGCCAGCCTACGCCAGTCGCCAATCGCGGCGAGCCGCTCGCGCTTGCGCTGGATGCCGCGCTCGCAGCGCTGCCCTCGCTCGAGGCGCGTCTCAAGGCCATCCATGCCGCCGTTGCCGGCCGCATTGCCTTCTCAACCAGCCTCGGCCTCGAGGACCAGGCCGTGTTGCACGGGATCGCGGAGACCGGGCTCGCCTTCGACGTCTTCACGCTCGACACCGGCCGCCACTTCCCCGAGACGCTCGAGACGCTCGAAGCAAGCGAGCTGCGCTACGGGCTCAAAGTCCGCGTCATCTTCCCCGATGCCAAGGACGTGGAGCTGCTCGTCGCCCGCGACGGCATCATGGGCTTCCGCCAGTCCGTCGAGGCGCGCAAGTCCTGCTGCCACGTGCGCAAGGTGCTGCCGCTCAACCGCGCGCTCGCGGGCGCCGCGGGCTGGATCACCGGGCTCAGGCGCGACCAGTCGGCCGAGCGCGCGCATGTGCCGTTTGCAAGCTGGGACAGCGAGCACGAGCTCGTAAAGCTCAACCCCATCGCCGACTGGAGCCTCGAGCACCTCGAGGACTACATCGCGAAGAACTCCATCCCCGTGAACCCGTTGCACGCCCGCGGCTTCCCGTCCATCGGCTGCCAGCCCTGCACGCGCGCCATCCGTCCAGGAGAGGACATCCGCGCCGGGCGCTGGTGGTGGGAGAACGAGGACGGCAAGGAATGCGGTCTGCACAATCGCCCGAAGGCCAAAGAGACCCACGCATGACACAAGCGATCTCGCATCTCGACCTGCTCGAAGCGGAGAGCATTCACATCTTCCGCGAGGCGGCGGCGCAGTTCAGGAAGCCCGTGCTGATGTACTCCATCGGCAAGGATTCGACCGTGCTGCTGCATCTCGCGCGCAAGGCCTTCTGGCCCGGCAAGCTGCCGTTCCCGCTGCTCCACATCGACACGGGCTGGAAATTCCGCGAGATGATCGAGTTTCGCGACAAGACGGCGCGCGACTTCGGCCTCGACCTCATCGTGCACACAAACGAGGACGGCAAGGCGAAGGGCATCAACCCCATCGACTACGCGCCGTCGGTCTACACCGACGTGATGAAAACGGTGCCGCTCAAGCAGGCGCTCGACAAGCACGGCTTCGATGCCGCGTTCGGCGGCGCACGCCGTGACGAGGAGGCGAGCCGCGCCAAGGAGCGCGTGTTCTCGTTCCGCGCCGAGGGCCACCGCTGGGATCCCCGCCGCCAGCGCCCCGAGATGTGGCGGCTCCTCAATGGCCGCCTCGGAGCCGGCGAGACGGTGCGCGTGTTCCCGCTCTCGAATTGGACCGAGCGCGACGTGTGGCGCTACATCCTGCGCGAGAAGCTCGACGTGGTGCCGCTCTACTTCGCGAAGGAACGTCCGACCATCCTGCGCAACGGCCAGCTTCTGATGCGCGACGACGACCGCCTGCCGGTGAAAGCCGGCGAAGCGGTCGTGGACCGGCGCGTCCGTTTCCGCACGCTCGGCTGCTACCCGCTGACGGCTGCGGTCGAGTCGGAGGCCGACACCATCGAGAGCGTGGTCGCCGAGACACTGGGTGCCCGAACCAGCGAGCGGCAGGGCCGCCTCATCGACCATGACCAGGCCGGCGCCATGGAGAAGAAGAAGCAGGAAGGGTACTTCTAATGTCCGCTCAGTCCAGCACCCTCCAGAAATCGAAGACCAAGGGCGCCAAGACCGCGCTCAAGGTTGTCTCCGGGCAGACGCCCGCGACCTCGAGCAGCGGACCGGATCTTTCGAAGATCGCGCCCGAGCTCTCCGGCATGCTGCGCGTCTTGACCTGCGGCTCGGTCGACGACGGCAAGTCGACACTGATCGGCCGCCTGCTATGGGACGCGACCGACCTCTACGACGACCAGCGCGAGACGCTTTCGCGCGGCAAGACGGTCGACGGCGGTAACCCCGACTTCAGCCTGCTCATGGACGGCCTCGTCGCCGAGCGCGAGCAGGGCATCACCATCGACATCGCGTGGCGCTATTTCGACACGGCGACGCGCCGCTTCGTCGTCATCGACAGCCCCGGGCACGAGCAGTACACGCGCAACATGGCGTCGGGCGCCTCTCATGCCGACGTCGCCATCCTGCTCATCGACGCGCGCCACGGAATCAAAAAGCAGACGCGGCGGCATGCAGCGATCCTCGACCTCGTCGGCGTGAAGCGCGTCATCCTCGTCGTCAACAAGATGGATCTCGTGGACTGGTCGGAGTCTGTCTTCCGCAAGATCGAGGCGGACTTCGAGACCTTCTCCTGGCGCTTCGGCTTCTGGGAGGCGAAGGCGATCCCCACGGCAGCCGTCTCCGGCGACAACGTCGCCCGCGCCTCCGAGCACATGCCGTGGTATCCGGGGCCGACGCTGCTCGAGCATCTCGAGAGCCTGCCGAGCCGCGTCACGGAGCCCACGGGCCCGTTCCGCTTCCCGGTGCAGACGGTGCTGCGCGATAGCCGCAACGATTTCCGAGGGCTCGCCGGCACGGTGAGTGGCGGCAGCGTGCGCGTCGGCGAGACCGTGGTGGACGCGCTCTCGAAGCGCAGCGCCAAGGTGCTCCGCATCGCCACCATGAACCGCGACCTAGAGCAGGCCTCGCAGGGCCAGGCGGTGGCCATCCAGCTCGACACCGATATCGACGTCGCGCGCGGTGCGGTGCTCTCGAAAGCGGACGCACGCCCGGTGGTGGCGCGTGTGCTCGAGACGCGCATGGTGTGGCTCAGCGAGACGGCCTACGATCCCAGGGGCTCCTACCTATTGCGGACGGCGACCGACCTCACGCCAGTGTCCAGCCTCAAAATCGAGGCACTGCTCGATCTCGAGTCGCTCGAGACGCACCCGGCCGACGTCTGCGCCACGAACGACATCGCACTCGGGCGCATCGCGCTCGCGCGTGCGGCTGCCATCGATACATTCGCAGAGGCGCCGGAGACGGGCAGCTTCATGCTCGTCGACGCCATCACCGGTGCCTCTATTGCCGGCGGGATCGTGACCGCGGCCAAAGCCGAGGCCGCAGAGGCCGACGAGACCACTTTCGTGTTGACCAGGGCGATGCTGGAGCGCGGCTTGAACAGCGATATCCGAGATCAGGCCGGCTCGGAGGCCGAGTTCCGGCGGCGCGCGAACGAGGTGGCGCTCATCCTGCGAGCCGCCGGCATCAACGTCGAAATCGAGAGCCCGCCCGACTATTCGATCTGAGCCAATATTCGCTTGAGTCTGGAGCCATCTTTGCTATCGGTTGGCGGTAATATTGGAATTGTCGCCAACTATGACGGAAGACATCCTTCTCTACGTAACCATCGGCTTCGTCGCCCAGATGATCGATGGAGCCATAGGCATGGCCTACGGCGTCACCTCTACCACCGTGCTCTTGAGCTTTGGCGTGCCACCGGCAACAGCTAGCGCCTGCGTGCATGCGGCGGAGACGTTCACGACAGGCGCTTCGGGGCTTGCGCATTGGAAGCTCGGCAACGTCGACCGCAACTTGATGTGGCGCCTGGCGCTGCCTGGCATGCTCGGCGGCGCCATCGGCGCCTATCTGCTGTCCGAGCTCCCGGGCGATGCGCTGAAGCCCTTCATCGCCGTCTATCTGCTGCTTCTCGGCGTGGTGATCGTCTGGAAAGCTATGGCAACTAAGCCGCCGGAAGCCCCCGCGCTCCACTCCGTCGCTCCGCTGGGCTTTTTCGGTGGTCTTCTCGATGCTATGGGCGGCGGCGGATGGGGACCGATCGTAACGTCGAGCCTGCTCGGGCAGGGCGCCACGCCCCGCTACGCCATAGGATCGGTGAACCTCGCCGAGTTCTTCGTCACGCTCACCATCTCGACGACGTTCTTCCTCACGGTGGGCCTCAGCCTGTGGCCGATCATTACCGGTCTCATCGTGGGCGGCCTCATCGCGGCGCCGTTCGCCGCGCTCGCGACGAAGCACATCCCGGACAAAGTGCTCATGCTGCTCGTCGGATGCGTGGTCGTGCTGCTCAGCATCCGTACCCTCGTGATGACGCTCACGTGATGCTCGACGCGTCCATAATGGCCTTATGGCCGATGATCGTCGCCGGAGGCTTTGTCGTGGGCTTCCTCGTCGGCATGACAGGGGTCGGCGCGGGCTCGCTCATGACGCCGTTCCTCATCACCCAAGTAGGCGTGCAGCCGGCGCTCGCCGTCGGCACCGATCTGCTATTCGCCTCGATCACCAAGGCCTCGGCGGCGGCCCCGCATCATTCGTTCGGCAACGTGAACTGGCGCATCGTGCGCTGGCTGGCCGCGGGCAGCGTGCCGGGCGCGCTCGCCATGCTGGCGCTGATCCACTGGCTCAACCCAGACCTCGATGCCTTGGGGCACGTGATCAAAGGAGCGCTGGTCGTCGCTCTCGGAGCGAGCGCGGCGGCGATCCTTCTCTACCCGTTCATCACGCGCAGCAGCGGCAACGGCGATGTGAGCGAGGCGCGTTTCCGACCGGTCGCCACGCTGCTGCTCGGCGCTACGCTCGGCTCGATCGTCACGCTGACGTCCGTCGGCGCCGGCGCCATCGGCGTGGTGGTGCTGACGCTGCTCTACCCCGCTCTCAAGACCCGGCACCTGATCGGCACCGACATCGTGCACGCGGTGCCGCTTACACTCGTCTCGGGGCTCGGACATCTCAGCATGGGGAACGCGAACTTCACCCTGCTCGCGCTACTGCTGGCAGGCTCGATCCCCGGCATCGCGATCGGCTCGCGGCTGACGGGACGGCTGCCCGATCCCGTGCTGCGGATCGCGCTCTCCGTCATCCTCGTGTTCGCCGCCTATCAGCTCTCGGCGAAGATCTAGATCAACCCGGCGCCGGGAGGGTTACGCCAGCTTCACGTCGCTATGGAACGTGTTGCCGCCGAGGGTGGGCTTCACCACGCCGGCGCGGATGACGAAGTCGCCGAAGTGCTCGCCCTCCTCGCGCTCCTTAGCGTAGCGGATCAGCAGCGGCTCCAAGAGCTCGATGATGCGGGACTTGCCGACGTCCTGCGCATAGAGCTTGTTCAGCCGCGTGCCGTCGAAGGCGGCGCCGAGGTAGAGGTTGTAGAGACCCGGCGCCCGGCCGACGAAGCCGATCTCGGCTAGGTACGGGCGGCCGCAGCCGTTCGGGCAGCCGGTCATGCGGATGACGATGTCGTCGTTCCTGAGCCCGGCCTTGTCGAGGCTGTCCTCGAGCGCGGTGATCAGCTCCGGCAGGAAGCGCTCGCTCTCGGCAAGCGCGAGACCGCAGGTCGGCAGCGCGACGCAGGCGATCGAGTTGCGGCGCAAGCCGGACGAGGTTGCAATCTCGACGCCGTGCGACTTGAGGATCGCCTCGATCTTTGCCTTCTGCCGTGCGCCGACGTTGCAGATGATGAGGTTCTGGTTGCCGGTGAGCGCGAATGTGATGCCGCCGGCGTTGGCGATCTCACGCAGCGCGGCGCGCAGGTGCCTATCCGGGGTATCCTTGATGCGGCCGTTCTCGATGAAGAGCCCCAGGTGCCACTTCTTGTCCGGGCCCTGGCGCCAGCCGAGCGGGTCGGTCATGGACGTGAACTCGAAGGGCCGTGCCTCGCCGAGCTTGTAGCCGAGACGGCTTTCCACCTCGGCGCGGAACTTGTCGATGCCGAAGCGCTCGATCGTGTACTTCAAGCGCGCGTTCTTGCGCAGCTCGCGGTTGCCCCAATCGCGCTGCACGAGCATCACCTTCTCGGCGACGTCGACCGCCTGCTCGGGCGTGCAGAAGCCCATGACGTCGGCCGTACGCGGGAAGGTATCCGTCTCGCCGTGGGTCATGCCCATGCCGCCGCCGACCGAGACGTTCCAGCCCGCAAGCGCGCCTTTCGCGTCGGTGATGGCGATGAAGCCCAGATCGTGCGCGAGCACGTCGCCGTCGTTCACCGGCGGCACGGCAATCACGATCTTGAATTTACGCGGAAGGTAGTGCTGGCCATAGAGCGGCTCGGTGTCCGGCACGGCAGGACGCGTCTTCTCCTCCACCTTCGCGCCGTCGAGCCAGATCTCGTGATAGGCGCTGGTCTGGGGCAGCAGATGGTCGCTGACCTTGCGGGCGAGATCGCCCGCCGCCGCGTGCACGGGCGAGAAGAACGGATTGGCCGCGCAGATTACGTTGCGGTTGACGTCGCCGCAGGCGGCGATGGTGTCGAGGCAGGCGGCATTGATCGCCTGCATGGTGCGGCGCAGGTTCGACTTGATGACGCCGTGGTACTGGAACGTCGCGCGCGTCGTGAGCCTCAGCGAGCCGTTGGCATAGGTGCCGGCGATGTCGTCGAGCTTGATCCACTGGTCGGGCGAGACGATGCCGCCGGGCAGCCGCAGGCGGATCATGAAGCTAAAGGCCTTCTCGAGCTTCTTCTTCGAGCGCTCGCCGCGCACGTCGCGGTCGTCCTGCATGTAGGAGCCGTGGAACTTCAGGAGCTGCGTGTCGTCCTCGGCAATGGCGCCGGTCTCGACGTGCGAGAGCCCGTCCGCGATGGTGCCGCGGAGGTAGTGGCTCTCCTCCTTGATGAACTCGTTCTTGGAGCGTTTGTCTGACATCGGGGGTCCTGGGCGATAGCCAATAGGCAATAGGCAATGGGGACTAGGCAACAGGGGTTCCAGGCTTTTCCTTGTGCCTGATGCCTGTTGCCTGTCGCCTCTCCTAGTAAACGTCGCGCTGGTAGCGGCCGGCTTTGGCGAGGTCCTTGAGCTTAGCGCGGCCGAACTCGTCGTCGCCCTTGGCGGGCGCGGCGAGGATCTTGACCAGGGTGGCGTCCACGTCCTTCGCCATGCCCTTCTCGTCGCCGCAGACGTAGATGTGGGCCCCGTCGTCGATCCATCTCTGGAGCTCCGCGCGGCGCTCCCAGAGGCGCGTCTGCACGTAGATCTTCTCGGGCTGGTCGCGGGAGAAGGCAACGTCGATGCGGGAAAGCGCGCCCGAGGCCAGATGGTCCTGCCATTCGAGCTGGTAGAGGAAGTCGTTGGAGAAGTTGCGCTCGCCGAAGAAGAGCCAGGAGGGGCCCTTGGCGCCCGTCTCCGCGCGCTCCTCGATGAAGCCGCGGTAGGGCGCCACACCGGTGCCGGCGCCGATCATGATGATGGGGCGCTGGCTGTCGGCCGGGAGCCCGAAGTGGCGGTTCGGCTTGATATAGATGCGGGCCTTGGCGCCGACCTTGCAGAGGTCGGCGAGATAGGTCGAGCTCACGCCCTTGCGTGAGCGGCCGTGGGAGATCCAGCGCACAGCCCCAACGAGGAGATGGGCCTCGCCCGGGTGGGCCTTGAGGCTCGAGGCGACGGAATAGAGGCGTCCCGGGAGCGGGCGCAGGAGCTTCACGAGCTGATCGGCCGTGAGCTTTTCAGGATAGGTCGTGAAGAGGTCGATGAGCTGGCGGTCCGCGGCGAAGCGCTGCCAGCCGTCGCCCTCGAAGAGCTTGGCCAGGTCGGTGCGGCCGGCGAGCTTGGCGTAGCTCTCTGCCAGCGGGCGCGAGAGCGTCGTGATGTCGTGGCCGGTCACAAGCTTCTTCTTCAAGGCCGCGTCGGCGCCGAGGCCAGTGGCTGCGAGCAGCTCCTCGGCGAGCGCGGGATCGTTCTCCGGGTAGAGGCCGATGGCGTCTCCCGGCTTGTAGACGAAGCCCGGGGCCTCGACGGCGAACTCGGCGTGCCAGGTCTCGCGCGTGGAGCCCGTGCCGTTGAGATCAATCAACGTGGTGATCTCGGCCTCGATTGGGTTCTCGGCCGTGTAGAGGGGCTCGGCGTCCTCGTCGTCGGCCGCGCCCGGAGCCTTGAAGTCCACGTGCACGACGGTGGTCGAGGCTTGCTGGTCGGCGGGGGCAATGACCCCGAGCGTCTTGTCCGTCCAGGCCGCGGCGGCCTTCTGGAAATCAAGGTCGAGGTCGACGCGGTCGGCGGCGCGGATGGCGCCAAGCGCCTCGAGGCGGGCGTCGATGCGCTTGCCCACCTCGCAGAAGTTCACATACGCGGTGTCGCCGAGGGCGAGCACCGCGAAGCGCAAGCCGTCGAGGCGGGGGGCGTCATCCGCCATCAGCGCGTTGTAGAAGTCGGCGGCGCGTTGCGGGGGATCGCCCTCGCCCCAAGTCGCCACATAGACGATCAGGTTCTTGACCTTGGCGAGGGACGCCAGGTCGGCATCGGCCATGTCGAGGACCTTGGCGTCGAAATTCAGCTTGGCGGCGAGCTTCTTGGCCTTGAGCGCCAGACTCTCCGAGTTGCCGGACTCGCTGCCGTAAAGGATCGTGAGCGGCTGGCGCGGACGCTGAGCGGCGGCAGGAGCCAACGCAGCAGCCCCCGCTCCAGCACCACCAAGGGCCGCGTCGAGGCCGGCCAGGAACCCGGACAGCCAGCTCCGCTGCAGCGGTGTCGAGCGCTGAACGAGTTGGTTCAGCACATCGATGTCCTCAGCCGTAAACGGCGCGTTCTTCGGCAAAAACGGAACCGCGGTCACCCCGCCTCCTCCTCGCATGTCCAGCGTCTCGATCGCGTGACGATATCTCGGTCGAGCCTAGCCTGCCCTTCATACCAGCATTTGGTAAAGTGCATCATACGGCCGCCGGCTCCCCAGAGCCGACATCGCATACACCAACGTGGAAATTCATTCCACTCCGTAAAGACCAGCCTCGGAAATTGGCAAAATCATTCTGCTATATTGAACATTCTGAGACTTTCGTAGGCGCCAATCGTCCTCTGGGCACTGCTCTCGGCGTAGACCCGGTGCCAAAGCTCTCAGGTCCGTGCTTCGAGGCCTGGCTGCAGGGCCCGGCACGTGCCTTGTCCCGCCACACGAAGTCGTGACGCACCGTTACTTTCCGTCAGCGGTTGCGTGTGGTTAAGTCCTTGCCATGGCGGGTGGGCTTGACAAGCAAGGCTCGCGCCGCAGACTGAGGCAGCCGATCAAGATTGTGCTGCCTCAGTGGGGGACCCTCGGCGGGGTGCTCCGGTAAAATGGCAGCTTGCCGAATACTAGGAGGAACACATGAAGGTCTGGACGAAGCCCGCTGTGCGTGAGCAGGAAGTTGGTCTCGAGGTTACGAGCTATCTGCCGGCTGAGATCGACATCATCTAACCGATCCGCTCGCAAGGCTTTTTGAGCATTTCCGACGCGGCGGTCGAATGCATCGACCGCCGCTGTTGTTTGCGGCGCAGGCCTGCGGCGAGGCTCAGCGCCACGACAAAGCGAAAAAACCATGATGATCAGGATCCTGGGGGCAGCTGCTGGCGGCGGCTTTCCTCAGTGGAACTGCAGCTGCCCCAATTGCGCCGACGTGAGAGCGGGAAAGCCGGGCTTTCAGGCCCGCACGCAGTGCTCGCTCGCGGTCTCCGCAAACGGGGCTGATTGGGTGCTGCTGAACGCCTCTCCCGATCTTCGCCAGCAGATCAACGCCACGCCCGAGCTCGGCGCCCGGCCCAACGGCCACCTGCGCAACAGCCCCATCAAGGCGGCTGTGGTGACGGGAGGCGACGTCGATTTCGTGGCCGGGCTCCTGAACCTGCGCGAACTCGAGCCGATCTCGGTCTACGGCGCCCCGCGCGTGCTGACGACGCTGGCTCAAAACTCGATCTTCAACGTGCTCGACGCCTCCGTCGTGAGCCGCCACGAGCTTGCCTTCGGCAGCCCAACCCCCATCACATGGGCCAAGGGCGACACAGGCCTCGTGGTCGAGGCCTTCCCCGTCCCCGGCAAGATCGCGCTCTATCTCGAATCCGGGGGTTCGGACCAGAACTACGGCAGCCGGGAGGGCGATGCCATCGGCCTCAAGGTGTCGGCGCCGGCGACGGGAACCTACTTCTATTTCGTGCCGGGATGCTCGGTGGTCGAGCCCGACCTCGCGGCCCGCCTCAAGGGTGCGCCGCTCGTGTTCTTCGACGGCACCCTGTATACGGACGACGAGATGATCCGCCAGGGTCTCATGCAGAAGACCGGCGCGCGCATGGGGCACATGAGCATCTCCGGGAACGGGGGCTCAATTCGAGCCTTCGAGGATCTCGGCGTGCGGCGTAAGGTTTACGTCCACATCAACAACTCCAACCCCGTGCTCAACGACAATTCGGACGAGCGACGGGCAACGGAGGCCGCCGGCTGGGAGGTCGGCTACGACGGCATGGAGATCAGACTATGAGCGAGCGGCGCACAGGCGAGGCGGGCCAGCTCTGGACCCCCGAGGACTTCGAGGCCGCCATTCAGTCGGTGGGCGCGGAGCGCTATCACGACAAGCACCCGTTTCATAAGCTCCTGCACGGCGGCAAGCTCAACAGGGGGCAAGTCGCCGCCTGGGCGCTCAACCGCTACTGCTACCAGTCGGCGGTGCCGCGCAAGGATGCCGCGCTCGTCAGCCGCGTGCTCGACCGGCAGCTCCGGCGCGACTGGATCCACCGCGTGCTCGAGCACGACGGCCATGGCGACGATCCCGGCGGCATCGAGCGCTGGCTGGTGTTGACCGACGCGCTCGGGCTCGAGCGCGACTACGTACAGAGCATGAAAGGCGCGCTGCCCGCCACGCGCTTCGCCGTCGAGGCCTACGTGCGCTTCGTGCGCGAGGAGCCGCTGACCGTAGCCGTCGCCTCGTCCCTCACCGAGCTTTTCGCGCCCAAGATCCACAAAGAGCGCATCTCGGGCATGCTCGAGAACTACGACTTCATCGACGACAAGGTGATGGCCTACTTCAAGAAGCGCCTCGTGCAGGCGCCATTTGATGCGGACTACGCTCTTACCTATATCAAGACTCACGCGAGGACGCGCGAGGAGCAGGAAGCCTGCGTCGATGCCGTACGCTTCAAGTGCAACGTGCTCTGGGCCCAGCTCGACGCGCTGCACCATGCGTATGTTTCGCCGGGCCTCGTTCCGCCGGGCGCCTTCAAGCCGGAGACGCTCTGATGTCCGAGACGTCTTCGCCGCGCCCTGCCACGCCCACTCGGCTCATGGTCGACGGCGAATGCCGGCTGAAGCTGCCGCGGCACATCAAGCTCCGTCACGATCCGGGCCGCGGCCGCTGGATCATCCTGGCGCCGGAGCGGGTGTTCAATCCTGACGAGACGGCGGTCGAGGTTTTGAAGCTCTGCGACGGACAAAGGTCCGTGAGGGACATCGCAGAAATCTTGTCCCAACAGTATCAGGCCCCACTTGAGGTGGTGACCACCGACATCGTGGACATGCTGCAGGACCTGACCGACAAAGGCGTGTTGACACGAGCCTAGAGCGTTTTGGGCAAGCGCTCGGGGTGCATTTGGGACCAAGGATCCGAAGCGACCCTGGTCTAGGAGAGGATGGCGACCATGAACGAGATCGTACCCCCTCACGTAACCGAGACGGCGATGCCGATGTGCGCCCGCTCGCCGGACGGCGCACCGGCCGCCGAGCCTGGTCCCGAGCCCGCGCTCTGCGCGCGCGCGCCGATCGGCATGCTCTGCGAGCTGACGCACAAGTGCCCGTTGCAGTGCCCGTACTGCTCGAACCCAGTCGAATTGGAGCGCGCCAATACCGAGCTCACCACGGCTCAGTGGCAAGATGTGATGCGGCAAGCTGCGGCACTCGGCGTGCTGCAGATCCACCTCTCGGGCGGCGAGCCCACTGCGCGCAAGGATCTCGAGGACATCATCAAGGTGGCAGCCGAGGTCGGCCTCTACACCAACCTCATCACGGCCGGCGTCACGCTCAATCGTGATCGGCTCATGAAGTTCGCCGAGCTCGGACTCGACCATGTGCAGCTCTCGATCCAGGACGTGGACCCCGAGAACGCCGACCGCATCGCCGCCTACAAGGGCGGCATGACGAAGAAGATCCAGGTGGCGCAGTGGGTGCGCGAGGCGGACCTGCCACTCACCATCAATGCGCCGATCCATCGTCAGAACATCCATAGCGTGCCGCGCATGATCGACTTTGCCGTCGAGATGGGCGCGGGGCGCATCGAGATCGCGCACGTTCAGTACTATGCGTGGGCGCTCATCAACCGTGCGTCGCTCATGCCGACGCGCGAGGCCTTCATGACCGCCGCCAAGCAGGTCGAGGAGGCGCGCGAGAAGTACAAGGGGATCATCGTCATCGACGCCATCGTGCCCGACTACTATGCAAAGTTCCCGAAGCCCTGCATGGGCGGCTGGGCGCGCGGCATCGTCAACGTTACGCCGTCAGGCCGTGTGCTTCCCTGCCACGCAGCGGAATCGATCAAGGGACTTCCCTTCGACAACATCAAGGACCGTCCGCTGGCCGACATCTGGCTCAATGGAGAGGCGTTCCAGAAGTACCGGGGCACGTCGTGGATGAAGGAGCCTTGCCGGTCCTGCCCCCGCAAGGAGATCGACTACGGCGGATGCCGGTGCCAGGCCTTCGCCCTCTCGGGCGATGCGGCCAACACCGACCCGGCGTGCTCGCTCTCGCCGCTGCATGCCCAGTGGGCCTCGATTGCCGAGGTGGAGAGCCACAGTACCCCGCCGGAGTTTACCTACCGGCGTGTGGGCGGTGCAGCAAAAGCACCGGCCGGCCATAACGCGACTTGAGCCGATAACCTGTCTCCGATAGACCTTTAACGCGGCCCAGGTGCGGCATTGTGTTCACACCGGGTTCAGACAAAACTTGCCAGTATGTCCGGGAGACCTGGTGGGTCGAGCGTGGAATAAATTCGGAGGAATCGGAAGATGCTCAAGTGGGTTATGACGGCGGCCTTCGTGGTTGCCGCTCCCTTCGCCGCGTCGGCACAGGATGCCGAGGCCGGCGCTGCCGTTTTCAAGAAGTGCGGCGCCTGCCATCAGGTAGGCCCGACGGCGAAGAATGGCCTCGGCCCCAACCTCACCTGCGTCGATGGCCGCAAGGCCGGCACGGAGGAAGGCTTCACCTACTCCGAGGCCGTCAAGAATGCGGGCTTCACGTGGGATGACGAGAAGCTGCTCTCGTGGATGGAGAACGACGACAAGGTCATCCCCGGAAACAAGATGATCTTCCCCGCACACATCAAGGACGCGACGGATCGCGCCAACCTGCTCGCCTACCTCAAGTCGCAGTGCAAGAAGTAAGCTGCAACTGATCAAATCTCAGAAGCGCCGCGGACCCGCAGGTCCGCGGCGTTTTTGTTTATGCGAGCGGGATGACGTCGCTCGCGTCGAGACGCGCGAGCCAATGGGCGATACCGTAACCGCCAATCACGAGGTCGGGCGCCACGTCGCGCAGGGGAACAAGCACGAAAGCGCGCTCCGTGATGCGAGGGTGGGGCAGCGTCAGGTCAGGATCGCTCAGGGTGACGTCGCGATAGGTGAGCACATCGACATCGATGATGCGCGGACCCCAGCGCTGCTCGCGCACCCTTCCCATCCTCTCCTCGACGCCGAGGCAGCGCTTCAGCAGCTCGTGCGGATCGAGCTCGGTTGCGACGGCGATGCAGGCGTTGACGAACCAGTCCTGGTCGGTCACGCCCCAGGCAGCAGTGCGATAGAGACGCGAGGCGCGGACGATACGGATGTCGCCTGCGGCGGTCAGCAGATCGATGGCGCGGCTAATGTTCTCCGCCTTGTCGCCGATGTTCGAGCCGAGGCCGAGCAAAGCGTCGAACGGCGCGCCGTCAGTCATACTTGATGTAGGAGAAGCGCATGTCGCCCGCCGGCGTGCCCTCGAGGGGACCATCCTCCTTGCCGGGCTGCCAGTGGACGACCTCCTCGATCTTCTTCGCGAGAGCGAAGTCCTTGTCGGTGATGCCCTTGGCGGAATGGGTCATCAGACGCACCTCGACCCAGGCGTACGACGCTGAAATGTCGGGGTGGTGCCAGGCTGCCTCGGACAGGTGACCTACGGTGTTGATCACCATCAGGGTTCCTTTCCACCCCGCCGTCTTGTATGTGCGGCGGATCCAGCCATCCTCGAGCCGCCAGTCGGGAAGCTCCCGAGCGAGGCGCTCCTTGACCTCCTCCTCGGAAAGTGCCTTGTCACGGGGGCCGCTCATATTGCTCTCTCCTCGCCAATCGTAGACAAATGCCTGCACCTAAGACCTTGGGCGCGACCCTAGTGTGATGATCGAGACATTCGCTATACCTCGCGGAAGGGTTCCGCGCGAATTTCTCGATCTGAACCACGCTAGCAAGTCTATGATTCTAGTTTCCCTTATGATTCCGAAGTTCGCTCTCGCCCGGCCGCGAACCCTTGGCGGACTTCGGAACCGGGACACTAGTTCGTCGTCCCGCTCCAACGCAATCGGCGAGCGCGTCGGCTGGGACGCGACCCAAGCAATGCAGGATTTAACTCTGTGAACGGCTTGCGTGTTTCGGCCCCGGCCCGCCTCCATCTCGGCTTTCTCGACCTCAACGGGGCGCTCGGACGGCGGTACGGCTCGATCGGGCTTGCAGTCGACGCGCCAGCGACGGAGATCCGCGTCTCGCGGGCGGCAACCAGCAGCGCGCACGGCCCCGAGCAGGATCGCGCGCTTGCGGTGCTCGAGAAGTGCCGCCGCGCGCTCGGTCTCATGGGCGGCTATCGCATCGACGTGCTCTCCGCGATTCCGGCGCATGCAGGCCTCGGCTCCGGCACCCAGCTCGCACTCGCCATCGGAGCGGCCCTGATGCGGCTCGAGGGGCTCGTCCTCACACCGCACCAGATCGGCGATCTTGCCGGACGGGGGGCGCGCTCGGCCATCGGCATGGCGGCGTTCGAGGGCGGCGGCTTCATCGTCGACGGCGGCCGTGGCGGACTCGATCAGCCGCCCCCCGTGCTGGTGCAGGTCCCCCTCCCCGACGCGTGGCGCGTGCTGCTCGTGTTCGATCGGGCCGCGCAGGGGGCGCACGGCGATCGCGAGACACAAGCCTTCGCTCAACTCTCGCCCTTTCCGGAAGCTCAGGCGGACCGGCTCTGCCGGCTCACGCTCATGCAGCTCCTCCCCGGGCTGAAGGAAGCCGACATCGGGGCGTTCGGGGCAGCGTTAACCGAGATCCAGAAGATCGTCGGGTCGCATTTTGCTGCAGCGCAAGGAGGAAGCCCGTGGACGTCGCCCGCCGTCGGCGAGGTTCTGAAGCGTGCCGAAAAGGCAGGCGCAACGGGCATCGGGCAGACCTCGTGGGGGCCGACCGGGTTCGGCTTTGTTCATTCTCCGGATGTGGCAGACGGCCTCTATCATTCTTTAGTCGAAGACGCTAAAGCGAAGGGCCTTGAAATCGCAGTCGTTCGTGGCCGCAATGGCGGCGCCACGATCGCGGCGGACTGACACGAGCAAGCGGCGACGGCCCGCGAAGAAACGGAGAGATCAACAATGAGCGATGCCACGCCGATCCTGCACATGCTTTCGCCGCAGAAGCATATGAGCCCGTTCGACGTGAACATGGCCGCGGACGCCGGCTACAAGGTCATCATCCCCTATATCAACGTGACGCAGGAGGAAGTGACGCCGCTCGTGCAGGACGCGATCTTCTCGCGGCCGCCGGACTATGGCTCGCACACCGGCGTCTTCATCGGAGGCAAGGATGCGATCCTGGCCCTCGACATGCTGGAAGCTGCGCGCAAGGCGCTGGTTCCCCCGTTCCAGCTTTCCGTGTTCGCCGACCCGGCCGGCTCCTTCACCACCGCAGCCGCCATGGTGGCCTGTGTTGAGCGTGTGCTGAGATTCAAGTTCGGACGCGACTGGAAGGGCCTCAAGGTGGCCGTGTTCGGCGCCACGGGCGTGGTCGGCTTTGCCTCCTCCATCATCGTTGCGCTCGAGGGCGCGAATGTGCAGCTCGTTGCCCACCGCGGCGTCGACCGCGTGATCAAATCGGCCGCCGTCTCCAAGGAGCGCTTCGGCGTCGACCTCGAGGCCGTCGCCGGCGAGACGCCCGAGCAGAAGGCCGAGATCATCGCCAATGCCGAGGTGATCTTCGCCGCCGCCGCGGCAGGCGTGCAGGTGATCTCGAAGGAGCACAAGTCGCTTGCCCAGAAGCTGCTCGTCGTTGCCGACGTCAATGCCGTGCCGCCACCCGGCGTCGAAGGCATGGAGCTCTTCATGGACGGCGCGCCGCTGCCGGGATGCAACGCACTCGGCGTCGGCCCGCTTGCCATCGGCGACATCAAGTACAAGACGGAGTCCGGCCTCTTCAAGCAGATGATCGGATCCAAGGAGCCGCTCTCGCTCGACTTCCGTCACGCCTTCACGCTGGCGCGCCAGCTCGTGGCTTGAGCGGGGAAACCGTCCTCATCGCAGGCTTCTCCGGACGGGCGCTCGCAGCCTCGGCCCGGAGGGCCGGCTATAAGCCGCTGGTGGTCGACTGCTTCGGCGATGCCGACACGGCCGAGATTGCGGAAGCGAGCCGATGCCTGCCGGCGCGGGTGCAGGTTGGCTTCACCGCGCGGCCGCTGATCGCGGCGCTCGAAAGCCTTGCCGCGGAGGCGTCCTCGCCGCCCGTCGGGCTCGTGCTCGGCGCGGGGTTCGAGTGCAACCCTCGGCTCGTTCAGCGTCTCGCCGAGCGCTTTACCCTCATCGGCAACGGCGCCGACGTGATCCGCCGCACCAAGGACCCCGCACACTTCTTTCCGCTACTCGACGAGCTCGGCATTCAGCATCCGGAGACGCGCCTCGATGCGCCGCCGGTCGCGGGCGGCTGGCTCATGAAACGCATCGGCGGCAGCGGCGGGTTGCACATCCACAATTGCCCCGCGAAACCGCGGCCCGACAAGCGCCGCTATTTCCAGCGCCGCGTCGGCGGCGAAGCCGTGTCACTGCTCGGGCTGCTCTCGGAGAAGAGCGCGGCGTTCGCGGTTAGCCGCCAGTGGACGAGCCCGCTTGCCCGGCGCCCCTTCCGCTACGCCGGCGCTGCGGGCTCGGTCGAGCTCGACCCGGATCTCGAGGCGCGCCTCATCGAGGCGGCGCTTGCGGCAACGGAGCAGCTCGAGCTCAAGGGCATGGTCTCGCTCGACTTCCTGGTCGAGAACGACGACGCGTGGCTGCTCGAGATCAACCCGCGGCCCGGCGCCACGCTCGACGTGTTCGACGACCAGGCCGGGACGCTCTTCAAGGCGCATCTCGATGCCTCGCAAGGCGGCGATCCGGCTGCTCTGCTCGCCGCGGAATGGCATCCACCCATTGCCCGCGCCGCCGCCTTCCTCTACGCGGATCGCGGGCCGCTCACGGTGCGTGAGGTGAACTGGCCGCATTGGGTTGCCGACAGGCCGCGACCGGGCTCGACCGTTGGCGCCGGCCAGCCCCTCGCCACGGTGCTCGCGGAGGGCACGGCGCTCGACGAGGTGCGCGAGACGTGCGTCGCTCGCTTGGGCGCGCTCGAAAAGTTGCTGTATGAAGGGCAAAGCGAGAAGGGAGATCCACAATGAGCGTCAATCAAGGCCTCGCGCCGAGCGTCAACGCGCGAGCCGGCAAGCTCGTCGATGATCTCGCCGCCAATGCGCAGGCGCTGCGCTGCACGGTCACGACCGGCGCAGCCGGCGAGCGCTGCATCGATCTCGGCGCCAAAGTGCCCGGCGGGCTCGAGGCCGGAAGGCGGCTCGGCGAGATCTGCATGGGCGGGCTCGGCACGGTGACGATCACGTCGGCCTCTGGGCTCGAGCGCTGGCCGCTCGGCGTGGTGGTGCACTCCTCGAACCCCGTGGTCGCCTGCCTCGGCAGCCAGTATGCGGGCTGGACCATCACGGACGATTCCGGCTTCTTCGCGCTCGGCTCGGGGCCGGCGCGCGCGCTCTCGCGGGTCGAGGAGCTCTACAAAGAGCTTGGCTACGTCGACCGCCACCACACGGGCGCGCTCGTTATCGAGGGAGACAAGGCACCACCCGCCGCCGTCGCGACCAAGGTCGCAGCGGCATGCGGGATCAAAGCCCAGGACCTCACAGTGCTCTACGCGCCGACCGGCAGCCTGGCCGGCACCGTGCAGATCGCGGCCCGCGTGCTCGAGGTCGCGCTGCACAAGGCGCACTCGCTGCACTTCGATCTCAACAACATCGTCGACGGCTACGGCGTGGCGCCAATCGCACCGCCGATCCCGGATTTCGTCAAGGCCATGGGGCGCACCAACGACGCCATCATCTACGGCGGACGCATCCAGCTGTTCGTGCGCGGCGCAGACGATGCCGCAAAGCAGCTTGCGGACAAGCTGCCGTCCAACACCTGCTCGATCTACGGCGAGCCGTTCGCTCAGATCTTTGCCAGCGTCGGCGGCGACTTCTACAAGATCGACGCGTCGCTCTTCAGTCCTGCGCTGGTGACGGTCTCGAACCTCGACACCGGCTCGTCGTTCCATGCCGGCAAGCTCGCGCCCGACATCGTCGACGCGAGCTTCAAATAGAAGGTCCCTTCTTCCGGGCACCATGAACAAGCTCGTCCCTACGTGCGAACTCGGCGACGCGACGCCTCAAGGCCCGCGCATCGTGCTGTTCGTCGAGGACGGCTCGGGGGACTGGCATGCGCGGCGCCTAAAGCGGGCGATGGAGGCACAGGGCGCGACGGTCGTCACGACGACGCTCAGCGCCTGTGCCTTCGACACGACGACGGCGTCCGGACTCGACATCCCGGGCTTCAACGGCCTGTTGCCGGATGGCGCCTTCGTGCGCTCCGTCTCGACCGGCACGCTCGAGCAGATCACGATGCGGCTCGGCATCCTGCATGCGCTGCGCGAGAGCGGCATTCGCGTGTGGAACGATGCCCGCGCTATCGAGCGCTGCGTCGACAAGTCGACGGCCACGTTCCTGTTCCAGAAGGCCGGGCTGCCAACGCCGCCGACGCGCGTGGTCGAGACGCATGCCCGCGCGCTCGCGCACGTCACCGCCGATCCGCGCCCGTTCGTGGTGAAGCCCCTGTTCGGGAGCCAGGGCAACGGCATTCTGCGCACCACCGGCGCCGACGGGCTGCCGCCGCCCGAGACCGTCGGTGACGTCTACTACATGCAGCACTACGTGCGCGCCGCCGACGCGACGGAGTTCGAGGACTGGCGCGTGTTCGTCTCGCAAGGCCAGATCCTCTCCTCCATGGTGCGGCGCGGAAAGACCTGGATCACGAACGTGCACCAGGGGGCCCTGCCGGTGGCGCACGAGCCGTGCGAGGAGATGCAGCACCTGGCGCTCGCGGCCGTGGCGGCCATCGGCGCCGACTATGCGGGCGTCGATCTCATCCGCGATACCGCAGGCCAGCTCATGGTGCTCGAGATCAACTCCAACCCCGCCTGGAAGGGTCTGCAGAGCGTGACACAAGGCGACATCGCCGAGACGCTCGCGGCCGACTTCCTCGAAGCCGTGCTGAAGGCGCCGGCGCGATGAGCTTTCCGCTCGCGCGTGCTGCCATCGCCGAGAGCTTCATCGCTGCCTGCCGCGCCGAGCTCCACGCGCTGAAGCCTGGCAACGTGCACGTTCACGCCGCGGGGCACGGCATGGAGATCGATCATTTCGAGCGCGCGGCGGTGGCCGCCGCGCCGTTCATTGCCGACCCCGCGCTGTCGACGGGAGCGCGCATCCTCGGCGCCGTCCGTGCGAGCTTCGCCGTGACGGGGCTCAATACCAATCTCGGCATTGTTCTGCTCTGCGCGCCGCTCGCGGCGGCAGCAGATCTGCCGGAAGGGGCGCCGCCTCTGCGTGACAGACTTGCGACGGTTCTCGACCGTCTCGACAGAAATGACGCGGATCAGGCATTCCAGGCTATCGTCATCGCCAACCCGGCCGGGCTCGGACGAACGGAGAGCGGCGATGTCGCTGGTCCGGCCACCATAACCCTCAAGGAAGCCATGGCGCTCGCGGCGGAGAAGGACCGTATCGCCCGGGCTTATAACACCGGCTTCTCCGATATTTTCGATTTTGGCTTGCCTCAACTTTGCGCAGGTCAAGCTGCCACGGGCGATGGAAACCTTGCCATTACTGCACTGCACATGGCGTTTCTTTCAGCATTTCCCGATAGCCACATCGCGCGCAAGCATGGCCTCCCGGTTGCAGAGCAGGTGCAACAACAAGCCCAGCGCTGCAAGCCGATCCGGCATTTCTCTCCGCATGCGGAAGCCTGGGAGGCCCTGATGGCGCTCGACCGCAGCCTCAAAGCCCGCGGGCTCAATCCGGGCACCACCGCCGACTTCGTGGTTGCTACACTTTTCACGCACCGGCTCATTAATCAGAGTGCGACCACCGGGCACTCCTAGCCTCTTGTGGAAGTCACAATCCTAGGTCTATTAAGGGGCGGCGTCGAAGGCGCTGCTATCTGGCAACCGGTCCGGTGACGTCCGTCACCGTTCGCTGCAACTGGGATAGCCACTCGCACTGCAGCCGGCCCTCACACCCCGGGCGGACGCTCCAAGCGAACGTTCCTTACAGCGGACGCTCGGGCGCGTTGGTTTTTGTTCGATATCAAGGAAGGGAACCCCCTAAAATGGCCAAGATCAATCGCGTACTGGTCGGCGAGTCGCTCGTCGGTGACGGCAACGAAGTCGCCCACATCGACCTCGTGATCGGCCCGCGCGGCAGCGCCGCCGAGACCGCGTTCGTCAACGCGCTCGCGAACAACAAGGACGGCTTCACGACGCTGCTCGCCGTGATCGCACCGAACCTGCCCTGCAAGCCGAACACGATCATGTTCAACAAGGTCACCATCAAGGACGCCCGCCAGGCCGTCCAGATGTTCGGCCCGGCCCAGTACGGCGTCGCCAAGGCCGTTCAGGATTCGGTCGCCGAGGGCGTGATCCCCGCCAACGAGGCTGACGACGTGTACGTGCTCGTCGGCGTGTTCATCCACTGGGAAGCCGCGGATGACGCCAAGATCCAGGACTACAACTATCGCGCCGTGAAGGAGGCCATCGCCCGCGCCGTCGCCGGCAAGCCGACGGCTGCCGAGGCCACCGCTCAGCGTAACTCGGTCGCCCATCCGTTCGGTGCGAAGACTTGAAGCGGAAACCGTCCACAGCAGGATAATGCCCCTCCCATGAAGGGGGGTCTGCTGCAGCGATTGGGAAGACTGCTCTCTGGCCGCTGGAGCGGCTGACGAACACGGGTGGACCTTCTTCATCCACTCGCAAGTGGACTAAAACTTTAGCCGGCGACCTTTCGGGGACGCCGGTTTTTTTTATGTGCTTTGAGCTATCGCTGCGAGATCGGCGGCGGTGATCTTGCCGGTGTGGAGGGCCGTGGCGACGAGCGCTCCAGCGGCCCCGATGGCGCGCAGCGCGACGAGATCGGCGAGGTTGCGGACGCCACCCGCAGCGTAGACGTCGCGGCCATTTGCGCGCACGATGATCGATCGGAGGCGTTCAAGATCAGGCCCCTCGCCGCTGCCGACGCGCGCGAGCGTCATTGCGATGAGCCGCTTGGGCCAAAGCGCGGGCGTGGTAAGAAGCTCGCGCGGCCCCACGAACGCATCGCCACGGAAGTCGAGCGAGAGGATGGCGGATGCACCCGCGGTGTCTCTCGCGCGCTCGTACGCCTCCAGGCTGCTCATGCTCTCCGAGCCGATGACATGCGCGATGCTTGATTGCGCGCATTGGGATTCCCCCCCTCCTAACCTCCCCCACAAGGGGGGAGGAATGGCGTCGCTTGGGTGGCTCGCAACAGGTTCCCTCCCCCCGGTGGGGAGGGCCAGGGTTGGGGGAAGCCCCAAACCATCATTGTGGGCACCCGCCGCGCCATCGTCGATCCAAAGCTCGGCCCCGGGCCAAGCGTCGCCAAGGCGGCGTTGCGTGGCGATATCCGGGCCGCGGCCCTCGATGCCGTCGAGGTCGGCGACATAAAGGGAAGCAAAAGGAAAGAGCGTCCGGAGACCGAGCGCCACGTCGACGGGATCGGCGCTCGCCGCGAGCGGGGTCTCGATCGGCCGATAGCGCGCCCGATCGCCGCGGACGGCCGCCACCGCCGCGCCGCCCCTGATGTCGGCCACCGGTATCACCTGCATCGGGCTTTCCTCTTACCGCCGGTGATGTAACACATGGGCTGTTTTGGGCGAGACCGATGATTCACGCTTCGGACTTTTTCCTCCGCTGCCGATTCACGTCGCGCCGGATAGGCGGCGCGACGATCGGAGCGGGAAGGTCCGAAGCGATCATGGTCTCG